>Ga0257120_1000008_pt1 | contig 222958 bp, 215 predicted proteins | sample SI106_10metaG_FD_190153 | JGI IMG/M metagenome (GOLD analysis project Ga0257120, IMG submission 190153) | Marine microbial communities from Saanich Inlet, British Columbia, Canada - SI106_10 | ecosystem: Environmental > Aquatic > Marine > Inlet | place: Canada: British Columbia | collected...
GTTTACCCAAGTTTGGTTTTACCTCGCGTCTGGCTGCTGTAACTGCAGAGATTAGACTGTCCGAGCTTAGTTTGGTTGAAGGTGAGATCGTTACTGTTGAGACGTTGCGTGCTGCAGGATTGATTAACTCAAATATTTTGCGTGCTAAAGTGTTCGCCTCTGGCGAAGTGACCAAGGCAGTTACGTTGCAAGGTGTTACTGCAACTAAAGGTGCAGCTGCAGCTATTGTTGCCGCCGGCGGCAAGGTTGAAGAGACCGCTTAATGGCCACGCCAGGTATGATGCCTACGGGTAATTCAAAGGGACTGGGCGAGCTGTGGGCTCGCCTTCGCTTTTTGTTTGCCGCGATCATTATCTATAGAATTGGAACTCACATTCCAGTTCCAGGGTTTGATCCTGATCGTCTCGCAGATTTGTTCAATCAGAACCAAGGTACTTTCCTCGGTCTGTTTAACATGTTCTCAGGCGGTGCCCTAGAGCGCATGAGTATACTGGCCCTTGGGGTTATGCCTTACATCTCAGCATCTATCATTATGCAGCTACTGTCAGCGACAGTGCCGGCTTTAGAGCAGTTGAAGAAAGAGGGCGATAGTGGTCGCCGAAAGATTAATCAGTACACCCGGTATGGAACAGTATTATTAGCGCTGATTCAGGGTACGGCAATGGCCGTAGGCTTCGCTTCACAGGGTTTGGCCTACGAGGTAAATAGTCTGTTCTACATGGTGGCTATTGCCTCCCTAGTAGCAGGCGCGGTGTTCTTGATGTGGCTCGGCGAACAGATTACCGAGCGCGGTATTGGTAATGGTATTTCAATGCTGATTTTTGCTGGTATCGTGGCTGGAATACCAGGGGCAATTGGTCAGGCTTTGGAGTCTGCCCGTCAGGGTGATCTGAGCGAGCTTTCTCTCATTATTATTCTGCTAATTGCTGTAGCAGTGGTCTACTTAGTGGTGTTTATAGAGCGTGGTCAGCGTCGATTGACGGTCAATTACGCGCAACGTCAAGGTCGCAAAGCCTACAACGCGCAGACGTCACATCTGCCTCTGAAGGTAAACATGGCGGGGGTTATACCGGCGATTTTTGCTAGTAGCCTGCTGTTGTTCCCTACCTCAATCAGTCAGTGGTTTGGGCAGGGTGTCAACGCGCCAGCTTGGTTGCAGGATATTGCGCTATTGATTGGCCCAGGACAGCCGCTGTATGTGCTGCTGTTCTCAAGTTTGATTATATTTTTCAGTTTCTTCTACACGGCGCTAATGTACAACCCGCGGGAAGTGGCTGATAACCTGAAAAAAGGCGGTGCGTATTTACCAGGGATTCGTCCCGGTGAGCACACTGCCAAATACATTGATAGTGTAACCACGCGTTTGACCTTGATAGGTGGTATTTATATTACCTTGATCTGTCTCATGCCGCAGTTTTTGAATGTGTACTTCAACGTTCCGTTCTATCTGGGTGGTACATCGCTGTTAATCGCGGTTGTTGTAACAATGGATTTTATGGCTCAGGTGCAGTCACATCTAATGTCACAGCAATATGATTCACTAATGAAGAAGGCTAACCTTAAAAATGTTGGCCGCAAATAAAGAGGTGATGCTGTGAAAGTACGCGCATCGGTTAAAACGATTTGTCGTAATTGTAAGGTTGTCCGCCGTAAGGGTGTGGTTCGTGTTATCTGTAGTGTTGAGCCGCGTCACAAACAGCGCCAGGGATAATCTGGTTGATTTTTGATAGATCTATCGGTATCCTACCGCGCCTTTTTAGTAGGTCTTAATGACTACTAATCGGGACGGAAGAACTGATTAAACCCATAGTATAAGTGGAGTAATTTGAATGGCCCGTATTGCCGGTGTCAACATTCCAGATAACAAGCACGCAGTGATATCACTGACATACGTGTTTGGTATTGGTCGCCCGACTGCCAGAAAGATCTGTGCGGAAGTGGGTATCGCAGAAGACACTAAAATTTCTGCCCTAGACGATGGTCAACTAGATCAACTGCGTACTGCCGTAGGGCAAAACGAAGTTGAAGGTGACCTTCGCAGAGAAACAAGTATGAATATCAAGCGTCTTATGGATCTGGGTTGCTACCGCGGCCTGCGTCATAGACGTAATTTGCCCGTACGTGGACAACGTACTAAGACGAATGCGCGGTGTCGTAAAGGCCCTCGTCGTCCCATTAAAAGATAATTAGGATTCCTAATGGCAAAAGCAGCAGCTAAATCAACCCGTAAAAAGGTTAAAAAGACAGTTATAGATGGTGTAGCTCACATCTATGCGTCCTTTAACAACACTATTGTTACGATCACTGACCGTCAGGGAAATACGCTTTCTTGGGCGACATCAGGTGGATCTGGTTTTCGAGGGTCTCGCAAGAGTACTCCGTTTGCCGCACAGGTCGCTGCAGAGCGTGCCGGTGAAGCAGCGAAAGACTATGGCTTGAAGAACCTTGACGTTCAAGTTAAAGGGCCTGGGCCAGGTCGCGAGTCCGCAGTTCGCGCTCTCAATAATGCTGGGTACAAAATTACAAATATTACGGATGTGACGCCGGTTCCGCATAACGGCTGCCGTCCACCTAAAAAACGTCGTGTGTAAGAGAGAACAATAATGGCTAGATATCTCGGACCAACTTGTAAACTGTCACGCCGTGAGGGAACAGATCTTTTCCTAAAGAGTGGCGTGCGTCCATTAGAATCCAAGTGCCGCTCAGAGAGCGCTCCTGGCCAGCACGGTGCCCGTCGTGGCCGTCTGTCAGACTATGGTGTACAGCTGCGTGAAAAGCAAAAAGTACGCCGTATGTACGGTATCTTGGAAAAACAATTCCGTAATTATTATAGAGATGCAGCAAGTCAAAAAGGCAACACGGGTGAAAACCTACTGACATTGCTTGAAAAGCGTCTCGACAATGTGGTCTACCGCATGGGCTTTGGTGCTACACGTGCCGAATCTCGTCAGCTAGTCGCACATAACGCTATTTTGGTTAATGGCCAGAAGGTAAATATTGCTTCATTTAGAGTGCAGGAAGGCGATACTGTCGGTCTGCGTGAAAAGTCTAAGAAGCAGCTACGTGTGCAAACTGCTCTGCAGTTGGCAGCTCAGCGTGGCGAAGTTGAATGGATGCAGGTAGATAGTAACAAAATGGAGGGCACGTTCACGCGTAATCCCGACCGTTCTGATTTACCCGCTGAGATCAATGAAAACCTGATCGTCGAACTGTACTCCAAGTAATCGCTATTTAGCTCTTACAGGTAATACTATGCAAAATTCTGCTACTGAAATGCTTACACCGCGTAATATCGATGTAACGTCATACAATCCAACTCATGCAAAAGTGGTCCTAGAGCCGCTCGAGCGTGGATTTGGCCACACCCTGGGCAATGCCCTGCGTCGTATTCTGCTGTCTTCGATGAATGGCTGTGCCATTGTTGAAGCTGAGATTGACGGCGTCGAGCACGAATATAGTGCTATTGAAGGCGTCCAAGAAGATGTCATGGAAATCCTCCTGAATCTCAAAGGCGTTGCGGTTGTGATGGAAGGACGTGATGAGACTCAGGTAACCTTGAGTGCCACAGGCCCTGGTCCCGTTACAGCAGCCGATATCCAAGTGGACAGCCACGTAGAAATTATTAATCCAGATCACGTTATTGCTAACTTATCTGACAAGACTAGCCTTAACATGCAACTGCGCATTGTTCGTGGTCGCGGGTACCAGCCGTCTGACGCGCGGGCCAATGAAGACGAAAATAGTACTATCGGTCGTCTGCAGTTTGACGCGTCGTTTAGCCCAATCTTCAAAGTCTCATACAGTGTTGAGAACGCTCGTGTTGAGAACCGCACTGATCTCGATAAGCTTGTTCTTGAGCTAGAGACTAACGGAACTATAGATCCTGAGGAAGCGATTCGTCGTGCAGCAACTATTCTGCAGCAGCAGATGGCGGTATTTGTTGATTTGCAGGGAGAGACCACAGCTGAGCCAGAAGAAAAAGAAGAAGAAATTGATCCGATTCTTCTGCGTCCTGTTGATGATCTTGAGTTAACCGTGCGCTCTGCCAATTGTCTTAAAGCCGAGAGCATTTATTACATTGGTGACCTGATCCAGCGCACCGAAGTTGAATTGCTGAAAACACCTAATCTAGGTAAGAAGTCATTGACTGAGATTAAGGATGTGTTGGCCTCCCGCGGACTCTCCTTAGGGATGCGTCTGGAGAACTGGCCGCCAGCAAGCTTAAAAAGTGAACGCGAACTAGCTTAATTGCTTGCTCGTATAGATATCATTGCTGAGAAAGCAACGAATTAAGGAATAGAATAATGCGTCATCGTTATGCCGGCCGCAAACTGAATAAATCTGGTACTCATAAGAGAGCCATGTTCCGCAACATGACTGCGTCTTTGGTTGAGCACGAGCTGATTAAAACCACTCTACCTAAAGCGAAAGAACTTCGTCGTTTTGCGGAGCCACTGATTACCTTGGCTAAGGAAGACAGTGTTGCCAATCGTCGACTGGCCTTTGATCGTCTGCGAAATAAGGCCACCGTTGCGAAACTATTTACTGACTTAGGTGTTCGTTACCAAGAGCGTCCAGGCGGTTATCTGCGGATCCTCAAATGTGGAATGCGCACTGGAGATAAAGCACCTATGGCCTATGTGGAGTTGGTTGGTCGGGTTATGGCCCAAGCCCCTGAAGAGGCTGCAGAGGTTGTCGCCGAATAAAGGTGATTGAGATACAAAAAAGCCGAGCTCTTAGCTCGGCTTTTTTGTGTCCTGGACTGAATAGCCTCCGCTCGAACATTACTTTCTGCTGTTCTTGCAGACGTTGAGCTCCGTTGTCCGTTGGATTGGCATAGATGACCTCAAGCATCATGGATATATATCCGTGATTCCAGATCCATCAACCGCATGGGGCCACCCCATACACAACCCGTGTCCAAGGCATATAAGTTTGCTCCACAATTACGTCCCTCTAGTGCTGCCCAGTGCCCAAAAATAATCTTATTATTCACTGTCGGCCTATTTCCGTGGTCAAACCATGGTGCGTAGCGCCCCTGGGTCTGGCATAGATCCTTAGACTCTAGGTCTAAATCCCCATCGGCAGTGCACAGCCGCATGCGGGTAAGATAATTGGTGATGACTCGCCAGCGATCTGGTCCTTGGAGGTCCTCGGACCAACGCGAAGGATAGTTACCATACATATTGTTGAAGTAGTCACCACTGCGTTCGGACTGTAGTACCGTGCTAACCTCCAGTGCTAGGGATTGCGCTCGATGCACGCTCCAGATTGGCGGAATCCCCGCATGCACTATTGTGAAATCATCAATATTAAGCATCAGGGGCTGCTGCTGTAGCCAAGCTAGAAGCTCATGCCGATCAGGCGCTGTAAGTATTTCATCAAGAGTATCCTTGGAAGTTGGTGCGCGCACCCCATGCGCAATAGCCAAAAGATGTAGATCGTGGTTTCCCAGAACGGTTTTAAAGCTATCTCCAAGGTCTTTACAAAAGCGCAGAGTTTGCAAAGACTTAGGTCCCCTATTGATCAGATCCCCCACTGCCACAAGCTGGTCAAAGGCTGGATTAAAGGACACCTTGTCCAATAGCTTTAGCAGCGGATCAAGACAGCCCTGAATATCTCCTACTGCATACTTGGCCATCTAGTGCACGGCATTGGGTGTCGAGAGTAAAAACGGTGAGATAGCCGCATCGAAGGGATCCCCTTTATCATCGAGCAATTGATAACTCCCTTGCATAGTGCCGATAGGAGTATTAAGTATTACCCCGCTGGTATATTGATAGCTAGCACCGGCTGCAATAGTTGGTTGCTCACCAATAACCCCCATACCTCGTATCTCTTTACGTTCCTGGTTGGCGTCAACAATAATCCAGTGCCGCCCGAGCAATTTCGCCGCTTCAACACCTTGGTTTTCTATCGTTATATGGTAGGCAAATGCGAAACGATTTTCTTCAGGCTTAGACTGATGCTCAATATATTCAGTCACTACACTCACCTGTATAGGTTGAAATTTGTCTTGTGGCTGAGAATTATCAACTGTCATCTGATTACCGTTTCGTTAGATTTAATGCTGTTATGTATGAGATTACTCAAGGTGACGAAGTCTGTCACCGATAACTGTTCTGGTCTACGCCCCAAATCAATAATATCTGTGGCCGCCCCCAGATGTTCGGCATAGGGCTTTAGACAGTTGCGAAGTGTTTTACGACGCATTTGAAAGCTCTGAGCTACAATTTTGCTAAGTAGTTGCTCATCGAAAGCTGTGCAGGGCATGGTTTTATGGGGCTTTAGCCGAACTACGGCAGATTGAACCTTCGGTGCTGGGCGAAAAGATTCTGGCGGCACCGGTATCAAGGGCATGACTCGACAGTGATATTGAATCATTACCGATAGTCGACCATAGGCTTTGGTACCGGGCGTCGCCCCTAGGCGGTCGACCACTTCCCGCTGCAGCATAAAATGCATATCCTTAATAAGATGGCGCACATTGAGCAGATGAAACAATAGGGGCGTCGAAATATTGTAGGGCAGGTTGCCTACTAGTCGCAGCTCACGACCCTGATAAAATTCACCAAAGTCTGTTTTAAGTGCGTCACCGCTATAAATAGTAAAATCTGGGCAATGGGCAAATTTTTCACCAAGAAACTCTACCAGATCGCGGTCTAACTCAAGGACAGACATTGTCGGACACAGCTTGACTAAGTGCTCTGTGATAGCTGCCATCCCAGGGCCGATTTCAATAAGATTTTCATCAGGCTGGGGGTTCACTGCAGACACAATCTGAGAAATAATCTGTTGATCTACGAGAAAGTTCTGGCCAAACCGTTTACGTGCCTGATGTTTAATGGTCATAGCTTTGCTGGCCCTGAGGCACGAGCCATCTCAATGGCGACCTGAATAGCCACCTCTAGGCTACCCTTGTCGGCATCACCTGTTGCGGCTAAATCAAGGGCGGTGCCATGATCGACCGAGGTGCGAATAATGGGTAATCCAAGTGTTATATTAGCCGCTCGACCAAAGCCTTGATGTTTGAGAACTGGTAGGCCCTGATCGTGATACATTGCTAGTACGGCATCGGCGCCCTGCAGAGTCTTTCTGGTAAATAGGGTATCTGCAGGCAACGGGCCAACAAGGTCGATACCTCGTGCGCGAAACTCTTCTAACACGGGAGAAATAATATCAATCTCCTCCCGCCCTAAATGACCGCTCTCACCGGCATGGGGGTTGAGGCCACAGACTAGAATCTTGGGGCTATGTATACCGAATTTATATTCCAGATCATGGCTCAAGATATTAATAACCTGGCGGAGTAAGTCTTGGGTAATCGCGTCAGCCACGGCACGTAAAGGAAGATGGGTGGTGACCAATGCCACACGTAATTCTTTGGTCGCCAGCATCATGACTACCTGAGCCGTATCAGTTTTCATGGCTAGGTATTCGGTGTGGCCGGAAAAAACGATACCAGCATCATTAATAACTGACTTCTGTATTGGGCCGGTGACCATAGCGTGGCAGCTCTTGCGCAGACACCCTTCGATCGCATGATCTAAGCAGTCCAATACATATTGAGCATTCCGCTGATCTAACTGTCCGGCGACAGCAGCAACCGGGGCACGTACTGGCACAATAGCGAGTTCGCCAGCCGCCAATGGCTGTTGCTTGGGTTCAATTAAGTGCAGGGGGAGACCAAGTTGTCTTGCCCTTGTGCTAAGCAGGTCGGGGTCAGCGTAGGCTACAAGTTCATGAGGCTGATCTTGTTGGACTAATTGAATTAACAGGTCAGGCCCGACACCAGAGGGTTCCCCCGGCGTCAGTGCCAGGCTCAGTGTCATGACTTGTCAGATCCTTTAAATTCAACAAAGGCTTCATCACGAATTTCCTGCAGCCATACTTGTAGCTCCTCTTCGTACTTACGCTCACGGAGCAGATTTTGCGTGCGGTTACGCAATATGGTTTCGCTAAAATCTTGGTTGCGGCGGTCAGTGACCTGTAAAATATGCCAGCCAAACTGTGAGCTAAATGGAGCGCTCACCTCGCCTACAGCGATAGCACCCATAGTTTGCTCAAACTCAGGCACAAACATTCCAGGTGTAGACCAACCTAACTCTCCGCCATTTAAAGCAGAGCCGGGATCTTCAGAAAATTCTTTCGCTAACACCGCAAAATCTTCACCAGCCAATGAGCGGTCACGCAGGCTATTGAGCAACTCCAGCGTGGCGGCCTGATCACGTATCTGGTTGGGTTTAACGAGAATATGTCGCGCGAAGTGCTGTTCAACTAATTTTTCGTCACCTCCGCGGCGTTCATACAACTTAATCAGGTGATAACCTGCGCCACTGCGGATAGGATCAGACACTTGCCCTATTTCCATCTTCTCTACGGCTTCGATAAAGACGCCGGGCAGCTGTGCCATTTTACGCCATCCCAGATCACCACCTTGCAGGGCAGATTGGTCGGCAGAGTTGGCAATTGCTAATTGGCGGAAATCAGTTCCATCTTCGGTCTGAGCCTTTAGCTCTTGAGCGCGCGCCAAAATTGCATCTGTCTCCTCTAAGCTAGTGCCAGTGGATACAGAGAGCAAAATCTGACCAATGTTGACGTCTGGGGAGACTAAAAAACGGCCCTCTTCAGAGTTGAGAAAGTTATCTAACTCCTGCTCACTAATACGGATGCGGCGCATAACCTTGCCTTGTTGCACGCGCATAATAGTCATTTCATTACTAATTTGGTCGCGAACGCTGGCGACTGTGTCACCCTGGGCATGGATTTGTGCAACATACTGCTCCATGGTCATTTTATTGCTGGCGGCGATGCGTCCCATTGCTTGGTTTAGCTCTTCATCACTAATGCGTATGCCGGCGTTATAACCTATAGTCAGTTGCAGGCGCTCTGATATTAGTCGTTCTAGTACCTGTTGCACTAAAATGTCTTGAGGTGGTGCCGTAGTCCCTGACTGCTGAATCTGAGTGTAGATAGTTGCTAGGCGCTGATCGAGCTCACTTTGCAGCACCACATCATCATCAACAATAGCTATGACCCTATCTAGTATGGCTATTTGTGCCATAGTGCTGAGAGATACCAGCATAATACCAAGGCCTAAGAGTACTGATCTTTTAGAAATTTTCCTGACGTTCATAACCATAAATACCATTGTTAAGCATTGTGTCTACCCGGCTGCCAGTGCCAGCCAGACCTTTAAATTGTAATTGTATGAAGATGCCATTTCTTGATTTTAGCTGCTGCTCTGGGAAAAGGAACTCATCTTCTCTGTCCAGCCAATGGCGAGCCACCAAGCTGGCTCTCCAACAACAACTGTTGTATTCGAAACCTGCAAACAGTTCTAGTTCCCGCTTATTAGTAAAGTCGTAGTTCCAGCGCCCAACCAGATTGAAGTTGCCAGCAATGGGTACAAATGTCGATAGATCAACCTGCTCTAGATCTTGATCAACGTCCATCCCGTCAAATAGCCTTGGCTGTCGCCGAGTAAATCTGTAGGTAAGGTTTAAAAGTCGATTTTCGCGGTCATTATAGCGCATCCCAAAGCTACTTTTCTCTAGCTCATTATCATGGTTGTCATAGATAACATCACCAGTAAAGCGCCAGTTACTTCCCCATCGCGCGACAATTTCTAACGCCAGTGGAGATTGGTTCCGGGCAAGTTTGGCAAGCTCATCAGCGTCTGGTTCAGAGGATAACGTAACCAATCGATCATTAAAATAAATAGATTGGGCGATGCTTGCCTTAAAGCGCTCTTGTCCAGATTTTTGATCTATGAATCTAGTGGTAAAGGCTACAGTCAGCCGCTCTTGATCGGAAATTCGGTCACCACCATTAAAGCGATTTTCGCTAAATAATAGTCCGTAAGATGGAGTGAACTCGCGGGTATCAAAATCAGGAAAAGCGGACTGATCTTCGAATTTAGCATTGATATAAAATAGCCGTGGTTCGAACGTCTGCATGTGGTTAGTAAGCCAACTCACCTCGCGCTCAAGAAAAACACTACTGTCAACCGAGTAGATGGGCACCGTAACTGAGGGGGATTTACTCGTTAGATAACTGTTGTTTGCGTCTAGGGAATAGGCTAAATGTTTAAGGGCAACCTTGGGTTTAAAATATCCCCAGCTCCAGCGCTTATCCCAGGTTGCAGCATAGTCCATAGTGCTGCGACTCCCGGTGACAAAATCTAAATCGTCGTGATCAAAAACGGTGTAGCTGTTTTTTAACTCCACGACCAGATTATTATTAAACCTGTAGTAACCATCGACAGAGATTTTTGGTAATACAGAATACTGGTCGGTCAACCCCTTAGTGATGACTTGGTAGTCCTGAGCTTCGACGGAATAATTCCAGTGCTTACTTTTATAGTCAGCCGCTGCACGGCGTTGCAAATGAGTTCGACTATTTTCGTCTGGTGTGAAGTTGCCTAAGTCACGAAAATAATCGACATCACTGACCTCATTAAAATCTAAAAATGTTGACCATGGATGAGCGCCACCGCCGCTATGTTGTAGGCTGAGGAAATAGCGATCCTCACCTTCAAAGGGATGTAGTCCAGTTTCAGCGATAATTTCATCGTCATCATTACCACCTTTATCATTTCCAAGAAAGTTGGCGGCTAATTGTGTTTCCGACCAGCGGTTCAGATGACGAAACTGTGTTTCTAGGCCAAACCCCCGCTCTTGAATATAGCGAGGAGAAATAGTGGCATCAAAATTAGGGGCAATATTCCAATAGACAGGCTGAGTAATGTCGATACCGTTTTCTTTGGTAGCGCCGAGGATTGGAAATAGCAGACCTGACGAGCGACGATTATCCACTGGAAATTTAAGATAGGGGAAATAAAAAATCGGTACATCTTTTACCTCGAGCCGCGCATTTTTTACCGTGGCAAATCCGGACTCTTGGTCAATGGCAATCTCATTAGTCATCAGTTGCCAAGTGGTATCCCCGGGTTCACAACTTGAGTAGGATGCATCATCGATAATAATAATACCGTCTTTGGTACGCGACAGACTTTTTGCCGCGCCGCGGACCGAAGCCTCGTGAATCACATAGGTCGCATTATCAAGCTGTACTTCCTTGCTATCGATATCGACCTTGGCATTATTTCCAAGTAATAATAGTCCTGGTTCACGAAAGCGGACATTGCCTTCAAGAGTAACCTGGCGATTGTTTTGGTTGATCCGTGCAGAGTCACTACGCACTTGTCGAAAGCCTTGGGAAATGTGGACATCACCATCGAGCAGTGCAATGTTGCCTTCAAGTGCTTCTGTAGTATTGGCATTGACCCTCAATGAAGCCTCGTCTGGATCCGTGTTGGCATCGGGATAGTCGCGCTGAGGCTCGATATAGGCTCCGCAGCAGTTCGGATCTAGCACTAGCCTTTGTTCGAGTGTCATATCCTGCTCTTCAACCCAATCTAGATTTAGCGCTCTGGCTACTCGGGGCTCTTCAGGATTGGCACGCCGTTGCCTATTGAGGCTGCGCGCAGGGCGCTTACCCCTGGCTACGCCTCCAATCGTAGGCGCCTTCTCAACACATTGCCATGTACCCATTGGGCCGGCACTGCAGTCCCACAGAGGGTGCGACTCCTGCTCCTGAGCCATGGTTGATGTCGACCCTAGGCTCATTACCAAAGCTAAAAGGCACCCTAAGGTGAGCCCTGATAGCGGATGTCGCCAGGCTGTTAAAGCTTGAATCAAAGCTGATGTCCAACACTCAATTAAAAACCCTTTCATTTTACCTGATATCTGCTCACAGTAGAGACCTGAATTGCAGCAAATAAGCTAGAATAGCTATTTTTTGCCCTCGGGCTATTTAAATAGGCACCCATTGATTGGAAAACCAAGACAAACAGGCTTTTTGTGACTGGATAATGGCTTTTCTGCCGTCCTCTAGCGAGTTATCTGGTCCATTGAAAATCGAGGCGCTAGCTGGGGATGCAGGTTTTCGGCGGTATTATAGGCTCAATACCTCCCCAAGCCTGATTGCGGTGGATTCCCCGCCGATCAAAGAGAATAACTCCGCCTATATTGCCGTATCTATGGCTTTGCAAGCTCAGGGTATCCGCACGCCTAGGGTATATGCGGTCGACTTTATTCAGGGGTTTTTCTTACTTGAGGATTTTGGCCATAATTTACTTCAGCCAGCACTGAATCAGCAAAGTATGGCTGGCCTGTATCAACAGGCTGAAGAGCGCCTCCTAGAAATACAAAAAACAGTCCCAGATCCATTGGTTTTTCCTAGGTATGACGCCCAGCTACTGGGCTCTGAAATGGCGTTATTTAGTCAATGGTTTGTTGGCGAACTAATGGGTATCGAATTGGATCAGGGAGAAAAGAACCTATTGAACAGCTTGTTTGACGAGTTAACCAGAAGCGCACTGGCGCAGCCTCAGGTAGTGGTGCATCGTGACTATCATTCACGCAATCTCATGCTACTCGAGGATAAAACACTGGGGGTAATCGATTTTCAGGATGCGGTTTATGGGCCCATTACCTATGACTTGGTATCCTTGCTAAGGGACTGCTATGTTCGCTGGCCGGCCGACAGTATGCGCTCTCGAGCTCTGGCCTATAAGGTTCTGACCTGCAATCATATTAGTGACCAGCAGTTTTTGAGCTGGTTCGACCTTATGGGCTTGCAACGCCATATTAAGGTGATGGGCATCTTTTCTAGGCTGGCGTTGCGCGATGGCAAGCAAGGTTATCTCCATGATCTTCCCCTGGTCATCCGCTACAGTTTAGAGGTGGCAAAGGACTACCCTCAGAGCCGAGCCTTCTACGATTGGTTTTTACAGCGCGTGGAGCCGCAGCTCTCTAATCAACCTTGGTACAGAGATTGGCACACCGCGGGGGACAATTTATGAAGGCTATGATTCTTGCTGCTGGCTTGGGTAAGAGGCTGCGCCCGCTTACTGCCACTACCCCCAAGCCACTGCTCAGTGTCGGTGGCAAACCCCTACTGCAATACCACCTCGAGGCGCTGGCAGTCGCTGGGATTACTGATATCGTTATCAATACGAGTTGGTTAGCAGAGCAAATCGAAGACTATTTTGGCGATGGTGGAGACTTTGGCGTAAGCATTAGTTGGTCTAGAGAAATGGAGCCTTTAGAGACTGGTGGCGGTATAGCCAATGCGCTGCCTATGTTGGGCAATGAACCATTTCTAATAATTAATGGTGATGTCTGGACAGATTTTCCCCTAGGTAGCCTAAGCTTAGATAGTGGGGCAGATGCTCATTTAGTGATGGTAGAGAACCCTCACCATAATCCACTGGGTGACTTTGCTCTTGCTGACCAATTTGTTAGCTTAGAGCCAGGGCCTAAGTACACATTTAGTGGTATCAGTGTCTTCAAATCGCACCTCTTTAAAGGATTCAAGAACAGCTGTTTTGCGTTGCGCGATGTTTTGCGGCCAGCAATTTCATCGGGCCGAGTCACCGGCGCCGTATATGGTGGACAGTGGTGGGACATAGGTACTGTCGAAAGGTTACGCCATTTAGACCAGCAACTTAAATCTGGCGAGTCCAACAGGTAATGATAAAAATAATACATTTTCAAATCGGTTTTTGGGTGTGTCTATTAAGTACGGTGGCCCTGTCGCTGATTCCAATTTCTGGTCAACCTCTATTTGAACTGCAAGATAAACTTGGCCATGCCAGCGCCTATGCTATATTGTTTTTTTTAGCTGTGAAGGCCTATGGCCATAGGATTCCTATATGGTTACTAGGGGCTTTGATAGTGGGTTTTGGGTTTTTCATAGAACTTGCCCAATCGATGACGAGTCATCGCTATGGTGATCCCTGGGATCTGTTAGCTAACACTATGGGTGTGGTGGCTATCTGGCTTAGTTTTAGCATACGCAGGAAATGAGATTGAAATCTGTTTATCGCGGCAGCGACTATTTTGAAGCCCAGCTACTAACTGGGCTCATGGAGCAGGCTGGCCTGCAAGTGTACCTTCAGGGTGTTGCATTACAGGGCGGCCTGGGTGAAGTGCCAGCGATAGGGCATCTGACTATTGCTGTCAATGATGAGGACCAAAACAGAGCGCTCGAGATTATTGGGGCCTATGAACGCGGCGATTTTGCTCTTGAGGATGTTCAAGAATGACACCTAAACTAAAATGGCTATCACTGTGGTTAGCTCCATTGATCTGTGCCCTGGTCACTTTATTGATGCTGCGTGCCGGCTGGGCTCGAGAAGGTGCTCTGGCTGCAGGTCTTACGGTCTTATGTGCGTTGTGGTGGGTATTTGAGCCCATTCCTATTCCGGCGACCTCGATGATCCCATTGGGGGTATTTCCACTACTGGGTATTCTTGATGGCAAACAGGTGGCTCAGGCGTATGGCGATCCACTTATATTGTTATTGATGGGTGGCGCGATGCTTTCTAAGGCTATGGAAAAAAGCGGTGCCCATCGCCGCCTTGCGCTGTACATGGTTAATTTATTTGGCGGCGATAACCAGCGGCGGCTGGTTTTTGGTTTTATGGTGGCCTCCGCTATGCTTAGCATGTGGGTGTCCAATACGGCAACAACACTAATGTTGCTGCCGGTAGCCTATGCCGTTCTCGATAGCGCGCCTCACAAGGCGGCAGGTAAACTCGCTGTTCCTTTGTTTCTCGGTATTGCCTATGCCGCTAGTATTGGAGGCTTGGGTACGCCTATTGGCTCGCCCCCAAATTTGGTTTTTCTCAAGGTATATGCCGAGACCACGGGTACCATACCTAGCTTTAGTCAATGGATGCTCTGGGGGTTGCCGGTTGTTCTGTTGCTGTTGCCCTTGGCTGGATTGTGGATTACCCGCAACCTTGGTCAGTCTGCGCCTTTGGCTATTCCACAGGCCGGCGTTTGGCGTACCGAAGAAGTTCGTGTCTTGACTATCTTTGTGTTGACTGCCCTGGCCTGGATTACCCTGCGTGAGCCCTTTGGTGGCTGGGCTACATGGTTGGGAGTACCAACGGCTAACTATGCTGCTGTGGCACTCACTTCGGTAGTTATTATGTTTATTCTACCTAATGGCAGTGGCGGCAAACTGCTGGATTGGGAATCAGCCTCAGCCATTCATTGGGGGGTGTTACTTTTATTTGCTGGCGGCATTGCTATTGCCAAGGCGTTTGCTGTGACTGGCATTAGCCAGGCTATTGGTGAGGCACTGTCTGGGGTGACTCGACTGTCCCTGATAATGCTCATTGCTGTAGTGGCCTTGGCCGTGACATTTTTAACCGAGATCACCAGTAATACTGCTACCACTACCTTACTGATGCCTATTCTGGCTGCCGCTTCTCTAGGTGCTGGTTTTGACCCAGCGCTACTAATGTTACCTGCGGCGCTCTCTGCCAGTTGCGCCTTTATGCTACCCGTTGCCACCGCGCCCAATGCTATTGTATTTGGCAGCGGCAAAATTACCGTGCAGCAGATGGTTCGCGAGGGCTTTGTGTTAAATCTGGTTGGCGTTGCTGTGATTACAGGCGTGGTCTACCTGTGGCTGGCTATCTAGGGTTGGAGTAATATCTTAATGTTGCTCGGCTGTAGCGTCTGGCTGCCGGCAATGGATAGCACTAGGGTCGCCATTTCGTCCCAAACATCTGCATTGCGCATGCCCTTGATGCCTCGGTCAATGGCCCCAGCTTGATATAAGAACATACGCAGATGAGCGGGCTTATTGCGTTGAAGTGCCCGCCGAAATAGACTCATACGCTTGTCCCACACGCCAGCATTTTTAAGTGCCCAGTCACTGTGCTCTCCGCTAGCTACCTGCTCGCCTGCCTTAACCAAAATACGCAGTTCACGAGTAATTGCCCAAAGCAGAGGTATAGGTTCTGTACCTTCATTTTGTAACCCGCGCAGGGACTGAGCCGCAGACTGGGCGTCCCCAATCAGCATCTTATCGATAAACTCGTAAAGATTGTAGCGGGAACTGTCGGCAACCACCGCCGACATAGTGCTAGCATCGACTTTGCCTTTGGGGGCCAATAATTTAAGCTTTTCTATCTCTTGAACAGCAGCCAACAGATTGCCTTCAACTCTATCAGCCAAAATTTTTATCGCTTCTTGGTTGGCCTGGATATCGGCCTGGGCCAGACGCTGCTGTATCCAGCGAGGCAAATTATCAGCATTGACCGGCCATACCTGAATATGTGCGCCCAAGGATTCAAGTGCCTTCATCCATTTGCTGTTTTGCGCTGATTTTTCTAGTTTAGGCAGAATAATTAATAGTAGATTGTCTGGGTTGGGGTTGGCGCAAATTTCGCACAGTGCTTTGCTACCTTTGTCCCCTGGTTTGCCGTTGGTGATACGAATTTCAATTATCTTTTTATCGGCAAATAAAGACAGAGAATTACATTCATTGACCACGTGATTCCAATCATAGTTGCCCTCTACATGAAATAGTTCGCGCTCGGTAAAGTCTTTTTTTCTGGCAGCAACACGCACAGCATCGGCACATTCTTGAGATAACAGGGGCTCGTCACCACTGATAACATATAGAGGCAAAAGCTGCTTTTGAAGATTACCATCCAGCTGCTCTGCGCGTATTTTCACTACTGTTCGCCAGCGCTTGGGACAATTCGCAAACGGTTGAGAATCTGGCGAACGATTTCCTCTCTCATGCTGTTACGAATCAGGCGCTCCTCACCGTCAGACGCTAGTATGTCCTGTTCATCAAATTCATAGACACGCTCTACCGATGCAGTCGATAACGGAATAAGTTGTTGACCATCGGCACTTATAATTAAAAAATCAACGTCTTCGTTAAGCTGATATTCTGCTGCTCTTGCTGAGGCATTGAGGGTGCCAGTGCGACGTGTTTGTCGAAAGTCGGTAATCACAACACTGTAGTTAGCATCGGCTGCGTTAGCGGTAACCTCAAAGCCATACAAATTGAGTGCGCGGGAGAGTTCCTGAATAAGATCACTGTGCGCGTCACTAGATGACAGGTGCAAGCTTCCTAGGTCTGTGGGTATAACCTCAGAATTACGCAACTGCCAGCCACAGGCAGAGAGAAGCATAATCATGGTTGTTAGAAGTAATTTTTTAATCATAATTACAATCCTAGATGCAGGGCTGCTATTTAATTAGCCACTATATTAACTAGTCTACCCGGAACCACAATAATTTTGCGAATGGTTACACCGTCGGTAAAACGTTGCACATTAGTATCTGCCAGCGCTAGTTTCTCGACCTCATCTTTGGCGGCGTCTGGCGCAACTTCAACCTTGCCTCGGACCTTACCGTTGACCTGAATCACCAATTCGATTGAGCTGCGTACCAAGGCGGCTTCATCAAGCCTCGGCCAGGCGGCATCGGCGACAGAGCTTTTGTGACCTAGGGTATGCCATAGACGATGACAGATATGCGGGGCTATAGGCGACAGCAAGAGGACTGCACTGGTCAGAGCCTCATGTCGCACAGCGATGCTCTGCGAATCGCCTTCGGTTAGCTTGGCAACTTCATTTAATAGCTCCATCACAGCCGCAATTGCGGTGTTAAATGTATTGCGACGCCCATAGTCATCGTTGACCTTGTTGATGGTTTCATGAGTCTTACGGCGTAGATCCTGCTGGCTATTACTCAACTCAGAGGTGTTTAACGGCGCAGCTGAGCCCTGCTCTAAATGGCTATGTACCATGTTCCATAGCTTGCGCAGGAAGCGATGAGCACCAGATACGCCATCATCGCTCCACTCTAAGGTCTGCTCAGGGGGAGCTGCAAACATGGTGAACAACCGCACGGTATCGGCGCCATGCTTGTCAATAGCCGTCTGGGGGTCGACACCATTGTTCTTCGATTTCGACATCTTAGTGACACCGCCGCTGTGCACTAGCTCGCCGCTAGCAGTTTCAATGGCCTTGATGGTGCGGCCTTTTTCATCGCTCTCGATAGTGACATCTAGGGGAGATAGCCATTCTTTTCGGCCGCCATTATCTTTATAGAAAGACTCAGCTAATACCATGCCCTGACAGAGGAGGCTTTTGAATGGCTCGCTACTGCTAACCAATCCTTCATCGCGCAATAGCTTATGGTAAAAGCGCGCGTAAAGTAGATGCAAAATAGCATGTTCGATACCGCCGACATATTGGTCAACGGGGAGCCAGTAATCGGCGCGCTCTGGGTCAAGCATAGCACTGTCGAGGTTAGAGCATGTAAACCGCGCATGGTACCAAGAGGATTCCATAAAGGTATCGAAGGTATCGGTTTCTCTCTCCACCTGCTGACCATCTATCTGATCTTTGCGCCAGTCGGGATCTGCTTTAATTGGCGACTGAATACCATCCATTTCTACATCGGTTGGCAGCACAACAGGCAGTCGGTCTATCGGAACAGGGATCTCTCCTCCTTCTGCCAGGTTGTACATCGGAATGGGCGAGCCCCAGTAGCGCTGGCGACTTACACCCCAGTCGCGAAGACGATAGTTAGTGGTTACCGATCCATGATCGCAAGCTTCAAGGGCGGCTGCAATGGCATCAAACGCTGCGGTAAAATCCAAACCATCATAGCTGCCAGAATTAATTAGCAGGCCCTTTGCGGTAAATGCTTCATTGCTTATATCACAGGGCTCGTCTTTAGCTGGTGTGACAACTTGTTTGATTTCTAGTTGATACTTTTGAGCGAATTCATAGTCCCTCTGATCATGGGCAGGTACCGCCATCACCGCACCCGAACCATAATCCATCAAGACATAGTTGCCCACCCACACAGGAATTATTTCGCCGGTCAACGGATGGACTGCAGTGATACCCGTATCCATACCAAGTTTTTCCATAGTTGCCATCTCGGCTTCAGACACCTGCTGGGTTTGGCATTTGGCAATAAAGGCGGCCAACTGTGGGTTAGTTTGAGCTACCTTCACAGCGATAGGATGTTGAGTGGCCAGAGTTAAATAGGTTACGCCCATTAATGTATCTGGCCTAGTTGTATAGACATCAAAGCTCTGATGCTCGGCAATGGGCACAGACAGATCAAAAGTCATATTCACGCCGCGACTCTTACCAATCCAGTTGCGCTGCATAGTCTTGACCTGCTCAGGCCAGTGTTCTAAGTCATCGAGGTCGTCTAACAGCTGCTCAGCATAGTCAGTAATGCGAATAAACCACTGGGGTATTTCTTTACGCTCGACCGCGCTGTCACAGCGCCAGCAGCACCCATCAATAACCTGCTCATTGGCCAGTACGGTGGCATCATGAGGACACCAGTTAACCGCGCTAGTTTTTTTGTAGACCATGCCTTTTTCATAGAGTTTGGTAAAAAACCACTGTTCCCATTTGTAGTAGTCTGGCTCACAGGTGGCCAGTTCTCGTGACCAGTCAATCCCAAAGCCCAGGGATTTAAGCTGGGCCTTCATGTAGGCAATATTTTCTTGCGTCCACTTTGCCGGTGCAGTCTTATTTTGGATGGCGGCATTTTCTGCTGGCAGACCAAACGCATCCCACCCCATAGGATGCAGTACATTTTTGCCTTGCATGCGTTGATAGCGAGCGATTACATCGGTAATAGTGTAATTGCGCACATGACCCATATGCAGCTTTCCGCTGGGGTAGGGGAACATAGCCAGGCAATAAAATTTTTCTTTGTCTGGGTCTTCGGTGACTTCGAACGTTTTATTTTCAGTCCAAAACTGCTGGGCTTCGCGCTCTAATTCTGCGGGAAGATAGGGATGTTCAGTTGTCATCAAGGTTCACTGCTTATTGAATTTAAAATAGGCGTGAATTATAGGTGAATCCAGACACATCTAACAGCTTGTAAATGTGTCTGGGTACAGAAAGTTGGTATGGTTGCTAGGCAGCTGACTCGCTGACTTGTCTGGCAGGAATCCCTAATTCTATTAATTTGGCAGCCATATCTTCAGCAGACGTAGCAGCATTAATTCTACGGTCGATGAATAGAATCTTACCGTCCTTGCCAATATAAAATGTGTGGCGGTTGGGCACGCCATAAAAAGCCAGAACCTCATAGGCTTCGGCGACTTCTTTAGATGGGTCGCTCAACAGTGGAAAATCAGCCTCGTTCTCTTCTGCAAATTTCTGGTTAACGTCCAGGTCATCAACGCTGGCCATAAAATAGGTAACATCTAAACCCTTCAAAAGATGACCATTTTGCGCCAGAGATTTACATTCTATGGTGCAACCGCTGGTAAAGGCTTTTGGGTACCAAGCAATAACGACAGCTTGTTTGTCATGAAATTGCTCCAAACTGTAGGTTTTGCCATCAGTGGCTTGAAGAGAAAATGCGGGAGCCTGGTCACCGACCTCCAGAGCTTGGGTAGAAAGTGTTATCCAGCTAAGAAATATTGTGAGAGTAATCCGAATGCTAGTATTCATTGTTTGCCTCTTTATTTTTTCTAGACGGTATTAGAAAATTAATCAAAATTAGTATTATCAGAACCACCGTTGGCCAGGAGCCATATTTTGAGAAAACTGTACGCCCATTGCGCGGATCGATAGTGCCGACCAGTTCCCCCTGACTGTATTGCTCGATACTTTGATAAATTCGACCCTGGTGGTCCACCAGGGCGGAAATACCATTATTGGTACCTCTCACCATTGGTTTTGCGTTCTCCAGAGCTCGCATCTGAGCCATTTGCATGTGCTGCTCAGGGGCCAATGACCGGCCAAACCAAGTATCGTTGCTCACCGTCAGCATTACTGACGACTCCCTAGTAATACGTGCGACCAAGTCGGGATAGACCACCTCATAGCATATTGCGGCTGAGATATTCTCTCCCTGCACGGTAAAAGGCCGCTGATTGTCTGGACCAAAGGAAAAGGCAGACATCGGTAGATCAAAGAAGGTGATGAGGCCCCGCAGTAACGATTCCATGGGCACATATTCTCCAAAGGGGACCAATCGGGTTTTATGGTACTGAGTTGCCCCCTCGTTATTCCCTAGAGCAAGCATTGAATTATGGTATTGCCTTTGTTTTGGGTCGTAGGTTGGAATACCTGTCAGCAACGTGGTTTTAGCAGCCTCTGCCTTGCTATGGGTATCGGCTAAAAAGTCTTTAACCCTGCGAGGCACTGCTGGAATAGCAGCTTCCGGCCAAATAATCAGGTCGGCGCCCCAGTGAGCCGCGGTCTGCTCATTGAGCTGCGCTAAAATGGCTGGAAGGCTACCGGGGCGCCATTTTTCAAATTGATCAATATTCGGTTGGACAAGCACTACTGCTAATTGTTGGCCGCTGGCAACCGTCCAGGTCTTGTATTGCAAGGCTTGCCCAGAGGCGCCAAGTACTAACAGAGCTACGGTAGCCATAGCAATGGGGCGCTGAATAATTTTTCCTTGAGCAAATTGTGCCAGAATCGCTCCACTCAGCGCGCAGATCAGGCTCAACCAGAGGACGCCACCTATGGGGGCCCAACCATTGAGCCAGGTTTCAGTGTGGGCATAGCCGGCAAATAACCATGGGAAGCCTGTAAAAATCCAAGTTCGCGTCCATTCACTGAGCACCCAGATAGCTGGTAGGCCGCTAATCCAGCCAGTCAACGTCTGCGGGATTAGTGCGCTTAAAGAAAAGGGCGCGGCAAACAGCAGGGCTAAAAATAGGCAGAACAAAACGGTGGCGATCAGGGCAAGAGGTGCCGGCATAAACCCATATTCATGGATACTTACATAAACCCAGCTAACGCCAGCGATAAACAATCCAAAGCCAAAGAAGCTAGCTTTAGTAAATGCCTGAGTCATGGTTTGGTGTTGCAACTGCCAGAACAGAATAGCGATACTTATTGTTGCTACTGGCCAAAGTGAAAAGGGAGCGAGCGCTAGGGGGAATAGAGCCCCAGCTAGAAATAGCGAGAGAAAATTCTGCCCTCGGCTCAGAGGCTTCATGGGCTGGTTTTGGTTACTTCTAGTTGGGTGATTTTACGATTATCGCAGGCAACTACTTCAAAATCGAAGTGTTCGATACTGGCGATTTCTCCAATTTTTGGCAGGCGACCAAATGCATGTACTACTAGCCCCCCTACGGTGTCGAATTCGTCATCGGCCAAGCCCACATCAAAGAATTCATTAAAATCGCTGATCTCAGTAATGGCCTCTACTTGAAATTTGTTGTCGCCACTGGCACGAATCTGTTCAGGTTCGTGCTCATCAGTTTCATCTTCAATTTCACCCACTATTTCCTCTAGCACATCCTCAATGGTGAGCAGGCCTGATACCCCGCCGTATTCATCGACAACAATTGCCATGTGATAGCGCTGCTCGCGAAACTCTTGCAGGAGAATATTGAGCCGTTTACTCTCCGGAATAATGGTGGCTGGGCGCAGCATGCTTTTTAGGTCGAATGATTCAGCGCCAGATAGGAGCAGGGGTAATAACTCCTTGGCCAGGAGAATGCCCAGTACATCGTCAGAGGACTCGCCAACCACTGGAAACCTAGAGTGCTGAGACTGAACAACTAAGTCGAGAATTTGCTCAAGGGTAAAATCGTCCTCAATCACTTGCATGCGTGACCTGGGGATCATTATCTCTCGGGCCTGCAGATCTGATACCTTGAGTGCGCCTTCCATAATTTGTAGCACACTCGAGTCAATAATCGACTCATTTTCGGCACTGCGCAGCATATCAGCCACTTCATCACTGCTAGTTGGGTTGCTCGAAAATACCCGGATCAGCCGTTTCAATAATGAGGTGTCAGCGCTGTTAGTTGATTCTTCGTTCATTTTGCTCTCAATTGTACTCTTATATTTTGATTACTATTTAGACCTGATGATCTTGTTCGTAGGGCGCTGGAAACTCCAGTACCTGCATAATATGGGTTTCCAGAGTCTCCATCTCATTGGCATCCGTATCGCCAACATGATCATACCCAAGTAAATGCAGTACACCATGTACGATCATATGGGCCCAATGGGCTTCCGATGTTTTATTTTGTTGTTCGGCTTCACTCATAACCACTGGCGCGCAGACAACTAGATCGCCGAGTATTGGCAACGGTTCTGGCGTTACAGCGTCAAATGGAAACGAGAGCACATTGGTGGGACCGATCTTGCCACGATACTGTTGGTTGAGTGCGGCGCTCTCTTGTTCATCTACTATACGCACACTGAGCTCGGCTATATCTCGCTCGTTGCGAATCGCAGCGCTGACCCAGCGCCGCATACTGCCAACGTCAGGGACGCCCTCAGACGAACAAGCCATCTGTATATCGATAGAAATATTCATCAACCTTTAGTTAGCTCTCGCTTTCAAAAGCATCGTAGGCATCAACAATACTCTGCACTATAGGATGGCGTACCACATCCCGCGACTCGAAGTGGGTAAAGCTAATTTCTTCAACGTTTTTTAGAACATCGCAAACATGTACTAGGCCTGAGCTAACCCCGCGAGGTAGATCAATTTGTGACATGTCACCAGTGATGACTGCGGTTGAGCCAAAGCCAATACGGGTGAGAAACATTTTCATTTGCTCGCGCGTCGTGTTTTGGCTCTCATCAAGAATAATATAGGCATTGCTGAGGGTGCGACCGCGCATGTAAGCCAATGGTGCAATCTCAATAACATTGCGCTCTTGCAACTTGGCAACGGTTTCAAAGCCAAGCATCTCATGAAGAGCGTCATATAGGGGTCTTAAGTAGGGGTCTACTTTTTGCGCTAGATCGCCCGGTAAAAATCCTAGTCGCTCGCCAGCCTCGACTGCTGGTCGAACTAGTAAAATGCGTTGTACCTCGTCCCGCAGCAGCGCTTCAACAGCGCAGGCCACAGCTAAGTAGGTCTTGCCTGTACCGGCTGGGCCAATGCCAAAGTTAATATCATGGGTTTGGATTGAACGCACATAGCGCTGCTGATTTAACCCTCTTGGTTTGATATTGCCTTTTTTTGTCCGTATTACCGAAAAGCTGTCTACATTGTCGGCAGGTTTTGCATTGCTGGCAGGTTGGGTCATAGGCTTCTCTCGTTCGCATTGTCGAAGGTGGAGGTGGACTTCTTCGGGAGACAGTTCATCGTAATGGGCGGTTTCTTGGTAGAGATTGTAAATAACATCGGCAGCGTATTGGGATGCATCAGTGTCGCCGTAGACTGCAAAGAAATTATCCCGCGAGCGAATATCAACGTTCAGGCGCTGTTCGATTAGGCGCAGGTTTTCATCAAATTGACCGCAGAGTGAAGCGAGACGGCGCGCGTCATTGGGCTCGAGAGTGATGCTGTAGGCTGATGGCTGTGTGTCCAATCGTTTCAACGGGTGCTTTAAAGCCTTTCCATAAAAATATGCCGGTAGCATAGCGCGAACTATGAAGCAGAGTAAGCTTTTTTTATTGTAGAATTGTTATAAAAAAATTACCTTTAACACCAAAGGTTCTAAGCGGGAATGGCGTGATCAAGCGCGAGGGTGCCGCGCAGACTGTTCGGTAGCGCCTCGGTAATGTCGGCTTGTACAAACTGACCGATCAAGCTGTGGTCATCGCAACTAAAATTAACGACTCGATTGTTCTCAGTGCGACCTTGCAATTGGCCCGGATCTTTCTTTGAGATACCAGTGACCAGAAGGGTTGCTCTGGAGCCTACCATGCGGCGACTAATCTCGGCAGCATTTTGCACAATACGATCCTGAAGTATTTTTAGACGCTGCTTTTTAATGTCTTCGCCGGTATTGTCGGCTAGATCTGCCGCGGGGGTGCCTGGGCGGGCACTGTAGATAAAGCTAAAGGACGTATCAAAGCCGATCTGCTCTATGAGTTTCATAGTCGCTGCAAAATCTTCATCGGTTTCGCCGGGAAAGCCGATAATAAAGTCTGATGAAATACTGATATCTGGGCGGACTTCGCGCAGTCGGCGGATCTTAGACTTGTATTCTATCGCAGTGTGGCCCCGTTTCATTGCCATTAGTATGCGATCAGAGCCACTTTGTACAGGCAGATGTAAATGGCTTACTAGCTCAGGCACACGCCTGTAAACATCAATAAGTGCATCAGAAAATTCTACTGGATGTGAGGTGGTGTAACGAATCCGGTCAATGCCGTCAATATCGGCCACATAGGGCAGTAGTTCGGCAAAGTCGCAGATTGAGCCGTCGGGCATTTCGCCTCGAAAGGCATTGACGTTTTGGCCCAGCAAGTTAACTTCGCGCACGCCCTGAGTTGCCAAGGCGCCAATTTCGGCTAGTACATCGGCCATAGGGCGGCTGACTTCTTCACCTCGAGTGTAGGGTACAACACAAAAAGTACAGTATTTGGAGCAGCCTTCCATAATAGAAACAAAAGCACTGACGCCATCGGCTTCGGGAGTCGGCAGGCGATCAAATTTTTCAATCTCAGGAAAGCTAATGTCAACAACTACCGTGCCATCGGTTTTGCGGGTTTCCATCATTTCAGGTAGGCGATGCAGTGTTTGTGGTCCAAAAATTACATCCACAAAGGGTGCGCGCTTGGCAATGGCGTCACCTTCTTGGCTGGCAACGCATCCACCGACGCCAATAACTAGGTTTGGATTACTGTCTTTGAGATGCTTCCAGCGGCCCAGTTGGTGGAACACCTTCTCTTGGGCTTTTTCCCGAATCGAGCAGGTGTTGAGCAGAATGACATCGGCATCTTCCGCACTGTCTGTGGGAATCATGTGATGGCTGTCGCCGAGCAGGTCTTGCATACGAGCGGAGTCGTACTCATTCATCTGGCAGCCATGAGTCACGATATGAAGTTTTTTAACCGATTTTGCCGTCATTTTGCTGGTTATTCTTTGATCAAATTCTAGTCGTGCATTATAGCTATGCCCCGTTAATGCGCAACATTTAGCAATGCCAATCAATGATCCTATGCTATTATATCTGACTTTATTTCTGGCTAAATGTGTTGAGTATCCATGGCAGGTGAACCTATTTATCGAATTACCTTTTTTAATCAGGGGCAGGTCTATGAGATCTATGCTCGACATGTGTTTCAGAGTGATCTCTGGGGCTTTTTGGAGGTCGAGGAATTTATCTTTGGTGAGCGCTCTCAGATGATTGTTGATCCTGCAGAGGAGAAGCTCAAAAATGAATTTGCCGAGGTCAAGCGCAGTTTTATCCCTATCCAATCCATTGTGCGGATCGATGAGGTTGAAAAAGAGGGCGCAGGTAAGATTTTGGAGGCCCCTGCTGGCGGAAATGTCAGTTCATTTCCATTTTCTTCAATGGTCGGCAGCAGACCAACAAAAGACTAATTGCCAGTAAATAAGCTGTCTGGTCGGGTGGATTGACAGACTATTGCGCTTACCCCTGCTCAGGTCTCTGGCTTATCAGTCAACCCCGTGGTTTGTCGGCTATACTCTGCGTTACATTATTCGGTGGTGCAGTCTAGTTTGGGCTAGGGCAATATAGCCATTACTAGCTAAGGTTATAATTAGTCTCTGTGCAATATTCAGAGCCGAAAAGAGGACGAAAATGTCAGAGCAACTGGTGGCACTTCTGCCCTTTGAATTTGCGCGCACAAATAGGTTGTTATTGCGCGAAGTTGAGGGTGATTTAATTTTCACGATTGGCACGCCAGATTGGGCGATTGCTGAGGCAGGCCGAATTGCCGGCGCCGATGTGCCTGTTGGTCGCGTTGATGATGAGACCTTCGACGAGATGATAGGTGCACTTTACAGTGGCCGACAGAACTCTTCTGAATCGGTAATGGCTGATATTAAAGATTTTGTAGATATGGAGTCTGCCGCCGCTGACCTCGAGGATGCAGGTGATTTACTCGACGCTGAAAATGATGCACCTATTGTACGCCTGTTGAATGCTATTTTGGCAGAATCATTAAAAGAAAATGCCTCTGATATTCATATTGAACCCTACGAAAAAGAGGCCCTGGTGCGTTTTCGGCTGGACGGTGTGCTGAGCACTGTGCTGTCGCCATCGGTTCAGATTACACCGCTGTTAATATCTCGTATTAAAGTCATGTCGAAATTGGATATTGCGGAGAAACGCCTACCCCAAGATGGCCGTATGAGTGTGAAGCTTGGCGGCCGCAATATTGATCTGCGCGTTTCTACCATGCCCTCAAGCCATGGTGAGCGAGTGGTAATGCGTCTGCTGGATAAGGATGCGGGCAAATTACAGGTCGATGATCTGGGGATGCCTCGGGCAACTGCCGCGGAACTCGATGATTTAATCAAACGACCCCATGGTATTATTTTGGTGACCGGGCCCACTGGCTCGGGTAAAACCACCACGCTGTACGCCGCACTGCAGCAGATGGAGCGCGAAGAACGCAACATTATGACCGTCGAAGACCCGGTGGAATACGACTTGCCGGGTATTAGCCAAACCCAGATTAATTTGCGCGCTGGCATGACCTTCGCTCGAGGGTTACGCGCTATCTTGCGTCAGGATCCAGATGTTATTTTAATTGGCGAGATTCGCGATGGTGAAACTGCCGAAATTGCCACCCAGGCCAGTTTGACCGGTCACCTGGTGTTATCGACCCTGCACACCAATACTGCAGCTGGTGCTATTACCCGGCTTCAGGATCTTGGTGTAGACAGTTTCCTGCTTGCTTCGACGATTAGAGGCATTGTCTCCCAGCGACTGCTGAGAAAGCTCTGTATTCACTGTTGCGTCAGGGTTGCGCCCAATGAATTTAATCGAGATCTATTGGCACTAGGATCTAATGCTAGTATTTATGAAGCTGCTGGTTGTAGTAGCTGTAATAACACTGGCTTTTCTGGTCGCCAGGCTCTTTTTGAACTGGTGTCCGTTGATTCACCTTTGCAGGCATTAATTCACAAAAATGCGGGTGAAATAGAACTTGAAGCTTCAATTCGCACTCAGGTGCCGAGCATCCGCGCCGCTGGTTTTGAATTGGTGCGCCAAGGTAAAACTACAATCGAAGAAGTTCTTCGAGTGACTAGTAATTAATCATGCCGGCTTTCGATTATTCCGCTTATAACAAAACCGGAAAACTAATTAGCGGAGTCATTTCCGCTGACTCTGACCGCCAGGCGCGGCGGCTGCTCAAAGATCGTGGGCTCTTGCCCTCGGCACTGGCGGAGGTGGGTGAAAAAAAGATCGGTAAAATCACCTCTAGCCGTCGTGAAGCGCGAGTCAATAATTTCGATCTGTCCCTGTTGCTGCAGCAGCAAGCAATTTTAATCCAGTCTGGTCTGCCCCTCGAAGAGGCGCTGCGCATGACTATTGAACAGGCCGAGACTGATCGCCAGCGGCGTATGGTTGAAAGCTGGCGCAGCGAGATCACAGAGGGCCGCAGTTTCTCTGAAGCGCTGCGCCGTTCACCTTATAAAATCCCCGAGAGTATTATTGCGGGAGTGGGCGTAGGCGAAGAAAGCGGCCATTTGCACAGGGTGCTGATGCGTCTTGCCGAGGATCTTGAGAGTAATGCTGAGAACCGTAAGACCATCAGTCGCGCCATGATATATCCTGCGACATTGATAGCCACCTCCATTGTTGTGGTATCTATCATGATGGTATGGGTGGTGCCTAAAATTACCGCCATTTTTATCAGTTCTAAACGAGAGTTACCACTGGTGACCAGAATTATTGTCGGCCTTAGCGAGTTTACTCAGGCTTACGGTTTGTTTGTACTGGCTGCAATTGTGGCCTTGGCGTTTGCCTTTCGCCAGGCCATGAGAGATCCGCTACGCAAAGAGCGCTGGCACCAGTTTATGCTTCATATGCCAGGCATCGGTCGATGGATACGCATGGCTAACATCTCTGATTGGGCGCGCAGTTTGGGAGTGTTGCTAAGCAATGGTGTGCCGGCATTGGCAGCCTTAACCATCTCATCAGCGGTCGTCAGCAACCTGCATCTGAGACGCAAGTTTGAGGCTGTTACAGAGGGTATGCGCCAGGGCAGTAGTCTGCAAAAAGCATTGCAAGACAGTCAGATTGGCAGTGGATTTTTAGTTCACATGGTTGGCAGTGGTGAGGCCTCAAGTGAGTTGGATAAAATGCTGTTGCGAGTGTCCGAGTACTATTCAGTTCGCTTAAATAATGCGGTCGAAGTATTTCTTAAGCTAGTGAACCCGATTCTGATAATTTTTATGGGCATGATTATTCTTTCCGTAGTGGCGGCAGTGATGCTGCCAATAATGGATATGAACAATATGATCTAATAGGAGTGGTCTCTGCGAGTAGATCCTATGGGCAATTAAAATTTAAGGTGATTTTTATGAATGCTAGTAGTAAGCAAGCGGGTTTTACCCTGATTGAGATGATGGTCGTGGTCGTGGTAATAGCCTTATTGGGAGGCATGATTGGGCCGACTTTATTCAAAAAGGTGCAGCAGGCTGAGGATACTCGGATTGCGCAGGATATCCGCACAGTTGAGAGTGCGTTAAAATTTTATCGTCTGGACAACTATCGTTACCCGTCACAGTCGCAGGGTATAGATGCCCTGATAACCCAACCCACTGGTAATGGTGCGGCAAAGTGGAACGGGCCCTACTTAGAATCTCTGCCTCTAGATCCCTGGGGTGAACCATACAAATATGCTAATCCTGGCACCCATGGAAAAGATGTCGAAGTATTTACCCTAGGTGTTGACAATCTGGTTGGTGGCGAGGGCTCCGATAAAGATTGGGGCAATTGGAATATCAAGTGATTGATATTTCAAACGACTATCCTTAGATATGAATGTTAATCGCCAGAGTGGTTTTACTTTAATAGAAGTGGCAGTTGTGGTCATGATTGTCGCGACGATTTCGGTAATGAGTCTGCTGGCCATTAATCAGGCCTTTGACCGCCGTTATGCAAATGAAGCTGATCGGTTACTGATTTGGTTGCAGCAGTTGGGCGAGCGTTCAGCTCTTGAGGGCGCCGCCTATGGCGTAATAGAGGAGAGGTCAGAATCGGCGGCAGGCCAACTGCGCGCCGTTGTCTATTATCGTGCGCGCTGGGTTGCGGTGACTTCACCGCAACCCTTCATCTTGAGTGATGATGCTACCATCGATTGGTTTATTGATAGCGCGAATGAATCTGAAGAGCTGTTGCGACAACAGGAACCGTTATTTGATGCACAGGGTGCTGAAATTGAGCGACTTTTGCCAGAGATTGCATTTTTACCCGATGGTTATATCGAGCCTAAAGCTGAGCTCCAGTTAGGGTTTGAGTCTATTACCGAACGTTATAATTACCAGTGGGACGAGGCGTTTTCTGGGATTGTGATGGAGCGCTATCGCCAATGAAAAAAACAAAGCCCCGAGGTTTTACTCTGATTGAGGTTTCTGTCGCCCTTGTTATCTTGAGTTGGGTGCTAGGAAGCGCCATTTTTATGGTGCAGCAATATGCCGACGAGAGACTTCGGTTACGTGAAAGGTTTTTCTCCAGTTCAGTAGCCTGGAATCGCTTAATGGAACGCTATCAGGAGGCCGAGGGTTGGAATGCAAAAGCTGAGCGCCCCCGTAGTTCCAAAAAAGGTGTCGCCGAACAGGCAGGAGAGGACTGGCGCTGGGAAATGAATATTGAGGCGGCCATGGGTGAGAACCTGTATCGCTATCAAGTGAACGCGGGGCTAAAAGATAGTGACCGTTTTGCTACCTCTCTGTCTATTTTTTTGATCGATAAACCCTGATGATTAGTTCTTCGCGTCAACGGGGTTTTACCCTCATAGAAACGGTTGTTTCACTGCTGTTGTTGGCGGTGATTTCCGTCCTGTCATATCAGGCCGTAGAGGTTGTTCTTGGTACCAATGAACGCAGTCGCGGAGATCTAGTTGAAGAGACAGAATTGCAAAGAGCTTGGCAGATCATTGGCCGTGACATACTGCATTTGCGACCGCGGCTCTATGCTGATGGTCTAGGCTCTATCGAGTCTGCGTATGTCACTGACAAAAGTGAGTTCGGGGTGCGTTTTAGTCGCGGCGGCGGCCCAATGATTCGCTCAAATCCAAGTGGTGTGCGACGAATTGACTACCGCATTAATGAAGACCAGCAGTTAGTGCGCACATCCTGGGCGATTACCGAATCGCCGCGCCTTAGTGACGGCTCAGCGATGATTTTACTCTCCAAGGTCAATACCGTAGTGTTTGAGCAGTTAACCGATGCTTTTGAGTATGACCGCAATTGGCCGCCACTTAATTCAAGAATAAGCGCCCGAGCATTACCAAAAATGGTTCGTATTACCATAGAGCTTGAGTCGGGTAGCGAAACCACAAGATTATTTCCAGGAGTGCAGGCAGATTGAGAAATAGTCATTATAGAACCAGGATACCAACAGGCGTCGCTCAGCGGGGTGTTGCTCTATTAGCGTCGCTAATCCTGATGCTCGCAGTAGTAATGTCTTTAGCCAATATTTTTTATCGCCATCAAATTGATATTTCTCAAGCCACTAGAGCGCTCCATGGCGACCAGGCGCTGCTCATCGCTATGAGTGGTGAAAGCTGGGCGCGAGACCTTCTCTCCGATCGTCTGGATAATCGCAACGTAGATAGCTTTGATGAAGACTGGGCTCAGGCTATGCCAATGATGCCTGTGGATGGGGGCCAGTTGAGAGGCTGTATTGCCGATTTGCAAGCCAATATAAATTTGAATAATTTTGCCACCTATGGCGCCGGTATTCCCGCAGCAGAAATGACAGGAGCAGTGACTGGCTTTGCTACAGTCTGGCTGAATTTATTGCAGCAGCTAGATCTGCCCACAGGCCCCGCGAGAACCGCAACGCTTATCGATTGGGTAGACAGTAATTCAACCCCAGTTAATAGCTGGGGCGCCGAACAGTCAGACTATGATGCCATGCGCCCACCCCGGGTGCCGGCTAACTCATGGATTTCGGATGTCAGTGAGTTGGCAGCTATTGGCGACTATCAAGTTCATGAAGTGCAACTGCTAGTGCCCTGGTTAAGTGCATTACCTAATCCGTCCACGCCACTAAATATCAACACTGCATCAGATCAGGTACTCGCGGCACTTGGCGGCAGGTTTGGGAGTCAGTTTGTCGAGGCGGTGACCGAGGGGCGCCCATTTAACTCGGTTAACGACTTTCATCAGCTGATGAGTAAAATAGTGCAGACTAGCTTGCCCGATGCCGCCGCTCGCTGGCCTTCGAGCCTTATCGATGTCAAGTCTGATTACTTCCAGCTTTATATGGAGGTTACGTTAGGAGAGGCGCGTATCGAAGTAAAAAGTATAATGGATCGGAAGGGACGCAAATCGCCGGTGATAATCGCCCGCGACGTGATAGTTGTGCCGGCTAGTTTGCCGCAAACGGCGCCGCGAGAGCTGTCACAAGCGGAGCAATTATTTGCTGGTGGAGGATCTCAAAGTGCAGCGGATATTAATCAGTCCACGGAGATGAATATGGTGCAGTCAGCTTGTTTAATGATTGGGGAAATCAATACATGAGGGATTCAGTCGACCATATTCACTTTTTGGACCAGCGCCTTATGGTCCACGGTGATCCCAGCCTGTCTAAAGCACAAACTATGGGCCTGTGGGTGCCATCAGAACGTATTGCGGTGCACTATATAGATATTCCGAATGCGCCAGAGCGCAAATGGGCAGAGCTTGTTCCTTGGATACTCGAAGATCGGATTTTACAGCCAGTCGATGAGATGCACTTTGTGATTGTTGGCCGCTGCGGCAATAACCAGCTGCAGGTATTGGCGATAAGTCAGCAAGATATGTTTGATTGGCAACGCGTGGCATTAAATGCCGGCGTCGCTGCCACAGTAATGGCGCCAGATTTTCTGGCACTGCCCTGGGAGGCAGGGCGAATTAACGTTTGCTGGCGCGAGGGTGTCTGTCTGGTGCGTCATTCGGCGGAGGGTGGTTTTGCGGCGAAACCTGCGGTTGCCTGGGCAATGATTGACAAGCTGATTGCCGCTGCAGAAGCGCCCCCAAGACTATCTATTTCTATTCCAGATAGTGACCTAATACCCGCTCATTTAAAGATCGGAGCAGATATCAACACCGCGTCAATTGACTGGCAGTTTGGTGATATGGGGCTATCCGTCAACCTGTTAACAGGTCCCTTTAAGCCGCAAATAGCAGGCAGGAGTTTAAAAGGATGGCTGCCCGCCATGGCTCTAATGGTGCTGAGTCTGGCCTTGCTAGTCGCCTACCTACAGATCACCAACAATCATTACAGCCATCAAATAGAAGCCATGGGTAGGCAGGCCCAGACTAGCTACAGCCGTTTGTTTACAGGGCGTAAACCACAGCCAATGGAGGTGAGAGGTTCTGCCGAACGTCAATTAGAAAGGCTATTTAATCAGCAGCAGAGCTTGCGATCGACGCCTGTGGCCGCTCTAATTGCGCTAGATAGCCTTATGGTAGACTGTGAATGTAATCTAATCGCGCTGAATGCAGATGAGGCTGGCATGCGTCTGCGAATTAGTAGCGCAAAAAAACTAATGTCTAAATCCTTGAGTATCCCTGGTTATCAGTTATCCATAGAAGCTGATAAGACAGAAGGCGCCATAGTTTTAACGCTGTTGGCAAGCCCAGGCTTGGGGGGTGGAAAATGAAATTAAAAACAATTCAGCTAGCCTACAACGGCCTCCAGCCCAGAGAAAAATATTTTATCAGTGTAGGTGCGCTACTACTGATAGTAGCATTGCTGTATCTGGTCTTGACACCCCTTGTGGATCGACATAACGAGCTAGAAAATCAGCGCGATCAGCTGCGAGCAGATATCAACTGGTTGCAGAAACAGGCGCCCGTGTTGCCGCGGCTCGTTAACAGCTGTTCCGGCAGGGCACTAGATTCAGGTTCAGATAAAGATACGATTACTACAGTGGTTAGACGTAGCCAGCTGCGTCTGGTCAATATCAGTGAAGATGCTGAAGTAATATCTTTGCGCTTTAATGGCACTAATGCCAACAGAATAACGCGTTTGGCTCACCAGATTGGATGCGAGGGTTTCTTGGTTCAGAGTTTTGAGGTTAGCGCTGCCGCCGATCAAGCCACTTATCAGGGTGTTATGGAGGTGCAGCGTGTTAATTAATCGTTTAAAAACGCTGACCCCGCTACAGACTGTTCAGTTAGTTAGCGCGACTATACTGGGCTGCATCTGTGCCTATCTCAGCCTTCTAGTTATCATGCAACTTTATAAAGCAGACGACCAATTTATACCGGTGGTCCGGGCGCCCAGTGCCAAGGTGGTTTATTGGAACTGGTTTCTTGGTGAGTCAGAAATTGCTGATGCAGCCAGCGATCAACTTGACGACTTGGCAGATGCAAAGATTAACGCAACACTTTTGGGTGTAATGATCGCAGGGGAGTCATCTTCTGCAACTTTGAAGTTTAATGGCAAACCCGAAGCGGTATATCATACCGGCGATAATCTGGGCTTAAATTCCAGCATTGTCAAGATTCAGCCCTACCGGATTGTGGTAAAAGAAAATGGCGTCAACAAGCAGGTATTGATGAAGAAGCCTGATGCCGTTATGGTCACGGAAGAATCCGAAGATGGACGGCAGCCTCAGTCAGATGGTTTTGCCCTAGCTAATATGTTTGGTGCTGTGCCGGTAAATGTCGGTGGCAACTCCGGACTCAAAATGAACAACCTCTCTGATGAGATTAAAATATTGGCAGATATTCAGGAGGGAGATGTGGTGGTAAAGGTAGACGGGCTTTCGGTTCAGAGTCTAATGGGGAATCCTACTAAATGGATGCGTTATAGTGCCTCAACCAGTTTACCCGTCACTGTTATTCGTCAGGGTCAGGAAGAGACTATTTACGTCAATGCCGCCAGCCTGTCAGCTAAAATGTTACCGAAACTTGGATTGAAGCAATAACATGAAAAACATAATTATCAATGGGGCAATATCCCTGATGCGACGCCTTACAAATTTTGGTGCGGTCTCGATTCTGGCGTTAAGTCTGATTACAGAAGTAATTGCTCAAGAACAGGTGCGCATAAACTTTCGGGACGCAGATATTCTCAGCGTTATTGAAAGCGTGGCTGAAATTACCGGTAAGTCTTTTGTGTTAGACCCAAGAGTCAAAGGCAAGGTCACTATTATTTCCCCTCAGGCGATTGATGCATCGTTGTTGTATGAAGCAGTGACCTCAGCTATTCAGGTGCAGGGATTTCAGGTCATAGAGGATGGTGCAGTTACGCGAATTGTACCCTTTAACCAAGCTTTCAGTTTTGCTGGAGGTGCTGGTGGCAATCAACTCGAAACTCAGGTGTTAAAAATTAACTACGTACAGGCTGCTACTCTAGTGCCGGTGCTCAAACCAATGCTGAGTAATGGCTCTCGACTGATGGCCTATGCCCAGAGCAACTATTTGGTAGTGTCAGATATTCGCAGCAATATTGTTCGACTCAAGGCATTGATCAAGAAGATGGATGATCCAGAGCAAAGCCTGGTTGAGGTGATTAATCTTCAGCATATCTCCGCTGCAGAGGCTGTACATATTGCGGGTCAGCTGAAACAACTACAAAAGCAAGATATTTCCCTAGTAGAGGACGGACTTAATAATCGCGTTATTGTCAGTGGCTCGGGCATTGCTCGTGCAGCGTTTAAAAATATGCTCAAAGCTTTGGATCTGCCCTCCACGAAAAAAGGCGGTGTTGAAGTTGTTTATTTGGATTATGCGCGGGCCTCAGAAATGAAACCAATTATTGAAAGCATGCTTAAGTCAGATGTTTTTTTACGATTAGCCGGAGAGTCTGGAGGTCAGAAAAAATCTACCGCCAACTATCAAATAGCTACTGATGATCTTAATAACGCGCTAATTGTGGCCGCCTCTTCGGCGGTTATTCGTGAAGTTAAAGCTGTGGTTGGTAAGCTAGATCGCGCACGCCCACAGGTGTTAATCGAAGCAGTGATAGCAGAGCTTTCAGAAGATCAGGCCAAAAACCTCAGTGCCAATCTCATATATACCAGCAAGAACCGTGGCGGCTATCTGACTAATTTTGATGGCTTGCTGTCTACCTTGCTTGGCGCAGGATTGGGCAATCCAACTGAAGAGTCTGTTGCATCTTCCCTGAGTCAGTTACCAAGATCCACACTGGGTGTTGCAGGCGATTTTGATCCGGTTACAGGAAAGGGTATGGGTATACTTATTCAGGCATTAAAAACTGACGGTAGTACCAATATTTTATCCACGCCATCTGTTGTTACTCTGGATAATGAAGAGGCGATATTGTCTGTTGGTGAAGAAGTGCCCTTTGTTACCGGTAGTTTTTCTAGCATCAGCAACAATAATTCTAATAGCAATCCGTTTACCACGGTTAATCGCGAAGAGGTTGGCGTCATGCTCAAGGTGACGCCGCAAATTAGTAAAGGCAATGCAGTGCGCTTGGAGATAGAGCAGGAATCCTCGAAGGTTAAAAGTGGTGAGCCTGGCTTGCAGACCACCTCCAAGAGCACTATGCAGACCAACGTGATGATTCAAGACGGCGAGCTACTGATCTTGGGTGGTCTTATCGAGGACCAGTTTGATAATACAGAGTCAAAGGTTCCATTATTGGGTGATATACCACTTCTAGGTAGGTTATTTAGATCTTCAAGTAAAACTGACAAGCAATCGGTGCTTATGATGTTTATTCGCCCGACGATCATTCGTACCCCTGAAGATGCAAGAGCACTGTCGAACCGCAAGTTTGAACATCTCATTACTCGGGATCTAGACGGCAATAAAGAGGGTCCACTGAGTATCCATTTACAGGAATTTATGGAACAGGTAGAAACCAAAATAGAAGAGTAAACGGCTTGAGCATATATCTACAGCATTTTGGTCTAAAACGAGAGCCGTTCTCGATTGTTCCTGATCCTGGTTTTTTATACCCCAGCAATCACCATCGTCAGGCCGTTGCCCATCTAAAGTATGGCCTAGATAGAGAGGGTGGCTTCATACTGCTCACCGGTGAAGTGGGCACAGGTAAAACAACATTAACCCGCACCATGCTAAAGCGTATGCCGCCTCATATTCGGGTGGCCTATGTGCTTAATAGTAAACTAAATGTCACTGATGTTTTGGCCAGTATCTGTGATGAAATAGGCCTAGCACTGCCCACTGAGGGGTCAGAATTTCGTGGCCTATCTTTTTCAAAAGTCTGTATTGACGCTCTCAATCAAGACTTACTAAAAACCCATGCCGAGGGGAAGAAAACCCTAATTGTTATTGAGGAGGCGCAAAATCTAAGTGTTGATGTCTTGGAGGCGCTGCGCCTGCTGAGTAACCTAGAGACAAATACTCGTAAGCTTTTACATATTTTATTGGTCGGCCAACCTGAACTTCTGGATATTCTTGCTCAGAAAGAATTGCGCCAGCTCAACCAGCGAGTTATATCCAGATTTCATTTATTGCCGTTGGAAAAAGACGATCTTGCCAATTATGTAAATCACCGGCTCCATCGAGCAGGCGCAGGAAGATCTTTATTTGATAGCGCCTGCATTTCAGTTTTATTCCGCCTCACCGATGGTGTGCCGCGACTGATTAATTTAGTTTGCCATCACAGCCTATTAGCGGCATATGCAACGGGTGCAAAAACAGTTTCGCCAAGGTTGGTAAAAGAGGCTGCTGCCGAAATTCTTGGTGGCAAAAACACAGGGGCTAAGAATATAAAATTAGCTGCTGTCGGCACTGTAGTAGTTCTAGTTGCAGTGTTAATAATTATTGCAGTTAAAAAACCGGAAGAGAGTTCAGAGCCCTCTGTGCATCACCGCTCCACTCAGAATACAAAGCTCCCTGTAGCAGAGCGTATTTTAGAGGGGAACGGCCCATCGACAGGTAGGGTGTCTCGGGGTATTCAAAAAATCTCCACTGCTAGCCCATTTACTGGGTTGCTAAACCTATGGTCACTGGATACGCCACAGATCTTCTCGGAAGAAGAGTTTATTGCTCAAGCTAATTATAGTGGTCTGCGCGAAGTCAAAATGACTGCTGCAACCCTAGCAGACCTTGAGTCAATTAATCGTCCGGGTATAGTTTGGACGAAACGGTATCTTGATAATAATCAGAGTTATTTTAAGAGCTCATTATTAAGGGGCTTGGATAAAACCAATGCCTATCTGCAAGTAGCAGGGCAAGAAGTTGTTGTTCCGCGAGATGAGTTTTTGGACAGCTGGTCAGGTTTATACCTATATCTATGGCAGCCCAATCCAAGCTTTAAGTTGCTCAAAGTGGGGGATAGCAATAACCTAGCCGTCAGCTGGCTACAGGATCAATTGGCTATTATTAACCAAAGTTCTGAACGTCTGATTACTGGTGGCCGTTACACTGAGGCGATTGCCCAAAAAGTAGTACGATTTCAAACTGAGCAACTTATCAAAGCTGATGGTGTTGTGGGGCGCGAGACAATAATGCGCTTTAGTCAGCTGACAAATCGTCAATTTCCACGGCTAGTTCGAGAGGATTTTTAATGTCTTACATTCTCGATGCCTTAAAAAAAGCCGAGCGGGACAGGCTTCGTGAGGATCCAAAAGAGCTGGATGATTTTGCCAGTGCTAATTGGGACCCTTATCAGCAAACTGCTCAGACTAACAGCAGTCAGTATGTAGTCATAGCAATTGGCCTGCTACTTCTGTTGCTTGGGCTGGTCATTTATCTTGGCTCACTGTCTGAGGACATCAAAGCAAATCCTCAAGCCCAGGTGCCCGCGCAGAGGGTAATAGTTACAGCAGAAAAAATAGCGACCAGTGGCGAAGAAAAAGCACCACAGCTAAGAATTTCCGGACATATCTTTATTGCCGAGGGCTCGCCTTCAAATCGTTTGTTCGCTAATCAGAAAACCTATAGAGTTGGAGATAAACTGGAGCGGAGTGGGACGCTTGTGGCGATAAAGTCGCAGGGCTATGAGGTCTCGTTCAATGACCGAGTTGAGAGCCGCCCTTATCGCTAGTCTGAAAAAACCTCAAGCGCGGAATCTTTGCCGCGATCAAATCGTTTAATTCTGCGATAGGGAAATACATCGACAACATAACCGCTGCGTATCTGATCCTGCAGGCTAGTCCAGAAGCTCAGTTCATAGAGGTCACTGTGCATCTCTTCAAACATTTTGCGCGCTTTGGTATTACCGGAAAAAAATAATCGAAACTCTTCAGGAAAAATATCATCTGGGCCCACGGTATACCAGGTGCCAGATTGCATTTCTTCCTGCTCATTTCTAGGTTCAGGAATTTTACGAAAATTACAGTCGGTCAGGGCGGCAATTTCGTCATAATCATAAAAAACTACACGTCCATGTCGGGTCACGCCAAAGTTCTTAAGCGGCATGTCGCCGGGAAAGATATTAGCTGCCGCCAGTTGTTTGATACAGTTGCCGTATTCTTCCATAGCACTGCGAATTTCCGGGTCGCTGGCCTTCTCTAAATAAATATTAAGCGGCGTCATATAGCGCTCGGTATAGAGGTGCTTGACAATAAGTTTGTCATCACGAATTTCAATTTGTGATGCCGCAACTTTTTGTAGCTCTTCAATCAGCTCAGCAGAAAATCGATACAGAGGAAATGCCAGGTTATCAAATTCTTGCGTATCAGCCATGCGACCAATGCGATCATGCCGTGAAACGAGGCGATATTTTTCACGCACAATTTGATGGGTGACTTCCTTGGGAGGAGCAAATTTATCTTTAATAATCTTAAAAACAATATTATATGAGGGTAAGGTAAATACCGTCATCACCATACCTTTAATTCCCGGCGCAATAATAAACTGATCATCAGAATTATTTAAATGACCAACTAGCTGGCGAAAGAATTCTGTTTTTGCATGTTTGGGAAAACCCAGAGAATTATAAATCTCATAGTCGAGTTTTCGCGGCATTAGTTTTTTAAGGAAATGGGAATATTGGTAGGGAAGCGGCGCATCAACCATGAAATGATTGCGAGTAAAGCTAAAAAGCACACTTAAATCATCTGCATTAAAAATTGCCGTGTCCACATAAAGATGTCCCTCTTCGGTGTTGAGGAACACTAATGCTAGAGGAAATCGCTGATCACCATCTAATACGCGGCCAACCATGTAGGCTGCTTTGCCACGATAAAAAGTGGACTCTAACAGGTCGAACTTAACTTCCGATTGGGGGCCATTGAGTTGCGGAACTACCTCTTGGTTGAATACTTCCATAATACAATCAAGATCTAACTCGATATCTTCGCCAGGCAGAGAAAATTCAGATTCTTTTAAAATTCGATAGAAGGTATCCCGAAAACCCTCGCCCTCATAGCGGACAAATATACTGTACTCCGCAGCTGGGGCCTCAATCAGCTGAGATGAAAGCACATAAATAATATCATCATTAATTTTATCGTGATCATGGATGTCACTAAATACTGAATTGAAGAATGTCTCGGCAATTTCAAAATTTGGAAAATTAAAAACTAATTGAGTGTAGGCCGTTTTTGCTTCCCGCCATAGTGTTAGGTTGGCAATATCTTTATTAGTAACCATGCTCAGGTACTGAACTGTTTGCGCGACCTTAAGTTTGTATAGTTCGAGGCGATCGACATTGGCTTGCTGTACTCCGTGCCAGTCGGCTTTTTCAAAACGCGCCTTGGCGCTGAGTGTTGAGTTAAGATAATCAGCGAAGTAACTACGAAAACCGTTGAGAATGGTTTTCGCCATTCGCCGCGCCGTAGAGTTATGTATCAGTGGTTGTAATGCCATGGCCGATTTAACCTAAAAGCTGTTTGAGGTTATCCAATTGCTGTTGGTTGTGTTCTTTGCTGGCGGGGGTCTGCGGGGTTTCCGGCAGAGCCTGAGGTGGTTCGATGCTAAACTCTTCACCGCGCAATACTCGGTCGCAGTAGTGCTGATAGACTTCAGCAAAGGATGGGAACGCTTTTGATTCTATGCTGTTAGTCAAAAAATGCCAGCCGCAGTCGCGGCCAGCTAAGTAAACAGCTGCATGGGACCATTGTTGCTCGGCCTTGGGGCTGGGCTTATTGCAGACTTCTTGATAGGCCTTGCGTGGTGTTGGCATACCAGCTGGCATACCTACTGATCTGCAGGCATTTAGCATCTTATGCAGAGTGGGCAGGTATTCACTTTCGGCGATTATCTTTTCTGCGGCCTTAAGAATGGTTTCGGGTGAAAAATCACTGACCTTACTCAACCATAATTTTTTGGCCAGATTTTCAGACTTAGTATTGTCGCCAAAGGCACTGAAATACTGATTATGATAATTAACCTGAAACAGCGCGAAGATCTGATTGATAGCATCAATCAGCCGCGGATTAGTTGGGGCAGGCTTAGGATGCCCAGCTTCGGTCGGAGAGAGCATCGATGATGTTGCGATCTCTGATGCGACCTTTTGAATAAGATCCTTGTTGTTTGCCATCTGTTCCACTCGCTGACTGAGGTTGGTTGTGTCGCGCCCACTGGCGCTTTACGTACTGCAAAAACTTGGTGCTCCACGAGGCCTGGGGGCTGCCATTTTCCTGCCAGTAGAGCACAAATTCAGGAATAGCCTGCTGCGCAAACTTGCGATCGATATTAGCCATTTGTAGGACATCATATACTGACTCTTTGGGTTGCCACTTTGCAGACATGGCGCGGGGCATTGTGTCCTGCTCCATCATGCCAGTGTAGAATTGCCACTGACGACGCACATGCTGGATAAATTTAGAGTTCCAAGTGCTAGATACATCCCCGCGATCTCGCCAGTACAGAATAAATTCTGGTACCGCATCATCGACAAAGTTACGATTAATACCCCCTTTAACCACCAGCAGGTCGAGAGCGTCTTGGGAGGGCTGCCACTCGCTAGTGACCGACACTTCACGGCTACGGCGGTGACTGGTAGATTCAGCCTGTTGCCACTGTCGCCAGACCTCTTTAATGAATTTTGATTCCCAGCTGTGACGGGGCACATTGCGCTCACGCCAGTAAGCCACAAACTGCGGTATTTGCTGCTGCGAAAACTCCTTGGTGACTCCGAGCTGAGCCAATTGGCGAAGTGCGTCCTGGCTGGGCTGCCAGCTGCCGCCGATGGTTTTAGCCGCATGAGGTATGTCTTTTTGAGGTGCTGGTGTTGGCGTTAACTGCGCCGCAGATTGCACAGTCTGCTGACCGCCAGCCAGTTCATTAAAGGCAAAGCGGAAGTCTAGCTGTGCTGAAAATGGTCCGCCTCCGGTCAGTAGTAAACCTTTTTCATGCAAACTGGCCGAGAGCCTGCGAATATCATCTTCATGCCAAAACGGTGTTAGTTCCAATAACTTAGCTCCGGCTATGGTTATCCAGTCAAAGCCACTGCTCTGTAATGGGTTGCCGTGGGCCAAGCACTCTTGTAAAACCTGAAGTAATACAGTTTCTTCCAGGCCGATAGTAGCAGCCAAAGTGGGCGAGATAACAATAGGTTTTTCGGGAATTAACGACATTCCAATACTCTATCAGAAAGCTAGCTGATGAACGACATAAACCTAAGGCCTAGACAGCCCAGCCACCGCTTATCGGAAACACCTGTCCGACAAAGCAGTCAGCTGCATCAGAACAGAGGTAGGCTGCAAACTGTGCGTCTTCGCGCATCGATACCAGACGCCCCAATGGAACTTCGCGCCTAAGACGTTCTTGAAAGGCGGGATTGGCCTTGGTTTTTTCCGGAAAATAAGTAGGGTTATCAACAAAATTCTGAGCGATGGCATTGATCTGGATACCCTGTGGAGCCATTTCTACGCCCATGGCCTGAACATAGGCCAGTTGTGCGCCACGAGCAGCGCTGTAGGTAGATGCCCGCTTCATACCCCGCAGAGCAGAGGCGCTTCCCATAACTAGAATCTTGCCAGACTGACGTTCAATCATCTGTGGCAGTGCGGCACCGCATAACCGCGGCAACGGATCTACAAGGGCACTAAATGTGGCCGACCATTCATCATCGCTGACTAACTCACCTTTGGTAAAGGGCGCGGGGACTGCAAGATTAATTACCAGTGCGTCTACTTGGCCAGCGTCCTTGACAATCCTAGCGGGCATCCCCGGATCAGTTAGCAACTGATTATCAGTAATCACATCAGCCCCCATTTGGGTAAATACCTCGCACAGTGCTGGCCCCATGAACGTTTCGGACTGAGTAATTAAAATACGCTTTCCATCAAGACGAGTGGTCATTAGTTGGTTTCCTTTTTATAGCCGGCAGCGAGGTTGCTAAGGGCGGGGCCAGTGACTCGATTAACGGTCCAATCATCCATAGGTTCAGCGCCCAGAGACTGATAGAAGTCTTTTGCTGACTGGTTCCAGTCGAGTACCCACCATTCCAGCCTGCCACAGTTTCTATCCAGCGCCAGAGCGCCCAGATAGCTGAGTAATCGCTTGCCAAAGCCCTTGCCCCGCATATCTGGTTTGATATACAAGTCCTCCAGATACAGGCCAGGGCGCCCCAAAAAGGTCGAAAAATTATGGAAGAATAGGGCAAAACCTACGGCCACATCCTGATATTCTGCAATTACTACTTCGGCATATTGTTTGTCGCCAAACAATGTTTCTTCCAGAGTTGGTACATCGGCCACCACTTCATGGAGTAATTTCTCGTAGTCGGCGAGCTCCTTAATAAAATGAAGAATAATTGGGCAGTCTGCAATGTTGGCTTGGCGAATAACGAGCTCATTACTGGATGTGGATGATGGCATAGGCGACAGGACGGTTATTGTTTCACCGCCATTTTAACCTTCGCAGTACATTTTTATCACTGTACATAATACCAGTAATAGGCTTAAATAAGCCTATCCTAATGGGAGTAGTAGCTTGAGTACCAAAACCAAATCAGCCTATGTGTGCAATGACTGCGGTGCTGATTACCGTAAATGGCAGGGCCAGTGCACTGAGTGTAATGCTTGGAATACCCTGTCTGAAGTGCGCTTGGGGCCAGCAGCTCGCGGCGGCAAAGTTCTGCGTCCGGGTTTTGCCGGCGCGGTCGACGGTGCAGTAAAAACGCTGGCCGAGATTGCGTTAGATGAAATACCCCGTATTACCACGGGGACAGGCGAACTTGATCTGGTCTTGGGCGGTGGTCTGGTGCCAGGTTCTGCCATTTTAGTGGGCGGTGAGCCAGGAGCTGGAAAAAGTACGTTATTGCTGCAAACCCTGTGCAAGCTGGCTCAGAGCAACTCGGCGCTCTATGTCACTGGTGAGGAGTCGCCTCAGCAAGTAGCTATGCGTGCCCATCGTTTGGATCTGCCTACCGATAAACTTGAGATTATGGCTGAGACCTCGGTCGAAACTGTTTGCGCGATTGCTGAACACAAACGCCCTAAAATTCTGGTAGTCGATTCAATTCAAGTGATGCATATGGAAGAGGTGGCCTCGGCGCCCGGCAGTGTGTCTCAGGTGCGTGAGAGCGCCTCGATGCTAGTGCGTTTTGCCAAGCAGACAGGTACGGTATTAATTTTGGTTGGCCATGTCACTAAAGATGGCTCTCTGGCTGGGCCTAAGGTGCTCGAGCATATGATTGACTGCTCACTTATGCTCGAGGGTTCTAGTGATAGCCATTTCCGGACCTTACGCAGCAATAAAAATCGCTTTGGCGCAGTCAATGAATTGGGTGTTTTCGCCATGACCGACAAAGGTCTAAAAGAAGTGGCTAACCCCTCGGCTATTTTTCTTCAGCGCGGTGAAGAGGTGTCTTCCGGTAGTGTTGTGATGGTGGTCTGGGAGGGGACGCGCCCGCTGTTGGTAGAGCTACAGGCGCTGGTAGACGACAGTCACCTGGGTAATCCCCGGCGAGTTACTGTGGGTTTAGACCACAACCGCCTATCTATGCTGTTGGCGGTCTTGCATCGCCACGGCGGCATCTCAGTAGGGGATCAGGATGTCTTCGTCAATGTAGTGGGTGGCGTTAAGGTATTGGAAACCAGTGCTGATCTGGCGTTGATCTTGTCGGTAATCTCTAGCTTTAGAGATAGGTCTCTGCCGCAAGATTTGGTGGTCTTTGGTGAGGTTGGACTGGCCGGTGAAATCCGTCCAGTGGCCAATGGTCAGGAGCGGCTGCGCGAGGCGGCCAAACATGGTTTTACCCGAGCTATTGTGCCGGCGGGTAATGCCCCTAAGCAGCCGATCAAGGGCATGACTATTATTCCCGTGCGCAGGGTGACAGAAGCGCTGGATGCGGTGTCTTAAGGTCAGTTTAGCGTCAAGCCGTGGCTAAAATTGAAATACTTTCAGGTTCATGTAGCAAGGGTTGAATTTGCCCCAGTGCCTTTTGGCGTTCGGTTGACTGATACCAGGCTTGCCAATCTGCTAGGCTCTCCATTTGAATGAGAGTATAGCGAATTTTATAGTCGTTGAGGTCTTTAAAGGACTTGCTCGAAATGAAGCCCTTGACTGGGACGGCAGCCTGAATAATCTTGTGTGAGAACTCTTCATAAGTTGTCTCCATCTCTGAAGCCAATACTCGTTTAATCAATATCGCTAGCATGCTTTTGATCCCTGTGATCCACCTGATTTCTCAGAACTAAGATTACCATGTGGCAATCAAATTTGTTAGTGATCTAGATTGACATCAAATGCCTGTGGGAGTAGATTGCCCGCTCTTGCTTCGGCAATAGGTTCTCTTATCTAGTCGCTGTTAATTTTGCGCTACGTAAGAGTGAAATGGGAAATCGGTGAGCTGCGCCTGATTTGGTGTTTGTAGCAATCCCGATACTGCCCCCGCAACGGTAAATAAGAATGTTTTGCTGTATTACCACTGTGCGATTTTTGGCATGGGAAGGTAGCTAAACAGAGAGGCTAACAATCCTCTCACTTATGAGTCCGGAGACCGGCCTATCGCTATGCAGACAAACCGCGGGGTGCGGTCTTGTGCTGATTGACAGTCTCTGTCGGTTCTCGCGCTCGCCCCCGTAAATTAAAATTAATCACTCGGGTGTGAGTGTAAGAGAATCCAAAAATGAAAAATATTCGTTCTATAGCGACAGTTGCTACTGTATGGTTGCTATCTGCATTACCTCTATCTGCCCAGGGGCAAACCGCCCAACAAACCGAAATTGAAGAGGTGCTGGTCAGCGCTTCTCTGTTACCTATTGCCGCCTCGCGCTCTGCTAATGCGATCACCGTGATCGACAGCGAGCAGCTTAAAAACCGTGCTGCGCTGAGTGTGAGTGATCTGCTGCGGGATGTGCCAGGACTGGCCGTGAGCCGCAGTGGTGTCCAGGGTTCGTTAACTCAGGTCCGTGTTCGAGGTTCCGAAGCCAACCATCTGCTGGTGCTGATTGATGGCGTTGAAGTCAATGATCCTTCTCGGGATGATGCGCTTGACTGGGGTACTTTGACTACTTCGGATATCGGGCGTATCGAAGTTATCCGGGGCCCGCAGAGCGCGATGCGTGGCAGCGATGCGATGGCAGGGGTAGTCAATATTATTACTCGCACCGCCGATGAGCCGTTTAAGTTGAGCCTGTTTGCAGAGACAGGAAGTTTTGCTACTACAAAGCTTGGTTTTAATCTCGGTCACAAGGCCGACAAATATAATCTCATTTTAGGTGTTTCCGATGTTGAATCTGATGGCGATAATATTATTGCCAACACAGGAACCAATGATGATGACGGATACCAGAACACCAGTATCAACTTTAAAGCTGGCTTGGATGCGAGTGATGAACTCAGACTGACGCTTTCGGTAGGCCGAAGCGAAGGTATGAATGAATATGATGACGAGTATGCTACTAAGATCGGTGCAGTAGGCCATAGTGATTTTAATGATCGGTTGCACAGTGACTTTGATCGGTTGTCTTCTCACTTAAATGCTCAGTACGTTTCTGCTGATGGAAATTGGAATCACAAAGTTAGCCTGTCAGAGTTTCGTTTCGATAATAGTGACTTCAAATACAGTGATGCGGGTGTTGTGGTTGCTAACGGAACTACTGAATCAAACAAGCAAAATTACCAATATGTGGGGTCTCGCTTATGGGCCGCTTCAGAGCAGCACATTTCCTTGTTGTTAGAGCAAGAAAAAGAAGAGTATAAGCAGTCTGGTGGATGGGCATCAGGCAATGATGCGAATAAATTTGTCGATCGAAATACTGACAGTATTGCTTTGGAATACACAGTAGATCCAACAAACAATGTAACCCTAGCTGTTGGTGCTCGACATGATAATAATGATGTCTTTGACGATGCTAACACATGGAAATTTGGGGGAATATACCGCTTAGATGACAGTACTCGACTCCGTGGTTCGGTCGGAACCGCGATTAAAAACCCAACTTTTGGTGAACTGTATGGTATCTACAGCGGATTCGAAAGTAATCCCGACTTAACTCCTGAGAAATCCCGGAGTTGGGAGCTTGGTATTGATAAAGGGTTACTGGATGACCGTCTGGAACTAAGGGCAACATACTTTAGTGCAGAGCTAGAAGATGAAATTGCTACAGCCTTTAAATGCGTTCAGAACTGTAACAATGCTGATTGGATGGATGATGTTTGGGCCAGTAGCCCAGGAAATATTCAAGAGATAAGTAAGCAGAAGGGCCTGGAACTGGCCTCATCTTGGCTTATTACCGACTATTTTGTAATGGATGCATCCTACACCTACTCCGATGCTACTCAAGAAGGTGTCGATGAGATCCGTCGGGCCAACAACATTGGTAGCGTAAATTTGCTCTGGCGGTCGACAGCTGATTTTACTCTTAACGCAAATGCTCAGTACAACGGTAGCCAGACTGATATTGGCGGCGTGACTTTAGATGCTTTTACCTTGGTTAATCTAAACGCCAGTTGGACTGCAACAGATAAGTTAAATGTCTACCTGAGATTGGACAACGTTTTCGATGAATCCTATCAAGAAGTGTTTGGCTATCAAACTCTGGGATTCGGTGCCAGCCTTGGCCTGCGCTTCAGTCTATAAATGAGAATTCCGGCGATTACAGAGACCAAGCGCGTGCTGCTGTCATGGAGCAGCGGAAAAGACTCGGCTTGGACTCTGTATCAGCTGCAGAAAGACCCAGCTGTTGAGGTGGTGGGATTACTCACCACCTTCAACAGTCAGTTTAAACGCTCTGCCATCCATGGTGTGCGCCAGCAGTTGTTGCAGTTGCAAGCAGAGGCGGCAGAGTTACCCTTAATTGAAATTCCTCTGCCTTGGCCCTGCACTAACGAACGGTACGAAACCATTATGGAGCAGGCGCTGGTCGATGCTCGAGCTCAGTTACAGATCGATGCCGTAGCTTTTGGTGACCTCTACTTAGAAGATATTCGCCGTTACCGTGAAACCCAGATGGCCGGCACGGGTTTGGATTTAGTTTTTCCCCTATGGCAAATCCCCACCGACCAGTTAGCCCAGCAGATGATTAGTGGCGGTCTTAAGGCCGTGATTACCTGTCTTGATCCTCGCGTAATGCCAGAACATTTGGCTGGTGATCAGTTCTCTCATCAATTATTGGCAGAGCTTCCCGAGACCGTAGATCCCTGTGGTGAAAATGGTGAGTTTCATACCTTTGCCTGGGATGGCCCCATGTTTAAAAACTCAGTTTCAGTGATCGCTGGCGAAGTAGTCAAGCGTGATGGTTTTGTCTATGCTGATTTGCTACTAGAGGATTCACTATGAAGATAGTCTCGCTATTACCCAGTGCCACCGAGTTGGTTTGCGGCTTAGGTCTGCGTGATCAGTTAGTGGGCGTGTCCCATGAATGTGATTACCCACTATCGGTCGTTGGCCTACCCATACTCACAAGCTCAAGAATTCCTGAAGGTCTTGTTAGTAGTGAGATCGATCGTTTGGTAACCGATCAGTTAAAAAATGATGAAGCACTTTATGACTTGGTGATGGAACCTTTAGTTGAGTTGCAGCCAGATCTTATCGTGACTCAGGCCCTGTGTGATGTCTGTGCTGTATCCGGTAATGATGTAGCAAAAGCCATAGGCAGTCTGCCGGGTAATCCCCAGGTCATTAATTTAGAGCCAATCTGTTTAGATGACGTTTTAGATACCGTCACCTTGCTGGCTGAAGCCGCTCAATGTGTGGAGCAGGGTGAGCGCTACAGAGCGGAGCTGCAAGGCAGAATTGATAGAGTTTCTCAGCGTTCAGAAACCCTCGCTGACAGACCTCGAGTGGCGCTTCTCGATTGGCTGGATCCTCTTTTTGATGGTGGGCACTGGACCCCTGAAATTATTGCTCTGGCTGGCGGCACTCCCGTATTTGGCGATAAGCGTCAGCCATCCCAGCGTCGCGAGTGGCACGAACTGATCGATGCGGCGCCAGATATTATTTTTATTGCCCTATGCGGGTTTAATATTGAGCGCTCCTTGCAAGATGTAGAAGCGTTTTTAAAGGAAGACGGCTTTGTCGAATTGCACCGGCGCACTGGAACCGAGGTGTATCTCGTGGATGGGAATGCTTATTTTAGCCGTCCCGGTCCGCGCCTGGTTGACGCCCTAGAAATTATCGCCAATGCACTGCACCCAGACATTCACCCTCTGCCTGAAGGTGTGGACGCGGCATTTAAACAGAACTAATAAAAGAAAACCAAAAGAGAAAGAATTCCTATGAGTGAAGAACAGGATAAAAAACAGCAGTCCCATCAAAAGAAGATGGAAAAGCTCAAAGATAATGTAGATGCCTCTATCGCAGCAGCAAGCACTGAGCGCGGTGTAGGTATCTTGCTTACCGGCAATGGCAAGGGTAAGTCTAGCTCGGCCTTTGGTATGGTAATGCGTGCTCTAGGCTATGAGTATAAGGTTGGTGTAGTGCAGTTTATTAAAGGCGAGCAACTATCCGGTGAAGAGCTATACGTACGGGATAAATGTCCTGAGGTTACTTTTCATCAAATGGGTACAGGCTTTACTTGGGATACACAGGACCGTTCTGGCGACATTGCAGCTGCCAAGGAAAGCTGGGCTGTGGCTGAAAAGATGCTTGCCGACAAAAGCTATCATTTGGTGATACTAGATGAGTTGACCTACATGCTGAGCTTTAAATACCTTGATGAGGATGTGGTTTTAAATGCTCTGCGCAATCACCCGACCAATCAATCAGTAGTGGTTACTGGCCGCGGTGGTGGTTCAGGCTTGGCCGATTGGGCGGATACAGTATCTGAAATTAAAGAAATTAAACACGCCTATAATTCTGGGGTGATGGCTCGCAAGGGCGTGGACTTTTAGTTGCGACGATTTTCACCGCCATTTGTTATCGGCCTGTTGGTTTTTTTGTTGCCGCTGGTGGTAATTTTTGCCATTGGCACAGGCACGGTTAATATTTCCATTGACGAGATCTTGCGCGCAATAATGGCGCTACTTCCAAGCGGCAGCGCCAGCGCCAGCAGTCAGGCCAGTACTATCCTATTCGATATTCGTTTACCTCGTGTTTTATTAGCCCTCTGTCTAGGTGCTATTCTGGCTATTAGCGGTGCGGTAATGCAGGGACTGTTCAGAAATCCTCTTGCAGATCCGTCTCTAATTGGCGTTTCAGGTGGTGCCTCTGTGGGTGCTAGTATGGTTATTGTTATGGCTGGCGGTTGGGTTCAAAGCAGTGCTGCATTGGGTTTGTCTGCCGTCGCTATGGGCGCTTTTACCGGTGGGTTTATTGCTACTATTTTAGTGTATCGACTGGCCACTTCAAACATTGGTACTTCAGTGACCACTATGTTGCTGGCAGGTATTGCAATAGGGGCCATTGCTGGTGCTCTAAATAGTCTGCTCAGTTATTTTGCCGACAATGATATGTTGCGCCAAATGAGTCTGTGGCAGATGGGTAATTTAAGTACCGCTAACTGGTCGAGAGTCGCCATAATTGCCGTAGTTGCGGTACTCTTGGTGGGGCTGTTTCCACGGGATAGCCGCGCCCTTAATGCACTGTTGTTGGGCGAGTCAGAAGCCCGTCATCTTGGCATTGATGTGCAACGTGTAAAACGCCGTTTAATCGTTTTAACGGCGTTGGGTATTGGTACCTCAGTGGCAATGGCTGGCATGATTGGGTTTGTAGGCTTGGTTATCCCCCATGCTATTCGCTTATTAATTGGGCCAGATCATCGCTGGTTGCTACCTGGGTCTGCCCTCGCTGGAGCCATACTACTAATTGTTGCTGATAGTCTGGCCCGAGTTGTTGTGGCGCCGACAGAGTTGCCCACCGGTATTTTGACGGCACTGCTAGGTGCCCCATTTTTTGTCGCCCTACTTATACAGCGGCGCAGGGAGATTTAGCATTGGCACTGGTGGCAGAAAATATCTCCCTGCATATCTCAGGCTTTAAGTTGCTGCGCGATGTTAGTATGCGGGTCGAGCCAGGAACAGTGTCTGCCATAGTGGGTCCCAATGGTGCGGGTAAGTCCAGTTTGCTGAAAGTATTAACCGGGGAGATGACGGCTACCTTAGGGCAGGTAGACCTGAATCATCAACCTCTAAATACATGGACGCTGAAGCAAAAGGCTAAAATGCTGGCAGTACTGCCTCAGCACACGGCTTTGAATTTTCCCTTTACTGCCGACGAAGTGGTGGCTCTAGGGCGTATTCCACACCAAACTGGTAAGTACCAAGATGAACTGATTGTTGCCGATGCTTTAAAGGCAGTGGATGCCAGTTATCTTGAGAGACGGTTTTACACTCAGATGTCTGGCGGTGAAAAACAGCGTGTTCAGTTGGCTCGAGTGTTGGCACAAATTTGGCAGCCAACCCAGCTCGGGAATCAGTTTCTGGTGCTCGATGAGCCTACGTCTGCCTTTGATCTATCACATCAAAAACTGACATTGGAAATTGTCAGGGGGTTGGCCGAACAGGGCATTGGAGTTGTTTTGGTGTTGCATGATTTAAATTTGGCCGCTAGATGTGCAGACAATCTAGTGGTGTTTGATAGTGGCACCATTGCGGCTCAGGGTGCGCCAGAAGAGGTGTTAACTGAGCAGTTGATCAGTCAGGTTTTCGGGGTGAGGTCGATTATCGCCAAACATCCGGTGACTCAAAAACCGCTGGTGATAACCTAATGCGTCGCTGGTTACTATTGGGGCTTCTCTTTTTTAGTGTCGCTTGGGCAGAAATTACTGAGATATCAGTTGTCGATGATCAAGGTAATTTGGTTGTATTGCCTGCTCCAGCTCAGCGTATTATTAGTCTCGCGCCGAACCTTACCGAAGTTTTGTTTTATGTAGGTGCTGGGGAGCAGATTATAGGTGTAGACGAATATAGTAATTACCCTGAAGAGGCAAAGAGCATTATTCGTGTTAACAACCATGCGGCAGCTAACTATGAGTTGATTCTGTCTCTTAAGCCGGATCTGGTAGTGGCATGGGAATCGGGCAATGGAGAGCAGATTATTGGCCGTATGAAAGAGCTGGGCCTGCCAATATTTGTGGTTGAAACTAGAAAGATGAATGCAATCCCTGAATTGTTTGCTCGTTTGGGTCGCTTAACGGGCCATGATGAAATGGCTGGGCAAAGAGCGCAGGACTTTTCTCAAAGGCTCAATGGGTTGCGAGAAACCTTTGGCGGCCAGACTGATGTTAGAGTTTTTTACCAAATATGGAACGATCCCTTTATTACTCTCAATGGTGAGCACCTAGTCAGTGATGTCATTGATCTATGCGGCGGTGTCAATGTATTTTCTGAGGCCATCCCACTGGTGCCCTATGTCAATATTGAAGCTATTATGGATGCTGACCCACAGGTGATTATTGCCAGTGGCAGTAGTGAGAAAAATGAACAGTGGCGAGATAGCTGGAGTAGTTGGCAGGGTATTTCCGCAGTGGCTAGCGGCAACATTTATCTTATTCCCCCAGACCTCATGCAGCGGCATTCTAGTCGTATTCTAGATGGAGCAGAATATATGTGTGATTTCTTACATCGTACTAGATCGGCAAGCGAGACCTGAGATCCTAGATTTAAAAAGGTGTTGCTGATCTCGATCTTGTCCTGCGTTAACGCTACAAATATAGCAGGCATAAAAAAGCCGCTAACAGTGTTAGCGGCTTTAAGTGTCCCTTTTTTTCACTCCATTACAGTTAGGTAATTAGTAGCGTTCGGACGTTTTTGGTTGTTCCCCTAGTATTCTTATTATAGGTCATACCCCCTCTCATTATGCTCCACGAGATCAAGACCGCTCGTTTCGCTTTCTTCATCTATCCGCAATACTAACAGTTTATCGACAAGTTTCAACAGGATAAATGTCACTATACCTGTATAGACGAAAGTAGAGGCAATACCCACAAGCTGAACTTGAGTCTGACTAGCCATGGTCATACCTTCGTTGTAACCCTGACCACTAAAAACGCCGAGGGCATCAGAGGCGAAAATACCTGCATAGAACGTACCCAGCATGCCGCCCACTCCATGCACCGGAAATACATCGAGGGAATCATCGATTTTCCAACGCTGTTTAATTGCCTGTGTGGCGTAGTAGCAGATAATGCCGGCGCTAAAGCCAATAATGAGTGCGCCGCCGGGGCCAACAAAGCCAGAGGCCGGAGTAATGGTGCCCAAACCAGCAACCATACCAGTGACAATACCTAGTACTGAGGGCTTACCATACTTGATCCATTCCATGCTCATCCATGCCAGTGAGCCGGCAGCGGCAGAAATATGTGTCACTAACATAGCCATGCCAGCATCGCCATTGGCTGCCAGTGCAGAGCCCGCGTTAAAGCCGAACCAGCCAACCCAAAGCATACCGGCACCTGTGACGGTCATAGTCAGGTTATGTGGAGGCATTGCCTGCTGAGGGAAACCTTTGCGGTTACCCAGAACTAGTGCAGCAACTAGAGCGCCCACACCCGCTGTGATATGTACAACAGTACCACCAGCAAAGTCCAAAAGACCCATCTCACCCAACCAGCCACCGCCCCATACCCAATGTGTTACCGGGACATAGACAGCAACTAACCACAGGGCGCTAAACAACAGCATAGCACTGAAACGCATTCGTTCAGCAAACGCGCCAACAATGAGCGCCGGTGTAATAATGGCAAACGTCATCTGGAACATAGCAAAAACAGATTCGGGAATATCGCCGGCCATTGTGCCTTCGAGTACATTGCCAAGAAACACATTGTCCAGTCCGCCGATGAACCAATTAGCCGCGCCGCCATCACCAAAGGCCATACTGTAACCTACAGCAAACCATATAAGAGATGCGAGACAGGTTACTGCAAAGCACTGCATCAGCACTGAGAGAACATTTTTAGAGCGTACTAGGCCGCCATAAAACAGTGACAGACCTGGAATAGTCATAAACAAAACAAGGGCAGTTGAAGTTAGAATCCATGAGGTGTTTGCAGCGTTTAGTTCATCAGCAAAAACCTGAGTAGATAATGTGGTGATAAGAAGCCCAAGAATGCCTTGAGCGACGATTCGGTTACCAAATAACATGATGTTCCCTCTATGAATAAAGCACCAAAACAGTGCATAATGAGTAATCAACTAGTCCGATTTGCACCACTGTTGATCAAAAAAAGACCCTATAGGCATTAAAGACCTACTTATGCACTAACTTATGCAATTAATATGCCGTCTAATTCTTTATTGCACTAATAGGTTGCAGGCCTGTCCTTGGTGCGTATGCCTGCAGTGCCTCTTAAGAAGGAGTTCGGAGCTAAACTTGAGACTTTATACAGACAGATAAAATCTCGCTAATAGGGTACCCTTGCCAAGTGAGATGTGCAGGTTGCTTTAATTACCTGTAGCTCTTAGTGGCCGGGTCATCAATGGTGTTCGGGCAGGGTATTGAGTAGATCGGTTAAGAAAATGCCTTTTTGCGATGGTTCAAGTACTAGACATGCGAACTAAAATGGGGATTTAATAGCAGGCTAACCAATCGCCCATTTCATTTTTATAAACATTAGGTGCATGCGTGTTTAAACTTCTATGGCTAATTCCCGTACTCATTGCTGGGCTAACGTCCTGCTCATCAAATTTTGTTCCTGCCAAGGTTGACGCTAACGGAGAGTATATTGGCTGGCACTGTGAGGGGGATGTAAATTCTAAAGATCTTTGGCGCTGTTCTAAAACAGTGATGAAAGACGGCATGCCCGTAGCTAGTGCCGCCACTGTGGCTGACAATAAGGATGAGTCATTGATGCTCGATCCAGCGAACTCAGAGCCAGCGCCAGCCGTCTTATCTGAACAGGCTCCCCCCATATTATCTTCTGAGGTGAGTGTCTTGCCAGCAGACGGTTTTACCATTCAAGTGGGTGCCTTCACCGATCGAGAAGTTGCCATGTCTGTCATTGAGGCTTTAGCTTCTCCTGGGGATATTCGTATTGTTGATATTGTTGTCAAAGGGACAAATTTCTCTGCGGTGATACTGGGAAATTACGCTTCTGTATCAGAGGCCCAGCAGGCTGCAGATCAGTTGCTTAAAGACCGAAGCAGCTATTGGATAAGATCGATGAGGTCACTGAATGATGCAGCAATCGAATAACTCATCCATAAGCCAGCGCCTTAAGGTAATGGTTGATTCTAATCGGCAGTCTCAAAACAGTGATGTCAAAGCAACTTCTGCAGTCGATTATCTGCTCATAGCCCAGCAGCTAGTTGGTCTTGTAGGTGACGAACGTGATCGCATTGCCAATCTGGCTAATTGCACGGCGCTATTGTGGCAGGAGCTTGGCAATGTAAACTGGGTGGGTTTCTACCTGCTTAAGCGTAATAGGCTGGTATTGGGTCCATTTCAGGGCAAGCCCGCTTGCTCGCGCATTGAGTTGGGCAATGGCGTATGTGGTACTGCTGCACAGATGCTTAAGACCATTATTGTTGCCGATGTTCACCAGTTCCCAGGTCATATTGCCTGCGATGACATCTCTAAATCAGAGATTGTCCTACCGGTAATAATTGAAGGTAGATTAGTCGCAGTACTGGATATAGATAGCCCAGAGATCGATCGTTTCGATCATCAAGACCAGCAAGGGTTAGAGTATGTTATTCGGGCTCTTACGCCTTACCTATAATAAATCAACCCTCTTCGGAAAAAGCACATGGCTATTAGTTACTATCTTACGCCACACATTGTTTTTAAAGTGTTTAAGTACACGGTTTATGCTCTATTGACGCTTAACATTGCACTGTTCTTTCAAGAAGAACTATTGGCGACCGAGCAGACCTTTAGTCAGGGGCTAAATTTATTTGATATTGTTCAGGGTTTTGCTGCCACCATTGATACCGCAGCCTGGGTTTTACTGCTACTGCTTTTTGAATTAGAGACCTCAGTCCTTTCTGATGACAGCTTGCGTAAACCCAATGTAAAAGTAACCTTTATAGGCCTGCGCCTGTTTAGCTATAGCTTTATTGGGTATGCTTTTTATGGTTACTTCAGCAAAATGCTGCTCACCTATAATATTTCCCCCTTGGCTGTGGATGACCTTTGCGCTTTGATAGGACAGGGCTATTCCACCATAGCTACGTTAGATGAGTACCCGCTACTAGATATTAATAGCTGTGTTGTTTTGGCGGATCAGGCGCTATATCAGCTCAATGAGCAACAGGTAGTGGGCAGTGCCTCTGACTGGGTTGCTATCCAATGGTTAGCCTGGGTCGATGTGATTAACTCAGCAACCTGGGTAGCCGTTGTGGTTATTCTGGAAGTTGATGTATGGCTACAACGTCGCGGACGGTTGCATGGCGGCATCCTGTCGGCAAGCAAGGTAATGAAAGCCACCCTGTACAGCATTCTTTTTATAGCGGCCGCCTACTGGGGAATGCTGGGAGACTTTCTCGATTTTTGGGATGCATTTATGTGGCTAGTTGCCTTTGTATTTATTGAAATGAATTTATTTCAATGGCAAGCAAAGGCCAATGCAAATGACGACCCGCGGGCAGCCTAAGACGCAAGTCACTGGTTCGATTGATGCTCAATTATCGCTAAGATTAGTTTCGAGATACAGGTCAGCTTTCCCTCTTCATTGGTGAGTCGTATTTCCCATACATGAGAGCGTCTGCCCAAATGTATGGGTTTTGCGGTACCAGTTACTAAGCCTGAAGACACCGGGCGAAGGTGAGTTGCGCTCACTTCCTGACCCAGGCATTTGGAGGTGGCGAAATCAATCACATGGGCACCTGCAGTGCTACCAAGTGTCTCAGCCAATACTACATTAGCGCCTCCATGAACCACACCGTATGGCTGAAATGTTCTTACATCAGCAGGCATTGTGCCGGTAATAAAATCATCGCCGACCTCAGTCATTACAATGCCCAAATGATCGACAATAGTGCCTTTATTCATCTGGTTGTTCATCACGTCTAGGTCGGGTCTGTTGTGCCAAATACTACTCATATAACATCCTTAGGCTTTCAATCGCTTATGTTTAACTCTGGTGGGCGAGGCATCATCCCCTTTGCGTACTAAAAAGTCCTCGTGATACTGGGTATAGCTGCCCTCGAAGAAAACGACATCGCCATTGTCTTCGTAAGCCAGTGTGTGGGTAGCAATACGATCTAGGAACCAACGGTCATGTGAAATTACCAACACGCAGCCTGGAAATGACAGCACTGCCTCTTCAAGAGCTCGCAGAGTTTCAATATCTAGGTCATTAGAGGGTTCGTCGAGCAACAGAACATTAGCCCCTTGTTTTAAGGTATTGGCTAGATGCAGTCGGCCACGTTCACCGCCTGAAAGTTCTCCGACACGCTTTTGCTGATCAGAGCCTCGGAAGTTAAAGCGACCGGCATAGGCTCGTGAAGACACCTCATAATTGCCGATTTTAAGCATATCATGGCCACCAGAAATAGCTTCCCAGACATTTTGACTGTCATCGAGATTCTCACGGCCCTGCTCAACGTAGGCGACTTTTACTGTCTCACCGAGAGTAACTGTGCCGCTATCTGGTTGTTCTGACCCAGCAATCATACGAAACAGCGTTGATTTACCAGCGCCGTTACCTCCAATGATGCCTACCACCGAGCCCTTTGGAATCGACAGTGATAAATTATCAATCAACAGATCGCCACCAAAACCTTTGCACACCTTGTCGAGCACAATAACCTTGTCGCCGAGGCGCTCCCCGGGGGCAATATAGATCTCATTGGTTTCGTTGCGAGACTGAAATTCTTGCGAGTTGAGTTCGTCAAATCTGGCCAGACGGGCTTTATTTTTAGCCTGACGGCCCTTGGGGTTTTGACGCACCCACTCCAGCTCTTGTTTGAGGGCACGCTGACGTGATTCTTCTTGTTTAGACTCGGTCGACAGGCGTCTAGTTTTGGCTTCTAGCCAGGTTGAATAGTTTCCTTCATAGGGAATGCCATGGCCGCGATCCAGTTCCAGAATCCAGCCAGCAACATTGTCGAGGAAGTATCTATCATGAGTTACAGCAACGACAGTGCCCGAGAATTCCTCAAGAAACTTTTCCAACCAAAATACTGACTCTGCATCCAGGTGGTTGGTAGGTTCGTCGAGTAACAACATATCAGGTCGTGATAGAAGTAGCCGGCATAGTGCCACGCGGCGTTTCTCACCACCAGATAGAGACGTGACATCAGCATCCCAAGGCGGCAAGCGCAGAGCATCTGCAGCGACATCCAGCGCATGGTCAAGGTTATGTGCATCCCAGGCTTCAATGATGGCCTCTAGATCACCCTGCTTTTTGGCCAGCGCGTCAAAGTCTGCATCTGGGTCGGCATAGTCAACATAGACCTGCTCTAAGTCTTTGAGGGCATCGACCGCTTCACGCATGCCATCCTCAACATTACCGCGCACATCTTTGTCCGGGTCGAGTATTGGCTCCTGAGCCAGATAACCGATCTTAATGCCCGGCATAGCACGCGCTTCGCCTTGAATATCCCCATCAAACCCAGCCATTATTTTTAACAGAGTAGACTTTCCAGAACCATTGAGGCCCAGTACGCCAATTTTCGCGCCGGGGAAAAAAGACAGCGAGACATCCTTTAGAATTTGTCGTTTTGGGGGAACAATTTTGCTCACCCGGTTCATTGTGTATACGTATTGTGCCAACGTAAATTACCTTATATTACGGGGTCTGTAGACCCGTTGAAAAACTATAGTATAACTTTGATATAACTTTTATCTGAAATCAACTATGCGCATACTTACGATTATACAGTTTGAGATTTGACTGATATACCTGTAAATCCTCATTTGTTAAAATAGATATACCAACAGCAAAAAGGTATGTCTATAACTCCACCCACGCGGTTCGGAATTCTCCGGATGACCTAACCAGTCTTTAACAATGTCTGTGCATGCAGGAACATTTCTATGCCTCAAATTGCCATACAGAGCGGATAGACAGATTGCAAAATAGACTAAAAACTCTACATTGTTCCGTTTTCTTCAAATTCTGCCGTAACGAGGATTTTATCCGTCAATCCATCTTGGAAAAAAGATTGGGAAACGACAAGTTGTTGAATCGAGATTATTCAGCAGTCTATTCAGACTTATGTATGGAAGTTATAGATAAAAGTGTGATTAATAATACAAAGACATAACTTCTTATGTGAGTTGGTCTCGTTATTTCGATATTTCGCAGAGACAATTATGGGTAACAATTGGATAACTAGTAAATCTCAGCAGAGCTGACAATTGTCGACACTAAGGTACAACACTTTGCTATGTATACGTATTGAATAATTGGCCGGCTCTGAGAGAGCTTAACCCCGCCTTGACTTAGGGCCTAAATGATTCTGCTGGTTTACTGGTCGCCAGGGCAATTGCAGGTTACCTGAATGAGAGCTGTCACTGGGTAGGAAAAGTTTAGGCACAGCTAACGCAATGTCAGCTGTGCTGTTAACCTATTATTACTTTTCATAAGTTTCAAACGTCATGCCCGCATGCTCACTTAAACGTTCTACGAGCAGATCACCCATTGCTGTTGCCGGTGTCCAAAAGCCACCTGCTTTATCTTCGGCAGCGAGATCAAAGGCAAGACATAGACCAGCCTGCGCAAGCATCTTAGCGGTACTGCCATAACCGGGATCGCGATCGCCGGTAACTTGAACCATCAGCTGCTGACCTTTTTTATTGCGGCCATGTAGGCGAAGATCGAAGTAGCCATTAAGCTGGTCTTGTAGGCTTGGACCTTCGCCCGGTTTTGGCAAAACATACTTTTGCATGAGGTTGCGAATGGGGTCGAGAATCAAGCTCCCGGCAAATAAGCCCAATCCTCCAGTAATGCCTAAGCCAGTCAGCCGGCCCTTGATACCCTGACCTGAAAGCATAGCTTCGCCATAGGAGAAATCTTTACCATAGGCCATTTTGAGTAATGAGTTAGAGCGCAAAACTACCCGTGCATTAATTGCTTCCATAATAAAGGGTGCTACCCAAGCTTGGAAATCCTCATCGTACACCGGCGCTTTAATGATAGTCTGTCGAATCGTATAACGATGTTTCTCAGGGCACAGCACATAGGGGTTTCCCATCTGCTTGCGCAGTTCTGGATCGGCTTTGCCGGCTACAAGCATTTCAATCATGCTGGCAATAGTGCCACCTGATGCGCCACCTTTCATAGCCTTGACACGAAGTTTTACATTGTTGAAGAATTTACCAAACTGCTGCTTACCCTCTTGCTGCAAGAAGTGGACGCCCAGGTCGGAAGGAATTGAATCGAAACCACAGCAGTTGACGATGCGTGCACCAGACTTTTTGGCAGCTTTTTGATACTTATCCATCATCTGTTTAATCCAGTAAGCCTCTCCGGTTAGATCACAGTAGTCATTACCATTTTCAGCGCAGGCTTTAATAAGCAGTTCGCCATACAGGGCATAAGGTCCAACCGTGGAGACGATCACTCGCGAGCGCTCACACATATCTCTCAGGCCGGCCTCATCATGGGAGTCGGCAATTATTATCGGTAGTTTTGCAGCGCCGTCCCCGAGAGAGGCGCGTAGCTCAGTTAGCTTGGCTTCTGAACGACCGGCAATGGCCCACTTAACTTTGCGTGTTAGCCCTATATGCTCATACAGATACTCGGTGAGAATTTGGCCAACAAAACTGCTGGCTCCATAGATAACAAGATCAAATTTTTTAACGGCCATTGGTGTATTTTTCCCTAAATTCTTAATTTTTAGTGTTCAATTGCATTTTGATTTTTACCTAAGCGCGGAGTTGCCAATTTATGCTACCTATTCTCTATTCTTTTCGTCGTTGTCCCTTTGCAATCCGCGCTAGGATGGCATTGTGCGGGGCGAGTATAACCGTTGAGTTGAGAGAAGTCAGTCTCCGAGCCAAACCTGATGCAATGTTAGCCCTATCATCCAAGGGAACTGTGCCTGTATTGCAGCTACCCGATCAGACCATATTGGATGAAAGTCTTGATATTATGAACTGGGCACTGACTAAATCGGATCCAGAGCAATGGCTTAACGCTGCATTAGCGGCACAAAGTACTCGTTTGATACATGAAAATGATAGCAGTTTTAAGACGAACCTTGACCATTATAAATACTGGGAGCGCTACCCGGCCGAATCGAAACAACATTACCGCGTCGCCGGCGAGGTATTTTTACACAGACTGGAAACCTTGCTCCAAGAACATAGCTATCTGCTAGGTGACAGGATTGGCGTTACTGATGTTGCTATATTTCCGTTTATCCGCCAGTTCGCCTTCGTTGATAAAGCTTGGTTTGATCAGGCCCCTTACCCCAGATTACAGGAGTGGTTGCGCACCTTTCTTGATTCAACTTTATTTGCTGTGGCCATGGGTAAGCAGCAAGTTTGGCAAATGGGTGATCCAGTATTGCTGTTTCCCTAAGAGCGAGCTGACAAACCTGCTATTATCGAACGCCTAGTTACATCTTCAATCAAAAAAGGATAGAGAATGTTCGAGTTTTTCGAGCGCCTAGTTGAGCCCTTTCCAGCTGAGAAACCACAGCGACCGCCCAGCGGCCTCTATGAGTTTTGTCGTTATTACACCAGAGGTATGGAGTCTTGGCTATTGCTAATGGCAGGGCTAACTGTGGTTATTGCTGTTGCTGAGGCGATGCTATTCGCCATTCTTGGCCAGGTAGTGGACTGGCTGGCGTCTAGTGATCCGACCACGTTTGTTCAAGAGTCCTGGATGCAATTGATTTTAATGAGTCTTTTTGTACTGTTCTTTATTCCCCTAGTCACAGTAATGCAGTCACTAGTTATGCATCAAACATTAATGGGCAACTTTCCCATGGTAGTGCGCTGGAATGCCCATCGATATTTGCTTGATCAAAGTTATGGCTTTTTTCAGAACGAATTTAGTGGCCGTATTGCCACCAAGGTTATGCAGACAGCATTGGCCGTGCGCGACACAGTAATGAAACTGCTCAATGTGCTGCTATTTGTGGTTATTTATATGATCACCGCATTGATACTTGTAGCCAGTGCAGACATACGACTATGTGTACCTATAGCTATTTGGCTGTTCTGTTATATTTTGGTGCAGCGCTACTTTGTCCCGAGAATGAAAAATATTGCGATGCTACAGGCAGATGCAAGATCGCTAATGACTGGGAGGATTGTTGATAGCTACACTAATATCATCACGCTTAAATTGTTTTCCCATAGCAACAGAGAGGCCGATTATGTTCGAGACGGCATGAGTGAGTTTCTCGCTACAGTCCACCCACAGATGCGGTTAGTGACTAAGCTAAATATGGTGCTATGGAGCCTCAATATGTTGCTTATATTCGCCACTGCGGCGCTGGGCATTTATCTGTGGATCAATGGTGCAATTACCCCGGGTGCCATTGCTATTGTTATTAGCCTAGCCATTCGCCTCACTGGTATGTCTCACTGGATTATGTGGGAGATTAGCAGCCTATTTGAAAATTTAGGCACAGTGCAGGACGGCATCAACACCCTGTCAGTGCCAAATGCGATCACAGACTATCAGCATGCCGTTGATCTAGAGGTAAGCGAGGGTGCTATCAGCTTCAATAATGTTAGTTTTGCTTATAATGATGATGATCAAGTATTTAGTCGACTAGATCTAGATATTAAAGGGGCTGAAAAAGTCGGCATTGTCGGGCGCAGCGGGGCTGGAAAATCTAGCCTCGTTAGCCTTATGCTGCGCTTTTATGATGTTCAGTCAGGCACCGTATCAATCGATCAACAGAATATACGGGATGTACGCCAAGATAGCCTGCGAGAAAATATCGCTATGGTTACTCAAGACACCTCTCTTTTGCACCGCTCTGTGCGGGAAAATATTATGTTCGGTCACCCTCAAGCGAGTGAGGAGCAAATGATCGCAGCCGCAAAGCAGGCGCAGGCTCACGAATTTATTTTATCTTTACGAGATAACAAGGGCCGCCGCGGGTATGATGCCCATGTTGGCGAGCGCGGTGTGACCTTATCTGGAGGGCAGCGTCAGCGTATTGCTATAGCGAGGGTTCTATTAAAGAACGCGCCGATTTTAATTCTCGATGAAGCGACCTCGGCACTAGACTCAGAAGTTGAGGCCAGTATTCAGCAGAGTCTAAATAAATTGATGCAAGGTAAAACGGTAATCGCTATTGCGCACCGACTATCAACGATCGCGGCAATGGATCGCCTGATCGTATTTGATCAAGGCGTAATTGTTGAACAGGGTACCCATCAACAGTTATTGGCTCAAAATGGGGTCTATAGCAGGTTGTGGAGCCACCAATCTGGTGGCTTTATCGGCTTTGAATAATATTAACTGGAGCTGATACAACACATACTTATCAGCAAGATTTTATGATTTCACTGAGTAATATTGAATTACGCCGCGGCATTAAATTGTTGTTGCATGACGCAGAGATGGTTGTGCATCCGGGTCAGCATATTGGCATCATTGGGGGTAATGGCACTGGCAAGTCGAGCCTATTTAAACTGTTACTTGGGCAGGTTACTGCCGATGCCGGCGAATTGTTTATTCCCAAGGATTGGCGTATTGCCCATATGGCTCAGGAATTGGCCAGATCGGAACGAAGCGCTGTTGACTATGTGCTAGATGGTGACTCAGAACTACGTAAAATTGAAACTGCCATTGAAAAGGCCCTGGCCAGTGATGATCATGATCGGCTGGCTATTGAGTATGAGAATATGGAAATGGCCAATGGCTTTAACGCCCATTCGCGTGCGGAGCAACTGTTGCACGGATTAGGCTTCCACCAATCGGAGGTTAATCGGCCAGTCAATAGTTTTTCCGGTGGATGGCGAATCCGTTTAAATTTAGCCCAATCATTGATGTGTTCGTCAGATCTACTTCTCCTCGATGAGCCAACAAATCACCTCGATTTGGATGCAACGCTTTGGCTCGAGCAGTGGCTGAAATCATACTCCGGTACTCTACTTATTATTTCCCATGACCGAGATTTTGTTGACAATGTTGTAGATCGAATTGTACATCTGGAACATCAAAAAACTAATTGTTACAAAGGTAATTATTCGACATTTGAAAGAGTCCGTAGCGAAAGACTAGCGCTTCAGCAGGCAAGTTATGAAAAACAGCAAAAACGTCGCAAAGATGTTGAAGATTTCGTTGCCCGCTTTCGTTACAAGGCGTCAAAAGCCAAACAGGCACAGAGTCGCTTAAAAGAATTACAGCGAATGGAAGACAGCGTACCGGCTCATGTTGACTCTCCCTTTTATTTTAATTTTCCGCCACCGAAGAAAGCTAATGGTGCGTTGGTTAATATTAGTCAGGCTACTTTAGGTCATGGTAATAAAACCATACTATCTCATGTAAATGTAGATCTTCATCCAGGTTCACGAATTGGATTGCTCGGCCCCAATGGTGCTGGTAAGTCTACTTTGATTAACAGCTTGACTGGAGACTTGTGTTTGATAAGTGGCGTCCGTGTCTATGGCGAAAACTTAAAAATCGGATATTTTGCGCAACATCAATTGGAAGTATTGGACTTGCAGGCAAGTCCTTTTTTGCATATTCAAAGAATTAGCCCAGAGGCTACGGAGCAGGAGATAAGAAATTTTCTTGGCGGATTTGATTTTCATAATGACAAGGCGTTGGATCCAATTAAAGATTTTTCAGGGGGCGAGAAAGCCCGTGTTTCCCTCGCTATAATTGTGTGGCAAAAACCGAACTTACTTTTATTAGATGAGCCTACCAACCACCTTGACCTAGAGATGCGTCATGCTCTAACCATGGCCTTACAGGGCTATGAGGGGGCACTGGTAGTTATATCTCATGATCGTCACTTACTGCGCAACACTGTTGATGAGTTTTACCTTGTCGCTGAAGGTGCCGTGAGAGAATTTGATGGCGATCTCAATGATTATCAAAAATGGCTAAAAAACTATTCGAGAATTTCGGATGCTATCAAACCTACTGCGATCGAAGTATCGGTCGATAAAAAGTTATCCCGGCAAGAGTCAGCAGAAAAGCGAAAAAAACTCGAACCCATTACAAAGAAAATAAAAATAATTGAGGCCGAAATAGAGAGCCTTCAACAGACACTTGCTGTTGTTGAGATCACTTTATCTGACAGCAGTATCTATAATGAGGGAAATAAAACTCTTTTGAAGGATACTCTTTCACAGCAGGCTAATATCAAAAAAAGCATTTTAAATAGTGAAGATCGTTGGCTTGAACTTCAGGGCGAACTTGAAATAGTTTCATAAAGAGAAGAGTTTCTATCATACTCACTTGCGTATGATTTACTATTGATGCTGGCTCTCTGGTATTTAAGTTGATAGGATTCGTGTCCAATAAATAATTATCTGTGGTAGGCGTTATGTTTGATAAGCTAAAAAGTTCGGGTAGAGATAGCCTAGGCTCTAATGGACACTTAGACGCAGGCGCTAAAGTTAGCAAAGATAATGTAGTCTCTTACTCAGGAGGTAGTGCAATGATAGGTCCAGGCGTACAAATTGAAGGCCAGATAGTAAGTGATGAAAATCTCGTTATTGAGGGAAAAGTAAGCGGTAGTATTACTGCTAATAGCAACCAGATCACTGTGGGTAAGACAGGAAGTTTAACTGCGAATATCAGCGCCAAGGTAGTACATATTGAAGGTACGATAAAAGGTGATATTTCAGGTTCTGAAAAAGTGGTAATTTCAAAGACAGGGAATGTATTGGGTAATATTCAATCACCCCGCGTTACTCTAGAAGATGGGGCAAAGTTTAAGGGTAGTATTGAAATGGATCCAGATGAAAAGACCCAGTCAGAGCTGCCGGTAACCTCTGCTTCGGGAAGTAATGCTCGCAGAGTCGAAACTGTAAGGGCTGACAAAAAAGTTTCGTAAAATTAGGTTCTTAGATATGCAGCATCTATTGCGGAGGTGGTAGTACTATGGGTCTGTTTGCTCAAGCCGATGGTCAGTCTGCACAGGCCCCATTATCCAGTAATTTATTCCCGATGCTGTTTGAAAGATTACGACTGGACAAACGGCTGGTGGTTATGGATGTGGGGCCTGCAACTCGCTCTACCGTAGCTTTTTTCAATCACTTCAAATGTCGTCTAAATTTCGTTGATCTGTACAGTGCCGATTTTGTGGTAAATCCCTTAGATGAGATAAACCATGAAGAGCTAGTGGCTCAATTTCAAACTGCGTTTAATCTCCCTGCAGGAAGTCGAATCGATATCTGTTTATTCTGGGACTTTTTTACATACTTAGCTGCCCCTGTTCTTAAGGCATTTCTTGAAGCTTTGGATCCCTATATAGACAGAGGAACTCGAGGCCATGCTCTGGGTATATTAAATGCTAGAAACGGATTGCCCTTTTGCCAGTACGGTATTCATAGTATGGATAAATTGCATCAAACAGCAATGTTGGGCAAACAGCTACCTGTTCACCTCCATTCACAAAGAGATCTCAATGATATGTTGGGATATTTTGAGATAGGTAAAAGCCGGCTTATGTCTGATGGGAGAGTGGAATATTTTCTCCTTGAAAATCGTGATCAAAAAGCGAATCCAAATGCTTATTTCTAAGTATACCTATTTGGCCTTTGGAACAAACAGGCACCAAGGCTAAAATGTCTATTCAGTATCATCTGTTAGGGCTACACTGGCGCGCATAAATAATACTTCCTAAGGGTAGACTACATGAAGCAAGCTATAATTATTGGTGCTAGTTCTGGTATTGGCTGGGAGCTAGGCGTGCAGTTAGCAGCTAAAGGTTATCAGTTGGGGCTGATGGCGCGGCGCGATAAATGCCTAGAAAAACTTGCTGATTCTTTGCCAGGTACGCATTTTATACAGACCACCGATGTGGCTAATGCGGAGCAGGCCCAGGAGGAATTAAACGATTTAATTGAGCGGATGGGAGATGTTGAGTTAATTATCGTTAATTCAGGCGTCGGCTCTAAGGAAAAGCGCCTGGACTGGATCATTGAACGTGAGATGATCGACGTCAATATCCGTGGCTTTGCGGCCATGTCTTTGGTGGCAATGAACTACTTTGTCAAACGTGGTGGCGGTCATCTGGCGGGGGTTTCTTCAGCGGCGGCCCATTTTTCCGGTGGACTTACCCTTACCTACAACGCCAGTAAGGCGTTTGCCTCAAACTATCTTAATGGCATGCGTTCGCGGGCCGCTCGATCTAAGCTGCCGATTACGGTCACTACTATTGAACCCGGTTTTGTTGAAACACCTATGGTTGAAGGCAGGCCTGTGTGGATGGCCACAGTAGAAAAAGCCGTCACCCAGATGGTGGCGGGCCTGATGAAGAAAAGAGACCATATTTATATCACCAGACGTTGGGTCTTGGTGGTGCGTCTGCTACAGATTATTCCAGACTGGTTAATTCGCAAGTTTATTTGATAGGGCAGGTTGAGGATGAATATCCGGCACTGGGCTCTGGTTGGCGCCCTTAAAAAAGGCCTTGTGGATATGCTGCCCCTGAGTATGGCGGTACTACCCTGGGGTATTTTATTTGGATCTCTTGCTGTTCAGCGTGGGTTCAGTTGGCTAGAAGCACAGATGTTCTCAGCGATTATTTTTGGCGGCGCAGTACAAATTATCACTGTAGAGTTAATCGCCGATAACACCTCTGTGCTGACAGTTCTTTTCAGTGCGTTTATCATCAGCTCAAGACATTTTCTCTATGGGTTGAGCCTAAGAGATCGACTGAGTGTGAAACCATTGCGTTGGCGTCTTGGTCTCGGTTTTTTATTGACCGATGAGCTATTTGCATTGTCTGGCGACCGCCGTGCCTATACTAATCGTTTTCGGCTCTACTACGCGCTCGGAGCGGGAGGTAGTTTTTATCTAGCGTGGAACCTGTGGACCTTTATCGGCATAGTGGCAGGTGAATCATTGCCAGACCTTTCTGAACTGGGTTTGGACTTTGCCATTGCAGCCATCTTTCTTGCTCTGATTATTCCTGAAATTAAAACTATTGCTACTTTGGTAGCAGTTCTGGTAGCCGGCTTGTCTTCGATCGCCTTCAGTCTTTGGGGCTTCGAACTAGGGTTGGTCTGCGCTGCACTTACGGGTATGTGCTCGGGATTTTGTGTGCTGAAGCTAGGGGCAAAAGTATGACCCTATTGACGATCCTACTGTTAGGCTGTGTTACCTTTGGCACCCGCTACTTTTTTTTAGAGGGCAAGTTACCTGTGCGCCTAGGCCCTAATGTTCGACTGTTTCTCAGTTTTAGTGGTCCGGCTGTGCTTATGGCTATCTGTATGCCGATCCTCTTTGTTCATAATCTTCAACTCGACACCAGCCCTAGTAATCCTTACCTATGGGGCGCAGCTGCAACCACAGTAGCCGCCTATAAAAACGCAAATATTTATTGGACTGTGGGTCTGGGCATTATCATCTTTGTTCTCTCTGGCTATATTTTGTAGCCTTTAGCGCTATGATTTTGAGAACGCGGTAGTCACCAAAAGTTGGTGAAGTAGTACATAAGAGTTACTGTCTTATAGGCGCCTGCTTGGTACTATAAACTTTGGCCTAGGAGATAATCCAAATATGATTCCAAGAAATTTGTACGATTCTGACCATGATATGTTCCGCGCTTCTCTGAGAAAATTTATTGAAGTTGAAGCCATGCCGCACCACGAACAGTGGGAAAAAGATGGGATGGTTAGCGATGAAATATGGCTCAAAGCCGGCGAACAGGGGTTTTTATGCCCAATGATTCCTGAAGAATACGGCGGTGTTGGCACCGACTTTTTGTATAACTGTATCGTCAACGAAGAGATAGGCCGTTCTGGTTGCACAGGACTTGGCTGGACATTACACAATGATATTACGGTACCCTATATTGTTCGCTATGGTAGTGAGGAGCAAAAGCAAAAGTATCTACCCCGGTGTATTACCGGTGAGTTAATTACTGCGATTGCCATGACTGAGCCAGGAGCTGGATCAGACTTGCAGGGCACTAAAACTACAGCAGTGCTAGATGGAGATCATTATATTCTCAATGGCTCTAAAACATTTATTACCAATGGTCAAAAAGCCGGCCTGGTGATTGTGGTTGCCAAAACCGACACTAGCGCAGGCTCTAAAGGCATCAGTCTGTTTTTAGTTGAAGCGGACTTGCCAGGTTTTAGTAAGGGTAAAAATCTCAATAAGCTGGGCTTAAAAGCGCAAGATACATCGGAACTATTTTTCCAAGACGTACGGGTCCCCAAGGAGAACCTATTGGGCGAAGAGGGAAGAGGTTTTATCTATCTGATGCAAGACCTTCCTCAGGAGCGATTGTCTATTGCTGTGGGTGCAGTAGCCAATGCAAAGGCGATACTGGAGGCCACAGTTGAATACACCAAGGAGCGTAAAGCATTTGGTACCACAGTCGCGTCGTTTCAAAATACTCAGTTTAAACTGGCAGAGTTGTCCGCAGAGATAGACTGTGCCGAGGTCTATACGGATCGTTGTACTGAGTTACTGCTACAAGATAAGTTGGACACAGTGACAGCGTCCAAAGCCAAACTTCTTACTACTGACCTACAGTGCAAGGTTGCTGATGAATGCTTGCAACTATTCGGCGGCTGGGGCTATATGTGGGAGTACCCAGTATGTCGTGCTTTTGCTGATTCAAGAATCCAGCGTATTTATGGCGGTACCAATGAGATTATGAAGTTGATTATATCCCGAGACCTTATGGCATAATACTTAGAGCGCCTGAGCCCCACCATTTTTCTAGGCATACTAAAAGATCTCTTGCCGAGGCTTAGAGATCCTATAGTACGCGTGCATAATTATAGGCTAGTCTTTGTATGAGGGGTCGATCTTGTCAATCAAGCGAGTAAATGCATTAAATTCAAGTTCACCCGCTGGCTCACCCATGGCTTGCATTGCCATTAGCTGTTCTGACCTGGCCAATATATCGTCACTAATTGGAATGCTGGGTCGACCGGTGGAATCTGTTGCTATCTGCACCTCGCAGGAGCGCTCCATAGCCCATAGGTTAATAAATGCTTCTGGGATACTGCGCCCGCCCGCCAGCAGGCCATGATTGCGCAGGATCATCAGGCTTTTATCACCTAAATTAGCAATCAGCCGAGGCTTCTCGTCATCCATTACCGTGATGCCCTCAAAGTCATGGTAGGCAATTCTGTTGTGCAGTAACGCTGAGTAGAAATTGTCAGGACGCAGACCTTCTTGGGAGCAGGCCACCGCCATTCCAGCATTGGTGTGGGTATGGGCTATACAGTGCACATCGGGGCGTGCCTGATGAATTGCCGTATGGATAATAATACCTGCGGGATTTACTTTGTAATCAGTCTTTTCAACTATATTACCGTCGATATCTACTTTTACCAGATTGGAAGCTTTAACTTCACTGTAGTGGAGGCCATAGGGGTTTATAAGAAAGTGGTTTTCGGGCCCAGGAACCTTGGCAGTAATATGGTTAAAGATCATTTCGCTCCAACCTATGTGGTCGAAGATTCTGTAGCAGGCTGCCAGCTGTACTCGCAGTTCTTGTTCTGTCTGTGCCATTAGTTCGCCCTCCTTACAAATTTTGTCAGTATTACTATCTGTGTGCCGTTTACTCGCCCTTCTAGGTGCTGTTCGTTGTTTGTCACCAAGGAAATATTGCGCACCGCGGTACCGCGCTTGGCAGTAAAACTGGTACCTTTTACCACCAGATCTTTAATTAAAGTCACAGTATCACCCGGAGTCAGGATAGTACCATTAGTATCTTTGTGGACCACGCTATCAGCATTATCTGCGCTATCAGACATAGCCCAAGCTAGGGTCTGGTCATCTAGGTAGAGTATATCCAGCAAATCTTGAGGCCAACCCTCATTACTTAACCTATTTAGCATACGCCAAGCCATAACCTGCACGGCCGGCTCCTGCGACCACATACTATCATTCAGGCAGCGCCAGTGATTTACATTTACATTATCAGGATTGTTAATCTGATCAATGCAGATGTCACAAGTTAATAGTGACTGCTCAGTGCTACCATCATTATTTGGCGGAATGGCATACACGCATAGATTGTCAGTGCTAGAGCACAGTTCGCAGATGGAGCCACTGCGAGTATAGAGGTCAGTCATTAGCTGGATTGCTCAGGTAGAGTATAGACGAGCATTATAGCTGTGTTTTATCAGTTGACATTAATTAGGGCTTTGGCAGCGGCCCAGCCCGACTGTACGGCGCCTTCAAATCTCGGGCCAGCAAAGGCGTCACCAGCCAGCACCAATGGCGCCATTTCAGTGTTTTCACTCAGTACCAAACAGGGCGAGTCATCCGTTACCCTGGGCTTGCTATAGCGCCAGCCATGCACCTGATACTCTACTACTTTGGTATCACCCAGATAGGAGCCCGCAGCATCGATAAGTTGCTGGCCAACCTCCATTCGGTCATTGTCGAAATGCTCGGCGCTAAAATCACCGGCCCCATGGATAGTGATGGCAGAGACTTTTGAGACACCTTTTTGTAGGTTATCGCTAATCCAAGCGATAGGGCCATCATCTAGGGCGATCGCGCCAGGACTCTCTATGTTGGCAGGACCATCGAGTACAGCCATCACGGCAATACAGGCTTCATATTGAATACGACCAAGGCGGGTCTGCTTATCTTGAGGTACTGCAATATTGCTTGTAGCGAGTAGCTCCAAAGTTTGTGGAACAGGAGAGGTAATCAGCAGTTTCTGGGCTATGACCGTATCGCCATTATCTAGGCTGACTAACCATGTGTGCCTTTGGTGGTCATCGATTGACAGTACCTTTGTCGCCCGTATTACATCAATATCTGTGGCTAGATATTTAGCCACCGCAGTCATAGTGGGCACTCCACGATATCTGGGGTGGCCATTGGGATGTCCGGGGTAACTGCTGTACCACTGTTCAGCTACGCCAGCTTCAATCCAGCATTCCACTGCTGCTTTAAATCTAGATTCTCTAGCAGTAAAAAACTGTGCTCCGTGATCAAAAGTAGCATCCCCAATCCGCCGGCCGGCTAGGCGCCCACCCAAGCCTCGACCCTTGTCGATAACTAAGACTTTGAGGCCTGCCTGCTTAAGATCGTTGGCTGCGCTAAGCCCAGAGAGGCCAGCGCCAATAATAAGGACATCCGTGTGATGGGAATTAGGCATAATTTTAAGTCTTATATTTTTTGGCGTCAGATTTACAGCGCACCGAGCAGTATCTCACGTCGCTCCAGACTTTTTCCCATTTCTTGCGCCAAGTAAATGGTCGTTCGCAAACAGGACAAACCTTGGTGGGCAGGTCAGATTTTTTACGCATGGCAGGCATGGCTAGATTATCTCAGATTTAGTTACCAAAGCGGCAATCTATTAGCCCGCAGTTAGTGCGGCACCGGCTAGGGTGATGCGGTGCATCAGGCGCATCTGTCCCTGATAGTCATTGTCGGCCATATGCCAGGTGCGGCGGTTATCCCAAAAAGTAACAGAGCCTGGAAGCCAATTGAAGTTGCTCGTAAACTGAGGCTGATTAACGTGACCGTAGAGTTCGTCCAATAGTTTGCGGCTTTCATTGAAATCCCAACCTTCGAACTGAATAGTATGGCCAGGGTTGACATAAAGCACCTTGCGCCCGCTCTCTGGGTGACGAATAACAACTGGATGTATTGCGTCGCCAACACGATCCATACCGCCTAATTGATCTGCGAGATCTGTTAGTCGATAAAGGCCATTCTCGCCATACAGATGGGTGTTGGAGTGAATGGCGCGGAGGCCTTCGAGACGCTTCTTGAGTATGTCCGGCAAGGCATCATAGGCGGCAGCTAGATCGGCAAAGTGGGTGTTACCTCCAGTCTTAGGGAGTGTTCGCGCCACTAAGATAGAGCCCAAGGCCGGTTCGTCATCGTAAGAATGATCTGTATGCCAGCCACCGCCAATATTTGTCTGCTGGGTTTTTTCCTTGCGAACTTCAGCGATTTCCGCATGTTCTATTGTGGTTTTAAAAAATTTATTCACCACAATTTTGCCAAAGCGACGGGCAAATCGAAGATGCTCATCAGGGGGTAGTTGTTGGTCCCTAAAAAATAACAGGCCATGCTGGTTGAAAGCAGCTCTCAACTCGGTAAGTTGGGTATCGGTCATGCCTGCTAGTTGCAGGCCGCTAACAAGGGTGCCACAGTTTTCGAAAGAAGATACTTGCATGGTTATCTCACATTGGCAATTTCAGCAATTGGATCATCGTATGCTTTGGCTGTCAGTTCAGTTAACGACGGCACTAGGACGATTACTTTTTTGCAAAAATCTGGCATCCGTGCCCATAAACTGATTACTTATCAAGGCTCCAGATGCCAGGACCACGCACGGCAATAAACAAAAACCCGAAGCAGTACAGTGCTGCTATTTCACCACCATTGAGCATAGGATGAATATTATTTAAGCCATGCACCATCCAATAGGCTACTGCCATGGTGCCACTACAAATAAAGGCCGCCGGTCTTGTAAAGAGACCAATCATCACCAAAATGCCACCCACTAACTCGATAGTACCGGCGGAATACATTAATGGGTTTAGGGGGTATGGGAACTCTTTTGGAAAATCGAATAGCTTTTGTGCGCCGTGCCAGATAAATAAAAATCCGGTCACGATTCTGAGGAGCGCATAGGCCTGCTCTTCACGACCTTTTAATAGTTGATCTAAAAAATGCATGTCTTTACCCTTTTTGTGTTGTTGTTATTCAAACTATATAGCATCTTTTGAGGCAGAGTTCGAGTTATCTGCTATTTTCCCAAGTCATTCTTCATCGCTAAGGCTTCTAAAGTAGGGCCCCCAGGCCCTGCTTTTCATCGAGCAGGTAGTTGGGTGGCTTTAAATGTTTGGCCATTGATATTGGCCTAAATCTTCGGGATAAATACAAGGCAAACCACGGGGGTTTTTAGTCGTAAACCCCAAAGCACGGCATTACCGGTTGGGAGTTTTGATGAAGGTGACTAGTGGCCGCTACCGGCAGCTGCAAGCGCCTGCACATACTCTCGACCATGTCTGTGCTCGCTAGCGATATCCGCCAAGGTTTGCCCCTGTGGGTTTGTCGCCCCCAGTTTATGCCCGGCATTTTTAAAGAATTCCAAAAAGGTCACAAAATTATCGATATTCATTCCGCGATAGGCTTTTTCTAGCAGGTGGAAGTCGGTGCTTACTCCTGCTGGCGCCTCGTAATCTAGGAAGCTTTTGACCCGTGCATCATCGAATACTTCACCGAGAACTTTCTGTTTGTCTTTCTTAAGCATTATTTTCCCTAAAGTTTTACAGTAATTCGTTAAGTTTTTTTGCCAGTATTTGATTGACTTGCTGGGGGTTAGCCTGGCCTTTTGAGGCCTTCATTATCTGACCCATAAAGCCGCCGAGTTTTTTCTTGCGCTTGGCTTCATCAGTATTGATGTAGTCATCCACCATTTCTTGGTTGGCGGCAAGTACATCGGTGACCATCTGTTCTAAGGCGCCGCTGTCTGATACCTGTTTTAGGCCTCGAACTTCAATGATTTCATCGGCACTACCTTCACCCGCCCAGATTCCTTCGAACACTTCTTTGGCCATTTTACCACTAATGCTATTGTCGACAATTCTGGTAACTAGGCCTCCTAGCTGATCTGCGCTGACTGGACTGTTGGCAATGCTGATGTCTTCGTTGTTGAGTCTGGCGGCGAGCTCGCCCATGGTCCAGTTAGCGGCGAGTTTGGCACTGCCTGAGGTCTTTGCAGCAATTTCAAAATAGGTTGCCATGCCAGCATCATTGCCAAGTACGCTAGCGTCGTAATCAGAGAGACCGTACTCTTCGACAAAGCGAGCCTGCCTAGCGTCTGGGAGTTCGGGCAGGTTGCGGCGCAACTCTTCGATAGTTTCATCGGTTACTATGACTGGCAATAGATCTGGGCAGGGGAAGTAACGGTAATCATTGGCCTCTTCTTTACTTCGCATGGATCGGGCTACTTTGGTATCACCATTGTAGAGGCGAGTTTCCTGAATCACAGTACCACCGTCTTCGATTAGATCAATCTGCCGTTCAACCTCTTTAACAATACACTCTTCCATAAACTTAAATGAGTTAAGGTTTTTGGTTTCCGTCCTAGTGCCCAATGTGTCGCTACCAGATGGTTTTACCGACACATTGACGTCAAAACGCATGCTACCCTGCGACATCTCGCCGTCACAGATACCGATGCTGGTGACAATGCTGTGTAGTTTTTTAGCGAAGGCGATGGCCTCTTCGGCACTACTTATATCGGGTTCGGATACGATCTCAATCAATGGAGTACCGGCCCGATTTAGGTCGATACCAGATACTCCATGGCGAAAATCACCCTCATGCAGAGATTTGCCCGCATCTTCCTCCAAATGTGCATGATGGATACGGATATTCTTGGTGCTGCCATCGGCTAGCTGGATTTCTACATTACCGCGGCCGACAATAGGCTTTTCCAGTTGAGTAGTCTGGTAGCCTTTTGGCAGATCAGGATAAAAATAATTCTTACGTTCAAATGCGGATTCTTTACCAATCTCCGCATCAATGGCTAGGCCAAACATGACGGCGTAGTGCACGGCTTGTTTGTTAAGCACTGGTAAAGTGCCCGGCATGGCTAGGTCAATTGCGCAGGCTTGAGTGTTGGGCTCAGCACCAAAGGCAGTGCTGGAGCCAGAAAATATTTTGGTCTTAGTGGCTAGTTGCACATGCACTTCTAAACCGATCACCGTATCCCATTTCATGAGGCAACTCCCTCTGGCGCCTGATCATGCCACTCGGTTATCTGTTGATATTGGTGGGCCACATTTAATATGCGCGCCTCATCGAAATAGTTGCCAATAATCTGTAGGCCAACCGGCTTATTATCGACCATGCCGCAGGGCACTGACATTCCAGGTAGGCCGGCTAGATTTGTTGCGATGGTGTAGATGTCTTCTAGATACATTGCTACTGGGTCATCACCTTTGGAGCCAAATTTAAAGGCCGGTGATGGGCAGGTTGGACCCATAATGACATCCACAGTTTCAAAGGCTTTTTCAAAGTCCCTTTGAATCAGTTGACGGACCTGCTGAGCCTTGCCGTAATAGGCCTCATAATAGCCCGCAGATAGGCAGTAGGTGCCAATAAGAATACGCCGCTGCACCTCTTCGCCAAAGCCTTCGGCTCTTGATCTGCTGTAAAGATCTTGCAAATCTTTGGGGTCTTCGCAGCGATAGCCATATTTGACACCATCAAAACGCGATAGATTAGCTGAAGCTTCTGCCGGGGCAATTACATAATAAGCGGGCACCGACAGGCCGGTGTTTGGCAGACTGATTTCGACAAGTTCCGCGCCCTGTTGCTCTAATTTGGCTAGGGCAGTGCGCACGGCCTGCTCTGTGCCTTCGTTTAATCCTTTAGAAAAGTATTCACTTGGCACACCAATACGCAGACCATTGACATCTTGACCTAGGGCGGCGCTGTAGTCAGGTACTTCGCGATCTATGCAGGTGGAATCTTTGTCATCAAAGCTGGCCATACAGCTGAGCATAATGGCGCAGTCTTCGGCAGTGCGCGCCATGGGCCCGCCTTGATCCAGGCTTGATGCAAAGGCAATCATGCCCCAGCGTGACACACGGCCATAGGTGGGCTTTAAGCCGGTGATGCCGCAAAGGGCGGCGGGCTGACGAATCGAGCCACCAGTATCGGTGGCGGTAGCGCCTGGTGCCAAGCGTGCTGCGACTGCAGCCGCTGAACCTCCAGAGGAACCGCCGGGCACACAGTCAGTATCCCAAGGGTTTTGGACTGACCCATAAAAACTCGTTTCGTTGGAGGAGCCCATGGCAAACTCATCCATATTAGTTTTGCCGAGTACTACAGCGCCGGCTTGCTCGAAATTTTCGACTACGGTGGCATTGTAAGGAGGGATAAAATTATCCAGCATTTTTGAACCGCAACTGGTGCGCACACCATTAGTGCAGAAGATATCTTTGTGCAGTATCGGAATCCCACACATTGCGGGGGCATTGCCTGCAGCTAAGCGCTCATCGGCGGCAGCGGCGGCTTTTAGTGCCTGTTCAGCAGTTACCGTAATAATTGCATTATAGTGTGGATTGAGGTCACCAATACGGTCTAAAAAGTGTTGGGTTAATTCGACACTGGAGAATTCTTTGCTCTGTAGCCCGTTGATAAGCTCGGCAATGGTGCGATTATGCATTGTGTTTGGGCCTGATTATTCTATGACTTTGGGCACTAAAAATAGGCCCTCTTCAGTATCTGGTGCTATTTTTTGCAGGGCTTCGCGCTGATTGAGTTCGCTGACTTCATCCTCTCTTAGGCGCTGGATCGCTTGCATAGGGTGAGACATAGCCTGAACTCCCTCGGTATTTACTCCTTGCAGTTGATCAACCAAGTCTAAAACGCTGCCTAAACGTTGGGATACTTCAACAATAGTGCTGTCACTGATGGCTATGCGGGAGAGCATTGCCAGTTTTTCAATTTCATGCCGTTCGATACTCATTGTTCTGCCTGTTTGCTGTGTTGCCAGATTTTAGCGTTATTTTTTAAACATAGCGGCGATTTAGGACATATTTTGCCGCAGTCGCATGTTACAGCAACTCATTAGATTAGGCGAAGTCCTCAGGATACTAAATACGTAAGTTTCGCGCGGTTTTTAGGACTATTTTTGACTTTTTTTACTCATTTTGACCAGATATGGGAAGTTTTGCTCCAGATCGGCTAGAATCCGCACCAATTGTAAGAAAACAGCGTTACAAGGCTTGATCTGCTCGGATGGCGCTGTTAAATTTCTAAGCCTAATTTCGAGTTGCTTGTGTCAGCGGACACCAGCCGCCACAGAGGGTAATTTTTTGATTTTGTTTAAGAAAATTCGTGGTCTTTTTTCCAGCGATTTATCGATTGACCTAGGAACTGCAAATACCCTGATCTATGTTCGGGAAAAGGGTATTGTCCTCAATGAACCCTCTGTGGTGGCTATCCGTCAGCATCTCGGTCAAAAGATTGTTGAAGCTGTGGGGGTGGATGCTAAACGCATGTTGGGCCGCACACCTGGTAATATCACTGCTATTCGGCCACTTAAAGACGGCGTTATTGCCGATTTTCAGGTGACTGAAAAAATGTTGCAGCATTTTATCAAAAAGGTTCATGCTAAAAGTTTGGTGCCACCTAGCCCTAGAGTGCTCATTTGTGTTCCCTGCATGGCTACTGAGGTGGAGAAGCGAGCGATTAAAGAGTCGGCATACAGTGCCGGTGCCCGCGAGGTATTTTTGATTGAAGAGCCTATGGCGGCCGCCATCGGTGCCGGATTACCGGTAGAAGAGGCAGTAGGTTCCATGGTTGTGGATATCGGGGGTGGTACGACTGAGATTGCGATACTTTCCCTCAATGGCGTGGTATTTTCTGATTCAGTACGAATTGGCGGCGACCGATTCGACGAGGCTATTGTCAATTTTGTGCGCCGCAAGTACGGCAGTGTTATTGGTGATACTACTGCTGAACGTATCAAGATGGAAATTGGCGCTGCCTACCTAGCCAAAGAGGTTCGTGAAATTGATGTACGCGGCCGTAATCTTGCCGAGGGTGTTCCCAAAAGTTTCACGCTGACCAGCGATGAAATACTTGAAGCACTGCAAGAGCCATTAGCTGGCATAGTTCAGGCAGTCAAGCGGGTTCTGGAGCAGTCACCACCTGAATTAGCATCAGATATCGCTGAAACTGGCGTTGTCTTAACTGGCGGTGGCGCTTTATTAAGAGACCTCGATCGCCTGCTTACCCATGAAACTGGCTTGCCTGTTATCTTGGCCGAAGAGCCGCTTACCTGTGTGGCTCGTGGTGGCGGTGAAGCACTTGAGATGATGGATAACAGAAGACTGGATACTCTGACTTACTAACTATCAGCACCAGCCTGATATTGGTTGTTTTTCGGGAGCGGGTTTATTAAAAGAGTTTTTGCTAAATCGTTCTCTCCGATCCGAAAAATTCTGATCGTTAGCCTTGTAGCGTTCGGTTTAATGATTATAGATAGCTACACTGAGTGGCTGAGCCCTATCCATAAAATCGTCGACAATGCTGTTCGGCCACTATACTGGCTGACAAATATTCCCAGCCGAATTCAGGAGTGGGGGGAAATCAGCGGTATCTCCAGAGCGGATCTTGAACAAGACAATCTTCGCCTCAAGCAAGAGAGCTTGATACATCGTGGGCAGTTACAGCGTATGTCTGAGCTGGCTGCAGAAAACCTGCGTCTGCGTCAACTTTTAAACGCCACCGAATTGCTCATGGACAGTGTCTTGGTAACTGAGGTGATCGGTGTTTCTCCCAGTCCTCAAAGTCATACTGTCACCATTAATCGGGGTCGCGATGACGGTGTCTATGTGGGCCAGCCACTGCTTGACGCCGAAGGTCTTATGGGTCAGATTATAAAGGTCTATGGCGGTCATAGTGTTGCATTACTAATCACTGATAACACTCATGCGCTACCTGTGCAGGTTTTGCGTAATGGCGTACGGTCTATTGTTGAGGGGACCTCTGACTACAATCGCATGACCCTGAAGTTTGTATCTCCCACAGCTGATATGGTTGCGGGAGATCAACTGGTGAGTTCAGGCTTGGGAGGGCGTTTCCCTGCGGGCTATCCGGTGGGGACGATCGCTAGTATCAGCCAAAAGTCCGGTGCCATATTTGTTGATGTTGAGGTGGACCCCTCCGCTGAACTTGATAAAAGCCGGTACTTGCTGCTGGTGTTTACCAGCGGTGGTGATCGAGACCGTGGCATGCAATGAAGCCGGTTAACCTCAATGGCCCAATGGTAGTCTCGTTACTTTTAGCTGCTATTTTCCAACTCCTGCCAGCGTCTGGTGATTGGATTCTATGGAAGCCCAACGTTCTTTTGATGGTTAGTATTGGATGGATACTCTATGTTCCCAATCAATACGGAGTTGGTTTTGCCGCGACTGTGGGCTTATTAGCTGATACCCTATTTCGTATGGCCCTAGGGCACTATGTGCTGATTTTTGGTCTCTGTGGCGCTGCGGCCTATATACTGAGTCGATGGCTCACCTATTTTTCGCTGTTTCATCGGATGGTTTTAGTGCTGGCACTGGTGGTTTTTGCTGAACTAGTTCAGGCGCTACTGTTCTCCATTTGGGATACTCCAGTAACGCTGAGCCACCTTCCTGCTCTGGCTATAACCTCGGGATTGCTATGGCCATTAATCGATATACTGATTGCTAGGATAAACCGATACCAGCGCTAAAGGTTTTCACATGTCATTATCTTCTTTTGCTATAGCGGCAGGCGATTTCTCAAATGCTGATCTTATACTGGCCTCCGCTTCGCCAAGGCGCGCTGAATTATTACAGCAGATTGGTGTGCAGTATGCTGTGGCGGCTGAAAATATAGATGAGAGTCATTGTGCCTCAGAGTCAGCCTATGACTATGTCCAACGGCTTGCTTTGGAAAAAGCTCAGGCGGGTTATAGGCGCCATAATTCAGGTTTGCCGGTGTTAGGTGCAGATACGATCTGCCTATTTAATGGCGGCATCTTTGGCAAGCCGGTTGATTGTGACGAGGCTATATCTATGCTGCGGTCGCTGTCGGCAAACACACATCAGGTATTGTCGGCAGTGGCAATTGTCAATGAGTTTAGAGCTGAGTTAGCCATATCTAAAAGTTTAGTCACTTTTCGCACAATTAGCTCAGATGAGTGTCTGAAATATTGGCATACCGGTGAGTCTAAAGACAAAGCTGGTGCCTATGCTATTCAGGGTTATGGTGCTACCTTTGTCGCCCATCTTGAAGGTAGTTATAGTGGTGTCATGGGTTTGCCTCTGTTTGAAACTCAGCAGTTATTAGGAAAATTTAATGTGCCGATTTGGCAGTCATAAAATACTGGTCACAATGTTACAGCTAAAATGGAAATCCGCATGACCCGAGAAATTCTTATCAATATTACGCCAATGGAAACCCGCGTAGCTTTGGTAGAGAACGGCGTGCCTCAGGAGATTTCCATCGAGCGTAATCAAAGAAGCGGGCTGGTAGGCAATATTTATCAGGGTAAGGTTGTGCGTATTTTGCCGGGCATGCAAGCGGCGTTTATAGATATAGGAGTCGAGAGAACAGGTTTTTTACATATTGATGATCTTGTCGATACCAAACCTAGCATTACAAGCGAGCCTGCTGAGTCGATGATGCCAGAGATTCAAGATCTACTGCACGATGGTGAAAAGATTTTAGTGCAGGTTATCAAGGATCCTATCGGCAGCAAGGGCGCAAGGCTTACCGCACGGCTCTCGATAGCATCGCGCTATCTAGTTTATATGGATGGTGCACAAAAAATAGGGATATCCCAACGCATTGAAGATGAGGCTGAGCGAGAGCGGCTAAAAAGTACCGTGAGCAAAACAATTGATGAACTTGCCGCCGCCGAACCACCGGTTAAAACCAAGAAGAACAGGATTCAAATCCCTAGTCGCGGTGGGAGTTACATTTTACGTACCGCAGCAGAGGGGGCCAGTGATGATGAGTTGCGTATTGACATGCGCTACCTGCAGCGCGTTTGGAAACATCTGGCAGAGATAAAGTCAGAGGCTGTTGTGCCTAGTTGCCTTTATGAAGAGTTGCCACTGTCTAGGCGTGTGCTGCGCGATATGGCCAGCGCTGATGTTGAAAAAGTGTTGGTTGACTCCCGTGAGGTACTGGACCTTTTAGTGAAGTTCGCTAACAAATTTAGCCCTGAAATCGCTAGTTTGCTTGAGCATTACCCCGGCGAGAGGCCATTGTTTTATCTCTATGGTATCGAAGATGATATTGCCAAGGCACTGCAGCGAACAGTGGGCATGAAATCTGGAGGGCACTTGGTGATTGATCAAACTGAGGCCATGACTACCATCGACGTCAATACAGGCGCCTTTGTCGGTAACCGCAATCTTGAAGAGACTGCTTTTAAAACTAATCTTGAGGCGGCGGTAACTACAGCTCGACAAATACGCATGCGCAACTTGGGTGGTATTATTATTGTCGATTTTATCGATATGCAAAATGCTGAACACCGGCGTCAGGTGTTGCGCACTTTTGAAAAATCCCTAGATAGAGATCGCGCTCGTACTACAATGTCCGGCGTAACTGAACTGGGGTTGGTGCAAGTGACACGTAAGCGAACCAGTGAAAGTTTGGGGCAGATACTCTGTGAATGCTGTCCTACCTGTGAAGGGCGAGGCTCTATTAAGTCTGCCGAGACTGTAAGTTATGAAGTGCTCCGAGAAATACTGCGAGTTGCTCGGGCCTATGAGTGTGAAAACCTGAGAGTGTTGGCATCACCTTCGGTGATAGAAAGGTTGTTAGATGAAGATTCTGCGCAGGTTGCGGATCTTGAATTATTTATTGGGCGCTCGATTCAGTTTAGAGCTGAAGATTTATTCGCTCGCGAACAATTCGATATTATTCCAGTTTGAGTTTAGTTAATGGCTGATAACAGAATAAAAATATTTGCTAAATTACTTGGTCGTTGGCTCTGGTTGAGCGCCGCGCTGTTGGTTATTGGTACTGTTATTTTTATAGTTATAGGCCGGCAAACAATTAGCAATGTTGATCAATTGCGCCCTGTAGTTCAAAAAATTATCACTGACAACACTGGGATGCAGATAAGACTCGGAGAGTTAAAGGGCAAGTGGCCGCGTCTGGTACCGATAATTGATGTCGATAAAATTGAAATTATTGCCGAAAATCAGACGCCGACAGTGGTAATGGATGGGGCGCGCGCCGATCTCGATTTGTTTAATAGTATTAAATATCTCAGCCCAATATGGCGTGAGCTAGTGGTTGATCAATTAACGCTTACTGTTGTTGAGGACGCATCGGGGCAGTGGAGCCTGAAGGGTCTGCAAGTTGGTGGTAACACAGATTTAGATAAAATATTTGAACCTCTCATTTATAGTCGTCTAATACGCTTCAAACTGGTTTCGGCTAACTTGGAGTTCTTCTCAGGAAGAAAAATGCAGGTGCGAGGTGATAATGTAATATTAGAAAATGATGATAATTTTCATCGCGCCGAATTATCATTGCAACTGTCAGATTTAGGTAAGCCGGCTTATGTTTTGATTGAAGGGCAGGGTGATCCATCTGACCTTGAGGTCTTTCATGCCGACGGATATGTTCGTTTAGAAGACTTTAATATTTCTAAACCAGTCGTAGATATCGCCAAGTCTCTATTGCCAGAGTTGTTCGATAACCTGACGGAAATTAAAACTATTGCCAGTGGTGAAGTTTGGTTTGACCTTCACCCTGGCGGCTCTTTGGACTACGAAGGCAATTTGGCAGTTACAAAAATGCCGCTGAATTGGTTGGCCGATGTCTCTCCCATAGAAAATCTTAGTACTGAACTTACCGGCTGGTTCACCCCGGCTTCTGACTGGGGTTTAAGATTGCAGGGGTTTGACTTTGATTGGTCGGATACCGATATCAAGCCGTTGAATTTGGTCTTTAGTCAGCGGCTGGGTTCTGAAGGGCAGGATTTCGACATATCAGTCAATCATCTAGACCTCAATGTGATGACCGATCTGTTACGCGAGACAAAAATTCCTACTGCAAAAATAGTGCAGATGATAGATCGTCTAAGGCCCAGTGGTAATGTTAGTGCCTTGACCGTTGGTAAAAATAAAAATGGCTACTATGCCTCCGCCAATTTAGATGAAGTATCTATCAACCACTATAAGGCGAGCCCGGGGGTTAAAGACGTCAATGGCTATTTAGAGATTCAAGGCTCAAGCGGCTTTTTCTATCTCGCTGACAGCGATGGATTTGATGTATTTATCCCCAAGGTCTATAAAAATTATTTGCCGGTTAAGCAAGCTCAAGGCACTGTATTTTTTGATTGGCAGGCCAAGACAAAAACGCTGACTACACGCAGTACGGTAATCAAAACAACGGTCGATGCCGGACTCTTAAATATTATGTTTTCGGTGCAGCAACAGTTATCCAATAAGGGATTGGCGCCGGAGGTTAATCTGCTTATTGGCGGTCGTGACATTGATGCAGCTTATATGAAAAAGTACCTTCCCTATAAAACCCCGGCCAAACTTTCCAATTGGCTGACCAATTCTGTCTTAGCGGCCAATTCAAAAGAGCTAGGCTTGGTGTTTCGAGGTGGGCCTCCCAGGGGCAATATCACCTCGCGAACAACTCAGATCCTGCTTAAAACAGAAAAAACTGACATAGACTATCATCCAGATTGGCTGGGTCTGCGCGATGTTGAGTCATTGGTATTGGTCGATGATGCCTATGCTGAAGGTACTGCCACTAGCGGTAAGGTTGGTGGTGTGAGTATATTGCATGCAGATGTAGTATTCGGTGATCTGGAAATTGGCAAAGATACCTTAGTTGTTGATGCTCAGATTGAAACTGAGCTGGGTGATGCGATTGAGTTTTTAGCCCAGTCCCCCCTCCAAGGGCGCATAGGACCCATGGCCGACTGGCAGTATTCTGGTGTTGCCAATGCTCAGGTGCATATGGAAATTCCATTGAAAAAGATTCCAGGTTCAGCCACAGGAGGAGAGTACCATATAAGTAGCATCCTCAATGAGGGCTCTGTGGCAATCCCCAACACGCCAATCAGTATTAGCAACCTAGTCGGCCCATTGAATTTTTCAGTGGCAGACGGCCTTTACTCGGAAAACCTAAAAGGAGAGTTTTGGCAACGACCTCTGTCTGCTAGATTCTTTAAAACTGGACAGCAACAAAAGATAGCAATTAGCACCGATATTCAGGCGCTCAATCTTAATAAGTTGGTTAGGTTTCCATGGGATAAGGTAGTACAGGGAAATATTCCCGTTGAGGGGTTACTAAGTATTGGCGCTACCGGTGAGGGGGCGAGTCCAGTAATGTTGCAGTTGGTCAGTCAGATGCAGGAGGTTGAAATTAATCTGCCAGAGCCTCTAGCTAAACCATTGGGTGTCAGTCGAGCCCTAGACTTAACCTTACATTTTGATCCGGACTTTAAGCGAATGGAGGGTAATTTTGGTGATTATTTAGCCACCGACTTGCGTTTTAACAATAGTCAGTTGACTCATGGTGTGGTCAGCTTTGATCGTTCTGTGCCAGTGCCTGAAGCGGGGGAGTTGATGCTGGCCGGATACTTGCCTACAACTGATTTGAATTTATGGAATCCAGTTGTAGAGTTGTTTATGCAGCAACCTCAACCTACTGAAAATCAATGGCAACCTGTATTTGATCTAAAGTTTGATTATCTCAATCTGGCCTCGTTTAAGGTAGAAAATATAGCGGCGCAGATTAGGTTGGCGGAGCCTTTAGTTCATGTTGACTTTACCAGTAATTTGGCTGATGGAACCCTGTCCCTGCCCAAGGATAAGAATCTTATTCCTGATGTTCGTTTATCGCGGCTGAGTATACCCAGTCAATTAATTGAAGAGAAAGTAGGCCAGTCAGGTCTCGATCCCCGCACGTTTGCGGCAGTGGATTTTTCGGTCGATCAGCTTACTGTTGGTGACCAAGTATGGGGTGCCTTGGCATTCCAATTGCGACCAGAAATTTCTGGCGCTGCCTTCAATAGTATTGTGGGCGATGTTTTTGGCCTCAGGCCAGGGCTTTTTGATCAGGAACCGGATACAGAGTTTTTCTGGAAATATGATGGTCAACGTTATTCTAGCCGTCTGGTTGGGCCAGTTGGAGTTGATAATATTGGCGATTTATTCTCGGGTTTGAATGTTCCCACCATAGCCGACAGTAAGACGGGAAAAATGGTTTTCGACTTGTCATGGCCTGACCAGCCATGGAAGATCAGCAAAGAAAACATTGTTGGCGATTTTCAGATTAATTTACAGGACGGCAGTTTCTACACATCAACTGGTGGTGCTGGCGCGGCGTTAAAATTAATTAGCCTATTTAATTTTGCTAATTGGTTGAAACGTCTACAGCTAGATTTTTCAGATGTCACTAGCCAGAATCTGGTCTATAACGACCTTAAAGGAACTATTAATTTTGAGAAAGGTGTTGCTAGCCTAATTGATCCATTGAGAATGAAAATGCCTTCTGGGCGTATGGATATGGCGGGTAATTTCGATTTAGTTAATGAACAAGCTGATGCGCAGCTGGTTGCCACCTTGCCTGTGGCGACTAATCTGCCCTGGGTAGTAGCACTACTCGGCGGGGTACCTGCAGCTGCTGGAGTTTACCTTACCAGCAAGTTGGTCGAGAAACAGGTTGATAGGCTATCGAGTATTAGTTATACCCTGACTGGTCCATTTGATGACGTAGAGGTAGCGGTAAACAAGATTTTCGCAGCCGAGTTAAAGGCTAGTGATCAGGGTCTTGAGCAGCAATAAGAGGCTATTACTGATGAATAACAAAATCAATGTGGCAGCAATTCAGCTCAAGCCGGGTGCATCTGTTGCTGAAAACCTTAGCAATACTGCTGCACTGCTACTGGAAGCTGCTAATGCAGGCGCTCAATTAGCGGTGCTACCGGAAAATTTTGCCCATTATGGTCAGCCTGATTTCCTCGCTATAGGTCGTGAGGAATCTTCAAATGACGGTCCGGTTAGGGCTTTTTTGGCGCAGCAGGCACGGAGTAACAGTCTTTGGTTAGTAGGGGGCACCCTACCTGTAGCTGGGCCAAAACCACAACCATATTCAAGGTCATTCTTAGTTAATCCTCAGGGCGATTGTGTCGAGCACTATGACAAGATTCATCTGTTTGACGCGGACATTGCCGGGTCTGGTGGTCAGGCCAAAAGCTATAGGGAATCTGACAATTTTGCTGCTGGAACCCGCGTGGTAGCTTCTCCAACGACTCTGTGTACGATTGGCTTGACTGTTTGCTACGATCTTAGATTCCCAGAGCTGTATCGGCAGTTGGCTGATTCTGATGCGCGGCTTATTGCCGTTCCAGCTGCCTTTACAGCCGCAACAGGCAAGGATCATTGGCAGGTTTTACTGCGAGCTCGTGCGATTGAAAATCAGGTTTTTGTGATTGGGGCTAATCTGGTAGATTTAGAGCATCCAACCCGTAGCCTTTGGGGCGGCAGTGCTATCATTGATCCTTGGGGTAGAGTTTTGGCCAGCTTAGACTCTGATGAGTCTGGTGTGGTTATGGCCAATATTGATTTGCATCTTATCGAAGATCTTAGGACCAAAATGCCAATTGCGAACCACCGTAAATTATAGCCTCTTATTTCGGTTGCCAGGATGATGTTTATTCGGCCAGACTTCTTATATAGCTAAAGATTTTACGGCTAGCTGTAGGTGCCTTTTTTAGCTCAATTTCTCGCACCGCCTGGCGTTGAAGATTACGCAACTGTTGACGATCACAGTCTGGGTAGGCTTTTATAAACGCTTCGATGCCAGCATTGCCCTCTTGAATAATTCGATCGCGCCACTGCTCTAGTAGTTTAAAATGCTGGCGGTAAGTTTGGGATTGATGGTCCATCATATCCAGAGTTTGCTGAATTACATCTGTATTTGAGATGCGCATCAATTTACCAATATATTGCAGATGACGACGTTTAGCTTCGCGACTTTTTAAGCGTCGCGCCTCGTAGATGGCGTCTTTTAAATTTTCAGGTAGGTCAAACTTCTGCAATTTGCCTTCCGGCATTTCTACTAGCTGTTTACCCATGGCCTGCAAAGCATGACTGTCTCGCTTTAGCTGAGACTTGCTGGGTTCGTCGTAGTCGAGCTGGTCGAGTTCGTCAGTCATCAGATAAGGAATACCGCGGCTAAGCCTAGAAATGAAACGAAACCCACGATATCTGTCACCGTGGTAAGAATTACCGAGCCCGCCAAGGCAGGATCAATATTAAGAGCGCGCAGCAGCACAGGCAATAATGTTCCAGTCACAGCTGCGGCGATTAAATTTATTATCATCGCCATGCCAATAATGAGAGCCATGGTCCAGTCTTCAAACCATAGAGACACAATGGCACCCACTACTAGGGCGTAGAGCACGCCATTTAGGGCCCCAACGGTAAATTCTTTACTAAGCAGCCAGCTGAGGTTACCCCGTTCTATCTGTCCCAATGCCATACCGCGAATAACAACAGTGAGCGTTTGGCTGCCAGCGACGCCCCCCATACTAGCGACAATGGGCATTAAAATCGCCAGCGCCACAACTTTGTCTAGAGTGTCTGAAAACACACTAATGGCAGTAGACGCAAGAATAGCAGTAATTAAATTGACTCCCAACCAGGCTGCTCGTCGCGGTGCAGTTCTGCCAATGGACGAAAATGTGTCTTCGGTGTCACTCAAACCGGCCATGGCCAATAAGGAGTGATCTGCGTCTTCGACGATAACGTCAACCACATCGTCAATGGTGATGCGGCCAAGTAGATGATTTTTGTCATCGATAACCGGCGCTGATACTAAGTCATGCCGTTGGAAAAGCTGGGCCACATCTGAGTCGGTAAGATTGACATGGATCGCTTGCACATCGGTGTCCATGACCTCTTTAACCCTAGTGGTGGGGCTGGATGTCAGAAGTTTACCCAGGGGTAGAATTCCCAGAAAAATATCATTACGGCTGACCACAAAAAGATTGTCAGTAATATCTGGAAGCTCTTCAAACCGCCTTAGATAACGCAGAACAACATCCACATTGATATCAGGTCTTATGGTTACTACCTCTGTATCCATAAGACCACCAGCGGTATCTTCAGCGTAAGTGAGTACTGACTCAACACGTTGGCGGTCTTGCCATGACATGGCTTTTAAAACCTCCGGAATCATCTGATCCGGCAGTTGTTGAAGAATGTCTGCTATATCATCGACGTCTAGGCCTTCCGTCAGAGAGGCCACCTCCGCACCGTCCATCTGATCAAGAAATTCGGATTGTATTTCGTCTGACAATTCTTGCAATACTTCACCGCTATTATCTGGATCCACCAGTTCCCAAAGTATATGGCGAAATTTGGGCGGAGCGGTTTCTAGCTGATGAGCTATATCTGGAGGTGAGAGATTGTTGAGAATATACCGAACCTGATTCAAGGTACCTGAATCTATAGCAGTGCCAAGTCGTACAAGCAGGTTGGTTTCTGTGGTCATGGGCATTTTCCCTAGCTAAATCGCCGATAAGCGATGCTGTATTTTAGCGGGCTATGCTAGTGACTGATACTGAAATTATTCGCCTTCACCAAAATAGTCTGCAAATAGGTCTGTTATCTGGTCGCAGGCGGCCTGCTCATCTGGGCCGTCGAACTCAAAAATAAGTTCAGTTCCCTGGTTGGCGGCCAATAACATTAGGGACATGATACTTTTCGCGTCGATCAAGGGTTCTTCTCTGCCGGTGCGAATACGACATTGGTGATGACCGGCCACATTGACCAATTTGGTCGCTGCACGGGCATGCAGTCCAAGCTTATTAATCACGGTAAGTTTGCGGCGTATCATTTTTAATTCTCTGAAAGATTCACTGACGGATGCTCTTTATGCACCTGCTGCACCAGTGGATAATGTTGAGAAAAATACTCGGTGAGACGGTTAACCATATAGACAGAGCGATGCTTACCTCCGGTGCAACCAATAGCAATAGTGAGGTAGCTGCGGTTGTTTACCTGGTTTTTCGGAATCCATCGGGTGAGAAACCCAATAATGTCAGCAAGCATAGACCCTACATCCACTTGGCTCTCTAAAAACGCAATAACTGCTGGGTCATGACCAGTTTGTCCACGCAACTCCAGCTTCCAGTGAGGATTTGGTAGGCAACGTACATCAAAGACAAAGTCTGCATCTGCTGGCACGCCTCGCTTAAAGCCGAAAGACTCAAATAAAATTGCCATATGCTGTGCATTATCTGGCACTACCGTGTTTTTTATCACGTCCCGCAGTTGGTGAAGAGAGAGCCCTGAGGTGTTTATATTGCGGTCAGCAATCTCGGCTATCGGTGCTAACACCTCTTTTTCAATATCAATGGCCTCTTTAAGGCTCACCTTGTTGCTGCTCAATGGATGTTTACGCCTAGTTTCACTGTAGCGGCGCAAAAGATCGCTACGTCGTGACTGTAAAAACAGAACATCAACTGAGATACCGCGGTCTTGGATTATTTCGAGTTCTTTAGGTATCTGACTCAGGTCACCGACAAGATTTCGCGCGTCAATGCCTACAGCGAGCTTAAGTTCGACGCTAAGATTCTCTGATTTTAGCTTGGTGATCAGGTCGGATAGCAGACTTACGGGAAGGTTATCAATACAGGTAAAGCCTACATCTTCAAGAATATTCAGAGCTGATGTTTTCCCTGAGCCCGAGTGGCCACTAATAACGACGAGGCGCATAACTAGGCTGAGCGCTCTAGCTCAATAGCAGTATTAAAAAGCTCTTCGTTGCTACTGCACTTGCGCAGAGATTGGCGCGATGATTCGTTCTGTAACAGAGCAGCTACTCTGGCCAACGTCGCTAAATGCTCATCATTTTTTTCTTCTGGCACCACTAGGGCAAAAATAAGATCAACGGGTTCGTCATCTAGGGCATCAAAATCTACTGGTTCAAGGAGTTTAATGAGACAGCCGTGGATGCGCTTGACGCCTGGTGCACGGCAATGGGGTATGGCAATGCCTTCGCCTATACCCGTGCTACCGAGTCGCTCGCGGGCCACTAAGCTGTGAAATAAGATATCTGTCTGATCCGTATCTCCGCCTAGTTGCGCGGTGATAAAATTAGATAGATTTTCAAGTACACGTTTTTTACTGCCGCCCGGCAAATCGCATTGGGTCATTGCCGGGGTGAGTACATCAGTAATTTTCATTGCAGACGCTAATGGCCCCTTTGCTTTTCTTTGTGTTTGATCAATTGACGATCAAGCTTGTCGGTCAAAGCATCGATCGCTGCATAGAGATCTTCATGCTCAGCGTTGGCGAACAGTTCTCCCCCGCTAACATGAACAGTTGCCTCAGCTATTTGTTGGAGTTTATCGACAGAGAGTATTACTGAGGTACTAGTGATTTGTTCATAGTGCCTTTCCAGTTTGGAAAGTTTTGTAGTGACATAGTCGCGAATTGGATCAGTGAGGTCTAAATGGTGTCCGCTTATGGTCATCTGCATGCAGTTCTCCTTCTACTTGGTGTTTTCAAATCGTTTTCTCTGGCTAGACGAGGGAATTCCCATGCTTTCGCGATATTTTGCGACAGTTCGTCGAGCAACTTGAATTCCCTGTTCCTCTAGGAGTGAGGTTAGTTTGCTATCACTTAATGGCTTTGCAGCCTGCTCTGCGCTAATCATTGTTTTAAGAATAGCGCAAACTGCAGTCGATGAACACTCTCCACCACCCGCAGTTCCAACATGACTAGAAAAGAAGTACTTTAATTCAAAAATACCTTGTGGTGTGGCGAGGTATTTTGTGGTGGTGACTCTGGATATAGTTGACTCATGTAAATCCAGCTTATTGGCAATATCCGACAGTACCATTGGTTTCATGGCAATTGGCCCATGGTCGAGAAAACCCTGCTGTAGATCAATAATAGTCATAGCCACCCGCATTAGGGTTTCATTGCGGCTTTCGAGACTGCGTAAAAACCAGCGCGCCTCAGCGAGATTGTTCTTGAGAAATTGATTTTCATCACTGTTATCTGAGCGTTTTATCATATTGCTATAGGTGTCATTGATACGCAGTCTCGGCATATTGCTATCATTGAGCTGTACCCGCCAGCGCCCCGATACTTTTTCTACAAATACATCCGGCACTATGTATTCTGCATCATCGGTTGCCAGTGCTTCTCCCGGTCTGGGATTTAGACTACGAATCAATAACAGAGCGCCCTGCAACTGATCGGCACTATAGTTGGTCTTTTTGGTCAGGCGAGTTAAATCAATGGACGCAATATCGAGCAAAAATTCACTGACCAGCCGCTTTGCTTCGACAATATGGGGTGTATCAAGACTCATTTGGTTGAGTTGGATAAGGAGACTTTCTTTTACATCGCGGCCAAAAATGCCGGGAGGGTCAAACTGCTGCAAACGATGAAGAACAGCAATTAGCTCGTCACTTTGAAGGGCCTCTTCAGGGTCTTCGTATTGTATATGGGCGACAATATCTTCTAAGTTATCGCCGATCATGCCGCTATTATCGATAGAATCTATAAAGGCTTCGGCAATTTCCCGGTCACGGTCTGTAAAGGGCGTTAAGTTAAGTTGCCAGTGTAGGTGATCCTGCAGGGATTCTGTAACCTGATAAATCTGTTCAAGATTGACTTCACTGTTACTGCTGGCGGGCGCTGGTGCAGTGTAAACTTCATCCCAGTTTGCATCTACAGGTAGGTCTGCCGTAGCTTCGTTTTCCCAGGTGCGATCATCTTCGGCTGCGGTTACGGTTGTTTCAGATGCGTCGGAGGCGGTACTGGGTAAACTGGGGTCATCAGAGTTGAAATCGACATCTATCTCGCTGGGTCGCTCTGCGGCGGCATCACTTTCTTTGTGCCCATCTGTGTCATTACCGTCTGAAGGGCGCTGATTGTCTTCGTCTATTTCCAGAAGCGGATTGTTATAAAGTTGCTCGATCACCTCTTGGCGCAACTCAAGAGTCGACAGCTGCAATAACCGAATGGCCTGCTGTAACTGAGGCGTCATCGTTAGTTGCTGGCTGATTTTTAGCTGTAAGCCTGGGCGCATAAAGAGTTATCGTTTTAACTTTACAAGATGCAATTTTAGTGCCGACATGATGGGCTGGCAATCACCAATTGCCTAAATGAAGCGTTATTACAACTTAAAATGTTCACCTAGGTAGGTTTTACGAACTTTTTCATCACTGAGAATATGTTCAGTTGATCCCTCGGCGATAACATGTCCCTCACCGATAATGTAGGCATGCTCGCAAATATCCAATGTTTCGCGAACATTGTGATCGGTTATTAAAACACCGATTCCCTTGTCCCGAAGGTGGCGAATAATATTCTTGATATCGTTAACGGAAATAGGATCAACACCGGCAAAGGGTTCGTCAAGCAAAATAAACTGCGGTGCTGCTGCTAGGGCTCGGGCAATTTCAACCCGTCGGCGCTCGCCACCAGAAAGACTCATGCCGGTGTTTTTAGCGAGATGGGTGATATGAAATTCGTGAAGCAGCTCCTCGAGCTGTTGGTTGCGCTGCTGGCGACTTAGGTTCTTGCGAGTTTCCAAAATTGCCAGAATATTATCTTCGACGCTTAACTTCCTGAAAATTGAAGGCTCCTGGGGTAGGTATCCGAGCCCGCGGCGTGCCCGCCCATGCATAGGCAGAGTAGTAATATCTGCGCCGTCCACGGTAATGGTGCCGCCATCCTGACTGATCAGGCCGATTATCATATAAAAACAGGTAGTTTTACCTGCGCCATTAGGTCCGAGTAGGCCAACTATCTCACCTTGCTTTACCGAGATAGATACGTCTTTTACAACGGGCCGCTTACCATAGGCTTTTGCCAGATTGCGCGCTTCTAACAGTGCCATTAGTCTTTGGCCTCTTGAGTTGAGGGCGGTATAACTAACTGAATACGTTTTTGTTCGCCTCGATTGTTACCTTTAGCTTTCCATGTTTCATTTTTCAGATCGTAATTAATGCTATCTCCCTTGATAAGGGTGCCATTACGCGACAGTACTGCACCGGTTTTTAGGTTGATTTCATCATCGGCAAGAATATATTCTATGGTCTCTGCCTTGGCTACAATCAGTCCACCGTCTTCTGCGGCCTGTTGCTGATAACTTGCAGGCAAGCCAAGACAAAGAATACGACTGACTCGATTATTCAAATAGTAAACTGTCACCTTATCAGCTTCTATAATCAGTGACCCCTGTTTAATAACCACGTTGCCCTGGTACTGAGTGAGGCCGGTTTTTTCGTCCCGCTCGGCTGAGTTAGATTCAATAGTTATAGTATCACTGCGATCATTGGTCAGGGCGAGAACAGGCAGGCACCACAATGAAATAGCGATGGTGGCAAAAATTCTAAAGAGGGTCATGGACGGCGTGGACCTTTGATTTGATGGTGAAGACCTCTTTGGTTAGATTAGCATCTAACCCCTGTCCAGAAATTTTAACCTGTGGAGTCACAAGTTTAAAGTTGTCTTCGGTACTGGCAATGTTGGTTGCTGGCTGGTAGCTTAAACTCGCTGTACTCAGTTTGGTATTTCCTCGCTCTCCTTTAACCACCGCAACAACATCGCCACTGAGGGTAAGCGTTTGGCCGTCATGGGATAACAAACCCAGTTGTGCATCGAGAGTCACGGCGCTAGTGCCAGTTTGTTTATCTAGGTTAGTCACGCTAGGCTGGGAGATTACAACACCCTTATCTCCAGAAAATGCCTGTATTTTTGGAGCGCTGATTATCAGTTGTTCAGCGCCGTCTTTAGAGAACCTATGACTAATGACCTCATTCATATAGCTATCGGCGCTGGGAATTTTTTCAACCTGACCGGGCTGTTTGCGCAAAAAGGATTGTGGGCGAGAGTCCCAAACCAGCAAAAACAGGCCTACTATTGTTATCAGGCTAGTGCCCAGCAGAAACTGACGAATCATCGATAGGCTGCCAAAATACTATCTAATGACCCCTGAGCGCGAAGGATCATCTCGGCAACTTCACGCACTGCGCCATGGCCGCCTCGGTTGGTTGTTTGCCATTGAGCCTGTTGTTTTAATGTGCTGCTACCATTGGCTGGGGTAATGCCCAGACCCACACGCTGGACAACGGCTAAATCTGGTAAATCATCACCCATAAAGGCTATTTCATCCATAGCAATGTCCATGGTTTCTAGCAGTTCATCCAATGCCGTCAGTTTATCCTCGCGGCCCTGAATTATTGGATTGATTCCCAGTTCATCAGCACGACGCTGCAGCAGCGCAGACACACGCCCAGTAATAATGCCCACCTGCACATTGCCCTGTTGCAGAAGTTTAATACCCAGGCCATCTTGGATATTAAAGGCTTTCATTTCTTCACCGCTATTGCCATAGTAAAGGCGACCATCAGTAAGTACGCCGTCCACATCTAGCAGTAGCAATTTGATTCTTTTAGCGGCCGTGGTTATCTTTGACGGAATATTCATTTACACAACTCCCGCGCGCAAAATATCGTGCATATGGAGTACGCCTACTGGGTGCTGATTTCCGTCCTCAACAATAAGCGCAGTGATCGTTGCGTCTTCCATAATGCTCAGCGCCTCGGCGGCAAGTATCTCACTGCTAATAGTTTTCGGATTAGCGGACATGACATCAGCCATAGTGGCCTTGGTAATATCAATTTTCTGATCAATCACACGGCGCAGATCGCCGTCAGTGAAAACACCTAAAAGCTTTTCATCAGCACCCACAACTGTGGTCATACCAAACCCTTTTTGGGTCATCTCCAGCAGAGCATCATGGAGGGGTTGACTGGCCTTCACTCTGGGGACCTCGCCATCTTTGTGCATAATATCTTCCACTCGGAGCAGTAACTTGCGGCCCAGGGCACCACCGGGATGGGAAAACGCGAAATCCTCAGCGCTGAAGCCACGGGATTCCAACAGGGCTATGGCTAGGGCATCACCCATAACTAGGGTCACGGTAGTGCTGGTGGTAGGCGCGAGATTTAAGGGGCAGGCTTCACTACTGACACTCACGTCTAGATTGGCGTGAGCCGCTTGTGAAAGCACAGATTTAGGGTCGCCGGTCATGCTGATAAGGGGAATGCCTAGGCGCTTAATCAGCGGTAAGATAGTGATGACCTCGGCAGTGCTACCAGAATTTGAAATGGCAATAACCACATCATTTTTGGTGATCATTCCTAGGTCACCATGGCTGGCCTCGCCCGGATGGACAAAAAATGCTGGCGTGCCGGTACTGGCTAAAGTAGCGGCTATCTTGTTGCCAATATGGCCAGATTTACCCATGCCTGTGACTACAACGCGCCCTTCACAGGCCAGAATAAGTTCACAGGCAAGGCTGAAGTCGCCATTGATACCGGGAAGCATGGCGCTTACGGCCCGTGCTTCCATTTCTACAGTTCTTAGGCCTGAGGTAATAAAATCTGTTGTTGCCATAATTTGCTTGTCGCGCTCTGGTCATAGTAGGCAGATTTTTACGATGCGTTCCCGCTTCACTTACTGCTCGTTATTTCGCCATTATAGGGTAAATTTTTATACAGATGGCCACAGCAGCACGTAATAAAAGCCATAGGCTACTAAAAACATCAGGCCTACGGATCTTGTCAGTCGCGCCGGGGCGTTATTTTTTGTCGCTTGTCGCAGGGCCAATGCAATCATCGCCACCATCATAATAGTCATAAGCGCCATAACTGCAAAATCTCGAGTAAATACCTCAGGCGTCAGAGCCATTGGCGCAATAGCACCGGCAGAGGCCATTACCAGCATAAGGTTGAACAGGTTGGAGCCGAAAATATTACCAATTGCGATATCGTGGTGACCGCGCAGCGCACTCATTACTGAGGCCGCTAATTCTGGCAGACTCGTGCCAATTGCAACGACGGTCAAACCGACGATTAATTCGCTCACCCCCAGTTCGAGAGCAATCGATTTAGCGCCCCACACTGTGATCTCTGCACTGACTAACAAGACTACTAAACCCGCCAAAAACCAGCATATTGCTGTGCCCATGGAGAATTTGGGAATTTCTTCGGTCTCACCAGTCGCGTCTACGTTAGTGTTATTGCCTTTGTATTTCACTACTAACATTAACAGAGGAATCACCAGCAAAGCTAAGGCTATACTCTCTCCTCGATGTAGCCAGCCATCATAGAGGCATAATCCGGCTAAAGCGGTAATCAGCAAAAGCACGGGTCCCTCCTCGCGCAACAGATGCTTTTGTACCGGAAGCGGTGCTACCAAAGCGGTTATTCCCAGCACTAAACCAATATTCGCTAGATTAGAGCCCAGAGCGTTACCTACAGCAAGTTGGCCTGCATCCTTAAGTGCAGCATTAATAGAGACAATCACTTCTGGAGCTGAGGTGCCTACAGAGACCACGGTGAGGCCGATAATCATAGGAGATATGCCAAAGTTGCGCGCCGCTCCTGCACTGCCCTCGACAAAACGATCAGCACCCCAAAGTAGGCCGAGTACACCGGCTAAAAGGGCCAAAATAGGGAGGTACATTGCGGACATATTGTCTCCTGAGACGGTAGGCTTTGTTTGCTAAGGTCGTTTATTCAATAAACCGAGAATGGTATAGTGCTCTACTTAGAATGTCAGTAGTAAAGCACGAGATTGTTGCGCTGTTGTCAAAGATTAAGATTTACCTTAGGACGAAAGCTATGGATAGAGAAAAACGCGGACTGCGCAGCAGTATTTTGGCCCTAGCACTAGTATTTTTTGCAGCGCCGACCCTCGCACAGAATGATCAGTTTAAGGCGCAGGCAGATCCCCATGCTCAGGTTGAGAAAATTACTGTTGAGCTGCTAAATGTTATTGGTAATCACGCTGAACAATACCCAGCTAATGAGCTAGAGTACTTCGCGGCGCTTGGAGGGTTGCTAGAGGCTAACGTAGATTTTAAATTTATCGCTAGATCTGTCATGGGCCCCTATGCAAAAAAGGCCAGTTCAGAGCAGCGTGCAAGATTCGCACAAAAATTTCGCGAAGGTCTCATTGAGACCTATGGCCGCGGGTTGATCGGCTATAGTGATCAGGAAATTATCTTGTTACCCCATGACGCTTTAACGCCTAGCCAGCGCCGCGTGACCGTCAGGCAAGAAATTCGTGGTGACGATGGTATATATCCTCTGGCCTACAGTATGGCGCGAAAGAAAACCGGTGAGTGGATGGTCATAAATATGACAATTAACGGCATTAGTCTAGGCAAGACTTTTCGTAGCCAATTCGTTCAGTCAGCTCAGAGAGCGGGCGGGGATATTGATGCAGTCATCGCCGGATGGTCCTCAGAATCAACCTAATTAAAAAGAGTGTATTAAATGAGTCCAGAAGAAGTACAGGCGCTGCTTGAGGGAGCGTTCCCAGATTGTCAGTTTCAAGTGGCTACCGATGGTGGTCACTTCAATATTGTTGCCGTTGGCCACATGTTTGAAGGCAAACGTCCAGTTCAGCGGCAGCAGATAATTTATGGCGCCCTCAACGAAAAAATTTCCTCCGGTGTAATTCACGCCGTTAATATGAAAACCTTCACTCAAACTGAGTGGGAAAATCGCACCTAATTTTCCTTTTCTGAGACAATCTAATGGATAAACTGATTATACAGGGGGGTGCAGTACTCCGAGGCGAGGTATGGATTTCTGGATCCAAAAATGCGGCGCTACCAATTTTGTCGGCGAGTCTGTTATCTGAGGGAATAGTCACTATTGGCAATCTGCCCCATCTGCAGGATGTGACGACAACGATTGAGTTGTTAGGTACCTTGGGTATTACCCTTAGCATCGATGAAAAGATGCGTTTGGAGGTGGATACCTCAACGCTGAATAGCTTAATCGCGCCCTATGATTTAGTAAAAACCATGCGTGCATCCATACTTGTATTGGGTCCGATGTTGGCTCGCTATGGTGAAGCCACTGTGTCATTTCCCGGCGGCTGTGCCATTGGTAGTCGGCCTGTAGATCTGCACTTGCGGGGCTTGGAAGCTATGGGTGCAACGATCAATATCGATGAGGGCTATATCAAGGCTCGCAGCGATGGGCGTCTTAAAGGCGCACATATCCTAATGGACGTGGTATCTGTCGGTGCTACTGAGAATTTAATGATGGCCGCGGCATTAGCCGAGGGCACTACAGTCATCGAGAATGCTGCCCGCGAGCCAGAGATAGTGGACCTAGCAAACTGTATGAATGCCTGGGGTGCCGATGTGCAGGGTGCGGGCTCAAACACCATGATCATCAATGGCGTTGAGCGAATGGGCGGCGGCTACTTTAAGGTGATGCCAGACCGGATTGAAACTGGGACCTATTTAGCGGCAGCTGCCGCCACAGGCGGCAAGGTGAAAACCACGCAAACTGATCCATCTAGCTTGGGCGCCGTATTGCTTAAGCTGGAAGAGACTGGTGCTGTGATTACACAGGGTGAGGACTGGATCGAATTGGATATGCAAGGCAGGCGTCCAAGAGCGATTAATTTAAAAACTGCTCCCTATCCAGCGTTTCCAACTGATATGCAGGCTCAGCTAACCGCGGTGAATGCAGTTGCTGAGGGCACGGGCACTATTACTGAAACTATTTTCGAAAATCGATTGATGCAGGTTCAGGAGTTAAACCGTATGGGGGCCAGCATTGCGGTTGAAGGCAACACGGCTATAGTGACTGGGGTTGAGGTCCTTAGAGGCGCGCCGGTTATGGCCTCAGACTTACGTGCTTCAGCTGCGCTAGTTATTGCAGGTTTGGTGGCTGAGGGTGAAACTGTTGTGGACCGGATCTACCACATAGATCGTGGCTACGAATGTATTGAAGAAAAGCTGCAGCAACTTGGCGGTAAAATTAAGCGAGTACCAGGTTAAAATGATGACACAGATTACCATAGCCCTAACCAAGGGCCGCATACTGAAGGAAACCCTGCCGCTATTAGAAGCGGTGGGCATAGTGCCGGCTGAGGATATTTTTTCCAGCCGCAAGCTGGTTTTCCAGACTAACCGAGATAGTGTGCGACTGATAATCTTGCGCGGTTCGGATGTGCCGACCTATCTTCAGTTTGGTGCGGCAGATATAGGTATAGCAGGCAAAGATGTTTTATTGGAGCATCAGGGCGATGGTTATTATGAGCCTCTTGATTTGGGTATAGCTCGTTGTAAATTAATGACGGCGGTACCCGTTGGAGCCCCAGTTCAGACAGGGCGTCTACGTGTCGCCACTAAATACATTAACGTAGCTCGGCAGTATTATGCAGAGCAGGGTCGTCAGGCTGATCTTATCAAGCTCTATGGCGCTATGGAGCTAGCTCCGATTCTTGATCTTGCTCACGAAATTGTCGATATTGTCGATACAGGTAATACCTTAAAAGCCAATGGCCTTGTACCCTGTGGCGAGATTGCCGATATTAGTTCAAGGCTGATAGTCAATAAGGCGGCAATGAAAACTAAGCACACTGAAATTCAGGCAATAGTAGATGCATTTCAAAACGCGGTGTTAAAACCCTAATGGCCGTCTCAATTACCAAGCTAAATTCAGGCGATGCAGGCTTTGATGCGACATTAGAAAACCTGATTGCCTGGGAAGGGGTTTCTAATAATGACGTTGAACAGGCTGTGGCAGAGATTTTACAGCAGGTTCGAGTCCAAGGCGATAGCGCGTTAATTGCATACAGCAATCGCTTCGATCGGCGTGACTGCACAAACTTTGAAGCATTTTGTTTAGGCCCAGAGCATCTGCAGGAAGCATTGCAGTCCCTGGATGTGATAACTCGTGAAGCCCTACAAACTGCAGCTAACAGAATTCGGGAGTATCACAGTCATCAGGTGCAGGAGTCCTGGCAGTACACTGAGGCGGATGGCACTGTTTTAGGTCAACAGGTTACACCCCTGAAGCGGGTGGGCATCTATGTGCCCGGCGGCAAAGCGAGCTATCCCTCATCAGTGCTAATGAACTGTATTCCCGCGCGGGTCGCTGGTGTCGAGGAAGTGATTATGGTGGTGCCGGCGCCAGACAATGAGCTCAATCCTATTGTACTGGCTGCTGCTGCAATTGCTGGAGTTGATCGAGTGTTTACCTTAGGTGGTGCGCAGGCAATTGCTGCCCTAGCCTATGGCACCGAAAGTGTGCCTCGTGTCGATAAAATTGTAGGCCCGGGCAATATCTATGTGGCCACTGCCAAGCGTATGGTGTTTGGTTCGGTGGGCTTAGATATGGTGGCCGGACCCAGTGAAATACTCGTGGTTTGTGATGGTAAAACTGATCCAGATTGGATAGCCATGGATTTATTTTCTCAGGCCGAGCACGATGAAGATGCTCAGTCGATTTTAATCGCCTGGAGCGCCGCGTATATTGACGAGGTACAGCAGAGCATAGAGCGCCTGCTACCCCAGATGGAGCGCCGCGAAATTATTGCTCAGTCACTCGCTAACCGCGGAGCACTTATTCAGGTTGCTGATGCTGAAGAGGCAATTAGCCTCTGTAATCGCATTGCACCTGAACACCTAGAGCTTTCCGTAGAAGAGCCGGAGGTCTGGCTACCTAAAATTCACCATGCCGGTGCTATTTTTATGGGTCGTCATACCGCAGAGGCGCTCGGGGACTATTGTGCGGGTCCAAATCATGTGTTGCCTACTTCGGCAACCTCGCGCTTTTCTTCGCCGCTTGGGGTTTATGATTTTCAAAAGCGCAGCTCTTTGATCTACTGCTCAGAGCAGGGAGCATCAGACCTGGGTAAGGTCGCGTCAGTGTTGGGCCGTGGTGAGTCGCTCACAGCCCATGCCCGTTCTGCCGAATATAGGATTAAGAGTCCCGACTAGAGGGATCCTTAAAGGAAAAGATTCAAAATACTGTCTTGGCCTAAAGAGAGTTGTATATGAGTAAGTATTGGAGTGATTTTGTTAGCCAGCTTGAACCCTATGTTCCGGGAGAGCAGCCAGGTATAACCAATATCACCAAACTAAATGCCAACGAAAATCCATACGGACCTTCACCAAAGGCCTTGGCTGCTATGATGCAGCAATCGAACGATGATTTGCGGCTCTATCCGCCAATGAATGCTGATGACCTCAAGCAGACTATTGCCGATTATTATGGCCTGAAGAAGGGGCAAGTTTTTGTCGGTAATGGTTCAGATGAAGTATTGGCCCATGCTTTTAATGGCTTGTTAAAGCAGTCGAAGCCATTGCTGTTCCCAGATATTAGTTATAGTTTTTATCCAGTATTTTGTCAGCTGTACGGCATTGATAGCGAGCAGATACCCCTCGCCGATGACTTTTCAATTAATCTGGACGATTATAATCGTGCTAATGGCGGAATTATCTTCCCCAATCCCAATGCACCGACCGGCCGACTACTAGGTTTGGAGGCGATTGAGCAGTTGCTGCAGTCAAATCCGGATTCTGTGGTAGTGGTTGATGAGGCCTACATCGACTTTGGCGGTGTTAGTGCCGTATCCCTGATTGATAAATATGCCAATTTATTAGTCGTTCACACCCTATCTAAGTCTCGCTCTTTGGCCGGCATGCGTATTGGTTATGGTATGGGTTCTGCGGAGTTGATAGAGGGGCTTGAGCGGATTAAAAACAGTTTTAATCCGTTTCCTTTGGGTCAGCTACAGATTGCGGCGGCCATAGCTTCATTTCAAGATTACGACTACTTCTCACAGACCTGCCAGCGTATTATCAGCAGTCGTGAGCATGTTTCTGAGCAGCTGCAAAAGCTAGGGTTCGAAGTAATGCCCTCAGCAGCCAATTTTGTATTTGCCCGTCACAGTGACAGGCCGGCCGAGGAGCTGTCTCTGGCACTTCGTGAACAGGGCTTGATTGTGCGTCACTTTAAAAAGCCACGTATTGACGAGTTTTTGCGCATTACTATTGGTACTGAGCAGCACAATGCACTCTTACTTGATTCCCTGGCGGTCATTCTAGGCGCTTAACGCGGCGGTCTAATGCCGGCGACAGCGGTGACATCAAAGGTTTTCCCCTGGCGCAGTATCTTTAAATTAATGGTCTTACCTGGCATGACATCGGCAATTTGACTGACGCTAGTTTGCCTATCAGTCACAGGCGAGTCATTGATCCTGATAACAATATCGCGAGCCTGAATGCCGACTTTATGAGACGGCCCGCCCTTTGCAACGGCGCTAACCAATAAACCATTATTAACCGCAATGTTGAGTTGCTCGGATAGCCGCGGGGTGAGGGGAAATGCTTCCATTCCCAGCCAGCCTCGAATGACACGGCCATATTGAATAATGTCTTTGAGCACCTTCTCTGCAGAGTCTGCGGGAATAGCGAAGCCTATGCCTGCAGAACCTGACTGATTGAGGCTGGCGGTATTAATGGCTAGAAGGTTGCCATAGGCATCGACCAGAGCACCGCCGGAGTTGCCGGGATTAATATCAGCATCGGTCTGGATAAAGTTCTCAAAGGTGTTTAGGCCAATACCATTGCGCTGAGTGGCGCTAACAATGCCCTGGGTAACAGTTTGGCCGACCCCAAAGGGGTTGCCAATAGCTAGTACCACATCGCCAATGCGCGCCTGAGCTGGTTCGCCAATCGAAATAGGCTGTAGATCGCTAGCGTTGATTTTTAGTACAGCTAGGTCAGTTTCAGGATCAGTGCCAACCACCGCAGCCTCTGCGGTGCGACCATCATAAAGCAGAACTAAAATTTGATCGGCGCCATCGACAACATGATGGTTGGTCATAATAAAACCATCGGCTTGCATAATAACGCCAGAACCCAAGGAGGGTTCAATTCGCTGTTGCTGACGGTTGTACAGGCGTCCAACAAATGGATCATTTAACAGAGGCCGTTTTGTAGTTTGAGTCACAGTACGGGTGTAGATATTTACCACTGAGGGTGCCGCACGACTGACTGCAGCAGAATAAGATACTGGCCCAGCCCAGCCAGGGGCCACGTTGCTGTCGCGCAAATCGAGTGTTTCGCTTTTAGACAGACTATTGGGCTGATTGCGAAATTCAGGAAAAATCAGCATCAACACGACAGCTACAAACAGGCCGATTAAAATCGGCTTGCCCATAAATGAAATAATACTGCGAATCTGTTGGTTATTTATCACGCCAGTTTCCCATTGCACTGGGCAGATTATGGCACAACTTACAACCCAGCCGCTCAGTTGTTGTGGCAACAGTCATAAATGTCACTGGCGCAATAAATTGGATAGTTTTGGGTTGGGCTTTTTAGCCTTGCGAAACAGCAACACAACATGGCCGATGGACTGCACAATCTCTGCGTTATGGTTGCCGCATATGCCCTCGATAACGGCCTTTTTGGCATCGCGATCACCAACGGCCAGCTTAACTTTGATCAACTCATGATCAGTTAGCGCGCGCTCGACCTCAGCCGTTACGGTTTCAGTTAAGCCTTTGCCGGCAATAGTCACTACGGGTTTGAGATTATGACCCAATCGACGTAAATGTTTTTTATCTTCGTTAGAAGTTGTCATAATGCCCAGCTCTTAAGTGTAAGCTGGCCATTCTAACGAAAACATTCTCATGGCGAAATCTAAAAATCGTGATTGGATCAAACAGCATCTCAATGATCCCTACGTCAAACAGTCACAAAAGGACGGTTATCGTTCTCGTGCCAGTTATAAACTCCTCGAAATTATTGAAAAAGAGCGCATGATCCGCCAGGGCATGACGGTCGTAGATTTAGGTTCAGCTCCAGGGGGTTGGTCGCAGGTCGCGGCGAGAATGGTCGGCCATGAGGGTAGAGTCCACGCGCTCGACATACTGCCGATGGACCAGATTGCCGGAGTAGATTTCATTCAAGGTGACTTTACTGAACAGGCTATTTTTGAACAGTTGGTCGAACTTATCGGGAATCGTCCCGTAGACCTTGTAATTTCAGATATGGCCCCCAACTTAACAGGAGCGAAGGCAGTAGATCAGCCCGCCATGATGTATCTGGCAGAATTAGCCATCGATCTAGCCTGTCAGGTGGTGAAGCCCGAAGGGGTGTTTATTGCTAAGTTGTTTCAGGGAGAAGGTTTTGACGAGTTTGTGCGTCATGTCAGAACGTTGTTTAATAGTGTCAGTATGAAGAAACCAGATGCTTCCAGAGCTAAGTCTCGGGAGGTGTATCTGGTAGCCAAGGGCCTAAAGGCCAATTAAGAGGACAAAACTTTGAACGATTTGGCAAAAAATTTGATTGTATGGCTAATTCTGGCCGCGATCCTGATGTCGGTTTTTAATAGCTTTGCGCCGCCGCCTGAAGACAAGAGCGTCGATTATTCTGAATTTATAATGGACGTGCAAAACGAGCGTGTTACCAGCGTCTCCATTGATGGTCTTATTATCTCAGGTGAGAGACGGGACGGCACTTCGTTTAGAACGGTGCGACCCAATGTGCAGGACCCCGGCCTAATGGATGATCTGATCAATAATAATGTTAAAGTTATTGGTAAGGAGCCAGAAACTCCAAGTCTGCTATCCCAGTTGCTAGTAGCTGCGTTCCCAATCCTGCTGATTCTGGCGATCTTTGTGTTCTTTATGCGTCAGATGCAGGGCGGTGGTGGAGGCAAAGGCGGCCCCATGAGCTTTGGAAAGAGCAAGGCGAAACTGCTGACCGGTGATCAAATTAAAACGACTTTCGCCGATGTGGCCGGTGTAGATGAAGCCAAAGAAGACGTGGCCGAGTTGGTAGAGTTTCTCAGCGAGCCTAGCAAATTTCAGCGGCTCGGTGGTCGCATTCCCAAGGGTGTATTAATGGTAGGCCCCCCGGGTACGGGTAAAACATTGCTGGCCAAGGCTATTGCCGGTGAGGCCAAGGTCCCATTTTTCTCTATTTCGGGCTCTGACTTTGTTGAAATGTTTGTGGGGGTGGGCGCGTCCCGTGTGCGCGATATGTTCGAGCAGGCTAAAAAACAGGCTCCCTGCATAATCTTTATCGATGAAATTGACGCGGTGGGACGCCATCGCGGTGGTGGCTACGGCGGCGGAAATGACGAGCGCGAGCAGACGCTGAACCAGTTGTTGGTTGAAATGGACGGCTTTGAGGGCACCGAAGGCGTTATTGTTATTGCTGCAACTAACCGTCCCGATGTGTTGGATAAAGCTCTGTTGCGACCGGGCCGCTTCGATCGGCAGGTCTATGTAAGCCTGCCCGATATTCGTGGACGAGAACAAATTCTCAAGGTGCATGCGCGGAAGGTTCCCCTCGATGAATCTGTTGAGTTAGGGATTTTGGCGCGGGGTACACCAGGATTTTCTGGTGCCGATCTGGCCAATTTGGTTAACGAAGCAGCTCTGTTTTCAGCCCGAGCCAATCGCCGTACAGTGACCATGGAAGAGTTTGAGAACGCCCGAGATAAAATTATGATGGGAGCCGAGCGGCGCTCCATGGTGATGTCAGAAAAAGAAAAGACTAACACTGCTTATCACGAAGCGGGTCACGCCATTATCGGCCGGCTGGTACCAGAACATGACCCTGTTCACAAAGTAACTATTATTCCGCGCGGCCGAGCACTGGGAGTTACCCAGTATTTGCCAGAAGAAGATCGCTATAGTCTGAATCGTCGTCAGATCACCAGTCAGCTTTGCAGCCTGTTTGGTGGGCGCATTGCTGAAGAATTGGTGGGTGGTATTGACGGTGTTACCACCGGCGCATCCAACGATATTGAGCGTGCCACCCAGATGGCTCGGAATATGGTGACCAAGTGGGGCCTCAACGAGAAAATGGGACCGATTTTGTACGGTGAAGACGAGTCTCAGGCGCCCGGCGGCGGTAACACACATTACTCCGAGGATACCTCGCGGGAAATTGACCAAGAAGTACGTCGCATTTTGAATGACGCTTACAGTAATGCGAAGCAACTGTTAGAAGATAACCGCGATATTCTTGAAGCTATGAAAGACGCTTTGATGGAATACGAAACTATCGACGCCGATCAGGTTGATGATCTGATGAACAGAATCAAGGTGCGTCCGCCCCATCAGTGGGACGACAATGACTTTGGTAATAGTTCCGGTGGAAGTTCAACGACTATCGACCATGCAGAAGATAAGAATGATTCGATCGGTGGTCCAGTCGAGGACGTCTAACTCTCCATTGAACTATTAAAAGACCTCGGGGCCCAAAGAGCTTCGAGGTTTTTTTATATCTAAGGGTATCGTTATGACCACCTTAATCTGTGGCAATAAAATACTGGATCTAAGTAGGCCTGCCGTGATGGGAATCCTAAATATCACTCCAGACTCATTCTCTGACGGCGGCCAGCTGCATACCGGCGGGCGGATAGATCAGAATAAAACCATGCACGCGGTCGAGGCAATGTTAGCTGGGGGTGCAGATATTATTGATATCGGGGGAGAATCTACTCGTCCTGGTGCATCACCAATTTCAGTACAGCAAGAATTAGATCGGGTTATGCCTATACTCAATGCAGTTAAGCAGCGTTTTGATTGTCTCGTGTCTGTTGATACCAGTACCGCTGAGGTTATGAGTCAGGCCGCTGGCGCCGGCGCAAATATGCTTAACGATGTGCGTGCACTGCAGCGGGATGGAGCATTGCAGGCCGTCGCTGCATCTGGATTACCGATATGCTTAATGCATATGCAAAATCAGCCAGATTCCATGCAGGACAACCCAGATTACAAAGATGTGGTTGGCGAGGTGTTGGCATTTTTAGCGCAGCGTAAAAAAGACTGTCTAGCTGCTGGCATTAAAGCCGACCAGATAATACTAGATCCAGGCTTTGGCTTTGGTAAAACCTTGGAGCATAACTTGACTCTGTTTAAAGCCCTTGATCAATTTTCTGCTACTGGCCATTCGGTGTTGGTTGGGGTTTCCCGCAAAAGCATGATTGGTCAGATGTTAGACTGTGAAGTAGATCAAAGGCTAATTGGAAGTGTTACTATGGCGGTTTTGGCCGCTCAGCAGATAGCCGTAGGGAAGGGCGGGTTGATACTCAGAGTACATGACGTACCCGAAACAGTTCAGGCATTGCGAGTCTGGCGAAACAGCACAAATATTTAAGGACGATAAAAACAAATGAGCAGAAAGTATTTTGGCACAGATGGCATTCGTGGCAGGGTTGGAGAGCATCCAGTTACCGCTGACTTCATGCTTAAACTTGGCTGGGCCGCAGGGCAGGTTCTAACCCGTCATGCCAAGAGCAAGAAACGAGTGCTGATTGGCAAGGACACCAGAGTTTCTGGTTATATGTTTGAGTCTGCCCTTGAGGCAGGTTTGATCGCTGCTGGCGTTGATGTAGATATGCTTGGGCCCATGCCTACTCCGGCCATCGCCTACCTCACCAGAGCGTTTCGCGCCTCGGCAGGCATTGTTATTAGCGCTTCCCACAATCCAGTAGAAGACAATGGTATCAAGTTCTTTGCTGCTGATGGTTACAAATTACCTGATGACATAGAGTTAGAAATTGAGGCCCTAATGGATCAGCCCCTGGTTACCAACGGATCATTTAGTTTGGGTAAGGCTCGGCGTATCACTGACGCTACGGGGCGTTATATTGAATTCTGTAAGGGCACACTGCCACCGGGCTTTAGCCTCAGTGGTCTGAGAGTCGCACTGGATTGTGCCAACGGTGCCACCTATAACGCCGCACCAAAAGTCTTTAAAGAGCTCGGTGCCCAAACCATAACCATGGGTAATGCGCCCAATGGATTTAATATTAATGATCAGTGCGGATCGACCCATATGGCGGGTTTACAAGCACTGGTGCTAGAGGAAAAGGCAGACTTTGGTGTTGCCCTTGATGGCGATGGCGATCGTGTGCTGCTGGTCGATGAGCATGGAGAAATAGTTGACGGTGATGAGCTTATTTATATTATTGCCCAGTATCGCCAGGGGTCTGGTCAGGGCTGCAGCGGTGTTGCGGGCACCCTTATGAGTAACCTTGGCCTCGAACTAGCGCTCAATGAGATGAATATACCTTTTACCCGCACCAAAGTTGGTGATCGCTATGTGGTTGAGGCACTCAATAGCAATGGTTGGAGTTTGGGGGGTGAAGCCTCTGGGCATGTATTGTGCGGTGACCTCAATACCACTGGAGACGGCATAGTAGCAGCTCTACAGGTTATTTTAGCAGTCTCTGAAAGCGGTAAAACTCTGTCCCAATTAAAAGCCGGCATGAGTAAATTCCCCCAAACGATGATTAACGTGCGTCTTGCAAAAAAGATCGATATCAGTAACAACCAGGTCATTAACCAAGCTGTGGCAGATGCTGAGCAAAAGCTCGATGGCCGCGGTCGGGTTTTATTACGGCCCTCTGGTACCGAGCCATTGATTAGGGTCATGGTAGAAGGTGAGGATCAGATCTTAGTAGACCAGTTGGTTGCTGATATAGCCAAAATAGTTGAACAGCAGGTAGGTTAAGCCTTTGTCGAAGGAAAAGCGCGTTTCCCAGTTGTATATTCTCGGTTTGTCGGGTAGGATTTGCGCCCTTTTGCAAGGCTGCACCCAGAGAGCTAAAACGAGGGTTGGACAGGATGACTAAACCACTAGTGGCAGGCAATTGGAAAATGCACGGCAATACTGAGCAAGCCAGTAGTCTAGCCTGTCAGTTAGCCGCGAATTGGAATGACCTCCAGGCTGTTGAGATGGTCGTATTCCCGCCCTTTGTACACCTCAGCACAGTCAAAGAGGCACTAGCCAATAGCGCGGTTGCCCTAGGTGCACAAAATATATCGCAGCATGAAGGCGGTGCATACACGGGGGAGATATCCGGTGCAATGTTGGTCGAACAGGGCTGTCAGTACGTTCTGGTTGGACATTCAGAGCGACGCGAACTGTTCGGTGAAAGCAACGTAACAGTCGCAGAAAAATTTAAAGCTGCACAGAAAGTCGGATTAGTACCTATCCTCTGTGTTGGCGAGTCACTTCAGGAGCGTCGGCAAGGGCAGACGCTAGCAGTGGTAAGTTCGCAAATATCCGCAGTGATTGACTGTGTTGGTTTGCGCAACGTAAGTCGGGCAGTGATTGCCTATGAGCCAGTATGGGCCATAGGGACAGGCGAGGTGGCTAGCCCGCAACAGGCGCAACAGGTGCACAGTGCAATAAGAACCCAGTTGGGTAATATCGGTGCAGATACTCGATTGCTTTATGGTGGCAGTGTTAAGTCGAGCAGCGCAGTAGAGTTATTTGCTCAACCAGACATTAACGGTGGACTGGTTGGTGGGGCCTCATTAGAGGCACATGAATTTTTGAATATAGTGAAACTGGCAGAATAGGCAGGCTGGAAAAATGGAAAAATTTATCTTAATCTTTCACTTTGTTGTAGCGGTATCCCTAATTGGGCTTATCTTGCTGCAGCAAGGTAAGGGTGCAGAAGCGGGAGCCTCTTTTGGTTCCGGCGCGTCGCAAACCGTTTTTGGAAGCGGTGGTGGCTGGAATTTCTTCAGTAAGGCCACAGCATTTCTTTCAACTATCTTTTTTGTCACTAGTGTTAGCCTCGCGGTTATCGCCAAAGACAAGACTATTGTCAAAGATGTTTTGCTTCCAGAGTTGGAGACAATGTCTAGTCAGGCACTAGAAGCCACGGACATCCCTGGTCTCGATGAACGTGAAGAAAAACTTTCAGAAGATGTTTCTGATATACCTCAGTAAGCAGTATATAGTAAGACTTTTAGCCCAAGTGGTGGAATTGGTAGACACGCTATCTTGAGGGGGTAGTGGCGAAAGCCGTGCCGGTTCAAGTCCGGCCTTGGGCACCAAATACAGTTTGCTTTGTAAGAAAATTACTGCATCCGTCAAGCGGCAACCTTTGCCGACCTAAGAGGTACTAGAAACCCTGCCTCCAAACAATGTAAACAGGCATAAAACTAGCATCTGATAATTCGTGATGAGCACTTAGCCTGTGGTAAAGATATACCTGCGGCCGTCACCAGTCATTTTCTCTTGTGACTTATTTGAAATAATACTTCATAGCGATCAGTGAAAAATCCCAGACATAAATACAATGAGTTGAAGGCTTACTATTGTCGTTGTGAATGAAAAATTATAGATATCAATGGTATTCAGTTTGCATGGAGACAAAGCGCGGTCAATTCAGCGTTACAATCTATTACTCAAGTTATAATCTGTCTCTGCAATAACTGATATATGTTGTTCAGGGGATTAGATTATCTTCACATAGGCAATACCAGCTACAACACACAAATGACTTTAGTTTAGAATTTAAGTAGTATCTCGACTTGGGATTGGCGTTGTTCAACCCTAATTAATTAGATTCAAGGCCAACAAAACCTGGGTGCCATGTGCCCATTCAGGCCAATAATAATATCCTTGAGATTAAACCTAGACCTTATCCGGTTATATTGGACTTCTTAAAGTCCCATCAGGTCTTTTGTAAATGCCTATTTTGGCATGGGAGTAAATAATGACCGCTAAAAAACCCCTACTGAGCGCCCTGTCTAAAACCTTAATAATTGCCTGGCTTGTTATCACAGGAAGCTGTTACTACGCGCTGGTGTTCATGAATTTAGAAATGGTAACTAGTGAGTTTGGTGCGGTTGAAAACATTATGTACACAGAGCATGGCTTTATCGAAAATCTACAGGTATTTTTGTTAAGTTTGGCCTGTGCAGGCTTTATTTATAATATTAGAAACGCTGAGGGTTATAGCCGCGACATTACACTTTTTCTTGCATTTTTAATGGTCGCCTTTATTGTTCGAGAGCTAGGCTTAGATGCAATATCGGATACAAAATTAATATTGTTTGAAGGGGATGGCCGCTTACTCTACGCATTGCCTCTTATTGGCTTGATGTTTAAAGCGCTGTTTAATTATAAGTTTTATCTCAAGCATTTCAGTGTTTTCTTGGGAGCGCCCTCGTTTCAGTATCTGAGTTTGGCGGCAATATTGTATGGTGTTATTAGTCGTATCTTTGAGAAGAATTATATGCAGGTTACACATTCGGGGTTTTGGGAAGAATCCGCTGAGATCGCCGCCTGCTTGTTATTGTTCGCGATTGGATGTCGCATTATAGGATCGGATCTAAAGAGTATTCGAGCCAAGATTGACAGCTAACTCAGCCGCGCTATTGCAGGTCAGTTCGGCAAGCGGGCGAAAAGCTTTCTCGATCCGCATGTATCTCAGGCCCGCTAAAAAACCTATGGCATACGATATCTAGCTCGCCTACTACTGTGTTGAGAGAAATAGTGGCGTCAGGTTATGACAAATTATATATCTAGGTAATGCAGTTTTATTTATAAGGTCTCTTTGAGAAAGGTATCGGCTCCTTCTACAATCGAATCCACAAACTCGGGCTTATAATATAAGTCAAAATGATTGGAGTCTTTGCACACCATCAGAGATTTTTTATCTGCTGGAATAGAATCATAAAATTCCTGTAGCTTATCGGTGGAATAACCACCCTCTGCATAGGCCATGAAAAATGGTTTGTTGGTGAATTGGCTTATAAAATCAAAGGGGTTGTACTTGCCGGTCATAATGTAGCTCGCGCGATAAAAATTGCCTTTGTTTCTCCAGTTGGGCACGAAGCCTGGTTTTCCCTCACCTCCATAGTATTGCTTCATTCCAACTTGGGTTTCCGTTGCTGGTATTAGCGCCATCCACTTTTTAAATGGAACTATGGGTATATAGAAATAAATACCTAACATCTTGCATAAATTAATTAATGGATTAGAAATCCCCATCATCACCTTCGCTATTACTTTGCCCCCAAACGCCTTTGGGTAATCAATATGGGAGGTAAGGTAGGGGCTGATGGCAACTGTTGCTCTAATTCTAGGGTCATTAGAGCTTGAAGCTACAGCGTGACCTGCGCCCATGCAAACTCCAGCACCAATGAGTCGAGCTGTATCTACCTGGGGCAATGATGCTAAAAAAGTGTAGGCATTGGTATTATCTGAGATCACTGAGAAGGGATCTTCCATCTGCGGAATACCTTCGCTATCCCCAAAGCCTTTTGGATCAAAAGCGAGGGTTATGTAGCCTTTTTCGGCGAACTTTTTTGCGTATAGCCCGGCTGTTTGCTCTTTGACCCCGCTTGCCGGCCTTGTGATGACCATGGCGGGCAATTTTTCACCCTCTTTATGGGTGTCGGGAATATACAAAAGCCCAGATAAATTAACACCATCGCTCTCAAAGTTGATTTTATTCTCGCCAATTTGTAAATGCTTTGTATGCATAGGGACGCTCCATTTCGTGATGGGGTGTGCGCTTGATTAGTAACTCTTTACAGTCCAAATAAGTCATTGTAAAAACGGGTATTTTTGAGACTCAAATAAAAGCGCAACAACCTAGTATCCATGTAATATTGCAGCTAACAGCGTAACTGAATTAAATATAGCAGAGTTTTCTGCGCGCATTGTGTTTTTGGTTGATAGCGGGCTGACGCAACGCCTGTACTGATCTATGAGTAAATTATTGTTAGATATCCATAATTTTGAGTAAGCGAATACATCTAAGCCTAAACAGCCCCCTAGGCTGACTATGATGATGGGCCTGCCTTACATCGGCAAATCGACACTGGTCGGCCATTAGCGAGATATTCCGGATATATCTTTTTAGATACTGAGTCTTACCACAGCGAGGATGGGGTCACAAAGATGTCGCGGGTATACCTTTGACTTATATTTAAATAGCGCCATGAATCGAGAGTATATGTGATGACCCCAGTGTGTCAGGGACCAAATAATACCTGTGTTCTCGTCTACTCCGGCCTAAAGAGGTACCTCAGTCCAGTCATATTTAGTTCATATAGCAATACTGAAGGCATTTTTGCGTGCAAAAAAGCGGCTTAAAAGCAGGGCTTTAGCTTCTAAGTCTCGCGTTTAGGTGATGGTTTGTGGCTAATCGTCCCAGAGGCTTCTAACAGTCTTCATATCGGCGAGAGTCCTGTAAAAGGTATCATGAATAATAGCGGTGTACTCTTGGAGGTCTGATATGGCAGGGTATGCGTACATTGTCCAGTGTGAATATGATGAGCTAAACACTCATTAAATTTTTATTGTTATCGCTAAATTTCGCCGCTAGAATGCGCGATCGATAAAGTAGGAATAAGAACTAGAATGACCGTAGCCTCTACTGCTGATGCCTTTGCACCACTGCCTGATATTATTGAGCCGAAGTGGTGGACAGGCACGCCTGCCATTTCTCCTGAATTGTTTACTATTGATGGGAACGATTTTCGTGTACCTGGTGAACCTTTAGCGCCTAGTGACCAGCTTGCTCAGCGCATGCAAACTACCTTTGATGAGATTGGTTTAGTACATGTTATCAATACCGGTTTAACCGACATGCAGGCTATGCGCTTGATAGCGACCCAAGTTCTGAAAAATGAGCGTCAATACGAAGGGGGTGCGAATCCTCGCAAGACTTTGCAGCCAAATGTCTATGAAGTGGGTGCACCACTGGAGGCTGCCCTGCATTACCACCATGAGATGGCTTACATTGATTCAAGCACCACCATGGTCAGTTTTATGTGTAATAAAATGCCGGCTGAGGGAGGATACACGTTTGTCTCGGACAACGTGGCTGCCACCGAGTCTATTTTGGCTACGCCCTTCGGGCAAAAGCTTAAAAAGCTCGGTATTTGCTACCACCGTGACCTGACTGACCGTGATTCGTTTCAAGGCCGTATTGAGTATGGTGTTTATAACCACTGGCAGCTATCAATGCTGACAGATGACAAAGATGAGGCCATTGCAGAGGCTCGAAGTCGAGGTTTGACCGCTGAATGGGGTGAGGATCGTAAACTCAAAACTCGCTACACAATTTCAGCCTTTGAGTACTTTCCCCATTTGGATCGTAATCTGTTGTATAGCAGTATGGCTGATGACGGCGCATGGTTTGACACTTGGCCATTAGTGCAGCATTTATCTCCAGATGAGCGCCCACTAAAACTCACTTTCGGTGATCTCACTGAAATGACTCGCGAAGAAAAAGAACTCTTTATCGATATCTATGATCGTCATGGTATTCCTATTCCTTGGAAGGTTGGTGATGTAGGGTTAATCTGTAACTACCGCTTTGCCCATGGTCGACCCGGCATACACTTAAAAGAAGGTGAGGATCGGGAGTTGGGTGTATTGATTGGTGAGTCATTTAGGCGGCTGCAAACATTGGAAGATAAGTGGTAGCTCAGCCCTGAATCTATTAATAAAAAAACCCCTTACTAAGGGGTTTTTTTATGTCAGAAATTTTTCCTATCTGAGTGTCGTAAAATAATATTTTACTGTCGGAAAAATAGATGCATAGCTGTAAAGACAGGCACAGACTTCCTCAAAATAAACAGCAATTTTTTAAGTGCTTATTATGATGCAGCTAGATACAGACGGCGATGCCGAAGAGTTTGGTTTTGGTACTCAGGTGCGAAAGTCACCTTATTTTGATGCCACTATTCGATGGGGTGCCAAGGGTTTTTCAGTCTACAATCACATGTATATTCCACGAGATTTTGGTGACGCGGAACAGAATTTTTGGAATATGGTCAATGGCGCCACCCTGAGTGATGTCGCTGTTGAACGTCAAGTAGAAATTACCGGACCCGATGCAGCCGAATTCACCCAGTTACTAACACCCCGCAATCTATCTGAATGTGCGGTTGGTCAATGTAAATATGTTCTGCTGACAAATAACCAAGGTGGAATTTTAAACGATCCAATTTTATTGCGTCTGGGCGAGAATCATTTTTGGTTGTCCCTGGCAGATAGCGATATTTTACTCTGGGCACGAGGCGTAGCCGTTAATTCAAATTTGAATGTCAATATTTGCGAGCCAGATGTTTCGCCCTTGCAGCTACAGGGACCACAGTCTGGAAAAATAATGAGAAAGCTGTTTGGTGAGCGCATAGATACACTGCGCTATTACTGGTTAGAAGAGTTTGAACTTGCCGGTATCCCGTTAGTAGTTTCGCGTACAGGTTGGTCCAGTGAGTTAGGTTACGAACTGTATCTACGTGATGGAAGTCGTGGAGATGAGCTGTGGGAACTCATTATGGCTGCTGGCCAAGATTTTGGTTTGAAGCCTGGCCATACTTCATCCATTCGCCGTATCGAAGGGGGCATGCTGTCTTATCATGCCGATATTGACGCAGATACCAATCCCTATGAATTGGGGTTGGGGCGGCTAGTAGATCTGGATATGGATGCTGAGTTTATTGGCAAGGCTGCGCTAAAACAGATTTTTGCTCAGGGTGTTACCCGTAAACAGGTCGGTTTACATCTTGGCGGTGACCCTTTGGCTGGCCCTAACAATGATTTTTGGCCGGTTAAGATAGGTGGTAAGCAGGTAGGTAAGGTGACCTCTGCAATCTATTCATCGAGACTCAATGCTAACATAGCTCTGGCTATGGTGGATATTAAGCATACAGATATTGGAAGCGAACTCGAGGTTATTACACAAAAGGGTCAACGCTCTGCTACAGTGGTGGAAAAACCGTTTTATGATCCTAAAAAAAGCCTTGCTAGCACCTAGTAAAAAGTAGATAAAATGCTCGATCCTAAAAGTGTAGTTACAGATGATTATTCAGAGGGGTATCTAAAAGAAATCCTCACTGGGGTAACTACTATTGCTTTGGTTGGTGCCAGTCCAAGAGCTGATCGTGACAGTTATTTAACCATGCGGGTTTTGCTAGAGCGGGGCTATACTGTTTTCCCGGTAAATCCTCGCGAGACCGGTAATAAGATCCTTGGTCAAGAATGCTATGAAAGTTTATCATCGATTTCACAGGCGGTTGATATGGTCGATATATTTCGCTCCTCAGATGCCGCCTTGGAGATTACTAAAGAGGCGATTTCTATCGGTGCAAAAGTCGTTTGGATGCAACTAGAGATCGTTAATCAGCAGGCTGCACAATTAGCTACTGCCGCTGGATTAAAAGTTGTTATGAATCGCTGTCCAAAGTTAGAATTTGAAAAGCCCTATTGGACTGATGTCCTAGACTAATATCTAAATGCAGGTGTAGTGATGGAAAATCATGGCAATATTTTACACAGCGAATTATTCGAAAGCGGCGTTTTACGTCTAACTTTAGATGATCAAAAGCGCCGTAATGCATTGTCTGAAGACATGCTTATGCAGATGACTGCCGCGCTGTCAGATGCCGCGACTAATGATGCTGCTCGAGTCATTGTTTTGGCGGCTAAGGGGCCAGCATTTTGCGCAGGTCATGATTTAAAGGAAATCACAGCAGCCCGCGCCCAAAAAGATGAGGGCAGGGACTACTTTAAGAAACTTTTTGATAGCTGTGCCGGATTGATGCAATTGATTGTTGCCATACCCAAGCCAGTAATTGCCGAAGTGTCGGGGGTAGCTACTGCCGCAGGTTGTCAGTTGGTCGCCAGTTGCGATTTGGCGTTGGCAGCTGACTCAGCCAAGTTCGCGACTCCGGGAGTTAATATTGGCCTTTTCTGTTCAACGCCTATGGTCGCTCTTTCTCGTAATGTATCCCATAAGCAGGCTATGGAAATGTTATTGACTGGGGATATGCTAAGTGCTGAATATGCTCAGGAGATCGGGTTAATTAATCGCTCAATGATCCCTGACCAATTAACTGATGTCACCATGGCACTGGCGAACAAAATTGCTACAAAATCTACCATGACCTTGGCGGTAGGAAAGCAGGCTTTCTATCGGCAGGCTGAGATGCCACTCTCTGAGGCCTATGATTACAGCTCTAAGGTCATGGTTGAGAATATGCTCAGGCACGATGCCAAAGAGGGGATTGGGGCCTTTATCGATAAACGCGCGCCCATATGGAAAGACGAGTAGATACTATGGCTAGTATCTATGATCAGCACCTCGATCGAAATCAGGCCAACTACCAACCATTGACCCCACTGACATTTCTGGCGCGAGCTGCCAGCGTATTTCCCGAGCATATTGCAGTCATTCACGGTAATTTAAAAATCACTTACCGTGAGTTTTACGCCCGTTGTCGAAGTTTGGCCTCGGCACTGGCGCAACAGGGAGTTGGTGCAGGTGATACTGTATCTGTGATGCTGGCCAATACGCCTGCTATGCTCGAGGTGCACTACGCAGTGCCCATGTGCGGAGCAGTCCTGCACAGCATCAATAGCAGGCTAGATGCGCCAGTGATAGCTTTTCAGCTTGATCATGCTGAGAGTAAGGTGTTGATCATCGATCTGGCGTTTAGTGCAACCATTGAGACAGCCCTGTCCATAGCCTCTGTTGAGCCATTGATAATTGATTACTTGGATCCTGAATTTCCGCAGCAGGGACAGCAACTAGGCCGTTACGACTATGATGCCATGTTAGCTTCTGGTGATTGCAACTATAACTGGTTGATGCCAAGTAGCGAATGGGATGCAATTTCGATTAACTATACCTCGGGGACCACTGGAGACCCTAAAGGTGTGGTCTACCATCATCGAGGTGCTGCACTGCTAGCCAATGGGAACGTAATCACGGCCTCTATACCCAAGCATGCCGTCTATCTGTGGACACTGCCTATGTTTCATTGCAATGGTTGGTGCTTTCCCTGGACTATTTCTGTAGTTAGCGGAACCCATGTTTGTCTGCGAGAAGTTCGTGCTGATGCTATCTGGGCTGCGTTAGCTAGGCATGAGGTTACTCATCTATGTGGTGCACCAGCAGTGATGTCAACTATTTTGGCTACCGACAAAACCACCCAGCCAGTAATAGAAAAACCAATTGATTTTTTCACTGCAGCAGCACCTCCACCAGAATCGGTACTTGCACAGATGCGAGAAGTCGGCTTTAACGTAACTCACCTGTATGGTTTGACTGAAGTATACGGGCCAGCCGTTGTTAACGACTGGAATCAGCAGTGGGAATCATTGCCGACCCATGAGCAGGCCAGTCTAAAGGCGCGGCAGGGCGTGCGGTATCATGCATTGGAGGGACTTGAGGTGCTGGATCCCGAAACAATGCAGCCGGTACCAAGAGATGGTGAGACAATCGGAGAAGTAATGTTTCGTGGCAATGTGGTGATGAAAGGCTACCTCAAAAACAAGCAGGCTACGGACGATGCATTTAGTGGAGGCTGGTTTCACTCTGGTGATCTAGGTGTGGTTTATCCTGACGGCTATATTCAGCTCAAAGATCGCGCTAAAGACATTATTATTTCTGGGGGTGAAAATATCTCATCCATTGAAATTGAAGAAGTGCTCTATAAACATCCAAAAGTGACTGCCGTTGCGGTGGTGGCCATGCCCGACCAAAAGTGGGGAGAGACGCCCTGTGCCTTTGTTGAGTTGGACGAGCATGATGCAGTATCTGCAGATGCCTTAATTGATTGGTGTAAACAACATATGGCTGGCTTTAAAGTGCCGGGCCACTTTGTATTCGATGCAATTGAAAAAACCTCAACCGGTAAGGTGCAAAAGTTTGCACTGCGCGAGCGTGCTAAAAGCATCCTCAGATAGATGCGAAGACAAGCCTTAAATCAGTAGCGACAAATTTCTTTGTAGAGCCATAAACCCTTACAATGGTATCAGTTTTTTATGGGTTGAATGGTTATGGTTACAGGCAAAATTATCGCGGGTACGCTGGGTTTCTTGATAGCTGATTTCATTGGTGCTGTTGCAGGCCTTTATATTGGCCATCAGTTTGATAAGGGGTTGGGTGGGTTTTTAAACCCTATCTCGGCCGCCGAGCAGGAGAAAATCCGCGAATCATTTTTTGGCACCGTTTTCAGTTTACTGGGTAATCTGGCTAAAGCCGATGGTCGGATTTCTAAGGTAGAGATTGCTCAGGCGGAAGCCCTGATGGGTAATATGGGCTTGAATTCTGATCACCGCCGCGAAGCTATTGAGCTATTTAAGCAGGGTGCCAAGGCTGATTTTTCAGTTGATGATGCCATGAAAAGTTTTATCTCCGTCTGCGGTCGGCAGAATAATCTCAAGCGTCAGCTGCTTAATTATCTGATCTCTCTGGCCTTAGCCGACGGTGAGCTGCACGACGGTGAACACGACCTGTTACGCAAGGTTGCCGAGCATCTTGGGTTCTCCGTGGCTATGTTCGATCAACTGATTGCCATGATCAAAGCTCAGTCTCAATTTAAAGGTACTGGAGCGGGCGCTAAAGCATCATCCAGCCAACTGGATGCAGCATATGCGGCACTGGGCTGCAATAAGCAGCATTCAGATGGTGAAATCAAAAAAGCCTATCGTAAGCTGATTAGCGAAAACCACCCAGACAAACTTATTGGCCAGGGTATGCCCGCAGATATGGTCAAGTTGGCGACTGAGCGTACCCAAGAAATTCAGACCGCCTATGAATTGGTTGTTAATAGCCGCAAATAATACTGTTTGTAAGGCAATGCCTTGTTGACCTTGTGCTGACTGCTACCTATAATGCGCGTCCTCTCTAAGAGGCGGTTTGATTGAACAAACCGATGTGTCGGTGCGGGATGGAGCAGTCTGGTAGCTCGTCGGGCTCATAACCCGAAGGTCGTTGGTTCAAATCCAGCTCCCGCTACCAATTTTCACAGATTTTTATTTGGTGAAGGTTGTAGGCGCAAGAAAAAGTGGATGTAGCAGAAGCATTTTTTGTGTAGGCTTGCATTACTTAGCGGAAAAGGATCCGCCTGAAGAGTAAAATTGTGTTTCAGGTATTTCTGCTACGAAAATTCGCGTCGGGGTCCGACGCAAATCGAGGAGCCCCATTTTGGGGCTTTTCTTTAGTTGTTAATAAATGGGCCCTCGGCCCATTTTTTGTTTGTCCGGGAGGTATCCATGGCTGTGGCCGATAGTAAGTTGAGGCAGTTGTTGCAGCCTGTGGTTGAGTCCTTAGGCTGTGAACTCTGGGGTCTGGAGTTGCAGGCTGGTGGTAAAACTAAGCTACTTCGTCTGTACATTGATCGCCCCGAAGAGGGTGTTGGAATTGAAGACTGTGAGAAAGTGAGTCGTCAGTCTAGTGCCATACTCGACGTAGAAGATGCGATTAATGGTGAGTACATATTAGAGGTCTCATCGCCAGGAATGGACAGGCCGCTGTATGATTTGGCTCAGTATGAGCAGTTTATAGGTGAAGATATTTCACTGAAGTTACGCTTCCCCTACGAGGGTCGCCGAAATTTCAAAGGTCGTTTATCTGCCGTGGACGGCGATGAAATTGTTTTGGTGGTTACAGATCATGAATTTCTGTTTCCGGTTGAAGGTATAGAGAAGGCTAACGTGGTTCCTCGATTTTGAGGCATGTGGAGTTTGAACGATGAGTAAAGAAATTTTAATGGTTGCTGAAGCCGTATCCAATGAAAAGGGTGTGGATCAGGAAATTATTTTTGAGGCAATCGAGCAGGCGCTGGCCATGGCGACTAAGAAACGCTATGAAGAAGGCGCTAATATCCGTGTCGTTATTGACCGTGAGAGTGGCGATTATGAGTCATTCCGTTGGTGGGATGTGGTCTCCGATGATGAGATGGCAGAACTGGGTACTCAGTTCACCACCGAAGAAGCGATAGAAAAGGACCCCACATTAAAAGTGGGTGATACCTTTGAAGAGACTGTTGAGAACATCGCTTTCGGCCGTATTGCGGCGCAGACTGCTAAACAGGTTATTGTTCAGCGGGTTAAAGACGCAGAGCGCGAGTTAATTGTAAACCGCTACCGCGATCGAGTTGGTGAATTGCTGGGCGGTACTGTTAAGAAAGTAACTCGCGATCACATTGTTGTTGATTTTGGTGAAAACGCTGAAGGCATGTTGCCTCGCGAAGAGCTGGTGGGTCGCGAGATCTTCCGCATCAATGACCGTACTCGGGTTATATTGCAGGGTATCCGTGAGGAGACTCGTGGTCCTCAACTACTAGTTTCTCGCGCTACACCAGATATGCTGGTGCAGTTATTTATGATCGAAGTGCCAGAAATAGCCGAGGGTATTATTGAAATTAAAGGCGCTGCTCGCGATCCCGGTCAGCGCGCCAAGATTGCCGTGAAGAGTAAAGACGCCCGTATCGACCCAGTGGGTGCCTGTGTGGGTATGCGTGGTGCTCGTGTTCAGGCGGTGTCTAACGATCTCGATGATGAGCGTGTCGATATTGTACTGTGGGATGATAATCCGGCACAGCTGGTGATCAACGCTATGGCTCCTGCAGAAGTAGAGTCCATTGTTGTTGATGAGGATACCCATGCGATGGATGTTGCCGTAAATGGTGACAACCTCGCTCAGGCAATTGGCAAAGGGGGGCAGAATGTACGTCTGGCCTCTGAACTGACTGGTTGGGCTATTAACGTTATGACCATCGAAGACGCACAAGAAAAGCAAGATGCCGAGTCTTCAAATTTTGTAGAAAGTCTTATGGAAGCACTAGATGTTGACGAAGACGTAGCGGTTGTGTTGGTTGAAGAAGGGTTTACCAGTATCGAAGAGGTGGCCTATGTTCCCCTAGAGGAAATGAGTGCCATTGAAGGTTTTGACGAAGATATAGCTGAAGAACTTCGCGCCAGAGCCAAAGACGCACTGCTGACCAGAGCGTTAGCGAGTGAAGAGCAATTAACTAATGTAGAGCCTGCTGAAGATCTGTTGACAATGGACGGCATGGATCCAGCATTGGCTTACAAGTTAACCGCTAAAGGCATTATCACCATGGAGGATCTGGCTGAGCAGGCTGTTGATGATCTCATGGATATTGATGATATGGACGAAGAGAAGGCAGCAGCATTAATCATGACTGCTCGAGCACCTTGGTTTGCAGATGAATCAGGTGAATAATTAGTCGGGCGGTAATAGAGGATAATCGATGGCTGAAGTAACAGTAAGTGAACTAGCAAAAACAGTGGGCGCATCGGAAGAGCGTTTGCTTCTGCAAATGAAAGAAGCGGGCCTGTCGCATACATCTGCAGATGCAACTGTATCTGACGAAGAAAAGCAGACACTGCTGGGCTATTTAAAAAGCCTACATGGTGACAGTACCGGCGAGCCGAAAAAAATCACTCTGCGTCGCAAGACTGTTAGTACCCTTAAGTCGGGAAATCGTAAAACGGTTAACATTGAAGTGCGAAAGAAACGCACCTATGTAAAGCGTAGCGATGAGGAACTGTTAGCCCAGGCGCAAGAAGAAGCTGAAGCCGCTGTTGTAGAAGAAGCGGTTGAGCCGGCTGTTGTTGAAGAAGCGCCTACTCCGGTGCCAGAACCAGTTGAAGAAATTGTTCCAGAGCCTGCCCCTGAGCCAGAGCCGACCTTCGTTCGTGGGTCAGGCACAGATAATATCGAAGAGCAGCGTATTGCTGCTATTGCCAATCGCCGCAAAGCCGCAGATGATGCGAAGCGAGCAGCCGAAGAAGCGGTTAAAGCTAAGCAGGAAGAAGCTGTACGCAAAGCGGCTGAAGCGGCTTCTGCTCTTGAGAGCGGAGAAGCCAAGAAAGCGGGCAAACCAACAAAAACGGTTGCGCCAAGTGCTGCGGATCCTGTTCATGATAAAGGTCGACGTCATGTCAAACCAGGCCATGATGACGATGATAAGCCAGGCAAAAAGAACGTTAAAAAGCCATTGGGCAAGAGCGGCAAAAAGAAAGGCCGGCTGCAGATGGATGATGGCGGCGATGATCGAAGAAAAGGCCGACTGCGCTCGTCTGGCGCGGTACTTAAGCTCGATAACAAGCATACCTTTAACAAGCCAGTGGATAAAAAGATTATCGAGGTTGCCATTCCTGATGAGCTCAGTGTGGGCGATCTAGCAGCACGTATGTCCATCAAGGCTAGTCAAGTGATCAAAGAACTAATGAAGTTGGGTGTTATGGCTAACATCAATCAGGTTATTGATCAGGAAACTGCATTTTTGGTCGTTGAAGAGTTGGGGCATACTCCGGTTGTGGCCCAAGATAATACGGTTGAAGATGAGCTGGCCAAACAGTTTGAAGTAATTAAAAACGAAAGTAATGAGGAGCCTAGAGCCCCTATAGTGACCGTGATGGGTCATGTTGATCATGGTAAAACATCACTGCTTGATTATATTAGAGAATCTCGGGTTGCCTCTGGCGAAGCTGGTGGTATTACCCAGCATATTGGTGCCTACCATGTGGACACACCAAAAGGCATGGTGACCTTCTTGGATACTCCTGGCCACGCAGCATTTACTGCGATGCGAGCTCGCGGTGCCCAGAGTACCGATGTGGTTATTTTGGTAGTGGCCGCCGATGACGGTGTAATGCCTCAGACCGAAGAAGCTATCCAGCATGCTCGCGCAGCTGGAGTACCTATTGTTATTGCGATTAACAAAATGGATAAAGAGGGCGCTGACCCGGAGCGCGTTACCACCGAACTAGCTGCTAAGGATGTGATTCCCGAAGAGTGGGGCGGTGACACGCAGTTTATTAAAGTATCCGCCCAAACTGGTGACGGTATAGACGCGTTGCTCGAAGCAGTGCTCTTGCAGTCGGAACTGCTTGAATTAACAGCACCGGTAGACGTGCCTGCTCGCGGTGTGATTGTTGAATCACGTATTGATAAGGGTCGTGGTGTTGTTGCCACTGCTTTGATTCAGCAGGGTACTTTGCGCAAAGGTGACTTTATGTTGGCCGGTGAGAGCGTCGGTAAAATTCGTGCCATGACCGATGAGGGTAAACAACCTATAGGTGAAGCTGGTCCATCGATTCCAGTCGAGATTCTGGGACTGGACGAAGCGCCGAATGCCGGTGATGAGTTCTTTGTGGTTGCCGATGAGCGCAAGGCTAAAGAAATTGCCGAACTGCGTATCACCAAGGCGCGTCATGAACGTATGTCTCGTCAGCAGGCAGCCAAGTTAGAAAATATGTTTACCGACATGAGCACAGAGCAGGTTAGCAAACTCAACCTGATCGTTAAGACTGATGTGCGTGGTTCCTTAGAAGCAATAAACAGTGCACTGAACGACTTTGCCACGGATGAAGTGGCTGTGGATATTGTCGCCTCTGGTGTGGGAGGTATTACCGAGTCAGATATCAATCTGGCATTGACCACTGGCGCGATTGTATTGGGCTTTAATGTGCGTGCTGGCGGTTCTGCTCGGGCACTGGCTGAAAAGGAAGAGATTGAAGTGCGCTACTACAGTGTTATCTACAACCTTCTCGATGAGGTCAAGCAGGCCCTATCTGGCATGCTGGCACCAGAGACCAAAGAAGAGATTGTTGGTATTGCTGAAGTTCGCGATGTCTTCCGTTCACCTAAGTTTGGTGCTATTGCTGGTTGCATGGTGATTGAAGGTACCGTGTTTAGGAATAAGCCGATTCGTGTGCTTAGAGACGATGTGGTTATCTATCAGGGTGAATTGGAGTCACTGCGTCGCTTTAAAGACGAGGCCGCTGATGTTCGCAATGGTATGGAATGTGGTATAGGTGTCAAGGATTACAACGATGTTAAAGCTGGCGATTTGATTGAAGTCTATGAAATCACCCAGGTGCAGCGTTCACTCTAGGTTGTAGAGAGAAACAGGTCCTATGCCAAGAGAATTTACCAGAGCAGAACGCGTATCAGATGCTATTCAACAGGAGTTGGCAGTACTGATACGCGAGAATGTTCGAGACCCCAGAGTGGGGATGGTTAGTGTCACTGAAGTTGAAGTAAGCCGTGATCTGGCCTACGCCAAAGCCCATATTTCCTTTGTGGGTGATCGCAGCCAAGCCGAAATTGATGAGGGTCTGGCGGCGCTCAATGGTGCCTCTGGCTATTTGCGCAAACTATTGGCTGGCAGTATCAAGCTTCGTATCACGCCGAAAATCAACTTTTTCTATGATGAAAGCGGGCGTCGTGGCCAGCATCTTTCGCAGCTAATTGATTTGGCCATATCTAAAGAGACTCCCGTCACCGACGAAGAACAGCAGTCGGGCAGCGAGGAAAGCTAAGTTTGGCTCGTAGACGCAATCGCGGCCGTTCGATTAACGGAATTTTTCTGCTTGATAAGCCCCAGGGCCTATCTTCTAACCAAGCCTTGCAGCAGGTTAAAAATATTTTTGATGCCAATAAAGCTGGTCACACTGGTGCACTGGACCCATTGGCGACAGGTGTGCTGCCCATTTGTCTGGGGGAAGCGACCAAATTTAGCCAGTTTCTGCTGGATTCAGATAAGCATTACCTGAGCACATTCACGCTTGGCGTGAGTACAGAGACTGGCGATAGCGAGGGAGCGATAATAAATGAGCAAGATGCATCCGCCATTACCGAAGATCAGATCGAAGCTGCTATTGCTGACTTTCGTGGCGATATTAAGCAGGTTCCATCAATGTACTCAGCCCTCAAGCACAATGGTCAGCCGTTGTATAAGTTGGCGCGGCAGGGCATAGAGATTGAGCGCGAAGCCCGCGATATAACCGTATTTAGTTACCAGATTTTAGCCTATCGCCCAGGGCCACAGGCGCAGCTGGATGTGCAATTACATGTGAGTAAAGGTACCTATGTGCGCAGTCTGGCGGAAGATCTGGGTGAGATACTGAGGTGTGGCGCCCATGTCAGTGCATTGCGCCGCAATATTGCCGGACCGTTTTCCGATAGCGAAGTGACAACCCTGCCAGAATTGCAGGCCATGGCTGAAAAAGCTGAACCCAGGGACCTTGATCACCTGTTAAAGTCGATGGATATTCCCGTTGCAGATCGAATGGCGGTGGAATTGACGGCAACAGTCGCTGAGTATTTCCAGCTAGGACAGCCAGTAATGTCAAATCAGGCCTTTCGCGAGGGGCAAGAAGGCGATATAGTGCGCGTCTTTCGCGAGGGCGGTGCTTTTCTGGGGGTAGCTACAGTTACCGATGATGGCAAAATAGCCCCAAAAAGACTGGTTGTTGAGACATAGCAGCCACATAAATCACATTAGGCTGCCTGTAAATATGCGCGGGCACCCTGAATTAAATTTACTCGCATATTGGAGAAAGTATTATGGCACTGAGTGCAGAAGAAAAAGCAGCAATCGTTTCAGAACACGCAACCTGTGAAAATGACACAGGTTCACCTGAAGTCCAGGTTGCACTGCTAACCGTAAATATCAACAAGTTACAAGGCCACTTTGGTGATCATAAAAAAGATCATCACTCACGTCGCGGTCTTATTCGCATGGTTAACCAGCGTCGCAAATTGCTCGATTATTTGAAGAGCAAGAATGTCGAACGTTATGGTGCGTTAATTAAGAAACTTGGTTTACGTCGATAGGTGTTCTCGGTGCGGCTCCTCTTTTAAAGATGGAGCCGCAACCGTATTTTGAGCACAACGCTTTTGAAGCAAAATGCTTTTGGAGCAAACATAGGCCTATCTATCCTGTCGTTATAATTGCTGATCGAGTTACTTATGGCTGTCATCGCTGGCAGCCATAAGTAACCCGAGCAGCTTAGAACTCGACAGTATGAGGGCGCTTAAGGTAAATAAACAAAGGTAAAATTATGACTCCTTTAATTAAGAAATTTCAATACGGTAACCACACCGTAACTTTAGAAACAGGCCGCATTGCCCGTCAGGCAACTGGCGCGGTTTTATGCTCAATCGATAACACTTCAGTACTCTGTACTGTAGTAGGCGCACGCGAAGCCAAGCCGGGAATGGACTTCTTCCCGCTGGGCGTTCACTACATTGAGAAAGCCTATGCAGCGGGTAAAATTCCCGGTGGCTTCTTCAAACGTGAAGGTCGTCCAAACGAAAAAGAGACTCTGACATCACGTCTAATTGACCGTCCTATCCGTCCGCTTTTCCCCAATGGCTTTAAAAATGAAGTACAGGTTGTCTGTACTGTTATGTCAGCCGAGAAAAACATTGACCCAGATATCGCCGCAATGATTGGCACCTCTGCAGCACTGTCAATCTCAGGCATCCCATTTAACGGCCCAGTTGGCGGCGCTCGTGTAGGTTACACCGAAGAGCAAGGCTACCTGCTGAATCCTACCTACAGTGAACTCGCCGAGTCATCACTGGACATGGTTGTTGCCGGTACTAAAGACGCAGTACTAATGGTTGAATCAGAAGCCAGCGAACTGTCAGAAGACACCATGCTGGGCGGCGTACTGTTCGCTCACCAGGAAATGCAAACCGTTATCAGCGTTATTGAAGAGCTGGCCGCTGAAGCGGGCAAGCCGCGTTGGGATTGGCAAGCAGAGGAAGAAGATGCTGAGCTCAAAGCAGCGTTGGCTGATTTGGTAGGTGCTGATTTAGATTCTGCTTACCAGGTTGTTGATAAGCAGGCTCGTGTTGTTTCTGTCAATGGTCTTCGTGACCGTGCCACCGCAGAGCTGGCTAGCGAAGATGGCCATAGTGCAGAAGACATCAAAGACGCATTCAAAAAGCTCGAGAAGAGCATTGTTCGCGGCCGCATTATTCGTGGTGAGCCACGTATCGATGGTCGTGATACTAAGAAAGTCCGTGCTATTAACGTTGAAGTAGGCATCCTCGACAAGGTTCATGGTTCATCATTATTTACCCGTGGTGAAACTCAGGCCATCGTCGCTGCAACTCTGGGTTCAACCCGTGATGCACAGATGATCGACGCACTGGAAGGTCGTCGCGATGACCCCTTCATGCTGCACTACAATTTCCCTCCCTACTCAGTAGGCGAGTGCGGTCGTATCGGCTTCACCAGCCGTCGTGAAGTAGGCCATGGTCGTTTAGCCCGTCGTGGTATCAACGCTGTCTTGCCTTCTCAGGAAGATTTCCCATACGCCATGCGCGTAGTATCAGAGATCACTGAATCTAATGGTTCAAGCTCAATGGCTTCTGTCTGTGGCTCAAGCTTGGCATTAATGGATGCTGGTGTTCCTCTTAAAGCACCCGTTGCTGGTATTGCCATGGGTCTGGTTAAAGAGGACGCAGGCTTTGCCGTACTGACCGATATCCTCGGCGATGAAGATCACTTGGGTGACATGGACTTTAAAGTGGCTGGTACAGCTGCGGGTATCACCGCATTGCAAATGGATATCAAGATTGAAGGTATCACTGAAGAGATCATGGAAATTGCCCTTGAGCAAGCCATGGAAGCTCGCCTGCACATCCTTGACGAAATGAACAAGGTGATTGCGACTGGCCGTGACGAAGTTGCTGATACAGCACCTCGTATGGGTACTATGCAAATTGATTCAGATAAGATTCGTGATGTGATTGGTAAGGGTGGCGCAACTATCCGTGGTCTTTGTGACGAGCATAACTCGACTATCGATATCACTGATGATGGCGCGGTTAAAATCTACTCAGAAGATACAGAAGGCCTAAACTCTGCAATGGACGCGATTAAAGCAATCGTAGCCGATCCAGAGCCAGGTACTATCTACGACGGTAAAGTTGTTCGTATTGTCGACTTCGGCGCCTTTGTTAACTTTATGCCGGGTACTGATGGACTAGTTCATATTTCTCAGATCGCTCAGGAACGTGTTGCTAAGGTGACTGACTATCTATCTGAAGGCCAAGACGTTCGCGTTAAGGTAACAGAGATCGACAACCGTGGCCGCGTTAAGCTGTCTATCAAAGAAGCGCAGATCGAAGAGGGCACCGTGCCTGAAGCACCTGCTGCCAGCGATAAGGCTGAAGATGCAGCTCCAGAAGCCTAATCTTTAAGAGCTAATAAGAATCCCCGCTTGCTCTTGCAGGTGGGGATTTTTTTTGTTGAAAATTTTGTCGCTCCCTCTATTGTGGAAAATGCCCAGGCATTACTGAGCTTGGACCGTCTATGCCAGACGTATCCTGGCCAGTAAACCTCTGTGTGGATGAGACAAGTGTGAAGCAATAGCGTCCCGGTTAATCGACTATGGCCTATTTTCAGCTGAGCTCGGCTATTGTCAGATTAGCCTTAAGCGCACAGTTTCGCCTGTTAGCTTACCGGCAAAACCCAAAGAAGAAATTTCCGAGGCGATGGTCTCAAGGATTGAGGTGTTTTCGATATTACAGCACAGAGCACAACCGGCAGAACGCCTAGTCTCTGCAAATACTCGCCCAGCAATTGCCTGCGTTGATGACGCGACGCCTCAGGTCTACCAATCGAGGCGCCCCGAGATAACCGTGGTCTATCAGTTACCTAAACCATTGCCCAATGGTCAAACCCAGAAGCACCTCAAACCGGAGGAATTTCAGGATCGTCTGGCGATGTTGTTGCCAAAGCCGAGAGAGCATCGTCACAGTTATCATGGTGTGTTCGCCGCCCATGCGAGATTAAGAAAAGAGGTGGTGGCGCGAGCAGGCCTGCCGATTAATGAACCACCGAAAGTGACTCGGGGTGTCGGCGACACTCAGCCGCAGCCATCAGATGAGCAAGGCAAAGCAAAAGATACGGATGGACAAAAAGGATTCGGTAGATTCAAGGGCTTTGTGAGCGGTTGGGCCATGTTGTTAGCCCGTATTTATGATGTATTCCCCCTAGTTTGCCCCCAGTGCGGTGGGTCCATGCGAGTGTTGAGTGCTGTGACCGAGATTCAATCGGTAGAGAAGATACTGACGCACATTAATGAGCCTATCGAAGCACCGGTCATGACGCCAGCGCGATGGCCGCCTCAGGCCGGGTTCGATTTTGATCAGCGGGTTGATGATGAGGGGGCTACTGATCAGACCTTAATCTTAGGATCACTACTTTACTGGATGCTTAAGCTTAAAGTGACACTCGGTACATATTGGCTCATGTCTTTCCGCTGTTTTTTTTGGCATTAAGGTTTTGAAACCACTGCTGTTCCTTCAGAGGCCATTTTTCTCTCGATTCCTGTCATAATCTGTGGAAAACTAAACTTTCTGAGTCTACCTTTATAGGTAAAACCGTATGCTGTGCATCTGGATTTCCTCTTTTTAAACTAATGGTTAAACCAATGAAAATTTTTATGACTTCTGCTAATTCTCCCAGAGCTTTGTATAGTTATTTATTACTTGGCTTAATATTCATACTGGCTTTAGCCGCCTGCGCACCCAAAGGTGGGCCAGTCAAAGAGACAATCGTTGAAGACACCCTGACCCTGACTCAATGGTTGGATGAACAATTCGAGATAGAGCTACAATTCTCCCCCATCGGGATGACGTTTCTTGGGCGCAAGGCACGTTACAGTGAACTCGATTCCACTACATACGAGTCGTTTTCTGAAAAAATGGCCTGGAAGAGCGCTTCAGCAAAGGAAATGCAGCGACGCTTCGATCGCGATCAGCTGAGTAACGACGAACGGCTGTCCTATGACCTATGGCTTTATCAGCTAGAGCAGATGCGGGAGGCCGATGCTTTTTTCTACGATGGCCTCGTCTTTGAACAGATGAATGGTATCCAGAGTTTTGCACCTACGTTTTTGATCAATTTTCATCGCGTGGAAGATGAAGGCGATATGTTGGCTTACATCGAACGCGTTAAAGCCATAAAAAAGCTGATGGGGGAATCGATTGCCAATGCTTCGAAAAGTGCTACCAAGGGAGTGGTATCACCCGTATTTGCCTTAGACGGCACTATTAAGCAAGCCGAAAAAGTGATTTCTGGTCAGCCGTTTGACAGCACCAGCGAGAATCGGAGCGCTCTGTGGGCCGATATGCACAAAGAGATCCAGGCGCTGCAAGACAGCGGCACCATTAACGCCGAAACAGCAGAGCGACTCACCATTGATGCGCGAGCTGCGCTGATCAATTACTTGTTGCCTGCCTACAACGACATTATCCAATGGGCTGAAAGCGAAAAGGCCCGCGCACCTGCGGTCGTCACAGGGGTTGGAAAACGGGCCGGTGGCAAGGCTTATTACAATTATCGTTTGCGCAATCAAACCACCACTGACCTTACTGCCGATGAAATTCATCAAATCGGTTTGGAGGAGGTTGCTCGACTGCGCCAAGAAATGGAAGTCATTAAAAGAGAGACTGAGTTTGATGGCACCCTAGCAGAATTTTTTGAGTACATTCGCAACGGTAAATGGAACTACTACCCAGATACTGACGAAGGCCGCCAAGCCTATATCGATGACGCTACCAGCGCCATTGAGGGGATCAAGTCCGAGTTACCCAATTACTTTGGCTTACTTCCTAAAGCCGACCTAGTCGTAAAGCGCGTTGAGCCCTTCCGTGAGCGTGATGGCGCCGCCCAGCATTATTATCCAGGTACGCCCGATGGTTCTCGCCCTGGCACTTACTACGCTCATCTGTCAGATATGACCGCCATGCCCAAGAACCAGTTGGAGGTGATCGCCTACCATGAGGGTCTGCCAGGACATCATATGCAAATTTCAATTGCTCAAGAGCTAGAAGGCGTGCCTCAATTTCGCACGCAGGCTCGGTTTACGGCCTACTCCGAAGGATGGGGACTGTACTCTGAATATCTTGCCAAGGAAATTCCGGGCACCTATACCGACCCCTATCAGGACTTCGGGCGTTTAACGGGAGAAATCTGGCGTTCTATCAGACTCGTTGTAGATACTGGACTGCACTCTCAAAATTGGACTGAGCAAGAAGCCATCGACTACTTTGCTGCGAATTCGCCCGAACCGCTGGAAAGTATCCGCTCAGAAATCCAGCGTTACATTGTGATGCCAGGCCAGGCTACTACTTATAAAATCGGCATGCTCAAAATTCTGGAATTGCGAGCTATGGCGAAGACGCAACTTGGGGAAAACTTCGATATCGCGGCATTTCATGATGTGATCCTTGGTGGCGGCGCTCTGCCTCTGCCATTACTGGAACGAAGGGTGGCCGAATGGATAAGTTCGTATTAAGGCCTGCGCGCTTTTTTAACTATGACAATAAAAGGCTAGGGGTCTAATCGGGTCAGGGTGCCATTAAATTGATCTTTTGGAGCTCCCTCGCTGTTGGTGAGGATCCAAAACTGACATCACATGGCATTTAACAGATCCCTGCTTGTTTCCTAGGTAAGAATTTCTCTTGTCATAATAACAATAGATTCTGTCTCCAAGGATCTCGACGGTGCCTAATCAGATGCTAATGACAGCAACTCAGAGGCATGCGAAAGGGTCTGGTCGGTCACCTGAGCCCCGCCCAACATTCGAGCCAGCTCATCCACTCGCTGTTGACGGTTCAGTGCAACCATCAACGATTCAGCACTGTTGGCTTCTACCACCTTACTGGCTCGGTAATGATGGTGGGCATGAGCTGCTACCTGAGGCTGGTGAGTCACGCTTATGACCTGACCGCGATCACCGAGGGTTTTCAGTAATTGGCCAACAATATCTGCCGTGCTGCCACCTATACCCACGTCGACCTCGTCAAACACCAGAGTCGGTATTTTAGAGTGGGCTGCAGCGACTACTTGAATGGCGAGACTGACGCGCGATAGTTCGCCTCCAGAGGCTATTTTAGCTAAAGGTTTGTGCGGCTGTCCCGGATTAGTGGCGATAACAAACTCAACTTCCTCAAAACCGCTGGCCCTGTATTCACCCTCATTAAATGCCGTTAACTGAACTAATAGCTCAGCACCCTCCATAGAGAGCCTTTGGAGCTGCTGATTAATTTCTGAGGCCATTATTTGCGATGCCTTGCCACGAATAACGCTCAGCTTGTTGGCTACAGTTTCATAGTCAGAAGCCAATTCATCAACTTGCTGTTGTAATGCATCAATACTTTCGCCACCATCTTGCAAACTCTGCAATTCCTGCTCAAGTAAGGTCAATGTCTCGGCAAGTTGGTCTGCATTAACTCGATGTTTGCGTGCTAATTGGAAAATTACCGCTAGCTGGTCCTCCACCAGCTGTAAACGTTGGGGGTCAGCTTCAAAGCGATCCACATAGCTTTCAATTTCGCTGGTGGCTTCCTCAATTTGAATAAGACCGCTTTGCAGAAGCTCTTCAGCATTGCTCAGAGCCTCTGGTTTGTGCTTTAAGCCCGCCAGAGTTGAGAGGGCGCGGTTTAGGCCGTCACGGACATTGAAGCCTTCAGTTTGATCACAGATAGCTAGAACGCTTTGGCTCTCAACAAGAATCTGCTCCGCATTGGCCAAGGTTTGCTGCTCTAGCTCAAGCTTTTCAAGGGAGCTAGAGCTGAGGTCGAGCTGCTGCAGTTCATTGACCTGAAAGCTCAATAAATCTTTGCGTGCAATCAATTCGTCCGACCGCTCCATGAGGCTACTGAGTTTTTTGTTGGCGCTGTGCCAGGCACGAAAGGCAGTCACTACTTGCGTGGCTAGCTCAGTGGTATCGGCATAGTCGTCTAATAACTTGCGATGAGTCTCACGGCGCAGCAGAGATTGGTGCTCATGCTGGCTGTGAATATCCGTCAGCATCTCGCCGAGCTGCTGCAGTTGCTGCATGGTACAACTCTGACCGTTAATATAACCTCGAGAGCGGCCTTCGGCAGTATAGATGCGGCGCAAGATACATTCGTCATCAGCGGAAAAATCATTCTCGCTGAGCCAGATCACAGCGTCATCTATGGTATCGATAGCAAAGGTCGCGGTAATTTCAGCGCGGTCTTTGCCGTGACGGATAGTGCCAGTATCGGCACGATCACCAAGGGCCATGCCCAGAGCATCTAAAACTAGAGATTTACCCGCGCCGGTCTCTCCAGTAATCGCAGTAGTGCCACCAGAGAACTCAATTTCTAGAGTCTCCACCAGGGTGAAATTGTTAATATTGATCGATAGCAGCAAAGTTTTTAACCAATAGATTTTGTTTTAGGTTTATACAGAACAGATTGCCGTTACGCAATCGCTTGAAACTTAATAGTTTGCCCCCATATCTATAACCAGCGTAAAACTAACGATCCATAGGATCAATCATGACAACAATAATGTGAGGAGTTGGCGTGTCGGAAGAAACCAACAAAGATGACAAAACTGCAGTAAATGACGATCAGGTTGCACCACAGGATGACAAAAAAGCGGCTCTGGACGAGTTAAATGCCGATATTGAAGCGGAACTCGTTGATCAGATGGATCAGGAGCCTGAGCAGTCAGAGACAGAGCAACTTCAACAGCAGGTTGCCAGTGCGAAAGATCAGGTGTTGCGCGTTCAGGCGGAAATGCAAAACCTACGTCGCCGCGCTGAGCGCGATGTCGAAAATGCCCACAAGTACGCCTTAGATAAATTTGCCCCTGAGCTTTTGCCCGTGGTGGATAACCTAGAGCGTGCACTAGCGGCAATTGATAGCGAAGACGCCGGGCAAAAAGCCGTTGCCGAAGGTATAGAGCTTACCCTAAAGACCTTTGTTGATGTGTTGCTGCGCTACAAAGTTGAGGCTGTTGACCCGGCCGGGCAACCGTTCGATGCAGAGCTTCATCAGGCAGTAAGCATGGTGCCCAATGCGGATATTGAACCGAATACGGTGATGGACGTGTTTCAGAAGGGCTACACGCTAAATGGTCGATTACTGCGGCCTGCAATGGTAGTGGTATCAAAACCAGCCTAACAAAAAATGGCTTTTTAATTACCTTAACCCTTGAAGTTATGAAATTAGCATCCATATATCGACCAAGTAATTAATTAATTTGAAAAACCCTGGAAACAGGCTTTAAAGACTAGTAACGGAGAGTTAAAAAATGGGAAAAATTATCGGAATTGATTTGGGAACGACCAACTCATGTGTTGCCGTACTCGAAGGCGATAAGCCCAAAGTAATTGAAAATGCAGAGGGTGCGCGCACTACACCTTCTGTTGTGGCTTACACCGATGAAGGTGAAATTTTAGTTGGTCAGTCAGCTAAACGTCAGGCAGTAACTAATCCGCATAATACAGTTTACGCAGTTAAGCGTTTGATTGGCCGTCGATTTGAAGACGATGTGGTGCAAAAAGACATTAAAATGGTGCCCTACAAGATTGTTAAGGCTGACAACGGTGATGCCTGGGTAGAAATCAAAGGTGACAGTAAGGCAGCACCACAGATTTCTGCTGAAGTTCTGAAGAAAATGAAGAAAACCGCTGAAGACTATCTTGGCGAAACGGTGACTGAAGCGGTAATTACCGTTCCTGCATACTTCAATGATTCCCAGCGTCAGGCTACTAAAGATGCAGGCCGTATCGCTGGATTGGATGTTAAACGTATTATCAATGAGCCAACTGCCGCGGCGCTGGCCTATGGTATCGATAAAACCGCCGGCGACAGTGTTGTTGCTGTGTACGATCTCGGTGGTGGTACCTTTGATATTTCGATTATTGAAATCGCCGATGTCGATGGTGAGAAGCAATTTGAAGTGTTGGCTACTAACGGTGATACATTCCTTGGTGGTGAAGACTTTGATATGCGTCTGATCGAGTATTTGTCAGAGGAGTTTAAAGTCGATAGCGGTATCGATATTCACGGTGACCCACTGGCAATGCAGCGCCTTAAAGAGGCTTCTGAAAAAGCCAAGATTGAGCTGTCTTCAAGTGCACAGACCGAAGTTAATCTGCCCTATATTACTGCTGATGCCACAGGTCCTAAGCACCTGGTTGTTAAGCTGACACGTGCCAAACTTGAGTCCTTAGTTGAAGACCTGGTTGAACGTTCTTTGACGCCACTCAAAGTCGCGCTTAAAGATGCCGGAAAGTCCACGTCTGAGATCGATGAAATTATCTTGGTTGGTGGCCAGACTCGCATGCCGCTGGTACAAGAAAAAGTGACCGCATTTTTCGGTAAAGAGCCACGTAAAGATGTGAATCCTGACGAAGCCGTTGCTGTCGGTGCAGGTCTGCAGGGTGCAGTTCTGGCTGGAGATGTAACCGATGTACTGCTTCTGGATGTAACTCCCCTGAGTCTGGGCATTGAAACCATGGGTGGCGTTGCCACTCCAGTGATCGAGAAAAACACTACGATTCCTACCAAGAAATCACAGATTTTCTCTACCGCTGACGATAACCAGACCGCAGTGACTATTCACGTGGTTCAAGGTGAGCGCAAGCAGGCCACAGGCAATAAATCATTGGGCCGTTTTGATCTGGCTGATATTCCACCAGCACCACGCGGCATGCCTCAGATTGAAGTAACATTTGATATTGATGCTAACGGGATTCTGAACGTAGGTGCGAAAGATAAGGCGACTGGCAAAGAGCAGTCGATTATTATTAAAGCATCTTCAGGTCTGTCTGATGATGAGATCGATGCAATGGTCAAAGATGCTGAAGCCAATGCTGCAGAAGATGAAAAGTTTGCCGAACTGGTACAGGCGCGCAATACCGCTGATGGCCTGGCTCATGCCGCCAGAAAGACTCTCGAAGAAGCAGGTGACAAGGCCAGTGATGAAGAGAAGGCGGCAATTGAAGCTGGCATCAAACAGGTAGAGGAAGCGGTGCAGGGTGATGATAAAGAAGCGATTGACGCGGCCGCCGGTATTCTTTCTGAGGCCTCATCTGGCCTAGCACAAAAAATGTATGCAGAGCAGGCCGAAGCGGGTCAAGCTGAAGGCGGCGAACAGGCCGCTGGCGAAGATGCGATGGATGCAGAGTTTGAAGAAGTAAAAGAAACAGAAGAAGAGAAAGAAGACGGCAAGTAAGTGCTTAGGATTTTTTCTTCTTCCATTAGGCGCGGGCTCTGTTCCGCGCCTAGTTATATCAGCAATAGTTAGGAATAAAGAACCAAGTTATGGCCAAACGTGACTACTACGAAGTACTGGGTGTTGAAAACGGCGCCTCTGATGCCGAAATTAAGAAGGCCTTTCGCCGCATAGCGATGAAACATCACCCTGACCGCAATCCAGGTGATAGCAGTGCAGAGGAGAAGTTTAAAGAGGCGCAGGAAGCCTATGAAATTCTCGGAGACGATGACAAAAAGGCGGCTTATGACCGCTTTGGTCATGCTGGTGTTGACGGTAACTCCGGTGGCGGCGGGGGTGGCTCTGGCTTTGGGGATGTGTTCGGGGATGTCTTTGGCGACATCTTTGGTGGCGGTGGCCGAGGCGGTCGCAGTGGCCCTGCGAGAGGCTCAGATCTAAGGTATGACCTGCAGTTAGATTTAGAGGATGCAGTAAGGGGCAAAACTGTGCAGATTGACGTGCCCACCATGAGTGCCTGTGATCCCTGTGATGGCTCTGGTGCTCGCAAAGGGTCATCACCTGTTACCTGCGATACCTGTGGAGGTGTTGGTCAGGTACGCATGTCTCAGGGTTTCTTCTCAGTACAGCAGGCCTGCCCAAAATGTCATGGTCGTGGTCAGATAATTTCTGATCCCTGCGGTCAATGCCATGGTCAGGGCGTCAAGGAGGAGCGTAAGACATTATCTGTTAAGATTCCTGCGGGAGTCGATACAGGGGATCGTATTCGTTTAGCTGGCAAGGGTGAGGCAGGACCTCAGGGTGGCCCCACCGGTGATCTATATGTGCAGATGCATGTCCGTGATCATGCAATATTTGATCGCGATGGTGCTAATTTGCACTGCGAAGTACCAATTAGTTTCGCTCAGGCAGCATTGGGTGGCGAGCTTGAAGTACCGACTTTATCTGGAAAGGTAAAGCTGAAGATTCCGGTAGAAACTCAAAGTGGAAAGTTGTTTCGCTTGCGCGGTAAAGGAGTTAGTCCGGTTCGCGGTGGTGCTACTGGAGACCTGCTATGTCGTGTCATTCTTGAAACGCCGATAAATTTAAATGCAGAGCAAAAAGAGCATCTCAAACAGTTTGACAAAAGCTTGGCTGGTAAAAGCAAGCATTCTCCGCGCACCAATAACTGGTTTGATGGGGTAAAGAAATTCTTCGATAATTTAACTGGTTGATAGTAGAGTATCGTTTTTTAGTGGCGACACAAACAGGAGTATCACCATGAGTAATATTGCAATAATAGGCGCTGGCGGCCGCATGGGGAAAGCTCTGATCGAGGTAATCTCGCAAACTGAAGGTGTGCAGCTTACTGCAGCGCTCGAACGACCAGACAGCTCATTAATCGGCGTTGACGCTGGCGAATTGGCTGGTATTGGGCGCAATAATATTGCTGTAGTGGCTTCTCTTGAGGCCGCAGATTCCTTTGATGTGTTAATCGACTTTAGTGTTCCAGCAGTGACCGCAGTCAATGCCAAATTCTGTGCCCAGCATGGCAAGAAAATGGTGATAGGCACCACAGGTCTGAATGGTGAGCAGCTAGAGCAGGTTCAAATAGCAAGCCGCAGTAACGCTCTGTGTATGGCCTCTAATTACGCTACCGGGGTAAACCTAGTATTCAAACTCGCCGAATTGGCGGCCTCAGTGTTGGGCGATGAAGTTGATATTGAAATTAGTGAAGCCCATCACCGCCATAAGATTGATGCTCCGTCAGGAACGGCGCTATCTCTTGGTGAGTCTGTAGCAGGCGCCTTGGGCCGCGATTTAAAAGAAGTGGCCGTGTATGGGCGCGAGGGCCAAACTGGGGCGCGCGACCGCCAAACCATTGGCTTTGCAACAGTGCGAGCCGGAGACATTGTCGGCGATCATACTGTACTGTTTGCCGCCGAGGGTGAGCGAGTAGAGATTACTCACAAGGCCTCTAGTCGAACAGCCTTTGCTCGCGGAGCCGTCCGGGCCGCCAAGTGGCTCGGTGATAAAGAACCTGGACTGTTTGATATGCAGGATGTGTTGGGTCTCGTGTAAAAGCACAAAAATATCGACGACAGTGATAGACAAAATCTGCCTTCTTCCATACAATGCTCTCCTAACACCGCCACCAATAGGCGGTCTCGTTCCGAGAGGTTAGGCTACAGCAGAATAGATTATTTAAGCGAGATGAGACGATCAGTTTCATCTCGCTTTTTTGCAAATATAAGTAACAGACTGCTGTCATATTCGGATTTTTCGATGTCTAGATGCCACTCATACTCGAGTGATATTTTAACTATTTAGGAGGTTGTGTGAATTCCCAGACTTACCGGGAAGCCGTACTCGCGCTAGCAGACGGAACAATTTTCAGAGGAACTGCCATTGGCGCAGATGGATCCTCTGTTGGTGAAATAGTTTTTAACACAGCCCTCTCAGGGTATCAGGAAATACTCACTGACCCCTCATATGCCCGCCAGATCGTTACGCTTACCTATCCTCATATCGGCAATGTCGGCGTGAACAAGGAAGATGAAGAATCCGATAAGATCTGGGCGGCAGGGCTAGTTATCCGTGACTTGCCGCTTCTGGCTTCAAACTTCCGCAGTGAACAACGTCTCGATGATTACCTAAAAGAAAAAGGCGTTGTAGGTATTGCTGATATAGATACTCGTAAACTAACCCGCATACTGCGTGAAACTGGTGCGCAGAATGGCTGCATTATGGCGGGCAATGTGAGTGACGAACAGGCCCTAACCGCGGCTCGAGCATTTGCTGGCTTAGAAGGAATGGATCTTGCCAAAGAAGTGACCACTGCCAGTACCTACCAGTGGTCCGAACACAGTTGGGAATTGGGTGTTGGCCACAAAATTCAGGATCCCAGCAGTGCTAAATTTAAAGTTGTAGCCTACGATTTCGGCGTTAAGCGCAATATATTACGGATGCTGGTCGACCGTGGTTGTGAGCTTATTGTGGTGCCGGCTCAGACACCAGCGGCGGATGTTCTGGCTATGAATCCAGACGGAATATTCCTGTCTAATGGCCCCGGAGATCCAGAGCCCTGTGATTATGCAATTCAGGCCATCGGTGAAATTCTTACAACCGATATTCCCGTATTCGGTATCTGCTTAGGCCACCAACTACTAGCACTGGCCTCTGGCGCTAAAACCGCAAAGATGAAGTTTGGTCACCATGGTGCTAACCACCCGGTAGAAGATATTGAGAACAATGTAGTGATGATTACCAGCCAAAACCATGGTTTTGCTGTTGATGAAGCGAGTTTGCCGGCTAACCTGATTGCCACACATCGATCATTGTTTGATGGTTCGTTGCAAGGTATTCATCGCACTGACAAACCAGCATTTAGTTTTCAAGGGCACCCTGAAGCCAGTCCTGGTCCCCATGAGGCAGCAGTACTGTTTGATCATTTTATTGAATTAATGGAAGCGAAACGCTAGGCACTTGCGGAGACGACATGCCAAAAAGAACTGATATAAAAAGCATCCTCATTCTTGGAGCTGGTCCGATTATTATTGGCCAGGCTTGTGAGTTTGACTATTCCGGTGCCCAGGCCTGTAAAGCGCTTCGTGAGGAAGGTTTCCGAGTAATTCTGGTTAACTCTAACCCAGCTACTATTATGACTGACCCGGCAATGGCCGATGCCACTTATATTGAACCAGTAGAATGGCGCACTGTGGCACGTATCATTGAACAGGAACGCCCAGATGCTCTGCTGCCGACAATGGGTGGTCAGACAGCGTTGAATTGTGCTCTAGACCTAGCCAAACATGGCGTTCTTGACGAGTTTGGTGTCGAGATGATCGGTGCCAATGCTGACGCGATCGACAAGGCGGAAGATCGCGAACGCTTTGATAAGGCGATGAAAGCAATCGATCTAGATACGCCCAATTCCGGTATTGCTCACAGTATGGAAGAGGCAGTTCAGGTTGCAGATCGTTTTGGATTTCCCTGTATTATTCGCCCCTCATTTACTATGGGTGGCTCCGGCGGCGGTATAGCTTACAACCGCGAAGAATTTGAAGAGATCTGCCGTCGCGGATTAGATCTTTCGCCCACCAATGAGTTATTGATTGATGAATCACTTATTGGCTGGAAAGAGTTTGAAATGGAAGTAGTTCGCGATCGCAAAGACAACTGTATTATTGTCTGCGCTATTGAAAATCTAGATCCAATGGGTATTCACACTGGTGACTCAATAACCGTTGCTCCTGCTCAGACACTGACCGACAAAGAATACCAAATTATGCGCAACGCCTCGATTAGGGTACTGCGTGAGATTGGTGTAGAAACAGGCGGGTCCAACGTACAGTTTGCGGTTAACCCAGATGATGGTCGACTCATTGTTATTGAGATGAATCCCAGAGTCTCTCGTTCATCGGCACTGGCCTCAAAGGCGACTGGTTTCCCAATTGCTCGAGTAGCGGCAAAGCTGGCTGTAGGCTACACCCTTGATGAGCTACAAAACGAAATTACCGGGGGTGCGACACCGGCTTCATTTGAGCCAAGTATTGATTATGTTGTTACCAAGATCCCACGTTTTGCCTTCGAAAAATTTGATCAGGCAGATCAGAGTCTTACCACCCAGATGAAGTCTGTGGGTGAGGTAATGGCAATTGGTCGCACCTTCCAAGAATCTATGCAAAAAGCTCTACGCGGTCTCGAGGTTGGTGTTGCTGGCTTTGATCCTGTGTTGGATGTTAATGATGAAAATGCCAGCGCCATACTGACCAATCAGCTTGCGGAAGCCGGTCCAGATCGTATCTGGTATCTCGCCGATGGTTTCCGTCAGGGCATGAGTGTAGAAGAAATCTTTGCGATCACTAAGGTTGATCGCTGGTTTCTGGTGCAGATCGAAGACCTTATCAAAGACGAACTGAATCTGCAGGGCGTGGCGCTGTCCGATCTCAGTAAGCAGGCCATTTACCGCCTCAAACGCAAAGGGTTTGCCGACCGTCGTCTGGCTGATATTTTGGGTTGTAGTGAAACCCAAATGCGCGAAGTGCGCTATGACTTTGGCATTCACCCTGTGTATAAGCGTGTTGATACCTGTGCTGCGGAGTTTGCTACAGACACAGCTTATATGTATTCGACCTACGAGGAAGAGTGCGAAGCGCGTCCGAGCAACAAAGACAAAATTTTGGTTTTAGGTGGCGGTCCCAACAGAATTGGGCAGGGCATCGAATTTGATTACTGCTGTGTGCATGCAGCTCTAGCCATGCGTGAAGATGGTTATGAAACCATTATGGTTAACTGTAACCCAGAGACCGTTTCTACAGATTATGATACATCGGACCGACTGTTCTTCGAGCCGGTTACCTTGGAAGATGTGCTTGAAATCGTGCGTGTAGAAAAGCCCAAAGGTGTGATTGTCCAGTTTGGCGGTCAAACACCTCTTAAGCTGGCGCGCGCTCTTGAAGCTGCAGGAGTTCCAATTGTTGGTACCACTCCTGATGCGATTGACCGTGCCGAAGACCGCGAGCGCTTTCAGCAAATGATCGAGAAGCTTGACCTGCTGCAGCCGCGCAACGCAACAGCCCGCAGTGCAGACCAGGCGGTTGAGCTCGCTAAAGAAATTGGTTATCCACTGGTCGTACGCCCCTCCTATGTCCTGGGCGGCCGCGCTATGGAGATCGTCTACAAAGAAGAAGAGCTTCGCCACTATATGAAAACTGCCGTACAGGTTTCTGATGACAGTCCAGTGTTGTTGGATTTCTTCCTGCCAAATGCCATTGAAATGGATGTGGACGCAGTGAGTGATGGCGAACAGGTAGTGATCGGCGCGATTATGCAGCACATTGAACAGGCCGGTATTCACTCCGGTGATTCAGCCTGTTCACTGCCGCCCTATAGTCTCAGTGAAGATGTTCAGGATGATATGCGTGAAGTGTGCCGCAAGATGGCGGTTGAATTGGGTGTTCGCGGGTTGATGAATGTGCAGCTGGCGCTTCAAGACGGCAAAATCTATGTTATTGAGGTCAATCCCCGTGCCTCACGTACAGTTCCATTTGTCTCCAAGTGCATTGGTACCTCACTGGCTAAGGTCGCGGCTCGTTGCATGGTTGGTCAGACACTCGAGTCTCAGAGCTTTACCAGGGAAATTATCCCACCTTACTTCAGTGTCAAAGAGGCTGTATTTCCGTTTAATAAATTTCCCGGTATCGATCCTATTCTTGGGCCTGAAATGAAGTCGACAGGAGAAGTAATGGGTGTTGGTGAAACCTTTGCCGAAGCCTATGGCAAAGCGGAACTTGGTGCTAGTGACGAAATTCCTTCCAAGGGCACAGTCTTTATAAGTGTTCGAGAGCGGGATAAACAACAGTTACCAGCCCTGGCTAAAAAACTCCAAGATCTTGGGTTTAAGTTGGTGGCCACTAAGGGTTCGGCTGACGTTATCGAGCAGGCAGGTTGCGATGTACAGGTGGTCAACAAGGTTAAAGAGGGCCGTCCTCATATTGTCGATATGATTAAGAGTGATAAGGTAGATTTGATTATCAACACCACAGAGGGGCGTCAGGCAATCTCTGATTCCTCGACCATCCGCTCCAGTGCAGAACAGCATAGAGTGTATTACACTACTACTATGGCTGGAGGTAGTGCTGTGTGCGAAGCGCTAGTGTTCTCCCGCGCTGTTGACGGTGAAATAAAAGTACGCAGCTTACAGTCGCTGCACAAGGAAATTGGTTAATGCAAAAATATGCTATGACAGTCGAGGGTGAAGCCGCCCTGCGTAAAGAGCTAGACCATCTGGTAAAGGTGGTACGCCCAGCAATTGTTGAGGCTATTGCGACTGCTCGAGAGCACGGTGACCTTAAGGAAAATGCCGAATATCACGCCGCCCGTGAGCAGCAGAGTTTTGCTGAGGGTCGAGTGCAAGATATCGAAGGCAAACTGTCTAACTCTCAGGTTATCGATATATCCAAAATGCCTCAAACGGACCGCGTAATTTTTGGTTCACTGGTGACCATTATCAATTTGGAAACTGAGACTACAGTTAGCTACCGTATTGTTGGAGATGATGAGGCGGACGTAAAGCAGGGCAAGATTTCCTATCAGTCACCCATTGCCCGAGCGCTCATCAGCAAAGAAATCGGTGACGTTGTGGTGGTCAAAGCGCCGAGTGGCGATATCGAATATGAGATCGATGATGTGGTATATAAATAGGCCTAGACGTTAGCCGATAGTAAAAAAACCATAAGCGCTTTTTGTGCATGGAGGCGATTTTCAGCCTCGTCCCAAACCACCGAAATATTCTCGTCTTCCAATAGAGCAGCGGATACCTCTTCCTCGCGATGAGCTGGCAGGCAATGCATAAAGATTGCTTTGTCGGCAGCTTTCGACATCAGTGCATGGTTGACCTGAAAGCCTGAAAAATGCGCCATTCTAACCTCTTGCTCTGTCTCTTGACCCATCGAAGCATAGACATCGGTAGTGACCAGGTGCGCGCCACTTACTGCTTCTGTTGGACTGCGGGTTATTGTTACTCGGTCTCCAGCCTCAGTAACTAATTGAGCATCTGGTTCGTAGCCCTCCGGGCAGGCAATATTCAATTTAAAATCGAGCAATATGGCAGCATTAATCCACGAGTGGCACATATTGTTGCCATCGCCTATCCAGGCTACCGTTTTACCCTGAATAGAACCGCGATGCTCCGTGAAAGTTTGCACATCGGCCAGCAATTGGCAGGGATGATACTGATCGGTTAGCGCATTTATTACCGGCACTTTGGAATACTGTGCAAAGCGCTCGATAATATCGTGGCCGAAGGTTCTAATCATGACTATATCAACCATGCGAGAGATTACCCGGGCAGAATCCTCTATTGGCTCGCCTCGGCCTAGCTGCGAGTCATTGGGCGATAAAAATAGGGCGTCACCGCCCAGTTGAGCCATTCCTGCTTCAAAAGATACGCGAGTCCGAGTGGATGATTTCTCGAAAATCATCCCCAGAACTTTACCGCTAAAAATCGGATCTTGGCGTCCTTCTCGGTGAGCCGCTTTCATTTCAATGGCCAACTTAATAATCTGATTAAATTCGTCAGTATTGAGGTCGCGTAGGGTTAAAAAATGTCTAATAGCCATAGGTTAGTCCTTGTCGAACGCTTTAATCAGCGGCACTAAAATATCTACCAGTTGATCCGCCTCATTGTCGGTCATAATTAACGGCGGCAATAATCTAATTACAGTGTCTGCCGTGACATTGAGAATTAAACCCCTTTCCATAGCGGCCATAAATAATGGCTGACAGGGTTTATTCAGCTCTATGCCAATCATACAGCCAAGACCGCGTATCTCTTTTACATGGGCAGTGGTTGCTAATTCATTTCTCAGTCCGGCCATGATTCTATTACCGAGCTCGGCTGCGCGTTTATCAAGGCCGCTATCGACAATCTCTTTGACTACTGCCAAACCGGCTGCACAGGACAGAGGGTTTCCACCAAAGGTCGAACCATGCTTGCCTGGCTGCATGAGCAGTGCTGCATCTCCTGAGGCCAAGCAGGCACCAATGGGAACGCCATTGCCTAGGCCTTTTGATGTTGTCACTACATCGGGGACAATCTCACTGTGCTGGTAGCAGAAATATTTTCCGGTACGCCCATTGCCTGTTTGCACCTCATCGAGCATTAATAGCCAACCGCGCTGATCGCAAAGAGCTCTGAGGTTTGATAAGTAATCTTTATCGGCTAGCCTAATTCCTCCTTCACCTTGGATCGGCTCAACCATAACCGCACATATGTTGGAATTATTGTCACCAATAGTTTCAAGAGCGGCTATGTCATTGAATGGACCGCGTGCAAAACCGCTAACCAGAGGTTCAAAACCGGCTTGGACTTTACGACTGCCAGAAGCACTTAAGGTCGCGAGAGTGCGGCCATGAAATGCGTTGTCCATCACTAAGATAGTAGGTAGTTGTATGCCTTTACTATGGCCGTACAGTCGGGCCAATTTTATGGCGGCCTCATTGGCTTCAGCTCCGGAGTTACCAAAAAATACATTGGTCATGCCCGAGACTTCTCGAAGTTTATCGGCAAGTTCAATCTGATTAGGAATGTCAAAAAAGTTTGAACAGTGGGTTAGTGCTTTAGCTTGTGCGGCGACTGCAGCGGCCACAACTGGATGAGAATGGCCCAGGCCACATACAGCGATTCCAGAGAGTGCATCAAGATACTTGTTCCCCTTATTATCCCACAGCCAAGCACCATTGCCTGCAGTCATGGTTGCCGCTTTAGTTCCATAAGTGTTCATCAGCGCGCTGGTCGCCATGTAAATATGCCTTTTCATTTTGGAATCAAAAAAGGGCAGCTTTGCTGCCCTTCCCAACGGATAGTATATTAATATAGGCACGTTTTTTCAATAAACCGGCACCACAGTCAATGTTTGCTTTTGCCCGAGATGAGCTGACTTATTACTGGGTGAAGTAAAACTGTCGCCACAGGCGTAACCCAAACCAAAGGGACAGTATCCATACCATCAGTTCTATCCAGTTTGGATTGCTGTTGTAACCGAAAAAACCCTTTAAAAATACGCCGATATGGCCTTTGTCGTGAAATAGATGCGTGTACTGTTGCTTGCCATTCAGGTCGTAACTATAAAATGCCGGATTGTCCGATGGTTGCAACTCTTCGATAGGTTCAAGAATACTATATGGTCTGGTGATCTCGCTTTTTGATTCAAGCCCTATGAGGTTAAGATGACCTCCCTTGACCATAAATTCTTCTACCTCATGGGTGCCATAAGTCATCATGCCTGAGGCAAATATAACTAGCAGTAAACTGGTGATCCTAAAATAGGACCGCAAGTTGGCTTTTTTGCCCTGAATTACTACGGCATATCCGATCATTATGGCAATAAAAAGGCCTGAGAAGAATCCTATATACGAGAATGACTCCATCATTGAGAAGCTGCCCATTAAGAAGATAACTGTTTCAAAGCCCTCACGTAAAATTGCAAAGAACACTATCAGAAAAACACCCCAGCCAGCATTAGCAATCGCAGTGTTGGTATCTGCCGCTAGCTCTGACGTTTGTCCTACTTGTTTGGAGAGCCAAAAAATGACATACCAGATCAGACCTGCGGTTATGAACATAGCGACAGCTTCAAATAGAGCCTCAATAGAGGCGTTGCCAATAGAGGCTTTAACCCGGACTAGCGCAAGCCCAGCTAGTGCACTAGCTATAATCGCACATCCGACGCCAAGCCAGAGCTGTCTAATTTGACTTTTAAGACCCTGTTTCTCTAATAAGGTATAGATGATTCCGACGATCAGTGCTGCTTCCATACTCTCACGGAACATAATAATAAATTCATTCATAGTAAGTATCACACCCTGTCATTGTGCTGTTCGGATTTAAGTTGAGGGATTTACACTGTTTGGAAATTTTTCGATGCCCATCATTATACAGAAACACACTTAAATGCAAATAGTTATCATTACGATAATCTGATCAAGCTGTTCTCTAATTTCATATTTACCTTGTATAGCTAACTCAGCTACGGAACTTGCACAGGTCATCACGGGCATGTCCTATTAAAAGTCATACGGCCTGTTGACTTTGGTAATGCGAATCATTATCATTTGTACTTGTAAATATAACGGCGGTTCAGAAATTACTGTTTGTCTTGGGGCTTGGAGATGTTAAGCGACGTTACAAACCCCTCTAAACTCACATAAACCCGCTTGCTCATTGGTGATGATCGAGAAAGCGATCAATACAAATACTCAAGGAATTAGTATGAATTATCAGTCAATCCTGTCGAAAGCGCTCATTGGACTCTGTCTTTGCCTTCTTGTCGCCTGTGGTGGCGGTGGAGGAGGTTCGCCTGCACCTGCACCTGTAATTACTGACACGGATGGCGATGGTTTTGCTGATACAGACGACGCATTCCCAAATGATCCTTCCGAGTCTGTCGATGCTGACGGAGATAATGTGGGTGATAATACCGATAATTGTCCGGATACTGCCAATGAGGGTCAGGCAGACTCCGATGCTAATGGGCAGGGTGATGCCTGCGATGCAATGCCAGAGCTATATGCCTATACCAACTCAATGTACACGCCCGATAGTGACTCAGTGAGCTACACAGGACAAACTGCGAGACATTTACTTATTTCTGGCATGGTTGACTATATGTCGGCGATGACTGAATCAGGGAAAACTAAAGCCGAATATTTCACTGATCTTGATTTCTTTATGAGTGGCGATGGTGCCGATGGCGCGTCTACTGGTTTTACGGTTAAAAACGGAGCGTCTGATGGTAGCGATGTAGATAATGCGGTGACTTACGGCGCTGTGTCTTCCGGGAAGAATTTAGATGGAAAGATTGCCGGCGGAAACGGAGAAGGTGGCGGTGAGACCTCTAAATTAATTGGTGGCGAGTTCTTTGGTTGGTCCGATGGATTGCCCTTGGGTTCTCTGCCGATAAATCTGGTAGACCTATGGATTGACCAGCTGGCCACTCAGGCGTCTGACGGTACCTCAGTGACTATATCAACTGTCGATGATGATGTTAACGTCAGCAGCGTGCAATATGATGCACATGGTCGTAATCAGCGCCAGCTATTACAGAAATTCTTACTTGGTGCTGTTACCTTTTCACAGGGCACCAACGATTACTTTCAGGCAGATTTTGCCGCTCAGATTACCGAGCAGGAGAAGGGTGTTAAAAATTATTCAGCTGCCGAACATAATTATGACGAGGCCTTTGGTTACTATGGCGCAGCACGTGATAACAAAGCCTATACAGATCTAGAAGCCCGCGCCAAAAGTGGCCGCAGCGATTGGAAAAATGGCTATCACGATACAGATGGCAATGGCCTGATCGATCCTCGCAGTGAGTTTAATTTTGGTAACTCTCAAAACTGTGCGAAACGCGATGTCGGCTCTGCTGATAATGCCAGCCCAACTGACCTGTCGAATGAGGCCATGAATGCATTCCTCGCCGGTCGTCAAATTCTGAGTAATACAGCTAATGCAGGCGCTATGTCTACAACCGAAGAGGCTGCTCTTCAAACGCACATAAAGGCGGCGGCACTGGCTTGGGAAAAATGTATTGCAGCCACTGTGATTCATTATATTAATGATGTCACCACAGATATGGGTAACTATTCAGCAGGCAAATTTGCCAATGTTGCTAATTTTACCGATGTAGCCAAGCACTGGTCAGAGATGAAGGGCTTTGCATTGGGCCTTCAGTTCAGCCCATTTTCCCCTTTCCGTGATGACGTAGTGACTTCAGTTGACCTCGATGATTTGAAAACACTACTTGCCGATTTAGGTGATGCGCCTGTTTTAGCTGATGGTAGTCAGGGTGGGGTTTTGGCTGGTGATACAGATACCGCCATAGCCGCGTATACTTCCAAGCTCGCTACTGCTAGGCAGACGCTGCAGACGGCCTACGGCTTTGATGCGGACAATGTCGCCGGTTGGTAATTTTTTAAACGCCTGAATAATAGAGGCGTAATGGGCTAAATTTTTTGGGGCTAGCTGCGGTTAGCCCCTACTTATTGGAGAGAGAAAATATGCTTCGCTTTTGTAGTTCTATGGCTCTTTTAGTGCTTTGTCTAACTGGGTGCGTGGACCAATCTCGAGATGTCGCTTCTTCCGGAGAAGATTCCAGAGATGATAACAACACCAACACATCGGATGATAATAGTACTGATTCAAATGCGGCGTTTGATCGTACTGCTCTTATGACTAATCTGGTTGATTCAATTTTCATACCCAATTATCAAGCGACCGCGACATTGGCTGACTCGTTCTCTGGAGATTCGGGGTCCCTAGCCGCCTATTGCGATGCAATAGGATCTGAAGATGAGGAGACGAGTCTAGCCACTGCTCAAACCGATTGGTTAGACTTAATGGACGCAGTGCAAAAAACTGAGATGCATATTATTGGCCCTGCCTTGCGCAACGAGGAGGCTTTGCATAACCGAGTATATTCTTATTCAACCGGTAGTCTGGCGACCTGCGCGCTCGATCAGGCTGTTGTCGATGCTTCTAGTCAAGATTTTCAGGTTTCCAGTCGCGCATTCAATCAGCGAGGCATGGGAGCACTCGAGTATTTGCTATTTAATAGCAACCTTAATCATTCTTGCTCTAGTCAGGTTCAGGCAACCGAGTCGTGGAATGAGCTGACGCAGTCTGAGCGTAAAAACCAGCGCTGTGGTCTCGCTGAGAAATTAGCTGCAGACGTTGCTGAGGCATCCAATTTAATACACAGCCAATGGGTCGAGGGTGATAGCCCGTTTAGGACCCAATTCTTAAACGAAGACAGCCAGGGCGAAAACTTCCAATTGATTACGGATGGGATTTTTTACTTAGAAACGTTTACTAAATCTCAAAAGCTAACGATTCCCCTAGGGCTTGATGACAAATGTAGTTCAGTGACCTGCCCTGGTCTAGTTGAATCACCTTACAGTGAGACTTCACTGCGCAACGTTCGAACCAATGCGGCAGAATTTCTTAGGATATTCAATGGTGGATCAGGTCTTGGTTTTGATGATTTGATCAATCAAGAAGGCTTCACTGACATCAGTTTGCGATTCCAGAATCAACTGAGTGAGGTGGATGACAGATTTGCCCAGATATCGGGTTCGTTAAATGATCAACTAGCCCTGGTTGAAGCCGATCCGAGTGACCCGGCCTGCCTCAATGCCTTCGCCAATCCAAGTGAAGACAGCACAATAGGTGCCTGTAGCCTGGCTGGACTGCTAAAGGGCGTAACGGATGATTTAAAAATCGAATTTGTAACCATTGTTGGGGTTGCAATTCCAGGAAGGGTGCAATCTGATAATGATTAAAATTAATCACATAACCTGTTTGAGTCTTGCCGCTATAATATCGTGCGGTGCAGCCGCTGTGGATATTGAGCCGCCTAAGCTTGAAGAAGTTCTAATTATTGGTAGCAAAGAAGATAAAGCAAAACTGGCAGGTTCTGGTGTTCAGATTGGGCAGGAGTTAATTGAAAAGCAGTCATACACTGATCTTAATCAGCTAATTAGTATGGCGCCTGGCGTTTATGTTCGAGAGGAGGACGGCTATGGTTTGCGTCCAAATATCGGCATTCGTGGTGCCACTGCGGAGCGTAGTCAAAAAATTACTATTATGGAAGATGGCGTGCTGATTGCGCCTGCACCTTATTCCGCTCCAGCGGCATACTACATAACCAATGCTGCAAGATTGTATGCGCTAGAAGTACTCAAAGGGCCGGCCTCCATTCAGTTTGGCCCGCATACAGTGGGTGGGGCGGTTAACCTAGTCACAAGGCCAGCTTCTTGGCAGAATTTTGCAGAATTAAATTACACGGTCGGTACAGATCGGTTTCAGAGGATGTCAGCAACTAGTGAATTTGTCACCGGCAATATAAGTTTTATGTTGGATGCCATGCATTACTCCAGTGATGGTTTTAAGCAACTGGCAAGTGGCGGTGATACTGGCTTTGAGCGAAATGATTTCAATGCCAAGATACATTGGCAGCCGGAAACGGAACTTAATCAGATAGTCGTTATTAAGGTTGGCTATGCCGATGAAGACTCTAATGAAACCTATCTAGGGTTGACCGACACCGATTTCGACCGTGACCCAACGCTGCGTTATCCCTCGTCAGAGTTAGATCGATTTGTATCTGATCACAGTCAGCTACATTTCAGCCACAAGATTGAGTTTAAAAATAACCTACAGCTAACCACCAAGGTCTATTTTAATGAGTTTAATCGATCTTGGAATAAGTTCGATGGCTTTATTGGAGGGCCCAATGCAAAACTGGTGCTTAACTCGCCGAGTCAATATGTGTCTGCTTATAAGGTGTTAGCTGGTAGCCAAGACAGCGCTGAAGCGGGACTGACGATTGATGTTACAGATAATGATCGGGCCTATAGCTCGGATGGTATTCAGTTTGATTTGTCCAAAGAATTTAGTTTCGCCGGAATTGATCACAAATTTGATGTTGGTGTTCGTTACCACCATGACGATGTTGAGCGTGATCATCAGCAACGCAGTTATTTAATGACCGCCAAACAATTAGTGTCAGATGGTATTACGAGGCCATCCAAGGTGGTTAATTATGCCGAGACAGATGCCATTGCAGTTTATCTGCAAGACGAGCTTAGCAAAGGGGATTTAACGCTTAGTTTGGGTCTTAGATATGAGGATATACAGGGCAGCGTAGACAATTTTTTAACTGGCTCGGTATCGTCTAACAAGCAGAGTATTTTGGCTCCCGGAGCTGGAGTACATTATCAGCTAAGTGAAAATATTGGTCTTTTGGCCGGCGTCTATGTGGGTTTCTCTCCAGCTGGACCTGGAGCTTCTCAGGCCGAAGCAGAGGAAAGTCTAAATTTTGAATATGGAGTTCGCTATGAGGCCGATTCTTACTCAGTTGAGCTAATCGGATTCTTAAGTGATTACGATAATTTGCTAGGCCGCTGCCGAGCATCTGATGCCAACTGTGCTGTCGGTGATGAGTTCAATGGTGGCCAGGTTGAAATAGGTGGAATTGAATTCAATGGCCAGTATGAAATAGAACTGACCGAGGCCATGTCTCTGAACTCACAATTAAATTTCACCTATACCGAGAGCGCATTCCAAAAATCTTTCCTGTCGCAGTTTTCGCAATGGGAACTTGTGAAAAAGGGCGATGAGCTACCTTATGTGCCGAAGTATGTTGGGCGCTGGCAGATGGGAGTTGAGAGCAATAATTGGGCTGTGGATTTAGCGGTCAAATATCAGCATGAGATGCGTGAAGTGCCAGGAGTTGGTGATCTTATCCCTGGGAAACAAACAGAAAGCATAGCAACTCTCGACCTATCGGCAACCTGGTTTGTGAATAATGATTTTAATGTAAAGCTATTGATTAGAAATGCAACGGACGAATCGGCAATAGTATCTCACCGTCCCTATGGTGCGAGACCAAACCTTCCACGTATGGTACTAGCGGAACTGAAATATAGGTTTAATAACTAGTGGAAGCGCAGTTACTCGAATTAATTGTAACCCCGGTAGAATTTGTATTTGATTCTGCAAAGCGTGTTTACTGGCTGTACCTGCTAAGTGCGCTTTTGATAGCCTCCTACGTGGTCGCAAAGCAGGCTGGCGTATGGCAACCGCTGGAGCAGATTAAAAGTCTCTTTAACGGCAAGTATTGGTTTGCTCGATCTAGCCTGTTAGATTATTTTTTGATGTTCTTTAATAATGGCATGCGGATTTTGTTGTTACTGCCCCTGTTTGGTAGTCATTTGATGCTCACTATTGTTGTGGGCTCTTTTCTTCAGGATAACTTTGGTGATGCTCCTGAACTGGAGATGAGTTGGGTCTTTATTGCACTACTTTTTAGCACGGTATTTTTCGTTGTCGAAGATCTGAGCCGTTTTCTCCTGCACTACTGTATGCACCGTTTTAATTTTCTCTGGCGCATTCACAAGACTCATCACAGCGCAACAGTGTTAACACCGTTTACGTTATTTAGAGTACACCCGCTTGAGCATATACTGTATTTTGTCAGAGGCTTGCTGGTGTTTGGTATAGTGAGTGGTATATTTATATGGCTTTTTTCAGGCAGGCTGACAGGATTGCAGGTTCTGGGCGTCGATGCCTTTGGCTTTGTTTTCAATATGTTGGCAGCTAACCTAAGACACTCGCATATATGGATCTCTTTCGGTCGATTTGAGCGCGTTTTTATCAGTCCGGCCCAGCATCAACTCCACCATAGCAAGCGACACAGATTTTCCAATCTGGGCAGTGTGCTATCTATATGGGATGGCTGGTTTAATACTAGAACCTATGCTTCAAACAGGGAAGAAATAGAGTTTGGGCTGCCAGATGTGGCCGCACAGAATCATTAAAAGCCCTGTTAAAATTCAATCTCCACGTTATAGTCAGATACTCAATGCTAGAACAGTGCTGGCGAGATCGCTAAGAATAGAAATTAATTTGCTATGACTATTTTTTAGGAGCCCGTAAGCAGGTAGAATCCCGATCATCTGAAATATATTATCTTTTAAGAGGAACAGCCGTTATGGACATTATGGAAACCATCCGTGATCAGGTGGAAAACAATGCAGTACTGCTTTACATGAAAGGCTCGCCGAATCAGCCACAATGTGGATTTTCTTCGCGCACCGTGCAGGCGCTTATGGGTTGTGGCCAGCGTTTTGCTTATGTAGACATTCTGTCTAATCCAGAAATTCGCGCCAATCTGCCTGCCTATGGTAACTGGCCCACCTTTCCACAGCTTTGGGTTGGTGGCGAACTAATCGGTGGCTGCGATATTGTTACCGACATGCATGAAAAAGGTGAGTTAAAGCCAATTATCGATGATGTGCTTGGCGAGCAGGCTGCGGACGATGTAGAGGGTCAGAGCTAGCTAGAGGCCTATAGCTGGACCGCAGGATAACTCGAGTTGCTTTATCCAGCGCCTTTCTATCAGAGTGATAAAATATTTTTATTAGCTGATAGCATTAAGCTATGAGATCATGAAATCCAACATTTAAATCTTTATTAACGAAAAAAGGAGTACTCTAATGGGCGTATTAGTTGGCCGGTCAGCACCTGACTTTACCGCTGCTGCAGTTACTGGAAGCGGCGAAATTATCGAAAATTTTAACTTGGCAGAAAGTATCAAAGGCAAGAAAGCGGTCATCTTCTTCTATCCTTTGGATTTCACCTTCGTCTGCCCATCTGAACTAATTGCATTTGATCATCGTTATGCGGAATTCCAAAGCCGTGGTGTGGAAGTGATTGGTGTGTCAATTGACTCACAGTTTTCACACAACGCATGGCGTAACACTGCTATCAACGATGGTGGTATTGGTCAGGTTAAATATACATTGGTTGCGGATGTTAAGCATGAGATCTGCAATGCCTACGATGTAGAGCATCCTGAGGCCGGTGTTGCCTTCCGCGCATCATTTTTAATTGACGAAGAGGGTATGGTTCGTCATCAGGTGGTAAACGATCTTCCCCTGGGCCGTAATGTTGATGAGATGCTACGTATGGTAGATGCATTGAGTTTCCACACTGAGCATGGTGAAGTTTGTCCTGCGGGTTGGAACCGCGGCGATGCGGGTATGAAAGACACTACTGCTGGTGTTGCTGAATACCTATCAGAGCATGCAGAATCACTTTAAAACATAAGCGATAGTCTGCAGTTCTAAGACCCCGCACCTCATAGTGCGGGGTTTTTTTAATGGCTGTAATAGATGGTTCTTGGACTCTACCGTTTACTAGTTAACTTATTTTGTTGTAACTCTTCGGCTTTTCCATGGCCGCTTGATCTCATCGTGCTTTACTGCAAACTCTCCCGTAGGGCGATCTTTAAGGAAATAATCAAGTGCCAGTTCCACTACCGGAAAGGCTAATTCGGCCCAAGGAATATCTGCCTCGTTAAATAATGCGACTTCAGAGGATTCGGAGCTAGGACCAAACATAGGTTGTTCTAAATGACCACGGTAAAACACATAGACCTGATTGATTTGTGGAATATCAAACAGCGCATAGAGCTGAGGATTAATCACGGTCGCATTAGCCTCCTCTTCGCATTCCCGCAGAGCGCCTTCCAAAGAGGACTCGCCGTTCTCCAAAAAACCAGCGGGAAGGGTCCAAAATCCATGGCGTGGTTCTATAGAGCGTTTGCACAGAAGTATCTGATCACCATAAACCGGCAGTACACCGGCAATAATTTTCGGATTTTGATAATGGATCTCTCCGCAATGATCACAGACATGGCGTTCGCGATTATCATCTACAGGTATTTTAAGGCTAACAGTGTTACCGCAACTAGAACAAAATTTCATGAAAATCTCAGAAAGTGAACAGAGCTGAGTATAATGCACAAATGCTAGAAACGATTAAAAATCAGTTAAAAAAGTTTCCCCTTGACCAGTCCTATTACAGCTCGAAGGATTCTGCAGTGGCGGCAGCTGTGTTGCTGTTGTTGCATGGAGATCCGGAAGATCCTCAGATAGTGCTAACACAGCGTGCTATGCACCTTAATAACCACGCTGGAGAAGTAGCATTTCCTGGAGGTATGTGGGATGCAACGGATAAAAACTTATTGCATACAGCACTGCGAGAAACACATGAAGAAATTGGTGTGCCTCCCCATTTGATAGAGCCAATTGCCATGCTGCCAGTGGCGTCTCCTAAAAGCCGTAGCCTGAATGTGACACCTTTTGTTGGTATAGCTAATGGCCCATTGGAATTAAAGTCTGAGCCGTCTGAAATAGCGGCTATATTCGATGTCCCTGTCAGTGTTTTTACTGACATCAATCGGTATCAGTATTTTGAAATAAAAAATGCCTCTGGTGCGCTCAAGTTTCCATGTCTGTTATTTAAAGGGTATAAAATATGGGGGTTCACATTAAAAGTGCTGGTCGATATGCTAAATGTGACCCTAAATGCTGGGATTGAATTAGAATACCCAAGCGATGCTCGCATAGAAGATTTGCGTAAACGAGGATAAAAATGATTTATCGAATTGGTGATGATAGGCCGGAAATCCACGAGTCAGTATTTGTAGCTGCAAGCGCTGACGTTATGGGAAAAGTCGTTCTTAAAGAGCAGTCCAGCGTGTGGTTTAATGCAGTGATTCGAGGTGACTGTGACGTTATTGAAGTGGGTGCACGCACAAATATACAAGATGGTGCGGTAATCCATTGTGATGCCGGTCAGCCACTTAAAATAGGTGAGGATGTCACGGTTGGTCACAATGCGATGATTCATTGCCTAGAGGTAGGTGATCGTACCCTAGTTGGTATTAATGCGGTCATCCTGGATGGTGCCAAAGTAGGCAGTGATTGTATTATTGGCGCCAATGCCCTAGTTAAAGCCGGTGCCGTGATTCCTAATGGGTCGATGGTGGTTGGCTCTCCCGGAAAGGTCATTCGTGAGACTGATGAAAAGACCAGGCAGTTCCTTTTGGGTTCAGCTGCCCACTATGTTCATGAGGCTCATAAAATGACAATTGATTTAGTGGAGATAGATCGTTGATAGTGACTAAGCTCGTAGCCTCGCCCTGCAGCTCTATCTGTTCACTAAATGAGGAAGATACCTGCATTGGTTGCTTTCGAACCAGAGCTGAGATCACAAAATGGAGCTCTCTTGATGATCAGCAGCGCCTTGATGTTATAGCTCTCTGTAGTGAGAGAGCGCAAAAACATCCTGTTGCTGAGTAGAGCTTCAGAGGGTCATTCCTCTGAAGCATTCTTTGGTTTAAGGCAAACAACTCCCACTTTCTTGATCATGGTGCCATTGATTTCCTCTGTCTGAAATCTATAGTCATCTACTATAAAACTTACGTTACCATCTGGAATGCTTTCGAGCTGTTCAAGCGCTAATCCATTTATTGTTTTAGGGCCATCTGTAGGCAGCTCCCAGCCAGTGGCTTTATTGACTTCACGCACGGTAGCAGCACCATCAATCAGATAGCTACCATCTTTGCGGGCCACCACCTCATCAATATCATCCGCTGTGTTAGTAGTGAAGTCACCGACAATCTCTTCTAAGATATCTTCCAAAGTCACTAGGCCCTGAACTTCACCATATTCATCAACCACAACTGCAAAGCGCTTACGGGTTTCTTTGAAATTGAGTAATTGGGTGGTCAATGTGGTGCTTTCAGGGATGAAGTAGGCCTCCTCAGCGAAGCGCTTAATCGCGTTGTGGGTCACTGTCTCAGCACGCAGCAGATGATTGGCCTTACGAGCGTGAAAGATACCTACAATATTATTAATATCACCCTCATAGATTGGTTGGCGAGTGTATTCTGAAGATAGAATGTTTCCCATCAGCTCGTCAATACTGTCTTCCAGATCAAGACCCTTAACTTCATTGCGCGGGATCATAATATCTTCAACTGTAACGTTCTCCAGGTCGAGGATGCCTCTGAGCATGCCTTGCTTGCCTTGGGATAGTTTATGCCCAGAGATATCTACCAAAGACTTTAGTTCCTCGTTGTCCAGTGCATCATCACGATCCTTATTGGGATCAAAACCTAGCAGGGAGATGAGTGCGTTGGTAAGTCTGTTGACCGCCCATACTAATGGCGTTAGGAGTTGCAACATAGGTTTTAAGACATGACTTGCCTTAAAGGCAAACCATTCGGGATTCTGCGCAGCAATGGTCTTGGGCGTGACCTCAGAGAACACCAGGACCATGATAGTCAAAGAAGCCGTGGCTACCCAGGGTGCGGCGGCTTCTCCGACATAAATTATCGCCAGCATATTGGCAATAATTGCCGCCAATATATTGACTGCATTGTTGCCAATCAGAATTAGACCGATAAGCCGATCCGGCATAGCGAGTAACTTCGCTGCACGGCGTGCGCCTGAGCTTTGTTTGCGCTGATGGCGGAGCCGATATCGGTTTAACGACATCATTCCGGTTTCAGAGCCAGAGAAGAATGCGGATACTAATAAGAGTGCTACGAGCGTTAGCCACAACACCCAGGGGTGGGAACCGTCCAAAGATAGGAACCTCAGTAATTACGGAAGAATATGTTGAAGTAGTTTGTCCGCTTTAGCAATAGGATTCTGTTACTAGATCAGGATAAATTCTAATACGATTTTGCTGCCAATATAGCCAACTAAGATGGCGGCAAATCCACCCCATGTCCAGCGAATCGCTTTATTACCCCGCCAGCCGCGGCTGTGGCGACCCCACAGGAGGGTGGCATAAACAACCCAGGCGACAAGGCTAAATGTTACCTTGTGTACCAAATGTTGAGCAAAGAGGTCGTCATAGAACATAAAACCGCTGACTAAAGACAGGGTTAGTAGTATCTCACCAGCCCAAATAAGCTCAAACAATAATGTCTCCATAGTTTGAACCGGCGGTAAGGTACGCATAAGAATATTTTGATGCTTATGCTTTAACTGCCAGTCTTGATAGCCCGCTAATAGAGCCTGAAATGCCGCTATAGCCAGTAAACTATAGGCGAGGATTGAGATAAGCACATGCCCCTGTATTGGCGCAGACATCAGTGCTGGCGCCTTGCTACTCGTGCTAGTTATAGCTGCAAGCAGGCATAGTACTGAAACAGGCATTAATATTAGGTACAGGCTGTGTAGAGGCTTCTTCAGGCCGCTAACAAACACCAAAATATTGGTTACCAGAGCTAGAAGGGCAATAATCTTGAGTAAACTTAAATCCAGGCCGCCATCGACCAAAATCAGCTTCGCAATTGCCAGCGCATGTAGACAGATTCCAATACCAGTGATGGCTTGCAATGAGCTTGGATTAAAGTGTGGGCCTTTACGCAGCAGCAACAGGTGGTGAACCAGCCCGTACGTATAAGCGGCGATTGCGGCAAAACCCAGTATAGAGCCTGTCATCAGTAAAATTCGCTAAAAAAGTTACCAGAGTGTGGCATATTCGGGCCACAGGGTGAAGAGCATGATGGAATTATTGCTATAATGGTGCTTTAAAATGAATTGCTGGAAGTTATCTGCATGGCCATGTTTGAAAATTTAAGTGATCGTCTCTCCCAGAGCCTTAAAAAAATCTCTGGAAAAGCTAGTCTCAGTGAAAAAAATATCGAAGAAACCCTTCGCGAAGTCCGTATGGCGCTGCTCGAAGCCGATGTTGCGCTGCCGGTCGTTAAAGACTTTGTGGAGCTGGTAAAAGAGCGCGCATTGGGCAAAGAGGTCAACAGTAGCCTCAATCCTGGTCAGCAGTTCCTTAAAATTGTTCAGGCCGAGCTAGAGAGGGTGATGGGGGAGCAAAACGAATCCCTTAATCTGGCCCAGCAACCACCGGCGATTATCTTGATGGCTGGCTTGCAAGGTGCGGGTAAAACAACCTCTGTGGCTAAATTATCTCGTTATCTAAGTGAGCGTGATAAGAAGAAAGTTATGGTGGTGTCGGCAGATGTTTATCGCCCAGCAGCTATTGAGCAGCTTAGAACCTTGGCTGGTGATGTGGGTGCGGAATTTTTCCCAAGTGATCCCGGTGAAAAACCGGTTGCTATCGTTAAGTCGGCGATTGCGGCGGCCAAAACCAAATTTGCCGATGTATTGATTATTGATACTGCCGGCCGATTAGCCGTCGACAGTGAAATGATGGCTGAGATTAAAGACATCCATAAGGTCGCCAACCCAGTCGAAACGTTGTTTGTCATAGATGCAATGATTGGTCAAGATGCGGTTAATACCGCCAAAGCTTTCAATGACGCACTGCCGCTTACTGGCGTTATCCTAACCAAGGTTGATGGCGATGCCCGTGGCGGTGCGGCTCTATCTGTTAGGCATATTACTGGCAAGCCGATCAAATTTCTCGGTGTTGGTGAAAAGGTGGATGCGCTCGAGCCATTTCATCCCGAACGTATAGCTTCTCGCATATTGGGCATGGGCGATGTTCTCAGTCTTATTGAAGACGTTGAGCGCAAAGTTGACAAGAAAAAAGCTGAGAAACTGGCGCAAAAAGTTGCTAAGGGCAAGGGCTTTGATCTCGAAGACCTGCGTGACCAGCTTCAGCAAATGAAAAGTATGGGTGGCATGGCAGGTATGTTGGATAAACTGCCCGGTATGGGCAATATGGCGCAGCTGGCCCAACAGCAAGATACGACCAGCCAATTTTCCCGCATGGAATGTATCATTGACTCGATGACGCCAAAGGAGCGGCGCAATCCAGATATTCTTAATGGATCCCGTAAGCGGCGCATCACCGTTGGTTCCGGCACCAGCATTCAGGATCTTAACCGTTTGCTGAAGCAGCATAAGCAGATGGGCAAAATGATGAAAAAAATGAAGGGCAAAGGGATGCAAAATATGATGCGCGGCATGGGTGGTATGGCGCCAACTGGCGGTGGTTTGCCGCCCGGCATGTTCCCGCGCCGTTAAGTCATAGCCCTCGGTCCTTTGTGAGAGTTTTTTTTAGATTAAAATCAGTGAGATAAAAGCTGTTTATTTTCCTCTAAAGTAGTTTCCTTTCATTGCCTTTTGACGTAATATGACGCGCCTTTCGTGGGGGTCCCGCTATAGTTGCGTGGCACATGAATAGCACTTAAACAAGCATCAAGTATGGCGATAGTGCCACTTGAACACAGGATTTCAGTAAATGGTAACAATTAGATTGGCTCGTGGCGGCGCGAAAAAGCGTCCCTTTTACCACATCACAGTTTCTGACTCGCGCAAAGCACGTGATGCTCGATACATTGAGCGTATTGGCTTTTTTAACCCGGTTGCCCGCGGTGCTGAAGAGCGTCTGCGAGTGGATCTTGAGCGTGCCGCATACTGGCAGGGTCAAGGCGCACAGATTAGCGATCGTGTTTCTGCATTGTTGAAAGAGGCTGCCAAGCTAGCAGCCTAAATAGGTACTGCAGCCTGTGAGTAGCCGTCAAAATAGCCCGGAAACACTGATTGTAGGCCGTATAACAACAGTGTTCGGTGTGCGCGGATGGGTCAAGGTGTTCTCGTATACAGAGCAGATAGAAACATTGTTCGACTACCAGCCCTGGTGGATAGATAGTGCTACCGGCCCGCAACAGATCGTTGTTGATGAATGGAAGCGACACGCAGATGGTCTAGTGGTGCATATCAAAGGTGTGGACGATAGAGACGTAGCTCGTGCCTGGTGTAACCAGAACATCTGTGTTGATAAAAGCCAGCTTCCCGAATTAAATCGCGAAGAATTCTATTGGCATCAACTCGAAGGTCTCGCAGTTATGAGTCACTTTGAGGGCCGAAAGATACGGCTCGGTGTTGTGAAGTCTTTGTTAGAAACTGGTGCTAATGATGTGCTGGTGATCACAGGCGATACAGGCAGTATCGATAGGGAAGAGCGGCTAATCCCCTATGTTGATCAGTTTGTTACCAACATAGACATGGCGACTCAAACGATCGATGTGATCTGGGATCCAGAGTTTTAAGGGATAATTCTGGGCACATTGAGTCAACAGAGGTGGGAAGAATGAAGATTGCTCTGATTACCCTGTTCCCAGAAATGTTTGCAGCGGTGACTGACTACGGTATTAGTGGTCGGGCCGTGAAAGAAGGGTTGCTAGAGATAGCCAGCTACAACCCACGAGATTTTACCGAAGATCGTCATCAGACGGTTGATGCCAGACCCTACGGGGGCGGGCCAGGCATGGTGATGTTGGTTGAGCCCCTGCGCAGGGCGATATCAGCGGCCAGAGATTGGATGGTTGAAGACCCGCTGGTGGTATATTTATCTCCTCAGGGAAAGGTCTTAGATCAGGGTGCGGTGAATGGTTTTGCTGTCCAACAATCATTGATTTTGATTGCTGGTCGCTACGAAGGTATCGATGAGAGATTGATACAGATGGAAGTCGATGAGGAATGGTCTATAGGAGACTATGTGCTCAGTGGCGGGGAGCTTCCAGCCATGGTGCTGATTGACGCACTGATACGTCAGATTCCAGGTGCATTAGGTCATCAGGATTCAGCAGATGAGGATTCATTTGCCAATGGCCTATTAGACTGCCCGCACTACACGCGGCCAGAGCTGCAAGATGGGCAGCAGGTACCAGAGGTTTTACTCTCTGGAGATCATGAAAAAATAAAACGTTGGCGTTTGCAGCAGTCACTAGTGCGAACCCAGCAACGAAGACCAGATTTACTGGATCGCCTGGAACTCAATAAAGAGCAACAGGCATTACTCAAGGATGTGAGTGCTGCGCTGGCAGACGATAAGCATGGATAACTTATCCTCTCTGTACAGAGCTCTAAATCAGGTGGCTGTGCCGCCAACCAATGCAAATTGAGGAGCAAGAAATGTCTAACAAAGTATCTATTATAGCTGCGCTTGAAAAAGAGCAGATGAATAAAGAAATCCCTGATTTCGGCCCAGGAGACACCGTAGTTGTTCAGGTTAAGGTGAAAGAGGGCACTCGTGAGCGTCTTCAGGCCTTTGAAGGTGTAGTTTTGGCTAAGCGCAATCGTCAGCTGAACTCGGCATTCACCGTGCGAAAAATTTCGAATGGTATTGGCGTGGAGCGTACCTTCCAAACGTACAGCCCATTAGTCGATAGTATTGAAGTTAAGCGCCGTGGTGCGGTTCGTCGAGCCAAGCTATACTATCTGCGTGAGCGTTCAGGCCGATCTGCACGTATCAAAGAGAAGCTGAGCTGAGCAATCTTGGATTGTTAACTGAGCTTAATAAAAAGGCGGTCTCAATGATCGCCTTTTTATTGCCCGACTATATTCTATAGTTCTGCTACCCTATTTCGGGGTATTTTAGCGATATTGGACAGTTATCCTCTAATTGTCGATTCGCCAACCATAAACACGATATCCAACAACCTATTGTGTGTTTGTTTATAAAAAGGCAAACTAGAAAGTCAATGGGAAGCGATCGCGCTTATGACCCTTGCAAATGGAAGTGATCACAAGGAATAAAATATGCACGTGCTTATTGTCGATGATCATGCTTTTGTATGCGTTGGTCTTAAAGCAACGCTCAGTGAAGAGTTTGACGGCATTAAAGTTACTACCACTGATCATGGTGATACGGCTTTGACTATTTTGCTGCAAAATAATGTTGATTTGGCAATAGTTGACCTCTTTATGCCTGGCGGTGCCGGCGGTTTTAGTTTTATTGAAATGCTATGTGAAAGCTATCCGCAACTCCCCTTAATTGTGCTTTCCGCATCGGAAAACCCTGCACATATCCGTAAATGCCTCGACTTTGGCGTTGCCGGCTTTGTTACTAAATCAGCACCTAAGGAAGCTTTATTTGAGGCTATTGCCAAAGCGTTGGTTGGGGAGAGATATGTTCCTGCTTCACTTATTGATTCAATGCCAGAAGTGGCAAGAGTCATGGATGAAGTTGACTCCGGTGCCGATATTGAGATTATTGCTGGTCTGGTAACACAGCGACAAATGGATATTTGGCTACGAATCACTCAGGGTAGATCAAACAAACAGATTGCTCGCGAGCTAAACCTTTCGGAAAACACAGTAAAGGTGCATGTCAGTGCCATGTTGAGGGCATTAGGCCTGAGCAATCGTACGCAGGCGGGTATTTTAGGGCAAAAATTAGGCCTATCTGAAACATCTGAGTCCAGCAGGTAGTATAGAAACCTGAGAATCTAAATCTCTAAGGGGTGAATGGTGTCGGAAAAACAACAAAAATATATATTATCGCTTGTTACTACACTTCTGCCTGTTTTATCCGGTCACGCAGCAACCATGCCTATGGTCACTGAGGATGATGTATTAGCTGATATTAAATTAGTTCATAGTGTTACGCACCTAGATCAAACGCTGCCTGAAACGCCGGCTGCTGTGACAATTATAGATAGACGTATGATCGATGCCTCGGTGGCGGTCGATGTAGTAGATTTACTTAGGTTGGTGCCTGGGCTACAAACTTACTTTGTTAATTCTAATAGGCCTGGCGTTACCTACCATACCTTGGCTAATGCCTATCCTCGCCGACTTGAAGTTAAGGTTGATGGTCGCTCTGTATACAATTCGATATTTTCAGCGGTCGAATGGTCAGTGTTGGGTGTTGAGCTGGATGATATAAATCATATTGAAGTAGTTCGTGGTGCCAATGCGCCGGCGGATGGAAGCAATGCCTTTTTAGCATCGATTAATATTGTTACGCGCTCGCCACTCCTAGATAGTGGCTGGCGTGTTAAGGGCGATGTTGGGGGCAACAATATCCGTAATAACTCTGTCAGCTATGCTGGCGTTATCGGAGAAATAAATCATCGAACTACTCTAACGTATCGCAGTAATGATGGATTTGATGATTTTGCCGATTATTCCCTCGATGACGATGCCGATATGGCGACCTTATCTTTTAATGGTCTATGGACACCGACTGCACGGGATAGTCTGGAGTTTAGATGGGGATTTAGTAACAGCAACATGGGCGTCGGTAGTCGTAGTAGTAGTTCTCCACGCAAGCTAGATTATCAATACCAACATCTGCAGTGGCATCACCTGGCCAAAAATCACAATCAATATAAAGTTTCGTTATCCCACAATACCATGGATTTACTCGATGTCAGCGAGCCCCTAAGCTTGTATGAGGCATTGTCTGGATTACCTGATGGCTCAACTAAAGCCACTCTATACCGACTACCAGATAAGATTATTATTGATGGTCAAGACCATGGTTATTCGGAGCGCTGGGATGCAGAATTTAGGGCAATTTTTGATCAGCGGGATGACTTTAAGTTGGTGTCTGGATTTGCTCTTAGATACGATCATGTCGATAGTGAAAATCTTCTAAATAGGCTTGGCGGGGTTAGTCAGACTAGTCAACGACTATATACTAATGCGGAATGGAGCCCATTTAACGGTGTTGTGCTCAACGGTGGGATTGTCGGAGAGCGTGACAATACCGGTACCCATGCATCATACCGTCTAGCGAGTAACTTTCAGTTTGCTTCTAACCAAACTATCAGGCTCGCATTCAATCGTGGCTATCGTGCTCCATCGTTATTAGAGAAGTATCAGCAAACCTTTGTGCGATACGATGAAAATTTAATTCTTGACGCGAGCGTTATTTCGGATCCGGATGTTGACCGAGAACAACTCTCAAGTATGGAGATTGGTTATATGGCGTCATTTGATGACGCTATCTATACTTTTGATCTCAGAGTTTTCCGCGAAAATTTAAGAGACGTTATTGGTGAGCGTCGAGAGCAGTATCCTGATGTCGATAATCTGATAAACATCCGTGATAATACAGAAACCATAAATATTGATGGCTTTGAATGGCAAGCGCAATATCGTCCTAATAATAAATTTTTAGTTCACGCCCATTATAGCCAGGTGCACTCTGAAGGTCGTAGGCTATATAGAAGCACCCCCGTTGTATATTATGATTACGATACTATTAAGCTAAATTCTCCGCGACATAATGCTGGGTTGTTGATTAATTATGTTGCCGATAATGAATTGAGCCTAAGTACTATGATTAATTATAGATCTGGAATAAGGCATCCTAAAGGATCGGTTCTAGAGGGCTATACTCGTATAGATATTAAAGCAGCCAAAACATTTACATTAGATTATTTAACAGTTGAGTTGTCGTTTACGGCACAAAATGTGGGATCTGACTATTTCGAATTCTATGACATTAACTTATTCAAAACGCGTTATGTTTTAGGTTTCAGGATGAATTTTTTCTAGGCTTGTTGGTTTATTCAGTTATTTATTGAAGAGGTTTAATTTTGGTAAAATGGGACATGGCGGAATAATTATTGGCGGCATCCATTGAAGAAAATTAAAATGGTAATCGTTAACCTCACTATTTTTCTATCATCCAGTTTAATTGCCCAAGGTAATGGTTTTTCTGGAGAGCGGATTACATTCGTTGTCAGTAAATCGTCTACTACCTATACTAACGTCGTTGAATTGGTGCAGAAAAAATTACAGAATTACACCAATAGAGACTATTTATATTCCACATTTGAAGCAAAAAGCTTTACAGAAATTAATCAAGATTTCGAATCCGATCTAATTGTTACAGTAGGCACTATTGCCGCTGAAGCAGCTATGAAAAAAAATCTAAATGCTCCTGTGCTGATGGTGCTTTTAACAGATAGTGCATTTTCGGTACTCGCGACCGAGTACTATGGCTCTGTGGTCGAGGCCCATAAATCCCGAGTTTCGCTTATTACGCTGGATCAACCTTTTAGTCGTAGTATAAAGCTATCGAAACTACTGATCCCCGGTGTGAAAACCGTAGGTATAATGACAGGCCCCGCAAGCAGTAAAAAAAATGAAGTGATTTACAATCAGGCGGCTGCAGAGGGGATAGCATCTAAAATCGTAACGATCAAACTTGCTGATAATCCAGTCCATAAGTTAGAGCCAATTATAGAGGCTAGTGACGTTTTTATTCCTCTACCGGATAATCGTCTAATTAATATTGCGACAGCAAAATGGATCTTACAACTCAGCTTCAGGTATAAGGTACCTGTAATTGGGTACTCGAAAACCTATTTGGATGCAGGCGCTCTGGCTGCAATTTATTCTTCAATAGAAAATGTTGCACAGCAAACAGCGCAATTTATATGGAAGTTCAAACCAGATAGCCATGGTCATTCTTATGAACCAGCAGATTTCTCTATAGAATTTAATAGGTCAGTTGCAGCCAATTTAAATATTAGATTAGAAAGCGAATATTTTTATCGTCATCAACTGAAGGTGAAATAAGGATGAATGTAAATCGTAAATTGTCGAGTATTCATGCCCGACTTTTATTGACTACACTGATTCCCTTGACGCTTTTGAGTGTTGTTTTAGGCTGGTACATAATTACGAGTCAGCGCACGGTGTTGCTCAATAATCTCCATGATACCGGCAGAGTTGCTGCTCATCAGATGGGATCGAATGCTGAATTTGCTTTGTTTTCAGGTAATAAAACCATACTTGAGGCTCTTGGTTATTCGCTGCTGGATATTCCATCTGTGACAGGTGTTCTTTTTTTTAATGAGATAGACAAAAGTACTTTTATTGTAGGTGAAGTCCATATTTCGTCTGAACTGATGCTTGCGGAATTAGATTCAGGAGTGCCACTGTTCGTGGATAATCACTGGTATTTTTATGCGCCGATTACTTTTAGTGGCGTTCCAGTAATGGATTATGATGAGGATCAGCCAGAGGTGGAATCACTTGGTTGGGTGGTTGTAGGGCTTACGAATAAGATTCTTTTATATGAACAGAGAGAGGCGATATTTGGTGCACTTGTAGTGACGACCCTCAGCTTGTTGATTGCCGCCTGGCTGTCAATGCGTATCGGTCGTAGCATTTCACGCCCAGTGGAAAGTCTCACGGAGACGGTCGAGATAATGGAGGCAGGCTCACTAGATTCTCTCGCCGCTGAGGATGGACCCACTGAGATACGTAAGTTAGCTTATGGTATTAATCAGTTAGCTATTAGTGTTAGAGAGTCTAATGTGCGTATGCAAAGTGAGATAGCTCGTGCTACGGCGCAGTTACAGATTACATTAATTGAATTAGAAGAAGCGATGGAGGCTCAGGACCAGTTTCTAGCCAGAATGAGTCATGAGCTAAGGACACCGTTGACAGCGGTAATTGGTTTTTCTAAGTTGTTAGGCAAAGAAACTAATGTAGATAAGCGTCAGGAGCATCTGCGCGTAATCGCCAATTCGTCGACCATGCTCTTGACAATGATTGATGATATCTTGGAATTTTCTAAAGCCCATTTCGGCGGTTTTAGTTTAGAAAAAATAAATTTTGATATGAGTCAATGGTTCGCTGATTTGGTCGCTATTCACCGGCCGAGCGCCGATGAAAAAAAACTATCCTTAAGCTACAAAATTGCTGACGATGTACCTAATTTTTTGTGTGGTGATCCGGTGCGATTGGCGCAAATCATCAGTAATTTGATAAGTAATGCCATCAAGTTTACTGACTATGGATTTGTTAAGGTGGATATTAAGTGTGGATCATATGAGGGCGATGCAGTGGTTCTTGACTGCGTCGTGTCTGATTCTGGTAAGGGCATCGAGAGAAGTAAAATACCGGGTTTATTCGACCCTTTTTCTCAGGAAGATACCTCTATCAATCGTCGTTTTGGTGGCACTGGATTAGGCCTGTCTATCTGCAAGCGCCTAGTTAATACGATGGGTGGTGAAATTAATATTGAAAGCGAGGTGGGTAGCGGTACTAAGATTAGGTTTACCTGTCGACTGTCTGCTGTTGACTCTGAGTCTAACGCCGGCGCGGGGCAAATTAATGGCACATCGCAATTGCCAGAGCAGGTGCTATCAGGTGTTACGGTTTTATTGGCTGAAGACAATCTTTTTAATCAGAAATTGATTGTTAAATTACTGCGTGGTTATGGGGCAGATTGCCTAGTAGCTAATAATGGGCTTGAGGCTATTGAAATTGCAGGTGATCTGCATATTGATGTTGTTCTAATGGATATTCATATGCCAGTCGTAGACGGCGTTACAGCCTGTGAGGCCATAATGGAGCAGTCGGGGGATAGCTTGCCAATTATCGGGTTAACCGCTGATATCACGCCTATGGAGCAGCAACGCATGCTGACGGCTGGAGCTATCAGCGTGCAAGCTAAGCCTGTGGACGAGGTAAAGTTACTCAATAGTATTCTGAATTCATTAGACGACCTCAAGACACTCAGCCCAAATGCAGGCGGTGGTCTTTTGGCTTCAGTGATACCTGTTGAGGAATTGAAAAACGCTCTGTATGAAAATCTGGACAAACTTGAAGTGCAACTTAGGTCTGATGAGAAGGTTAACCAGCGGCAGATTATTCACGATCTTATGGGTCTGTGTGGCCTCTATGGTATGTCTGAACTGCGGACGCTTGTGCTGCAGTTTAGAGTTGCTTACGGGACGCGTAACTCACATGAGAATATTGAACAGGTACGCCAAATTCGTGATCATATAGAGGCGTTTTTGGTGCCCACAACTGATAACAGTTAGAGCTAATGGTGAATAGCATTAGCGGATATGACTAATTCGTATGTACTAATCCGTCAGTGTAATTCCTTTTGACTGCCTACTGCACTAATCTGTGACCGCGTTGATCCCCAGCTGGATGCCTAAAAAGGGACTTTACTGGTAAAAATACACAGACCTACACTGCTGTAAGAAAGGTAGTACTGAGAATAGGGATTTTCATGGAGCTTAGTTGACAGGGAGTTGACTACAAAGGATAGACGCTCATTCAGCTACTAAATTTCGTTTGCTACCAGTTACATGTTATAGGCGACTAGGAGGTCGTGCGCCACGGATGGCGCGGGTCAACTGCCCTATGTTCGAAAAGTAGCTTACAGCTAGCTGGATGCCTAGCGAAAATTTAAGGGATTTCTTGCTATTTTATACAAGCCTCGTGTGTGTGAGGCTTTTTTTATGCCCAGTGAAATCTTTAGCTGTAAAGCCTAGATTCGAGGGTCTGCGCTAGCCTATTGCAAACCTTTTTTTGGCGAATTTCTTTTACTCATCGCGTTTTAACACATAGACTGCGAGATCTATGTTGTTAATTATCTATTAGGCTGCCTGCCAAGAAAGGATTATGTCGTCAAAAAATAAGAACTTTGATCCATTTGCTTCTCGAGAAGCCGCCAACTATGAAAATCCGGTTCCCAGTCGTGAATTTATACTCGATTATCTGAGTGAAAGTTCGGGGCCAGTTACCCACGAGGAGATTTGTGCGGCGCTGAGCCTGAATAATGAAGAGCAGATTGAAGCAATGCGCCGTCGTTTGAGGGCTATGGAGCGAGATGGTCAGGTGGCGCGCAATCGCCGAGGGGGCTACGGCACATTGGAAAAGCTTAACCTAGTAAAAGGCCGTGTAATTGGACATCCAGAGGGCTACGGCTTCGTGCATCCTGTGCAAGGTGATGGACAGGATATTTATCTGTCGAGCTCGCAAATGCGTCGTGTATTTGATGGCGATATTGTTTTGGTAAGAATTGCCGGCTGGGATCGTCGTGGTCGACCAGAAGGCAGTCTTGTCGATGTGGTTGAGCGCAATACTAAGCAGTTAGTAGGGCGCTATTTCCATGAAAGTGGTATCAACTTTGTGCGGGCAGATAATCCGCGTATTAGCCAAGATATACTTGTTCCCGCTGACAAACAGGGTGAGGCAAAAGCAGGCCAAATAGTGGTTGTAACCGTTGTGGAGCCACCATCACGAAATAGCCTACCAGTTGGACACATTACTGAGGTGCTCGGCGAACATCTGGACCCAGGTTTAGAGGTTGAAATGTCTATCCGCAACTACGGTATACCCCATGAATGGAACGATGACGTAGTCGCGCAGACCGCAGCAATTCCTGATCAGGTAAAGGAACCAGAGTTTCGTGTCGATTTAAGAAAGACTCCTTTAATAACTATCGATGGTGAAGATGCCCGAGACTTTGACGATGCAGTTCACTGTTATCCAAAGCCGCGCGGGGGTTGGACTCTCACCGTTGCTATTGCAGATGTTTCCCACTATGTAGGTGTTGGTTCAGCGCTTGATAAAGAAGCCTTTGAGCGAGGCAATTCAGTTTACTTCCCCAACCACGTAGTTCCTATGCTGCCAGAGAAGCTGTCAAATGGCTTATGCTCACTAAATCCTGCTGAGGATCGATTATGTATGGTCTGTGAGATGCAGATCAGTCCTGAGGGGGATGTTACTCGTTATCAGTTTTTGGAAGGGGTAATGCATTCCCATGCGCGTATGACCTACAGCCAGGTGGCCCATATTATTGCTGAAAAAGAAAAGGGCAATGATTCAGGAATCCGCAAACAGTTTGCATCAATCATCCCACAGATAGACGCCCTACATGACATGTATAGGGTACTGCACCGTCGCCGTGCCCAGCGTGGGGCGATTGATTTTGATACCCAAGAAACCAGAATTTTATTTGATGGGCAGCGCAAGATAAGTCAGATTATTCCAGTAGATCGGACCGAGGCACATCGTTTGATCGAAGAGTGCATGCTCTGTGCCAATGTTTGCTCAGCGGAGTTTCTTGAGAAAATAAAAATTCCTGCATTATATCGAGTTCATGAAGGGCCTAGTGAAGAGAGACTTTCGTCAGTGCGAGATTTTTTGGGTGAGCTGGGTATTGGTTTGGGAGGGGGTGACGATCCACAACCGGAGGACTACCAGCGTGTATTGCGCTCGGTTAAAGGTCGCGACGATGCTGCAGTAATTCAATCGGTGATGCTTCGTTCCATGAGTCAAGCGGTTTATCAGCCTGAAAACTTAGGTCACTTTGGCCTGGCGTTTGAAGCCTATACCCACTTTACTTCACCAATTCGGCGCTATGCGGATCTATTGGTTCACCGAGCTATTCGTAGTCTGATTAGAAGCAAAAAGAAGACCTCCAATGTACGGCGTTTGGAGGGAGCGCCAGTGTTGGCGACACCAGCTATTTATCCTTACGAAATAGAGCGCTTAGATAATGTAGGTGAACACCTGTCGGTAACCGAGCGCCGTGCCGATGAGGCCACACGTGATGTGGTGAACTGGTTAAAGTGCGAATATTTAATGGATCGAGTGGGGGAGCAGTATAGGGGTGTAGTCAGTGCTGTTACTGGTTTTGGTCTGTTTGTCATGCTTGATGATCTCTACGTTGAAGGGTTGATTCATGTGACCGGTTTACCCAAGGATTATTACTCCCACGAGGCATCCCAGCATCGCATGGTCGGTGAGCGTACAGGTCGAATTTTCCGTTTGGGCCAAAGGCTGGTAGTCAAGGTAGTTCGAGTTAATCTGGAAGAACGCAAGATCGACTTTGAATTAGTTGAAGCTGGAAAGTCTGGGTCAAATGACTCCGATCGCCCGATTAGACCCAAAAAGGTTAAGGTATCTGCGACAGCGAAAGAAATGGCTGAGGAGCATAAGAATCGACGCAAGTCCCGAGGCAAGCCGGACAAAAAGTCGGCAGCCAGCAGAAAGAAAAAGGCGGCCTCCAAAAAGCGCAAGTCAGGCTTGGGAAGAACTAGAGCTGGTACAGCAGCTACAGCAGCGGCAAAAAAGAAAAAATCGCGTCCAAAGAGCTAGCTGAGACAGGCTATTTAAGGTTTTTGGGTAGAACGCGATTTAATACTTCTGCTATGTAGCTTAAAAAAAGAGTACCCATGGTGCTGGTGTAAAAATTTGGGTCACTGTTGCCCACCGCGAGTAATCCGGAAAGGTTTTTGCATTTTATAGGCACTACCGCAACAGAGCCCACCTGCCGGCCTGTTTCGCCAAATAAGAATGTTGTTTCATCCTCGCGCAGCACGCCGCAGACAGGACCATTTGACTTTAGTAGTGTTCCGACGGTTTCACTAGCTTTATCAACGCTCGCAATTCGTGCCTTTGTTGCAGGCAGTTGACTCTCCTCACCCATTAAAGTGAGGCTGTAAAATTCAATTGCATAGTCTTGCCCTAGGCTTTCATAAAGCGTCTCAACCAACGAGGGCAAAGTTTTCCCATCGAGCAGGTTCAGTATCAAAGTCTTGGTTTTTTCAAAGAGCAGATCATTGTTGTGAGCCGTTTCGATAATATTATCAAGACGTTGGCGCATTTCCTTGTTGCGATCACGCATGACCCCCACTTGTCGCTCGACAAGAGATACTGCGTTACCCGTATTGTGGGGAAGACTTAGACCTTCGAGAATATCTGGGTTTTTATCCAGAAAACTCGGATTTTCCAGTAAAAAATCTCTCACTAGCTGCTCTGTTGTATTAGGTTGTTGCTGTTCTTCACTCATATTTTTATACGCCCATGGAAAACGCTAACGGCTGGTCCAGTCATAAATAGGGCCTGTCCCTCGCCCTGCCATTGAATGGTTAAGTCGCCACCAGTCAGGTGGGTAGTTATCTCAGAGTCTACCAGTTCCTGTCGCATAGCTGCTACTGCAGCTGCACAGGCACCAGAACCGCAGGCCGCTGTTTCACCTACTCCACGCTCAAAAACCCGCAGATTAATATGCTGACGATCGACTATTTGCATAAAACCCACATTTACTCGATCAGGGAATCGCTCATGACATTCTAATAGGGGACCAAGTTCATTGACTGGAGCTGTTTGCACATCATCAACTAACAGCACGACGTGAGGATTTCCCATAGATATGGCGGCAGCCTCATAACTGCGTCCAGCAACATCAATATCATAAACAGCTGCTGTCTGATTCGCTTTAAAGGGGATCTCCTCTGGTGTGAAAACCGGGATACCCATATCGACAGAAACCAAGTTGTCGGTATTTATTCTCAGTTCTATGACACGGTTGCATGTTTTGACTCGAATTGAGCTTTTGCCAGTAAGTCGTCGGTCTTTAACAAAACGTGCCAGACAGCGCGCGCCATTGCCGCACTGTTCCACTTCACCACCATCTCGATTGAAAATACGGTAGTTAAAGTCAATATTTGGATCTGAGGGTGGCTCAATAACTAATATCTGGTCGCAGCCTATGCCTAGGGTGCGACTCGCTAAGCGTCGAGCCATAGAGGCAGTTACTCGGATATTTTGCGTCACTGCATCGATAACAACGAAGTCATTTCCCAGGCCGTGCATTTTAGTGAATTTCATCAACATAGTTGAACCGTTATAACGCTGGTAGAAGCTGTTCACCTCTAACCAGATCCTCAATAGTTTCCCTGGCGCGCACAACATGCGCTTGATCGCCATCGACCATAATCTCTGGAGCTCTAGGGCGAGTGTTGTAATTTGAACTCATAACAAAACCGTAGGCGCCGGCAGAATAAAGACATAGACAGTCGCCTTCGGCAATTGCGAGCTCTCGATCTTTGCCTAGAAAATCTCCTGTCTCACAGACAGGGCCAACCACATCATAGATTTTTGTTTCGGTATCAGTGGTAGTCACTGGCTGAATATCCATCCATGCTTGGTAAAGAGCAGGGCGCAGCATATCGTTCATAGCAGCATCGACAATGGCAAAGTTTTTATCGCCATTAGTCTTTAGGTATTCAACCTGTGTTAGCAGAACGCCAGCATTGGCAGTAATTGAGCGACCGGGTTCCAATACTAGAGTCTCATTGCGCCCTTCAAGTTGTTGCAATAGAGCATCTAGGTACTCAGCTGCCGAAGGCGCTACTTCGTTTTGGTAGCGCACCCCTAAACCTCCGCCAATATCTATATGCTTCAGTCTAATGTCCAGCTCAGACAAATGATCAACTAGCACGATCAACCGATCCATTGCGTCAATAAAGGGCTGGATTTCAGTTAGTTGTGAGCCAATATGACAGTCGACACCAACTACAGAAATGTTTTCCATTGCAGCTGCGCGCTGATAAACACTGGAGGCTAAATTGATATCAATACCGAACTTGTTTTCTTTAAGGCCGGTTGAGATGTAGGGGTGAGTCTTGGCATCTACATCAGGGTTGACGCGCAGTGATACGGCAGCACTCACCCCTAGTTCTGCAGCGGTCCGATTGAGAGCCTCGAGTTCCGCCTCAGACTCCACATTGAAACAGTGGATGCCTACCTGTAACGCGCGCCGCATATCATCGACTGTTTTTGCAACCCCAGAATAGACAACCTTACTAGGATCACCGCCAGCGAGCAGTACGCGCTCAAGTTCGCCGAGAGAAACAATATCGAAGCCTGCCCCCAGATTAACCAGAGTCTGCAAAACAGCTATATTAGAGTTTGATTTGACGGCATAACAAATCAGGTGATCACGGCCAGCAAGTGCGCTTTGATAGGCTGTATAGTTCATGCTGATCGCCTCTTTACTATATACGTAGCAGGGCGTACCAAATTGGCTGGCAATCTCGGCGAGGGCAACGTCCTCGATAAATAGATGCTGATTTCTTGAAGAAATAGTACTGTGCATTTTAGGATTCTATATTGTTGGCATTATTACTTTGAGTCATAGAGGCATTTTCAGGCAGATACAGGTCCCCAGTGTTGCCGCATCCCGCTATACCGACAAGTAGCATCAGCGTAAGCAGAGCTTTAGACAGAAAAAATCGAGTAAACATATTAACCCACGTTAAAAGCTGACAATTATAGCGGTACTAGCAGATTACACCCAAACAATTATACTGCTCGACTCACACTTCAGTCCAAATACCCAGCTTTGGGCTTTTTGGCTAATAATCGACAGGGCGCATTATGAACGAAGCGGAATTTAATCAATTGGCAGACGAGCTCATGTTTTCGATAGAGGAAAGTATTGATGACAGCGGAGCCGATATTGATTATGAGAACAGTGCGGGAATGCTGACCATAACCTGCGATATAAATGGGTCGCAGATTATTCTATCCCGCCAGCCCGCCATGGCTGAAATATGGTTGGCAGCGCGCTCGGGAGGCTTTCATTTTAAGTTAGATGAGGGACAGTGGAAGAATACCGTCAGCGGCAAGTTACTGTCGACAATGCTGACAGAAGCCTGTCTGGCGCAGTCGACAGAGGAAGTGTCCTTCTGCTTTTAACGGCAAGCTAACTGAGCTAATGCTCTAGAGGCTGCGGCTCTGACCTGCATTGGCGCTGTTCCACCAATATGGTTGCGCGCGGCAACCGATCCTTCTAGGGTTAGAACATCAAATACATCTGCACTTATATGATCTGAGAATTGTTGTAATTCCTCAAGGCTCATTTCAGATAGATCTTTATTTTCAGCAACGCCATAGGCTACAGATTTACCGACAATTTCATGGGAGTCGCGAAACGCTATGCCTTTGCCAACAAGGTAGTCAGCAAGGTCGGTAGCGGTAGAAAAGCCCCTTCGCGCCGCCTCATACATTGAGGATTTGTTGGACTCTATAGCAGGAATCATATCGCCGAAGGCTCGCAGACAGTCGCGCACAGTATCTACAGCATCAAATAATGGCTCCTTATCCTCTTGGTTATCCTTGTTGTAGGCTAACGGTTGTGACTTCATTAATGTGAGCAACGCAATTAAATGGCCGGTGACTCTGCCAGTTTTGCCACGTACCAGCTCTGGTACATCAGGGTTTTTCTTTTGCGGCATAATGGATGAGCCGGTACAAAAGCGGTCGGGCAGGCTAATAAACTGGAATTGAGCAGATGTCCAAAGCACCAACTCTTCAGACATACGCGACATATGAGTCATCAGGATACTGGCAAAGGCGCAAAACTCTATTGCAAAATCACGGTCGCTCACCGAATCCAGACTATTTTCGGTAGGCTTATCAAAGCCCATTTGCGCTGCAGTAAACTCGCGGTCGATGGGATAGGTGGTACCAGCTAGTGCGGCTGCCCCTAAGGGACTTTGATTTAGTCGTGCACGACAGTCATTAAGGCGACTAAAGTCGCGTTCGAGCATTTCATTCCAGGCTAGTAAATGGTGGCCAAAGGTTACTGGTTGTGCGGTCTGTAAATGGGTGAATCCGGGCATAATAGTGTCTGATTCAGCTGCTGCCAGCTCTATCATTCCCTGCTGCAATTTGGTGAAAAGAGGCTTTAACATATCAATTTGATCACGTAACCAGAGGCGAATATCAGTTGCTACCTGATCATTTCGTGAGCGCCCAGTGTGGAGTTTTTTACCCACATTACCAATACGAGCAGTAAGGGCAGCCTCGATATTCATGTGGACATCTTCAAGGCCCACGGACCAGTCGAATGTTCCGGCCTCTATCTCAGCGGCAATTGCCTGCAAACCATCAATAATTTGATCGCGCTCATCAGTACTTAGAACATTGGCCTGGGTGAGCATTTGTGCATGGGCGATTGAACCCTGAATATCCTGCCTGTAAAGGCGTTGGTCAAAGTCTACAGATGCGGTAAAGCGCGCCACAAACTCATTGACGGGCTCATTGAATCGTCCGCCCCAAGCTTGGTTAGTCAAAGAGGGTTGCGCCTGTTCAGTTTTGTTTTTGTCAAAGTTACTCATCGACATAAGGATCCAATTAATAAAATGCAGCGCTAATTATAGCCAATCATTGCGGTCAGGAGGGAAAAGTTACTGATTTGGAGCTCAATTTCAGTATCATAAAGCCAATCGAGTAAAACCAGGGGAAGGTGGAGTATGATCAAGATACTGATCGTCGATAACGAATTACTGGCAGGGGTTCGAATAGAGCGGCTGCTAAAGAACATGCAGAGTATAATTTTTATCGGTCAAGCGACCAGCGAAGTAGACGCTGTGGCTATGCTTGCCACGAAAACTCCTGATATTGTTCTGATGAAAAAAGTTATGCCCAATATAGACGGAATGTCATTCTCTTCGATGTGCAGCCGCGCAACTAACAGCCCGATAGTTATAGTTTGCCCTATTCTTGATCAAACTGATTCACTGAGGCAGAGAGATAATTTAGTAGATACTTTAATGAGCGGCTGCAAAGCAGTATACGCAAGGCGCCGCGCTGCTAGTAGCGGCGAGCGGTCGCACCTTTACAGCTACAGCTATCAGGGAATTGATGCGATTCCAATAGAACATGTTCGGTTACTCAAAGCCGACCAAAAATATGTGAAGGTATATACGGCGGAGGCTAACTTCACCATAAGTGAAACACTTAAGAATCTTGAGCGGGAATTTTCCGATGTATTTATTAGGATCCACCGTAACGCCCTAGTTTGTATAAATGCTTTACAGGGCATAAAACGCATTGACGGATGTGCTTGTGCGCTTATTCGGGGTATTGAGGTTCAGCCACAGATCAGCCGTCGCCTAGAGCCGAAAATACGTAAATTAATAGCGCAACTCTGACAACAGCCTGTAAATCATCGATAATACAGCCATAGAAATTAATAAAAGGTTATCTTGGTGTCCCGTACCCTTCGAATCGCTACACGTAAAAGCCCTCTAGCCCTTTGGCAGGCGGAGTTTGTCAAAGCACAGCTGCTTCAATATCACCCTGATCTTGAGGTTGAATTAGTTGCTATGACCACCAAAGGAGATATTTTACTGGATACACCTCTGGCTAAAATTGGCGGTAAAGGACTGTTCGTTAAAGAATTAGAGGTCGCTATGTTAGAAGGGCGTGCTGATATCGCAGTGCATTCCATGAAAGATGTACCAATGGAATTCCCTCCTGGCCTGGATTTGGCAGTGATTTGTGAGCGGGAAAATCCGCTGGATGCCTTTGTTTCCAATACCTACAAAAGTCTCGATCAATTACCTAGAGGTGCAGTTGTTGGCACCTCAAGTCTGCGCCGACAATGTCAGGTGCGTGCTCATTTTCCAGACCTGCAAATTAAAGAGTTGCGTGGCAATGTTAATACCAGGTTAACCAAGCTAGATAGGGGCGACTATGAAGCCATTATTCTGGCCAGTGCCGGTCTTATCCGTCTGGGCATGGGTGACCGAATTGCTAGTACCTTAACGCCAGAACTGTCCTTACCGGCCGGTGGTCAGGGTGCTGTGGGTATCGAATGCCGCACTGGCGATACTGCTACCCGCGAGCTTTTGTCTCCTCTGCACAATGCAGATACGGCAACTTGCGTGCTTGCAGAACGAGCGCTAAATCGTCATTTACAGGGCGGCTGTCAGGTGCCAATCGCCTGTTTTGCGCAGCTCAATGCTAATGAGCGCACCCTTGATTTGCGTGGGCTAGTAGGCAGTGTTGACGGCGCGACTGTGTTGCGCGCCCAATTGAGTGGGCCAAGAGAAGATGCCCAGGCACTGGGTATAGAATTAGCAGAGCAATTGCTGTCTCAGGGCGCTGGAGCAATACTGGCTGAGGTCTATGGTAGCAAATAGTCTTGCCCATAAACGCATTCTAGTGGTTCGCCCGCTGCGCGCCAAAGATACATTTTTGGCGCTTTTAGAGCAGTCTGGCGCCGCAGTGATTTACACGCCAATTATGTGTATCGAGCCGCTGTCAGACAGTCAGCCTATTTTGAACCATATTTTAAAGTTTGATCAGTTCGATCAGGCGATTTTCATCAGTGCTAATGCCGCTGAGATAGGGTTGCAATGGTTAGACCAGTATTGGCCTATGTTGCCTGTCGGCATGGAGCTATTTGCCGTGGGCCAGAAAACCGCGGACATACTCACTAGCTATGGTTGTAGGGTTATCTGTCCATCGCAACAGCAGAATACCGAGGGTCTTTTAGCGCTTGAGCAGCTTCGTAATCTCAGAGGTAAATCAACGATTATTTTCCGCGGTGGCGGCGGCCGGCAGACATTGGGGGACACCTTAGAGAGTCGTGGTGCAACGGTGACCTATTGCGAGTTATATCGCCGCGTGATCGAGCCAGAGAGATTGGCGCTGGCGCAATCCCAGGCCGGGGAAGTCGATTGCCTAGTTATTCATAGTGGTGAGCTTTTGAAGGCAATGGCCGACTCGGCCAATTTAACACTGCCGGTTGTAGTACCTAGCGAGCGGGTTGCGCATATGGCCCGGCAACTGGGCTATGCAGCCGTAGTGGTTGCCGAAAATGCCTTACCAGAGAAAATGTATAGCGCGACTATGGAGTATTTTAATACTCGTTAAAAGGTTTAGAATAAAATGATTTTTCCAAGAAACCGAGGGTAGATAGTGACCGAATCGAGCGATCAGGCAGACTCTAAGGTGCCACCAGCGGCAGCTATAGATAAGAGTAAAGGTGCAATTCAGTCAAAAATATCAACGCCTAGTAAGGCGCGCTGGCTTAAGTTATTACTCTTACCAATTATTATTCCCGCTATTGGCGCCGGCGCATGGCTGGCCAAGGCAGAATTTGAGCAGCGTATTGCCCTCGAGAGAAGCACTATCGCTGCTGCCTGCTTCGACAGCGCCAGTAAAAGCATAGATCAGAAAACTATGGAAATTGAACAGCGTCAGTCTATGCGCGATCAAAAAGTGGACGAAGCACTCTCTGCGATTCGACAAAATCTCAGTGTTCAGGATAAGCGTCTTCACCAGTTTAGTGTGACCAACGGCAATGACTGGCTTTTTGCTGAGGCGCTCTATTTAGCTCGGCTGGCTAATCAGCGCCTACAAACTGAACGCAGCACTAAAAACCCTCTGGCGCTGCTCGAGAGCGCAGATGTTATTCTCAAACGGTTAGATGATCCGGAACTAATACCCGTGCGCGCCGCTGTCGCCGATGACATTGCTGCCCTGCGTCTGGCCGACGAGATTGATCTGACTGGACTCTATTTAGAGCTTAGTGTGCTTGCTGAGAAGGTGGATGAGCTCGGGTTACTTGACGCTCCCGCGCAAAGGGTGCAGAAATCAATCCAGCTCGCTGAGGCAGCAGACCAGCAAAAGGAAAATCAGGGGCCACTGGATAATTTCATGGATGCTGTGAGCAAACTTGTTCGAGTAAGTCAGCGATATAAGCCTATTGAGCCCCTATTGCAGGGCAATGAAGCGGCTATTGTGCGGCACAATATGCGGCTTATGATTGAGCTGGCCCAAAATGCAGTAATAAGACAGGAACAGACCATTTACAGCCATAGCCTCGATAGAGCTCAAAGCTGGTTGGAGAAGTATTTTCAACTTAATTCCAGTGCTGAGATTATGCAGCAGCGCCTATCCAGTCTCCGTGACGTGCAAATTGTTCAGCAACTGCCCGATATCAACGGTTCGCTTATGGCGATAGATGCGTTTGTTGGCCTACGCAAAAGTCAATTATCCGAGACTGATGACAAGGTGCCGCGACAATGAGAAAAATGTTACTGATACTTATGCTGGCGTTGTCTCTCGGCGCGGCAGGTATCTGGCTGTTGCAGCAGGACAGTGGCTATATTTTAGTTAGCTTCGGCAATACCAACATAGAGATGAGTATCTGGGTCGGTATCTTTCTCTATGTGGCTCTATCTGTGGTCTTGATATGGCTTTTTTTATTGGTGCGGTGGCTTACTAGCGCAGGCGGTTTACCTCTTTGGTGGGGTTCATTTAGCAGTGCGCGACATCTTAGCAAAACAGCTCAGGGTCTCATGCTTTATGCTCAACACGACTGGCAAAAAGCTAGCCAGTTACTGTCTCAGTCTGCCGACAAGTCTTCAATGCCAGTGATCAATTTATTATTTGCGGCTCGAGCGGCGGCGGACAGTAACGATCTTGAAAAGGCTCGGCAACTTCTACAGCGGCTAAAAATAAGCTATCCCAACGAGGCTTTTACTGCGGATAAATTATTGGCAGAGTTGTTGATTATTGATGAAAATTTTGTCGATGCGAGGCCGCTTATTGAAGAACTTTACCGAGCTAAACCTAGCGATCGAGCTATTTTACGCTTACTGGCGGACACCTATTACTTGACTGGAGACTGGCGTTCACTGCAAAAAATCCTTCATGACCTCAGTCATTACGGCGCTCTCAGCAGAGATGCTGCCACCAACCTTGAGATAGACACCTACTTAAACCTATTGCTCGCATACATCCCAGATCCAGAATTAAATGAAGCCGAACAGCAGGATAATTTAATAGACCTATGGGACCTAGTTCCCAAATCATTACGCAGACTACCTGAGCTAATATGTGCCTATGCAGACGCCCTGCAAAAGGTTAACGGGGCTAGCCGGCTACAACCGATAATAGCCAAAGCATTAAATGCTAGCTGGCACGCAGACTTGGTTGAACGCTTCGGTCAGTTGCAGTCTGATTCACCGCAGCGGCAGTTGGCCCTGGCGGAGAAGTGGCTACCCGATCATGTCGATGACCCAGACCTACTGCTGGCGCTTGGCCGTATCTGCCGCCGCGCAGAGCTACCAGGCAAGGCGCGCGACTATCTGACGGCGGCTACTAGTATAAACCCCTGTCCAGAAACCTATCTTGAGCTAGCAGAGCTGTTGGATTCGATGAATGATCAGAGCAGTGCTGAAATGTACCGTCATGGGCTGTTAATTGGCCTACAGCTAGAGCGCTAGATACGTTTCTTTTTTAAGTCTCTAATTACAAAGCGAGCGGGGTGCATTGCAAGGCGCAATTCGCGCTCCAAAGGGGTTATTTCTCCGGCAATTTCGGTGGCCAGTATCTCCGCGGTAAGAGGGGCATAGCAAAGTCCACGAGACCCCATGCCACAGTGCACATACAGATTGGGCTGATAACTGCCTAGACTGGATACTAGTTTGCGTGCATCACGCCTCAAGTCGCTGAACTCATCGAGGAATGTGGGCAGGTAAGGAACAGGCCCAACGATAGGTAGATAGTCTTTAGTGGTGCAGCGATAGTTGGCTCTACCGTCCATAGATGAGGTATTTTGTGGCCCTAAAGCGAGACCTAAACCGTTGTCTGTGGCATTCATTTGTTCAATATTGGCGCAATGATCTTGCTCCCGCAGCTCGGTTGTAAACAGCCCCTTGTTATAGGTTGCGCCGCAGTTATGGGTGCCATTTAGTGCGGGGGTGATGTAACCCTCACCACAGATCACGGTTTTTAGCCCGATACTGACGTCAGAGCTCGACAACAGGCTGATTTGCCCACGCAGCTGAGTAACAGGCAAAAAGTTAGTCTGTTCAAACTGTTCGCAGCCATAGGCGTTAGCAATTACAAGTGTCTCGGCTTCAATAGCAATTTGACTGTGTTGATCTAATAGTTGCCAGCTGTTGTCTGTGCGAACTAGTTTTTTGATGTCAGCACTGACCAGCGGAATACTTGCCCTTGCCAATAGTTGCTGGCAAATCTGTGCCGGGGGTAGCCAGCCCAATTGAGGGAAAAATAGGCCTAGGTCTGAACTCATTGGGATTCCACTGCGTGCGCATAAACTGGGATTATCAAGCAGCTGTACCAGAGCATCCTGACCACCAAAGCGTTTACTGATAGCAAGAAAATCTTGTTTCACTTTGGAGTTTTCAGGTACTACCAAAACACCGCATTGGTCACCATAGCCAGCATCCCAAAAAGGTTTGTAGTAGCGACTGGCAAGCATTAGTGCGGCTAAGTTAATCCGCGGTAAGGGTTGGTCGCGCACCGATAACTTAGGGTAAATAATTGCTTGGCTATTACCCGAAGCCTCTTGACCGGCAACAGGGTGGCGATCAATGACACTGACGTGATAGCCGCGCTTTTTGAGCGCTGCCGCCGCCGTGCAGCCGGCAATACCGGCGCCTAAAATAACCACAGTTTTTTTGTCTTGTCTGGGTTTGGTTTTATTAAGATACCAAGGACTAGATGTTTTAAGCTCAGTATCAAAGGCAGAGGTGCCTGCCATGCTGGTATCTGGGCCTGACAGAGCAGCGACAGTTTGCCTTAGTTGAGCTGAAGCTTCAGTTATAAACCACCCGTCTACAGGCTTGGTATTATGTCTCGCTAAACCTGCATCATCACTTTGGGATATCTTATTGAACATGGTTTCGGCGGCGCCAAACATTAGGCACAAACTTATGCGGCCAGCAAATAATTCTAGGTAATGAATGCCGTCGACAGTAGCTGGATAAACTTTAAGTAGTTGTGCTGTTAGGCCGGCATACTGAGGAAAATTGGCTAGCATCCGGTGGAGTTCAGTTTTTGTCAGTGGCTGTGCCGAGGCTGAAATAAATTGCAGGCGCCAATTCTTAGGTGCAGTTTCTAGCCACAGTTTACTAGCCGCCAGAAAGTCTCTGCCGTAGCCAAATTCGGTTTCTCCTAGGGTAAATAAGCCGCCACTATGGGGTAGTTTTTGCCAGCGCTGGAGCAAACGGTTTTGTTCAAGATGGCGACTGTGAGAGGTTTCGGTACTAGGTTCAGTCACGTTGATGTAAGACCAAATTCAGTCAAGAGTTGATCACACCAAAGGCTGATAAATTCGTCCGAGAGTTCGAGCTGATTTTCATCGTCAAGTGGAAGCCCAACGAAAAACTTTTCATCATTGGTCAATGCCTTTGACTGTTCAAAGGTATAGCCTTTGTTTGGCCAAGCTCCTACGGTGGTGGCGCCCTGATTTACCATCTTGGTCCACAGATATCCCAAGGCATCCTGAAACCATTGAGGATAGCCTATTTGATCTCCCAAACCATAAACTGCAGCCTTTGCATGGGCTAGGTCTAGGCTGTCAATGTCTTCCCAGTGAGTTTCCCAGTCTTCCTGAAGCTCACCGTAGTCCCAAGTCGGAATACCTAAAATAAGATAGTTGTATCCCTCCATCAGGCTTATTGGATCGTCGGCAATATTGTGCATATGAACAATGTTGGCATCTAGCCGGCTGTTGATATGGTCACGGATTTTTTCACCAGCCATTTCTGTATAACAAGTAGAACTACCGTAAAACAAACCAATGCGTATAGTCATATTGAATCCGCCGAAACAAACCCTAACTGACGCCATGCTTCATAGGTCACTACTGATACTGTATTGGATAGATTGAGGCTGCGACTATGTGCCTGCATTGGCAGTCGCAATACATTGGCAGCGCCCACTGCTGTGCGAATACTCTCTGGTAAGCCTCGGGTTTCTGGGCCGAATAGTAGCGCGTCATCAGGTTGGTAATTGATTTTTGAATAACAGGCTGATCCCTTAGTACTCAGCGCATAGATATTTTTAGGGTTAGCCGATGCCAGGTAGGTGGGCCAATCGGCATGCACCTGCAGATTCTGGAATTCACGATAATCCAGACCTGCCCGGCGCAGTTTTTTATCATCTAGGTCAAAGCCTAGGGGCTCAATTAGATGTAGTCTAAAACCAGTGTTAGCACACAGGCGAATGATGTTGCCGGTGTTAGGCGGGATTTCTGGTTGGTACAATACAATATCGAGCATATTAAATATCTACAATCTCTACCATTAGGTCATCGGAGAGACCTTCTAATAATGTGGTCAAATCAGGTTGTGACATGCCACTAGGCATCTGCAAGTACGCATGGGCATGGAACATCATGCCTGCAGACATAGGTGCACTGTCGCAGAAGGTTTCCAATGATTCTAGGTTGACCTTGCGGCTGGCCAGTTGCGCAGCAATTTCACCGACGATGCCGGGTCTATCATTAGCAATAATCTCAATACAAAGCGGTATGTCGTGCTGCGCTGGATAATTGCTATCTTCAACAGTAATGGTAATCCCATAGTCACTGAGTCCAACTAAGGCGTCTTGTAGTGAACTGTTATGCTGAGCATCGACCTCGATAAGTAATATACCGGCAAATTTACCGGCTAGGCGATTCATGCTGCTTTCCATCCAGTTGCCGCCGTGAGCGATGATAGTCTGTGCTATTTGTTCAACAATGCCAGGACGGTCTTCAGCGAGAATGGTTACTACCAAATGGTTGGTCATAGGGGTGCCTAAAAAGCATTTTTAAATTCGCGTTATTATGGCACTAATCGATGGCGCTGTTATAGTTTGCACTCAATCAATTGCGGAACTCACAAATTATGAAAAATATTAAGATAAATGGGCTTTCTCTGATATTGATACTGGGCATCGCCTCAGTGGCACTTACAGCCCAAGCAGAGCGAGACTCATCTCGAGATCAGTTTCGCCATCCTGTTGAAACTATTGAGTTTTTCGGCTTAACCCCTGAGATGAATGTAGTTGAGATTACTCCAGGGGGTGGTTGGTATACCGAGTTATTGGCTGATTACATTACCGGAACCTTATTTGCGGCTCACTTTAATCCTAAGTCAAAAGGTGAGTACTTTCGCAACTCGCGGGCGCGTTTTGAAAAGAAACTACTCGCCAATCCGCAGCTCTATGGCAATGTTGAACTGCATACTTTTGATATTTCGATTAATTTACTGACGACTCCAGCTAACAGCGCTGATGCCCTGGTGACGTTTCGCAATGTTCACAATTGGCTACGATCCAATAACGAAGCGGTAGCCTTTGAGTTGTTTTATAAAACCTTAAAGGCAGGTGGGATCTTGGGGGTGGTTGAGCATCGAGCGGCATACGGCACAGATCGCGAGACTATGTTAACAAGTGGTTACATGACTCAGGAATACGTTATAGATTTGGCTGAGCGCGCTGGTTTTGTGCTCGAAGCTAGCACTGAGATTAATGCAAACCCAAAAGACAGCGCTGATCACCCGAAAGGAGTTTGGACATTGCCGCCTAGTCTTCGGCTCGGCGCTGTGGATCGTGATAAATATTTGGCGATTGGCGAAAGTGATCGTATGACTTTGAGATTTAGGAAGCCTAAGTTGTGATTGAAATTCCTCTGGATCGGCTCAGTCCTGAAATTCTTAAAGCGGTAATTGAAGAGTTTGTTCTCCGCGAGGGCACTGATTATGGCGTTTCGGAAACTAGTATGGACAGTAAAATAACCCAGGTGCGACGCCAGCTAGATAGAGGTGATGTATTGATTACCTTCGACCCTGGGACAGAAAACTGTACCTTGCTCACTAGACATCAGTTTACGCGCTATGTGTTAGAGCATGAGTCGGCTAGTGCAGGTGAAAACTCCTATGAGGACTACTCGCAACTGGCTAATCAAGATAACCAGAGTAACGATTAATGGCCAGGATCGAGCAATTAGAGGGGGCAGCGGTATTTGCATCTTGGCAGTCTCAGCTTGATTCTGCGCCACAGATTTTAGTCGGGTTTAGTGGTGGTTTAGATTCTACAGTTCTACTTACATTACTGAGCGATCTTGTTCCAGCTCAGCGCCTGTGTGCTGTGCATATCAATCATGGTCTGTCAGTGAATGCGGACCAGTGGCAATCTCATGTGGATAGTTTTTGTCAGTCCCTTGGTGTGCAGCTGCACTGCGAAACTGTCTCGGTGAAGGCAGCGGGTGAAGGGCTAGAGGCGGCTGCTCGCGAGGCCAGATATCGTGTGTTTTCCCGGTTGATTCAACCCCATGGGCTGCTTGTTCTTGGTCATCATGCAGATGACCAGGTTGAGACGGTACTCTACCGACTATTACGGGGTTCAGGAAATAGGGGGCTATCTGGTATTCCAGTTTCACGAAGCCTAGCCGGTGGTCGCGTAATTAGGCCTTTGCTTCAGTGGCAAAAAGCTCAAATACAGGACTTCGCCGAGCGGCGCCATCTAGTCTGGGTTGAAGATGAAACCAATCTACAGAGCACCTTTGACCGCAATTACCTGCGTAACCAAGTGATACCCGCGATTGCCAATCGGTGGCCGGATTATACCCGGCGTATAAGTCATTCAGCGCAGTTGAGCAAAGATAATGGTGACCTTGCCGAGACAGTGGCGGCAGACGACCTACAAACGTTAAAGGTTAAGGTGGAACGAGGCGGTTGGTCCCTGTGTCTAGATACCTTCACAGCGCTGTCGGCCTTGCGTCAGAGAAATGTGTTGCGTCACTGGCCAGGTGTTTACCAATTGCCGTTGCCAGGACATAAAATTATTAATGAAGTGATTGACTCTATCGTCAAAGCTCGTGACGATGCTACGCCAAAGGTATTGTCCCAGAGTCTGCAGTGGGGAAGATTTCGCAATCGACTCTATCTTTTGTCAGCCATGCCTGACTGTGGCGAAGTGTACGAGGATTTACACTGGCATACCGAGCTGCCCCTATCTCTGCCCGATGGCAGCTGTTTAAGGGGCGAAAAACATCTCGGCCAGGGTCTGCTGATCCCATCGGGACAGCCGCTAACCGTGCGCATGCGTAGCGGTGGTGAGCGCTGTCAGCCTGCAGAGAGGCGGCACTCTACTAGCCTCAAAAAACTACTTCAGGAATATAATCTAGAGCCCTGGTGGAGAGATAGAATCCCGCTGCTATACGCCGGCCAACAACTTGTTGCTGTTGGCGATTTATGGGTTTGTGCCGGCTATCAGGCGTCGTCAGATCAGCAGGGCATTCTTATTTACTGGCATCTTAGCCCGCAAGTAGATTACTGATGGATTCAATGCAGATCTTAGTAGAAACACAGGGGCCTTTCTGTTAATCTGCTACCCCATCTTACACAGGATGGGCCGCGACCAGATTCATGGTTAAAAGACCTCTCTAAGACATATGTTTTTATACTAATTTCGATCTTTGCAGGGTCTCTATGACGCGATTTATCTTTGTTACTGGCGGTGTTGTTTCTTCTTTGGGTAAGGGTATTTCAGCCGCTTCGCTGGGAGCTGTGCTCGAAGCCAGAGGCCTGAGCGTAACAATTCTCAAGCTCGATCCCTATCTTAATGTTGATCCCGGCACTATGAGTCCTTACCAGCATGGTGAGGTGTATGTCACCCAAGACGGTGCTGAGACTGATTTGGATCTTGGTCATTATGAACGTTTTCTACGCTCCAAAATGACTCAGAATAATAATTTCACCAGCGGTCAGGTTTACGAGACAATTTTGCGTCGCGAGCGACGCGGTGACTACCTGGGTGGCACAGTTCAGGTGATCCCCCATGTTACTGACGAAATAAAACATCGAGTTTATGCGGGTGCCGGAAATCATGACATTGCGGTGGTCGAGATTGGCGGCACCGTAGGCGATATCGAGTCTCAACCGTTCCTTGAAGCTGTGCGACAGATGCGCGGTGAGCTGGGTTTCAAACAATCGCTGCTAATCCACTTGACGCTAGTCCCCTATATTGCGTCAGCCGGTGAGACTAAAACCAAGCCTACTCAGCATTCGGTAAAAGAGATGCGCTCGCTGGGTCTGCAGCCCGATGTGCTGCTATGCCGCTCAGAGGTTGAGCTTGAAGAGGACCAGCGGAAGAAAATTTCTCTGTTTACAAACGTTGAGTTGCGAGCAGTTGTGCCGGTTATGGATGCGCCAACGATTTATCAGGTACCGCGCATGTTGCATCATTGGGGGCTTGATGAGTTTGTAATCGATCGCTTTAATCTTGACTGTCCACCGGCGGACCTATCTGAGTGGGATGGTGTTGTAGAGAATCAACTTAATTCCGAAGGTCAGGTTACCATTGCTATGGTGGGTAAATACATGGAACTGCTGGATGCCTACAAGTCCCTGACTGAGGCGCTAGTTCATGCCGGTATCCATAATAAGACGAAGGTTAAGATCCGCTACATAGATTCAGAGTTATTGGAATCTGACCATTCATTAATTGATGGTGCTGATGCTATTTTGGTGCCGGGCGGCTTTGGCACTCGGGGTACCGAAGGAAAAATATATGCAGTAAAGACAGCCCGTGAGAAAAATATTCCCTACTTGGGTATTTGCTTGGGTATGCAGATTGCTGTGATTGAGTACGCACGTAATGTCTGTGGTTTGGCCGGAGCTAATAGCACTGAATTTAACCAGCATACCGACTACCCTGTGGTCGGCCTTATTGCTGAGTGGATCGATGCGGCTGGTAACAAAGAAATGCGAACGGAGAGTTCAGATCTAGGAGGCACTATGCGGTTGGGTTCACAGATTTGCCACCTTATGCCTGGATCCAAAGCACATGAAATTTATGGCAATGTACAGATTGAAGAACGTCATCGTCATCGCTTTGAGGTCAATAATAATTTCCTTCCCCAGTTAAAAGAGGCTGGTCTGGTTATTGGCGGGCTTTCTTTTGATAAGACTCTGGTCGAGACGGTTGAACTACCCAATCATCCCTGGTTCTTTGCCAGTCAGTTCCACCCAGAATTTACCTCGACCCCCAGAGATGGCCATCCCCTGTTCCAGTCATTTGTAGTTGCAGCAACCGCTTATCAAAATTCACAAATGGGAAGTTAACAATGGCTTCAGTAACAATTGATGTAGCGAATATTGGTGTTAACAATGAAGCGCCAATGGCGTTGTTCGGTGGCATGAATGTGCTGGAATCAAGGGATATGGCGATGCAGGTCGCCGAAGCCTATGTAGGAGTTACCCAGAAGCTGGGAATTCCCTATGTATTCAAAGCCTCTTTTGACAAGGCTAACCGGTCTTCAATACATTCATTCCGTGGTCCCGGCATCGATGAGGGTCTTAAAATATTTCAAGAGATAAAAGATACCTTTAAAGTTCCATTGATTACTGATGTCCATGAGATTGATCAAGCCGCTCCTGTGGCAGAAGTCTGCGATATTATCCAGTTGCCAGCCTTTTTAGCGCGGCAAACAGACCTAGTTGAGGCTATGGCTGCTACCAATGCTGTTATCAATATAAAAAAACCACAGTTTTTAAGTCCGGGTCAGATGGGCAATATCGTTGATAAATTCCGTGAATGTGGCAATGAAAAAGTCATGCTCTGTGAGCGCGGCACCTGCATGGGCTATGACAATCTGGTGGTCGATATGCTCGGCTTTAGAACCATGAAAGATGTCAGTGGAGGCTTGCCTCTGATTTTTGATGTGACCCATGCTCTGCAGTGTCGCGATCCATTGGGTGCCGCCTCTGGCGGGCGCCGCCATCAGGTCGCTGAACTTGGGCGTGCAGGTATAGCTGTAGGTATTGCCGGATTATTTTTAGAGGCTCATCCAAATCCTGATAAAGCTAGGTGCGACGGCCCTAGCGCCTTGCCGCTGGACAAGTTAGAGCCCTTCTTGGCCCAGATGAAGGCTTTTGATGATCTTATAAAATCTCAGCCTGATTTGAATATTCTCTAACAGGACTATTTAACTGCGGCCGCTAATTATTACCCTCAATTTAGATCTACTGGAGAAACAAGTACATGAGTAACATTGCAGATATTCGAGCCTTTGAAGTTTTAGACTCGCGTGGCAACCCCACAGTGCAAGCAGATGTAACCTTAGAAAATGGTATCGTTGGAACTGCCTGCTCACCCTCTGGAGCCTCAACTGGTTCGAGAGAGGCGCTGGAACTGCGCGATGGTGATATGGGTCGCTATCTCGGTAAAGGTGTACTTACCGCTGTTAACAATATCAATACCACAATCAAATCACTGTTAGTTGGCACTGACGCGACCGATCAGCGCGGTCTAGATCAAGCCATGATTAATGCTGACGGCACAGACAACAAAGCCACACTGGGCGCCAATGCTATTTTGGCTGTCTCTCTGGCCGCAGCTAAGGCGGCGGCACAACACAAAGGCATGCCGCTATACGCTCATATTGCTGAGCTAAATGGCACTGCGGGCCAATACAGCATGCCTGTGCCAATGATGAATATTATTAATGGTGGAGAGCACGCTGATAACAATGTCGATATTCAAGAGTTTATGGTGCAGCCAGTATCAGCCAAAAGTTTCTCTGAAGCCTTGCAGGTTGGTGCAGAAATATTTCACTCATTAAAAAAGGTATTGAGTGCGAAAGGTTTGAATACCGCCGTGGGTGACGAAGGTGGTTTTGCTCCAGATCTATCCTCTAATGCAGAGGCTCTGGCTGTAATCCAAGAAGCTACAGAAGCGGCAGGGTACAAGTTAGGCGATGATGTCACCCTGGCATTGGATTGCGCGGCCTCAGAATTTTATAAAGACGGTCAGTACAATCTCTCAGGCGAGGGAAAAATCTACAGTGCCGATGGCTTTAGTGATTTCTTAGCCTCACTGTGTGACCAGTATCCGATTATCTCTATTGAGGATGGCCTTGATGAGTCCGATTGGAATGGCTGGAAGTATCAGACTGAAAAACTCGGCCATCGCTGCCAGTTGGTCGGTGATGATTTATTTGTTACTAATACGAGTATTCTTAGTCGTGGTATTGAAATGGGTGTGGCCAACTCGATTCTGATTAAGTTTAATCAAATTGGTACGCTATCAGAGACTTTGGATGCCATTGCTATGGCAAAAGATGCGGGTTATAGCGTTGTTATTTCTCACCGTTCAGGTGAGACCGAAGACACCACCATTGCCGATTTGGCGGTCGCTACAGCGGCGGGTCAGATTAAAACGGGCTCACTGTGTCGTTCAGATCGAGTAGCCAAATACAACCGTTTACTGCGTATTGAAGCAGAGCTTGGCAACAGTGCCGCACCCTATCGTGGTCGTGCTGAGTTTAAGTCTTAATTTGATCGAGATAGCATCTGTTGTGCTAAAGAGAATAGAATAAGCAGATGCGCTGGTTACTGATCATACTTACTGTCCTTTTCGTTGGCTTACAGTTTAGGCTGTGGGTCGGCGAGGGGAGTCTCGCCCACAAGGCGGAATTGACTAAAAAAGTGGAGCAACAGCGTCAAATAAACCAGCAGTTACAGTCACGCAATCAACAGGTTGCCCAAGAGGTTGAGAGCTTAAAAACTAACCTCGACTCTATTGAGGAAAAGGCGCGCAAGGATCTGGGTATGATTAAAGAGGGTGAGATCTTCTATCTGGTCATAGATAAAGATGAGCGTATCATGCCGTCGTCGCAGGACACTGAGGCAGATCAACCTTGAGTAACAAATCACCAAAATATTGGGCCATAGTCCCTGCTGCGGGAACAGGTAAGCGATTTTCGGCAGATATTCCAAAACAATTTCATCATTTAAATGGCAGTCTTGTGGCGCAGCACACGTTGAGCCGCCTGCTGAGTATTCCCGTAATTGAAACGATTGTGTGTCCCTGTGATACCAGTTCTGGTTACTGGTCTAAGATACCTGCCATTGAAAACCCTCGAGTGCGCCTAGTCACTGGAGGTGATCAACGCGCTCATTCGGTTATAAACGGTCTGGTGTCTATACATGATATTGCTCACAGGAATGACTGGGTTCTGGTCCATGATATGGCGCGTCCCTGTATAGCGCCAGCCAGTATTGGTCGACTAATCACGCAGGTTGGCAATCATCCAGTGGGTGGCATTCTGGCCAGTGCTATTAATGACACCTTAAAGGTTGTCAGCCCTCAGGGTGATATTGTTAGTACCGTAAACCGTGCCGAGTACAGGGCCGCCCAGACGCCGCAAATGTTTCGCTATGGTCTGTTGTTTGATGCAATACAGAGCATGCTTGATAGTAAAAAGATCCCGACTGATGAAGCCTCTGCTATTGAATACGCAGGCAAGCAGGCGATAGTAGTAGAGGGGCGGCAAGACAACATAAAGATTACTCGTCGGGAAGATTTAGTTATTGCCGAAGCCATTATGAAAAATCAGGAGGCGGAGTAATGCGCATAGGACATGGCTATGATGTGCATGCCTTTGGGGATGGCAACGTATTGATACTGGGGGGCGTAAAAATTCCCTTTACCCATTCATTTGTAGCGCATTCGGATGGCGATGTATTGATTCATGCTCTAATTGATGCCCTGCTCGGCGCTTTGGCCCTAGGCGATATAGGTCAGCATTTTCCGGATACCGATGCCAGTTATAAAAATACCAACAGCCGCGACTTGCTAGCAGTGGTGGTCGCCATGATGGCCAGTAGAGAATACAGGCTAGGTAACGCGGATATTACTATAGTTGCACAGAGCCCAAAAATGGCCCCCCACCTAGAGAAAATGCGGCTGAATTTAGCGGCAGATATGGACTGTGATGTCAGCCAGATTAATATTAAGGCAACGACTTCCGAAAAGCTTGGTTTTACCGGTCGTCATGAGGGCATTGCCTGCCATGCTGTGGTTCTTCTAAGTTCAGACGTGTAGCCATGTTGGCCAGCGCAGACGCCTATCAATTTAAGTTTCAGCATATGCCCCGGGCGCTGGGTAAACCTCTAGGGCCAGCGCTATTTCGAAGCCAGCTAGAGGACTTCCAGGTTGATGAAATTATTGACTTCCAGCCCAGCGGTGAAGGTGAGCATCTTTTGGTGCATGTTCGCAAACGTGATCAAAATACTCGTTGGGTTGCAGGTCTGTTGGCAAAATTAGCTGATATAGGCCGCAATGATGTAGGTTACTGCGGTATGAAAGATCGTTTTGCTGTAACTACCCAGTGGTATAGCTTGCATCTGCCTGGTCGAGAGCTGAGGGTAAGTCAGCTACAGCACGATGACTTTGAAATAATTGCTAGCCATCGGCATCATAAAAAGCTCCGCCGCGGCATGCATCAGGGAAATCAATTCAGTATTGTTTTGCGCGATTTTAAGGCTGATCGGGCCCTAGTGTCAGAGCGCTTGCAGCAGATAGAGCGGGAGGGTGTACCTAACTATTTTGCTGAGCAACGGTTTGGTCACAATGGTGCTAATCTTCACGAGGCCCAGAGATTGATTGACGCCGACCAACTCAAAGGCAATCGCAGGGGCACTGGAATCTATTTATCGGCTGCGCGCTCTTGGCTATTTAACCTAGTTTTGGCGCAGTATATCGAGCAGGGACAGTTGCCTGATCAGACCGGGCCATTATGGGGGCGGGGACGTTCCAATGCGGATATCGACAGTGTCCAAACAGAGAATGACGTACTTGCTCACTGGCAGAGCTGGTGTTATGCGCTGGAACATGCGGGTCTCAAACAGGAGCGTCGCAACCTGGTTTTAAAACCGCAAGATTTACGCGCGCAATGGTCTGATAGTGACTGTTTATCATTGCATTTCACTCTGGCCAGCGGTTGTTTTGCCACGGCACTACTGCGTGAATTAGCCGAATTATTCCGCCCGGAATTTGAAGCCCTGTGATATATTGTGAATCAAGCAATAGTGCGGTTCATAGCCATGTTCCAGGCTGTTTAATCAGGGGCTTTGGTGCCGCTTTTAAATCATGCTTTTAATTAAAATTTATTAATAGGGGAAGTAGGTGAACTCGATCGAACTAGCTGGCGTTGGTATGACATCCCAGCGAACCCGTGAGCGACTCATTCAGCGTTTAATCGATCAAGGTATTAGCAGCCAGGCGGTACTGGATGTTATTCGTATGACCCCGAGACATATATTCCTTGATCAAGCACTGTCTCACCGTGCCTATGAAGATACGGCGCTACCTATTGGTTACTCCCAGACATTATCCCAACCCTATATTGTTGCCCGCATGACGGAAATACTACTCAGTGGAGGCCCTCTCAAAAAGGTTTTAGAGATTGGTACTGGCTCAGGTTATCAGACTACTATCTTGTCTCAGTTAGTGACCGAGGTATGTACTGTAGAGCGTATAGAACCGCTGCTAAAAAAGGCCACGGATCGTTTTAGAAGGCTAGGTCTTAAGAATATTAGCGCCGAGCTCTCCGACGGTAGTTTTGGTTGGGACAAACATGCGCCCTATGATGGCATTATTACCACAGCAGCCCCCCAGACTGTGCCAGAGGAACTTTTGCGTCAGATGGCACCAAACGGGATTCTGGTAATCCCTGTAGGCAATGGCCAGTCTCAGGATCTCAGGGTGCTGAAGCGGGTTGGCGACTCTTCTGAATTTGATGAAGAAATTGTTGAGAAAGTAAAGTTTGTACCGCTTCTTGGTGGGCTATCCCGCTAGGCTGCATCGCCAGATCAGCAGCGATATTTGCATAAATTCTTAAAGTAGGTGTGATAGCAAAGGTTACAGCAGGAGTTCACATGCGCAACCCAGGTCATTATTTGTTACTTTTTTTGAAGGGAATGGCTATGGGCGCCGCAGATGTTGTGCCTGGTGTCTCTGGCGGTACTATTGCGTTTATTAGTGGTATCTATGCAGAGCTAATCGACACTATTAAATCTCTAAACTTGTATGCGATCACAGTTCTTCGCCGCGAGGGTATTGCTGCAGCCTGGCGATATATCAATGGTAACTTTCTGGTTACCCTTTTAGGTGGCTTGCTCACCAGCCTATTTTCACTGGCCAAGGTAATGCAGTATCTTCTGGTCGCACATCCGTTGCCGCTGTGGTCTTTCTTTACCGGTTTAATTTTAGGCTCGGTTATTTACCTGTTACGTCAGAATGTGCCTCAGAGGGCAGTTGATAAAGGGCTTTTAATTCTCGGTATTGCAATAGCCTACGGCATAGCCATTGCACCATCTGCCACCTTGCAGGGTGATTATTTAACAATGTTTTTCGCTGGCAGCATCGCCCTGTGTGCCATGATACTGCCAGGAATTTCAGGGTCGTTTATAATGGTGTTACTGGGACTGTACCCGGTATTTATCGGTGCAATTGTCAATTTACAGTTCGATATTCTTGCAGTTTTTGCACTTGGTGGGCTGATCGGTCTTATGGCCTTTAGTCGGTTACTTTCATGGTTATTGGACCACTATCAAGCGGCTGTAATTGCTACTATGTGTGGGTTTCTAATCGGCAGTTTGAATATTATTTGGCCCTGGAAGCAGGTCATTGAAACCACCACCAGTCACTCGGGGAAGACAATGGTGCTGGCATCTGAAAATCTATTACCCAACCAATTCTCTGTGACGGGCCAAGATCCTCAAACGGCGGCCTGCTTGATGGCATTCTTTTTCGCCTTGATATTGGTGTTAGGATTGGAATATATTGGTAAAAAGTACGCTGAAAAACCAGTGCCGGCTGAATAATATGTTGAAAATACTTCCCAGTGTTGTCTGCCTGCTGACCCTTGGTGCCTGCGCCAGTTACGAGGCGCCAGTCAGTTCACTAGCTCAGCCACCCAGTATGCGTATAACCACCCATGTGGTTGCCGCTGGAGATACTCTTTACTCTATCGCCTGGCGCAATGATGTGAATTTCAGGCTATTGGCACGAGCCAATGGTTTGCGTGAACCCTATCATATTCACTTAGGCCAGCGCCTTACCTTGGAAACCCAGGGTACAGATTCGAATAATATGCCTGCTACGGGATCTTTAGAGTCCGCTGCGCAATCATCTAAGGCAGCTTCCACTGCGGTCAAATCCAAGGTTAAGAAAGCACCTGTATCCGTAACAAAGTTGTCCAACTCGGAGGTTTACGGTGATAGTTGGACATGGAAATGGCCCATACAGGGTAAAACAGTAAAAACCTTTAGTCCGGCCGATCTGCGTAAAGGTATAAGTATTAAAGGCGCTGGTGGTGCTAGGGTGCGTCCTGCGGCACCGGGAACCGTGGTTTATGCCGGTGACGGATTACGTGGTTATGGTAAGCTAGTGATTATTAAGCACAGCGAGACATTCCTCAGTGCTTACGGTCACAATGAAAAAATAATGGTGAAAGAGGGGCAAACTGTTAGGCAAATGGAGATAATCGCATCATTAGGAGCCAAGGGTACGATGCATTTTGAGATAAGAAAAGATGGGTATCCTGTAAATCCCGCCCTATATTTACGTTAATTTTTAATTTATCATTGTAAATGACTCGTTTAAAGTAAGAGTTAGGTATCTAAAGGAAGGATACTTGAGTAAGAAGGGTTAGCACCAGGATCGGTTGCTAAATTAAGGAAGATAGTGCAAAGGGGATGCCAAACGTGACGGATGAAGCGTTAGTATTAGATCAGCGTGCGCCAGCCGCTGACGGTCAGGAAGACACCGCAGAGATAAGTTATCAGGTCATTGATGCAACAAGTCTCTACCTTAAAGAAATTGGCTTCGCGCCGCTGTTGACGGCCGACGAAGAGGTTTTCTACGCTCGTAAACTGCAAAAAGGATGTGAGAAATCGCGTCATAGAATGATCGAAAGTAACCTGAGATTAGTCGTTAAAATCTCTAGACGTTACATCAATCGCGGACTTGAGCTGTTGGATTTAATTGAAGAGGGCAATCTGGGACTGATGAGAGCCGTTGAAAAATTTGATCCTGAGTTGGGGTATCGGTTTTCAACTTATGCGACTTGGTGGATACGTCAGACAATAGAGCGCGGGCTAATGAACCAGTCGCGTACTATTCGATTACCCGTACACGTGGTCAAAGAGCTCAACGTATATCTACGTGCTTCACGTAAATTGGCTCAGCAAGTCGATCATTCGCCAACATCAGAGGAAATCGCGGTTGAGGTGGGCAAGCCTGTAGCAGATGTGATTAAAATCCTTGGTTTTAGTGAGCGTATATCTTCAATTGATGTTCCAGTGGCCGATAAAGAAAAAACCCTAGTTGAAACAATTGCCGATGAAAACGGCCTTAGCCCTGAGAGCGAGATCGAGGAAGAAAATCTCATGGATCGCCTTGGCGTATGGCTAGATCAGCTACCCGAAAAGCAACGGGAGGTGTTGGTGAGGCGTTTTGGCCTCAAACATCACAAGGAAGAAACACTGGAGCAGGTGGGTCGAGAAATTGGTCTGACCCGCGAGCGCGTTAGACAGATTCAGGTCGATGCATTGCACCGCTTGCGCGATCTGTTGCGTCAACAGGGTCTCGACCAAGATGTATTATTTGAGGATTTCGATGGAATTTAGTTGGCAGGGTAAAAAAACCCGGCAATTACCGGGTTTTTTTAAGCTTATCCAGTTAATATTTATTCAGCCAGATAACGCTCTCTAGAGGCTATAATTTCAGCTCGAGCAGCTTCGGCATTGTCCCAGCCATCAACTTTTACCCATTTACCTGGCTCGAGCGCTTTGTAGTTTTCAAAGTAATGCACGATCTGATTGATTAGTAGCTCTGGAAGATCAGATGCCTCTTGAACATGATCGTATATTTTAGTGAGCTTTGTGTGTGGAACTGCCAAAAGCTTAGCGTCAACACCGGATTCATCGCTCATATTTAAAACACCTACTACACGACTGCGAATGACCGCACCTGGTACGACAGGGTAGGGCGTGACGACCAACACATCCAGTGGGTCCCCATCCTCTGACAGCGTTTGAGGAACATAGCCATAGTTAGCTGGATAGAACATAGGGGTCGCAACAAATCGGTCTACAAAGATAGCATCGCTGTCTTTATCTACTTCATATTTGATGGGGTCGTGGTTTGCTGGGATCTCAATAATTACATTGATGTCATTGGGTAGGTCTTTGCCCGCAGGTATGTCGTTGTAGCTCATTTGAATAGTTCCATTAGGTTGCGTTGCCGAGAAGCCGCGGATTATAGCTATTTGATCAAAATTTGGCCAGTAGCTAGTACCTGAAAACTCCTCGGCACTGGCAAATATTCATCCTAATATTCAGGTTACAAAGTAACTAAAAAATGAGAATCAAAGCGGTTCACTATGAGATCGCAGGGAAAAGAGTGAAGTTTGAATAAGTTAAGCCTGTGATAGCCATAGTGAGCACCAGCGAGTCCCATAAGTTACCATGGTTATTTAACTGAATAGCTGTAAATCAAGTAAACTACACAGGTGCAGTTAAGCGTATAGCTACATTATGGAATCCCAGTGCCTTATTGATTGGGCATCACTAACAAGAAAGTTCATAAGGAACGGTCCAGTGAATAACAATATTCGTTTTGCTCTCATGTTTTTTTTGGCTATCGCGGTTTGGTTTGGCAGTGGTTTGATTAAAACATCGGACGAGTTGGTGTCAGCAAGCAATGTGACTGAAAGCTATACTAAAGTGCAAGTTAGTAACTCCAGTCAACGATTATTTAGTCGCACCTTAACAATGCGGGCCAGAACAGAACCCAATAGAGCAGTGCATGTGCTTGCTCAGTTGTCTGGGAAGGTTTCCGCTATTTTGGCCGAAGAAGGTAGCTCGATTGATCAGGGGCAGGGTATTTGCCAGATAGATGCTGAAGATAGGCATCTGCGCCTGAAGCAGGCCGAAGCTGCCCTTGAGAATGCTACCATTGCTTACCGTGGGGCATTAAAGCTTAAAAGTGGTGGCTATCAATCTGAGCTCGCTATCTCTCAAGCAAAAGCGGCGCTAGCGGCGGCAAAAACTAATCGCAAACGTGCTCAAATTGATACTGAAAATCTCCAAGTAAAGGCTCCGTTTGCGGGTATTGTTGAGTCTCGACCTGTTGAAATTGGAGACTTTATAACGCCAGGCCAAAGGTGTGCCACTGTGGTTGAGTTAAGTCCGCTAAAAGTTGAGGCGCTGGCAACTGAAGCAGAAATTGGTAATCTAGCCTTAAATGCACCAGCAGAGGTTGTTATTGCAGGTCAAACGTACTCCGGTGCGCGGCTGTCTTTTCTTGCCTACCAAGCCAACATCGCTACTAAGGGATATAGGGTAGAGGCTTTGATGGACAATCCAGGTCAATTATTGAGAGCTGGCGTGTCGGCTCAGCTCAATGTCAAGCTTGCACCTGTGCAGGCTCATCTGATCCCGGCGAGTAGTATTTTGCTGGGTGACAGAGGAAATTCGATCGTAAAGGTACTTCTCGCTGATCAGACCGTCGCCTCAATGCAAATAGCGACGATAGGTGAGTCTAGAGACGGTATTTGGGTCACCGGTTTGCCAGAAGAGGTGCTTTTGGTGACAGTGGGACAAAATTACATTATCGATGGTGAGCGCGTTGAGCCTGCGTTTTCAATTAGCCTTGAACAGTAAATACGTGAGACTGGCCTCCCTATGAAATTTCTTAATCTGGTTGTCGATCATTCCAGGGCAACACTAGCGATTATGCTACTAATTCTTGTTGCCGGCGCAGGTTCGAGATTGTCGATGCCAGTAGAGATGAACCCTAATGTCACCCTCCCTGTGGTTATGATTATGGTACGCCATGATGGTATTTCTCCAGAGGATGGGGCGAGATTGCTGGTGCGACCGATTGAAAAAGAACTTAAAACCCTAGATGGATTAGACGAAATTAAGTCCACCGCTAGAGAAAGTGTCGTAGTAATTACCGCTGAGTTCGAGGTAGCAAACAATATTAAAGAAATTTTGGCGGAAGTACGTGAGGCCGTCAATCGGGCCAAAGCAAAGTTTCCCCAAGAAACCAAAGAGCCGATTGTAAATGAATTGAGCCCGAGCCCAGAGCCGACCATTGTGGTGACATTCTCTGGTGATAATGTCGCCGAGCGCGAGCTTTTCAAGGCGGCCAAATTCTTTCAACGTGAGTTGGAAATGTTGCCTGATGTGCTCAAGGCAGATATGTCTGGGCATCGCGAAGAAGTTGTAGATGTTGTGGTTGATCCAGCCAGACTTGAGCAGTATGGCCTTCGTATTGATGAGTTGGTACGCGCGGTCAGACTCAATAACCTATTGATTCCGGCTGGGGAAATGGATGTAGCCCAGGGCCGCTTTGGAATTAAAGTACCTGCACTCATTGAAACTGCTGCCGATATACGCGCGCTACCTGTTCGCAACAACGCAGAGGGTTCTATTACTTTGGGAGATGTGGCCTCGGTCAGGCGTACTTTCAAAGACACCACCGGATACAGTTTCATCAACGGCAAGAAAGCTATAGCCATTGAGGTGCGCAAACGCCTTGATGCCAATCTGATAACCACCGTTAATGCTACTCGAGCTGCAGTTGATAGATCCAGAGACAGTTTCAGTGCTGAAATGGATATTGGCTACGTTTTTGATGCATCAGTGTTTACCAACAAAATGGTTAGTGAGCTTCAGGGTAATATTATTACTGCAATGTGCCTGGTTCTGATATTAGTTGTGGCAACGCTGGGGCTAAAGTCGGGTTTATTAGTTGGTTTTGGCATTCCATTTTGTTTGCTGGGTTCATTAATTATTATCAATACCATGGGCTTTAGCTTTAACTTTATGGTTATGTTTGGATTGCTGTTGTCGCTTGGTATGTTGATTGATGGCGCTATTGTGGTGGTAGAGTTTGCCAATACTCAGGCAGCTGCTGGCCTTTCAGCACGGGAGGCCTACATTACCGCCGTGCGCCGAATGGCCGTTCCTGTGATTGCCTCTACGGGAACAACGCTGGCGGCATTTTTGCCGTTGCTTTTTTGGCCGGGAGTATCCGGTGATTTTATGTCCTATCTGCCGATCACCGTATTTGCGGTATTAGCCTGGTCGTTAACCTACGCACTTATTTTTGCGCCGACGCTTGGTGTTGCTTTGGCGCGTCGCCGTGGTAAGCAAAGAAAGCTACCAGAGAATCATCTCTCAGAGGAATCTGCAAAGACGCTGTTCGAGCCACTTCAAACTGCTTATTTGAATTTACTTCGGCCAGTGATCAGTGCTCCTGTAAAGTCAGCGGTTATAGCTATGGTGCTATTGATCGGTACTTTTGGTGCCTACGCCAGCTTTAATGCGGGGCAGGAGTTTTTTACGCCCATTGAGAGCCAGTACGGCATGGTGGGTGTGAGAGCTCAGGGTAATATGTCAATAGAGGAGCAACGTGATATTACCTTTAAAGTCCAAAATGTGGTGGCTGATATTGAGGGCGTTGATCAGGTCTATGGCTACTCTAAGGGCGGGGGCATGATGGTGTACGGGTCTGACGTTAGTCGAGATGAGATTAGTTCATTTCTCGTTGAGCTTTACCCACGTGAAGAGCGCGACCGTGGTAGTAAAGATATTTTTGAAGAGATCCGCCAGCGCACTGAGGCCTTGCCCGGTATTTATGTTAACGCAGTAGAAATGGAAACAGGGCCACCGACAGGAAAAAGTATTCAACTACAGGTGTCTTCACCGGATCGGCATGTGATGTATAAAACAGCAACCCAGATTAAACAGTGGGTCGGGAGCAATGTTGAGGGTATCAGAGACCTGCAGGATACTTTGCCGCTAGCGGGTATTCAGTGGGAAATCGAAGTTGATGCGTCTCGAGCGGCCATGTTAGGTGTCAATGTGGCCGATGTTGGCAATATGGTTCAGATGGTCACTGGAGGAGTCATGATTGGTGAGTTTAGGCCCGATGATGCTGATGATGAGATGGAAATCAGGCTACGCTACCCAGAGGCGGATCGCCAGCTGGCATCAATTGATAGTTTAAGAATTAATACACCCAATGGCCCAGTGCCAATTAGTAGCTTTGCTAAACGTGTTGCCAAGCCTCGCGTCGATGCTATTCAGCGAGTTAATATGATCGAGACGGTATTTATTTTGGCTAATTCGGAAGACGGCTACTTGCCCGATGACCAAACACGAGAAATCTCTAATTGGTTGCAGCAACAAGAATTTGATCCCTCAGTGAAAATAACTTTTCGCGGTGCAAACGAAGAACAGGCTCAGGCTGCTGAGTTTCTTTCGACCGCTTTTTCTCTGGCGATGTCGGTGATGCTTATCATGCTGGTGATGCAGTTTAATAGCTTTTATCAGGCTGGGCTTATTTTATTTTCTGTGGTCATGTCTACCGCAGGGGTTCTTTTGGGTCTGCTGATCGCGCAAGCCATATTTAGTACTATTTTGACGGGTGTGGGTATCGTGGCACTGGCGGGCATAGTGGTAAATAATAATATTGTATTGATTGATACCTACAATTATTTGCGCCGCAACGACCCATTGCTGCCAGCAGTTGATGCGGTTTTTAACGCGGCAAAGTCGCGATTTAGGCCTGTGATGCTAACCAGTGTCACAACCATTGTCGGTCTGTTGCCGTTGGCCAACGGTTTGAGTGTCGACTTAGTGAATCGTAGCTATACTTTCGGCGGTATGGTCGCATCTTGGTGGCAGCCATTGGCCAGTGCCATCGTTAATGGGCTGGTTCTATCTACTGTTTTAACCCTGCTACTTACGCCGGCTATGTTGCTTATCCCAGAGATCATATCTAAGCGCTTTGGTATACGTGTGGCGGAACACCAGCACAATGACTAGGCTGGGTGAAGGCTGCTAACTCTTAAGATTTTTCTCTAGGGTTGGGTTGTTACAATGGCACTGGTTAAAAGCAGCACCTCGATTACTGGTTATAAAAACAGTTAATATTGGTTTTATACTGTACTATAAGGTCTATTAAAGTATCCCAAACAGCTATTTTTATAGAGACTGGTATCTGATTGAGAAAAATAATCCACTGTGACTGTGATTGTTTTTATGCCGCAGTTGAAATGCGCGATGACCCGTCTCTGCGCGATTTACCCATTGCTATAGGTGGCAAGTCAGATCGCCGTGGCGTTGTTGCCACCTGCAACTATAGAGCAAGGGAATACGGCGTTCGCTCTGCTATGCCTACTGGCCAAGCGTTAAAACTCTGTCCGAATTTGGTGGTTGTACCAGGTACTATGGCAAAGTACCGAGAGGCGGCCCAGCAGATTCGCCAAATTTTCTATAGGTATACAGATAAGGTCGAACCACTCTCGTTGGACGAGGCCTATTTGGATGTCACTGACTGTACCGCTTGTCATGGTAGCGCCACATTAATCGCTGCAGAGATTCGCCGTGTTATAGCGCTAGAAGTAGGTGTAACAGCCTCGGCGGGTATAGCACCTAATAAATTCCTCGCAAAAGTTGCCAGTGATCTCAATAAACCTGACGGCCAGTATGTCATTACGCCACCACAAATCGATGAGTTTGTCGAAACACTCCAAGTAAAGCGTATTTTTGGCGTGGGTAAGGTAACCAATGAAAAACTGCGTCGCCTAGGTATTGAAACCTGTGGGGACCTTCAGCAGCGTTCATTGCTGGAATTAGTGGATAAGTTTGGTGCTTTTGGCAAGCGTTTGCACGATCTGAGTTTCGGTCGAGATGATCGCAAAGTAAACGCCAATAGTAGACGCAAATCGCTGAGTGTCGAGCGCACCTACTCGGAGGATTTAGCCGATCAGTCAGCGTGCCAGCAAAAACTACCTGATTTGCTGCTTGAATTACGCAGTCGATTGCGTCGTATCGACTCAGACTATATTGTGACCAAGCAGCTGATAAAGATGAAGTTTAGTGACTTTACCAGCACAACGGTTGAACGACAGGTGGTCAAGGGTTTGCCTATCGAGAGCTTTGAGGATCTCTGTGTTCAAGCTTGGGAGCGGGGTGGACTATCTGTCAGGCTGCTAGGTCTTGGTGTAAGATTTGTCGATACGAGAGACGAGGGCCGCGCTGTACAATTAGAGTTATTTCCTTGAGATTATCTATTACAGATAATCTCAAGGGAGGTTCACAAGTAGTAGTATCAACCTGTCTATGTGAATTCTAGTGCTAATTTGTTAAACTTAGAAATTGCATCGCTGATAAAAATAATATCGTGACGACCCGATCCAGTAAAAGCTCTATGCGCGACGAACTTCGGAAAAAAACTGAGGAGTTTCTTAAGCGTGGTGGCGAGATTAAGCAGCATAATCAAGGGGAGACCGGTGAACCCGCCGATAAGCCTAGAGCTAGATCGGTTTTTGTCAGTGGAGAGCCTCGCCAAACCAGAACCTACATCAACGATGTGGTATCAGCACTGGATAGCCGCAAGAAGAAAAAGACGCCATCAAAACCCATAAAAGCTAGCAAGCGCCCGAAAAAGAAACTTATCTATGATGATTTTGGTGAGCCGGTGCGCGAAGTGTGGACCGATCATCCTAAAGCTCCCTGAACCTTATCTATAAAAGTTTTGTTACATCCTCGCCTCTGTCTTGCTTGTCAGCATGATAGCTAGATCGCACCAAAGGCCCACAGGCAGCCTGTTTAAAACCAATGCTCAGAGCATATTCCGTGTACTGCGAAAACTCATCAGGGTGTACAAAGCGTTCTACTGGCAGATGGGCCGCAGAGGGTTGCAGGTACTGGCCCACGGTTAACATGTCTACATCATGAGCACGCAGGTCATCCAATGTGCGCAGTAACTCGTCTTTGCTTTCGCCCAAGCCGACCATTAACCCAGACTTGGTTTTAACCTCTGGGTTGCGAGCCTTATATTCCTTGAGTAGTTTAAGTGACCAATCATAGTTAGCACCGGGGCGTGCCTCGCGATAGAGCCGCGAGATAGTTTCCATATTATGGTTAAACACATCAGGGGGTGTGGCAGACAAAATATCCAAAGCTGGATCCATACGGCCGCGAAAGTCAGGTACTAGCACCTCTACCTTTAGGTTTGGGGATAATATTTTGGCCTCCCGAATGCAGTCAGCAAAATGTTGGGCGCCGCCATCGCGTAAATCATCGCGGTCAACGGAGGTAATTACCACGTACTTGAGTCCCATCTCATGGATAGCACTGGCCAGATTGGCTGGTTCATCCACATCTAGTGGATTGGGTTTGCCATGACCAACATCACAAAAGGGACAGCGCCTGGTACAAATCTCACCCATGATCATAAATGTAGCAGTGCCGCCGCTAAAGCACTCATGCAGGTTAGGGCAAGCAGCCTCTTCACAGACAGTGGCCATTTTATGACTGCGTAAAATATCTTTAATTTCTTGCACCTTGGGTGATGCTGATAGGCGCACTCGCATCCACGGCGGCTTGCGCTGAACATCCACCGTAGGGATAACCTTCACCGGTATTCGCTCTACCTTGTCGGCACTTCGCAGTTTTTCTCCCTGCTGCAGGCGCCGTGTGCGTTTTGGTGGAGTTACGGAGTCGATCGTCATAGCCTTACCTTAATTTTTCTCGTATTCATTATAGCCAAGTGCTGTACATAAATTATCAGCCAATACCCCCGCCACCTTATCAATGTGTGGTGCTGTATCGACTAAATCTGCTAATTGAGTCATAGGCACATCTAGCCCGCAGGGATTTATGCGCTGCCAAGGCGCCATATCCATAGATACATTGAAATTTAAGCCATGGTAGCTACAGCCTTTACGGATACGCAGTCCAAGTGAGGCTATCTTAGCGCCATCGGCTGTATACACTCCAGGCGCATCGCGGCGCGCGGTCGCACTCACCTGCCAATGCGCCAAGGTGTCTACCAGTGCCTGTTCAATAAGCGTCACCAGATCTCGTACGCCAAGCTTTAAGCGCTTGAGGTCCACCAAAATATAAGCGGTGATCTGGCCGGGGCCATGATAGGTTACATGGCCCCCACGATCACTTTTAACCACCGGAATGTCACCGGGTACTAGTATGTACTCATCTTTGCCAGCTTGTCCCTGAGTAAATACGGCCTCGTGTTCAAGCAACCAAATTTCATCTTCGGTCGTTGCGTCACGTCCGTCATTAAAAGCCTTCATATCTGCAAAAACAGGGCTATATCGCTGCATGCCTAGCTGACGGACAATCATTTTTAAAGCACCATTTTAACTCTAGAGCTAACTTTTAGGTCCGCAAAAATACTGTCTAGCTGAGATTTGCCAGTTGCTCTGATCACCACGGTCATAGATTGCCAGCGACCTTTACTACTATCACGAATGGCTATTTTACGACGATCAAATCCGGGGGCATGGAGATCCATCACCTGCAATATATGGGCGTGAAGATCTGGATGTGCCTCCCCTAAAACTTTGATTGGGTAGTCACAGGGAAATTCAATTTTAGGGGCTTGCTCTTCGCTCAATGGACTATGCTCAACAATTAGGAAATAATTTTAGTAAAAAATAAAACAATCCAGTCAAAGAACCGGGACATAAAGCCGGCCTCGGCAATCTCTTTCTCTGCCACCAAAGGTAAGTCGATTAGCATTTCACCTTCGAGAGTTACCTGTAAGCGCCCAAGCTCCTGACCAGCAGATACTGGTGCTTCGATCTGTTCGTCGACAAGTATATTAGCCGCTAGATTTTTCTGGGCGCCGCGAGGAAAGGTCAAGGTAACATCATCAGCAATGGTCAGATTTAAAAACTCCTCAGTGCCATACCAGATTTTAGTGTTTGCCTTAATTAGATCACCTGCGGCATATATAGTCTTCGTGTCGAAGTTTCGAAACCCGTAGGACAGCAATTTTTGTGATTCTTTAGCTCGGGAAGTTTCGTTACTAGCCCCAAGCACTACCGACACCAGACGTTGCCCATTGCGCTCAGCGGAGGCAACCAAACAGTAGCCAGCGGCGTTGGTGTAGCCTGTTTTTAATCCGTCTACACTAGCGTCTCGCCATAGTAAGCGGTTTCGATTAGGCTGGTTAATATTGTTGTGTGAAAAATATTTTTTTGAATAAATACTGTAATACTTTGGGTGGTCAATAATAATAGAGCGAGCAATTAATGACAGATCGCGAGCCGAAGATACCATACCCTTTGCAGGTAACCCAGTTGCATTCATATAAACAGTATTGTCCATGCCTAGGAGTTCTGCCTGAAGATTCATGGTGTCGGTAAACGCGTCTTCGCTGCCGCTAATATGCTCTGCCAAGGCGATAGCCGCGTCATTACCCGATTGAATAATTACGCCATGCATAAGATCAAGTACTGATACGCGAGTGCGTGGTTTTAAAAACATGGTCGAACCATCAGTCTTGGCGCCTCCACGTCTCCATGCGTTGTCACTTATTAGTATCTGGTCGGTCTCCGCAAGACGCTCAGCTTGAATTTCATTTGAGACGATATAGGTCGTCATCATTTTGGCCAAACTTGCAGGTGGAAGCTGCTGATCAGCATTGTGTTCGACTAGAACATGGCCCGTTTGCGCATCTACTAGTATCCAGGCTTTGGCCGCTAGGTCTGGTGCCGCAGGAATTAATTTTTGAGCCTGAGCAGTTGTCACGACTATTGGGCAATAGGCGATAATTACGGAGAATAAAATCCATTTTTTAAACATAGAGCGGCCACCGAAAATAATGAAGTATTTGCCGCGCAGTTTACCATCACAAACGCAGTTATGCCCGTCTGTGGTTAACTGTGTTAAAGATAACTTTTAGGGGTTAACGACGAATCCAGAAATGCCAGCAGTCTGTTGCAGGGCCCGTTTAATGAGTCGTAGCTCCATATTGTCGGCAATGGGCCCAACCCATACTTTATACAGGTTGTCACGTTGCTGAACCAAAATAGGGAGAGCAGTAAATTTACGTACTGCTTTTTGTATACTCTGCGCAGAGGCGGCATCACCAAACGCGCCTACCTGAAGATAGGAGCCCTGATTTATGGCCACTGGCGATGCTACTTCCTCAGTCGGCGTTGGCACCTCGGCCTTCGTTGGTTGTCGGCTGAGGCTGCCTGATGGGTCTATAGTTTCAATTAAAACCTTGGCAGTGCCTTTATCTGCAAAGCCTAGTTTTAGTGCGGCAACGTAGGACAGGTCGATAACCCTTGGTCCATGAAAGGGGCCGCGATCATTTACTCGAACTACAATTTTCCGTTTATTTTCCAGATTGGTGACGCGGACATAACAGGGAATTGGCAGTGATTTATGCGCCGCAGTCATAGCGTACATATCATAAATTTCACCATTGGAAGTCTTGCGGCCATGGAACTTAGTGCCATACCAAGAGGCTACCCCCTCTTCTGAGTAGTCTTTACCCGATGGAAGAACAAAGTAGGTTTTACCAAAAACCTGGTAGGGGCTTTTGTTACCTGCTCGGGTAATGGGCTCGATTTTTGGAGTGGCGTCGGCAATGCTGCTTGTATCAACGCGCTTACCAGCACCGTCCGACTGTGGTGTGTGCTCCGCGACTGTGGATATCTGGCTGCATCCGCAGAGTAAAATCACCGCCAACACTAGGCTCAGAGGTCTAACAGTTTTGTGCGGACGCACAGATGCGATTCCTCATAAGTTCACTTAGCTGATAAACCGCCATGGCGTATTTAGTGCGTGGATTATAGCGTCCAATAACATAAAAGTTGTACATCCCTATCCAGTATTCAGTGCCATATTTTGCTGCAAAACTCATGGGAAATGCCTTGCTGCTCGGGGCAAATGTATCTACTGGCTTGTAGCCTTGGGCCATTAGATCGGCAATGGTAGCTGTGGGGCGTTTCATTTTATTAAGGCTCTCACTGCTGGGAGCCTTGTCTATGGTTGCTCTCGTGGCTACCGGCTGATCTTTTTGCCAGCCATGTTTGGTGAAATAATTGGCAACACTGCCGATAGCATCTGTGGGGTTAGTCCAGATATCGGCAAAGCCATCACCATCATAGTCAACCGCATAATTGCGATAGCTATTAGGCATAAACTGACCCCAACCCATAGCACCAGCATAGGAGCCTTTCAATGCAAGGGGGTCTTGATTTTGTTCCCGAGCCAGCAGCATTAGGTGCTCTAACTGTATGGTAAAAAACTTTTTCCGCGATTCGCGTCTCTCGGTATAGGTGTAGTAATCAAAGGCTAATGTTGCCAATGCATCAATCACTTTATAGCTACCAGTATTTCGGCCATAGTTGGTTTCCACACCAATAATACTAACGATAATGGCAGGATCAACACCAAATTCCCGCTCAGCTTTGGCTAGGGTCTCTTTATTCTGCTGCCAAAATTCAATACCGCGATCGGCACGAGTATCAGTAACAAATATTTTTCTGTATTCATACCAGGGTTTAGCTTTTTCAGCGGGACGACTCATGGCTTTAACGATAGATTTTTGGTGATTAGCTTGAGCTAGCCAGTTTAGTACCTGTTCCCGATCAAAATTATGTTTGGTTACCATGGTCTCTACAAACGCAGTGGCTTCAGGGTGCTCGGAGTAATCAGCAAGACTGACGGTGGCAAAAATCATTGCTGCAATAAAAATAGTGCATGCAGCTAAGGTGTTGTTTATAAAGTTTTTCAAAGATCAGTCCTAATTCGTCTTGGCTCGGTGCTAATAGCCATTAGAATACCAAATCCAAGAAACAGTGTCACAATTGCTGTGCCTCCGTAGCTAATAAATGGAAGGGGTACACCAACGACTGGCAGTATCCCTGAAACCATACTCATATTGACAAAGATATAGGTGAAAAATGTCAGACTCAGGCTACCTGCAATCATATGACCAAAATGCGACTGGGAATTAATTGCGATCAACATACAACGACCAATTAGCAGTGCATAGAGCGCGCATAGGGATAGCACACCAACAAATCCAAATTCTTCCGCGAGAACGGCAATGATAAAATCTGTGTGGCTCTCAGGTAAAAAATTCAACTGAGACTGGGTACCCTGTGTCCAACCTTTACCACTCCAGCCACCTGAGCCAATAGCTGTGGTTGACTGAATAATATTCCAACCTGCACCTAATTTGTCATCTTGGGGCGACAACAATGTCAATACACGCTGTTTTTGGTAGTCGTGTAAAACATATATCCACAGAGTTGGTATGGCTGCCAGAGCCAAAAAAAACGCAGTAGCCAGATAGCGCTTGCGCAGGCCCGCAAGGAAAATGACAAAAAAACCTGAGGCAAAAATTAATATAGCAGTACCTAGGTCGGGCTGTCGGGCAACGAGTAATACAGGGATAATAGTTATGACCAGTACTATCAGCACATGCTTGAAAGTCGGTGGGATGTAATGTCTACCCAAATAGGCTGACACCATTAGCGGTACCGCAACCTTCATTAATTCAGACGGCTGAAAGCGGGTTATGCCTAAATCTAACCAGCGCTGAGCACCCTTGGCACCAACCCCAAAAAATAGCACAATCACGAGTGAAAATAAGCCTATCATATAAAGTGCAATAGACCAGCGCTGCCAGAATCGTACCGCGAATTGCGCGGTACCGAACATTACACCAAACCCCACCAGCATAAGCAGTGCCTGACGTTTTACATAAAATAAATTTTGCCCGCTGGCACTGTAAAGCACGATTAATCCAACCCCACACAGAGTGATCAATATAGCCAGCAAGGGTAGGTCTATATGCAGCGAGCGGCCTCTGCGTCTGTCAATGCCCGAGTCCTGCATGCGGCGTACAAAATCGTCTCTATACATTTAATGCCCCACCTTAGCTATGTCTAGTTTTGGCTGTACTGCTTTGGATTTCATATACGCATCCATTACTAGGCGGGCAATAGGCGCAGCAGCTGAACTACCGTGTTCACCATTTTCAACAATTAAGCCTATGGCTATCTTTGGGTTCTCCGCTGGAGCGAAGGCCACAAATAGGGCGTGATCCCACTGGCTCTTGTCGATTTTAGAGCTGTCATATTCTTCCTCCGCTTTAATGCTAATCACCTGAGCGGTTCCAGTTTTTCCGGCAATTTTATAATCCAATCCTTTATTAATGCCTTTAGCCGTTCCCCGCGATGAATGCACAACATCTCTCATTGCCTGGTGCACATAGTCCCAGTGCACCTGTTTTATATCTAGAGGTTCGGCGAGGGGATTTTCTGCAATAGGCACTCCATTAATAGATTTAACTAGTTTAGGTGCAATCATTTTGCCGCGGGATGCAATTCGTGCCGACATCACTGCCAGTTGCAGTGGCGTTGCCAGCATAAATCCCTGGCCAATACTGGTGTTGATAGTATCGCCGTTAAACCAGCTCTGACCTCGAGCGCCTTTTTTCCAAAGTCGTGAAGGCATAATGCCGGGCCGTTCACCGGGCATGTCAATACCGGTAATCTGTCCCAAACCGAATTTTTCGCTGTAGCTAGAGAGTAAGTCGATACCAGTTTTAATGCTCATGTTGTAGAAAAATACGTCACAGGATTCGATGATAGCTTCGGCCAGATCAACCCCTCTGCCATGGCCTCCAAGCTTGGAGTTATGGTCGCGCCAGGGGCGCTCGATACCCTCCATAATGAAATAGCCGGGATCATCGATCGCGTAGTCCATGGAGATGGTATTGCTATGAAGCCCGATTAAGCCAAATAGCGGCTTAATGGTTGAGCCAGGTGGGTACTGGCCACTAATGGAGCGGTCAAACAGGGGGCGATCCTTCGAGTTGAGCAGGGCATCGTAAGTTTTTTGACTAATTCCGGAGACAAACAGATTTGGATCGTAGCTAGGCGCGCTAACCATAGCCAATATACCGCCAGACTCTACATCAATAGCGACCAGTGCACCCCGCTCGTCCTTAAAAGCCTGGTGAGCAATACGCTGTAAATGGCTGTCCAGATACAGGGTTAGGTTACTGCCCGGCACTGGGTCGACTTTGTCTAGAATACGCATTACTCGCCCGCGAGCATTGGTTTCGACCTGTTCGTTACCCACTTCGCCGAGCAATAGGGGCTCATAGAATTTTTCTAGACCAATCTTACCAATAGAATCGGTGCCGCTGTATTTAACGCTGTCTATAGTCTGGCTCTCCCGTTCATTGATGCGTCCAACATAGCCAATTAGGTGGCCGTATAGGTCACCATTTGGGTAAAAGCGCGTCAACCTAGCGGCGACTTCTACCCCGTTTAAAAGATAACCATTCACTGCCAAGATTCCTCGTTCTCGCTCAGTAAGATTATATTTCAGAGGCGTTTGCTCGTAGGGTTTTCGGCGCTTTAAGCGTTTCTCAAAAAGGTTAATGTCAGCGTCAGTAATCTTGATCAATGAACTGATGGTGGCCAAAAGTTTGTCGAGATCCTCAGTGCGTTCGCGCACCACGGTTAGAATATAGGTAGGACGGTTATCGGCAAGCAGCGCCCCGTTGCTGTCGTAGATAAGCCCTCGAGACGCTGGAGCAGGGCGCACGTGAACGCGATTATTATCAGAATGGGTAGCGAAATCTTGGTGTCGGGTCAACTGAAGGTCTGCATATCGAGCAATAAGTCCCACCCCAGCGATAATTATTATCAATGCCGAGATAAGCAGTCGACCACTAAAAATTCTGCGTTCGCGGGCTGGGTCTGAAAAAGCGGCATCATTAATCATGGTGGTTTATCCTATCATCTAACTGCGGTGATAAGGGTGATTAGCATTTATCGTCCATGCTCGGTAGAGTTGCTCCATTAGCACAATCCGCACCAATGGATGCGGTAGAGTTAGTTCTGAAAGTGACCAACGCATATTAGCTCGGGCCAAGCAAGCAGCGGACAGTCCATCTGGGCCGCCAATCAATAAACTTATATCTCGGCCCTCCATTTGCCAGTCTGTTAACGCAACAGCCAACTTTTCAGTACTCATGGTCTTTCCTAGCACATCTAGGGCGACCACAAAATCTCTGGGTCCCATGGCTTTCAATAAGGCCTGGCTCTCGGATTCAATCGCCTTGGCTGCCGATTGATTTTTTCCTCTATTACCCAGAGGTATTTCAATAGCTTGGACGCGCAGCTCTGGAGGCATGCGTTTACCATATTCATTGCAACCCGCAGCAACCCAATCTGGCATTCGAGTTCCAACTGCCAGTATGCGCAGTTTCATCGTCAGGACGCTACTTATTCGTCGCCGGACAGAGAGTCGAATTCATCATCGGCATTCACAGGGCGATCGCCGGGACGCAGTGCCCAGAGACGCTCCAAATCATAAAATGCACGGGTTGCCGGCAACATTAGGTGGACGATTACATCGCCAAAGTCTACCAGAATCCACTCGGCAGTATCATCGCCCTCAACCCCAATTAGGTGATGGCCAGCTTTCTTGCCTTCCACTGCTACATTTGATGCTAGAGATTTTACCTGCCGGTTAGAGCTGCCGGTGGCAACTATCATGGTGTCCATAACGTCGGTGAGTTCGCTCACGTCTATACTGGAAATATCAATGGCCTTAACTTCTTCAAGGGCGTTTATAACAATGTCTTGCAAGGATTGCGTCATGGCAATTATTTACTCATATAGGTGATGATGTTGAATATAGTCGACCACTGATTCCGGGGTCAAATAACAGATGTTTTCGCCGTTACTTACCTTGTTACGAATACTGGTCGACGAAATAGCCAGCATCGTTAGCTCACAAAAATAAATTTTCCCTTGAGCGCTTTGTTTAAGGGTCGTCAAATCATCACAGCGATGCAGGGTAATCCAGTCGGCTAAATAGCCCGTCTGGGGGATGGAAAAGCTTGGTCGCGACGACACAATAATATGACAGTATTGACTAATTCGCTGCCAATCATGCCAGCTATCTAGGCTGTTGAGTGCATCCATGCCAATACATAAAAATAACGGTGTTTGATCGCCTATTTGCTCGCGTATCAGGCGCACGGTGTCTATGCTATAACTCGGTGCTGGCCGCTGTAATTCAATATCTTCAGTATGCAGGGTTGTCTCTCGGCCAATAGCTAGCTGCAGCATCTCTAGGCGTTGCTCACCACTGACTTCAGGTTCACCGCGATGGGGCGGGAATGCACAGGGCATCATACGAATACTGTCTACCTGCAAAAGTTCCGCCAACTCTGTAGCTATTCGCAAATGCCCGAAATGAACAGGATTAAAGGTGCCGCCAAATAGAGCAACAGACATTATTCGCGTATCTGGCCGTCGCCAAACACGATCCACTTTTGGCTGGTTAAACCTTCGAGACCAACCGGGCCCCGTGCATGAATCTTGTCTGTGGAAATACCAATTTCAGCGCCCAATCCATATTCAAATCCATCAGCAAAACGTGTCGACGCATTAATCATTACCGAACTGGAGTCCACTTCGGCAATAAAGCGCCTGCCGCGATCAAAGTCTTCGGTCACAATCGATTCTGTGTGCTTAGAGCTGTATTGAGTGATGTGCGCAATTGCTTCATCTATGCCCGACACAATTTTAATGGATAAAATGGGCGCCAGATACTCTTCCCCCCAATCCTGCTCTGTGGCTTCAATAATTGAATCGATAATTTCCCGTGACTTTTGACAGCCACGCAGCTCGACATTCTTTTGCGTATAAATTTCAGCCAGTTGTGGGAGTATTCTCTGAGCAACCGACTCGGCAATCAGCAGTGATTCCATTGCGTTACAGACCCCATAGCGATGAGTCTTGGCATTATCAGCAATGGTCACGGCCTTTTGCAGATCAGCATGATCATCAATGTAGACATGACAATTTCCGTCCAGATGTTTTATAACTGGTACACGAGCATCGGCGCTAATGCGCTCAATAAGGCTTTTACCTCCGCGGGGCACAATAATGTCCACGTGATTGGCCATGGTAATCAGCTCGCCCACGGCATCACGATCAGTGGTATTGACTACCTGCACCGCAGTCTCAGGCAAACCTGCGTCAGTCAGGCCAAGAGCAATACAGGCAGCAATAGCTTGATTGGATAGAATGGCTTCACTGCCACCGCGCAATATGGTGGCATTACCAGACTTTAGACACAGGCTGGCGGCATCAATGGTTACATTGGGGCGCGACTCATAAATAATGCCAATCACACCGAGAGGGACGCGCATTTTACCGAGCTGAATACCACTAGGGCGAAAACCAAGATCTGTAATCTCGCCAACAGGGTCCTGTAGAGCGGCAACCTGTTTTAGGCCTTCAATCATGCCATCAATGCGCTCATCATTGAGTTCTAGACGATCTAGCAAAGCAGCGTCCAGGCCATTGGTACGGCCATTTTCCATATCCAGAGCATTGGCCGCTAAAAGCTTATGACGACTGTCGTTAAGCTGCGCGGCAATCGCCAGCAGGGCATTGTTTTTAACTGCCGACGCGGCTCGCGCTAGTACCCGAGAGGACTGACGGGCAGCAATCCCGAGTTCCTGCATGTAGGTTTTAATATGCATAGCTATATTTTAACTGTCCATCAGGCTTAACTGGTTACAATTAAGCGTATAAAAAGAGAGTATTATACGGGGTGTACCGCCATAATTCCCTATTTTCAGTGGTATCCAGTCAATTTCCCTCATAGGCGCGTATAAAATGTCCATTTGTGACAAAAGGATGCCCCAGTGCAGTCTGCTCTTTCGCTATTAACCGATCATAAAGCTTGGCTTGTGCTCACCGGAGCCGGTGTCAGTGCTGAGTCTGGGGTACCCACCTATCGGAATAGCGCGGGCGTCTGGCAGCGCAAGCAGCCGGTGACGCATCAGGATTTTATGGCCCAGCACAGCGCCAGACAGCGTTTTTGGTCACGTAATATGGCGGGATGGCGCTTTATGACTGATGCGCAACCTAATTCAGCTCACCAGGCTCTGGTCAGACTACAACAGTTGGGGGTGGTATCTTGCTTGGTAACCCAAAATGTCGATGGCCTGCATCAGCGCGCCGGCAGTCGCGCTGTGATAGACCTCCATGGTAGGGTGGACAAGGTGTCGTGCATGGCTTGCGGGTTTCAGCAGCCAAGAGCGGCAATTCAAAGCTGGCTGGAGAGAAAAAACCCTGAGTATGCCTTGTTGGTCGGCAGTATAGCGCCAGATGGTGACGCGGATATAGATCATCTTGATTACAGCAGTATGCAGGTTCCCAGCTGTCAAAATTGCGGCGGTATTATGAAGCCAAATGCAGTATTTTACGGAGATTCTGTGCCCAAAGAACGCGTCCTGAAAGCTGAGCAACAATTGCAAAAGGCCGATGGTTTAGTGGTTGTGGGGTCATCCTTGATGACCTATTCGGGCTATCGTTTTTGCCTTTGGGCGCAGCAACAGGGCAAGCCGATACTAATATTAAATGAGGGTAAGACAAGAGCCGATGCAATAGCCACCGTCAAAATTGGCGGTTCTTGTGCCACAGTATTGTGGTGCTGGCTATCTGCCCTTGGCGATTAGCTGGTGTACTTTAAAGATATTTACTCACTATATCCGCTAGCGCCTCAAGATGTGCCGGGTCATCATTTAAGCAAGGTATATAGTGAAAGGTTTCCCCTCCATGATCAGTGAAACTCTCCCTCGCCTCCATGTTGATCTCCTCAATAGTCTCGAGGCAGTCAGAGGAAAAGCCCGGGCAGATAACGGCTACATGTTTGACGCCATCCTTAGGCATAGCCTCTAGGGTTTTGTCGGTGTAGGGTTGCAGCCATGGCTCACGGCCAAAACGAGACTGGAAGGTGGTCATGACCTGATCTTCCTCCATGCCCAAACGCTCGCGTACCAAACGTGTGGTCTGATGACAGAAGCAATGGTAGGGATCCCCTTTATTCAAATACCTCTGCGGCGTGCCATGATATGAAAAAACTAGTTTATCTGGCTGGCCATGGTCAGCAATATGCTTGCGGATACTGGTGCAAAGGGCGTCAATATAAAGTTCCGATTGTTGGTATCCACCAATAAAATGTAATTCTGGTACCCAGCGAGTTTTGGTAAACGTTTGCGCTACCGCATCAAACGTGGAGCCGGTAGTTGCCCCTGAATACTGAGGGTAGAGCGGCAGTACAGTGATATCCCGTACGTTTTGAGCAGTTAACTCGGCAATTGCCGAGGCCATAGAGGGGTTGCCGTAACGCATACCCAATACCACAGGCACATCCTCATTAAACTTTTTGTCGAGAATCTTTTTAACTCCAGCCACCTGTGCCTTACTGTGCACCATCAATGGCGAACCACCTTCAGACCAGACACTGGCATACAGTTTGGCTGAACGGCGTGGGCGAATCCGCAAGATAATTAGGTTGAGAATCATCCACCATAGCAAGCGGGGAACCTCAACGACTCGAGGATCGCTCAGGAACTCTCTTAAGTAACGGCGCAACTCAGCAGTCTTGGGGGCATCGGGTGTCCCCAAATTACACAGCAAAACCCCACGTCGAGGTGAAGGGCCTTGGTGGTCATAGTCTGTTTGGCCTTGGTACTTCATTGGGGCGCTCCTAAAGCTCGGTTGTGGCATATCTAGGCGAAACGATACGGCAAGCGGCTCGTTTCGCCAAATCTATTTGTGCGAAGGTATACGCCATGAAATTGGCAGTGGATGGATAGGCTATCTACACATTTGTTGATAGTTGATCCTGATGCCCCCGTCAAAGGAGGTTACTAGGTTGCCTAATTGACAACCTTATTTGTTGATCTGATCATTTTGAATTTCAAGTTGATGCCCGAAAGTGTGAATGGTGGTGTTAGTAATGTGGGTGGCAATCGATGCACTGTTACACTTATTACTTGATGGAGCATAACCCTGGGTGCTAATCATAGGAAGATTTCACAGGTATTTAACATATTTATGTCAATTTGTTCAGACATAAATCTACTCCTTAGGTAAACTAACGCGCCTTCCGCCGCTTAAGCGGTGAAAGGCTTTAATGCCATTGGCTATATTTTTCGTTACGAGCTAGGATTTTTCGGGTATGTCAGACAATAGTTTTGCCAATCAAGTGAAGAAAAGGCGCACCTTTGCAATTATCTCTCACCCAGATGCAGGCAAGACCACCATTACAGAAAAATTATTGTTGCTGGGCAACCTGATTCAGGTAGCGGGGACAGTTAAGGGGCGCAAAAGTGATCGCCATGCGACCTCTGACTGGATGTCCATGGAAAAAGAGCGCGGTATTTCGGTAACCTCCTCGGTCATGCAGTTTCCCTATAACGACTGTATGGTCAATCTGCTTGATACACCAGGTCACGAAGATTTCTCCGAGGATACCTATCGCACGTTGACAGCAGTTGACTCATCACTGATGGTAATTGATGGGGCTAAAGGGGTGGAAGCCCGTACCATTAAACTGATGGATGTATGTCGATTGCGCGATACTCCCATCCTGTCATTTGTAAATAAAATGGACCGCGATATACGTGATCCGATTGATCTATTGGATGAAATAGAGAGCGTGCTTAAAATAAAGGCGGCGCCGATTAATTGGCCGATTGGTATGGGTCGCGAATTTCGTGGGGTTTATAATTTCTATACCGATACGATACATGTCTACGAGCAGGGCAAGGGGCATACCCTGACTGATGATATTCAGGTTCAAGGGCTTAAGTCGCCGGAGGCACGTGCAGCGCTTGGAGCCTATGCAGATGATGTACTTGAGGAGCTAGAGTTAGTAAAGGGTGCGACCAATCTATTTGCAATGGATGAGTTTCTCTCCGGGCAACTAGCACCGGTCTTTTTTGGAACGGCAATGGGTAATTTTGGTATTCGTGAAATGCTCAATGACTTTGTCCGTTGGGCGCCAGAGCCACAGCCGCGCCAAACTAAGGACCGCGAAGTAGTGGCCAACGAACCTAAATTCAGCGGCTTTGTATTTAAGATTCAGGCCAATATGGACCCTAAACACCGAGACCGTATTGCCTTTTTGCGTATTTGCTCGGGAAAGTACACTAAAGGGATGAAAATGAAGCATGTTCGCACAGGCAAAGATGTGCGCGTATCAGATGCCTTTAGCTTCAAGGCGGGTGAGCGGATATCGGTCGAAGAAGCAGTGGCTGGCGATATTATTGGCCTACATAATCATGGCTCCATTCAGATTGGTGATACCTTCACTGAGGGCGAGACGCTAAAATTTAGTGGCATTCCGCACTTTGCACCTGAGTTATTTAAGCGCATTCGGCTAAAGGATCCATTAAAGGCCAAGCAGCTACAAAACGGAATTCGCCAGCTGTCAGAAGAGGGTAGCACTCAGGTGTTTTTCCCATTCCGTAATAATGACGTTATTGTGGGCGCCGTGGGACAGCTACAGTTCGATGTTGTGGCCTTTAGGTTGCGTGAAGAATATGGTGTCGAGGCAATTTATGAACCGGTGAATGTGCATACGGCGAGATGGACCGAATGCCAAGACCCTAAAGCGCTAGACGCATTTAGAAATAAGTCTGAAGATAATCTGGCTCTAGATGGGGGTGGTCACCTTACCTACTTGGCACCCACGCGAGTTAATTTATCCCTTGCTACAGAGCGTTATCCAGAGATAGCATTCAGAGCAACACGAGAGCACTAGTGTCAGTCGGCACGGCTTAAATAATAAAAAAAATAAACTCTAGTAAAGAGGTAGGCATGAGCAGGCAGGTAATTCCCGTATCCCAAGAACAGTGTCCAGCGCATCTGCGCACTAATCGCAGTGCATTGACCCGCTGGTTTGGCCGTACCTTTTATCGGAGTATCGGTTGGAATCTAGAGGGATCAGTTGCCGACTGTGAACGCTTGCTGGTTGTAGCTGCTCCCCATACTAGTAATTGGGACTTCGTCTATGGGATCTCCATGGTGCTGGGTATTAATGCACGAATTCGCTGGCTCGGTAAACACACTATCTTTATTCCCGGCTTTGCCTGGTTTATGCGTTGGTTGGGTGGCATTCCGGTAAATCGCGAAAAGCCCGATGCGGTCATGGGCTATGTTGAGGAGGCGGTCAAAAAAGATAGCGGTGTGATTATTGTTGTCGCCCCTGAGGGAACGCGCAAAAAGTCACCAAAATGGAAGAGCGGCTTTTTACGTATTGCGGAAAAGAATAACTGCAAGATTCAGTTGGGCGCATTGGACTTTCCTAACAAACGCATTGTTCTGGGAGATATGTTTGAACCCACAGGTGACCACGAGGCTGATATTGCCGCAATTATTAAATACTATGGCCAGTTTAAAGGCAGGCATCCCGATCAATTCTAAACTTAATTAGTGAGCGCTTACTTATATGGATATATCTATATATGCTCATTTTATTCTTGTTGTCGTAGCTTTTTTTGCAGGTTTAATCTCCTCAGTTGCCGGGTCTGGTGGTATTTTAACACTGCCGGCTTTACTGTGGGCCGGACTGCCACCACTGGCCGCACTGGCGACTAATAAGGTGCAAAGCTCGCTGGGTACCCTGTCCTCGGCCTGGAATTTTTTTAGTAAAGGCCATCTAGATGTACTGCCCCTGCTCAGTTCCGTCGTGATGGCAGTGTTGGGTTCAGTGGCGGGCACTTTTTTGGTTCAGAGTCTCGATACTTCTACATTAGCCAAAGTCATCCCCTTTTTGTTATTGGCCATCGCGATATATTTTTTATTCGCTCCAGGAGTCAATGATGCAGATTTTCCACAAAAAATAAGCCAGCGCTTGTTTGCCTGCACTGCGGCTTTGGGTATGGGTTTTTATGGTGGCTTTTTTGGTCCTGGTATGGGTTCAATTATGCCGTTTCTGTTTGTTTGGTTACTAGGTCATAATTTAGTAAAGGCCACTGCAGAAACCAAACTGATAATACTGGCTGTAAATGGTACCTCGGCGCTTATTTTTGTATACAGTGGCTATGTTGTTTGGCAGCTGGCGATTGGCATGTCAGTGGCTCAGATAATAGGTGCGCGATTAGGTTCTAATCTTGTTGTAAAAGGTGGAGCCCGCTTTGTGCAACCTGTAATTACATTGATTACGATGTTGATGGCGGCTAAATTACTGTTCTTTCCTTGACCGAAGGAGTATCTGTGAACTTCATTATTACCCTCGTTCTGACTCTGCTGGTGGTGATGTTGGCACTGGTTGTTTTTCGCTATGTGGGATTACCTGTCTATCGGATAGAAGCGCTTAATATTGAGCGTTTACTAAAATCTGTACTGGCCCAGACTGCTACCAGCGCAGACTGGGATGTGTTCACTGGTATGCCTATCCACCACAACCCAGAGCTGGATAAAATTCGCATGCAATGTGTTATGTTAGAAGCCAGTGAAATGACTGAATGCGATGGACGAGTTATATTTTCTGCCGCTGGCCGTCTACAATTACAACAGATACTCAATCAGCTAAATGCTTTAAAAAGACTAGAGAATTAGAGGCAGACTCATGATAGAAAACACCTCACCTATAGCCCGATTTTTAGTGGTTTTTGCCGCTCTTGTGATTGTGGTGTCAGGATTGAAGATGGCAGGACCCCTGTTGGTGCCATTTTTACTTGCCGTATTTGTTGCCATGATTGTTTCCCCATTGCTGGGCTGGCTGAAAAACTTTCAAATCCCTAGTGGCTTGGCGATTTTTCTGGTGGTCATGGTGATTCTTCTTGTCGGTCTGGTTCTGGGTGCGGTGATCGGATCATCAATCACTGACTTTCGTCAAGATATACCCCTTTATTCGGCTAAGCTCTCAGCGATGAGTGACGCTGTGCAGCAGTGGTTAATGTCTCGCGGGATTGAAATTGAAGCCCAGCAATGGCAAAACAGCTTTGATCCTAGTGCAGTAATGAAATTGGTGGGCAGCACTCTGGCCTCATTTGGAAACGTTATGACCAACGCGGTGATGATTCTGTTGACGGTGATTTTTATACTTGCCGAGAACATGGGTTTTGGTGAAAAGTTGCGCTTGGCTCGAGGCAATGAGGCGTCTCAAGAGTGGCTAACTAAATTTTCCAATAGCATCCATAGTTACCTGGCTATCAAAGCGGCTATTAGCTTGATCACTGGCTTGATTATTTTTATCTGGCTGTCGATTCTTGGAGTTGATTATGCGGTTTTGTGGGGCCTGCTGGCCTTCATGCTTAACTTTATACCTACGGTTGGCTCATTTATTGCGGCAGTGCCTGCGGTGTTACTGGCATTGGTGCAACTGGGGATCTTAACGGCAGGCCTAACATTGGGTGGCTTTGTGTTGGTTAATCTGGTGATGGGTAATGTGATTGAGCCGCGCTGGATGGGACGAGGCTTAAATCTTTCGCCGCTGGTGGTGTTTGTATCATTGGTACTCTGGGGTTGGGTGCTGGGCCCTGTGGGTATGCTACTGTCTATTCCGCTGACTATTATGGTTAAGATTGCCCTAGAAAATCAGCCTGAATCTCGCTGGATCAGTATCATGCTCGGCGGTGCGCCAGCTACAGAAACTCCTTTGGCTGATTCTACTGACCAGCTAGACAGTTAACTGGTCACTTTCACGAGACCATATTTAGTCTTTATTAGCCACATTAGGCTCTTAGCTAGGGGTTGCGCCTGTGGCGTTGTTAATCAGCTTTACCTAGGGGTGCTCGCCGCAGGTAGGCCAGAACTACAGCATAAAAAAGTGGTGTCATAAGCAGCCATGGAAGCTGCCCTTGCAGTGTGACGGTGCGGCCCTGAAACTCGAATAATACTGGATTCCACCAAGGACCAAAGGGCGATAATGGTGCCCAAGATAGGGGCTTACCAACCTCGAGTTGATCATGATATAAAAACATCTCAACCAGAATGTTTTGTCCAATAAATAAAAATAATAGACATAAAAACACCCAGTGGCGCCAGTGGGAA
>Ga0257120_1000009_pt1 | contig 208878 bp, 189 predicted proteins | sample SI106_10metaG_FD_190153 | JGI IMG/M metagenome (GOLD analysis project Ga0257120, IMG submission 190153) | Marine microbial communities from Saanich Inlet, British Columbia, Canada - SI106_10 | ecosystem: Environmental > Aquatic > Marine > Inlet | place: Canada: British Columbia | collected...
AGTTCACTCTCACAACTCAATCTTAAAACCCATGAAATTGTACTTAGAATCAATCTAGGGCAGGGGGATCAAACAACTAAAACAGGACCAGAGAGTCAGGAATAATTAAAATATATGTTTAAAGCAAAATACTCAGTATTTAATCTTAGACTTTTTATAATTCTGATAGAAACAATTATAGTATTAAAACTATATAAAATATTCTCTATTAAAATAGATATAGACCTTACTATTCTGAGTATAGCTATTGTTTTTCCATTAGTTTTTTCAATAACAAGTGCCTATCAAAGAAGGCAAGATTCCATAAGACACTACACAGGCATCTCGTCTAAAGGCAATGATATCAATCGATAAGAGAGGATTTGGGTTGTATCCATTAGTGTAAAAGAAAAACCCTCCGCTTGGGAGGGTCTATTATTACTTTAATAACAAATAAATTAAATCTTAATTCACGTTATATCTTTTGATTATTCTTCCGCCAAAAACGCCAATTATTTCTGATATAGGAGTTGTCTTTGAGAAAAAATCTGCAGCTGCCTTAGAGGTAGAAATGTTTTCACGAATTTTTAAAAATTCAGGAAGATTTGATGCTCTTGCAGCAAAATAATGTGTAACACCCTTACTTGAACCTGCAATAGCCTCATGTAGTCCAAAGGTTGCATTTTTCATCATTTTACTTGAATCTTTTTGAAATTTGACAAATGCATTTGCATACGTTGCTGCATCTTTAACACCAAATTGCCAAATATTAAAATAATCAAGACCCAAGCCGTTAGGATCAAATATTAATGGAGAACCAAGAATAGATTGTTTTACATCGACATGTTTTTGAAAATTCATTTGTAAAATAATTCCTTCTGGAGTTGGTGGTGGTCCAGAGCCCCAATTTGCCATTGCGTCTGCGTTTTGAGCAAGAAAACAAAGTTGATGAGTTATTGAATTATCTTCATTTGCAAACAAAATTTCATTAAGAGTAATTACAAATGGTAATTGTTTTGCAGTATCAGAGTTCATGAAATTATCAAGTGATTGAACAAAATCTCCAGCACCGTCAGCATCTACTTCAACATTGAAGCAAACCCAATACCCTTTCTCCTGTGCATTTGTTAATGTTAGGGAAAAGACAAATACTAGTAATAGTACTATTTTTTTCATTTTAATTGATTTATGATTAATAATACTCCTAAGATATAGATAATGGGTTACATATCAAATCTCATCTCCCTTTTTCAACAGAAAAACCATTTTCTAAAACCCATGCCCCTGAGTTTGGGATAGAAGTGGTTGAGAAGTTTAAGGGTTTATATTCCAACAGCATCAAAAACCACTGTCCAAAGTGTCCAAATTATTCTTATATTTTCCATTAAGAACTATCTATTATGTTAGTTTGTGTCAGTCTTGTGTCATTTTAAAAATTATATTTTTCCATAGTTAACTATATATATTGGCATTACAAAGATTGGGTCAAATCGTTGTAGAGTATATGGAGCTATAATTCATACGCTTCCTTTACCAACAAAACGCAGACAGCTCCCCCTAAAATGACTAGATAAAATTCTGGTTAAAATCAATGATATCAATGAATTAGAAGAGGTTTGGATTGTATCCATTGGTGTAAAAGAAAAACCCTCCACTTGGGAGGGCTTTTGAATTATTATTTATTTAAATAATCAACACGTTTAAAGATGCCAGAGCTGAGAAGTGATCGTATTTGATCCATTTTCTTATTCGCATCTATAGTACTTTTATTCATTTTAGATGTATTCGACCTGAGTGTGTATATATCTTCTAAAGTATCGTAGAAATCAACAGTATAATAATTAGTTTTTCTTTCTGTCCCAAATTGATTAAGAACTTTTGTAAGAGCCCATGCTTTCATGCCATTTTTTTGATTTATTGGCATAAAAGTTTTGAGTTCCATTGATTCATACTCAGCTTGTCTGTACCAATCAACACTCATACTATTAATTACAGCATAGTCAGCTGGTTTACTTCCTTCTACAGAATTATTAAATCCACCTTTATAAGATACATCAGTACTGTATATTTTAGTGAAATGTGACAATTGTTTTTTGTTGATTACTTCCCAAGTTTCAGCATCTAAGCCCTCAGGTATTCCACTAATATTAGCTGATTTTTTTCTATTTTCTTCCGTATAAAACTTAGTATATAAATACGTAGTTTCTGTTGATGCTTCATGAGGATTTATAAGTTGCCACATTTCCCAATTTATCAATAGTCCTGCATCTCTTTGTTGTTTCCACACCGATTTAAAGTGTTTTTCAAGAGCTAAATGTTCTTCAACATCAGAATTATTAATTGTTCCGTACCACATGTTGATTCTCATTTCTCCTTCTTGAGCAGAAACTGATAATCCAATAAGAAGCGAGAAAAGAAATAATGTTTTTTTCATTTTAAATGATTTATGGTTAATAATACCTCTAAGATATAAAGTTTAGATTACATATCAAATTACAACCCCATGTTCAAATAGAAAAACTGTTTTCTGTAACCCATGCCCCTGTGTTTGGGTATGGAGAGTGCGTTAGAAGTTTTAGGGATTAAATTAATTTTGTAGCGTATGTTTAAGAATATATGGAGTTGTAATCCATACGCTACTCAATGCAAATAGATATCTAATCGACCTGACATATAGAATTTGTCCTTTTATAATCAGTTAAAGACATATACACAGCTTTAATATTAGTGATTTTAAATATCCCGAAGAGCAAAATGAAACTAGCTAGTTCTTTTTGTTTTCCTTTCTAACTAAAACAATTGCAATGATAATAGTTACAATAACTATTAATAATGGGATTCCAAGTTGAACTATATTTTCCCACCAAATATTCATTCTATAAAATATCATTATTACCCCTAAAAACTTTAATCAAAAAATAAACACCCAACAAAGTCAGACCGATAATCAACAAAATATTAGCTCCCTGCCAAGACAAAAGTTTAAAAAGACATGCAAAAACACTAATCGATAATCCTAAATATTTCAACTTTTCTAACATCATTCAAATATACGGGAAGAATAATTATAATAAATTTAAAACAGAAGTCTTTAATAAAGTGAATAAAGACGTACAACTGACTGTTCATTAAGTTCTATGATTTATGCTTTTTTATAAAGATTTATAGATTAGTCTATAATTAATCATAAATCACATAAAATGAAAAAAATTACATTCGTGATCCTTACTTCAATTTCTACTTTTCTTTATTCATAGAATAGTGTGATGAAAAGCATACATTTTTTTGATTTACCAAAAAATATTTTTGAACAACAGTATATGAATAATTAAGAAAAACCTAATTCCTTCTTTATTGAAGTAGGAATGAAAAAAAATATTCTTTACACAAAGTTAAAGACAGTGAAAGTCAAATGAAATTCAAATATTTTTTTGGTAAGTACTTATGAAAGTATTGAAGACTATAACAAAAAACACATTAATCGTTAGTTTCTTTGACTTTTAACACTAATTTACCCATCTTATCACCACTAAACAAACGCAGGAAAGTGTCATGGAAATTTTCTATTCCATCGTAAACATCTTCTTTACTTTTTAATTTCCCCTCTATAATCCAAGTTGCTAAATCTGAGACAGCTTCGCTATATTTATGAGCGTAATCAAACACTACCATTCCTTGCATGCTCGCTCGATTTACCAACAAGGACATGTAATTTTTAGGCCCTTCAACTACTGAATTATTATATTGAGATATCGCACCACAAATAACAATTCGAGCATTCCTTCTCAAAAAAATCATGGCATTATCTAAAATTTCACCTCCTACATTATCAAAATAAATATCAATTCCCTCAGGGCAGTGTGTTTTAATTCCCTTAAAAACAGATTCATTTTTATAATCAATCGCACCATCAAAACCCAACTCTTTAGTGATGTAATCACATTTTTCTTTTCCACCTGCAATTCCAATTACAGTGGCACCTTTAAGTTTTGCAATTTGTCCTACAATACTACCTACAGCTCCTGCAGCACCAGAAACCAGAACTACATCATCAGCTTTTAGCTTTCCTACTTCAAGAATTCCAAAATAAGCTGTCATACCGGGCATCCCTAGGGTCCCTATATATTGCGTTAAAGGTGCTTTATTAGGATCTACCTTAAAAAATCCTTCACCGTTTGAAATACTATACTGTTGGACTCCACCCCATCCACTTACAAAATCTCCTACGTTGAATTTTGTGTCTCCTTCCGCTTTAATAACTTTCCCAACGGATCCTGAGCGCATCACGGCATTTAATTCTACAGGGGGAATGTATGATCTAGAGCTATTGAGCCACCCACGCATAGCTGGATCTAAAGAGATGAAATGATTTTCTACTAAAAATTCTCCTGGCTTTAATTCAGGAACTTCATTTTCCACCAACTCCCAAGTTGATTTGTCTGGCAAACCCTCAGGACGTTTAATTACTATTTGTGCTTTATTCTTCATGTAAGCAATATAAGTATTTAACTGAATTTTTTAAACACAATTTCAGTCTTTCTTATTCAAAATATTTATATTCAAGAAAAATCAAACCGATGAAATTTTACACCTCTTCTATACTTATACTTTTTACCATTACGCTTTTTGGACAAAAAACTATTCCCCTGTGGCCGGAGGGTATTCCAAACCAAAATCCCTCAAAAGAGAAAGAAAATATCGTAAATAGTGATATTATAAGGATTGACAATGTTCAAACGCCCACATTAGAAGTTTATTTGCCCGCAAAAGCAAATCATACAGGAAGAGCAGTTGTTATATGTCCCGGTGGAGGATATAAAATATTAGCCTACGATTGGGAGGGAACCGATATTGCAAAGTGGTTTAATTCTAAAGGTATTGCTGCTTTTGTTCTCAAATATCGTCTTCCGGGATCTCCTTCGCTGATTGAGCCACATTTAGCTCCCTTACAAGATGCACAGCGCGCCATGAGGATCGTTCGCGAAAATTCAGAAAAGTGGAATATAGATCCTACTCAAATTGGAATTATGGGATTTTCTGCTGGCGGGCACCTAGCCTCAACTTTAGGAACCCATTACGACGAAAACACTTTAAAAGAACCGAATGACAATCCTCTAAACAAGATTAGTGCAAGGCCTGACTTTATGGTGTTGGTTTATCCTGTTATTACATTTGATGAAAAATATTATCATGGTGGATCTAAAAACGCACTTATTGGAAAAAATGCTTCCCAAGAAATGATAGATCACTTTTCTAATAACCTCCAAGTTTCAAAAGATACACCCGCAACATTTTTGATTCATTCAGCAGATGATAGTGCGGTGCCTTATCAGAATAGCATGCTGTTTTATGATGCCCTACAAAAACACAAAGTAGCCTCAGAATTACATATTTACCCAAAAGGAGGACATGGATATTCACTCGCTATAGGAAAAGGAAGCCTTCAAGGGTGGACCGATCGATTGTATGAATGGATCAATGAACTAGAATAAAAAATACCGTTTTTTACTTTAAAAAATTATAGAATGAAAAAAGCACCCATAGAAGTTTTTGATTCCTGGGTAACCCTAGGAAAAGATGAAGGCATGCAAAAAAACCACAGTGAAGCGGTTGAAAATATGATTTCTTTTGCTACTAAAAAACTTGAAAAATTTAGTTTTATTGACGCAGGTTGTGGCAATGGTTGGGTAGTCCGAAGCGTTTCCAAAATACCCAATTGCATTTCTGCTACAGGGGTTGATGGTGCCTTCAACATGATTGATAAAGCCAAAAAAGAAGATCCCCAAAACAACTATATCTGTGAAAACCTTTTAACGTGGTCTCCTAAAGAAAAGGTCAACTTAGTTCACTCCATGGAAGTATTTTATTATCTAGAAAATCCAGAAGCCCTCATTCAGCATATTTATTCCAACTGGCTTAAAGAAAATGCACGTCTTATTATTGGTCTTGATTTTTATCTTGAAAATCCAATCTCACATAGTTGGCCAGAAGAATGTGGTATTTCTATTATGCAATTATTGTCTAAATCTACCTGGAAAAACTTCTTCATTCAAGCTGGCTTTAAAGGAGTTGAAAGCTGGAGTGTAGGTGCTAAAGAAAATTGGTCTGGAACGCTTGTACTAACAGGAACAAAATAAGAAATATACATTACTTACTATCATAACGCCCAGGCGCCAAAACCGAACTTACGAGAGAGAAAAAAGAATGAGGAATGATCTTAAGTAATAAGACAATAACTTTAAATGTTTTTGTCGGAACGTATACATGATTCCCCTTTAATGTTGCTTGAACAGCTTCTTCAGCTACACGTGGCGCATCTTTTTTCATAAACCCAGGAACATTATCCATTTCATTTTGCACTCCACTTGCACTGTGAAAATTAGTGATTGTATACCCCGGACATACTGCTGTAGAGGTAATCCCTCTATGGTTGTAATTTAGATTTAAACCCTCACTAAATCGATTCATAAAAGTTTTAATAGGACCATAAAGGGTCTGAATGGAAGAGGGAGGTGCATAAGCTGCAACAGAAGAAATAATCATGATACGCCCTTTGCCTCTATCTAACATGTCTTTAATAAATAACTTACAAAGTGCAATTACAGAAATTCCTAAAACTCGAATAAATTTTTCTTCCTCTTCCATAGGAGTTTGATCAAAGGAAGAAGGAATCGCATATCCAGCATTATTGACCAGTAGGTCGATTTGATACTCTTTATGTTTACAGAAATCATAGAGCACTTCTGGAGCCTTAGGGTCAGTTAAATCACATGATATATAATCCACTTCAACTCCAAAGTTCAACCTTAACTCTTCGGCTAAGCTCTTTAAAAGATTTTCCCTACGGGCAGTAAGAACGAGGTTATAGTTTCTCTTGGCAAGAGATTTTGCAATCTCTAATCCAATTCCAGATGAAGCTCCGGTAATTAATGCGTATGTTTTTTTCATATAATTTTATGAATAAAAAATCATCTTACAGGACGTTTAAAATTCATTTTGTGTTTGTATTATCTATTCTTAAAATGAAATAGTTTCTAATTTAACCAAAAAAACAGCTCTCAAGTAAAATTATTTCAAGAAGCTGGTAATGTTTGAATCAGTTGAATTTGATTTTAAAAAAACTCACTTATATTTGATACTTGTAAAACCATAAAAATGAAAATCAAATACCTCAGTATACTTTTTTTCATCCTTTGTCTATCTAAAGGTGCAGCTCAAGCCATCTTATTTGATGAATTTTATTTTGAAATGCCCATTGCAGAAGCAAAACAAATTTTAAAAAAAAATCAAAAAGCATTAACCAATATTGCCTTTGGCGCAAAAACAGCCTATGCTGTTCGTAAAAAATCATTAGTTAAAGAAGATGATATTTTAATTAGCTTAAACTTGTGGAGTAAAAATAATTTAACCCTCAAGCAAGCTGAAAAATATCTAATTGACGCAAGAGCACACTTTGAAGCTAATAAGTACAAAACCGTTTATGCTCAAGAAAACTGGTCAAAACCACTCTTGGTAAAGAAAAATTTACCTTGTATCCGCTTTGTTGATCCAGATAAAAAAACCGTGGTAGAGGTCGATCCCAGAGGGCAAGGAAGTGTTTTTAATATTTTTGTTACCTATTATAATTATGACTGGTTTCTTAAAAAAGCCAGAGGAGAAAAATAGTTATAAATCAATATTGATTCCTAGACCCAACAATTCTCTTACTTGTAATTCGCTAATTAAGTCATCATCATAAAGTAAATGCATAATAAAGTTTCCAGAAACTTTATTATTTACTTTAAAACGTATGTTCATATCCCATTCAAAATCAATGTTTTTGGTTTTCTCTAGATAATTGACATAGATACTATACTTATTTTCCCAAAAAATATTTTTCATAATTTCTTTTCTGTAAAAGCCACTAATGGCGGTTCCAAAGAAAAACTTAGTTCCTTTTCCTGCATCTACTCCAAAATATTTTTGCCCTGCAGCGAGAGCATCTGTATATTTTTCAGAAACCAATAATACCCTTCCTGATATAGGGGAAAGGTTAAGCCATAAATTATCTGATTTTTTATAATACCAACCCAAACTCAACTGAACAAATGCTGGAGATAAAAACTGAGAAACTTGATCTCTTTTTTCAATACCGTCTTCAGTATAAAATCGATATCCGGGTAGCAATTGAGTTTTGAAGTTCAATAATCCTGAATAATTCCAATATTGATTAATTTGCTTCCCTACAAGGGATCCTATCTCAAATCGGTCATCTGCTTTTTTGAAGAATTTACTCCCCGAAATGTATGTAGTCCCAACTGAAAGTAAAACATTAGTATCCCATACAAGTCCATTTCTGTATGAATAATTTAGGTTATAATCTAAACCATATAATACGGTAAGTGCACTTTCCCCACCAGAAATCCAATTTGAAAAATAAGCTTGATTGAAATTAAATCGGGTATTTCCATAAAACTTGTAGCGCTTCCCTTTCAGAGTAGATTGGATAACGGCATCAAATGGCAACTCTTCCTCTTCTATTTCTTGTGCAATGGAAAGTTGAAAGTTGAAAATAATTAGGATGAATAAAAATATATTCCTTGTCAAACACAAACTCTTTTTTTTCATCGTGGATTAATTTAGGTTTCAGTAAATGGGGCTTTTTTATTTTAAAAAGCTAAATTTATAAAATAGCAGTCTCATATCAACAAAAATTAAGTTAAAGTATTTTTATTCTTCAAAATATCTCTGATTACTCACAAAAATGAAAAAACTATTAAGCCTATTAATTCCTGCTTTACTTCTTATTCCTCTTTGTAGTTTTTCACAAGCATCCCCCCCCCGGAACTCTTTAGAACATAAAGTAGACAGTCTTATTCAATATGGGATTCAAAATAAAGCTTTTCCTGGGGCACAAGTTTTAATCTTCAAAAACGATTCTATTCAACTTAACAAGTCCTATGGATATCAAACATACGACTCACTCAATCCTATTACAAATAGTAATTTATATGATCTTGCCTCTGTAACCAAAGTTTTGGCAAGTACATTGGCTTTTATGAAGCTTTATGAATTGTATGATATTGATTTAAATAAAAAGGTTTCAAGCTATATTCCTTTATTAAAGAGGAGTAATAAAAAAAACACAAGCTTTAAAGAAGTCTTGAGCCACAGCGGAGGATGGATTCCCTATATCGCACATCAAAACTTGATCTATAAAAAGAATGGGGATTACAAAAATAGGACTGTGAGTTCAAAACAAAATAATAAGTACCCTACTCAAATAAGTGATTCGCTTTTTATTCACAAAAAGTATGCTAAAAAAATTCTATCGCGTATAAAAAAGACCAAAATTGGAGATAGTGGAACGTATTTATATTCTGGTCTTTGGTTTTTCTTATTGCCAGAACTAACATTGGAATTAAGTGGACTCTCCTTTACAGGCTTTTTAAATACTCATTTTTATTCACCACTAAAATTAAAGCGACTAACTTTTTTGCCTTCTAATCAATTTCCTAAAGATGAAATTGTTCCCACAGAGATCGACTCTCTATTTAGAAAAAAATTAGTTCAAGGTTGGGTTCATGATGAAGCAGCAGCAATGATGGGAGGGATTTCTGGAAATGCAGGTTTATTTGCAAATGCAAGCTCCATCGCCCCATTATTAAAAATGTTCCTGCAGAAAGGCTCCATTGATGGGATTCAATTATTGAAGCCAAAAACACTAGAACTTTTCACTCAAAGAACCTTTCCTCAAAGTGAAAACCGAAGAGGATTAGGATTTGACAAGCCCTCAATTAAAATAGACGATCCCTATCCTTCTGAATTGGTAAGTCCTGAAAGTTATGGTCACAGTGGGTTTACAGGTACTTTTATTTGGGTCGATCCAATTGACAAAAGTTTTGTTGTCTTTTTGAGTAATCGAGTTTATCCTTCTCGAAATCAAAGAGGGTTGTATGAATTAGGAATTAGGAGAAAACTATTGAATGTCACTATTGAAAATTAAGCTTATCCTCTTATTGCTTGCTATTAGCTTTTCACTTTCAGCTCAACAAATTCCAGATGGTTTTGTTTACTTGAAAGAAGAAATTCCCTCTCTTTTAATTAATTTGCGGTATGCTTCCAGTGAAAACTTTACTGGAAAAATTGTCCCTGGCTATAATTCTTCAAAAGCAATTGGGACAAAAGAACTTGCAACAGCATTAAAAAAAGTTCAAGCCAAACTAAAAGATAATGGATTAGGACTAAAAATTTTTGATGCGTATCGTCCCCAAAGCGCTGTAAATTCATTTATGTCTTGGTCAGAATCTTACTCGGACACATTGCGAAAACAAGAATACTATCCCAACATAAATAAAAAAAGTCTTTTTGAATTAGGATACATTGCAGAAAAAAGTGGCCATACCAGAGGGAGTACTGTTGATATTACTCTTATTCATCTTGTAGGAATAAATAAAGGAAAAGAACTTGACATGGGAGGAAATTGGGATTTTTTTGGGGAAAGATCCCATTTTAACTTCACAAAAATCACCCCTGAACAAAAACAAAATAGGGAACTTCTTCAAAAGGTTATGACCAGAGAAGGTTTTTCTCCCTATAAAAAAGAATGGTGGCACTTTAGTCTTAAAAATGAGCCTTTCCCAGAAACATATTTTGATTTCACAGAATACTAGCCTAAGGCAATAAGGCTTTTGGAAACTTTGTTAAATCAATATCCCACAATACAGGTAATAAAAAATACACCATTATTGTGATCAATAATATGGAAAAAAGATTGAGTACAATTCCTTTTGAAACCATATCAGGAATCCTTAAATATCCTGACCCAAAAACAACTGCGTTTGGAGGTGTAGCAACTGGGAGCATGTAGGCACATGAAGCGGCAACGGCTGCGGCTACCATCAATCCAAAGGGATGAACACCAACCTCAAAGGCCAGTGGCGCCAATACGGGAAGTAACATCGCTGTGGTTGCCAAATTAGAGGTGATCTCCGTTAAGAAATTTACTGCTGTTACTAAAACAAATAAAAGAAGAATTAGAGGAAGGCCGCCAAAAGTTGTTATCAACTGTCCTAACCAAATGGCTAATCCACTAACTTCAAATGCCTTAGCTAAAGCCATACCTCCACCAAATAGAATAATAATCCCCCAAGGAAGCTTAACTGTATCTTTCCATGAAATAATGGCTTCCCCACCCTTTTTAGTAGGCAGTACAAATAGCAACAAACCAAAGGTAATTGCTATGATAGTGTCATCTAGGGCGGGTAATATAGGCTGTAAAATAAAAGAACGACTTATCCATGAGAAAGCTGCCAACATAAAAACTAAACCAACCCAACGTTCTTCATAAGAAACAGGTCCTAATTCTTTTTTTAAACGTCTAATCTCTTCGAGTCCTCCTGGAAATTCTGTTTGTTTAAAACTAAAAGCATAACGTGTTAAATATATCCAACAAAAAAATAAGAGCGTAATTGATATTGGAAATCCAAAAAGAAACCACTGCAAAAAATTAATTTCGTAGCCATAGGTTTCAGATATAACTCCAGCCAAAACCAAATTTGGAGGAGTCCCAATTAATGTAGCAATTCCACCAATAGATGCACTGTAGGCAATTCCAAGCATTAACGCTTTCCCAAAAATCTTATTTTCATCTTCTTCTGTTGCAGGATTATCTTTCAATTGTTTTATGATGGCAATTCCAATGGGGAGCATCATTACAGATGTAGCAGTATTGGAAATCCACATGGATAAAAAAGCGGTAGCAATCATAAATCCTAGAATTACTTTTCGAATATCAGAGCCTATGAAAGCAATAATATTGAGTGCTATTCTTCGATGTAAATTCCACTTTTCAATTCCTATTGCAATGAGAAATCCACCCAAATAGAGAAAAACGTATTTATGGCCAAAAGCAGCAGTTGTTGTAGTCAGTTCCATTCCTCCTGTGAGAGGAAACAAAACAATAGGAAGTAACGCGGTTGCAGCAATGGGAACCGCTTCAGTAATCCACCAAATAGCAATCCAAAATGTTGTTGCTAAAACAGCTTGACCCTGTGGTGAAAGCCCCTCAAACGAACCAAAAAGGAGTACGAATAGGAATATAATTGGACCCAGGAATAGACCTATTTTTTTTTGCATATTTAATTTAATCAGAAGAGGAGGTGTGATCGGAAATGATGAGCCAATTTCCATCAACATTCAACCAGGTAAGTGTAAAAAATCCGCTGCTATCTTGTATTTCTCTTTTGAGATAAAATTTTCCCTGTAACTGAACAACTGAAGGACTTAGTGAAATTAAATTCAAAACATCAAAAGTCAAAGAACCCATTAACAAACGACTTGAATAATTTTTTTCATACCGCTCTTTAGTAGCTTTCCATCCATAAATGGGTCCAGAGGATCCAGAAAAAACCAATTGATTTGATTTTAAATACCCTTCCATAAACGCGTCAATATCGCCTTTATTCCAATCTTCTTGTTGTTTAAATAGTTTTGAAACTATAGCTAGGGAATCTGATTTTATAACTTGTTTTTGTGCTGTCAATTGAATTGAAAACAATAAAACTAAAGACACTACAGAGCAAATTTTTCTCATCTACTTTATCGTTGGATATTGAACATTAAGTTGCTCTAAATAAGTGTCATATTTTGTTTCATCAAAATAAAATTTTTCAAGTTGAGGCCTGAATTGATTCATAATACCCTCATTCAAATAAATGGGTGGAGGGTCTTTTTCTGTAATCATGGGTTTGTATTCAGTATCCTTACTTTGAACATTCTTGAAATATTCCTTAGCACTTGAAAGTAACTGAGGCTGAGTTAAAAAATCAATAACCGTGGTTGCAACTACCTTGGCACCAGCAGTAGCTCCTTTGTGTGCAATTGGAGTTGCCATAGCTATTGCGTTAGACCAATGATGCCCCTGAAGGCCTGGAATATTTGAAGGAAAACGTAAAGTTACAGTAGGGATTGTCCATGATATATCCCCGATATCATCCGACCCTCCACTTTTTGGGTTATCCAAAGGCTTACCTATTCCGGAAAGCTCAGTGGCTAATCCTTTTTCGTTTTTTGAGTTAACCTCCTTTTGAACTGCTTTCGCCAATTGTTGATCCGCTTCAGACCAGTCAGGAAGGCCTACTTTTTTAATATTTTCATCCATCGTTTCTGCAATAACTTTGTTAAAGTGTCTTGGCCAAGCCGTTCCAAGTACTTTAGAACTTACTTTGGTGTCTGTCATAAGAGCAGCACCTGCAGCGATATTATTTCCGTCATTATACATTTTCATAATTCCATCATAGGTAATATCTCTAAAATAATACCAAATCGATGCTTTTGATGGAACAACATTGGGTTGGTCACCTGCATCAGTAAAAATAGAATGGGAACGCTTCAATGGGTGTAAGTGTTCTCTTTTATAATTCCATCCTACATTCATTAATTCTGCAGCATCAAGTGCACTTCTACCTCTCCATGGAGAACCTGCTGAATGGGCTGCTTCCCCGTCAAAGGTGTATTCTACAGAAATCAATCCAGTTCCAGTAGCTTGTCCATATGAAACCGACAGGTTGCTACTTACATGAGTAAAAATACACATGTCTATTTTATCAAAATATCCGTCCCTAACATACCATGCTTTTGAGGCAACCAATTCCTCTGCAATTCCAGGCCAAATCACCAAAGTACCACCCATATTTTTAGTTTTCATTTGTTCTTGTAAAGTAAGTGCAGCAGTCACTATTACTGGAATTCCAGAATTATGACCTTCCCCGTGACCGGGCGCTCCCTCAACCATAGGCCTATGAAAGGCTACTCCTGGATATTGGGAAGCTTTGGGAATACAATCGACATCACTACCAAGAGCAATTACAGGACCCTCTCCATGACTCCAACGCGCCATCCAGGCAGTTGGAATTCCAGAAATTCCCCTCTCTATTGTAAAGCCTGCATCTTCTAAAATACCTGTTAGATAAGCCGATGATTCATATTCTTGAAATCCCAATTCAGCAAAACTGAATACTTTATCAACCATTACTTGGGTGTTCTTATGTTGCTCCTGAACTCTTTTTAAGGTTTCAGACTTTATTTGCTGTATTTGTCGTTTTGAAAACTTTTGCTGCGCCTGAAGGGCTATTATATGAAAGAAAAGTAAAAACGCTAATTTTACGGATACTGATTTATATTTATGCATGGTAATTTTAATTTTAACTAAAATACAAATTAATTGAATCGTTATTCGTTTTTTATTAGACCCTCCTTTTTAATCCTTATACTAGGGATTTCACTTTTACAATACCGTTGTTCCAAAAAAATGGATACGGCACTATTAATAAATAAAAGTATTGCCGCTCACGGTGGTAAAGAAAAATGGGGAAATGTCAGCACTATAACCTACATAAAGAAAACTATACTATATCAGCCGAACGGAGAGATTGAGCAAGAAAATAGACAGAAAATATCCCATTACTTCCAGCCAAATAGTACTCAAATAGAATGGGAGAGATCAGATGTGCAATACAAATCAATAGTCCAGAATGGGGAGATACATTTGTTTGAAAATGGTATTGAAGTTTACGATTCACTTCAATTATCTCAAGTACGCCAATCTTCGAATGGAGCGCTTTATGTATTTTGGCAGCCATACAAATTACTTGATATAGGAACAAAATTAGAATACGAAGGACAAACAAATCTTCTCGATAGTTTACCCGTTCATGTCCTTAAGGTTACTTACCCGGAAGGAAACCAAAATGATATTTGGCATTACTTTTTTGATGCTAAAACATTTAAATTAAGTGCAACGCAAGTTAATCACGAGGGAAGAATAAGCTTGATTATAAATGAAGTTGTGGAAACTAAAACTGGTATGTATTTAAATAAAATACGTAAAAGTTATTTTCTAGATTCTTTGGAAAAGATCAATTACTTGAGAGCTGCCTATGATTACGAAATCCAAACTTTAATCTACCGTTAAAAAAAATATCGCTTAAAGGCCTCCATTGCAGCATATTCTGCCAATCCCATGGATTGGTATTTTTTGGCTGTCGCAGCATTTCGCTCTTCTGCTCTTACCCAAAATTCTCGGTGGTCATTTCCTTGAAACATAACACCATCTTTTTGAGATTGATGGTAAAAAATAGCTTTTCGTTTTCTAAGAACCTGATCTGGACTCATTGGGACAACCATCTCAATCTCATGAATATCCCATTCATGCCAAGCCCCTCTATACAACCAAACCCAACAGTCTTTCATAAAGGATTTAGGCTTAAGTAGTTCTAAAGCAGCAAAAATAAGATCTAAGCAAACACGGTGCGTTCCATGGGGATCGGCTAAATCTCCAGCAGCATATATTTGATGGGGTTTTATTTTTTCAATCATTGCAACAGTAAGATCAATATCTTCTTGCGAAATAGGATTTTTAGCGATCATTCCCGTTTCGTAGAAAGGAAGGTTCATGAAATGAACTTGCTCGTCTGGAATTGCAAAATAGCGGGTTGCTCCCAAAGATTCTCTTTTTCTAATGCTCCCCTTTAAATCACATACTGAACGGGCAGCTGGCTGATTTAAATTTGTTGTTGAAAATTCATTTCTTAATTTGTCAAGAACAGAATTTGCATCCAATTGAATCAAATCGGAGGTAACCTCAAGGTATTTAAGTGCATCCTGATCGGATACTGCAATATTCCCAGAAGTTTGATAAACGACATGCACCTCATGCCCTTGAGACACTAAGCGATCGAATGTCCCTCCCATTGAAATTACATCATCATCAGGATGTGGACTGAAAATGATGACGCGTTTGGAATTGGGTTTCGAACGTTCAGGTCTATATTTATCATCAGCATCCGGTTTTCCTCCTGGCCAACCAGTAATTGAACGTTGCAAGCGATTAAACATTCCAATATTTAAATCATAAGCACTTCCGCTTAATGCTAATAAATCTGACATCCCGTGCTGGTTATAATCCTCATCTGTTAATTTTAGAATTGACTTACCTGTTTTTTCACACAACCAAACAATTGCCTTAGATCGATTTGAATCATCCCATTTACAAGTACTTACAAGCCACGGTGTTTTTATTCTTGTGAGCTCTGCAGCTGCTTCCTCGTCTAATATGAGTGTTGTGTTTTTATGATGCTGTAAATAGGTTGTAGGTATCATGGGGGAAATCTTACCCTCAATTGCTTTTTGAATAATTTCAGCCTTATAGGTTCCCCAAGCCATTAATAATATTCTTTTTGCACTGAGTATTGTTTGGATTCCCATGGTCACTGCCTTTCTTGGGACATTTTCAATACCCTGAAATGCCGGAGCAGCATCAAAGCGTGTCAAATGATCTAAGGTTATAGTTCGTGTTTGAGAATTTAAATGAGACCCAGGTTCATTAAAACCAATATGACCGGTCCTACCAATTCCGAGGATTTGCAAATCAATCCCGCCTACTTTCTTTATTTTTTCTTCATAAGCGATACAAGAGTTTCTAACATTTTCATCAGATATTTCTCCATCTGGAATGTTGATATTTTCTTCTTTTATATCAATATGATCAAACAAATTGGAATACATAAAATAATGATAACTCTGAACATCCTCTTTTGAAAGGGGAAAATATTCGTCCAAGTTAAATGTAATCACATTTTTAAAACTCAACCCCTCCTCAATATGTAACCTTACTAATTCTCTATAAACACTTAACGGACTTGAACCAGTGGCAAGACCTAAAACACACATTTCCTTTTGATCTTGTTTTTCCTTTATTAAATTCGCTATGGTATGAGCGATTTCTAATGATCCTTCCGTAGAGGAATTAACAATTACATTATGTAATTTTTCATATCTTGTTTCTTCAAAACTACCTGGCGCTTTGTAATCAAGTAAAGCTGTTTTTGAGTCCTTATTCATCCTAAAAATTATTGCGAACACCAAATTTAGGATTTCTTTTAAAATTTGTATGAAAAAAAACAATTTCTTTCAATACCGCTAAAAATCATATGTATCTTTACTAAAATAATTTTTAGTTGAAAAAAATATTATCAATTTTATTTCTTTTACACTTGTGTTTTGGTTTGTTAATCCCAAGTATAACTGTTTTATGTTTTAACACAATAGAGGAATCAATTGATTGGGTTGCTTCAGAAAGTTATAATGAAGTTGAAGAAAAAAATGAAGATACTAAAACTATTGAATTTTTTGTAGCGGTAAATTTGAGTGTTATTCAAGATTCAAATTCACTAATTTACAGTCTTCATAAAAATTATAAATCTATTCACCTAAGACTTTTTAAACCTCCTCCAGAAGTCTAATTATTTTTTTAAACCCCAGATTTACACTAAAAAATTTAATTCTAATTTCCTATGCTAAGGAATAAAACATAACTATGCGAAACTTATTTTCAAACATTAAAGGGGACCTTTTAGGCGGCTTAACAGCTGGAATAGTTGCGCTCCCACTTGCATTGGCGTTTGGCGTCAGCTCTGGTTTAGGACCAAGTGCCGGGCTTTATGGAGCTATTTTTCTGAGCTTTTTTGCCGCTTTATTTGGTGGAACACCTACTCAAATTTCTGGACCTACTGCACCTATGACAGCAGTAAGCATGGTCGTAATTGCTTCTATTATTGCAGCAAATAATGGATCTCTTGAGAAAGCTTTACCATATATACTTGCTGTTTTTTTATTAAGTGGTTTATTTCAAATTGTCCTGGGGCTTTTTGGCTTTGGGAAATACATAAAATATATCCCCTATCCTGTTGTTTCAGGGTTCATGACTGCCATTGGTGTAATTATCTTAATCACACAATGCCTACCTATACTAGGATATGAAACTAAGAGCGATCAAGAATATATAGAACAATTTAAACCACTAGCTGAAGAAATACTTCTTGAAAAAATACTTATTGATGAAACCAAAGAAGGCCTTTTAGTCTTAGAAAACTTTGAAGAAACAATTAAAAGAGCTGGAGAAGTTAATGAAGCCACAATTTATGAAGAAGCACAAAGTCTTGCTAAAAACAATGCCTCTGGTGTAATTGGAACTATCAAAACACTCCCACGTGCACTTGGAGGAGTCAAATGGATAGAAGTAATTTTAGCACTGAGTACAATTTTTATTATCTATGGATTTAAAAAAATAACAACTGTGATACCGAGTACACTAGTTGCTTTATTTTTAGTGACTGGAATTGCAGTTGGATTTAATATTAATTATCTACCAATTCAACAAATTCCAGTAGGCTTTCCTAAAATTCAACTTGGGATTTTTTCTGAATTTAGTTTCATCCAAATTTTACCTTATGTAGGTACTGCTATTACACTGGCTTTATTAGGGGCGATTGACTCCCTACTTACTTCTGTAGTTGCAGACAACCTCACTAAAACAAGACACCTACCTAATAAAGAATTAATTGGTCAAGGAATTGGAAACTCGATAGGATCTCTTTTTGGAGGAATTCCTGGAGCAGGTGCTACAATTAGAACAGTTGTAAATATTCAGTCTGGAGGTAAAACAAAACTCTCTGGTATGGTTGCTTCCTTAGCGCTTTTAATCATTCTTTTAGTTCTCAGCCCATTAGCATCTAAAATTCCTGCCGCTGTGCTAGCAGGTATTCTTGTTACTGTTGGGATTGGTGTTTTGGATTATAAAGGGTTAAAAGCCTTGAATAAAATTCCTAGAACAGAAGTTATCGTTATGGTAGTAGTGCTTCTATTATCCGTTTTCTGGAATTTGGTTTATGCTGTTGGGATAGGATTAATTTTAGCCGCCCTGTTTTTCATGAAAAAAATGGGTGATATTTCCAAAGAAGATGCCCGAATTTCCTCTGTTGCAAAAGAAAAATATTGGAAAGATGAGAGTCAATTGAGTGATACTTTTTTAGAAAATGTTTTTATAAAACACCTCAACGGACCTTTGTTTTTTGGATTTACTTCAGAATTCATAAGCATATCAAAACAAATTCCAAAAACAGCAAGTATTGTAATCATTCGTATGGATAGGGTTCCTTATGTGGATCAATCTGGCTTATTTGCCCTTGAAGATGTTTTGATGGAATTAAGTCAACGGAATATTGAATGTTTGATGGTAGGATTGAAATCACAACCCAAATACTTAATGAAAAGTATTCGTATTATTGGTAAATTGATTTCTGAAGAACATCTTTTTGAAACCTTTGATGAGTGCAAAAAATGGGTCGTATCGCAACAAGACATGACGCCAAGTAATTAATAAAAAAGCCCAACGTTTTTGGGCTTTTTTTATTTAACTACCCTAATGTTTTTGTTCCTAATTAAAGAGACTTGCTTTAAATAACCTTGTTCAAAAAGAACTGGCAAACTATCTAATGGTTCAAATTTTTTGGAAGGTTTATAATTTTCATAATCTTGAAATAAAAATCCATCGATCTCTCTTCTGTTTATTGCTTTACGAAAACGAGTGCCACCTCCATCCGTTTGATAATTATAAGCTAAAAAATCAACTTCATAGGTTTCTTGATTTATCCAATATCGATACTCGTCCTGAAAATCCTCACCACCTCCGTCTTTTTGAAAGGTTACTTTAATTGACCAATAAGATTTATCGTTCACTATGACAGAACCGTTTATTTCTTTAATAACAGCAGCGTCCTGAAGTGGTTTTGGAAGTTGAAAAAAATACATTACAGCGTTTAAGGAATTGGAATAAACCCTTTGAGTACTGTCTGAAAGTTGGGTAGAAACATCATCCAAATAACGTTTCAAAGGATCATTTGATGTCATTATATCTTTTACTTCAACCCCATTTCGAGTTGTTAATCTTGAATAAGAATAAAAAGAAGGCCTGCGAATTAACTCATAGTGATACTCCCTAAAATCAAAGTTAATAGAAAAAATAGGGGTATCAAATCCAGAAACTTGAACTGCTTTATGAATAATTTCATCAGTATTTATAGTCTTTGGTGTTTGACAAGCAACTAGTAATAGTAAAATTGGAAAGATGAACTTTGAAAAAGAAAACATTGATAAGTTTATTGATAAAACTAATGAAAAACCAAGAAACTACTAAATTATATCCTTTACATTTGACAAAAATATTGAAACCAATGGAAACCTTAAAAACTTTAATTATTGGAAGTGGACCTGCAGGATATACCGCGGCAATCTATGCAGCTCGTGCTGATCTGAAACCAGTTCTCTATACTGGAATGGAACCCGGAGGACAACTAACTACCACAACCGAAGTTGATAATTTTCCAGGCTATCCTGAAGGAATAGATGGTCCAACAATGATGGTTCAATTGCAGCAACAGGCAGAGCGTTTTGGGACTGAAGTTCGGATTGGGTTTATCAACAAAGTAGAGTTTGCTACCCAAAAAGGAAAAATGCATAAGGCATTTACAGAACAAGGTACTGAAATTCATGCTCAAACCATTATCATTAGTACTGGAGCAACTGCTAAATATTTAGGCCTTCCTAGCGAACAACGATTAAGAGGTGGAGGCGTTTCTGCTTGTGCAGTTTGTGACGGTTTCTTTTATAAAGGTCAAGAAGTTGCTATTGTAGGAGGTGGTGATACTGCTGCTGAAGAAGCAACGTACTTAGCTAAAATATGTTCTAAGGTTACAATGCTTGTTCGTAAAGATGAAATGAGAGCTTCAAAAGTAATGCAACACAGAGTGACAAACACTCCTAATATTGATTTACGCTATAACACAGAAATTGACGAAGTGTTGGGTGAGCAAGTGGTTGAAGGTTTAAGAATGAAAAATAACCAAACCGGAGCCTTGGAGGAAATTCCGATTACTGGATTATTTATTGCTATTGGTCATAAACCAAATACCGAAATTTTTAAAGGTCAATTAGATATGGATAGTGCTGGCTATTTAATTACCAAAAGTAAAACCACAGAAACTAATTTACCTGGTGTATTTGCCTCTGGTGATGTTCAAGATAAAGAATACCGCCAAGCGGTAACAGCTGCTGGTACAGGCTGTATGGCAGCTTTAGATGCAGAACGCTATTTACAAGCGATCTAACTATTTTTTAAGAAAACATTTTATAGCGCTTCAATTAAAACGCTACCGTCTTCCCCCTTCTGATAACCAACTTGGATAGGATTGCAACACACCTCGCAATCTTCAACATATTGACTTTGATTCAGGCTAGTATCAAAAAGCATGGAAATAGTTTCCCAACAATACGGACATTGAAAAAAATGCTCCTCCATTACTGTTTAATTATTCTAGAGAAGATTGAAGTTGCTCCCACGTTTCCATAAAATCTTCAAGATCTTTCTTCTTCTTTTGATAGTGATCAAAAAAATTGGGCTGAGCTATGGTTTTGTCATATTCAATTTCTAGCTCAAAATCAATTTCTTTAATTTCCTTTTCAAGTCGCGCAATCTGCCTTTCTAACTTTTCAACTTTCTGTTGTGTAGCTTTTAGTTCCTTTTGCTTTTCATACGTTACCGAATCAGTCTCTTTTTTTTCTTGACGAGCCACTGGCGCTTTCTTTTCTAATTCCTTAAGAGAAGATAATTTTTGGAATTCTAAATACGCATTGATATCACCTAGAAAAGGTTTTACTTCACGATCCTTAAAAGAAACTACTTTTTCACACAAACCCTGAACAAAATCTCGGTCGTGAGAAACTAATATTAACGTCCCAATGAAATTACGTAATGCCTCTTTCAAAACATTTTTTGAAGCGATATCCAAATGATTCGTGGGTTCATCCATAATCAAAACATTGAAGGGCTGCAATAACAATTTACAAAGAGCCAGTCGATTTCGTTCTCCACCAGAGAGCACAGACACTTTTTTATCTACGGTTTCTCCTTGAAATAAAAAGGAACCCAGTAAATCTCTAACTTTAGTTCTGTTCTCTGGAGTAGCAGAATCCTCGGCAGATTCTAAAACTGTTTTTGTTCCGTCCAAATAGGTAGATTGATTTTGAGCGAAATAACCCAGCTGAACATTATGACCAAGATTTAAGTTGCCTTCATATGAAATTTCGTCGACTATAATTTTGGCTAAAGTTGATTTTCCTTGACCATTTTGACCAACAAATGCTATTTTTTCTCCTCTTACTACTTGTAAGTTAACCCCATTCAAAACCTGCTTATCACCGTATGCTTTTGAAATATTTTGAGTTTCTAAAATGATTTTTCCTGGCTGATGTGATATCCCAAATTGGAATTTTATTTTTTTATTTTCTTCGGGATCAATTTCAATACGATCAATCTTATCTAATTTTTTAATCAGAGATTGTGCCATGCTGGCTTTAGAAGCCTTTGCTCTAAATCGTTCAATCAACTTTTCAGTTTGCTGAATTTGCTTTTCTTGATTTTTTTGAGCAGCCTGTTGCTGAGCACGTAATTCATGTCGTAATAACATATACTCGGAGTATGACTTTTTAAAGTCAAATATTCTTTGTTGTACTATTTCTATTGTACGATTAGTAACCTGATCGAGAAACATCCTGTCGTGAGAAACCATGACCAAGGCACCTTTGTATTTTCTAAGAAACTGCTCTAACCAAATAATAGATTCGATATCCAAATGGTTGGTGGGCTCATCTAATAAAAGAATATCATTTTCTTTTAATAATAATTTTGCTAATTCAATACGCATTCTCCATCCACCAGAAAAAGTATCTGTTGGAGCATTTAAGTCCTCCATGGAAAATCCTAAACCAAGCAATATTTTTTCTGTCTGTGCTTGATAGTGATAGCCTCCTATCATTTCGTATCGTGTGTTGAGCTCATTGAGTTCATCTAAAATATCCATGTAGACTTGACTTTCAAAATCCTGAGTCTTCGCCATAATATCATGGATTTCCTCCTGACGTTGCTCCACTTTTATAATTTCTTCAAAAGCTAAATAAGCTTCTTCTAAAACTGTACGTCCGTTTTCAAAATCTAAATCTTGAGGGAGATATCCTATTTGACAGTTTTTTTCTAATGCAAATGTTCCTGAAGTAGGTGCGTTTTCCTTAGCTAGTAATTTTAATAAAGTTGATTTACCTGCTCCATTTTTACCAATCAAACCTACTCTGTCTCCTTTTCCCAATCTGAAAGAAATAGAGTCAAAGAGGGTTTCCCCTCCAAAACTAACCGTAATGTTATGTGCATTAAACATCGTTCTTATTTGGATTGCAAAAATAGGTTTCAAAACGATTAATCGCTACCGCTTGAGGCAATACTTTTTCAGAATTAATAAATTCATATAACCAATAGGAAAGCAAAGGTGACATCAGCACTCCACGTGTACCTAAGCCATTAAAAACATAAAGGTTTGAGTGTTTTGGGTGCCTTCCTAACAAAGGCCTCCTGTCGATAACCGTTGGTCGAACTTGAGCGCCATGGTAGACAACTTCAAAGGGAATATCAACAAGCTTTTCTAACTTACTGAGAATCCAACTTAAACCCGCATCACTAGTTTCATTCGTTTTACTATGAGCATTAAAAGTGGCGCCAACCCAAAATAAATTTTCTCCTAAAGGACTAATAAAAAGCCCTCCTTTGATGATTTGTTTCTGAGATAACTCTGGAGCTTTTATTTTTAAGTACTCCCCCTTAGACCCTATTAGAGGAAGATAATTAAACCAAGGGTTTTTTTTTAAACCAAAGCCTTCACAAAAGACAATATTTCTCGCTTCAACACCATTATAAATAACCTTGTCTTCATTTATCTCCAATAGGGTATAATCAAAAATTGTTATGCACTTTTGACTGTCATTTAAACTGTATAAGAATGTTTCTAAGAGTTCATTTACAGCCAAACGACCTACATTATTTACAGTACCAAAACCAAAATTTTTCTTTATGCCCTGATGCGGTTCAATTTGAAAATCAGGATCTAAAAAATCTTTCAAGCCTGCCTCTTGTGAAGCAATAGACCATAAATTTTGCTCTCCTGGAGAAAAAAAATAACGTTGAATGGGTAAAGAGTGAAAGGCATTAGTTTTATAATTAATCTCAAAATCACGATATTTTGGAATTGCATAGTTCATAAATTTAACACCTTCCCATGCCATGGTGTAACGCTTTAATACCGTTGGATTACAAATACCGGCGGCATTTCTACTAGCACTATTATGAGGACTATCAATGATTAAAAAATCTTTATTATTATGTCTTAATTGCTGTGCATAATTAAAACCAGCTAATCCTAAACCAACAATAATAGAATGTTTCATAGAAAACAAAAATACCATAAAAAAAAGCGCTTAAGTTTCCTAAAGCGCTTGATTTATGAATGGTATAAAATTAATTGTTCCAAAGATCTTGTTCAAAGTCTCTGATTTCTGATTTGATCCGCTCAGATTCAAGTAATTGTCTAAGAGCATCTTCATAGATATATTGATTTACCGCACGATCCTCATATACATTCTCTTCTTGATAAATAATCGAATTAAAACGTCTAGAGTTTAGCATATTATCAAAAGTGATCGGTTGAGAAGAATTTCTAGTATTAAATACTTGACTCTTATTTAAAGCCTCTCGCGCATCTGGAAACCAGACCCAAAAAAGAGGCACTAGAGCATCTGCCATTGCCGCTGGCCCTTCACTCAAAGTAGATACATCGGGTGCAACCGGGGCAATCCCTAAGAGTCTATATTTTAATTCTCCTAAACGCTTATTGACATACCAAGTCCCTTTGATCCGGTATTGAACCACCTTATCTGTTTCTATCTTATAGATATCATAATCATCTTCTGTGACTTGTTCCCCTGAATTTGATTTTTCTATACCGACAGCTGAAAGCTTTTTAGATTCTAATCGTTCCTCTAAGTCTTCTGCAGTTAATTTATCATTAAAGTATGAGGTAGAATAAATTTCAGTAATATTTCCTGCCTTAATGTTATCAATTAGCACTCTAAACAAGGATTGCCTTGTGGTAGAAAGATATCCATTATTAATTGTTGGATAATAATATGGAAAATTAATTCTTTCATCTAAATCAATTATTTCCCAAATCGTCTTTGACCACAATACGTCTCTATCATCTACATAACCATAAGCAATGGGTGAAGTATTGTTTGCTGTAAGTTGTTCTGCATTTTGAAATCCAATTTCTTGAGGCACCTTGGCATTCAATAAGTTGTTTTGAGCTAAACTTTGCTCAGTACAAAATAGCAGGGTAAATAAGACAATAAAGACTTGTTTTTTCATTTGGACAACTATTAGTTTATCGTAATGGATATTGGTGACGTTTGCTTTAATTTATAACTAGGATTTGAAGGAATTATTACTTCGATATCAGAAATAATTACTGTTTGTCCATTTTTAATTCTACTTAAGGCTCTTATTGCCTTACTATCCAACTTATTTCCTTTAATTACTGCGCTAGGTTGCCCTGGAGCTCTAAATCGGAAAGATTTGGTTTGCAGTGGTAAATCAAAATCAAAGTCTTCTAACTTAGCTTCCACTGTACCGCGTTCTAGACTCGATTTGGGTAGCGTAAAAGAACCTGATTGACCTCTAAAGTATCCTGCAGGTTTTGGTATATCCTTAATTCTAAATGTAGAAACAGAAGATACTCTGTTTCCATCAGGTAGTGTCCCTGATACATTGATTTTTACCTCTCTCCCCTTTCCTGGGAATAAATTGTACTTACTGCCTTTAACTCGTTTGAGTCCTGGGGCAGTAGCTTTAATTTTGCTGTCTTGAATTCCTGGAATAGAAATCGTAATTGGATTTTGAACTCCTCGATAGACCACATTCATTTTATCTGCAGAAATAACAGCTGAATTAGGTTTGGAAATTACAGAATACATTTGATTCACTGAAATTTTAGATTCGCTCCCTTCATTGAGGAAAACAAGGTCTCCTTCAATAGTATGGTCTCCTGGAGACCCTGCGTTAACATTCAGTTTAATTCCTCCAGGGATTAACTCATAGTCATCAGAAGTTAATGATCTTCCATCAATTTTTAAATCTACAGAATTTGGATTTTGAGCTCCTCCTTTTCTTCCCAGTATAACGCTTCCATCAAAAGTTTCACCTTGGTAATAGGCACCTTTTTCAGTAATCAAAAGACTGGTATAATTAGATTCGTTCACCGTAGATGACATTTTTAATTCCTTACCCATAAGGGTTGTTAAAACGTCGTGTTCTGTTTGACGAATATCATTTTGCATCATCGTTAATTTTGCAAGAGAAGAAACTAGAGGAAAGCCTTTGTAGTTGTAATCCAACCAAGGTTCGTCTATGTTGTCTTTATTTTTGATATTATTATTCATATCTCCTGTAAAAAATCGATCTTCAACCATCTCAATGTAGATAGGGAATTGACTTCCAAAAACTTGAATAACCTGCATTTTGTAGTTTTGGAGTAAATCAATAAATTCAGATGCAGCAGCATCAGACCCTTCCTTAAACCAAATAACATCCAAAGATTCTCCCTTGTCCATCTGAGAGTATTCTTTAAGTTCAGGATCTTTAATTTTTTGCTTCTCCGTTATAGTGCCTTTTATTGACTCAATTTTATTGAAAAATTTGTCTGACTCTTCTTTGATTTTTTTGGCAGTTCGGTCGTGTCCAACCCATTTACCACCTTTCTCAGATGCATTTACTTCAATATTTTCGTACAGAAGTGCATTACTTTCTGAAATTCTGACATTTGCATCAGATATTTTTACAAACATTTGACCAAATCCGTCTAACACCTCTTTACTTACATTCAATGCAAGCATGGTAATAAATACCAAATACATCAAACTAATAAGCTTCTGCCTGGGGGTTTCTTTTGCTCCAGCCATCTCTTATTCTTTATTCATTGCGTTCAACATCCCACCATATACATTATTCAATGCGGCAAGGTTCGCTGACAAATTTTCCATTTGAGCCCTAAGTTGTTCTGCATTTTCATTTACCTTATCGCTGAAATCAATACCGTCTTTGGAATTTGCAAGCTGATTTTGATAATTTAAATTTAATTGTTCCAAATGAGAAGCTGCATTAGCCAATTCTGAAGAATAGGTTTGTGATGCTGTAATTGCTTCTGTTGCAGGAGAAAGTGCTTTAGCAGAAGTTTCTAAGCCTTTGATACTATCGGCTAGAGAATTCATTAACTTAACATCCAATTTTGCTTCTGCCATGATGGCATCAATTTTAGAGGACAAACCTTCCTCACCTCCAGCTGCTGTAGTTTTTTTAGCTCCAGAACCTTTTACTTTTTTAACATAATCATTATGTTCTTCTTTAATCTCTCCAGTGTTTAAAGCTGCAACGGTAAAAATCAATGCCTCTGTTCCTAAACCTAAACCTAATACTAGTCCCCCTGTAATTGGACCTATTTCAAGGTGAAGAATTTTAAAAAGAGCTCCAATAATTACTACGGCTCCACCAAGACCAAATAACATGTGCATGGCAACTTTACTTCTGAGGCGTTTATTTAAGGTTTTATCATCCATTTTAAATTGATTTATTGATTTATTGATTTATTGATTTATTTATTATATAATGCTAAATATAGCAAGAATTCATTAATTTTTAAATTATTTAATCTTAACCTTTTGAACGCCCAAGTAATCCTGAACGGTTCTAAATCCAATGTAACTTCTAGAGGTGTCGGAATATTCATAGTCCCTTGAGCTGACTCTTAAAAAGTAAGCTACATCTTTCCAGGACCCGCCACGCACAACCTTTCGAGATTCATTTGCAAATGACATATTTGGATTTAAAGAAGCTACGTATTCATAAGCCCCAGTGTCGTATGATGAATTTGTCCACTCAGCAACATTACCTGCCATGTTATAGAGGTTATAATCGTTGGGATCATAGGATCGAGCTTCTACAGTATACACTGCCTGATCTGAAGCGTAATCTCCACGTAAGGGTTTAAAATTGGCCAAAAAACAGGCTCTATCATTTAATAAATACGGTGATCCCCATGGGTAGGTTCCAGAAGGTATTCCCCCACGAGCAGCATATTCCCACTCTGCTTCATTAGGCAATCTAAACCTACTGACAGATGGTTTACCTTTTTCCCTTTGGTATCCGTTTTTAAAATTTGTTCTCCAGTTACAGAAGGCAACCGCTTGCCCCCACGAGACTCCAACAACGGGATAGTCCTGATAAGCTGGATGCGAAAAATAATCATTGTGCATTGGCTCGTTATAAGAATAAACAAAATCCTTTATCCAAACCGTTGTATCTGGGTAAATTTGAACCGCTTCTTTTTTGATAAAAGGTGTTCTATCAATAAATTGTTTCCGTGTACGTTTTGATTCAGCAGCTGCACCTTCTGCATCGAACCATGTGTAGGAGTAAACTAACTTTGAAACATCCAGTTTAATTTCACCGTTATACCATAATTCTGGTGGTAAATAGAGTGAATCCATAACCTCTGCATAGGCTTGATCATAATAATCTTCTGTATTCCAACTTAAATCCGCATCCCAATTTAATGCCCGACCGGCATATAAATCTTCATTTACATCATAATAGTTGGCACGCATATATTTTTGAAACTCATTGAGCTTAGTTGTGTCTGCATCCTGAAAAGCAAATTCGCCAATTCCGTCCTTATTGTCTTCCCCCAATTCAAGTTCATCAGCTTTTCGAGCAAGCATTGCTAGCGCAATCGAGTCTTTTACCCAATAAACAAATTGGCGGTATTCACTATTTGTAATTTCCGTTTCATCAACATAAAATGAAGGAACAGTTACAGTTCGTGCGGGTGCATTTTGAAGTTGAGCATTGTCCTCATCTGATTTACCCATAATGTAGGATCCGCCTTCAACAAGTTGCATCCCATAAGGCTTTTCACCAAACCATTTTTTTTGTTTGACACCGATGAGTTCTCCTCTATTCTTATTTCCACAAGAAACGACCAGAAGAGAAATACTCAGTAGAACTAAAAGTCTTTTCATTAATATTTTTATTAAAATCTAGTTTATGCTTTTGTTCAGTATAAAGCTAGTTATTTTTTACTAAATACATTAAAAACTATCAATTTGATTTAAAATTTTTTTTTAATTATATCTTAATCAAAAACTACAATCGCTTAACTGCATTATACCAACGTTCAGGTATTTTGTCATGTATGGCTTCTTGATAATCTTTTTCTGTGCATGCTAATAACGTTGTAGTTTTTGATTTATTATTTAGATGTAAATTATTTGTTAATTCCATCCACCAACGCTGACTCTTTTCACTTTTATAAAAAACCATAATTTGATCTGAAAGGGTAACGGAATATTTTGAAAAATCTTTTGTATAAATAGGGTACTCTCCAAATCTATAGTGAACACCTTCAATAAAATACCAAATCATCTGTGCCAACAATTGATGGGTCATTGGTGTTGACGGTATTTCATAAATACCCATAAAATTTATTCGGTCACTAATCCCAGCATAACGTGTCAATCCACAAATTGTTCTTGAATCTAATCCATTTGGCTGTCCTTTTAATGGATCGGCTATTGCTTGCCAGGAAAGACATTTCATATCAAAACCTACGATGTCTGAATCTCTAAAAACAGGTTCGGTTATTGAAGGATCATCTAACACTTGACCCAACCGAATCCCATCAAAATAAAGCTTATCCATAAGGTCTTTTTCCTCAAGAGCACAATAGTATGTTTGAAAACCAATATTAGTGTAATTATTGAGAACATTGGGCTTGTCCATTATGATACGGCTCATATAGGATCGCCCAGAAATTAATTCGTCTTCTTGAGAAAAATCATAGGATCGATCAACTGATGCTATATTAACTAGTTGATTGAATTTTTGAAACACTTGGTATAATGGAAAAAGCAAATCATGACTCCCTCCTATAAAGATGGGGATAATATTCATTTGCTTTAAATGAATCCCTATTTCTTTTACAGCAAAATAAGTATCTTCAACTTTCTCTCCGTTTGGCAAATCTCCTAAATCTGCAATCTTTATATTCCAATTACCAGGAAACAGTTCATAAAATACTTTTCTGAATTGGTTAACGTTATAGGTTGAGTTTGCAAAAAAACTATTGCGGTATTCATTCAAGCCAATCAATGCAATTTGTAATCCTTTGAGTTCAGGGAGTCCGCTTGTCTCAGAATGAATATCAATATTTTTACCTATTATTTGCTTTGGTAATAAAGATAAACCAACAAGAGTTTCATTCTCAACAGGTATAAGTAATTCTAGACTCATACTTTTTTAACCTTTTTTTTCTTTGCTTTAGGTTTGCCAAGATAATTCTCTGCTTGTTCAATAGTCAATTGAGTAGCATCAATATCTTTTCCAATTTCAACTTTTTGTTTCCCTCTTATTATATGATGTCTCCCCCACCTTGCTTTTTCAACTCTAATTCCAGCTTCTGTCCAATCATGAACTACTTTGTCTTTTTCTTTTTGAATTTTTTCTTCAATCAGAGTAACGATATCTTGATTGCTTAAATTATCAAAATCATATTTCTTATTCACATTGATAAACATACCGCTCCACTTTAAAAAAGGACCAAAACGCCCCACTCCTTTTGTCACAGGTAATTCATTGTGAATATATATAGGAGCATCTGCTTTTTGCTTTTCTTTTATCAAATCGATAGCTGTTTCTAAATCAACCTCAGTGGCCAACATCCCTTTTGGGAGAGAAATAAAAATATCATTGTGTTTTACATATGGTCCAAATCGACCATTGTTGACACTAATTTCTAACTTTTCAAATTCACCTAGCGTTTTTGGCATTTCAAAAAGCTGCATCACCTCATCGTAAGTAATACTCTCCAATTGTTGATTAGGACCTAAACTTGCATAAATAGGTTTTTCCTCATCATCTGGGTCACCAATTTGTGCCATGGGCCCAAACTTACCAAGACGAACTTTTACAGAACGTCCAGAACTAGGATCTACTCCAAGAACGCGTTCTCCTGATTCACGTTGTGCATTTTCTTTTACATCTTCAACGGTAGGGTGAAACTGATCATAAAAAGTCTTTAACATTTCGGTCCAATTTTTACTTCCGCTAGCAATGTCATCAAAACTTTGCTCTACTTGAGCGGTAAAATTAAAATCCAAAATATTCTTGAAGTTTTCTACTAAAAAGTCATTGACAATCATTCCAATATCAGTAGGAATTAATTTTCCTTTATCTGCACCAATCATTTCTTTCAATTGTTCTTTACGAATGGTGTTTTTTTCAAGAACCAGCTGTTGATATGATCTTGAAACACCTTCAGAAGATCCTTTTTCAGCGTAATTTCTATTTTGAATTGTTGAAATAGTAGGAGCATAGGTAGATGGTCTTCCTATTCCAAGTTCTTCCATTTTCTTTACTAAAGAGGCTTCGGAAAAACGATACGGTGGTCGGGTATATCGCTGTGTAGATAACATTCTATTGAGGGTAAGCAATTCTCCTACCGCAACTTTAGGCAACATTCCACTTACCTCATCATCTTCATCATCAATACCCTCAAGATATAATTTTAAAAAACCGTCAAAGGTGATTACTTCCCCTTTTCCAGTAAAATACTCTTTATGTGTGTTGGTTTCCACAATTACCTGAGTACGCTCTAATAGCGCATCACTCATTTGAGAAGCTACTGTTCTTCGCCATATTAATTCATATAGACGTGCCTGATCATGATCTATATTCAGTTTAGATTTCGAAAAATCTGTGGGACGAATGGCCTCATGTGCCTCTTGAGCTCCTTTATTTTTAGTTTTATAGCTACGGGATTTATGATATTCATTCCCATAAGTGGTATTTATCTGAGATTCAATATTTTTTTGTGCTTCTTGAGATAAGTTGACGCTATCTGTTCTCATGTAAGTTATATGACCTGCTTCGTAAAGTCGCTGAGCTAAAGTCATTGTTTTGCTAACAGAAAAATATAGTTTTCTGGAGGCCTCTTGCTGAAGGGTTGAGGTTGTAAAAGGTGCTGCAGGACTCTTTTTAGCAGGTTTCTTCTTGATGTCACTTACCTTAAATTCAGCATTAATATTTTGCTGTAAAAAAACATCTGCACTTTCACTATTTTCAAAAGCTTTGAGCAGTTGAGTAGGAATTACTTTTTGTGATTGTGTTAAAAATAAAGCCTGCGTTTTATAACTCTCCTCGGGGGAGAAATTTCTGATAGCACGTTCTTGTTCAACAATTAAACGAACTGCTACAGATTGAACTCTACCTGCAGATAGCCCACCCTTAACTTTTCTCCATAAAACAGGAGACAACTCATAACCAACTAAACGATCTAATATTCTGCGTGCTTGTTGCGCATTTACTAGATCGTAGTTTATAGTACGTGGAGTCTCAATTGCTTTTAAAATAGCGTTTTTAGTAATTTCAGAAAAAACGATACGCTTAGAGTTGCTCTCATTAAGACTCAGCGTATTAGCCAAGTGCCATGCAATAGCCTCGCCCTCTCTATCTTCATCACTTGCTAGCCAAACAGTTTCAGATTTTTTCGCTAAACTTTTTAGTTCATTTACTAGTTTTTTCTTGTCGCTACTAACAATATAATTTGGTGTAAACGCTCCATCCAAACTTACCCCTAGTTCCTTGGAAGGAAGGTCGGCAATGTGGCCAAAACTGGAAGCTACTTTAAAATCTTTACCCAAAAATTTCTCAATGGTTTTCGCTTTTGCGGGTGACTCTACTATTACTAAATTCTTGGCCATGCTAAGTTTTATTTGGTAGCAAAAGTAGTTAAGTTTTTTTGTAACTATCAAATTTTAAATAGCTGTTCTTTAAAACTGAACCCTTTAATGTCTTTATAATATACTTTATGTTTGTCTAAAAAGAACTATATTTCATGATTGAATATTAAATTTATTTAAAATGAATCTTGGTTCTTTGAAACCCTTTTTTGAACCCCATTTACTTTCTGAAATAGACCGTTTTGGAATTGTCAAACAAGTAAAAAAAGGAGATATTCTTATTGATATAGGGGAACAAATTCAATTTATACCTCTTATTATTGAAGGAGCTGTCAAAGTGTTGAGAGAAGATGCAAGTGGAGACGAAATATTACTTTATTTTGTTGATTTTGGTAATACTTGCGCTATGACCTTAAACTGTTGCATGGAAAATACCCCAAGTGAGATTCGAGCTGTTTGTGAAGCAGACACTTCACTAATAATGATTCCAGCAACATACATGGATAGTTGGTTAGCAAAATATAAATCATGGCGTATTTTTATTTTTGACAACTTTCAAGGTCGCTTAAATGAATTACTCAAGGCCGTAGACTCACTCACCTTTTTGAAATTAGATGAACGATTAGAACGTTATATAAATGAAAAAGCTGAGCTCCAAAAAAATAAAAAACTAAACATTACCCATCTTGAAATAGCAACTGACTTAAACTCTTCCCGGGTTGTCATTTCCAGATTACTCAAAAAAATGGAAAAGGATGGTTTGCTTTTATTAGGAAGAAACACAATACAAATTCTTAATTAACATCAGGCCATGTAACAATTGTTACAGCTATTGATTCAAACTGTAGTATTTTTGTTTAAAATAAAAAGATCTGAAAAAGTTTTTTCCCATACTAGATTGGATAACATCCTATAAGAAAGCCTACCTAAAAGATGATCTTATTGCAGGTATTACGGTGGCAATTTTATTAATTCCTCAGGGAATGGCCTATGCTCTTATTGCAGGATTACCTCCCATTTACGGATTATATGCCGCCTTAACACCACAGATCGTTTATGCCTTTTTAGGGACTTCAAGACAATTGGCCGTGGGCCCAGTTGCAATGGACTCGCTGCTTGTTGCTTCAGGTTTAGGAGCTCTCTCACTTGTCTCACCAGATCAATACATCCAAATGGCAATTCTCTTGGCGTTATTGATGGGGTTAATTCAACTCCTTTTAGGTCTTTTTCGGATGGGCTTTATTGTTGCATTTTTATCAAAACCTGTTATTAGTGGATTTACATCAGCTGCAGCAATAATAATTGGTTTGAGTCAACTGAAACATCTACTTGGAATAACTATACCACAAAGCAACAAACTTTACATTGTGGTTGAATCAATCTTTAAAAATAATTCTCAAATTCATTTTCCTACTCTTGCCATAGGATTCTCCGGAATTATTTTGTTGTTAATAATTAAAAAATGGGGGCGTAGGATACCTGCTTCATTAGTCATTGTTGTACTAGGAATAGGATGGGTTTATTTCACAAAGCAAAGCGAAAAAGGAGTTGCAGTTGTTGGTTTAATTCCTGAAGGACTTCCGTTTTTTAGTGTTCCTGATTTTGAATGGGAAAAGATTCAAGTTTTATTTTCAACTGCCCTTACTTTGGCTTTAGTGGCATTCATGGAAGCTATTTCTGTTGCAAAGGCAATTGAAGAAAAGCATAAGAATTACGAAGTAAATCCAAATCAAGAACTCATCGCCTTAGGAGCGTCAAACATAATTGGTTCCTTGTTTCAATCTTATCCCACTACAGGAGGTTTTTCTAGGACGGCAGTCAATGATCAGGCGGGTGCAAAATCAGGAATTGCACCTTTGATTACAGCCAGTATTATTGCTGTAGTTTTGAGTTTTTTTACCCACTGGTTTTTCTATTTACCAAAAGCAATTCTAGCTTCAATAATTATAGTTGCGGTAGCAAATCTGATCAATATCAACTATGCCATTCGCCTTTATAAGACTGCTAAAGATGAATTTTTAGTTTTATTATTTACCTTTTTACTAACTCTTTTTATTGGTATTACTGAAGGTATTTTATTGGGTATTTTACTTTCATTGCTATTACTTGTTTATCGAAATTCAAAGCCACATTTTGCTTTTTTAGGTAGAATAGGTACGACTAATTATTTCAAAAATATCCATCGTTTTCCTGATGAAGTTACTTCCAGAGAAGATTTGGTTATTTTAAGATTTGACGCACAGCTTTTCTTTGGTAATTTCCAATATTTCAAGCAACTAGTGAACGAGGCGATCAGTAAAAATCCAGATGTAATTAAAGGATTTATTATTAATGGTCGTTCTATCAATTACATCGACAGCTCTGCAGCCGAACAACTTACAGACCTAATTTCATCTTTACAGAAAAAAGGAATCCGCGTCATGTTTGTAGGTGCAATAGGACCTGCCAGAGATGTTATATTAAAAAGTAACATTATTAAAGTATTGAAAAAACAAAATCTATTTATTACTTCCGGGGATGCTACAGATAGTTTTGATGGAATATGTAAAAAAACACCTCTACAAAAAAAATTAAGCCGCCAAAGCAATTCTTAAATCTTGTGTAACATAGATAACAATTAAATGAATTTTGAATCCTAATTTTACAAAAAAAAATAAATGATCATTGAACAAATTTATACTGGATGCCTTTCTCAAGGCGCATATTATATTGAAAGTAATGGTGAAGCCGCTATCATAGACCCCTTACGTGAGGTGTCTCCTTATATTGAAAAAGCTAAAAATAATAAGGCCACTATTAAATATATATTTGAAACTCATTTTCATGCTGATTTTGTGAGTGGGCACGTAACCCTTGCCAAAGAAACTGGGGCAACTATTGTTTATGGTCCTATGGCAAAGACCGGTTTTGAATCCATGATTGCTTCAGATCAGCAAGAATTTAAAATTGGTGCTCTTACCCTTACTGTTCTTCATACTCCTGGACATACCATGGAGAGTACTACTTACTTATTGAGTGATGTTTCCGAAAAAGACATTGCTATTTTTAGTGGAGACACCCTATTCCTAGGAGATGTTGGTCGTCCTGATCTGGCTCAAAAGTCAGCAGACATGACCCAAGAAGATTTGGCTGGAATTTTATTTGACAGCTTACGTAAAAAAATCATGCCCTTAGCTGATGATCTTCTCGTATATCCAGCACATGGAGCTGGTTCAGCTTGTGGAAAAAACCTAAGTAAAGAAACCGTTGGTACACTTGGAGACCAAAAGAAAACAAATTATGCATTGCGCGCAGATATGACTAAGGAGGAATTTATCAAAGAAGTTACAGATGGGCTTCTCCCTCCGCCACAATATTTTCCTTTAAATGTAAAAATGAATAAAGAAGGTTATGAAGATATCGATACCGTTATAAAAACTGGAACAAGACCTTTGTCACCTCAAGCTTTTGAAGTTGCTGTAAATGAAACAGGAGCAATTGTATTGGATGTAAGACATCAAAATGATTTTGCAAAAGGACATATACCACAGTCTATTTTTATCGGAATTGATGGTGGCTTTGCTCCTTGGGTAGGTGCAATGATAGGAGATGTAAAACAGCCTATTTTGTTAGTAACGCCAGAAGGAAGAGAAGAAGAAACAGTGACCCGTTTGGCTCGTGTAGGTTTTGATAATACACTAGGTTATCTTAACGGCGGTATTTCTTCCTGGAAAAAGAATGGTAAAACAATTGATACCGTTGAGGGGATAGATGTTGAATCCTTCAAACCTTTAGCTGAAAATTCAACTATTTTTGATGTACGCAAACCAGGGGAATATTTATCTGAACACCTTGTAAACGCAAACAGCACGCCGCTAGACTTTTTAAACAACCACATGAGTGAATTTCCTTCAAAGGGGAATTTTTATATTCATTGCGCTGGAGGGTATCGAAGTATGATAGCAGCATCTATATTAAAAAGTAGGGGTATTCATAATCTAATTGACGTTCGGGGTGGCTTTTCTGCAATAAAAGAAGGAGGTATGAAAGTATCCGACTACGTTTGCCCTTCAACACTATAATTACTTAAAAGAATAAAAAAATATGGAATGGATTTTTAAACCATGGCCTTGGTATATCGGTGGGCCAATGATTGCTTTTGTGTTATTTTTGTTGCTTTTTTTTGGAAAAAGTTTTGGCATGTCATCAAATCTAAGAACACTTTGCACAATTTGCGGAGCTGGAAAAAGTACTCGCTTTTTTGACTTTAACTGGAAGACTCAGCAATGGAATTTATTAGTTGCTTTTGGTGCTATAATAGGTGGTTGGATCGGAATGCATTGGCTTTCTGATGAAATCATAGTTCAGCTCAATCCAGATACAATTGATCAGTTACACCAGCTCAATATTAAAAGTGCTGGAGCAGCTTATATGCCAGAAGAACTATTTAGTTTACATGCACTTACAAACCCTAAAGTACTTCTCTCCCTATCATTAGGTGGGTTACTTGTAGGTTTTGGAGCGCGTTATGCCGGCGGGTGCACCTCAGGGCATGCCATATCGGGACTGAGTAATCTTCAATTAGTTTCCCTCTATGCAGTCATTGGATTCTTTATTGGCGGCTTACTAATGAATCATTTTTTACTTCCTTATTTCTTATAATCATGAGACAAATTTATTTTCTTTTTATTGGTATTCTTTTTGGAATCATTATGTTTAAATCTGAGGCAGCCTCGTGGTTTCGGATTTATGAAATGTTTCAATTCCAATCTTTTCATATGTATGGAATTATTGGTTCAGCCTTATTCTTTGGTGTTATTATGATTCAATTCATTAAAAAATTCAAGCTGAAATCAGTCTTTGGGGAGCAAATTAATATACCAGATAAAGACAAAAGCTTTTATCGTTATATGCTTGGAGGAATTCTATTTGGATTAGGATGGGGATTAGCTGGAGCTTGTCCAGGACCTATGTTTACTCTCATAGGTGCTGGTTTTTTACCTATTTTAGTGGTTATATTTTTTGCGCTAGTTGGTACTTGGATCTATGGACTAATGATGGATAAACTCCCTCATTAATATTCTATTACTCTTTTTTTTTCCTTTTACTGAGCTTATGAATAGACATGACAAAATGTCAATATCCTTTTGATTTTTTGTAATTTTGAACACAGATTCAAAGAACAAAAATTATAATGCCTGTAAAAGAATTAGATTCATTAAGCAAAAATCCTCTTCAACATGAGGGAACTCCGGTTATTGATAGATTAGTTAATGGGAAAGTCTCCAATAAAAAAGCCTATATAGAAAGCTATGGCTGTCAGATGAATTTTGCAGACAGTGAAGTTGTTGCTTCCATTTTAAATGACGAAGGCTATAGTATAACGGAAGTTTTAGATCAAGCTTCCTTAGTTTTAGTCAACACATGTTCGATAAGAGAGAAAGCAGAATTAACAGTTCGAAAGCGACTAGAATATTTTAATTCTCTAAAGAAAAAAAAATCTGAAATGACTGTAGGCGTTTTGGGCTGTATGGCTGAACGTCTAAAGCATAAATTTTTAGAAGAAGAAAAAATTGTTGACTTGGTGGTGGGTCCAGATGCTTATAAAGACATTCCCAACTTACTCAAAGAAGTTGCCAACCAAAGAGAAGCCGTAAATGTGATCTTATCAAAAGAAGAAACCTACGGAGACATTGCACCTGTTCGTTTAAATTCAAACGGTGTTTCAGCTTTGGTATCTATTACTCGGGGTTGTGACAACATGTGTACTTTTTGTGTTGTCCCTTTTACCAGAGGAAGAGAACGAAGTAGAGATCCTAAAAGTATCCTTGAGGAAGTAGAAGACCTTGCCAACAAAGGATATAAGGAAATTACGCTCCTTGGACAAAATGTAGATAGCTATTTGTGGTACGGTGGAGGACTTAAAAAAGACCTAGAAAAGGCAAGCCCCCTTCAGCAAAAAACAGCCATTGGATTTGAAAAACTATTGGGTTTAGTTGCCGAAGCACATCCTAAAATTAGAATTCGCTTTTCTACATCCAATCCCCAAGACATGTCTTTAGAGGTTCTCCAAGTGATGAACAAATACAACAATATCTGTAAACACATTCACCTACCTGTCCAATCAGGAAGTAATCGAATCTTAAAGAAAATGAATCGCCAACATACACGCGAGGAGTACTTTGAATTGATTGATTCCATTCGAAAAATTATCCCAGACTGTTCCATTTCACAAGATATGATTGCTGGGTTCCCGACAGAAACCGAAGAGGATCATCAGGAAACTTTAGCTCTCATGGACTATGTGAAATATCATTTTGGATATATGTATGCGTATTCCGAACGTCCAGGGACACTGGCTGCAAAAAAAATCGTAGATGACGTTCCCGAAGAGGTTAAGCAAAAACGACTTAGTGAGATTATAGCAAAGCAAAGAGAACACAGTCAATTTAGAACAGCTGAATATCTTGGTAAAACACTCTGTGTATTGGTTGAGAAAACTTCTAAAAAATTTGATACCCAATGGAGCGGTAGAACATCTCAAAATACAGTTGTGGTATTTCCAAAAGAGAAATATCAAATTGGTGATTTTGTAGATGTAAAAATCGAAAACTGTACGTCAGCAACCCTAATAGGATCAGGTCTAGATTATTCAAAAAGCATTTAACTATGGATTCATTACAAAGTATAAAACAACGTTTTGGCATTATTGGCAACAATCTTGGTCTCAACAGATCACTAGAAAAAGCAATACGGGTTTCAAGTACTGATATTTCCGTTTTGGTTATTGGAGAAAGTGGGGTGGGTAAAGAAAACATCCCCAAGATTATTCACCAATACTCCCACAGAAAACATTCAAAATATATTGCAGTAAATTGCGGTGCAATCCCAGAGGGAACAATTGACAGCGAGCTTTTTGGACATGAAAAAGGTGCCTTTACAGGAGCTACTCAAACTCGATCAGGGTACTTTGAAGTAGCCGATGGAGGAACCATTTTCTTAGATGAAGTTGGTGAATTGCCACTTCCTACACAAGTACGCCTTTTGCGTGTTTTAGAAACTGGTGAATTTATCAAAGTTGGATCCTCAAAAGTACAGCAAACTAATGCTCGAATTGTTGCCGCCACAAATGTAAACATGAATGAAGCCATTCAAAAGGGAAAATTTAGAGAAGATCTATATTATCGGTTGAGTACCGTAGAAATCACACTTCCTCCCTTAAGAGAAAGAAAAGAAGACATCGTTCTATTATTCCGAAAATTTGCTTCAGATTTTGCTTTAAAATATCAAATGCCACCCCTTCAATTAGATGAACATGCTCAGGCATTACTCAAGGAATATCGTTGGAATGGAAATATAAGACAGCTACGAAATGTTGCAGAGCAATTATCAGTACTTGAAAAAGAAAGGAATATTAATGCGGCTATGTTGGGAGCTTATTTACCCGATCGAAGTAGTCAATTACCAGCTGTAGTAGGTCAAAAGGAAAGAGAAAGTGATTTTTCTTCTGAGCGTGAAATCCTTTACAAGGTCTTATTTGACATGAAAAGTGACTTAAATGATCTAAAAAAACTTACCCTAGATTTAATCAATAATGGTGTTTCCAAAGGAATACAAGAAAAAAACCAAGGGTTAATCGAAAAAATTTATGGAAAAGATTCCACTGATGAAGAGGAAGAAACTTCATCAGTTAAAGCACTGCCTTTCCAATCAGAATCTCCAGAAATCTCTAAGGTTGAATCTGTAGATAAGTATTCTTATGCGGAGACCATAGAAGAAGAAGAACCACTTTCTTTACAAGAAAAAGAAATAGAAATGATCAAACAAGCTTTGATTAGAAGCAATGGAAAACGTAAATTAGCATCTAAAGAATTGGGGATTTCTGAACGCACCCTTTATAGAAAAATAAAACAATATGATCTCAATGAAATTGAAACAGAATAAGACTTATATTCTCCTGGCTATACTTGTTTTTTTGATTTTTCAATCTTGTGGAATCTATTCATTCACAGGAGCTTCAATTCCTGCTGGAGTAACAACTTTTCAGGTTAATTTTTTTGAAAATCAAGCAGGAAACAGACCTGGATCAACAGTAGAACCAGGACTAGATAATGAATTTACGAATGCGCTACAGGATATTATCATGAATCAAACAAATTTAGATCTTGTAACTTCAGACGGTCAATTGATATATGAAGGAGAAATCACAGAATATAGTGTAACTCCTATGTCGGCTACAGCAAAAATTACTGCTGCACAAAACCGCCTGAAAATGACTGTTGCTTTTCGATATATAAATACCAAAAGAGAGGAAGATGATTATGATAAAAGTTATTCATTCTTTTATGACTTTCCCGCTGAACTCCAAGTATACGATATCAAAGATGCCGCTCATAAAGAAATATTTGATCGAATTACTCAAGACATTTTTAATGATACCCTAGCCAAATGGTAGTAAAAGACGCTTCTTCTTTATTTGCATTACTTGATGATTTTGAGCCTTCCAACTCAAAGCACTTTGAAACGCTTGAGGCTCTTCTTGAAAAGTCTCCTAATTTTCATTTAGCGAGAACCTACCATTTGAAAGCTTTGCAACAACTCAACCCTGATTCCTTTGACAAGCAACTCTCACATACAGCAATTGCAACATATAACAGGGAGTTGTTATACGAGTTTATTGAAAATCAAAAAGCTTCTCCCATTATAAAAAATAATAAAGAAGTAAAAGCGCTTATTCCTGAAAAGGAAGTGCCGAAAATTGAAAAGAAAATAAAGGCTAAACCTACTAAAAAGAAAGCCAAAAAAGCATTGGAGGTAAAAATGCCTCCAAAAGAGGTGAAAAAAGAAATCCCCGAGGAACTCAGCTTTTCTGAATGGGCAAAATATCTCAAAACGAAACAAGTAATAACTAAAGAAAAACCGACTTTAGAAGATAAGTTTCAGCTAATTGATTCTTTTTTAGAAAACTCAAAACGAATTGTTCCAGATAAAAATACCAAAAACACAGTCGATCTGAGTGAAAAAAGTTGGGCCTCGACAGATGAATTAATGACAGAAACTCTAGCCAAAGTTTTTGTAAAACAAAAAAAATATGATAAAGCGCTTCAAGCCTATCAAATATTAGGTTTGAAATATCCAGAAAAAAATAGTTTCTTTGCAGACCAAATTAAAGAGATTAAAAGATTACAAAAACTGAAAGATTGACCTAATGAGCACATTTTCAATATTTATAGCCCTTATCATTATAGTATGCTTCCTCCTTGTGTTGGTAGTTATGGTTCAAAACCCTAAGGGCGGAGGACTTTCTTCTTCTTTCGGTGGTGGCGGATCGCAGCAAGTAGGTGGAGTTCAAAAAACATCTGACTTTCTGGATCGAAGTACTTGGATCCTCGCATCCTTGTTATTGATTTTGATTTTGATTTCAAATGTGACTTTATCTTCTGGAGAAACAATATCAGACTCTAAACTTCTTCAAGACGCTGCAACACAACAAGCGATTCCAGAAACACTTCCTGAAACGACGAGTGAAATTCCTGAAATCCCTGAGATTCCCGCAGCAGTTCCAGAAAACAATTAGTTTTTTTTAATTCCTGTTATAGTACTGACAGCCTGACATTTTAAACACTGAATTGTCAGTAATCTTAGTATTGGCATGATTTCTGAAAAAACACAATCACAAATAAATTTATAACTATGAGTAAGATTAATATTAAACCTTTAGCAGACAGAGTGCTAATAGAGCCTGCTGCTGCTGAAACCAAAACATCATCTGGTCTTTATATTCCGGATACTGCAAAAGAAAAACCTCAAAAAGGAATTGTTGTTGCTGTTGGATCAGGAACAAAGGAAAACCCTATGACAGTGAAGGCAGGAGACCATGTATTGTATGGTAAATATGCAGGAACGGAACTACAACATGAGGGAAAAGATTTTTTAATCATGAAAGAAAGCGATATACTCGCTATCGTTTAATTTATTAAAATAAAATAAAATGGCAAAAAGAATAGAATTTGATATTGAAGCAAGAGATGGCATCAAACGTGGTGTTGATGCACTTGCCAATGCGGTAAAAGTAACTTTAGGTCCTAAAGGAAGAAATGTTATCATTGGAAAGTCTTTTGGTGCTCCTCAAGTAACTAAAGATGGTGTTACTGTAGCGAAGGAAATTGAACTGGAAGATGCGCTTGAAAACATGGGGGCACAGATGGTTAAGGAAGTTGCTTCCAAGACCAATGATCTTGCCGGAGATGGAACCACTACCGCAACCATATTAGCTCAAGCAATTGTTAAGGAAGGGCTTAAAAATGTAGCTGCAGGAGCTAATCCTCTTGACTTAAAAAGAGGCATTGATAAAGCTGTTGAAGCAATTGTAATAGAATTAACAAAACAAGCCGTAGCTGTTGGAGATTCATCAGAAAAAATCAATCAAGTTGCAAGTATCTCTGCAAATAATGATGCTACTATCGGAGGACTGATCACTGAAGCTTTTGAAAAAGTAGGTAAAGAAGGTGTAATCACTGTAGAGGAAGCAAAAGGAACAGATACGTATGTAGATGTTGTTGAAGGAATGCAATTTGACAGAGGATATTTATCCCCTTATTTTGTTACTGACTCTGAAAAAATGGAAGCAGATCTTGAAACACCATACATCTTGCTATACGACAAAAAAATATCTACTATGAAAGACTTACTTCCTGTATTAGAGCCTGTGGCTCAAACAGGGAAGCCTCTTCTTATCATTGCTGAAGATGTTGATGGTGAAGCGTTAGCCACATTGGTTGTAAACAAGTTACGTGGAGCACTTAAAATTGCGGCTGTAAAGGCTCCTGGTTTTGGAGACAGAAGAAAAGCGATGCTAGAAGATATTGCAATACTTACTGGAGGAACAGTAATTTCAGAAGAAAGAGGATTTACTTTAGAAAACACAACAATAGAAATGTTGGGTACAGCTGAAAAAGTATCCATTGACAAGGACAATACTACTGTTGTAAACGGGAGTGGTTCGGCTGAAGAGATTCAGGCACGCGTAAGCCAAATCAAAGCGCAAATCGAATCTACTACCTCTGACTATGATAGAGAAAAACTTCAAGAGCGTTTAGCTAAGCTTTCTGGAGGGGTTGCAGTACTTTATGTAGGTGCACCATCGGAAGTTGAGATGAAAGAAAAGAAAGATCGAGTAGACGATGCTTTACATGCGACTAGAGCTGCAGTACAAGAAGGAATTGTTGCTGGTGGAGGTGTTGCTTTACTTAATGCAAAAAAAGTGTTAGCGCAACTTAAATCAGATAACGCTGATGAAGCTACAGGAATTCAAATCATCAATAAAGCTGTTGAGGCTCCATTGAGAACAATCGTTGAAAATTCTGGTGGTGAAGGTTCTGTAGTTGTTTCTAAAGTATCCGAAGGGAAAAACAACTTTGGATACAATGCTAAAGAAGGAACTTATGTAGACATGCTTAAAGAAGGAATAATTGATCCTAAAAAAGTTACTCGAGTTGCCCTTGAAAATGCTGCTTCTGTATCTGGGATGATTTTGACTACAGAGTGTGCACTAATAGATATTAAAGAAGATGCTCCAGCACCACCTCCAATGGGTGGAGGAATGCCGGGTATGATGTAATATCAATCCACAAATAAAAAAACCCGCCATTAGGCGGGTTTTTTTTGTAATCTATCATACCATCAGGGCATTCTTTTATATAAACAGCACATGGGCAGTTTATCATAAATAGAATTTTCAGCTTTGACCAAAGGAGTATCGTGTCCAACTTTAGCAATTTCTTCTTGTAAGGCTTCTAATGGTACTTTATTAGAATCATACACAACTGACATAATATTACTTGGGATATCCCAAGTTGCCATTTTTACTCCTTTAACTTTAAATGCAGCTTTTTCAATTCTCATTTTACACATTTCACAATTCCCGCTTACTTCAAAACTAGCTTTTTCATTTTTATTTCCTTTTTCCTGAGCTATTATAGCAAGAGGAAGTAATAGTGTCAATAATACAATTAGATTTTTCATCTTTCTTAAATTAAGTTATTAAATTATAAATTCCATCGTAATCCAGCGTACATCATTCTCCCAAAAACAGGAGCAAAAACTTGTGCTGAATCAAAATTGATACCAAAAGGATCATCAGCTGCAATAATAGGATTTTTTTGAGTATAATTCCCTAAATTTTCTATTCCCGCATAAACTTCTAGCTTATTATTAATGGCACGAGTTAACTGACTATTCCATAATCCATACGCTGGAGCATAGGATCCACTTTTATCTCTAACAGTAGAAACAAGCCGTTGTTTTCCAAGTGCATGATAGGTCAAATCCCATCGCCATTGCCCTCCATTTGTTTTTCTTTCTGTTTCCCATCCCACATTTCCGAAAAAGCGATTTTGTGCCTGTAAAGGACGTTGTAAAAAGCCAGATTTATAAGCTGTTTTTACATCGTAGTTTTTATAGGCAAACCTAAAACTTATTGCCTTTATGGGGTTGTAATCTATGGCTAACTGAAAGCTATTGGCTCTACTTTTTCCTTCTAAGTTATAAAATGAAATTTCACCCTGTTTTTCCCAGTCCACAACTACTTGGTCAGTAAAATTGGTGATATAATAATCGGCCGTGATATCACCATCTCCTCCCCAAAGTGCGAAAATTTGGCGAACACTAACTCCATAATTCCATGCAATTTCAGGATTTAAACCATAAATAGAACCTCCATTTTGTTGAATAGAAATAAGACGGTTTGTTCCAAATAAGGTTTGATTTTCTGCAAAAATATTAGCTGCCTTTCTTCCACTTCCTATGGAAGCTCGAACAATAGTTTTTTCTTGTGGTAAATAGCGTAAGTGTAATCTGGGTGTCACAAAAGTCCCCAAACGATTATGTATGTCCACTCGAGCGCCCCCTACAAAACTGAAGTTTTCTAAGTTATCATAGCTATATTCAAAAAAACTACCTACCGAACGATCAGTTCTATCAAAGAAAAAAGTATCTACTGTTTCTAAATATTGATCAAATGAAAAATTTAATCCTGCTTTGAATTTATTTTTGGTGTTTCCTATTATGGAATTGAATAACAGATTTGCATAAAAACTCTCCTGATCAATTTCATAGGATCTAAAACCGTAATATGCTTCTTGCTTGTGATTACTATAAGCCGACTGAAATCCAAAACTCTGATAGGGTATTTCAGGAAAAACGTAACCCACTTTCAAAGAGCTATCAAACCGGTCTGTACTGATTTCACTTCCCCAAACTCTATTATTATTCCGATCAGAAACTGGATTAAAGCCTACGGCACCGATTTGTTTGTCATCCTGCATCCATCTGATGCTTGCAAAACTAACCCATCCTTTTTCAGCATCAGTATACTGCCACCTGTTTAGAATATTAATTTGTTTAGCAAGTGGAACGTCCAAAAATGAGTCGTTATTTTGATCTTTTTTCTGTGTTCGCTGATTGCCATGAATAAAAAGCCCTGAACTCCATTTTTCGTTTACTTTAAAATTTCCATGTACATTAACTTCTTGACGACCATTAGCAGAAGTGAAAAAGTTAAAGAATAGAGGGACGTCAGAAAAGGGTTTTTTGATTTCTGTATTAATCTGTCCTGCAATACTCTCATATCCATTAACTACAGTACCCATCCCTTTTGTTATTTGGATACTCTCAATCCATGTCCCAGGAGTAAATGTTAATCCATAAGCTTGAGATGCGCCTCTAACCATTGGGATATTTTCCTCTGTTATTAGAAGGTATGGACTAGTGAGACCCAACATCTTGATTTGTTTTGTACCCGTCAAAGCATCTGAAAAGTTTACGTCGATGGATGGATTTGTTTCAAAACTTTCGGAGAGATTACAACAAGCTGCTTTTAGTAATTCAGCACTATTGACATTAATAATATTTTGTGCTTCCAGATATGATTTTTGGATGGTCTTTCTTCTTTGAGTTACCGTTACTTCATCCAAATTTCCAGAAGAATTTTCATAAAGTATATGATATAACGCCATATTTTTCTGAATTAAAATAGTATCTGTTTTGAATCCAATATAACTGATTACCAACTTCTTCGTCTTTGTGGAAAAGGGAATTGAGAACATTCCTTTCTGATTTGTTACGGCACCAGTATCGGTTCCAAGCCAATAAATATTAGCCCCTTCCAAGGGAATGTTTTCTGTAGCTTCCTTGTAGTAGATAGTTCCAGAAAAAAGGTCCTGAGCATTTACAAGGGTTGCATAAACACTCAATAATAATATAATATATTTTTTCATTGTTATAATTTTATAGGTTAGTACTGTTTTAAATAATAAAACAGGCTATCATCCATATAAAACAAAACGATGTTGCAATAATATAATCTTGTTTTGGTCAGGAGGGGGTGGATTCCAATTTTCTGATTTGGAAGTGTATATAAAAGGAATTATCCACTTTGAAAAATTAACTTCAACTAATCCAATAATAGAAGCCTTAAAATTAGGAGCTTCTTCAAAAGAAACCTTTTGAGGTTCATCATTTTGAAAAAAAAGTGTAGTGTCTTTGCAACAAGTCTTTTTTGAGAAGTTTTTTTCAAAAGACGGCTTTTCCTTTTCACCCATTTCCATACCACAGTTGGATGGATTATGTGCTAGAGAAATGGAGGCAATCTTAGATCCACAATAATGAACATTTATAGCTAAGCCCACCCTTGTCCCAAAAATGAGCAAGGCAAGAAATAAACTTAAAAATTGTTTCATATTCATGCCACAAAGATACTACTTTCTGGATTATACTTTTAGAGTTATATAGTTATGGAAAGCATTAATTTAATTTTACACTCAAAACAAGTCTATAAATCAATGATATACGGTTCATAATAACTACTTTTGTTGATTATGTATAATGATCGTTTTTCTGAAGTATTTTTATCAATTTCAAAACATTTGAAATCAGCTGATCTGCCTATGGTTGATGGTTTAATTTACATCTGTACTGTTTTAAGAAAAACTTTTGACCACTACGACTGGGTGGGTTTTTATTTTGCTGATTTAGATAAAAAAATGCTCCATTTAAAAGCGTACTCCGGAAATCCTGTAGAGCATCAACAAATCCCTTTTGGTAAAGGAATATGTGGTCAAGTTGCAGTTTCCAATCAGAATTTTATCGTTCCTGATGTCAATGCACAGGATAATTATCTTGCATGCAGTATTGATGTTAAATCTGAAATCGTAATTCCTCTTTTTTTGGAGGGGCAAAATATTGGGCAAATTGATATTGATTCCCATAAAATTAATCCCTTTTGTGACAAAGATGTACAATTGCTAGAGGCAGTTTGTGATCTTATTGCAAAAACCTATTCTAAAACACTTTTACAACTTTAAATTAAACATGAATTCCAAAAAAATTAGTTCCGCACTTATCTCTGTATTTGACAAAACAGGTTTAGAACCACTTATTAAAGCCTTAGTTGCTAATGATGTAACGTTATATTCTACAGGTGGAACAGAGTCTTTTATCCGTGAATTAGGTCATGAGGTAAATGCTGTCGAAGATCTAACGGGCTATCCTTCCATATTGGGAGGCCGAGTTAAAACATTACACCCAAAAGTATTCGGAGGTATTTTAAATCGATCATCTTTGGCGTCAGATCAAACTGAAATTGATCAATATGAAATCCCCTCTTTTGATTTAGTTATTGTAGACTTATATCCCTTTGAAAAAACCGTTGCTGGTAATGCTTCTGAAAGTGAAATAATTGAAAAAATAGATATCGGTGGGATTGCCTTAATTCGCGCTGCCGCTAAAAACTTTAATGATGTTTTTTGTATCTCAAATAAAGAAGATTACGCCTCTTTTATAGAGATTTATAATAAGGCGAATGGTGCACCTTCATTGTCCGAAAGAAAGGAATATGCTGTAAAAGCATTTCATACTTCTTCACATTATGATACCGCTATTTTCAATCATTTTAATGAAAAAGAAAATCGATTAAAAATAAGTATGGAGTCCTCTAAGAAATTGCGTTATGGAGAAAATCCACATCAGCAAGGTTACTTTTTTGGACCTCTTAATGATTTATTAGAACATTTACATGGTAAAGAAATTTCCTACAACAATTTACTTGATATTGATGCAGCTATAAATCTAATGCTCGAGTTTTATGATGGAAAGCCAGCTTTTGGGATTTTAAAACACAACAATGCCTGCGGTTTTGCAGTTAGAGATACCTTAACAAATGCATACAAAGATGCACTTGCTGGTGATCCTGTATCAGCATTTGGGGGTGTTTTAATTAGCAACAAAATCATAGACCTAGAAACTGCAATAGAAATAAACACTTTATTCTGTGAAGTAGTTATTGCACCAAATTATGATCCAGAAGCACTTGCTGTATTAAAAGAAAAAAAGAATAGAATCATACTAATTCAAAAAGAAGAAAAACTTCCAAATCAAACATTAAGAACCTGTTTAAATGGTGTTTTGGTTCAAGATAAAGATTCTAAAACCGATGAAAAAGAAGATTTAACTACGGCGACAAAGTTACATCCTTCCGCTCCTCAAATAGACGATTTATTGTTTGCTTCTAAATTATGCAAACACACCAAATCAAACACTATTGTTTTAGCTAAGAATCAACAGTTACTCGCCTCTGGTACAGGACAAACTTCTAGGGTTGATGCCTTGAATCAAGCCATTCATAAAGCAACCAGTTTTGGGTTTGATTTAAAGGGAGCTGCAATGGCAAGTGATGCTTTTTTTCCATTCCCTGATTGTGTTGAAATAGCTGACCAAGCAGGAATTAAAGCTGTTATTCAACCCGGAGGGTCAATCAAAGATAAGTTGTCTATTGATTACTGTGATGCACATAAAATTTCAATGGTTTTTACAGGAATTCGACATTTTAAACATTAATTCTTAATTTTAAGCAAATAACACAAAGAAAGATGAGTTTTTTTACAGAAGAAATAGCAATTGATTTAGGGACGGCAAATACCTTAATCATTCACAACGATAAAGTTGTAGTAAATAGTCCTTCCATTGTTGCCATTGATCGAACTACAGGAAAAGTTATTGCCATTGGTCATGAAGCCAACATGATGCAGGGTAAAACGCATGAAAACATTAAGACTGTGCGTCCATTAAAAGACGGAGTCATCGCAGACTTTAATGCTTCAGAACAGTTGATCAATCGACTGATAAAGAGTATTCCCACGCTTAATCGTCGTTTTTTCTCCCCATCATTACGAATGGTTATTTGTATCCCTTCAGGAATTACAGAAGTTGAAATGCGAGCAGTAAAAGAATCTGCAGAACGAGTTAATGGTAAAGAGGTCTACTTAATTCATGAGCCGATGGCAGCTGCAATTGGGATAGGAATTGATATTATGCAACCCAAAGGAAACATGATTGTTGATATAGGAGGGGGAACTACTGAAATTGCCATTATAGCACTCTCTGGGATTGTATGTGATAAATCCATTAAAATTGCCGGGGATGTTTTCACTAGTGATATTATTAATTACATGCGGAATAAGCATAATCTATATATCGGGGAACGTACGGCAGAAAAAATCAAAATTATAGTTGGAAGTGTGACTGAAGAGTTGGATAATCCACCAGATCCAATGTCTGTTCAAGGTAGAGATTTGTTGTCTGGAAAGCCCAAGCAAGTAACCATTAATCATGGAGAAATTGCAAAAGCACTAGACAAGTCAGTAATTCGAATCGAAGATGCTATCATGGAGGCACTTTCACAAACACCGCCTGAATTGGCTGCAGATATTTATAACACTGGAATCTATCTTGCTGGAGGAGGTGCCCTTTTGAGAGGTCTAGACAAAAGGCTGTCACTAAAAACAGATCTTCCGATTTATGTTGCCGAAGACCCACTTCAAGCGGTAGTAAGAGGAACAGGCATTGCATTAAAAAATATTGAGCGTTTTAAAACAGTCTTGATTAAATAGATAAGGTATGCAGCGAATCTTTAATGCGCTCGTACAATTTAGAAATCCCATTCTTTATATTTTTTTACTGGGCTTTTCTCTACTCTTTTTGAGCAGTAGAAGTAGTTTTCATCAAAATACGTTAGAAAAAGTGGGATTTTATTTCTCTAGTGGTTTATATAGTTTCACGAATTCTTTTGATGAATACTTCCATTTAAGAGAAAAAAATACACAATTATTAGAAGAAAACACTAAGCTTAAATCGCTAGCCCTCAAGGCAAATACACCTTTTTTATATGACCCATATTTAGGCAACTCAAAGCGCTTTCCTTTTACAGTCATAAATGCCAATGTAATTAAAAATAGCCTTTTAAATCAAAGGAATTATGTCATTATAGACAAAGGGAGTGAAGACGGATTAGAGCCTGAAATGGGGGTCATTACAGCCAGTGGAATCCTTGGGATGGTAAAATCTGTCTCTAAAAAATACGCAAGTGTAATTTCCATTTTACATAAAGATTTAAAAATTAATGTCCGTTTTAAAAATAGTAGTGCGTTTGGCTCTCTGGTTTGGAAAGGCAAAAACCCAAAAGAATTTAGTGTGGAGGATATCGTATTAAGCTCTCAAATTCAGAAAGGAGATACAATCGTTACAGGGGGGATGTCTTCTTATTTCCCACAGGGAATTCCACTTGGAATAATTACCCAAATCAAAAGCGATACAAATAGCGGTTTCTATGTTATGAATGCAGAACTTTTTGAAAACCCTTCACAAGTTTATTCAGTATATGTCATTGAAAATAAATTTAAAAATGAAATTGAATTTTTAACTAAAAAGGCAAAAAAATGAGTTCAATTACATTAAAAACATTTGCCTCTTTTATTATCCTTGTTTTATTTCAAGTCTTTATTTTCAATCAAATAAATTTATTTGGATATATCAATCCCCTAGTATATTTATTATTTATGGTAAACTATCGCTTTGATGGAAATCAAACTTTTTTCATTTTTCTGGGTTTTCTATTAGGCTTTTCGATTGACCTAATGTCCCAAACAGGAGGAGCTCATACCATAGCAAGTCTTACGGTAAGTTTTTTACGCCCCATCATTATTCGCTATGCCTATGGTGTCACTGCTGAACTTCCAAAAAGTTTTCGAAATGATTCTAGAGTCTTAAACCGAATTTTATTTTTACTCTTTCTCATCGGCATACATCATTTGATTTATTTTGTAGTAGTTTACTTTAGCTGGGATGCCATTTTCATTATTCTTAAGAGTTTTTCACTAACGGGTTTATTTTCTTTAATTTTAGTGTTATTAATTTCTTCATTATCTAGACCTACAAAATGATTAGAAAAGGCACATTACTGATATTTACTGTTGGAACGTGCTTGATATTTATTTTTCAGCTAATCTCACTTCAATTATTTAATTCTGATTATTCGGAACTTTCAGAAAACAATGCAATTGAAAAACGTCCTGTTTATCCAAATAGAGGATTGATTTATGACAGGAATGGTGTTTTATTGGTTGCAAACCAACCTGTTTATGATTTGATGGTAGTCCCTGAAAATATTGAAGCTTTTGATACCCTTGAATTAATTAATGGATTGGCAATTTCAAAAGATGAACTTTTAACTCAATTAAAAAAAGCTAAACAATTTTCCTACAAACTACCATCTGTTATTATTAGGCAAGTTTCAAAAGAAAATCGTGCAATGTTTCAAGAAAAAATGTGGAAATATCCAGGCTTTTATTTTCAAAAAAAATTAGTGCGCGATTATGTGGTTCCAATTGCATCAAATTTACTGGGATATACCAGCGAAGTAAATCCTAGTGAAGTAAGTGCGAAAAATAACTATGCCTTAGGAGAAATGATTGGGCGTCAAGGGATTGAAAAGAGCTATGAAAATAGCTTGAGGGGAACAAAAGGAGCTACTTTTTATCAAAAAGATCGTTTCAACAGAATCATTGGACCATATCAAGACGGTGTTTATGACACTGAGCCAGAATCCTCTGAAGACATTACATTAACAATAGATGCCTTGCTTCAACAATATGGAGAAGCTTTACTTCAAAACAAAAGAGGGGGCATTGTAGCTATTGAACCAAGTACAGGAGAAGTTTTAGCTTTAGTGACTGCCCCAAGTTATAATCCCAATGTTTTGGTTGGAAGACAACGTTCGGAAAACTTTAGTCATTTAGTAAATGATACTGTTGCAAAACCATTATTTGATCGAGCACTTCAAGCGGAATACTCCCCAGGATCTCCCTTTAAAACACTTAATGCATTGATTGGCTTACAAGAAAATATAATTACTTCAAATACTCGTTTCCAATGTAATCAAGGTCATTATTATGCTAAAAATGCATTCATGAAATGCCACTGCGCTATGGGTTCAAGCAATGACTTAATTAAAGGCATTTATAATTCATGTAATACCTATTTCGCAAAAACATATCTTGGGCTGATTCAAAAAGCACCAACTCCCGGAGAGGGTCTAGATCGTTGGAGAGTACACTTGGAAAAATTTGGCTTGGGAAATTACTTAGGATATGATTTGCCGATTGGCAAAAAAGGTTTTATTCCAAACAGTAGTTATTATGATCGATGGTATCCAAAGGGTCGCTGGGGTGGTACTACGATTATTTCCAATGCTATTGGTCAAGGTGAAATTTTGACAACACCGATTCAAATGGCTAATTTCACCGCCACAATTGCAAATAGAGGATACTTTATAAAACCACATTTTAAAAAATCGTTTTCTCAAAAAGAAAAAGACTCCCTTTTTTCAAAAAATTATACGTTGGTTGAACCAAGACATTTTGAAACTGTAATTGAAGGAATGCACCAGGTAGTTGAAAAAGGAACTGCTCGAATAGCCAGAATAAAGGATATTGAAGTTTGTGGAAAAACTGGAACAGTAGAAAACTTTATTCGCTTAAATAATAAAAAAACACAACTTACAGATCACTCTATTTTTGTTGCTTTCGCACCAAAAGACAATCCTAAAATTGCCATTACCGTTTTTATTGAAAACGGATATTGGGGAGGTCGATGGGCTGCTCCAATTGCAAGCCTAATGATTGAACAATACCTAACAAAAACAGTCAAAAGAAAATGGCTTGAGAATAAAATGCTTGAAGGAAGTTTAATGGATGAATATGCTAAACCGCTTTCTGGAAAACCTTTTGTGATTAATGAATAATAAGCTTGTTTTTCGATTGGATTGGATGAGCATTATGCTCTATATCATACTCGTTGTTTTTGGGATGATAAATATTTATTCTACTCGCTTTTCTGACTCTACCTTGGCTTTTTGGGATCTTGGAAGTCCCGTGGGTAAACAATTTTGGATATTTGTACTCTGCCTCTCTAGCCTCCCCATAGTATTGTTTATCAAATCAAATTTTTTTGAACATCTTAGTTACTTTTTTTATGGTCTATCCATAGTGAGCCTAATTGGACTTTTTGTTTTTGGACAGACCATCTCGGGTGCAACTTCTTGGTATCTAATTGGAGGTTTTAGTCTTCAACCATCAGAGTTTGCTAAAATAACCACCACTATGGTTATTGCTTCTAATTTGAGTTCTATCCAAACAGACATTAAAAAGAAAAATCATTTGTTTAGAATTCTTTTTCTAATTGCACTCCCCATGTTACTAATTATTCTTCAGCCAGATGCTGGATCAGCTATTGTATTTATGGGTTTATTTTTTGTCTTAATTAGAGAGGGCCTTGACTTACGCGTTCTTTATCTTTTCATTGCTCTCATGGTTATTTTTACCTTAACCTTATTATTCGGTCCTATATTCATTTCAGCAGGGGGGTTACTGGTACTTTTTTTTATTTATTTATTAATAAAAAGAGCTGCTCCAAAGACCAAAAAACTTCCCTTTTTAATTTCCTTTGGGATCTGTGTCCTATTTTCATACTCCGTAAATTTTATTTTTAATTCTGTATTCGAGCAACGACATAGAGATCGGTTTAACGTTATTTTAGGGCTAGAAACAGATACGCGTGGAATTGGATATAATATAAATCAATCAAAAATTGCGATTGGTTCTGGAGGGTTTTTGGGAAAAGGATTTTTAAATGGAACACAAACAAAAGGAGATTTTGTTCCTGAACAAGACACCGACTACATATTTAGTACGATTGGTGAGGAATGGGGATTTATAGGGAGTAGTCTGTTGGTTATTTTATTTACCATTCTTATTTCACGAATAATTTATAGGGCAGAAAAACACACGTCAACTTATTCAAGGGTTTTTTCTCATGGTTTTGCGAGTATTCTGTTTATTCATTTTTTTGTCAATATTGGAATGACTCTCGGCTTAGTACCCACTGTAGGAATTCCTTTACCCTTTATCAGTAATGGGGGGTCAAGTTTATTAGCTTTTAGCTTTATGCTTTTTATCTATTTAAACTTTGATGCTAACCGATTAAATGAATAGTTTTAGTTTAACGTCTGACATCTAATATGTCGCGTAGGCTATTTCCCAACATCATAAAGGCAAGCACTAAACTCATGATTGCCAAACCAGGTAAAAGAGCTAAATAGGGCTTTCCTAAAAGTAAATACCTAAAATGATCTTTCACCATACCACCCCAACTAGGCATGGGTGGTTGAGCACCAATACCCAAAAAACTTAAACCACTCTCCATCAAAATCGCACTTGCAAAATTAGCAGCCGAAATCACAATCAAGGGAGCGATTATCATGGGTAAAATATGATTCATCAAAATACGTGAACGTGAAAAGCCCAATGCACTTCCAGCCTGAGCAAAGGGTTGTTCTTTAATTGATTTTACTTGTCCTCTAACTAAACGTGCAACTTCTACCCACATCGTCAGTCCTACAGCAACAAAAACTTGCCAAAATCCACGTCCTAAAGCAAGTGTTATAGCAATTACCATAAGTAGGGTTGGAATAGACCAAACTATATTGATAAGCCACATGATGAGGCGATCAATCCATCCGCCAAAATACCCCGCAATAGCACCTAAAAAAACACCTATCAACAAGGATATAAAAACAGCTACAAACCCAATTGAAATTGAAACTCTAGATCCTATAATTAAACGACTCAACAAATCTCTTCCATATTTATCCGTCCCTAACAAGAAATGCTTCTTATGGATATAATTTTCCTCAATATCTGAACGGGTAACTTTTTTAGGGAAATCACTAAAATAAATTTTTTCATAATAATTAGTTGCATTTCCAAAACGCTTATACTCTAAGGCATCTTCAAACCAACGTACGTCTTGAATAGGTATTTCCTCAACTGGGTTAAGGTGTCCTGTGAAAAAAGAATCTTTATCTTGTATTTCTTGTTGAGGAATAACGATTACTTGACATGAAAACCCAGGGGGTTGAGAATGAATGGATAAATGCATTTGATTTCCATACATTGTTTTATCTGGAGACAATGGGTATGCAAAAATTGCCACAAAGGCAATACCTATAATAAATGAAAAACTACCGACCGCCCATTTGTCTGATTTAAACCGATTGAAAGCGCTCCTATACTCCAAAATATATTTTAATTTTTAACCTCAGCTACGGTTTTGTCTGCTTTAATTTGAGTAGAAAGGTCTTTTAAAATTTCAACTGCTTCAGAGATATAAATATCTTTTTTTAATGACTTCTGCCAGCGTTCTCTCTTTTTGATAAGGTCCGCATTGGGTTCCCCCTCAAATCCTGCTTCGGGCAGCCATTGAAAATCATAGGTAGATTCGTATTCGCCTAATTTTTTGAATCGCTCAGAGTACATTTTATTTGTTTCGCGTTCAGACTTATATGATTCATAATCTAAAAAATAAGTGTAATCTTCTTTTTGTTTTTTAACCCACAGCGCTTGCTCATCAATCAACTTTAAAAAAGGATTTTCTTCAAGACGTTGCTTACTTCTTACCAAAGAATATTCATAATTATTCATCCCTACATAAGGAACATAATTAGCGGGAGTAATTCGATCCCAAGCCAAAGGATTGTCTTGATCTTTTTCACCCATATCCACATATGCATATTGATCAGGAAAAACAATGTCACTTTTGACACCTTCTAATTGGGTTGATCGACCATTAATTCTGTAAAACTTGTCAGTAGTTACTTTTAAAGCCCCTAAATTTCCATAGGTTCCTCCTGTAATCATTCGGTTGAGATCAAAAACGTTTTGAACGGTTCCCTTCCCAAAAGTCTGCTTACTTCCTAAAATAATAGCTCGCTTGTAATCTTGTAAAGCAGCTGCAATAATTTCTGATGCTGAAGCTGAAAATTCATTCACCAAAACCACTAAAGGACCATCCCAAATAATACTTGGATCAGTGTCTTTAAGGACTTCTTTTTTACCTCCTGTACTTTTCACCTGAACGACGGGTCCTTCATCAATAAAATACCCTGTCATGTCCACAACAGTCTTTAATGAACCTCCTCCATTATTTCGAAGATCCAAAATAATACCTTTTACATTTTTGCCTTTTAGCTGTTCTAACTCTTTCTTTACATCAGTAGCTGCATTTCGAGCATTATAATCTTCAAAATTTATATAAAACTTTGGAAGTTCAATTAAACCAAACGTTCCTCCTTCGTCATTTATCAACGAAGAGCGAGCATAGGTTTCTTCTAATTCAACCACATCTCGAGTAACTACAACGTCCTCAATCGTTCCATCTACTCTTTTTATTGTTAAAATTACTTTAGTTCCTTTAGGTCCTTTGATCAATAAGATAGAATCATCCAGTCGCATTCCTGTAATATCTACCGGTTCTTCATTGGGTTGACCTACTTTCAAAATGATATCGCCTACTTCAATAATCTCATCTCTCCAAACAGGGCCACCGGAAATGATTTCTACAATTTTTACTTCTTGATTACGCTTTTGCAAACGCGCCCCTATTCCTTCAAACTTACCCGACATGCTTGCGTCAAAACGATCTTTATCACTAGGAGCAAGATAAAAAGTATGTGGGTCGAATTGAACTACTATAGAGTTGATGTATATAGAAAACCAATCTTTACGTTCCAATTCATTATAGCCTTCAAAGAAAAATTTCATATTCTCTTTAATCTTTTCTCGTACATCTTCTTCTATTACTGAATCCTTTGGCATTACATAAGTTGAATCTTTTTTTACTTTACTAGATTCTTCGTCTTTTTTTGATGTAAACCGTTCGAGTGCATTTAACTTCAATTGCTTACGCCATTGCTTTTTTAATTCTGACAAATTAGTAGCATAGGGTAATTTCTCATAGTCTAAACTAATTTCTTCCTTGATGGAAAAATCAAAAGGAGTTGACAATAAACTTTCATAAAACTCTTCTACTTGGGACATACGCTCCATAAGCTTATCAAAAGAAAGATTAAAAAAATTGACTTGTGCATTTTTGATTTCATCATCAATTTGATACTTATAGGAATCAAAATTTTTGATGTCTGATTTTAGAAAAAAACGGTGCTGCCCATCAATATTTTCTAAAAAGTTCATATAAACATTTTCAGAAAAAGCATCATTTATTTCTTTCGGATCATAGTGTCCTCGATCCAATACATAAGAAATAATTTCCAACAAAAGTTTGTCTTTGTTCGGGTCTTCATTTTTGAGCGAAATTCCAAAAACTAATCCACTTACAAGTATGAATGATAAAATCCAAATAAAAGGTCTCATAGGGGTTTGTATTAATCTCTTTTTCATAGCCCCTAAATATACATATATTCTCATTATCGATTTGTTAATATTGTTTTAAAAGAAAGCCCTTAAAGATTTCTTACCTTAGCAAAGAAACTCGTTTTATGAACTCAAAACCTTTGATTTTAGTCACCAATGATGATGGAATTACAGCTCCTGGAATTCGCATGCTCATTGAGATTATGAATGAAGTCGGTGATGTGATAGTGGTTGCTCCTGATAGCCCACAATCGGCCATGGGACATGCTATTACTATCAATTCGACCTTACATTGTCATAAAATAAAAGTATCTGACGGTCCTCAAAAAGAATTTAGTTGTTCTGGGACACCTGCAGATTGTGTAAAACTTGCAGTAAATGAACTCATGGATAGAAAACCTGATCTATGTGTCTCCGGAATTAATCATGGATCCAATTCATCCATAAATGTGATTTATTCAGGAACCATGAGTGCAGCAATGGAAGCTGGAATAGAGGGAATTCCTGCTATTGGCTTTTCCTTATTGGATTTTAGTTGGAATGCAGATTTTACACCACTAAAAAAATACATTAAACAAATTACTACGGAAGCACTATCGCAAGGAATTCCAAAAGGGGTTGTGTTGAACGTTAATTTCCCAAAATTAAAAGAGGAGGAAATCAAAGGCATTAAAATATGTCGTCAAGCAAAAGCCAATTGGGTTGAAGAATTTGACAAACGAACCAACCCCATGGGACAAGAATACTATTGGCTCACAGGCACTTTTATCAACGAAGATAAAGGAGAAGACACCGATGAATGGGCGCTATCTGAAGGGTATATTTCAGTAGTACCCACACAATTTGACTTAACAGCCCACCACAGCATACAACAATTAAACACATGGAATTTATAAAAGATAAATTTTTCCTTTGGGGAATCTTTGCCGGATTATTTTGGACCGGGTTTGGTGTTATTATACTTGTTTATTTTCTTTCAGATGATTCTATTGAAAGAAGTTTGCAATTTCTTTATGATCAAAATAGATTAGGTGGAGTTATTTCTTTAGCGGCACTAATCAATCTGCCTATATTTTTTCTTGCTTTGAGAAAAAATAAATTTTCCTTTGCTGCAGGCATTGTAGCAATTTCACTGGTGGTGGTTTTACTTATCGTTTTTTTAAAAATAAATACTTAATATTTTATTCCGTTGAACTATTATCTCATTTCTGGTGAAGCCTCAGGTGATCTCCATGGAGCTCATCTTATAAAAGCCCTTAGAAAAATCGATCCAAATGCTCATTTTCGTGCCTGGGGTGGAGACTTGATGGAAAAAGAAGGAGCAACGATTGTAAAACATTACAGTGAATTAGCCTTCATGGGGTTTTGGGAGGTTATTAGTCACTTACCAACTATAATAAAAAATATAAAAACGTGTAAAAAGGACATTCTAGCTTTTAGTCCTGACCTAATTATTTATATTGACTATCCTGGATTCAATCTTAGAATAGCAAAATGGGCTAAAGAAATTGGATTTAAAAACCATTATTACATCAGTCCTCAGGTGTGGGCATGGAAAGAAAATAGGGTCAATAAGATGAAAAGTATCTTAGATGCGCTTTATGTCATTCTCCCTTTTGAAAAGGCATTTTTTGAAAAGAAACACAATTTCAAAGTGCATTATGTAGGGCACCCTTTAATGGATCATATCCCAAACCACCCCTTAGATATAAAGTTTCACGATAAATTTAATTTAGAATCTGAAAAACCAATTATTGCGCTCCTTCCTGGAAGTAGATTGCAGGAAATAAAAAAAATGTTGCCGCTCTTCATACAAGTAGCAAATCACTTTCCTAAACATCAATTTGTTATTGCAGGAGCCCCAGGCTTATCTATTGATGACTATACTAACATTATTAAAAACACCAAACTAAAAGTTATCCATAACGCCACATATGACCTGCTGCAACACTCAAGTGCAGCCCTTGTAACTAGTGGAACAGCTACTCTAGAAACGGCCTTATTTGATGTGCCTCAGCTGGTTTGCTATCGCAGCAGTGCTTTAAGCTATTGGATTGCAAAAAAAATAGTGAAGCTGAATTATATTTCTCTTGTCAATTTAATTTTAAATCGGCTTGTCGTTAAGGAACTTATTCAAGATGAACTAAATTTATCAAACTTGTGCATGCATCTCGAATCAATTTTAGAACCTTTAAATAAAAAACAATTTCTCGATGACTACCAGGAATTAAAATCAATTCTCGGAAACGGAGGTGCCAGTAAAAAAACAGCTCAGTTGATTTATGATAGAATCACAAGTGAAAAAAATTAAATCTTTCTTCTATACTTTTTAAAAATACTCTTAAGTTAGGGTATGCTTTTCCCCAGATCAAGACTTTACCCCTTAGTCGGACTCTTTACTATGGGAGGTGTTTTTTCATTTTATATTAATTGCGAAACAACCCCTCTATGGATTGGATTAACAGTGCTTATTTTAATGTATTTTTTTATAAAGAAACGGGCAAACAGACTTAATACTAGTTTGCTGTATTTCAGCTTTTTAATAATGGGCTTACTTCATTTCAAAGAATATTATCGCCTTCCGAAGGCACATTTTCAAAATCATTCAGCACCTAATTCAGAGGTCTTTAAAAAAATTGAAATTGTCAAACCCTTAGGGGTAAATTCATTTTCATTTTCCTTCATAGGAGAACTTAAACAATGGGGGGATGATAGTGTTATGGGAAAAATTCTAGTATATCAAACCAGAGATAGTTTGACTCTACCATTCCAAAGGGGTCAGGTAATTCTTACAAAAACGAACTGCTATTCGATTAAATCCAATCCAAATCCAGGTGGATTTTCATACAAAGATTATTTAAAAAATATTCGAGTATATCAACAAATTCAAATAGACGGGAAAACCATACTTCACCCAAAAAAAAAATAACGCCTTGGTTTTTTAATGTACTGAAAATCAAAGAAAATGTCGAAATAAAAATAGAACAATCGACAATTTCCAAAGACAGTAAAGGGATGCTTATGGCCTTATTGCTAGGAAAACGAAACGCAATAGATGATGAAATACTATCAGCTTACACAAAAGCTGGGGTCATACATCTTCTTGCTTTATCTGGACTTCACGTTGGCTTGTTTGTTCTACTTATCATGTTTTTGCTAAAACCGATAACTTCTTTAAAATATGGTAAAACAGTACGCTTTATAATTGTCCTTATTTTTCTTTGGGGATTTGCTTTTTTTGTTGGTTTATCGCCATCGGTAGTTCGTGCTGTTACGCTTTTTACCTTTGTTGTAATTGGGAGTTATATCAATCAAGGAAAACATAGTTTTCACTATACAGTTCTTTCTTTTTTTATTTTAATAATAGCCTATCCTCCATTTCTAAGAGCAATCGGATTCCAACTAAGTTACCTTGCTGTATTTGGAATTCTAGGCATCTACCCTTTACTTAAAAAACTTTGGAACCCATCGAATTGGTTTTTAAAAAAAATATGGAATTTAGCAGCCATTTCTATTGCAGCTCAAATAGCAGTTAGCCCGATTAGCATCTATTATTTTCATCAATTTCCTAGTTTATTTTTATTGAGTAACATAATAATCCTTCCCTTTTTTGGAGCATTCTTATCTTTAAGCTTAATCATACTCTTTGCTATTCTATTAAATTTTTCCAATCCACTACTTTTCCAATTTTATGATATTGGAGTTGATTGTTTAAATAAAATCATCAATTGGGTAGCACAACAAGAGGCATTTCTTTTTGATAACATTTATTACTCTGCTTCCTCAACCTTTTTATTGTATTGCATTATTATTTTAGCTGTATTATTTTTTTACAAAAAAACTTTCTTAAAGGGAACGTGGGTTTTGCTCTTTATTTTAGTCTTTATTTCAAACCTTATTTTAGAAGCTAAAAAAGAAAATGAAATAAATAGTTTTTGGGTATTTCATAAACACAATGAAAGTCTGATGGGACATCAAAAAGGAGGGATCTTATATTATCATACCTCTGATGAAGAAAATACAAATCGGCTTCTTTGGGACTTTACAAACTCTCGAAAGCTAAAAGAAAACAGAAGACTTCTTCTCAAAAATATGTATGTGCAAAAGAACTTCAAATTACTCCTTTTAGAAAACAAACAACTGACTGGCATTAAAGAAATTGCTCCAACCCACATCCTTCTTCAAAAGAATGTTAAATTAAATTTAGAGCTCTTATTTGAAGAATACAAACCTGACCTTCTCATTGCAGATGGGTCAAATGCTCCTTGGTCTTCTTATCGCTGGGAAAAAACATGTAAGAAATATAAAGTCCCTTTTTATGATACTAGAAAAAAGGGGGGCTTAAAAATTAACCTCGGAAACGAGGAATAAAACTCTTTTGGTAATTTTGAAAATCCTCTGGTTTTGAAAAAACTTGATAATCACCTTGCTTAATCAATTTAAGATACAGCTCCAATTGCTGTGGTTTGAGATAACCAACAACAGGCATTATTGGGTCACCATTTTCACTAAAAAAGACCATTGTTGGATATCCCTTGACTCCTAAATATTGAATAAACTGGTGGGTTCCATTTCTACCCTTTCGATTTGGATCATAATTAGGGTTGGTATAGGTTTGGTCAAAGAACTTGATCTCTTCTTGCCCTTCAGCATTGAACTTAACAGCATAAAAATGTTCACTTATGTAGCGTGAAACATCGGGATTTTGAAACGTATTTTTATCCAATAATTTACAGGGGCCACACCAGTCCGTATAGACATCCATAAAGATTTTCTTGGGGGCTATCTTTTGAGCTTCTATTGCTTCTGCAAGAGACATCCATTCGATTTGCTGAGCCTGCGTATTTACACTATAAAACGCTACGAGATATAATAAAACAACTTTTATTTTCATACTATATTTTAATTTAATGAATATTACCCATGAGTTTTTTAAGCAATGGGGCTGTAATTAGAACTATAATTCCCGCTCCAATAGCGTATTTAGAAATTAGATCAAAACCACCAATATAGGTGCTTAATGTTTCCATCCCCCCTACATTTATATCCTCGCTTTCGATTGCTAATTGTTTACCTATAAATCCAACCAGCTGAAAAGCATAAGCTGAAGATAAAAACCAAACACCCATCATGAAAGCAACTATCCGTTGTGGGGACAAATCCGTGATTTTTGCCAAGCCTACAGGAGACATAAATAATTCTCCAATAGAAAGTAAAAAGTACATCAATAATAAATAACTAAAGGGAACCATCCCATTTTGATCAGCTGCACTTCCACTGAGAGCTAAGATATAAAAACTCAAACCTGCAATAAGCAAACCAAAACCAAACTTATAAGGGGTTCTAGGATTAATCTTATGCTTATTTAACTTAGTCCACATCCAAGAAATAGGAAGTGCCAAAATAATAATAAACATTGAGTTTAGTGAATTTGTTTGAGCAGCATCTAAAAAAGTGAGGCTCACATTTCGGGAAGCAAATAGAGTAATAACACTTCCTGATAATTCATGAAAACCCCAAAATAGTGTCATAAATAAAGTAATGGCAATTGCTACAAACAATTTTTTTCTCTCTTCAAAAGTGACTTTACTCAGTATATACGCTAGGTAACATAAAATAAAAACTCCAACCACTTTAAAAATAATATTAACTATGTTTTGCCCTGCGAAAAGATGCTCACCGCTTCCTATCTCTTTATAACTAGCTAAGAGAACTGCAATCACAGGTGCAGAAAGAAAAGCTAATAAAGAAATCCAATCCCCTCTTTTAATTCCAATTAATTTTTCATTTAATTTTTCTTCTGAAGGAGCCATTCCTTGATTTCCAAAAACCCCAGATTTAATACCACTCCAGAAAAATAACAATCCTGTGAGCATCCCAAATCCTGCAAGACCAAAACCATAATGCCATCCATATGCACTACCAAGCCAACCGCATAAAAGAGGTGCCACCCATCCGCCTATATTTATACCCATATAAAAAATGGTAAAGCCTGAATCTTTTCTTGGATCCTTGTCCTCATAAAGAGAGCCCACAAAAGTTGAAATATTAGGCTTGAAAAATCCGTTACCTACAACGATAAAACCTAAAGCAAGAAAAAAGGTGTAATCATTTTCTATTGCTAAAACAAAATGTCCTAGCGCCATTAAAATTCCTCCTAAAAAAATCGATTTTCGAAAACCCAATATTGAATCTGAAATCCTTCCTCCAACGACAGTAGAGGCGTAAACTAAAGAACCATATGAAGCGTAAACTGCAGCTGCTGCAAAATCACGTTCTACCAATTCTAAGAATATCACATTGACCATGTAAAGCGTCAAAAGCGCTCGCATACCATAGAAGCTAAAACGCTCCCAAAGCTCAGCAAAAAATAAATAAAATAAACCCTTAGGATGCCCAAAGAGGGTAGCGTTTTCTTGCTGAATTACTGTTTTATTAGATGTCATATAAGGGTTACTATAAGTTTTCAAGGATAAAGTTAGTCATTTTTGAATAGAGATGTTTTCGGGTATTACCTCCATAAATGCCATGATTTTTATCGGGGTAAATCATCCATTCAAACTGCTTATCGGCTTGAATTAACTCTTCTACCATACGCATAGTATTTTGAACATGAACATTATCATCTCCCGAACCATGAATGATCAAAAATTTCCCTTTAAGTTGGTCTGCATAATTCAGTGGGGAATTTAAATCATATCCTTCTGGATTTTCTTGTGGGGTACGCATAAAGCGTTCAGTATAAATCGTGTCATAAAAACGCCAATTGGTTACGGGTGCCACAGCAACTCCAAAAGAAAACACATCATTGCCTGTGAGCAAACAATGTGCTGCCATATGACCTCCAAAACTCCATCCCCAAATTCCAATACGATTTGCATCAACAAAAGGTAGTGCCCCTAGCTTTTTTGCAGCAGCAATTTGATCTAAAGCCTCATATTTGACAAGATTTAGATAAGTTACCTTTTTAAAATCAGCTCCTTTAAATCCAGTTCCTCTTCCGTCTACGCAAGCAATGATGTACCCTTGATTGGCCAAGTATTTATGCCAAAGAGCTCGCTGATCTCCCCAACGATTGGCAACTTGTTGAGACCCTGGACCTGAATACTGAAACATCAGAACGGGATATTGTTTTGACGCATCAAAATCTGCGGGTTTTATCATCCACATATTCAAGGACTCCCCATTAACTTCAATTGTAGAAAATTCTTTATCGGAAAAACCAAAAGTTGCTAAGGTTTTAGTCAAGTCCTCATTTTCTAAAATACGGAATAGGGGGGTGTTCTTTTGAGTATTATATAAAGTGTAAATGGGAGGGGTTTTTTCATCTGAATACGAATGAATATAATACGCTCCCCCCACACTAAAAGTAGCTCCATTTGTTCCCTCTGTGGGTTGAAGCGTTCGCTTACCCTTCCCTGATAATTTAATGGCAAACAAACCTCTTTCAGTGCTACTCCCTTCAACGGATTGGTAATAAATTTCTTTGCTTTTGGGGTTATAATCATAAAGTGAAGTGACTTCCCAATTTCCTTTGGTAATTTGTCTAATCAAGACTCCGTTTTCATTGTGATGATAAATATGATTATGGCCATCTTTTTCACTTGTCCATAAAAAACTCCCATCTTCTAAAAATTTTAGATTATCATGAATACTAACATAAGTCTCTTCTTTTTCTTCAAGGATGAGTTGCAACGTATTTTCTTTGGAATTCCAGCGCCATACTTTCAAGTCATTTTGATGGCGGTTTAGTGTTTGAATAATTAATGCATTTGCCCCTTTAGCATAGCTGATTCTAGGTATATAATACGGTCTCTCCCCCTCAAAGTTAATTTTATCTTTTTTTCTTGATTCAATTGTAAAGCGATGCAAGGTGACCTCAGAGTTTTCCTCACCTGCCTTTGGATATCGGAATTGATATGGAAATTGATATACATCTTTTCCATAAATATCCATGGAAAAAATAGGGACTTTAGATTCATCAAAACGCATATAGACGATTTCGGAAGAATCAGGACTCCAATCAAATGCTCGAACAAAACCAAACTCTTCTTCATAAACCCAATCAGTAATTCCACTAATGGTTTTATAGTCCCCATCAAAAGTAATCTGGATTACATTGTTCGTCACAAGCTCTTTAATAAATAGATTTCTTCTGTATACATAAGCAACTTTGGATCCATCAGGAGAGAAAAGAGGTTCTTGGATTTTTGCATCAGAAACTTTTTGGAGGTCTTTAGTACGCATATCAAAAATCCAATAAATAGCTTGTTTTGATCTTCTATAAATTTGATCAGTTGCTGTTTCTAAAAGAATTTTCTCTTCATTTTTAGAAAAAGAATAACCAGAAAAGGTATTGATCTCAGAATAGTCAGATGTACTAAACAAAGTTACAGCATCATTGGGCTTTCCAAAATCATAACGTTTTATTGAAGTTTGACTAGAATCTACTTTTTCAAGAGCAGTATATTGATTCCCATTTTTCATTGATCGAATGGATTCCAACCGTTCTGGGTTATAATCTTCACTCCATAATTTCTTTAGAGAAAACGTAGGTTGCTGAGCAAAACACAAAGCAGTAAAAAAGAACAGAAATACTATTTTTTTCATGGTAAAGATGGTTTGATTGGCAATTTAGTAAAATCTCAGCAATCCTACTTTTCTAAAGGGGTTCAAAATCTGTATCTTTGACCAAAAAAGTATGAGTAAGCAAATTAATGGGTTTTCCAAACTTAGTAAACAAGAAAAAATTGATTGGATCTCCAAAACTCATTTTAGCGATTCGCAAAAAGCTGCACATCAACTAAGCTCATATTGGAATTCATCCCCTGAGGTACAAACCCGACATGATGAATTTATAGAAAATACCCTGACCAACTTTTATATGCCCCTTGGGGTTGCACCCAACTTTTTGATTAATGATGCGCTCTACACACTACCTATGGTCATCGAAGAGAGCTCCGTGGTGGCTGCAGCTGGAAATGCTGCCAAATTTTGGTTTAGTAAAGGAGGTTTTGAGGCAAAAATCATAGACACTATAAAAGTAGGGCAAGTTCATTTTCTTTATGAAGGTGCCCCTTCTATTCTAAATTCTTTTTTTAAGAATAATAAGTCCAAATTATTAGAAGCTACAAAGCCCTTGACGCTCAACATGGAAAAACGAGGTGGTGGCATTGTAAGTCTAGATTTAATTGATAAAACAGCTGCGCTGGACCACTATTATCAATTACAAGTTCGATTTAAAACAGCGGATGCCATGGGTGCTAATTTCATTAATTCGTGTTTAGAAAGTTTGGCTGATGAACTAGAAAAAGTGAGTCAACAGGATGCGTCTTTTACAGAAGATAATCCCAAAATAGAAGTGATCATGAGTATCCTTTCCAACTATGTACCGGAATGCTTGGTTCACGCAAAAGTTTCCTGTCCTATCGATTCCATTGAACCTCAGGAGGGTATGGATGGAGCTACTTTTGCCAAAAAAATTGTACAAGCAATCCAAATTGCCAATTGTGAGCCCTACCGTGCGGTAACCCATAACAAAGGCATTATGAATGGTGTTGATGCCTTAGTTTTAGCTACTGGAAATGATTTTAGAGCGATCGAGGCTGGAGTTCATGCATATGCCGCTCGCTCTGGAAACTATTCTTCGTTGAGTCAAGCCTCAATAGTAAACAATCAATTTAGTATGGAACTCACCTTACCACTTGCGATTGGTACTGTGGGAGGATTAACAAAGCTTCACCCAATGGTGGGATGGTGTATGGAACTTCTAGAATTTCCAGACGCTAAGACTTTAATGAAAATAATAGCTGTTGCAGGTTTAGCTCAAAATTTTGCTGCCTTACGCTCTTTGGTTACTTCAGGAATTCAAAAAGGACATATGAAAATGCACCTATTTAATATTTTAAATCAACTCAAAGCAACAGAAAAGCAAAAAAAGACTGCCTTAGTCTATTTCAAAACACATACAGTAAGCGTAAAAGCGGTAAGTGATTTTTTAAGTTTTAATGAAAATTAAGATGCAATCATTTTATAGTCATGGAAAATTATTACTTACAGCGGAGTATGCCGTCTTAAAGGGCGCTAGGGCACTAGCTATTCCATGTAAAAAAGGACAAACCCTAACCTTTGAAATTCAAGACATAAAACACCTCATCTGGGAAAGTTTTGATCTGAATCAAAACGTGTGGTTCACCGCTACCTTTCAATGCTCTTCTTTTTCTATAGTGGAAAGCTCAGAGGCAACTACCGCAGAAAAGTTAAGTGCTATTTTAAAAGCGGCTAGGGCTCAAAATGAAGAGTTTTTAGTGCATCAAGGGGGTAGCGTAAAAACGCTTCTAGAATTTGACAAGAACTGGGGCTTAGGTAGCTCCTCTACATTAATTTCAAATATAGCCTCATGGGCAAATGTAAATCCATACAAATTATTAGAGCAAAGTTTTGGGGGGAGTGGTTACGACCTCGCATGCGCTTTGTCGGATTCACCGATTTGTTATACACGAAATGGCTTGAATCCATCGGTAGAATTTATCCTCTTTGACCCTCCCTTTAAAGAAGGTTTATTTTTTGTTTATCTAAACAAGAAGCAAAGTAGTCTGGAGGCAATCAACGCCTTAGATTGGAAATTAATCGATTCGCATCTTATTGATACTATTAATTCAATAACTGAAAAAATCCTAACGTGTAATGATCAAAGTATATTCAATACACTTCTGCTGGAACATGAAAAAAGTATTGGGTCTTTATTAAAACAGACACCAGTTAAAGATTTATTATTTTCAGATTTTAAAGGTGCAGTAAAAAGTCTTGGGGCTTGGGGGGGAGATTTTATACTTGCTTCTGGAAATAAAGAAACTCCAAAATACTTCCTTAACAAGGGATATCGTGTGGTAATCCCTTATTCAGAAATGATTTTTAAAAATTAACCTATTTTAACGAATAGGTTTGATTTAAATGTAATAATACAGTTACATGGTAATATCCCTTTCTCAAATCCAAAAAAGTTTATTACAAAAAAACCTCCTATAAAAGGAGGTTTTAAACAGTGTACGTTTACTACTTTATTTAATAATAAAGTGCTCTATTATCATCAATACTGGCAACTGACTCTAAAGCTTTAAACACATTTTCTGTAATTCTTGCACTTAATTCTGTCATCATTTGCTCTGTATAAGCAGTATAATCTTCAAGCTCTTCTGCTGTATTTTTTTTCATAAGAAGTACTTTATAAACCCCGTATTCTCCGGTGATTAAATTAGACAGGGTACCTTCCTCCATTGCAAAAGCAACACCTACGATATAAGGCTCATTACCAGCTCCTACTATAGATGGATTACGTTGATTTATTGCAGAAGCTGTTTCAATCTCAAACTCTTCATTTTCAGCTAAAGCATCTAATGTAGTTTTGTCTTTAAACTGTTTTTTGATAAGCTCTGCTTTCTTTTTGTTGGTAAGTATTTTACGAACCTGAGTTCCAACTTCATCAATATCAGCAAGCCCTTCTTTTACTTTTGCTGTAAGTTGAACAACTGCATAGCCTCCTGAAGCAATTGAAAACCTTTTAATATCTCCTACCTTTGTATCTTCTTCAAAAGTCCAACGAACAATGTTTCGTTGTTGAAATAAACCAGGTAAATTTTCTTCTAGGCTAGTTATTTGTTTAACGGGACGAACAACATATTTACTTTTTTCTGCAATAGCATTAAAATCTCCATCTTCATTACTATCCATTTCAAATTGAGTGGCATTTCTGAAAACTTCATTTGCTGTTTTATCTGAAGGTACAGCTGCTGCAACAACATCTGCAATAAGTGCAAGATCATCTTTGTCAGTAACCTTTACAATATGAAAACCAAATTCAGTTTCTACTAAACCTATATTTCCAACTTTATTCTTATTCGTAAAGTTGAAAAGTTCTTGAGCCATATCTCCTTCCCTGAAAAAGCCCAGGTCTCCACCTCTTGTTTTAGTTGGGCCATCAGAATATTCTCTTACAAGTGCTTCAAAATCACTTGAGGCTCTCCTTGCCATTTTGTATACTCTATTCGCCTCTGATTTAGCTTCTGCTTTTGTGCGGCTAACCTCTGAAGGTGCTCTTGTAGCTCCATTAAAGGCAATTAAAATATGACTTGCTCTTAAGGAGGCGTTTACTTTACGATCTATTAATCTTGATATTTTAAAATCACCTCTGTCTCTATAAGGTCCAAAAACTTCTCCCTTTGATAGTTTAAATAAAATATCAGCGTATTCATTATTAAATTCTCCACGAGCACGATAAACAGAATCAAAACTTTCTTCAGAGTATTCATCAATAAAATCTGCAATGTTTTTAGTAGATCTGAAACCTTCAAGAGTATCTGTAAGTTTTGATACGTCGTTGTATGCAACACGTTCTTCTTTTAAAGCATCCAATCGTAATCTTATAGAGGAAAGGTCATCTTCCGTCGGAGCTTCATCAAACAACACATATTGAATATTTCTTGAAGACTCTCTTTTGAAGTCTGCTTCATGTTCCTTAATATAATTCTTTACTTCTGCGTCAGACACATTTACCAAACTATCCGAAATAACATCAAAAGGAATTTGAACATATTGGATGTTGATATTGTCATTTTTTGAATGATAATCAGCTTTTGCTTCAGCTTCAGTAATTCCAGAGCTTGATTTGATAAGATCTAAGTAAATTCTTTGTTTGGCAACACCAATAATACTTTGCTCTTGTATTTTCCAATTTTCATAGCTCACTGGATTTTCAACTTTCATCTGAGCAATAAAGTCTGTGAAAACACCGAAGTCAAAAAACCCTGCTTCATTTTGAAAACTTGGATTACTTATTACACTTTCATCTGATGAAATAATTTGCTCCAACTGATCTTTTCCTGCATCGATACCTAATTCTTCAAATTGTTGATCAAATATGGTATTTCTCAAGGCTTGATTCCACACTAAATTTACAGATTGTAAGGTTGAATAATTATAAGTTCGCTCTGTTTGTTCAACCATCTGACGAAAGAAATCGATATCTACTTCATCATCATTGATTACTGCCACGGGGTCTGTTGGACCTGTGCTTGCAGAATTTGATCCAAATACACCTGAGATTACAAATGCGAAAAGTGCCATCCCGATTACAAGAATCAAGAAGATGGAACGTTGTCTAATTTTTCCTAAAACGGCCATAGTTGCTATTTTTGATAGTCTGCGAAATTAAGGTATTCCAATGAATTAAGAAAGAACATCGCATTTAAATAGCAATGAAAAAAACGGATGCTTAATTCACTTCTGTTTTGGTTAGTATAATCTGTTCAATTTTAGTTGCTGAAACTTTCTCGATTTTCATTGAAAACGAAGAAACATCAATCCGTTCGCCTTTTGCAGGAATTTCGCCAGTTGTATATGCAATCATTCCTCCCAAGGTTTCATAAAATTCACTTTCTGGTAAATCCAATTGGTATTTTTCATTGAGATAATCAACTTCTAGACGTGCAGAAAATAAATAAGAGTTTTCATCTAATTGTTTTTCAATATGAGCAATAGTGTCATGCTCATCTTCAATTTCACCAAACAACTCCTCTACAATATCTTCAACAGTAACAATTCCTGAAGTCCCACCGTATTCATCAATTACTACAGCTATACTTTTGTGCTGACGAGTCAATAGTTTTAAAACATCGTTTACTAACATTGTTTCAGGCACATAAGCCACAGGTAACAAAATGTTTTTTAAAACCTTGGGTTGTTTGATAATTTCAAAAGCATGAATGTATCCTAAAATCTGATCAATAGTTTCTTTGTATACAGGTATTTTGGATAGACCGGTTGTTATAAACAATGCTTTGACATCTTCGATTGAGGTTTGTTCTTCAACAGCAACAACCTCTGCTCTTGGAACCATGGCCTCGCGTGTTTTAACTTCAGAAAAGTCTAACGCTTTTTGAAATATTTCAATTTCAGAATCTAAATTTTCTTTATTTTGAAAAGATTCCAACTGCTCTTCTATGTAATTACCTAATTCAACTTTTGAAAATGAAAGCTGCACTTCGTCATTATCAGTCTTGAAAAAGCGCTTTAATATCACATCGGTAAATTCTATGATAAAATAGGTGATGGGATAAAATAAAAAGTAAAAAATCGCTACTGGAACAGCAAATATTTTGATGAAGGTGTTGGCATATAACTGAAAAAAGACTTTAGGCAAAAATTCAGCCGTGAGCAATATAATTCCAGTTGAAATAAGGGTTTGATAAAACATAATAATCAAACTTGCCTCTCCAGTTAAAAGCGTTTCAGTAAAAAAAAGTTGAAGAATTCTATCCCCCATAAAAATTCCATACAATACCAAGGCTACGTTGTTCCCTAAGAGCATGGTCGCTATAAACTGAGAAGGATTTTGGGTAATGGTTTTTAACACTTTTGAGGTTAATCCCTCCTGAGATTTTTCAATCTCAAGGTATATTCTATTAGAAGAAACAAAAGCAATCTCCATCCCAGAAAAAAAAGCAGATAGAACTAAGCAAAGAAGAATAATTAAATCCGTAATGACCATTTATGAGTTATTACGCTGATTAAATTTTTTCCTGTAATGCCTTCTAAATAAAGCCATAAAAACAGAAAGCACTGCAAAGCCAATAAAAAGATAAGCTCTAGAGGGATTCGTTTCCCACAAACCTATGGTTTCATAGACAGAAATTACAGCAATAACCCAATATAATACTTCTGAGATTCTATAGTTTTTCATCTGTGTTTATTATTTCTTTATAAAGATAAAAGGAATTAGTTTACTAAATTATTGTTGCTTAAGTGTATCTAAAGGTTCAGAAACTGATATTGTTCCAATCAAGTTTCCTGTTTGAAATTTACTAAAATCCCTATTGGTATCCAATCTTAGTGCATCAAAATTATAATCTTGATCATTAAAAGTAAAGGGTTGTTCTGTAAAAAGCCATTCGCTTTGAGAATCCCAAAATAATTGATTGGTAGTCAGAATTGACCCATCATGTGATTTGAGTTTCACATTACCTTTAAGATCAATCAATTTAGTTTCATCATAAAGAATCCCATAATCAGCAAGAACTTCGTTTTCATTTCCTAAGTCATCATAAAAGACAACCTTGAGTCCCTCAGGAAATTCTGCATAACGAAAACTCAAATTTGTGAAGTCAACATGTTTAGGCGCAGTTAAAACGGCTTGAATCCTTAAGGAATCTGTATAAACCATCCGAATATTACTGGCTGTAGCCAATGGATCCTGACGATCCATATTCATTTCTTTTAAGGCCTCAGAATTGTCCTCACAAGAAAAAAGAAGGGCTATGGTAAAAACCATAACCCTTAATATTCTACTTGATAAATTAAATTTCATTTATAGTGATGGAACCTTTACACTACTGTTGATCCAGCAGCTAAATTTGATAGTAGCTCCTTCATTTCCTTCTGTAAAAATATCCGTTTTACTAGGGGCTCTTCCTGTGTAGCTGTCTGCAGTTTGATTAGCTACTTTTTTGAGTGAGTTGTCTACATTTCCAGCTTTACGAGCAACACTAGCAGCCAACCAATAAACTGCTCGCTTATTGAATTGAGTGTCTCCACAGTCATTAGCACTATCAGCATACAAATTAGCAATTAATAAGTAAGCTCTTCCTAGTGAAGGTTGAAGGCTTAATGCTTTATTTGCGTAGCTTCGAGCAGAAGATTTACGCCCTGCTGCTTTAAATTTATTAGCAATTTTTAATAATATTTTTGCTTTTCGGTAATTATCTTCTTCTAAAGTAATTGATTCTTCGTAGTATTTTAGGGCATCCTCTGAATTCCCTCTTTTATCGTTAAGCAATCCTAAATAATAAGCTGAATCAGCTGAAGGATCTAATGCATGTAATGCTTCTACAAGAGTAACGAAAAGAGGATCGTCAGAACATTCTTTACTATCCATTCTACTTGCTGCTCTCTTAATCCAAACTGCATCTCCCTTGTTAGCTTCAAAATTTCTCTGATACAGAGGAATCAAATTTTCACACGTAGCTTCCTTAGCTATAATAGCATCTAGGTTGGATAAGAAAGTTGCAATTGCATTTGAGTTTATATTATACACTCTTTGATTTCTTGAATCTCTTCTACTTAGTGGAGTTCCATCTGATGAAATTGCAATAATTTTATCCAACTTTTTAGCTAGTTCAGTACTTTCAAATTCGAATTTTTCAGAAACCTCCTCATATTTTTCAAATAACAGCTCCATAGTTACCTCTTGATCTCCAGCCTTGTAGCGATCGTAAAGTGTTTTGAAGTAGTTGTAAAGTAACTTTGGGTTGGTGAAGCTATCTGGATCCTTTTGAAAAGCTTCGTCAAAAGTATCATAAACAACTTTCAAATCTGCCATTTCATAGTCTAAAAGTGATTGTGCCTTGCTACTTAATATATCCCCTATTGCAGACTTATTCTTTTTTTCTGGGAAATTTTGTACCCATTCATCATAAAGAAGAATTAAATCTTTTTTGGATGCCTCAATTTCTTCAGGGGTTCCGTTTTTGATAAAATCTTTTAAAATTCGTTCTCCGTAAGAATAAACAGCAACATTAATTGTTGGACAATCTCGTCTTACATTCATCCAAGGTTCATATGCTGATTTAAAGTTTTTTACTTTAGCAAATTCAGCAAAAATGGATAAGTCCTGCATACAAACATTCACGTCTTGAGCCAATAAAGGTGCATTGAACAAAATGGTTAAAAACAATACAGACAAAATATTTATCTTTTTCATGGAATTAAATTTTAATTATATTTTCTTTTTATAAACCAAACATCATTTAACGATAACCCAACGCGAAAGCCAATTAACGTTTCTTGTAAAAGGCCTGATTCTTTTTGGCCGCGCTGACTAATTTCTAAACCAACATTTACATTTGAAAGACCTCCTAATGGTAGTCCTACTCCAAAAGATATGCCAGTTTCTGTTAAAGGTATGTTATTAACAATTAAACTCATTTGTTCTGTGTGGAATCCAAATCGATATACTACCCTTTTCCAGAAATTTGTAAACGAAGCATAATTTGGAATAAAAAAACCTCCCACTGACCATTTTTGAGAATCACGATATCGAATGTTTTCACGTTTGAAAAAATCATTGGTAAAGTTAGCAGATTTAGTTAAATTTCTTTGCACTCCTATGAACCATTTTTTATCCTTTCCAAAACCTAAACCTGTACGGTACGTTTCAGATATGTCAAGTAAAGTCTTGTCCAATCCAGATGAACTGAGGTCAACTTCAACAAAGTCAGATATGCTCTCAGTTGAAATAGATTGGGTGTAAAATATTCTATTATTTCGGGAATTAAGTGGAGCTTCGGGTTGAAAAGAAAACATACCTTGTAGTTTGTATCGCTTTTTGATTGGAATAATTGCTTGTGCCGAAAACAAATAACTCAATCCAGATAGACTGGACTGGTTGGTTAAAAAAGTACCATTATCTATATTTTCTAAAAACTGTCCTGATCTGTAAAATAAAGTTCCAAAATTATAATTTATTGATGCTCCAATCGCTAAAAATTTAGTTAGGGGAAGGCCTACTGAAATATAGGTTTGATTAATCCCTCCAGTCCCTTCATATCGATTTAAAATTTCAGAATTCTCTGACCCAGAAATACCCTCCAGACGATAACCAACTGAAGAGTAGGGCAAAATTCCAAAACTAAATCCGAAAATACCCGCTGGAATACTAACAGCCAAATAATCTAAAGAGGCGGTGTCGGCATTGTAAGAATCAGATGTGGAAGAAAGACTATTATTTCTGTAATTCACTCCCACAGAATATGTTGTAAGCTTCAAAAAACCGTAACTGGCAGGATTATTTAAGTTGGCATGAATAGAATCGGTAAATACGTCTAAACCTCCCATGTGCCTGTTGGCTTCTGTTCCATTAAAATTTCGCTCGCCTAATCCACCTCCCGAATAAGGTGAGGATGAGCCACTCTGTGCAAAAATTGCAGTAGCTACAAAAATTAGGAAAAGGGACAAATTTAATTTTATCATGAAATTTGATTCAATTCTAGTAAATAGTTCAAACCGTTTGCTAAAAAATTTGAATGCGCAAATATGCTATTTTTTAATGGTATAGACAACATTTGAGCATCCCCTCCTGTTAAAATTACCGTTAAATCTTCATGTTTTAATTGATATGCCTTTGTAATTGCTTGTAATTCATAGCTTATACCATGGTAAACTCCTGAATGTAATGCATTTAAAGTTGAAGTTGCAATTAATTCAATTCCTTCTTTTTTAGGATTAAGTAAAGGTAATTTACCAGAATAATCGTGCATACTTTTATAACGCATCGAAAATCCAGGACTTATAGACCCTCCGTGGTGTATCGCATTTTCATCTATAAAGTCGTACGTTATACAGCTGCCAAGATCGATGACCAAAACATTTTTTTTAGGGTATAACAAACAGCAAGAAGCAAGCAATGCAATTCGGTCCTGTCCCAACTGTTGTGAAGGATTATATTTTGTAGTAAAGGGTAATTTTAAATCAATCGAACAAAGAATCAAAGGTAAAGAATGGAGCACTTTTTGAATTTGATTTAAAATAGCACCATTTACATCAGAAATAATTACGCTTTTGAGCTCTGGATAGTTTTTTTTAATTTTTTCTAAAGAAATAGCCCAATTTAAATGATTTTCAGAAGAGGAATTTATAATTGTTTTTTCATCAAACACATAGTATTTAATTAGAGTATTACCAATATCAATGATTAATTGCATCTATTTTTTTATTGAATGCGTAAATTTACAAAGAAAATATAGGTAAATGTTTTTGTGGAACACAAAAGGCGTTTATATTTGCACTTGCTTAAAAGCGGGGTACCTTAGCTCAGTTGGTAGAGCAAAGGACTGAAAATCCTTGTGTCCCTGGTTCGATTCCTGGAGGTACCACTTTTAACTTACAACCCTTGAAAATCAAATGATATTCAAGGGTTTTTTCATAAAACAAACTTCTATTTACGTTGAAAGATAATAAGCTGATTTGAATGTAATTTCTTTAAAAAGAACTTATTTTAGTGGTAAATATTTAAAAGCATGGAAATTAAAAAAACAATTCCCTTATTCTTACTGTTTTTTTTATCTCAAGTGATCATGGGCCAGACAAACAACTCTTTATTTGATGATATTTCATCTGATCAAAAAAACCAGGAACTACTCCCTTCCTCAATGATATTTACACAACGCTTACTTTGGGGTGAAAAGGGATTGATGCGAAGTACAAAAGTACTCCCGCTAAATCTAGAAAATCGAGAAAAGGAATTAAAAATTAGAAGAAAAATGCTTTTAGCCCATCAAGTAATTGGTTATGCAACTCTAGCGGGAATGATTGCGCAAGGTGTATTGGGTACAAAACTTTACAATGGTCAATATCGGTATAAAGACACCCATGAGCTTATTGGAAATATCACTACCGCCTCATATTTTACAGGTGCAGGGCTATCCCTTTTTGCCCCACCTCCATTAATCAGTAATAAAAACAAGGGCCTTACCTCCATTAAAGCCCATAAGTGGTTGGCTACAGTTCACTTTTCTGCCATGATTGCAACTAACTTATTAGCAGAATCTGAAAAAAAATACCACCGAACAGCAGCTTTCACATTATTTGGGAGTTATGCACTAGCAGTAGTTTCATTTAAATTTTAAGTATGAAATCAAGAATTAACTTTAGCCTTGCCCTACTATTACTCGTGAATCTAAACTTTGGACAGAATGAAAGTTGGATGCTAAATGCCGATCAAAGTTTTATTTCATACGATGCAAAACACGTGCTACATGCTTGGAAAGGTATAAACTCTAATGTAAAAGGTGTAGCAAAAATAGAAATGAAAGACGATCAAATTAAAGAAATTGCCATTTTAACTTTAGTAAAAGATTTTGATAGTAATAATACAGGTAGGGATGCTCATGCATTAGAAGTATTAGAGTCCCTTTCTTTCCCAGAAGTTCGTTTTTATGCAGACACCTTTGAAATAACTAAGGACTCTGTTCAAATTTCAGGCTTATTCAATTTCCATGGTGTCGATCAAAAAAAATCCATTACTGCACATCTGGAAAATTTAAAAAATAATAAAATTCTAACCGGAAAATTCAATCTAATTCCTTCCGATTTCGACATTGCCTTACCCTCTTTCATGATGGTAAAAATGGAAAACCTATTAACTTTTGATTTTAAACTAGAATTTTCAAAATAGAAAAACACTCCAGATTAAAAACAGTACTCTAAATTGCTTGTGTAACTATAGTTACACAAAGATCAAATCAAAATTTTTAAATTGTTGAAATAGAATTATTTAAAACGATTATTATGTTTAAATTTTCAACTCTTTTTTCTGTTAAGCCAAATGAAAACCTAATAAATTCTTCAGAATTTTTACCCGCTGCTAATTCAAATAATGGTTTAATAATAGATGTTAGGAGATTAAAAGACTTTAAAATGGGTCACTTGAATAAATCTATTCATATTGATTTTAAAAAAAAATCAACTTTTAAAAATTACTTTGCCAAAATCAACAAAAATCAAGCCCTTTACATCTACTGTAATTCTGGTTCTACAAGTCAAAGTGCCCTAAAACTATTGACTAATATGGGTTTTCTATCTGTTTATAAATTGAAAGGGGGGTATTCTAATTGGAGTTCATGCGTTTAATAATCTAACCCATTAAAAACTTCTTATAATTCAATTTTACGTGCCTATTCTAGATTAACTCACTCCTTAATATCCAAAAGATTACTTTCTTCCTTAGCATTTTCAGGAAGCTCAAGCTGTTCTACATTTTTGAGTTTAGACTGCATAATTCGTGTTCGTGTTCCTACTAAATTTTCGATCTCGTTATTGGCTTCGTTTAATTTTTTCTGTGCTTTTTCCAAGACACCTCCAAAAGTGTTAAACTCCTTTTTAACAGAGGCCAGAACATTCCAAACTTCGCTGCTACGCTTTTGAATTGCTAGGGTTTTAAAGCCCATCTGCAAGCTATTAAGCATCGCAGCCAATGTGGTGGGACCTGTCACTACAATTTTATATTCTCTTTGTAAAAAGGCAATCATATCAGGTTGGCGAACTACCTCCGCAAACAAACCTTCAATGGGGAGAAACATAATTCCAAAATCTGTAGTATGGGGAGGGTCTATGTATTTTGTAGAAATATCTTTCGCAAACTTTTTCACTGCTTGCAAAAGTGCTTTCATAGAGATTTCCACAGCAATAGGATCTCCGGCCTCGTATGCCGTTTGGAGTCGTACGTAATCTTCTTGAGGAAATTTAGCATCAATTGGAAGATAGACAGAACCGTCATTGTTGTCTTTTCCTGGGAGTTTAATAGCAAATTCAACAATGGCATCAGACCCCTTCTTTGTTTTTACATTGGTTTCGTATTGCTCTCTGGACATGATTTCTTCTAAAATGTTTCCTAATTGAATCTCGCCTAAAACTCCACGTGTTTTAACATTAGAAAGTACTTTTTTCAAATCTCCCACCCCTGAGGCGATGGTTTGCATTTCACCTAATCCCTTTTGGACTACCAAAAGTTGTTGTGTTACCATTTCAAAAGATTTTCCTAACCGCTCTTCTAAAGTCTTATGTAATTTTTCATCTACTGTTTCTCTCATGCGCTCTAATCTCAACTCGGTGGTCTTGATCATTTCGTCTTGCTTGATTTTCATCTCATCAAATTTCTGCTTTTGAAGTGCATTAAAGCTTTCTACATTTTTTGTAAAACTTGCTTCAAAATCTTTTAATGTAGTACGCAACTCTTCACGATCGTCTTTAGCTTTTTTGATAAGTGTTTCATTCAACCGCTCTATGGATTGAGTTAGCTCGTTTCGGTTTTCTTTCAGATTTTTTGAAAGTTCCTCTCTGTTTAACAAAAACTCTTTTTGAAGTTGTGCTCTAAAAATGTCTTCTAAATTTGAAATGTTAGAGGTGCTTTTCCTAAAAAAAAGCAACAAAATTCCCAAAACACTGAGGACTGATAAAACAATTGAAATATATTCCATAAGTTTTTAATGAAAGTTAAAAATAAGGAAACTCTGCAGATTTAACCCCTATTAACACAATTGATCTTTTCTTGAAATTATTCCTTCCTTAACTGAGCGTTTTTTTGGATCATTTTGAAGATCTATTATATTTCAACTTCTTTTCAATTGCAATAATCATTTCACTGGCTATATCTTTTCCTGTCGCTGCTTCAATTCCTTCAAGCCCCGGGGAAGAATTTACTTCAAGCAGTAAAGGACCTTTATTTGATCTAATAATGTCAACCCCAGCCACTGCTAAATTAAGAATTCTAGAAGCTTTTATAGCCAATCGTCTTTCCTCTGCTGTAATTTTTACTTTCTTGGCAGAACCTCCCATATGAATATTGGAACGGAATTCGCCTTTAGAAGCTGTTCTCTCTATTGCAGCTACCACTTTGCCTTTTACTACAAAACATCGTAAATCTTTTCCTGCTGCTTCTTTAACAAATTCTTGAACTAAGATATTCGCTTGCAAACTTTTAAATGCATTAATTACACTCTCTGCTGCCTTATCTGTTTCAGCCAAAACCACCCCTTTACCTTGAGCGCTTTGTAATAACTTAATAACTAAAGGAGCTCCACCTACCATTGAAATTAAATCCTTGGTGTCCAAAGGTGATTTTGCAAAACCAGTAATGGGAATATGAATATCATTTGCAGAAAAAAGCTGACTGGAAAATAATTTATCTCTAGATTCTGAAATAGAAGTATCCGAATTTAAACAATACGTTCCTGTCGATATAAATTGTCTCAATAAAGCACAGCCATAAAAAGTCATACTCGGTCGAATACGGGGAATTATTGCATCTAAGTCATCTAAAATCGCACCTCCCCTATAACGTACTTCTGGCGTATTTGTATCCAATCGCATATAACATTGCTGTATATTATAAAATTGCATTTCGTGCCCTCGAGCAAGACCTGCTTCCATTAATCGTTTGTTGCTATACAAGTTTTTATCTGATGCTAATAAACCAATTTTTAATCCCGATTTATCATGTACTAAATAGCTGTACATGGATTCAATTTTATCTTCAAGGATTTCTCCCATTAAATAACGTTCTGAAGGATCAACCAAAAAGCGCTTGTTCATTGCCTCTCTTCCTAACAACATTCTAAAATCCATCCCGTCTCGATTGGCAAGGGTCAGTTCTATGTCGTAAGTAGAATCACCTATGGTAATGGGCGCTATGATTACATAACGTTTTTCAGAAACTCCAGTAGAACTTTTTATTGTTCGCGTAGATAAAATAGGAGATTGGCATTGAATGGAGATGCTTAAATTATCTTTGATGGGATTGATTTCAAAAGAGACCCATTCGGCTCTCCCTTTTTTAAAACGTTTTATATTCGCTGCTTGAATAGATGATGTTTTAGCACCAGAATCAATTCTCGCTTTAATAGCAGGGATGTTTAACGTTTTAAAGCTACACCACTCTTCACCTCCAATTACTTGCATTTTAGAATGACCCATGATTAATAAATTAGATACTGCTAGATTACAAAATCTAATCCAAAAATGACTTTTATAATGCTATTTTATAAGATACTATTGATAGCCATTGTATCTTTAGTCTTTGAATTTTGAAAATGCTTAAAAAAATAAAGCTGCTTAGCTTTCTTCTTTTGTTTGTCATTCCAACCTTAAGCAATGCTCAAGAAAAATTTGAACCGAAAAAAACAAATGAAGAACAAATTACTATAGACGGTGTCTTGAGTCCAGACGAATGGAAAGACGCCATACCCGTAGCTATTGATTTTGAAGTTAATCCTGCCAATAATTTACCTGCTAAAGTAAATTCTACAGGATATATAACCTATACTAACACCCATTTATTTATTGCTTTTCACGCTTTTGATGATCCAAAAAACATACGTGCCTCTGTTCGCTCTAGAGATGATTTCGGTATGCTCAATGATGATTTTGTTATTGTGCGTTTTGACACCTATGCCGATGGGAGAAACAATTATCTTTTGGCTGCAAATCCATTTGGAAGTCAATTTGATGTTCGTGCTATAAATGCACTAACAGATGAGGATCGCTATGACGGTAGCTTTAATCTTGACTTTGAAACGGCAGGATCTATAGTAGAAGATGGATATCAAATAGAATTTAAAATTCCATTTTCTTCCCTTCCTTTTCCAAATGGAACAGACCAGCTATGGAATTTCAATTTTTTTAGAAAATATTATCGTGATGGAAATGAAATAGAATTAAGAAGTCAGCCATTTGATAGAAATGATCCTTGCCAAGTTTGCCAAACGACAGATCAACTGGTACTTAAAGACATCACGATTGAAAAAAGACTGGAGCTATTGCCCTATGTTTCGGGTAGTGTAAGCGGAGCCCGACCCACTAGAAATGGTAGTATTGACTTTGATAAATTTAAACCCAATGCTGGCCTAGGCCTCAATCTAGACCTAAATAAAAACAGTACTCTTGAAGTTACTTTTAATCCAGACTTTTCTCAAGTGGAAGCTGATGTAACTCAAATTGATATAAACTCATCTTATGCATTGGAATATCCTGAACGTAGGCCGTTTTTCAATAGAGGAACAGATGTGGTGAATTTTACAGATGGTGCGTTTTATTCAAGATCAATCAACAATCCGTTAATTTCAACCAAACTTTTAAGCCAAGCAAAAAAATCAAGAATATATTTTCTAACAGCTTTAGATCAAGATTCACCCTATCAAATTGCAGGAGAAGACCGTTCCTATTTTGGCCAAGGAGGACAATCCTATGTGAATGTTTTCAGATATCAACGTTTAGTAAATAAAAATGCACGGCTGGGAATGGTAACCACAAATAGATATTATAGTGACGGAGGTTATGGCAATCTGATAGGAACAGACGGTTGGTTTTTATTCAATAAAAATTGGCGTCTTACCTATGAATTGTTAGGTAACTTTAACAAAGAGCCAAATGCAGATTGGATTGATAGTGAAGATCAAAATCAAGGTAAAACCGTAAAATTAGATCAAGAACGTTTTAATGGAAGTGCCTTTTACCTTCAATTATATAGAAATACTGAACACTGGAAAACCTATCTCTACCTGAGAAATATATCCCCTGAATATCAAGCCAATGTTGGGTTTGTGGTAAAAAACAACAGACGCTGGGCTACTATTTTTCATGAATATCAAAATTTTATAAATAAAAAAGGGCTTCAGTTTTTTAGTATTGGAACCAAAGCAGACATCAACTATACCTTTGACAACAATTTAAAAAATGTAAGTCTAGATGGTATTATTAGCATAAAAACTTCGTTAAATACCACCATAAACTACACTTATGATTGGGACATTTTTAAAAATTACCTCAACAGAAATTATAACTTTTTGGGGAAAAGTGAATTAAATCTTCAAAGTAGTCCTAACGAAGTTTTCAATCTAACCTTACGCATGACCTTTGGTAAAGATTTGGCTTATAATGAAGCAATTCCAGAAGTGGGAAGAGAGTTTACTTTTTTTGCCATGCCGATGTTTCAATTGGGGAATAAACTAAACCTATCACCTTCCATAAGATATGCTCGATTACGAGACCTGGAAACCAATCAAGACTATTTTAACGGCTCAATATCGCGTTTTTCAATTCGGTACCAATTTAATAACTTTTTGAATATCCGATTGATTTCTGAATACAATGCCTTTACAGATCGTTTTTTTGTACAACCTCTATTACAATGGAATCCTAATCCCTCCACCGTTTTTTATATTGGAGGAAATCAGAATTCTCTTGATGATTTTAATGATGAATTTTACTCCCCTTTTCGGGTAGATCAAACACAATTTTTCTTAAAATTCCAATATCTTATCGGCCTGTAAACTCTTCTTATTCTGTTTCTGGAATAAGTAAAGCAGGGATTTCCATCGTTTGATATAATGTTTCAAATGCTTTAAAATCAACTTCTATAATTGCGTTCAATTCATTTTCATTCACTTCCCACTGTGCCATTAAATCTTGAAAACGCTCTTTTGCACCCCTAGTAACTTTGGGATCATCTGAATCAACAAAGCCTTTGAGATACATCCATTCTGCATTTAACTTATTATTAAAATTAATTACATCCTGAAACGTCTTTTGCTGTGGCTGAATCAATTTCACTTCCCATGTTTTTAGCTTTTCATTTATGGCAGTTGCCTTTTCTGAAACTGAAGCATAGTTTGTTTTTCCGTTAAGTATTTTTATGTAATGTTCTAACTGCGATTGGATATTTCGCATACGTGTCACTGAGTTGTGAATGGTTCCCAAAGCATTGTCTATTTCAACCAAAAGCTTTTGCTGTTCATCAAAATCAGCTTGGGAAGCACTTATATTTGGATTTGGCAAAACGGTTAACGTTGTTTCTTTCTGCTCCTTTCCATAAGTCAAACGAGCAATATACTCTCCTGGACCCACTCTACTTCCGTCAAAACTTCCGTAAACAAATACTTTATCTACAGCGGCTACTGGAGCTCTTCTAAAATCCCAATGCACTCTATTGAATCCTTCTTTTTTAGGCAAAATCAATTCGGGTCTGGGTCCGCCAGGCCAAGATCCCGCTTTAGTTGGTTTTTTAGAAGTATAGCTACGAATTACTTTATTGGCCTCTAAAATTTCTAAAGTAACTTGAATGGAATCTAATTCATTTGGAAGGTAATAATCTAAATACATTCCTGAAACTGGATTGGTACCTTGTGTACTTTCTTTAGGAGTTTTTCCAGAGGACAAACGGTATGCTGTTTTAGGAGATGCCAAATGCAGACCCTTTACATTGGTCTGCTCTTGTAAACTACTTAAATCATCTAAAATCCAAAACGAACGACCAGCTGTTGCTGCAATCATATCATTATCTTGAATAAATAAATCATTGATTGGAACAACAGGTAAGTTCCCTTGAAATGACTTCCAATGTTGGCCATCATCATAGGAAATATAAAATCCTGTTTCAGTTCCGGCATATAAAAGACCAGGTACTTTCTTGTCAGCTCTCACTACGCGAACAAATGTATGGGCCCCTTCAATTCCTTCAGTGATCAAACTCCAACTTTCACCAAAATCTTCTGTTTTAAAAATATACGGTTTTAGATCCATCAATTTATAACGCATTACCGCTATATAAGCTTTTGCAGGATTGTGAGGAGAAACTTCAATACTATTTATGATCCCTTCTCCTATATTTTTTGGAGTTACATTTTTCCAATTTTTTCCTCCATCTTGTGTAAGGTGAACCAATCCGTCATCACTCCCTGCCCATAGAACTGAGGGGTCAAAAGGAGATGCTGAAAGACTCATCAAAGTATTATAATTTTCTCCACCTGCAGCTTCGTTAGTAAAAGGAACTCCTCCTGCTACTTGCTGTGCTTTGTTATTTCGTGTTAAGTCTGGACTGATAACCTCCCAATCAATTCCTCCATTCTGGGTTTTAAAAACTACATTCCCTGCGTGATAGATAGTTTTAGAATCGCTAGGTGCACTAATAATTGGGGCATTCCAATTAAAACGATATTTAAAATCTATGGGTGCATTTCCTAAAGCCAATTCAGGGTACTCTTTAATTTCTTTAGAAGTGGCTGTTTTTCGTTGCCAACGTTCAATAATTCCCTGATAACAACCTCCATAAATATGTTCTGGATTTTTAGGATCAAACGCTAAAAAAGCACTTTCGCATCCTGATACAGAGTACCAGTCTTTCCAGTCGATACCTTGTTTGTTTGTTCTACTTTTTATTCCAATAGCTGAATTATCCTGTTGCCCCCCATAGACATGGTAAGGCACTTGCTCATCAGCAATGACTCTATAAAATTGAGCAGTAGGTTGATTTTGTTGTGTACTCCAACTTTTTCCTCCATTTGTTGAGACATTTGCCCCTCCATCATTTGAATTAATCATGATTTGATTATTCTTTGGGTGTATCCACAGATGATGGTTATCCCCATGAGGAGTAGACATATTTTGAAATGTTTTTCCCTTATCAATTGATTTCAAGGCAGGTGCGTTCAATACATAAACAATATTTTCATTCTGAGGATCAGCAAAAATTTCCATATAATACCACGAACGAGCAACCGTTACTCTTTCTTTATTTACCTGCTTCCACTCTATTCCTCCATTATCAGATCTATAAACTCCAGAGGCTTCACCCTTAGCTTCAAGATTAATATATACCAAATTGGAATTCGCTCTAGAAACAGAAATGCCTGCTTTTCCAATTACATCGGGCAAGCCTTTATCAAGTTTATTCCATGTAGAACCCGCATCCGTTGATTTATAAAATCCAGAATTTGGCCCTCCTGATTTCATTTGCCATGGAGAACGAGAATGTTCCCAAAGGGCTGCATATAAAATCCTAGGGTTATTCATATCCATACTTAGAGAGGCTGCACCCACAGTTTCATTTATATAAAGTACTTTCTTCCAGGTTTTTCCGCCGTCAAGCGTGCGGTAGATTCCTCGATCACTACTTGCTCCATATTGGGCTCCTTGCACAGCTACATAAATAATGTCTGGCTGGGTAGGGTGAATTTGAATATTGGCTATGTGCCTAGAATTGTCTAATCCTATGTGTTTCCATGTAGCTCCTGCATCTTCAGATTTATATACACCATCACCCATAGAAGACATCACTCCTCTTGCAGCGTGTTCTCCCATTCCAACGATTACTATATTTGGATCACTTTCTGAAACAGCGATTGCCCCTACAGTTCCTGTTTTAAAAAAACCATCTGAAATATTTTTCCAATGAATTCCATTATCTTCTGTTTTCCATACACCACCACCAGTGCTTCCCATATAAAAAGTAGAAGGTGCATTGGCAACTCCTGTTGAGGTGACACTTCTTCCACCGCGAAAAGGCCCTATATTTCTCCAGTTCAAATTATTGTAAACTAAAGAAGGGGTTTCTGATTTTTTTGAGACTTTCTTTTTCTTCTGACCAAAAGAAAAAGAAGAGCTTAACGCTAATACGATCAGGAAATTTAATGCTGTTTTCATATATAAATTGTGCTATAGTTAGTTATTTCAACGCTTATTTAATACTCCAAATTAATAAAAATAAAGGAAGTAGAAAACAGTTCTCTTTTTAAGAATTTAGGTTTATTTCTCAATCTTCAACTGAATCAATCGAGCAAACTGAGATTTTAATTGTTCAGAGGTAAGTATAAAGTTATTTGTATTAACAATTTTTACAGCTTCAACTTGCGCCCCTTTTATGGGAATATCATATTTGACGAGATTGAAAGATTCCCAACCATTTTTCTTGAAATCAGAGACTGTATAAAAAAATTGTTTTCCTCTAAAATTATACCCTGTCAATGCTAATAAGTCTAACTCTCTATTATAATCCGCAGCTGTTATTAGGGACTCAACATCTAAAACTGCAAGGGGAGTTAATCTATAATTTCCTTCTGTTTTGGGAAACATGAAAATTTCGGATTTTTGTGATTTTCTATTCTTTGAAAATAATAATAGTGAGTCTCCATACACTGTGAGTGCTTCTGCATCATAAGGATGAAAGGCTCTTTCTTTAAAATTCTTCTGTTCTTTATATTCAATTCTAATGGATCCTTTCGAATCTAAAGTGGTACTAAGAATATAAATTTTAAGCTCTTTTCTATTTCCAAGATTATTTCCCGTATCAGCAATGTAATAATGCTGGTCATCTGCTGCAATATCTTCCCAATCTTTACTTTTTAAATCATAAAAGCGAACACTTTTAACGATCTCTCCCTTCGGATTAAAAACATATACTTTCGCCTTATCTCCTGAATCATTGTGAGTAATGTAATTATCACCGTAAAATTCTAATCCAGAGGTTTCCTCAATTTCTTTAGGTAAATCAAGGGTGGTAATTGTTACTTGAGAATAACAAAATAAAGGAAAAAGTAAAATAAATAAATGACGCATGTTTGTAATTATAGTGGGTATTCGTTTTATTCAAAGGGGATTATTGAGCAATATAATAGGGTATCCTTTTTTAAATTTTTAATACCTTCGTTTATCTCTCAACCCTACCCGAAATTAACACTTTATTTTCGTTTTATTAAAACACTAAAATTAGTCTATGAAAGTATTTCAAAAATTTGCAATTTTAATTATTGCCTTTAGCTTTTTTGGCTGTAAAAATAAAATTTCAAAACAGAGTTTCTTAGCCCTTGGGGATAGTTATACCATTGGAGAAAGTGTAGAAGAAGATCAACGCTGGCCTCTGCAGTTAGTTTATGAGCTTAAAAAAAATAATATTGTATTATCACCAACAATAATTGCTAAAACTGGGTGGACAACAGACGAACTAAAAGAAGGAATAAATCAGGCACCACTAAATTTTCCTTACGATTGGGTTTCACTTTTAATAGGTGTGAATAATCAATATCGAGGAAAAAGCATTGAAGAATTTAAAGGTGAATTTGAAAATTTACTCGAACAAGCAATTGTTTTTAGTGGAAATAATAAAGCCCGGGTTTTTGTTGTTTCTATTCCAGATTGGGGAGTTATGCCTTTTGCAATAAATCAAAATCAGGAAAAAATAGCAACTGAAATAGACAATTTCAATCAGGCGATTTATGAAATATGTGTCAGTAATGATATTAAATTTGTTGATGTTACACCCATTTCAAGGCAAGTTTTGGAACATCCTGAGTGGATTGCTGAAGATGGGTTACATCCCAGCGGAGAACAGTACAAAGAATGGGTTAAAGAAATCCTTCCACTCTTTTTAAATTTTAATTAAGATGGACTTATCTCAAGCCAAACAAAAGGATGAAAAGGATCCTTTATCTAAATTTCGAAATCATTTTTATCATCCTAAAAAAGAACTTTACTTTGATGGTAATTCCCTAGGGAAACTTCCTTTAAAAGCACAAGAAATACTTCACAATTCTATTCAAACACAATGGGGAGATGGTTTAATAAGAAGCTGGAACGAGCATTGGCTTGAATTACCAAAAAGAGTGGCTTCAAAATATGCGCAATTAATTAATGTAGAAAATGATGAGGTCTGCATAGGAGAATCTACTTCTGTTAGATTATATCAAATTCTTCATAGCTTATTAAATTCTGGGAGTTTCCCCAAACACCTCAAGACAGACATTCTAAATTTCCCTTCTGATCTTTACATTATGGAAGGACTTGAAAAAGAATTTAACATTTTACCACTGAAAGTTGTATCATATCCGAATGAAATTGAAGCGGATATTGACAAACTAAAAAAAGATATCAAGGAAAACCCTGGAATCATTTGCTTGAGTTTGGTTAGTTATAAAAGTTCTTTTTTATATCCCATGCAGCAATTAAATCAATGGGCTACAAAACATGATAGTATAATAGTTTGGGACCTAAGTCATGCTATAGGAGCCGTTGATATTGATTTAAAAGAGACTGAAACTAAAATTGCTTTGGGGTGTTCATACAAATATATGAATGGAGGACCTGGGTCTCCAGCTTTCCTGTATATTGAGAAAGCATTACAACCCAAACTTTTTAATCCAATTCAAGGATGGTTTGGCCATCAAAAACCCTTTGATTTTAGCAAGAACTATATCCCTGCTGAAGGTATCGATCGTTTCGCTTCAGGAACCCCCTCCATTCTTTCTATGGCTGCCATGGAAGCAGGAGTAGATTTAGTTTTAGAAGCAGAAATAAAGACAATAAGGGAGAAAAGCACATTACAGTCTGAACTATTTTTAAAAGCTGTTGAACATAAGCTAACACCCCTTGAGTATGCCATTGAAAGCCCATTAGAAAAAGATCGTCGAGGATCCCACGTTACCCTATCTCATCCTTTTTCTTGGCAAATTTGTCAAGCGCTCGTTGCAGGGAGTGAATTCCATCCCAAAATAATTCCAGATTTTAGACCGCCTCATTTTATACGCTTTGGCATTACACCTCTTTACACAAAATATGAAGCTATCTGGATTTTAGTTGATGCTCTTAAAACTATTGTTGAAACAAAAGCGTATTTGAATTTTTCTAAAGAAAAAACAATCGTCACCTGATGTTTATTAATCATAAAAAAAGCCTTCAGGAATTATTCCTAAAGGCCATAACCATAAACCAATTCATCATTGAAGAATTGATTCAACAAAAGTAATGAAAACTTAAACAAAGTGTACTACTAGAATCTTAATAATTTAATAACATTTTCCCTAAAAGATGTTAAAAATTAATTCATAAGCAATTGAAGTCAAAATAATAAAGCCTTAAAAAGGACTATTATAATAAATGATTGATTGAAAATAAATCTACTGAGTTACTTCATATTCTTTTTCCCAGTTAGGATTTTCCAATTTATTTATTACGTATTTTACTGTAATCTCCGTCCCTGCAGGAATTGCATTTTGAGTAACAATTCTAATGTGTTTTAAGGAACCAATAAATGGATCTTTTTCTGCAAATACTGCTTTACAATTTGGAATTTCATGATGATTAATAAAAGCACCTAAAGGAAGTCGGATATAGCCATCTTGAAAACGCTTGTCATAAATATGTGTCATCCCAAGATCAGTACCTATGGGAAGATCTTTAGTGGTAATCAAACCTAACCCTTCAATCGTACTTTTTGAAATTGTTAAAAAATCAGGAAGGGGACGCCAACTACTGTCTTGAATCATGAGTCTATTTTTTCAAATTACTAATCGGATAAAAATAATAGTTTTTAAACTATTTTAAAACAAAAGTTAGATCTAGGTATTTTTTAGGTCCTATGAGTCCATTCAAAATTGTAAATGGAAGTTCCAGCACCTCTTTTTTGGTAACTGTTTTAAGTTCTAATAAAATAGTGCTATTTGCGGGTATTGAAAAAACTGTAGCGCGCTTGTGAAAACTGTATTCACCCAGGTATTTCATGTGTATCCCAGCGGAGCTATGATTTGTAACCTCTAATTGAGCAATTGTTTTATCTTCAGGATACACTATTGGACCAAAACTAATATTGTCTCGAATTAAACGTTCAAGATTTCCTTTTTTTCCAATTAAAAGCGCATCATACCAAACCACCGTTTTTCCTTCAAATAAGGCCTTTTTTAATGCCATTGGAGTTTTGCTCTCTACGCTAACAAAGGTCATGGGCCTGTGACCTCCCTCAGAAATTGAATGTGCCCAATCTGTCAGTCCGTGAATATCAGAAGTTCCTAAAATAGTTAGATTGTTTTCCAAAGCGATTTGAAAAGCCTCATCAGAATAGGTTGTTTCATTAACAACTTCAAGACCATGTAAAAGCTTATTCTCAATTAAATACTCATGGAAAGGGTCTAAACGAGCAATACCATCTTTACGATGTGCATCCCAATTTGGGTGGTTCCAAAATACAAAAGCTCCTTGTTTATTTGCTGCTTGAATCCCAGATAATGAATCTGCATATAAAAGGGCATTTGCATCTTTTATAAATACTGCATTTATATGTCCTGGAGCCATTTCCCTAGTTATTTCAGAACCATTGATGACTTGCAGCCTTTCTTCAGGTTGAATCATCCCACTTGCAATAGTATAAGATCTATTTCGATCAGGGTGCGGAATATCTTCAGCATGAGGTTGATATTCAAGATGTTCAGTCATTGCAATCAAATCCAATCCCTCTTTTCTTGCTTCTTCTACCCTTATACTTGGCCAAACAGCACCATCTGAAAATACGGTGTGTATATGTAAGTCTGTACTTACCCAATGAGAACCTGATTTAGCTTTAAAAAAAGGGGGTTGTGCAGAAAGTGTTGTTGCTGCAATCAAAAAAAAAGTACAGCCAAAAATAGGAAGCTTTGCCATGTTAGATATTTTAGGTTAAGCTACAAATTTTTTAGGTCTTATAATTTATATATAAAGGTATTGATCCAAAGTCTTGTTTTTGAATAGTTGTTCTCAGATAACTTAAGTGTATTTTTCTGAAATCCTGATGTTAAAAGCAGCTTCTTGTTCAACTGAAATTTTAACCCAAAAAAGGTCCAATTGAAATTAAATCGAAAAGGAATGCCTGTCGGATTCATAAAGACAAAAACCTCATCAAATACAACAAAATTGATAGGTACTTTTGCTTCCTCGGGAGACAATAAATGTTGATAGGTAAGACGATACCGTATCCGACTAGCAAAATCATAGCTCCTTAGAGAGCGGTCTTCTTGTAAAGGTATATTTTCACGAAAACGGTGCTCCAAACGGAGGCGTGAGCTAATCAACCCTTTTTTTGTTGGTGTATTATAAACCAGCTGTTCCCAAAAATTATGCTCCATTCGAACTCTTGGGCTGACAGTCACATCAGGATCAAAGTTTTTAATAAAACTATATCCAACGGTCCATTTTATATTTTTTGATGCAGTATAGGTTATAGAAGGACGAAAAATTTGTTGATTCCAAACATCTAAAAAAGAAACAGTTCTAAAATGAAACTCACTTCTCAAAGAAAATTTATCGGACAAACCGTGATCGAAAAAAACAGCATTCCAAGCCCCATCATACTTTTCATATTCCTGAGCCGTCAAAGAAAAACTAATTAAAGCAATAAGTATGATTGATTTTAAATGGTTATATATCATAGTTTAGTTGTATTTACGCATGAGTCCCTCTTGAGAAACAGAAGCAATCATTTTTCCAGACCGATCAAAAATACTTCCTCTGGAAAACCCTCTAGCATTTGAGGCACTTGGACTTTCAATAGCATACAATAACCAATCATCAATTTTAAAATCTCTATGAAACCATAACGCATGGTCTAGACTGGCATAATACATTCTTGCATGTTCTAATTCTTTTCTGTGCGGTAAAGTTGCTGATAAAAGTAAACTGTAATCTGATGCAAAAGCAAGTAATTGATGCTGTAGCGAGATATCGGCTTCTATTTTTTCTTTGGTTTTAAACCAGATATGTGATAGGGGAGAGCTATTTCTGTTTTCTAAATAAATGGCCTTCCCAACAGGACGAAATTCAAAAATTTGTGGATGTGCTTTCATCAAACGCTCGTAACGTTCTGGATCCAGTTTTTGTAATGACTCTGCTTGTTGAATATCGGTTAGTAATAATTCCGGAGTTAGAACATTAGGCATAGTGATTTGATGATCTACACCATCTTCTTCCAAATGAAACGAAGCAGACATATTAAAAATTGCTTTACCATCTTGGAAAGCGACAACCCTTCGTGTTGTAAAACTTTTTCCATCTCTGATTGCGTCAACATGATACTCAATTGGAACATTAATGTCTCCCCCTAAAATAAAATAACCATGCATGGAGTGTGCTATCCTGTCTTTAGGAACTGTTTGGTATGCCGCGTGTAATGATTGGCCCAATACTTGCCCTCCAAAAACGCGCCCCCAAGCGGTTTTATAATTTTGACCCACAAAATGGTGGGTGTCTTTTTTTTCTAAAGTTAATAGTGAGATTAAGGAACTTAGGTCAATCATAGTTATTTTTAAGAATTAAAGCTGTAGCACCACCCCCGCCATTACAGATTCCTGCAATCCCGTGCTTTTTTTGTTTTTGTTTTAAGGCGTGAATTAAGGTTACTACTATTCTAGCCCCAGAGCACCCAATAGGATGCCCTAATGACACGGCACCTCCGTTTGGATTAACTTTTTCAGGTGACAGCCCTAAAAGTTGTGTATTTGCGATACCTACAACAGCGAAAGCTTCATTAAGTTCAAATACATCAATCTCATGAATCGACAAGCCCGCTTTGTCAAGCGCCTTCGGCAAGGCTTTTGCTGGCGCTGTAGTAAACCATTTTGGTTCATGCGCTGCGTCGGCATAACTTAAAACAGTTACAAGTGGATCAATTCCTAGGGCTTTAGCCTTGGCTTCACTCATTAAAACAACCGCAGCAGCACCATCATTGATAGTAGATGCATTTGCAGCAGTAACTGTTCCCTCTTTTGTAAAAGCAGGACGCAATTGTGGAATCTTATCTAAGGAAACATTTTTAAATTCTTCGTCTTGTGAAACAATTATGGGATCACCTTTACGTTGAGGAACGGCAACTTCAATAACCTCGGCATCAAAAGATCCATTTTCCCATGCTTGGGCACTTCGCCTATAAGATTCTATTGCAAAGGCATCTTGAGATTCTCTAGAGATAGCATACTCAGTCGCACAAGCATCTGCAAAAACTCCCATCGCTACTTGCTCATAAGCATCTGTTAATCCATCTACTTGTATCCCATCTTTAAATGTGATGTTTCCAAATTTTTGTCCTTGTCTGAGTGAACTGAGATGAGGACTTAAACTCATATTTTCCATTCCTCCTGCAATAACAACTTCAGCATCACCCAAAGCTATTGCCTGAATTCCTAGCGTTATGGCCTTCATTCCTGAAGCACACACTTTATTTATGGTGGAGCATGGAACCGTATTTGGTATCCCCGCACCCAATGCAGCCTGTCTAGCCGGAGCTTGACCTGTACCCGCTTGAAGTACATGGCCCATAAAAACTTCATCTACAATACTAGGGTTTAACTTTAGTTCATCTAGAGCTGCAGAAATAACCTTACTACCCAAAACAGTTGCAGGAACTGTTGAGAGCCCCCCCATAAAACTTCCTATGGGTGTTCGCTTTGCAGCAACTATAACCACTTTATTCATTCGAACTTCTTTTAGCCCAAATTTCGTGCATTGCATCTCCCTTACTACTAAATCCTTGATGATGCCAATCGGCTCCTGAAACGGAATACTCAAAGGGTAAAACTCTGCCTACACTTGTGTTATTTCTTGAAAAATATTCAATATGCTCTGTATAGATTCCGTCTTTAGCAGTATAATAACCTCCCCCTGAACCAAAAAATTCAAATGTTTCCGTGTTAAATGCAATCCATTGAAAAAAACCATCGCCCAAAAATTTCATTGTCTTTCTGGGCTTAGAAGTATCTCTGCGTTGTTCTTTATTATCACGAACTCTTCCCGCCATCAACCATTTCCCGTTGAGATCAAGAGGCTCTTTTGAAACCTTATTCCAATTCTTATCAGAAACAAGTTCTAGATTAGTTAGGCCATCTTTAGTGTGATTTGAATTGAATTCAAAATTGATTGAAAAAATGTTTCCTTCTTTTGAATAAAAACCACCTCTTGTTAAAATAAATTGTGGAGGATCTACAACATATTGGGTTTCTATTAAGTAATCTGTATCGATCAAAATACGATGCGTGATGACTGTTCCTTCCTGTTGAGTTGTAAAACTAAACACCTGTGAATATCCAAAATTAATAGTGAATACTACTGCTAAAATAAAACCTCTCATACTACTAGTTTCTGTAATTTAATGCTGGTTTACGATCGCCTAACATTGGTACGTATTTAAAATCCGAACCTCTTTTTTGAAGAAATTCTTTTTTAGCAGCCAAAATAATTTTTGGATTATCAATCAGTTGCATTGCTGTAAGCGCTATTGTTTTTGCAGCCACCATCATTCCTTTGTTGCCAATATCCGTTCCTCCAGCAGCAACAGCTTGCCAACTATGAGCGGGTGTTCCAGGTACCCAAGTTGCTGCTCTTAACCCCACTGTAGGTACAGCAAAACTAACGTCACCCACATCGGTTGATCCTCCTGCTTTTCCGCCGCTACTATATGACTCTACACCAACAGTATATTTTGTATCCAAAGGAATACCCAAACTTTCAGAAATTTTTTCAGCAAAAGCGGTTTCTTCTTGAGTGTAAGAATAACCTCCGATCGTTTCTAAATTTTCATGCATCAAACGTTGCAAGGTTTCATTGTGCAAAAGCTCATGTGTTCCGCCAATCATTTCATAATCCATAGTTGTTCCTGTTCCTAGGGCAGCTCCCTTGGCTGCATTTACTATTCTATCAAAAACACTTACTACTTCATTTCGTGTCGAATGACGCGCATAATAATAAACCTCAGCAAAATCAGGAACAACATTAGGTGCTTTTCCTCCTTGGGTAATTACATAATGAATTCGTGTACTTTCTGTAGTGTGCTCACGCATCATATTGACCATGTTATTCATCGCTTCAACTGCGTCAAGAGCAGAACGCCCCTTTTCGGGAGCACCAGCAGCATGAGCAGAAACTCCATAAAATCTAAACTTCGCAGATTTATTTGCTAGAGCTGGACGTATACTCGCAGAGTTTTTACTATCGGCATGCCAGTGCAAGGCTACATCTACATCGTCAAATAAACCCGCTCGTGTCATATATACTTTTCCTGAACCTCCTTCTTCAGCTGGGCATCCATAAAACCGAACTGTACCTGGTTTATTTTCTCCTACCAAATAATTTTTTATTGCAATTGCTGCTGCCGCAGAGGCTGTACCAAACAAATGATGTCCACAAGCATGACCTGCTTTTCCATCATTTGAAACTTTATATGGAACTGCTTTTTGTGATAACCCAGGCAAGGCATCAAATTCCCCTAAAACAGCTATCACTGGCCCTCCTGAACCATAAGTTGCTGTGAAAGCCGTAGGGATATCTGCAACTCCCGTAGTGATTTTAAAGCCGGCTTCTTCTAAAGTTTTTTGAAGTAAAGCACTACTTTGAGTTTCTTGATAACCCATCTCGGCATAAGACCATATTTGCTGAGCTATACCAGAATAATTAGTTTTATTGTCATCTATCGAATTTAAAATTCGATTGTATTTTGATTGGCCAAAAGTTATACTTAAACCAAACAAAAAAAGTGAAGTTAAAAGATATCGCATAATTTGTGATTATAGTTCTCTTCAAATGTATTAAATTAGTATGCCCAATCCTATAAATTTAAAGAGATCTCAAATTCTAAATTTATATTTTTTTTAAACTCAAATTATATACAATGAAAAACACTGCTACTTTGTTAATGCTCCTTTTTATGTACAACACAATTCTTGGACAGGAAGTTGATTTTGAAGAGTATGATCTAAAAAATGGACTCCATGTAATTTTACATCAAGACAGTACTGCTCCTTTAGTTGTAACCTCTGTCTTATACCATGTAGGTTCTAAAGATGAGCAAGAGGACCGTACCGGTTTTGCTCACTTTTTTGAACACCTTCTTTTTGAAGGGACAGAAAATATTGAAAGAGGAGAATGGGATTTACTTGTCACCTCAAATGGTGGGACTGGAAACGCATTTACTTCAGATGATATTACCTATTATTATGAAGTATTTCCTTCTAATAATCTGGAATTGAGCCTGTGGATGGAATCAGAGCGTATGCTTCACCCTGTTATTAATGAAGTAGGTATAAAAACTCAAAACGAAGTAGTAAAAGAAGAAAAACGTGCTCGATATGACAATAGTCCCTACGGAAGGTGGACGGAAGAGGTTCGGAAAAAACTGTTTGTAAACCATCCATATCATAGAATGCCTATTGGAAAAATGGAGCATCTAGACGCAGCAACATTAGATGAATTTAAGGCTTTTAACAAAAAATATTACACGCCCAATAACGCTGTTTTGGTCATTGCTGGAGACATTAATGTAGATGAAACAAAGAAAATGGTTTCAGATTATTTCAGCACCATTCCAAAGGGCGAAAAAGTTACTCGGAATTACCCAAAAGATATTCCCATAACAGAAGCACTTGAAGCCGAGGCGTATGATAGTAATATCCAGGTTCCTGCATTATTTACTGCTTACAGAATCCCAGATAAAACTACTCGAGAATCTAAAATATTAGATATGGTTTCAACCTATCTCAGTGATGGAAATAGCTCTAAACTTTACAGAAAATTAGTGGATGAACAAAAAATGTCGCTTCAGGTTGCTGCCTTTAATATTAGCCTAGAAGAATATGGGATGTATGTTATTCTAACCTTACCTCTTGGTGAAACTTCACTAGCAAGTCTTCGAGATGAAATTGATGAAGAAATTGAGAAGATTCAAACCAACCTAATTTCACAAAAAGACTATGAAAAATTATTGAACAAATTTGAATCTAATTTTGTAAGTTCTAATGCTTCTGTAGAAGGTATAGCCAATTCACTTGCTGAGTATTACATATTTTATGATGACACCAATTTAATCAATTCAGAAATTGACATATATCGTTCGATAACTCGCGAGGAAATTAGAGACGTTGCCAAAAAATACCTTAACTCTAACCAACGTCTAACCCTGAATTATTTACCTGGATCTAAAAAATAATATTATGAAAAAACATATCTCACTAATCCTTACGCTTCTATTTTGTTCTCTGTTAAGTGCACAAATTGATCGAACACAACAACCTAAACCGGGTCCAGCACCCATCATTCAAATTGATAGCCCTGAGGAGTTTAAACTCAAAAATGGACTTACTGTTTTATTGGTAGAAAATCACAAACTCCCGCAAGTTTCAATCAGTCTCTCAATTGACACCCCTTTAATATTTGAAGGAGATAAGGCAGGAACAAATGCTTTACTTTCCGCGATGATGGGCAAAGGATCAGAGTCTATTTCTAAAAATGAATTTGAAGAAGAAATTGATTTTATGGGAACCCGCTTACAATTCTTTTCTCGAGGTGCCAATGCAAGTTCATTAACTCGCTATTTCCCTAGAGTACTGGAATTACTTGCTGATGCTGCATTGAATCCTAATTTTCTTGAAGAAGAATTTGAAAAGGAGAAAAACAAAACACTTACCGGTTTAGAAACCTCAGAAAAAGATGTAAAAACAGCTGCGAGAAGAGTAGAAAATCTTGTAACCTATGGAGAAAAACATCCGTATGGTGAATATATATCTAAAGAAACTGTTGAACAGCTTTCATTATCAGATATCAAAAAAGCATACTCCTACATTTACAATCCTGCCAATACATACATTGTCGTGGTTGGAGATTTCAATACTAAGGAAATAAAAAAACAGCTTAAAAAAAGTTTTGGTAAATGGAAAGCTAGGGAAACGATACAAATGGCATTCCCTGAACCCACAAATAGTTCAGAAACTGAAATTGTATTTGTTGATATGCCCAACGCAGTTCAGTCGGAAGTTACCGTATTAAACACCGCTTCTTTAGATAAAAAAAGCCCAGATTATTTTGCTGCAATTTTAGCCAACCAAATACTAGGAGGGGGTGGTGAAGCTCGCTTATTCTTAAACCTTAGAGAAGACAAAGGATATACCTATGGAGCCTATTCTCAGCTAAGAGACTCTCACAAAACAAAAGCCCTATTTAAAGCATCAGCAAGTGTTAGAAACATTGTTACGGACAGTGCTACAGTTCAACTACTCTATGAAATTGACCGAATCACTAATGAATTAGTTACTGATCAAGAACTAGATATAGTTAAAGCAAAATATGTTGGGAGTTTTGTGCTTTCATTAGAAGATCCAGCAAATATTGCGCGTTATGCACTTAACATTAAAACTCAAAACCTTGATCCTGAATTTTATAGACTATTCCTTCAGAATATTAATGCAGTTACCAAAGAAGATATTTATCGTGTTGCCAAAAACTATTTCCTGAGTAATCAAGCGAGAGTTGTAGTAACAGGGAAAGGGAGTGAGATTTTAGACGCTTTGGAAAAAATCTCCTTTAAGGGAAAAGTACTAAAGGTTTCCTATTTTGACAAATATGGAAACACCATTGATAGACCAGATTATTCAGTCGATACCCCTAATGGAATTACAGCCAGTGGGATAGTAGAGTCCTATATTGAGGCGCTTGGAGGGAAGGAAAAATTAAAAACCATTCAATCAATCAGAGAAAAAGCTGAAGCGTCAATGCAAGGAATGACTCTAGAAATAGTGTCTCAAAAAACAGATCAGAATCAGGCCATCACAGAAGTAAAAATGATGGGTAATGTAATGCAAAAACAAGTGGTCAATATCGATAAAGCTTTTATGGAAATGCAAGGACAAAAAATCGATTTTGAAGGTGATACGTTAAATGAAATGATACTTGAATCTGCCATTTTTCCAGAATTAAATATGGATTTAAGCAGCGTTAAATTGATGGGAATTGTAGACATTGATGGAGCCAAAGCGTATGAAATTAAAATTTCTGAAGCAAAAAGTAATTTTTATGACACCTCCACCTTCTTTAAAATTCAAACAATACAAACGCAAGAAATAATGGGAAATTCTCAAACTTCAACCACTAAGTTTGGGGATTACAGAAAGGTCAATGACATTAGTTTTCCGCACTCAACCAAAGTTTCAATGGGCCCACAGGAGATTGAATTTAAATCTATAGGTATTGAATTAAATGTTGAAATTGACACCACTATTTTTCAATAAAAAACATTATTTAACGTTAAAACACCTCATTTTTTGAGGCGTTTTTTTTCAGTTACAAGGTAAACTCCCAATAAAATAAAAGCACATCCAATCCATTGAATAAGACTAAAGGATTCGCCATCTAAAATTCCCCAACCTATCGCAACTATCGGCAATAGGTACGTTATCGAAATGGAAAACACAGGAGATGAAATTGAAACCAGTTCATTAAACATTACTTTGGCTATAGCTGTTCCAAAAAAGGCTAGAATAAAAATATACCCCAATGAGTTTGTTACCGAAGAATCCGATCCAATTGATAACCAAGGGAAATCAGATAAAAAAAGTATAAAAATCGCAGGAATTACAATTGCTAAAAAATTTCCAAGGGCAATTCCAAGAGCGGAGACCCCCTGAAGTTTATGTTTGATTACATTAACATTGATAGAATAGCAAAATGCTGCGATAACGACCAGTAAAGCATACCAACTTTCTGAGCCAGTATTGATTGAAAATTCATTGGAAACTAAAATCAAAGTTCCCCCAAAGCCAATCAAAACACCAATTACTTTTCCCCATTTTAATTCAGATCCAAAAACTGTTATCCCCAATATTAAAGTAAATAGAGGTGTCATTCCATTTAGTACAGCAGCAACAGAACTGTCAATTACTGTCTCTGCAAAAGCAAAAAGATAACTTGGGAAAAAAGTACCAAAAAATCCTGTAAAAACCACCCATTTCCAGGCCGGAAGAGGGATTTTTTTTAGCTGCTCCCATCCAAAAATGGATAGAATTATTGTCGTCATTAAAATCCGTATAGATCCTAATTGCAATGGCGTTAATCCTATAAGCCCCTTTTTTATCAATATGTAGGAACTTCCCCAGATGATGGAAAGGACAATTAAATAAAGCCATTTCTTAAATGTATGCGTCATAAACACTACAAAAATGAACAATTTTATAAAACCCTCACGCAGTTAATTTGTATTTTTGATAAACTTAATGTGTTTCAAATGAAAAAAAATAGTGTGCTGATTCTATTCGCTTCAGTTTTTACTTTTCAGGCATGTATTAATTCAACAACTCCTAACGTAATAACTGTTGATTCAACTCCGGAATCAAAAATTGAAACCGTTCTCCTTGCAGAAGAAGCTTTTGCAAAAGTAACAATTGAAGGAATGACTTGTGCTATTGGATGTGCTGCAACCATAGAAAAAAATCTTAAAAAAACCCAGGGTATCGCTTCTGCTGAAGTAGATTTTGAATCCAAAACAGCTTGGGTTATTTATGATGCTAAACAATTAAATCTTGAGAACATTACAACCGTGGTTAAAACGACAGGAGAGGCGTATAGTGTAACTGAGATTGAAAGGCTAGAGTCCTTCAAATAAAATTTACTTCCAATTTAACGTTTCCATCAAATGAATAATATCTTTTTGCAAATAAACTGTAGCAGGATAAATTGAATCAAAGTTAGGTCTAGCATAGAAATATAATGAGCCAACTAAAAAATGATGGGTACTATCCGTTAAAAAAAATTGATGCTGTGAAGCCGCATTCCCTACTACAGAAAATAAGGTTCCGTAAACCTTACTTTTGTCATTTATAAATACTTTCTCTGGGATTGACTCTGCTTTTGAGATATGCTTGTAAGGGAGCTTATATGCGTCATTAAGAAGGGAGTCTAAATTATTGTTTATGTCCACATAGTTCAAATACAGCGTTGCTTTCATTTCAGGATAAACCAATCTTGGAGTGATTTGACTGATTCCTTTTACTTGTGCATTAGCGTTGTATTCAAAAGAAAAGCCTGAAAGTTTATCGTAGTTTAAATACTCTGCAGAAGGGTATTCTAAACGAAGATATCCCATAGGTTTGGGCTGTACATCAGAAGTACATCCTAATCCAGAAAATAAAACTATTAGAGCTAAAATACATCTCATTTCTTACTTATAATTATTCTTTAGGTAAGGTTACTTTTACTTGGGTAATTCGCATTTGATCTATTTCCTCAACTCGGAAAGAGTATCCTGCATATCTAATAATCTGTTTCTTTTTTGGGAACTTTTTTACGATTTCTAGTAGAAGTCCCGCTAGTGTTTCTGCATCTCCCTTAATTAATTCGAACTCTTCCGTTTCTTCACGATGAATTACTTTAAAAAAATCCTTCAAACTTATTTTAGCTTCAAATAAATAATTGAGATCATCTAGTTTAGAATAACTCGAATCAACTTCATCAAACTCATCACTAATATCCCCTACAATCTCTTCCATGATATCCTCTAGGGTAATCAAGCCTGAAGTCCCACCATATTCATCCACGACAATAGCAAGGTGATTTTTCTTCAGCTGAAACTCTTTTAATAAATCATCAAGTTTTTTATTTTCTGGGACATAAAGAGGTTGTTTTAACAGTTGCTGCCATTTGAAATTTTCTTTGTGAATATTAGGCAATAAATCTTTTACATAAAGTATTCCTTTAATAGTGTCTTTCTTCTCCGTGTAAATAGGAATTCTTGAATACCCTTGCTCTAAAATTAGAGGTATTATTTCTTTCATGGTTAGGGCATCAGAGATCGCAAACATATCCATGCGGGGACACATCACCTCACGAGTATCTGTATTTCCAAAATTTACAATTCCTTCTAGTATTCTTTGTTCATCTGAGGTAGTTTCATCATCACCCGTAAGTTCCAATGCTTGGGAAAGCTTATCTATTGAAAATTGATTTCCTTTGTCTCCTAGTCTTTTTTCTATAAACGTGGTCGTTCTACTCATCGGAAAGGTAAGCCAAAACAAAAGGTATTCATCTAAAACAATTAGAACGGGAGCCATTACTTTTGAGAAAGTAAGTGCATTTCTGTTTGCATAAACCTTAGGTAAAATTTCACCAAATATTAGAATTATAAAAGTGATAATCCCAACTTCAATAATCAGGAGTAAAACAGGGTTTTCAATATCTGACAAAAAGGCCTTACTCAGTAAAGAAAAAAGAAGAACAATTGCAATATTGATGAAATTATTGGCTACCAAAACAGTCGCCAATAACCTTTTGGGTTTTCGCAATAGATGAATCACTCGTTTTACTTCCGTTTCATTATTGGTGTCATATAACTCCTCAAGAGATTTCAGCTGAAGTGAAAAAAAGGCGACCTCAGCCCCAGAAACTAATGCAGAGCATATTAATAATAATAAAGCAAGCCCCAGTTGAATCCAAACGACATTAGCAATTAAAAAAAAGAGGCTCAAAAAAGGCAGTGGGTCAGGATCCAATCGATTTAATATTTAAAAGGGTAAATCATCAGTGTCTGGGGGCGTTTGCTCAACGTTTGGTGAACTTGCTGCGGGTGAAGGATCCCCTTGACCTGCTTCTTTTTTGGTGGAAAGAAATGTAAATTCATTAACATTGATCTCCGTAGAATAGCGATCGTTTCCATCCTCTCCAGTCCACTTTCGATTTTTAATACGCCCTTCAATGTAAATTTTGTCTCCCTTACTCAAGTACTTTTCACAAACTTCAGCAGCTTTGTTTCGAACTACAATATTGTGCCATTCTGTGTTAGTTACTTTTTCTCCAGACGTTTTGTTGACGTAAGACTCGTTTGTTGCTAATGGGAATCTACCGATTGACCCGCCGCCTTCGAAATAATGCATTTTTACATCATCTCCTAAGTGACCTATTAGCATCACTTTGTTTAATGTACCGCTCATAGTTATAAATGATTTAGGTTAGTTGTAATAGTAAATTTATGAAATCAGATTGCATTTTAAAAAAAATTTGCCATAAACTTTTGAATTACAACAGGTACAGCAAACTTTTGAAGGCTATCTATTGCATATCCTTCAGGGAGGGTTTCCTTATAATCTAAAACCCAAAAGTGTACCCAAAGAGCCTGATGGCTAAGTTTATGAACTATGGGTTCAGTATTCCAAAGGGTAACTTGATTAACCTCACTTTTTAGTTTAGATGGAAAGGCTTCGTGGTGAATCAGTTTTGAAGAAGTCATAATTCTAGTTTTACTCTCCACTAAAGGAAATTGATACAACTGCTGCCAGATTCCTTTTTCTGTTCGTTGCTCCATAAGACATTTCCCCTGAGAATCTAAAACAACTAAATAATTAAAATACCTCTTCCGTATTTTAATTTTGTTTGTTTTAACCGGGAGTAAGTGAATTTTATTTTGATTATAAGCTACACATTCTGCTGCAAAAGGACAGACAACACAATTTGGTGATCTAGGGATACACTGCGTTGAACCAAATTCCATGAGAGACTGATTGAAATCTCCTGGCTGGCTTACATCAATCAATTCCATGGCTTTCGCTTTGAATTCCTTTTGCGCTGCAGAAGAATTTATAGGTGTTTCAATCCCAAAATAACGGGAAAGAAAACGATAGACATTTCCATCAACTACAGCCTCTGGAATATTAAAACTAATCGAAGCTATGGCACTTGCAGTATAATCTCCAACCCCTTTTAATTTCAATAGCTCGTTAAAAGTAGAAGGAAAAATACCGTTGTATTCAAAATGAATAAACTGAGCCGTGGCATAAAGATTTCGTGCGCGGGAATAATATCCCAAACCCTGCCAAAGTTTCAAAACATCATCTTCTTTTGCCAAAGCTAGATCCTTAATAGTAGGAAAAGCTGAAATAAACTTTTCATAATAAGGTAGCCCTTGAGCAGTACGAGTTTGTTGGAGAATGATTTCAGAAAGCCATATATGATAGGGGTCCTTGGTTTTACGCCATGCAAATGAACGCTGGTTTTCTAAATACCATGAAATAAGTTTTTTTGTCAAATTCAAACCAGAGAGACTTTTTAATAGATATTAAATAAAGTCAAGCAAGTATAATATAAAAACTTTACACAGAGCATTTTATAATTTAAATTTATATATTTGCGAGCCTTAAAATTTTAGCTATAAATAGTAAAATTATGACAAAAGCAGACATTGTATCAAATATTTCTGATCAGTTAGGGATTGACCGCGCTGATGTACAAGCCACTGTTGAAAAATTTATGAAAGAAGTAAAAGGTTCTTTAGAAAAAGGAGAAAACGTTTACTTGAGAGGATTTGGGAGCTTTATTATTAAAACTCGTGCCGAAAAAACAGGCCGTAATATTTCAAAAAATATTGCCCTTAAAATCCCTGCTCATAATATTCCTTCTTTTAAACCCGCTAAAATTTTCGTTAAAGGTGTTAAATCTAAAGTACCTGTTTCAAAATAATTAATAACATTTAAATACAATTTGCATATGCCAAGTGGTAAAAAACGTAAAAGACACAAGGTAGCGACGCACAAGCGTAAAAAGCGCAGAAGAGCGAATCGCCACAAGAAAAAATAGTGTTAGGCTAAACACTTAAAAAATTACCTAAAAGTTCATTGAAATGCAGTACTCTATTAATTACGAGCGCTGCTACAGGAAAATCCTGAAAATATTGTTTAATCCGTTATTTCAAGCCTAGCTTGTTATGACACAAAATAATTCAGAGTGAATAAAGAATTAATTATACGTTCGCATTCCTCTGCTGTTGATTTTGCACTGCTCAAGGATGGAAAGTTAATTGAGCTAAATAAAGAAGTGGAAGACAATAAATTTTCTGTAGGCGACATATTTGTCGGTAAAATCAGAAAAGCTATTCCCGGGTTAAATGCCGCATTTATAGATGTTGGCCACGAGAAAGATGGTTTTTTACACTATCATGACCTCGGTCCCAAACTCCCTTCGCTAATAAAATACATTAAACAGATAAGCACAGGTAAAAACAAAGATTATCTTTTAAAACAATTTCGTTACGAAAATGATATAGAAAAAGACGGTAATGTAGGTGATGTTTTATCCCCTAAACAAACTGTTTTGGTTCAAGTTGTAAAAGAACCTATTTCTACAAAAGGACCTCGATTAAGTTCTGAAATATCATTAGCTGGCCGCTATATGGTCCTAATGCCTTTCTCAGATCGAGTATCCATATCGCAAAAAATTGAAGATCGTGCAGAAAAAAATCGCCTAAAGAAACTTGTACAGAGTATACGCCCAAAAGGTTTTGGCCTAATAATTCGTACAGTCGCTGAAGGTCAAAAAGTAGCTGCACTTGATGCTGATATTCAACAACTTTTAACTCGTTGGAAAAATTTGTCTGCTAAACTAAAGCAGATTGATAAATATCCCACAAAGGTGTTGAGTGAAATCAATCGGTCTTCGAGTATACTTCGCGATATTTTTGACGATAACTTTACAGGTATACATGTTGATGATGCCGAAATGCAATCCGAAATTCAAGACTATATTGAAAGTATAGCTCCTGATAAAAAAGGGATTGTAAAATTGTATGAAAATCACCTCCCTATTTTTGAAAAATTTGGAATTGAAAGGCAAATAAAAAGTGCATTTGGAACAACCGTTTCAATGCAAAAAGGAGCCTATTTGGTGATTGAACATACTGAAGCATTGCATGTAATTGATGTTAATAGTGGAAACCGATCAAATCGTTCTAAGAGTCAAGAACAAACGGCCTTAGAGGTCAATATGATTTCCGCTACAGAAATCGCCCGACAATTGCGCTTGCGTGACATGGGGGGGATCATTGTAGTTGATTTTATTGATCTTAATAGCAACGAGAATCGAAAAAAACTCTTTGAGCATCTCTGTAATGAAATGAGTACGGATAGAACCAAACACAAAATTCTTCCACCAAGTCGTTTTGGACTCATACAGATTACACGTCAGCGTGTAAGACCTGAAATGAATATCAAAACAAAGGAGCCAAATCCAAACCAAAATGGAGAGGTTGAGGCGCCTATTATTTTAATTGAAAAAATCAACGCAGAGCTTAGTAAAATTACTAAGAACAAGCGGAATGATAAGGAAAAAATACATTTACATTTACATCCTTTTGTTGCCGCTTACCTTTTAAACGGGTTTCCATCCCAACGTTTAAAATGGTATTTTGAATATAAAAAGTGGATTAATATTGTTCCACGCCACGCTTATCAATATTTGGAGTTTCGTTTTTTAAACAAAGAACGAAGAAGACTTCATCCTTAATACATTAAATCCACCTAGTCAATTTTGATTTGGTGGATTTTTTTTTACCCGCTATTAAAAAAGCATAATTGCAGCCATTACAAGCATAATGGTGTTTTCAATAAAAGTAGCTTCCGTCATTGGAAGTTTTAAAGCGGTTCCTAAACAAGCGCATTGAATGCTCTTTTTATCCAACAAAGTTTTTGTGACACCTATAGTAGTTATCCCCAAAATAACGAGTGTACTGTACAAAGCAATTGTAATCTCAAAACGTAATAAAAAAAGAAGTCCTAAAGCTGTTTCTATAAATGGATACATCCATGCGTAAAAAGGAATTTTTTTTGCCAAGGGATCATACATTCTAAAAGAAGAAGGAAAATTTTTTAAATCTAGCATTTTGAAAAAACTAAATACAATGAAAAATAAACCCATAAAATCCAGCATCATGGCACTTATATCCCAATTTTTATAATGAAGTAATAGCGTTGCACCTAAAATATAGAATAGGATGATTAGCAAAGGTTGTAATTGTTTTAGTTTAGATTGCTCTTCAACTACAGTAAATAAATCCACTTTTTGATTAGATGTGCGCTGCAATGGAATTTCCGTTATACTGAATTTCTGTGGTAATATATTTTGAAGCACTTCAATAGCAATATTTTTATTCAATGAAAGCGATACTTCTTCATTTTCTAAACTTACCTCAATAGCTGATACCCCATCTATTTGGCTTAAATGTTTCTCAACAGAAGCTTTGCAGCCTCCGCATGTCATCCCCTTTAGAGAATAGGTGTGTTTCATTTTAATCTTATTTAAAAGCCATTTCAAAGGTAGGGTAAAAAAATCAGCTAATCTTTTTATCTTGAGCTATGCAAAAAAAGACCTCTTTCACACTCAAAGAAGCTCAAAAAAAACTTGAGCACTACTGTGCTTATCAAGAACGATGTCATTTTGAAGTAGAACAAAAATTGAAAGAACTACAGATGATTCCTTCTGCACAAGAAGTGATTATTTCTAAACTTATCGAAGAAAATTATTTGAATGAAAGCCGTTTTGCTCAAAGTTTTGCAAGAGGAAAATTTAGAATTAAAAAGTGGGGTAAACAACGGATTATTAGAGAACTTAAAGGACGAAAAATATCCGATTACAACATCAAATTGGGGTTGAAAGAAATTTCAGCCTTGGACTACCAATCTACTTTCTATCATTTATTTGAAAAGCGCAAAGAAGCCGTAAGCAACTATTCTATCTCTATTCAAAAGAAAAAAATAATTGATTTTATGGTTTACAGAGGCTGGGAAACTCACCTTATTTATGATGCCCTAAGAGAAAATTTTCAAAACTGATATTGTAAGGAAAATAATACATTCCTGCCAGGCATCGGTACTAAATTCGTTTCGTTATATTCTTCATTCAAAAGATTATGTACGGATGCTGTTACTTGAAAAGCATTCAAACTCCACTGTAAAGTGGCATCAAGAATGCGGTAACCATCCATAGAGGGTCTTTTTGCATATTTAAAGGCAGTAAACCAGTGTAATTTATCTGTAAACTGGGTTCTGTAACTTGAAGTAAAATGATGCTTTAAAGAATTAATACTATATCTAGAAAAATTAGCTTCCGTTTCTTTTAAATTATCTGTCAAATAAGTATATCCTAATTTTAGAGATTGTGGGGTTTTACCAATCAAAAAAGGATAATTGATCTCTGTTTCAAATCCTTTGGTATTGATACTTCTAATATTAGTCGCCTCCCACAAACTGTCTTCTGTAGCTTTCACATAATCAATTAAATTTTCTGAATTACGATCAAAATAAGCAGCATAAAAAGTAAGGCTGTTAGATGTAAATCGAAGACCTAACTCTTTAGACAAAGCTTCCTCAGGTTTCAAATTAGAATTTCCTACCGTTGTTCTATCAGAATAATATAAGTCGGTATAGGTTGGGATACGATAAGTATATCCTACATTTCCATATAGTCTCCACTCTGAATTCACTTGGAATCCTATATCAACGCCAGGATAAGCAAAATTTCCAAAATCAGAATATATGTTGACTGCAACACCAGGGGTGATATCTAACTTTTGATCCCAAAAAGCGAAACGCTGTTCTAAAAAGAAAGTAGCCAGCTGTCGAGAATGTATTCCCAAATTATTACTCGAAATAGAAACTCTAGAAAAATCAAAACCCACTCCTGTAGTCCCTAATTTTGATGCAACACTTACGTCTAGTGCTGAACCAACTTTGTGTGTAATGTGCCAATTTTCATAAACTTCTGGGTTGGCACGAATAAATAAATAGTGATCCTGTCCTCTCCTCCAATAGACCTTAGGCTTGAAAACCCAATTTCCCTTTTGTACTTTGGTTTGAATTGCTAGTAAACTTGCCTCAGTTTCTTCATATTGGTCTTTGGCCTCAGGGGAGGCATAAAATCCATTAGCACCAAATTTTCTACCATTAAAACTACCCAAAAGATCTAAGGGAAGTTTTTTATCAGTAAAAAGGCCTGCTTTTAAAAACACAGTATTGTTGTTTAAATCAGAATTAAACCGATATCCATCGGCTGAATTACGAGAAAAATGTGCAAGGAAATTTCCTTTTTCAGAAGTAGTTCTATAATTTAATTCTCCATGAATTTGTCCATAAGAACCACCCCTAATTTGAGCAGAACCACCAGTAGAAAACTGTTTTTTAGTCACAATATTAATTGCCCCTGTAAAAGCATTTTGACCAAAAACTCGTGCTGCAGGACCTTTTACAATTTCTATACGCTCTATTACCTCTATTGGGGGAAGAAAGTTTAATGTGTGATGACCCGTTTGAGCATCATCCAATTTAATTCCATCTAACAATAAAAGGGTTTGATCAAAACCTCCTCCTCTGATATATAGATCGGCTTGTGTTCCAGCGATCCCTCTTTGACGAATATCAATTCCTGCTATTTGTTGTAATGCGGTGACTACCGTCAATGCACCACTAGATTTTAATTCTTGACTAGAAATCAAATGAAGGGTTCTTGAATTTTCTGAAAAGTCTAAATCAATCCTTGAAGAAGAAACAACAACTTCTTTCAAAAATTGTTTATTAACTAAGCTATCTAGTTGTGCTTCTAATCTTACAAGAAAGAATAAAAAAAATGCCAGCCATTGAATGGGAATGGTTTTCATTTGATAAAAATATGGGGTTGAAACTCTATTAGTCTGTCAACAAAATAACTTTGTTGTCTCTCATTTCTAGCGCTCCTGATTGGATTTCAAAAAAGGTAAAGTTCCCTTCTTGAGAAAATAAACCCTTATTGGCATCATCTAGCTTAAGTTTACCTTGAATCTTAACTTGCCCTTTTGTTAATGTAGAAACGATAGGTGCATGATTATTCAATACTTGGAAAGATCCTGATGCACCAGGAACCGTTAAACTTTCTACTTCACCACTAAATAATTTAACTTCGGGAGATACAATTTCTAGGTACATAACTTATACTTCTGCTAACATTTTTTCTCCAGCTTCAATAGCCTCCTCAATTGTTCCTTTCAAGTTGAAAGCAGATTCAGGTAAGTGATCTAGCTCTCCATCCATGATCATATTAAATCCTTTGATAGTTTCTTTGATATCAACTAAGACTCCTGGAATACCAGTAAACTGTTCTGCAACATGGAAAGGTTGAGAAAGGAAACGTTGAACACGTCTTGCTCTAGAAACAGCTAGTTTATCTTCTTCTGATAACTCATCCATACCCAAAATGGCGATAATGTCTTGTAATTCTTTATAGCGTTGTAATAACTCTTTTACGTTTTGAGCACATTTGTAATGCTCTTCCCCTAAAATCTCAGCGGTCAAAATTCGAGAAGTAGAATCTAATGGATCTACTGCAGGATAAATACCAAGTTCTGCGATTTTACGAGATAATACTGTTGTTGCATCTAAGTGAGCAAATGTTGTTGCTGGTGCCGGATCAGTAAGGTCATCTGCAGGTACATATACCGCTTGAACCGATGTAATCGATCCTTTTTTAGTTGAAGTAATTCGCTCTTGCATGGCTCCCATCTCTGTAGCTAGTGTAGGCTGATATCCTACCGCTGATGGCATACGCCCTAATAAGGCGGATACCTCAGATCCTGCTTGAGTAAATCGGAAAATGTTGTCTACAAAGAACAATACATCTTTTCCTTGTCCGTCTCCTGCGCCATCTCTAAAATATTCTGCAATTGTCAATCCAGACAATGCAACACGTGCACGTGCTCCTGGAGGTTCGTTCATTTGTCCAAATACGAAAGTAGCCTTAGATTCTTTCATGGCAGCTTTGTCTACCTTAGTTAAATCCCATCCCCCTTCTTCCATAGAGTGCATAAAGTCATCTCCATATTTTATAATTCCAGACTCAAGCATCTCACGAAGTAAGTCATTCCCTTCACGAGTACGCTCTCCTACTCCTGCAAATACAGAAAGTCCTCCGTGTCCTTTAGCAATGTTGTTTATCAATTCTTGGATCAAAACTGTTTTCCCCACTCCAGCTCCACCAAAAAGTCCAATTTTCCCCCCTTTAGCGTAAGGCTCAATCAAATCAATAACTTTAATTCCCGTAAAAAGTACTTCAGTTGAAGTAGAAAGGTCTTCAAACGCTGGTGCATCTCTGTGAATAGGTAAGCCGTTTTCATTTTCTTTGGGAAGGTCTTCCATTCCATCAATAGCATCACCAATCACATTAAACAAACGTCCGTAAATATTTTCACCAATTGGCATTTGGATAGGGCTTCCAGTAGCGGTTACAAGTGTACCTCTACTCAATCCATCGGTAGAATCCATTGAGATGGTACGTACAGTTTCTTCCCCAATATGGGATTGTACTTCTAAAATCAATTTAGAACCATCAGAATTTATAATTTCTAAAGCGTCGTATATTCTAGGAAGTGGGTTGTTTTCACCTCCAAAATCAACATCTACAACGGGACCAATAATCTGAGAAACTTTACCTGTACTTTGTGCCATTTTGTTCTGCGTTAGCGTTTGTTTTTTATTCTTTATTTCAAGGTGCAAATATATGGGGTTCATCCTAAATAAAAACCCATTTGAACTGCTTTTTTTTAAAGAAATTTGTCTTTTTCAAAACCCTTTTAGAGCCGCTAATTGATCTACATGATAATTGTAGTCACCAAAAAGTTGCTGAGCCACTCGTGCCCGTTTCAGATAAAACCCAATATTTGCATCATCAGTCACTCCAATTCCACCGTGCATTTGAATAGCTTCATTAGTAACCATCTTAACTGTTTTTCCCAATTTAGCTTTTGCTAAGTGGGCATACCGTTTGGCATTAGCATCTTTTTCATCTATTGCCTGCAATGCTTTTAAAACTATTGATTTACATAATTCTATTTCCGAAAACATTATCGCAGCCCGATGCTGCAATGCCTGATAAGTACCAATAATGACTCCAAACTGACTTCGTTCTTTCAAATACTGAATGGTAATTTCAAATGCTTCTTGACATATCCCTAATAATTCAGCAGCTACACCAGAATAGGCAATGGTCATTAACTCGTCTAACATACGACTTCCATCCAATTGAATGTTAAGTTTATTTTCAGCACTTACTACTACTTTATCAAAAGTAATATCGGCGTAAGTACCTGAATCCATGAGTATATTTTTGGAAATATTTACCCCTTCTAAATCTGCTTTCACTAAAAATATACTAATCGCTTTATCTATTTCAGAAACAACAACAAAATGACTCGCTGTAGTGCCGTCTATTACCATTGTTTTTGTTCCGTCAATCACATAATTTTCCCCTTCTGGAACTGCCTTTGTTTGAAAAGAAGTTGTTTTATGGTATTTTCCTTCCTGCAGTGCCAAAGTTAGTTGAGTTGATCCCTCAATTAAACCGGGAAAAATTTTAGCTTTTAAAACCTTATTGTCTGATATTCTGAGTGCTGATGCTCCTAAAAGGATTGAGGATATAAGAGGAGATTTAGATAAATTTCTTCCCGTTTCTTCTAAAATTTGACCTAAACCTACATGTCCAAAATCTAAACCATTATACCTTTCGGGTATGGTCAAGGCAGTCCAACCCAAAGAAGCTATCTCCCTCCATAAATTTGAGTCAAAAGTCATGTACCCTTGATCACGAAGAGCTCTCATTTCATTTACAGGGGCCTTAGCTTTTAGGAGTTCTGCGGCAGAATCCTTGAGCATTTTTTGTTCTTCTGTTATAATTAATGCCATGTTTTTTTTATTTAGTGGGTAAGCCCAAAATGAGTTTAGAAATAATATTTAATTGGATTTCTGACGTTCCTCCTTCAATCGAATTCCCTTTTGAACGACAAAACTTTCGCGCTAAGTCGCCATCTGATTTTTCATTTTCCTCCCAAATTAAGGAGTCTGTTCCAGTTACAGCCATCAATAATTCCTGCCTTTTAATATTTAGCTCGGTTCCATAATACTTGAAAAACGAAGACAATGCCCCTGAATTATTCCCGGTTTTAGCTTCATCAGTAATGCGTTGAATAGTTAATTCAAAAATTTCTTCATCTATTTCAAAATCAGAAATTTGACTTCTTAACACACCATCAGAAATCAATCCTTTTGAATTTATTGGAAGATTTTCAATCGCAACTTCATGAACTTCTTTCCGGATGTCTGTTTCTCCAATTCCTCCTATCATTTGTCGCTCATGGGTCAATAAGAATTTGGCAATATTCCAGCCTTCATTCAATGTGCCTATTAAATTTTCTTTTGGCACTTTTACCCCATCAAAAAAAGTTTCGCAAAAAGGAGATTTTCCGCTAATTAGTTTTATTGGTCTGGTACTCACTCCCTCAGAAGCCATATCAATAAGAATAAAGCTAATCCCAGCATGTTTTGTTGCTTCGAAATCGGTACGTACTAAACAGAATATCCAATCCGATTTATCAGCATAAGAAGTCCAAACTTTGGACCCAGTAATTTCATAATGATCCCCCTTTTCTAACGCTTTAGTTTGTAGACTAGCCAAATCACTCCCAGCATTAGGCTCACTATACCCTTGACACCACCATATTTTACCTTCAACAATTTGAGGTAAGTAATGTAACTTTTGCTCTTCTGTAGCAAACTTCAAAAGTGCGGGACCCAACATTGAAATCCCAAAACTATACAAAGGTTTTCTGCAGCCTAAACGAGTCATCTCTTGAGTTAAAATATTATTTTCTTCAGGGGTCAACCCCCCTCCACCATATTTCTCCTCCCAATAAGGAACTATCCATCTCTTTTCAAGCATTTTTTCAAACCAAATCTTTTGGTCTTGAGTAGTAAAGATTGCATTCCGCCCTCCCCAATAAACATCAAAAGGATCTTTAACAGGCTGTCGCATACTATGTGGACAGTTAGCTTCTAACCAAACTCTTGTTGCTGTTCTAAAGTCACTTAAATCATTCATCTATAAGTATTAAAATAAGTTTTCAATTTTGTTTTTTTGAAATGCTTGTAACCCCATTTTTCCATAGTTAATAACTGCCTGGTCTAGATTTTTAAAACGAGCATCAGTAGTAAAACCATTATTGTATCTATAAAAAATTTGTTGGATAATCACTGTGATTTTAAACAATCCAAAAACGTAATAAAATGTAATATTGTCCATGGGAAGATTTGTGATTTGAGCATATTTATGCACCAATTCACTACGTGATAAATTACCTTTTTCAATACTAATATTCATATTACTTTTCTTCATGAAATCAGGATCTGACTCTTGAATCCAATAACCTAAGGTAGTCCCTAAATCCATTAATGGATCGCCAATTGTAGCCATTTCCCAGTCTAACACTCCTTTAATATTCAATTTATCGTCTTGAGAAAAGATGATATTGTCGTACTTAAAATCATTATGGATAAAAGCAGTGTGGTTTTTTTTAGGAATGTTTTTATTAAGCCAAGTGTATACCTTTTCTATCGTTTCTATATCGGCTGTTTTTGCATTGATGTAGCGCTTGGTCCAACCTTCCACCTGACGTTTGACATAACCGTCGGGACGTCCTAAATTCTCGAGTCCAACGGAATGATAATCTAGGGCATGAATTTCTGCAAAAGTAGTTACAAATTCATTGGACAACATCTGCATTTGAGCTGGTGCTGGAAGTTGTTCTTTGGGAGTATGCCCACGAAAAATCACTCCTTGTAATCGCTCCATAATGTAAAAAGGAGCATCAATAACAGATAAATCGTCACAAAACAAATATGTCCTAGGAATCTTTGGATAAATAGGTTGGAGTCCAGAAAGTATTTTAAACTCTCTCCCCATATCATGCCCAGATTTTATTTTAGCGCCATGAGGGGGACGTCTAAGTACAAACTCTTGATTGTCCCAACGTAATAAATAAGTTAAATTAGAATATCCTGCTGGGAATTGAAGCACCTCAAAATTAGAATTAGGTAATTCCATTTTACTTCTTAGATATGTCTCCAAAGAAGAAACATCCAAGGTTTGTCCTGTTCTTATTTGTCCTGCCTTATCACGCTTCATTACTGCTTTAATTATTATTTATAATTATATGATAATATGATTTTTATATTTGTTAACCTCAATTTTTTATTTAAATAAAAATAATCGTTATTTAGTTTTAATTGATCCCCTTATTATATCCATTTTATATCCCTGAGAAAAAAATATCAATTCTCTTACTTGTTAGTGTATTTTTTTAAAATACTTCTTGCCAAACGACTTTTATGAACCTCATCTGCGCCGTCATAAATTCGAGCAGCTCTTTCATGACGATAATATAACGACAATATGGTGTCATCTGTTACCCCTTTTGCACCATGTACTTGAATTGCGCAATCCACCACTTTCTGAAGTACTTGAGCACAATAAAATTTAATGATAGAAATCTCAGAGCGTGTTTCATAAGCACCTTGTACATCAATCTTATGTGCAGCATCCTGCACAAGTAATCGAGCTGCATTAATTTCTGCTCTACATTCAGAAATCCAGTTTTGAATGGTTTGCTTTTCACCTAACATAACCCCTTCTGCTATTTCACGAGAGACCGCTCTCTGGCACATTAAATCAAAAGCGCGTTCACACATTCCAATCCAACGCATACAATGATGAATACGCCCAGGGCCTAATCGCTTTTGAGCAATGGTAAATCCCTCACCGTCACCTCCAAGGACATTAGATAACGGAACTTTAACTTCATGAAATTTGATTTCTGCATGACTTTCCCAGCCGCTGCTAGAATGTCCCATAATAGATACATTTCTAACAAATTCTACTCCTTCAGTGCTCGTTGGAACGATCACCTGACTTGCTTTTTTATGTGGATTTTTTCCTTCAGGGTCGGTCACAAGCATAACTATGGCAAAAGTTGCACCATCAAAACCGGACGTAAACCATTTATGCCCATTGATTACATAGTTGCCGTTTTCTTTTGTGGCTATAGTTCCCATTTTAACTGGATTAGATCCGGCATGGTCGGGTTCAGTCATTGCGAAACAACTTCTTATTTCACCTTTTAAAAGAGGGTATAAATAAGTTTCTTTTTGATGATCAGTTCCAAACTCAATAAGAATTTCCATGTTCCCTGCATCTGGCGCTTGACAATTTAAGCAATAATGCCCGTAGGGACTTGCGCCTAAGATTTCACTTACTTCTCCATGCTGGGCATTTGTTAATCCCAATCCACCATAGGCCGTAGGAATCTGAGGAAGCCAAAGTCCTTCTGACTTAGCTTTATTTCTAAGTTCCTTTAGCTTAGGTAATTTTTCCTCCCATTCAACATTAAGAATCCAAGGTTCAAGAGTAAGTAATTCCTCTTTTACAAAGATTTTCGTCTTCTTTTTTATCTCTTCAAAATCCATTTTAAAATATTATTTACCTAAAAAGTTGGGTTTTCTTTTTTCTAAAAAAGCAGTTACCCCTTCTTTTAAATCATGACTTTTAAATGCAGCAACTTGTTTTCTTGCCTCAAAAGCAATAGCCTCATTTAAACTATGGTTTATTGCATAAAACATGTCTTCCTTTGCTATTCCTATGGCAAGTGTTGCTCCTTTAGCAAGTTCTTCTGCCCATTGTTTTGCATTATTTAAAAGCTCTTCTTGAGGAACGATCCTATTGGTAAGCCCCAAGGCCAGACATTCTGTTCCACTAACTTTTTTACCACTTGTAGCAATTTCTAAGGCTCGACTATAGCCTACTTGTCTAGCAAGTAGCCAACTAGCTCCTCCATCTGGACCTAAGCCAATGTTTACAAAGGCATATAAAATGCCACTTTCAGCACTCATTACTCTAAAATCACATGCCAAAGCAAAAGCAGCGCCTACTCCTGCAGCAGTACCATTTATTGCTCCTATAATTGGTTTTTTTAAAGTAAAAAATTGGTTCATTAAAGGTTGGTATTGATCAATAATATATTGACTTCTTTCTTCTGCTGTGGCATTATCACTAAACACAGACATATCAGCTCCTGCACAGAAACCTCTGCCTGAACCTGTTAGTACAACAGCTCTAATTGAATCATCGTTTTCGCATTTAGTCAAAGCAGATGAAATTCCATCAACTAAATCTTGATTGACCGCATTGTAACGATCGGGTCGGTTTAAGGTGATGGTAGCAACTCCTTTATTTGCTTCAAATAATACTGCGTTTTCCATAATTGATTAAGTATAAGCTAGTGCTAAAAATTCAGCAACACAGGCCGGTTTTTCGTGGCCCTCTAATTCTATCGTGACATTTAATTTGTATTTAGCTCCTTTTGGGATCATTTCAAAATCTGCTAAAATTACACGCCCTCTGAAATTTGTTCCTGTAGGGGTCGCATTTGGAAAGCGGACTTTGTCTAATCCGTAATTGATTGCCATTGAAACGTGTCCAATCTCATATGCATCGTACATTATTTTAGAGCACATGGAGAGCATTAAAAATCCGTGAGCGATGGGTTTCTGATATGGGGATTCTTTGGCGCAACGTTCTGCATCTAGATGAATCCATTGTTCATCCTCAGTAGCTTTAGCAAACGTATTAATTCGTTCTTGATCCATTTTTGTCCAGGGAGTTAATCCCAACTCTTTACCCACTGAACCCTGCATATCAGAAATATTTTTAAAAATACTTCTATAGGATTCTTGTATTTTTTGTGTTGCCATATTTCTATTTTTTTAAACTATCATGTGACCTCCGTCAACCGTATAAATACCACCTGTAGAATAACTTCCAGCATCTGAAGCAAGATAGACTGCCAAACCTGTAAGTTCTTGAGGTTGTGCCATTCTTCCAGCGGGGAGCTCTTTTACCACTTGTTTCATTATAGTTTCATTTTGCCAGAGTGCTGAACTAAATTTGGTTTGTATTAAGCCCGGGCAGATTGCATTAGAACGAATTCCATATTTACCCCATTCTTTAGCCTGAACTTGGGTCAACATAATTAATGCTGCTTTTGTTACTCCATAAAGGCCTAGACCAAAGCTTGGTTTTAATCCTTCAACGGAAGCAATATTGATAATAGAACTACCTTTTGAATCCTTTAAATATGGGAAACATAAATTACTCAAATCAAAGGCCGCTTTAAGATTTACATTCATCATCTTATCATAAATCTCTTCTGACATTGATTCAAGGCCCTTAAAAACAGGATTAATAGCTGCATTATTAATAAGTATGTCTATACCGCCATAGGTTTCAATTGTTTTGTTAACTAAAATTTTTCGTTGTTCTGAATCTCCTACATGACATGCCTGTGCCATTACCGTATGGCCTTTTGCCCTGAGGTTTTTTGCAACTTCATCTACAGAGTCTTGAGATCTACTGCTGACCACTACTTTAGCCCCATATTCAGCCAATACTTCTGCTAAGGCTAAACCAATACCCTTGCTGGAACCTGTTATCAAGGCCACTTTCCCATCGAGTTCAAAAAGATGTTTGGTTGTTTTCATTTTTTACATTGGCATTGATCCACCGTTAGCATGGAGGGTAATTCCTGAAATAAATCCGGCCTCTTTGGAGGCTAAATAAAGGTATGCAAATCCCATATCTTCTACCGTACCTATTCGCCCTACTGGTATTTGGGCAACTCCAGCTTTTATGACTTCATCCGGCATAGAATCCGTCATATTTGTTTTTATAAAACCAGGAGCAACAGCATTTACAGTTACTCCAAAACGCCCTGTTTCTTTGCATAAAGCACGAGTAAAACCAGCAACTGCTGCCTTAGTAGCAGCGTAATTGACCTGACCAAAAGCTCCTGCAAATCCATTAATTGATGAGGCAGAAACAATACGTCCATAACCTGCTTCTTTCATATGAGGCAATACTGCTTTTGCAGTTGTGTAAAGTGAATTTAAATTAACATTGATGACAGTATCCCATTCGGATTGTTCCATTTTCATAAAAGAACGATCACGAATCACACCCGCATTATTAATTAAAATATCGATTTTATGATACTTGGCTATAATCTCTGAAACTGCAATTTCAACAGAATCTTTGGAGGTTACATCTACTTTTTGAAAAAAGATTGATCCTCCTTGCTTTGAAATTCTTTCTGCTGTGTCAACACCTACATCTAAAACATCCCAAAGTGCGACCGTCGCTCCTGCTTTACAAAAAACCTCACAAATACCCTCACCAATTCCTCGAGCCCCTCCCGTAATAATGGCTAACTGTCCTTCTAAATTTATCATATGTAGGTTTTAAATTATAAAATGAAATTGTGTTCTTTATTAATTACTATTAAAAATAATGAAGCTCTTTAAAGATAACATTATCTATAGGTTCATGAAAAATATAAGACTCTTTTTCGGTCAATATAAATTTGACTTTTAAAAGATCATATCGGAAAGGTCAAAAAATTAAAACATAAAAAAGGAGCGCAATGTCCCCTTTCAAACTTTATTTTTATCAAAAAAACGGGTAATTGTTACGCAACTACCCGTTGTAAAATCGACTAAAAATTAAAAATTGTATGTTGCTTTTGCAAGAACTCTTCTTCCAATTACGGGAAGTCCTGGCATGGCTCTATATTTTTGATTGAAAATATTATTACCAGATAAATCAAGCGCAAATTTTTCGCTAAACTTATAGCCAATATTCATATCAACTAAATTCTTTTCGTCAGCAATACCGTTGATAAATAATCCTTGTTCAACAGTAAAGGCAGCATCATGTTGAAATGAAATTCTCCCTCTAAAGCCCATATCAGGTGAAAAGGAAAATCCAGTTCTGTATTTAAATTTTGGTGAATTCAAATAAGAAGTGAAAGGTAAATCGTCATCACCAACTGCCCAATCGGTTTGACTAACCCATGAGGAATTTCCAAACCAAGTCCATTCGTCATTTATAAAATATTCCATCGATAAGTCCATTCCATAATGACTTCTTGTAGCGTCATTAAATCTTCTGTAACCAGAGGCAGCGTGAACCATTCCATCTTGTGGAGCCCCGTCTGCCTCAAGAGCACCTATAATAGGATATAATTGAGATAAGGCAGAGGCATTAAGCCCTTGTCCAGCTGCTTGAAACCCTAATCCATACCCTCCAGCAATTGCCGCTACTGTTCCGGCTGCTTGAGCTGCAGCTGAAGGCACCGCTGCAGGAAGACCAAAAGCTGCTGCTGTAGCCGCATCCAATCCTGTTATAGGAAGTCCTGCTGCAGCATATTGAGCAGATATTGCTCCAAGCACAGTTGCATTGATCGTTGGATCTGCAATCATATCCGCCACAACACTATTTGCTAAATCACCTGGCAGATTTTCACTTCCACCGAAAACATAAGATGGTGCTAGTTGCGTAAACCTTGTAAATCCTGTTCTTTCATAGGTATATAAATCATATGAAACAGCAAGTTTATCACCTATAATACCTTGGTATCCAAGCTCAAAGCTATTTAAAGTACCTATTTCCCCTTTACCGGTATCATCATAGTTTGTCATTGGTGATCCTGTAAATAAATCAAAAGGTATTAGAGATCCAGTAGCACCTGATGGTCCTGCATAAGTTTCAAAGAAAGAATTAAAAATAGGTAAAAGAGGCGCTGCCGCTGGATTAGCTGCTGCTACCCCTGCTGATGCACCTGCTAAAGTTTGAGCTATTCCACTCGCTCCCAAAGCACCATAGAAATAAGCGAGTGGGATTTGAGTAGATCCTTCTGGAAGATTTGGCCATCCAGGTACACTCATGTCTATTGAAGCGTTTGAGAAAGTTTGAGCATTAGCCTGTCCTGAAAGCCATATGTCGAATACTCCTGGTGCTGGAGAGTTTACTGGGAAATCAATAAACATCTCTAATGCTGAAGGAATAAATGCCGCTTGGTTGTAAGAAGCTCTAAATGTATGCTTCGGGCTTGGCTTATATACCAACGCTACTCTGGGAGCAAAAGAACTATCGTCTAAAAAACCATAGCTGTCATATCGCCCTGCAAAAGTTAAGTCCAATTTAGACCCCAACTCTAATGTACCTTGTAAATAAAGACCAGATATTTGATAATCATCATTTAGTTCATTTCTTCCCCAAATTGTATTTTCAGAATCTTGTCGGTTGTTACGCGTATCAAAACCAACAGTAAAATCAGAATTTAAAAGTGAAGGGATTTGAAAGTTATATTGAACTTGAGCTTCTAAAAGGTTTCTTTTTGCAATTTGATTTAAACCTGTTCCGTACAAAAATGTAGGATTGTCATCTCCCCCTCCATCGTTATCTACATAATAGATTTGAGCGAAAAGACCTCCAGTTTGGATTCTAGCTTGCGTCCAAAATTCTGTTCCGTCTGTTCTTCCATAACCTTGGGAATTTGCAAAAAATCCATCACCAGTATTCGCTCCTGCTGAAAGAAACATACTTGTTTTATCAGAGGGTCTAAATTCTAGATGTGCATTAACGGTTGAGTTTCTGTAATTTGTTTTAAGTCCTTTTCCGTCAGGATATAATTCACTTGTTGACAAAAGAAGGTCCCCTTGTTGTGTTGCATCAGCAACTCCATTGGAAATAACAGGTTTTCTAATTTCGTCTTTAAATGACGCGATATTTGCCTGATCTCTTGGATCATTTGGATCGAAGTTAAAATCGTTTCCTTTTAAATATTTTGCATTTATTTTATATCCAAAAGTTTTCTTTTCATTAGACCATGCATGTCTAATTGCTGCACCCGTCGTGGCTAGTTCTCCAGCAATTAATTCTACGGTAGTTCCTGGATAGTCAATAGGATTTTTTGTTAAGAAGTGAACAATTCCTGAAGAAACCCCAGGCCCATACAATGCTGAGTTCGCTCCTCTTACAACTTCTATTCTTGCAATATCAATATTTGATAATCCACTTTGATAACTCAAAAAAGAAGAAGAAGTTGGATTAAATAAATTTCTATAATCAAGCATTGGGAACGTTGAAGTTCCAAAAACTCCAGAGCCTGCTCTCATTTCAATATTTATAACATTAGCCGATTGTTGCTGTAACTGAACACCCGGAATGTCAACTAAAGATCTAATTGGATCTGTCACATTTGAGTTATTTTCCAAATCTCTCGCGGTGATAATAGAAACAGACTGAGGTGATTCCGATATTTTTTGCGGTCTTCTAGAGGCAGAAATGATTATTTCATCTAAGTTTTGACCTGCTTCAAGGGAAATGCTTATTTGTTGATCTGCACTTGTAACCTCCAAAATAGTAGAGTTGAATCCGATAGAAGATACCTCAATCGAAAAAGGAAGCTCTGTGGAAGAGGTTAAAACGAAGTTCCCATCAAAATCTGTAGCCGCTCCTGTTCGTGAACCAACGACAATAATGTTTGCTCCTGGAATTGATTCTCCGGTCTCTGAATCAGTAATTGATCCTGAAATAGTGGTTTGAGCCATTGCAAAATTTCCTATTAAAAGCAATAGTGAGAACATTGCTATTTTAATTAAATTGTTTGTTTTCATTTGTTTGATTTTCATTTGTTTATTTACATAAAAAATTTAAAAACACTTCTAATTGTTTGTATTTAGTGTGTTTTGGCTTGTTGAGTTATCTTTTTTTTAATTCAAATTATCTAATTTCCGTAACAATATAGTATATTTTTTTGGCATCTTGATGATTTATTAAGAGGGCATTTTAACACTAATTAACATAAGTGAATTATTATTGTTTTAGATTTCAGCGAGAATATGTTAATGATAATGTCCAAAATATAAGCTATATATTGATATATATGTGTGTTCTACTATATCTAAAAACGTTTTTATTTGAGAAATTCCTTGTAAATTTTAATGTAAGCCAGATCGCTGTTTTAATCATCTTTGTTGAATCTGAGTTTCCAAAATGATCATTCAAAAACTAATTTAAGATCAAAACAAATAATAATTCATGTTTGTGATTCACCGCATGTATATTTTTTTATGAAAGAGCTTTAGAACTTTTGATGGTTTCACAAACAACACAAGGTTTAAAAAATCTTAGGTTTAATCCATAAGAAAATGTATTTTCGAAACCATAGTAATACGTCTCTTTTGAAACCAATTCTCTATTTTTTATTCAAACATCTTTTCCGCTATTACAATTGGATTTATTTTAGATCCATTTTGGTCTACGGAGAAGAGAACCTCCCCAAAGATGGAGGAGTATTATTTTCTCCCAATCATCAAGGAGCATTTCTAGATCCCCTCATAATTGGCTCCATGACCCCTGATAAAATGACTTCTTTAACTAGAAGTGATGTTTTTGGAGGACCATTACAGTGGTTTTTAGATGCCTTTCAAATGCTGCCCGTATACCGGATCAGAAACGGCTATAGCAATCTTAAAAAAAATGATTTAACCTTCGCTAAATGTTATCAAATTTTAGGGGATGGAAAATTCTTATTAATGTTTTCAGAAGGGGGACACCATAATGAATACTTTTTGCAAAATTTATCAAAAGGGAGTAGTCGTCTTGCTTTTCAAGCACATAAAGAAAATCCTAATAAAAAAATATACCTACAGCCCATGGGAATAAATTATGGGCATCATCAACAACCCCGGTGCACACTCCATTTAGTCTATGGAAAACCCATTGAAGTAGGTGGTTTTATTTCTAAAGATTTGACCGAGGCGGAAAATATTAACAAACTCAAAGAAGAACTTCAACTTCGAATGAAAGACTGTCTTTGGCTTCCAGAAAAAACTGAAGAGTATCAGGAAAAGAAAAAGAGAATCAATCGTATTACGACCCAAATGAATTTTGATCAACTTAAATCAGCACTAGAAAACGTTCCCGAAAAACTCCCTTTAGCAAAAGCCCCGTCCTCAACAAAACGCTTTTTTGCTTTTGTATTTAGCCTTCCCAATATTATACCCTTGATAATTAGCAGAAAGATCATTGGACAATTTAAAGATATTGTCTTTTTCAGCTCCATGAAATATGCTTTAGGGGTGTTTTTCTTTCCACTATGGTGGTTGCTAAGTTCAATTGGTATTGCCTATGGCCTTGGAAACTCCGTAATGGTAGTCTATTTACAAATTTGCATTCTCTCTATTTTCATAAGACAACGTATTTTGCTATCATAAACAAAAATACTATAGATTTTTATTATAATTACCAACATAAAGGATTATTTTTAAAATGCATATCTGTTATTTTATAAGAAAAATCTATTGATAATATTTTTATGATAGATTTTTAGTTAATAATTAAAATCCATTAGAGTATTTGTACCTTAGCACCATGAATGATGTTATAATAATTGGTGCGGGTCCTATCGGTATTGCCTGTGGAATAGAGGCTGAAAAAAGAGGCTTGAACTATGCTATTTTTGACAAGGGAACTTTAGTAAATTCACTCTTTAACTATCCCTTAAACATGACATTCTTTTCAACGTCTGATAAATTAGAAATTGGAAATATTCCTTTCATTTCTCATAATCCTAAGCCCACTCGATCTGAAGCACTAGAATACTACAGAAGAGTAGCAGCACATTGGAAATTGAATTTACACTTGTATGAAGAAATTGAACACATTAAAAGTACCAAAGCTGTCTTTAAAATAGGCACGACAAAAAATAACTATACCGCTAAAAACATTGTCGTATCTACAGGATTCTATGACCGACCTTTTCTACTTAATGTGCCGGGAGAAGATTTGCCTAAAGTAAAACATTATTATACTGAGCCTCATCCTTATTTTGGAATGGACGTCATAGTAGTTGGCGGAGCCAACTCAGCAGTAGATGCTGCCCTAGAAACCTACAGAAAAGGGGCAAAAAGCGTTACCATGATAATTCGAGAAGAAAGCGTAGGTTCAAATGTCAAATATTGGGCACGACCAGATATCATAAACAGGATTGAAGAAGGAAGCATAAAAGCTTATTTTAATGCTGAAATAAAACACATTCATAAAACAAAAGTTCAATTCAAAGACCCAAATGGCGACTATGAGATCCCTAATGATTTTGTGTTGGCAATGACTGGCTATGAACCAAATTTTGAGCTACTTGAAAATTTAAATATAAATTTTCAAGATGATGAATTTAGAACCCCTGTCTACAATAAAGAAAGCATGGAATCAAACACAAAGGGGGTTTATTTAGCAGGTGTCGTTTGTGGTGGGTATAAAACCAACAAATGGTTTATTGAAAATTCTAGAGAACATGCTGTCAAAGTAATGGAGGCAATAGCTAAAACTTAATTTTCTCAAAAAGATTCGTTTTAGTACCTTAGAAAATAAAAGGAACTCTTTTGAAAGTACTCATTATTCCTGATTCATTTAAAGGCAGTCTCACAGCAATAGAGGTAGCCTCAGAAATGGAAAAAGCCGTTAGAAGCATTTTCCCAGAAGCCAGCTGCACTTGTATGCCTTTTTCTGACGGTGGAGAGGGAGCAATTCCTGTTCTTGAAAAACATTCGCTAGGAAAATCCATTAATTGCCCTTCAACCGACGGCTTAAGACGCCCCATAACAGCCCCCTATTTTTTCCTTAACAATTCCCAAAGTGCTTGGATTGAACTTTCACAAGCTGCAGGGCTTGTTCAGCTAAAAAATAAAGAAAGAAATCCATTAAAAACATCAACATGGGGAACAGGATTAATGATACGCCATGCCTTAGATCAAGGATGTAAAACCATCTATCTGGGAATTGGCGGAAGTGCTACTCATGACTTAGGCACAGGAATTATTGGCGCTTTAGGAGGTAAATTCTACGATAAAAATAATAATGCCCTTGAACCCATAGGGGAATCTCTATCAAAAATTGAACGTATTGATTTAGATGAATTAGACGCTAGGATAAACCACGTAAAATGGGTGATAGCTTGTGATGTTCAAAATCTTTTAACAGGAACTTTTGGTGCAGCTCGAACCTATGCAAAACAAAAAGGAGCAACACCAAAAATAATTGAAACTCTAGAGACTGGGAGTTTACATTTTGCCAAAGTAATTAAAAAACAATTCGGAAAAAACATACTTGAACTTAAGGGAGGAGGAGCTGCAGGTGGAGTAAGTGCAGGATTGGCAGGAATTTTTAATGCAAGTATAGAAAATGGATTCGAATTATTAGCAAAACAAACTGATTTAGAAGAGCGTATAAAAAAAATGGATTTGATCCTTACTGGAGAAGGGCATTTCGATGAGCAAAGTACATTTGGAAAATTGCCCATCCAAGTGGCTCAACTCTCCCATCATCACAAGATAAAAACCTTACTTTTTGCAGGCAAAACATCTATATCCAAACTCTCCGCCTTTCCCTATTTAAAAATACATCAAACAACTCCAGAGTCAATTGAACTTGAAGAAGCAATGAAATATGCAGCTAAAAACATGCAATCAAAACTGCTTGAGGTACTTCAAACAGTTAAAAAACAAATTCATTAATTATGATTTTTTCTCTATTTAGCATTCTTATAGTTATTTTGTGGATCGTACTAGGAACTTCATTTACAAAGCTTCATCCATTTATAGTCTTACTTACAGCTGCATTTTTTTTAGCCTTCTTATTAGGAGTTGCTCCCTTGGAAGCCATTCAATTAATTCAAAAAGGATTTGGAAAAATTGTACAAAACATAGGTTTATTAATTCTATTTGGAACAATTATAGGAGTCGCATTGGAAAAATCAAATGGAACCTTAGCTTTGGCTAAAGGAATTTTAAATCATCTCAACAGACTTCCCTTACCCTATGCCGTAAGTTGTATTGGCTATTTAGTGTCTATTCCAGTGTTTTGCGATGCTGCTTTTGTCATCTTATCACAACTCAACAAAACCCTCTCAAAACAAACAAAAACACCACTTGTGGGGCTTACTGTCGCATTATCCACAGGTTTATTTGCCCCCCATGTTTTAGTTCCCCCGACCCCTGGACCTTTGGCAGCAGCTGCAAATTTAAATTTAGAAAACCTTCTATTACTAATCATTGTAGGAGGAGCAATTGCCTTCATTCTTATTCTTGTAGGAGGTTGGTACGGAAACTACCTAACAAAAAAAAATACTTATGTAGCGTTAAACTCTGAGATAAAAGAAGAAATATCCGATCCTAATGCTATTGTTCTTCCAAGCTTTACTAATGCATTACTTCCCATAATTATTCCAATTGTACTCATGTGTTTTGGAACCCTAATTAAAATTCTCCCCAGCTTCTTTGGAAGTGACTATTTAATTTTGATCACACAGCCAACAATAGCATTGGGCGTTGGAATGCTTTTTGCTTTTCGGTTAATAAATTCAAAGAAATTCATTAACACTTCTGTTACTAAAGGAATTGAGCAAGCAGCTCCAATTCTAATTATTACTGGGATGGGAGGAGCTTTGGGAACAGTCATTCAAACAATACCACTCCAAGACTATGCCCAAGAGATCTCTACTGTTTCAAGTCTGGGAATTTTGATTCCATTCATTATAGCTGCATTACTTAAAACCGCTCAAGGATCATCCACTGTAGCAATCATCACAACCTCATCAATTATTTTTCCACTCCTTCCTGTTTTGGGATTGGATAGTGAAATGGGTAAAGTCTGGGTAATAATGGCTCTAGGGGTTGGGTCAATGACTGTCTCCCATGCTAACGATTCCTACTTTTGGATTGTTTCACAAATGAGTGGTATGGATGTGAAAACAGCCTATAAAACGCATACTGTTGGAACTTTACTTCAAGGAGTTGTGGGCTTATCTGTTGTATTTATTGGATACACAATATGGAATGCAGTCTAATTCTACTGGTAAGAAGAATAAATAAGCTCTAAACGCACTTTTTTATCCTCAGAAGATGCATCGGGGTGAGATCCAATTAGAATTGCACCTAAGGGATTAAGTGTAGCCGTTAAGGGATAAACTAAGTCTTGTTCAGACTCCGTGACTGCTTTAATAGGGGTGATGTTATTAATATCAGCATTAACCACCAAACCTAAATCAAAATTGATCGAGTCATTTCTAATAATATTTGATATGTGATCTGTAATATTAAACTTATAGCGATAAGGAACATTATTATCATCATACTCTAACAATCCGCCGAAGATTTTTTTATTACTATTTCTTCCAAAGTTTGAAACAGAACCATCACTTACATAATCGGAAAGAGGAAAACCACTATTGTAAGCAAAAAGATACAGTCGCTGAGCTAATAACTCTTGTGAGCTTGCTAAATTTGGATCAATGTAAAAGATCAGGTTGGCTTCATTTATTAACCATGATTGACCTCTAAGGCTCTCTATCAACTCATTTTCGTTTTGATTTTCAATATCAAAAAGCCTGATTTTTCCTAAAAAAGTTCCGCTTTGAACATAAAGTCTATTCGTAGGGGTGTTATTGCTTGAAGCTATTAATTGTTCTTGAACGGCAGCATCAAAAAGACTGTTTTTAAGTGTATTAATTCGAATACCATTAAATGCTAAGGAGATTTCTTTTTCTACTTTCTCAACTGTATCATCACTTGTATCACCCAAGGTGCCTTGTGTTTGATAGTCATCATATTCATACACAATATTCACAGCAGCATTTTGGATGTCTAAAAGCATGTATAAATCTTCTGAAAAATCCTCTGCTCTAATAATTATGCCTCTCAATGCCTTTTGAAAATTTACAGACGTTTCCAAATCTGTAGAACCCTCTTTATCAATAAAATTCTCCTGAAAAAAACCAATATCTAAAGGAACTCTCAAACGGGGCGATAAACGTGTTTCAACCTGTAATGTTTCGTCTACATCCGGTGTTTCAGGATCATCTTCTTTATAATTTATTCTAATTTCATCAAAGTTTAGTGAAATAATATCGTCGTAGAGAACCGCTCTAGAAAAGCCCTCCTCATAATAATCCTGTGTTGAATAGAAGGCTTGTGTGGTCTCAAAATTATCTGACGGATCTAACTCATTGAGATAGGCCCCAAGTTCATAAACTTTTAAATTAAAAGTAGCCTCTCGATTGCCATAGACCGAATCAATCTGATAAACATTATTTCCGCTTTGATAGGTTGCATTATCATCATCATTATGATCCAAAATTCCATCTCCGTCACTATCGGAACTTAAGGGATTTAACTGAGATTGAAATTCTATTAAATCTGTTAATTCATCTCCATCTGAATTACTAAGAGGATCATTTGGATCTGCATCTAAAGAATCAATAACGCCATCATTATCAGCATCATCTTGATTTGTGAAAAAAGGAATATCAAGGTAAACGAATTTAACTGTTTCGTTTTCTGGTATCAAATTAGGATCTGAATCATCGGGTTCATCCTCAAACTGTTGCCTATGATTCCCAAAAAAAAGATTATTTGGTATTGTCAATTGTGCGGTAAAACTTGCTTCTGCTTGACCGAAAATAGGATGATTTATTTTACCAAGCTGCATTAGTGGCAAACCATTAGTCTGTACTTTTTTTAACTTTTCTTGAAAGGTAAACGTTGGAAAACTTTCTGTCAGAGTTTCAAGTGTTTGATCAATAAATAATGCTTCTCCAACAGGATGAAAGTCTTGATTACAAGAACTAATAACTAGAATTAAGGTAACGCTTACAAGAAGTTTGTTAATATGACGCATTTGTGAGATTTCTATTAAAATTTATTGCTATAAAAATCAATATACACTTCCTCATTTTTAGAATCATTAAAGTTTAAATGAGGTTTTTTGCTTTTCTCAACTTCTTCTACTACAGCTGGAGGAACATTTTCTGCAGACAAAATCAAACCATCAGAATGTTTGATTGCAAGAGAAATCAGAGATTCATAGTTTGCCTTTTTTAAGGATTCAAGATGTGATTCATCAATTTTATCAAAGGCTACTTTGTCAAAAAACTTTTTTGAAAAGGGAGATTCAAAATCTGGCCCATAAATAGAACTTATAATTTTACTATCAGAAAATAAAGGTTCGTCTTTGTAATACGTCTGTAAATACAATGGAAATAACGCTGTAAACCATCCATGTAAATGAATAATATCAGGTGACCAATTTAGCTTCTTAACAGTTTCCACAACGCCTTTTGTGAAAAAAATCATTCGTTCATCATTGTCATTGTAACATTCACCCTTGCTGTCGTGTAAAACTCCTCGACGTTTGAAATATTCTTCATTATCAATAAAGTAAACTTGCATGCGTTCTTTAGGAATGGAAGCAACCTTAATAATCAAGGGCATATCCAGGTCATTTATGACTAAATTCATACCTGACAAACGGATAACTTCGTGCAATTGATGCCGTCTTTCGTTTATTAAACCATATCGTGGCATAAAAATTCGAGTCTGACCCCCATGCTCATTTATTGCTTTAGGAATTTGAAATGAATTGATGGATTGTTCAGTTTGGGGTAAGTAAGGAACTACCTCAGAAGAAATGATTAAAACTCTCTTATCTTTCATATGAATGATTATCCGTAGGGAAAAGTTCTGCAAAAATACAAAATTAATGCACATATACTCAAAAACTACCTACTTTAGCATCGTTAATCAAATGCTAAATGTTGGTGTTTACTACTCATAGTGAGGTTCGCTCCTTCCTAAAAGACAAAAAAAAATCGATCGGATTAGTTCCCACCATGGGCGCACTCCACAAAGGACACGTCTCTCTAGTCGAAAAAGCAGCTCAAGAAAATGAATGGATTATAGTGAGTATTTTTGTGAATCCCACACAATTTAATAATCCTGAAGACCTACTAAAATATCCTAAAAGCTTAGAGGAAGATAAATTTTTACTCGCTCCTTTTAAAAAAAAACTCATCCTATACGTTCCTCAATCTAAAGATCTATATCCAGAAAAATTAGTCTCCAAAACATATAATTTTGGCGGCTTGGAAAAACATATGGAAGGGGCTTTTCGAGAGGAGCATTTTAATGGGGTTGCAACTGTCGTTGAATCTTTATTTCGAAAGTTACACCCCAATAAAGCCTACTTTGGTGAAAAAGATTTTCAACAATTACAAATTATTAGAGCTCTAAACAGTCAATTGGATTTACAAATAGAAATTATAGGTTGTCCAATAATTAGAGAAGATGATGGCCTGGCAATGAGCTCAAGAAATTCGTTGTTAAGCCCCGCACAAAGAAAATCTGTGCCTATTATCTTCAAAACACTTCAGGAAATTATTGCCCACCAAAAAGAGTGGAATATTTCCAAAATGGAAACCTACTTCAGGAGATCCATTGAAAAGGAATCGCAATTAAAAGTGGAATATTTCTTTGTTGCGAAGACATCCAACCTGATTCCTGTAAAACAAATTGAAAAAGAAAAATTTCATAGAATATTTGTAGCTGTTTTTGCTGGAAAAACAAGGTTGATTGACACAGTAGAATTAGGGATATTATAATACCTTTGCGCCATGCTAATCGAAGTACTAAAATCTAAAATACATCGTGTTGTGGTTACCGATGCAGACCTAAACTATATAGGAAGCATCACTCTAGACAAAAATCTTATTGAAGCAGCTAACCTCATAGCGGGAGAAAAAGTTCAAGTGGTTAATGTTAACAATGGGGAACGACTAGAAACATATGTAATTGAAGGGGCAGCTGGCTCAGGGGAAGTCACATTAAATGGCCCTGCAGCCCGAAAAGTTCAAAAAGGGGATGTCATCATCATCATTAGTTACGCTCATATGGTTCCTGAAGATGCAAAACAATTTCAACCTAAACTTATTTTTCCAAACGAATTGACAAATCAACTCCACTAAGGTTTGAGTAAACTAAAGTCTTTTTTGAAAGTTATTATCCCTCTGGGTATCGGTTTGTTTTTTATCTATTTAACTCTGAGTGCTACCTCAAACGAAGAGCGCGAACTGATCTACAGCTATATTAAAAATGCAGATTATCGCTTCTTATTGCTCTCTGTTTTTTTTGGTATTTTGAGTCATCTATCTCGTGCCTACCGGTGGAAGTTTTTATTGGCGCCATTAGGATATAAGCCAAGATTTATCAATTCAACACTTGCCGTATTAATTGCCTACATCGCAAACCTTGGAATTCCTAGGTCTGGAGAGATTTTAAGAGCCACTACTTTAAGCTCCTATGAGAAAATTCCTTTTGAAAAAACCTTTGGAACCATAATCGCTGAACGTTTAGTAGATTTAATCATATTGCTTGGATTCATTTTAATAGCATTAACCCTTCAATTTGATCTTATATGGGGGATTTTAAAAGAAAAACAAATCGCAACAAATACACTAATTTTTTCCGGTTTGTCATTAATCGTTGTGTTTTTTATTATTCGCCTTTTGTTTAAACAAGAAAAATATCTTTTTATTACCAAGATAAAAACATTTATGAAAGGCCTTTTAGAAGGTGTTTTAAGCCTCAAAACGATGCCTAACAAAGGAGCATTTATTGCGCATACATTATTTATTTGGCTCATGTATTTGGCCATGTTTTTCGTAGTCAAGTGGACTGTCCCCGAAACAGCAACCTTAGGATTAAATGCCTTACTACCAGCGTTTGTTATCGGAGGTTTAGCGATCTCTGCAACTAATGGTGGAATTGGGATTTACCCATTTTCTGTCGCTTTAATGCTAGCAGCTTTTGGTGTTTCAAATGAATCTGGGCTCGCCTTTGGTTGGATCATGTGGACTTCCCAAACTTTAATGATAATTGTCTTTGGGAGTCTTTCGTTTTTTGTGCTACCTTTAGTCAATCGTCAATAAATGAGAATCTTAGTTAAGCATGGCTAAAGTAAAAAAAGCTTTTTTCTGTCAAAATTGTGGGTCTCAACATACCCAATGGCAAGGGCAATGTAATACTTGCAAAGAATGGAATACTTTGGTTGAGGAAATCATTGAGAAGGAAGCTCCCAAAGAATGGGCCTCTGAATCAACAAAAGAAATAACAAGTCCAATTCGGATGGATGCCATTGATGTTGCTGAAGTTCCGCGAATCAAAACGCAAGATGAGGAATTGAATCGTGTACTTGGTGGAGGTCTTGTCCCTGGATCAGTAATTTTACTTGGAGGAGAACCTGGAATTGGAAAATCAACTCTTTTACTTCAAGTTTCTTTAAGCTTAAATTCAACTGTTTTATATGTATCAGGAGAAGAAAGTCAGCAACAAATAAAATTACGTGCAGACCGGATGGAGTTGGACGGAAAAAAGTGTTTTGTTTTAAGTCAAACAGAAACCCAAAAAATTTTCCAACAAATCCAAAAGGTTAAGCCTGATCTTGTTATTGTAGACTCTATTCAAACACTTCACAGTAATTATATTGAAAGTGGTGCAGGAAGTGTTTCCCAAATTAGAGCTTCCGCAGGGGAACTAATTCAATTTGCTAAAAGCACCAATACTCCTGTCATTTTAGTTGGACACATCACCAAAGACGGAAATATTGCTGGACCAAAAATTTTGGAACACATGGTTGATACTGTACTTCAATTTGAAGGAGACAGAAACCATCTTTACAGAATTCTAAGAGCTCAAAAAAATCGCTTTGGAGCTACTTCTGAGATAGGTATTTATGAAATGATTTCTCAAGGCTTACGTCAAGTAACCAATCCAAGTGAAGTCCTAATTTCTGAAAAAGAAGATGCTCTGAGTGGTCACGCAATTGCTGCAACGGTTGAAGGAATTCGCCCGCTGATGATTGAAGTGCAAGCGTTAGTAAGTACTGCCGTTTATGGAACCCCTCAACGCAGTAGCACAGGTTTTAATGCCAAAAGGCTCAACATGCTTTTAGCGGTGTTAGAAAAAAGGGCTGGTTTTGCACTAGGTAGCAAAGATGTCTTTATTAACATTACCGGAGGCATCAACATTGAAGATCCAGCACTTGATATGGCCGTAGTCGCTGCCTTACTGTCTAGTTATCACGATATTCCAATTGCACAAAATATTTGTTTTGCTGCTGAAATTGGTCTTTCTGGCGAAATTCGTCCTGTAGCAAAAGCAGAAATTAGAATTCAAGAGGCTGAAAAAATTGGATATGAAAATATTGCTATTTCAAAGTTTTCAAAGCTTGGTGTTACCCCTAAATCAATTCAAATTCACGCCTTTTCAAAAGTTGAAAATTTAGTTGAATTTCTATTTTAATCCCCCTATTTTTTAAAAAAATAAATACCTTTAACTAACCTAAAAATTTTATCCCAATGGACACGATTGTAAAACAGTTTCTTGATGAAGTAAGTGCAAGAAATCAAAATGAACCTGAATTCATGCAAGCGGTTGCCGAAGTTGCAGAAACAGTAATTCCTTACATTGTACAACATGATATTTATTACGGTCAAAACATTTTACTCCGAATGGCGGAACCCGAACGTGTACTGTCTTTTCGTGTAGCATGGATTGATGATCAAGAAGAAATTCAAGTTAACAGAGGGTATAGAGTACAGATGAATTCTGCAATTGGTCCTTACAAAGGAGGCTTACGTTTTCATCCGAGTGTAAATTTAAGTGTTTTAAAATTTTTAGCTTTTGAACAGACTTTTAAAAATAGTTTGACCACCCTTCCGATGGGAGGAGGAAAAGGAGGTTCAGATTTTAATCCAAAAGGAAGATCCGATACTGAAGTCATGCGTTTTTGTCAAAGTTTCATGACGGAGCTCTATAGCCATATTGGTCCCAATCGAGATGTCCCTGCAGGAGATATTGGAGTTGGCGGAAGAGAAATTGGCTATTTATTTGGACAATATAAACGTCTTCAAAATGAATTTACTGGTGTTTTAACAGGCAAGGGTGCTTCGTTTGGGGGATCTTTAATTCGCCCTGAAGCAACTGGCTATGGAGTTGTTTATTTTACCCAAAAAATGTTAGAGCATAAAGAAAATAGCATCGAAGGAAAAACAATCGTAATTTCTGGTTCAGGAAATGTGGCACAATATGCCGCTGAAAAATGTATTCAATTGGGTGGAAAAGTGCTCACTTTATCAGATTCATCGGGATACATTATGGATCCAGATGGAATAGATCACGAAAAGCTAGCCTTTATAATGGATTTGAAAAACGTTAAAAGAGGAAGAATAAATACGTATGTAGAACAATATCCAAAAGCTTCTTTTTATCCTGGAAAAGCTCCTTGGGAGACTCCATGTCAAATTGCACTTCCTTGTGCTACCCAAAATGAGCTGAACGGAAAAGATGCCGCAATTTTATTAAAGAATGGCTGCATTTGTGTGGGAGAAGGGGCCAACATGCCCTGTACTCCGGAAGCTATTTCTCAATTTAAAGAGACTAAAATTTTATTTGCCCCTGGAAAAGCATCAAATGCTGGAGGGGTCGCAGTTTCTGGTTTAGAAATGGCACAAAATTCTCTTCGCTACAGCTGGACAAGAGAGGAAGTCGATGGTCGTTTGCAAACAATAATGTCAGACATCCATCAATCCTGTTTAAAATATGGAGAGGAAAATGGGTTTGTGGATTATGTAAAAGGGGCCAATATCGCTGGGTTTGTTAAAGTTGCAGATGCCATGCTTGCGCAAGGTGTCGTTTAATTAAATCCGTGCAGTCCTCTACAGAAGCCCTTACACTAACAACGGTGAAATACGGGGACTCCAGTTTGATTGCGGCTTGTTATACTAAAGAATATGGTTTACAATCCTATATGCTTAAGGGGATTTTAAGTTCTCGAACGAATAAAAAAACCCCTAAATCTCTTTTTGAACCCCTCACCCTTTTGGAGCTTGAAGCAACCAAAAACTCTACAGATCGTCTTGGTTTTATAAAAGAAGCAAAACTTCATTATCCTTATCAAACCATTCCTTTTGATCTTAGAAAGAAAACTCTTCTGTTTTTCTTGGCAGAAGTAATTCAACAAGTAATAAAAGAAGAACAAGAAGCCAATAATCAATTATATGCTTTTTTAAAAAAGAGAATGCTTTGGCTGGATACCGAAGAAAACGTAGGTTTATTCCACATAAAACTTATGTTAGATCTCTCAAAGTTTATTGGTTTTTATCCCAATATTTCTGATAAAACAGCCCCCTATTTTGACCTAGAGACGGGCTGCATGAATACGATCAAACCAAGAGGCTCATTTTTAGATGGATCCATAAAGGTTGCCTGGGTTCAATTATTAGGCATGGACTTTGATAAAGTTGGAGAAATGAAACTCTCCAGACAAGAAAAATCAGTTTTACTAGATTCTGTAGTTATTTATTTCGAACTACATTTGCAACAATTCAAATCTCCAAAATCAACCAAGATATTAAATGAAATTTTTAAGTAAACTTAATTTTTTCTTTCTACTCATTTTCCCTCTTTGCCTAATGGGACAGAGCATTCTCGTTATTGACGCCACTTCTAGCGAGCCTATAGAAGGGGCTGCACTTTTTAATACAGAAAAAACAAAATCGATTCTCACAGATGAAACTGGTAAAGCCTTGCTTTCAGGTTTTTTAGAAAATGAACTTTTTTTTATTCAATATTATGGCTATAAAACTTTGAGTTTAGAGCTAAGTCAAAAAAATATTAGAGAAGGTATTACAATTCGTCTAGAGGCAGAAGAGCAAACCTTGGATGAGGTCATATTATCTGTTGCTAGAAAAGCAACAAACAGAAAACAAATTGCAGAAAAAGTAAATGTCGTTAATGCCGAAGAAATTAAACTTCAACGGCCAGCAAATGGTGCTGATCTTGTAGGATTAACCCCTGGAGTAAGAATTCAAAAAACCCAAGGTGGTGGAGGAAGCCCAGTAATTAGAGGCTTTGAAGCCAATCGCTTACTTTTAGTCGTTGACGGAGTCCGAATGAATAATGCTATTTATCGAAGTGGTCACCTACAAAATGCAATAACAATTAACCCCAACAATATTGAACGTGTTGAAGTTGTTTTTGGATCTTCTTCTGTTGGATATGGCTCTGATGCACTAGGGGGAGTCATTCATTATTACACAAGAAGTCCATTAATTAATAGTGAGAAAAAAATCACTTCCCAATTTTCCAGTAACTATTCAACTGCTGACAATGCTTCTATTAATTCTTTTTCTACGGAATTAAGTTTCAAAAAATGGGCAAGTTTAACCAGTATAAGTCATTCTTCATTTGGAGATATTAGAATGGGGAAAAACAGACCTCATGGATTTGAAGATTGGGGACTGACCCCATATTATTCAGCAAATACAAGAAGTCAATATAGTCCTACCCCTCTAGAAAATGAAGACCCATTAATTCAAAAAAATACGGGATATGATCAACTTGATTTATTTCAAAAATTCTTAGTCCAAATCAATGAACAAAGTCAGTTTTCAGTTAATCTTCAGTACTCTAATTCTTCGGATATTTCTAGATATGACAAACTAGTTGAAATGCGGAATGGGAGCCTGCGTTTTGCAGAATGGTATTATGGCCCTCAAAAAAGATTGTTTATTGCACCTCAATATAAATTTTTTACTGAAAAAAGATTTTTAAACTCAGGGAGAATAACATTTGGCTACCAAGATATTGAAGAATCTAGAAACAGTCGTAATTTTCAAAGTTTAACAAGAGAATATAAAAGGGAAAAGGTAAAGGTATTTAGCTTAAATGGGGATTTTGAATTCGATTTAGATGAAAAACATTCCTTCTCATATGGTTTTGAAGGAACCTATAATAAAGTTCGCTCTTTGGCCTATAAATACGACTTGATTGTAAACCAAAATAAAGTTGAAGGGAGAACACCCATACTTCCTATCCCGACACGTTACCCAAGTGCTGGAAGTTACTACGGTAGTTTTGCTATTTTTATCAATTGGGTTTGGAATTTTAATGAAAAGCTTACGTTAAACGCAGGTGCACGTATCACATCAACCAGACTAGACGGTCGCTGGAAGGAAAGCTATAACGTCAATGCATTGCTGTCTTCAGTTGATCTCAGATCAGAAGCGCTTACTGAAACTGTAGCCCTAACCTACCGCCCTTCAGAAAAAAAACAATGGAATGTTATTCTTTCTAATGGGTTTAGAAATCCAAATATTGATGATGTAGGGAAAATCAGAGAAAATAAAGGAACTCTCGTTGTTCCAAATCCTTCCTTATTTCCAGAATACGCTTATAATTTTGAACTCGGCTTTACAAATTATTTGAATTTACCTAAAAACTACATCTCCTTCAGAGGTTTTACAACACTTATATCGAGACATATAGGACGTAATAATTATGTCATTTTTGCAGATAAATCGACTGAAGACTTGAACACCATCCTTTACCAAGGAGAAGAAGTTGAAACTTTTTCTAATGTAAACTCAGGAGATCGGTATTTGCTGGGAGGCTCAATAGATGGGTATTATTCGTTTATCGAAGAATTTTCTGTACAAGGAAATATATCTTATATCAAAGGAGCTAAAAGCAAAAAGTATGGCCCCCTTCCATCCATCTCTCCCGTTTTTGGGAGTCTTTTATTAAAATATTACAAAGAATCGTGGCTGGCAACTTTACGTTTTCAATTTAGCGGAAGTAAAAATCCTGAAAACTATAGCTTTGGGGGAGAGGATGGCCTAGAAGAAACTCCTTTACTTTCAGAAACACTCGGATTGTATGCGGGAGCACCCGCATGGAATGATTTGTCCTTTTTAACTCAATACAATTGGAAAGAAAATATAACTTTTCGATTTGGCTTAGATAACATCTTTGATGTTCATTACCGAACTTTCGCCTCTGGGGTTTCTGCTCCGGGAAGAAATGTTAAAATAGGGGCAAATATCTCTTTTTAAAACCTGTCTTTATAAACGTCTGCAAGTTTAAAAAAACACGCTGTTTTCTTTAAATTAATTACTTTCGCATTTGAACACAAAAAATGGTGGTTTATAATTACCGTTTATCTGTTTTATAAAGAATATTTAAAGATAAGTTTACAAACGAAAAATTAGGGATGAAATTCAATGAATACAAAGGGCTAAACTTACCTAAAATTGCAGATGAGATACTTGCCTCTTGGAAGAAAGACAATACTTTTTCTAAAAGTATTAGCCTCCGTGAGGGGAAGCCTTCGTTTGTGTTCTATGAAGGGCCGCCTTCGGCAAATGGAATGCCCGGTATTCACCATGTTATGGCTCGTGCCATAAAAGATATTTTTTGCCGATACAAAACACAAAAAGGATTTCAGGTACATAGAAAAGCAGGGTGGGATACCCATGGACTTCCTGTTGAACTAGGCGTTGAAAAAGAATTGGGGATTACTAAAGATGCAATCGGAAAAACCATTTCTGTAGAAGCATACAACGAAGCTTGTAAAAAAGCCGTTATGCGTTATACCGATGTTTGGAATGAACTCACTCAGCGCATCGGCTATTGGGTCGATATGGAAGACCCCTATGTTACCTATACTTCAAAATATATGGAGTCTGTATGGTGGCTACTCAAACAAATTCATGATAAAGGCCTTTTGTATAAAGGGTATACCATTCAACCTTATTCTCCCATGGCAGGAACGGGATTAAGTTCGCATGAACTTAATCAGCCTGGCACCTACCAAGATGTTACGGACACTACAATTACTGCCCAATTTAAAGTTATTGAAGACCACATCCCTCAGTCCATTAAAGGAGATATTCCGCTTTATTTGTTGGCTTGGACCACTACCCCTTGGACACTTCCCTCCAACACGGCTTTAACAGTTGGAAAAAATATAGATTATGTAGTCATTAGTACTTACAATCAATATACTTTTGAACCCATACGCGTCATTCTTGCAAAAGCACTAGTTTCAAAACAGTTTGGAAAAAAATACACGCTTCAAGAAAAATTAACTGAATTTAAAGAAGGAGACAAAAATATTCCGTACCGAATTGAAAACGAATTAAAAGGAAAGGATTTACTTGAAATTCGCTACGAACAACTATGGACAAAAGCACCCTTACCCTTAAGTAATCCGGAAAATGCCTTCCGAGTCATAGCAGGAGATTTTGTGACCACTGAGGATGGAACTGGAATTGTACATACAGCTCCAACTTTCGGTGCAGATGATGCAAAAGTAGCCAAAGAAGCCAATCCGGAAGTCCCACCATTATTAGTCCTAGATGAAAATGAAAATACAGTCCCTTTAGTTGATCTACAAGGTCGCTTTAGACCCGAAGTAGGTCCCTTAGGAGGACGGTTTGTTAAAAATGAATACTATCCCGATGGGGAGGCACCAGAGCGCTCAACTGATGTTGAAATAGCAATTCAACTTAAGGAAGAAAATCGTGCGTTTAAAGTTGAAAAATATGTCCATTCCTATCCCAATTGTTGGAGAACCGATAAGCCTATTTTGTATTATCCATTGGACTCTTGGTTTATTAAAGTAACTGATGTAAAAGAGGAAATGGTGCGATTAAATCAAGAAATTAATTGGAAACCTAAGTCAACAGGGGAAGGACGTTTTGGAAATTGGCTTTCCAATGCAAATGACTGGAATCTTTCGCGCTCTCGATTTTGGGGAATTCCACTCCCTGTTTGGCGCACTGAGGATGGGCAAGAAACTCAGGTAATGGGCTCCATTAGTGAATTAAAGAAGGCGATAGATTATTCCGTAGAAAAGGGAATGATGCAAGAGAATCCGTTTCAAAATTTTAGTGAAGGTGATTTTACTGAATCTAATTATGATTCGATAGACTTACATAAAAACGTTGTAGATCAGATTGTTTTATGTAGCCCTAAAGGGCAGCCAATGCAACGAGAATCTGATTTGATAGATGTCTGGTTTGATTCGGGCGCAATGCCCTATGCTCAATGGCACTATCCTTTTGAAAACAAAGAGAAAATTGATGCTGGTGACCGTTTCCCAGCAGATTATATTGCCGAGGGAGTAGACCAAACAAGAGGTTGGTTTTATACACTTCATGCAATTGGCACACTTGTCTTTGGTAAAAAAGCATATAAAAATGTAGTCTCAAATGGTTTGGTTCTAGATAAATCAGGTCAAAAGATGTCAAAGCGATTAGGTAATGCTGTAGATCCTTTCAAGACCTTAGATCAATATGGGGCGGATGCTACAAGATGGTATATGATCTCTAATGCTAACCCCTGGGATAATTTAAAATTTGATGCAGAGGGGATTGCAGAAGTTCAACGTAAATTTTTTGGAACACTCTATAACACGTATTCATTTTTTAGTTTATACGCAAACATAGATGCTTTTGATCCAAAAAAAGAAACACCTATACCATTTGAAAACAGAACAGAATTGGATCGTTGGATCTTATCTGAATTACACAGTTTGATTCAATTAGTTGATGCTGCTTATGAAGATTACGAACCTACAAAAGCGAGTCGTGCTATTTCAGATTTTGTACAAGAAAAATTAAGTAATTGGTATGTTAGGCTCTGTCGCAGACGCTTTTGGAAAGGAGAATATGGACCCGATAAAATTGCTGCATATCAAACACTTTATGATTGTTTACTTACGGTTTCAAAATTAGCCGCTCCTATTGCACCATTTTATATGGATCGTATATTCCAAGATTTGACACAGCAAGCTACTTCCATCCATTTAACAGATTTTCCTACTGCAAATTTTGGCTTAATAAATTCCGATTTAGAACATCAGATTAATACAGCGAGAACACTTACGTCATTGGCTTTATCACTCCGTAAAAAAGAACAGGTACGGGTACGTCAACCCCTTCAAAAAATGATTATCCCAGTAAAAAACAAAATGGAACGAAATCGAATTGAACGTATCACCGAACAGCTTAAGGGAGAAATAAACATCAAATCAGTTGAACTCTTGGATGATGCTAATTCACTCTTAGTAAAAGAAATCAAACCTAACTTTAAAGCATTAGGACCTCGCTTTGGAAAAGATGTGAAAGCAGTTGTTGAACTCATAAAAAATCTAACTGAGGAGCAAATCAATCTATTAGAAGGAAAAGGCACCCTCGAAGTGCAACTAAACGAAAAAAACCTTACTTTAGAACGGTCAGATGTAGAGGTTTCCTTTAAGGATATTGAAGGTTGGCAAGTAGCGCAAGGAGGGGGAATGACGGTTGCCCTTGACATGACATTAACACCTGATTTGATTCAGGAAGGTATTGCAAGAGAATTAGTCAATAGAATTCAGAATTTCAGAAAAGACAGTGGTCTAGAAGTAACGGATAAAATTGCTATTTCCCTAAAAAGTGAACCTCAATTAGAGGCTGCAGTTTTGAAAAATAAAAATTATATTTTATCCGAAACATTAGCCAATAATTTAACGTTTGAGCCTAATTTAACTGACGGGTTAGCACTTGAATTTGAAAATATAAAAACCATAATACGAATAAATAAAACATCCTGATGAGCGAAAAAACAAAGTACAGCGACGCGGAACTCCAAGAATTTAAAACTTTAATTGAAGATAAAATCCAAAAAGCACGTTTAGATCTTGATTTACTAAAAAGTTCATACATGAATGATGGAAATAATGGAACAGAAGATACTGCACCTACCTTCAAAGCCTTTGAAGAAGGATCTGAAACCATGTCCAAAGAAGCAAATACGCAATTGGCAATTCGACAAGAAAAATTCATTCGAGATCTAAAAAATGCTTTGATTAGAATTGAAAATAAAACGTATGGTATTTGCCGTGTTACAGGGAAGCTAATTAATAAAAAACGTTTATTCCTTGTTCCGCATGCTACCTTAAGCATAGAAGCTAAGAACTTACAAAAATAGACTCCTAAACCCACTGATTCTGGATAATAAAAAAACATACATAACCCTAAAATGGGCGCTGTCGATTATTATTAGTATACTTCTAATTGATCAGTGTAGTAAGTTTTATATTAAGTTAAATTATCCTCTTTCTGGCTATGGCGTCCCTCCCATTGTTGATTGGGGCTTTTTCAAATTACTTTTTGTAGAAAACAAAGGGATGGCTATGGGAACAAAATTTAATGACTTCCTTCCTTTTATTAAAGAGGATTCTGCCAAACTTTTTTTAACGCTTTTCCGATTGGTAGCCATTGTAGGTTTGGGATATTGGTTATGGGATTCTATAAAAAAACAAGGCCCTAAATTACTCAACTTAGCACTAGCATTGATTTTTGCTGGGGCTTTAGGTAATATTATTGATTCTGTTTTTTATGGGGTAATCTTTACTGATAGTTATAATACTGTTGCTAAACTCTTTCCTGAGGGCGGTGGATATGCTCCCTTGTTTTATGGACATGTAGTAGATATGTTACAGTTCCCTTTAGTTGAATGGACTTGGCCCAAATGGATTCCAGTTGTGGGAGGAGATACTTTTTTGTTTTTTCAATATATTTTTAATGTTGCCGATACAGCAATTAGTTCAGGTGTTGGAATAATGATTGTTTTTAATAAAAAAATATTTAAAAAAGAGACGCCTAAAATGAATGAATCTTTTGAGGACTAATACAGTAATCTAAAGGTATATCTTCATCACGAATCCCATCGATACGATCTACTGGATCAAAAAAAGAAAGTCCAATTTTCAAAACTTCTTTTTTACAATTTTTCAAGAAAACATCATAAAAACCTTTTCCATAGCCCACTCTATTGCCTTTTTTGTCAAAACTCAAAAGAGGTATGAATACCACTTCGAGCATTGATGGGTCAATTGAAATGCCACTTTCTGGTTCAGGAATACCCCATTTATTTTGTGTGATTTTTGTCCCGTCGGTCAATAAGATATGCTCTAGCCTATTTTGTCCAGAAACCCTTGGTAGAACAACCTGTTTGTCTCTTCCTTGGAGTAGTGTTAAAATTAAAGTAGTATCTACCTCAGCCTGAGAGGCAATAGGTAGAAACAAATGAAAAAAATTAAATTCCCAAATCGGTAGTTTTAAACATAGATTTGCGATTGCCAAACTATAATCATCATGTGTCTGATGAGAAAGTGCTAACCGTTTTTTCGAAAAATAATCCCGTAGTGCTTCTTTTGAATAATCCATTAAAATTAATTGATTGAAATAACAGTTTCTTTACCCAAAGAAAATCAATATTTTCGTTATGTGAAATCAGATCTCATTGAAATTCAATTAAAAAGCCTTCCACAGGTTGCGGGGGTGTATCAATATTTTGATAAATCAGATCGTGTAATCTATGTAGGAAAGGCTAAAAATCTTAAAAAAAGGGTAAGTTCCTATTTCAATAAAGTTCACGATAATAAAAAAACTTCTGTACTAGTAAAAAATATTGTGCGCATAGAACATATTGTTGTTGAAACTGAAATGGATGCCCTTTTATTGGAAAACAATCTTATAAAAAAATACCAACCACGATATAATGTCTTGCTTAAAGATGACAAAACCTATCCTTGGATTTGTATAAAAAAAGAACCTTTTCCGCGTGTTTTTTATACCCGTAGGGTTATTAAAGACGGCTCTGAATATTTTGGCCCTTATACCAATATGAAAACGGTAATGACACTTTTGGGATTGGTACGAACGTTATACCCCTTGAGGAGCTGTAAGTTTGACTTAAGTGATGAAAAAATTGTAGCTGGAAAATATAAAGTCTGCCTAGAGTACCATATGGGAAATTGTTTGGCGCCCTGTACAAAGCAAATCGAAACGGAAGATTATGATAACAACATCAAAGCCATCCGAGAAATAATCAAAGGAAACTTTAAAGATTCCATTCAAGGTTTTAAAAGGCAAATGGATTCTTTTGCTACCGCTATGGAATTTGAAAAAGCACAAGTAGTAAAAGAAAAAATTGAATCCCTAACTAATTATCAAGCTAAATCTACCATAGTAAGCCCTAAAATTAATAATGTAGATGTATTCAGTATTGTATCTGATGAAAGCTATGGGTATGTTAATTACATTCAGGTTTCACATGGCGGTATCGTTCGCTCACATACCTTAGAAATAAAAAAGAAGTTAGATGAGTCTGATGCCACTTTATTACAATTAGGCATCATAGAAATCAGGCAATTATTTTTTAGTTCAGCAAATGAAATTTATTTATCAGAACCCGTTGCCCTGGGGGAAGATTTAAAAGTAAGTGTCCCTCTTCAAGGAGACAAAAGAAAGCTGGTAGACCTTTCCATTCGCAATGCCAAATTCTTCAGAATGGAACGTTTCAAGCAGATGAAAATTGTTGATCCAGAAAGGCATACTTCTCGAATTATGAGTCAAATGAAAACGGATTTAAGATTGCCTAAAGAACCTTATCATATAGAATGTTTTGACAACTCTAATATTCAAGGGTCAAATCCTGTTGCCGCTTGTGTCGTATTTAAAAATGGAAAACCAAGCAAAAAAGAGTACCGTCATTACAATATAAAAACCGTTCAAGGACCAGATGATTTTGCTTCCATGGAGGAAGTCGTATATAGGCGCTACAAACGTTTGTTAGAGGAAGAGGCTCCTCTTCCCCAACTTATTGTGATTGATGGAGGGAAAGGACAACTATCCTCAGCAGTAAAAAGTTTAGATCTATTAGAGCTTCGTGGAAAAATTTCCATCATCGGGATTGCGAAACGATTAGAAGAAATTTATTTCCCTGAAGATTCTATACCCCTTTACATAGATAAAAGATCTGAGAGTCTGAAAATATTACAGCGCGCAAGAGACGAAGCGCATCGTTTTGGAATTACTTTTCACAGACAAAAACGAAGTAAAGGAAGCTTAAACTCTGAGCTGGATCAAATTGATGGTATTGGTCCCGCAACACGAGATAAATTATTAGTTCATTTTAAATCATTAAAAAGAATTAAAAAAGCGTCCAAAGAAGAATTAGAAAAAATACTGGGAAAGCAGAATGGTGCAAAAATCTATATAGGCTTACATTCTAAATAAGATATTTAACATTTTTAAAACGTTATCCCTTCTATGTAGACTAAAGGAATTGTTACCTTTGAACTATGATTAAAAAGTTAATTTTCATTTTATTTTTTGGAATTTTAGCAAGCTACGCACAGCCTATTCCGACAGATTTGCTTGCGCCTTCTTCCCCCTTTCAAGAGGGAGAGTGGTTTCAATTACGAATCCACTATGGCTTATTTAATGCTAGTTATGCCACCTTATCTCTTGAGCGTGACACACTAAACGGAAAGCCTGTGTTTCATGCTAAAGCTTTTGGAGAGACTTCTGGAATTGCACGTTGGTTTTTTAAGGTAGAGGATTACTATGAGAGCTATTTTGACCAAACAACAATTTTACCTTACAAATTCATCCGAGATATAAATGAAGGAGGATATACTAAAAATGTAGAGATTGAGTTTGACCACATGCTAAAAAAAGCTAAAGTCAATAATAAAAAGAAAAAAGTAATTGAGGAATTTGAAATACAACCGAATGTTCAGGATTTGATTTCGTGCTTTTATTATTTACGAAACTTTTATCCTGAAGATAAGATTGAAGTAAATGAAAGCTTTGACATCAATATGTTTTTTGATCAAGAAAACTACGTTTTCAAACTGAAGTATTTAGGTAAAGAAGTCATCAACAGTAAATTTGGAGATGTAAATTGTCTAAAATTCAGACCTGTAGTTCAATCGGGAAGGGTTTTTAAAGAACAAGAAAGTGTAACCTTATGGGTTTCTGATGATAAAAATAAACTCCCAATTCGCCTTCAAGCAGATATTTTAGTGGGTTCAATAAAAGCAGATATTGAAAATTTCAAAAATTTAAAACATCCCTTCAAAATTAAAGTTGAATAACCTGTATAGAAAAAGAGGATAACTTTTCCTTTGCTTTTATTATAATTAAATTTAAGTTTCGAAATTTGCAAAAAATAACTATATGTATCGGGTAATAATTTTTCTCTTTATTATAACTTTATTCTCTTGTAATTCTTCAGGAGAAAAAGCAACTAGCAAAACAACAAAAACCGAGACAGAAGTTCAAGCTAACCTTCGTTATGGCATAGATCTAAATGCCTATGAGTTACGGGAAAATAAAATTAATAGAGGTGATACCTTTGGAAAAATTCTTGAAAAAAACGGAATTGATTATCCCCAAGTTTACAACATACTTCAAGCCATAAAAGGAAAGGTTAATGTTCGTAAACTCACAATAGGAAAAGCATACAGTTTGTTTTATAGTAAAGACAGCATCACTACCCCAGAATACTTTGTTTATCACCCTGGAGTTTCTGGCTATTCTGTAATTCATCTGCGAGACAGTTTATATGGTGAAGAGATCGTAAAACCCTCTCGCCTAGTTGAATTAGAAGCCTCTGGAGTCATCGAAAGTTCACTTTATGAAACCATGCAGAAAAGTGGTATTAATGAAAACTTAACCTATTATTTATCTGATGTTTACGCTTGGACTGTAGATTTTTTTCGTTTACAAAAAGGGGATCGTTTTAAAGTTATTTATACTGAAAAATTTGTTGATGATTCTATTTCTGTTGGGATAGAAAGAATCAAAGCAGCCTATTTTGAGCATAATGGAAAACCTCTTTATGCTTTTGAATTTATTAGCGATCCTGAAAAAGGTATTGTTGATTATTTTGACAATGAAGCCAATAGTTTACGCCGTGCCTTTTTACAGGGGCCTCTAAAATTTAACCGCGTTTCTTCTCGGTATAATCTGAGGAGAAGAATTGCCTATTATGGAAATCGAATTCGTCCACATAAAGGAACTGACTTTGCTGCCTCCGAAGGAACTCCCATACTGGCAACAGCGAATGGAACTGTGGTAAAAGCAAGTTACACAAAAGGGAACGGCAATTACGTAACGCTTAAACACAACGGCACCTACTCCACTCAATACCTGCACATGAAAAAAAGAAAAGTGAAAGTAGGTCAATTTGTAGAACAAGGGGATGTTATTGGATGGGTTGGAATGACAGGAAATACCTCTGGACCTCATGTGTGTTATCGCTTTTGGAAAAACGGAAAACAAGTTGACCCCTTCAAACAAAAACTTCCAGATGCGAAACCCATTTCTTCAGACTTAAAATCTAAATTTGCCGAACATATCATTCCTTACAAAACAAAACTTGACTGCATTCCTTTTGAAACACCAACTTTAGATGAAATTGCGGTAAATAACGATAAACCTAATAATGCAAAAGATCCTTCCTAATACCAATCCAACAGAGCTAAACGCTTGGGAATCACTCAAAAAACATTTTCAAAACACCAAACAAACTACACTTAAAGAATACTTTGAAAATGAGCCCAATCGATTGGACTATTCCATATTGAAATGGAGAGACTTTTATGTAGATTTTTCCAAGAATAGACTTGACAAAAAAGGGTTTGATTTATTGCTTCAATTAGCGGAAGAATCCGGCTTAAAAAAGGCTATTGATGCTCAATTTTCTGGAAGTAAAATTAATGTGACCGAAGACAGAGCCGTTTTGCATACAGCTTTGAGATCCATTACAAAAGACCCCGTTCTGTTTGAAGGAGAAAATGTCCTTCCTTCCCTGGCAAATACACAAAAAAAGATGTACGCTTTTTGTGATAAAGTCATTTCAGGTGCTTGGAAAGGATATACTGGAAAAGAAATTACCCATATAGTAAATATAGGTATTGGAGGATCAGATTTAGGCCCTGCAATGGTTGTTGAGGCATTAGAATATTACAAAAATCAATTGGACGTTCGTTTTGTTTCTAATGTGGAAGGAGACCACCATCAAGAAATTATCAAAGATCTCAATCCAGAAACAACCCTGTTTGTGATTGTTTCAAAAACATTTACTACTCAAGAAACTTTAAGTAACGCAAATAGTATTCGAACTTGGTTTTTAAATCAAGCTCCAAAAGATGCTATTGCTAAACATTTTGTGGCTGTCTCTACAAATACAGAAAAAACAGCCGCTTTTGGAATTTCATCAGAAAACACCTTTCCAATGAGTGATTGGGTGGGAGGTAGATTTTCCTTGTGGAGCACTGTTGGTTTAAGCATCTGTCTGGCTGTAGGTCCAAAAAACTTTACAAAACTTTTAGAGGGGGCAGGCCAAATGGATTACCATTTCCAAAACACCCCTTTTGATAAAAATATTCCTGTAGTTCTTGCGCTCATCAGCATTTGGTACAACAACTTTTGGACTGCTGAAAGTGAAGCAATTATTCCCTACACTCAATACCTAAGAAACCTTCCTGCATACCTCCAACAAGGAATCATGGAGAGCAATGGAAAAAGTGTCGGTCGGGATGGTAAAAAAGTAAATTATCAAACAGGGACCCTCATTTGGGGTGCTTCTGGAACCAATGCACAACATGCCTTTTTTCAACTTATTCATCAAGGAACAAAGTTGATCCCCGCTGATTTTATTGGCTTTAAAAAAGCACTTCATGGTAATAAAGACCACCAAGAAAAATTATTGGCCAACTTTATAGCTCAAACCGAGGCCTTAATGAACGGAAAGACTCTCGATCAAGTAAAAATTGAGTTAAGTGCAAGTGGACTGTCTACCGAAGAACAAAATAAAATTGCGCCATTTAAAGTATTTGAAGGAAATAAACCAACCAATACTTTATTAATTGATTCATTAACACCCGCTTCCTTAGGTTCGCTGATTGCACTATATGAACATAAAATTTATGTTCAAGGTATATTATGGAATATATATAGTTACGATCAATGGGGCGTTGAGCTTGGAAAACAATTAGCAAATGTAGTTTTAGAGGATATTAAAGATAATGCGCAACATCCACATGATGAATCTACTAAAGCGCTTTTAAAACATATCGCTAATTAAGTAAAATCAATTTATACTTCTTCAAATTTTAAATCCTTCACTTTAAGTTGAAGGCTAACAATACCGTTATACTCGTTTTCTTCAAGGGTGTATAAAACCGAAAAGGGAAGTTGATTTTTTATAGTTATCAAATTCGCTCCCATTCCAAAACCAATCCCTTGAATTTGTATTCCAGAAGAATCCCTAATTTCAAGTTTGAGATGCGTTTGATCTTTCCCTACCAAACGTGATCCTCCTGTATCCTTGCAATGATGTGTGACAAATACAGGACGCATATTTTTTGGTCCAAAAGGTCCCATTTGATTCAAAATCCTGAGAAGCTTAGGACTTAACTCATTTAATTTCAATACCGCATCATAAATCAGACTGGGAGTTTGTTGTTCCTTTAAAATAGTTGAACGCACATAGGCTTCAAAACCTTTTTTAAAACCCTCTAACTGCTCTGGTTTTAGGGTTAATCCGGCAGCATATTTATGTCCCCCAAACTGAATCATGAATTCTGCACAAGACTCTAGTGCCTTGTAAACATCAAAGCCCCTCACAGAACGAACAGAACCGGACAATACTCCTTCTGATTCTGTTAATACAACCGTAGGACGATAATAGGTTTCAATCAATCGGGAAGCTACTATACCAATAACACCTTTGTGCCAAGAAGAATGAAAAACAAACGTTGAAAAACTTTCTTGTTGTTCATTTAAAATAATTTGTTGCAGTGCTTCTTTAGTAATACGTTCATCGGTTGCTCTTCTTTCAGAATTGTAAAACTCAATAGAACGCGCGATTGGTAGTGCAACCTCAACATCTGAAGCGGCCAATAATTCTACGGCATTTAGGCCATGATCCATCCTCCCTGCAGCATTGATTCTTGGAGCAATAACAAAAACTAAATCAGTAACACTGACTGGATTTTTTAACGATTTTAAAAAAAACTGAAGCCCAACTCTTGGACTCTGATTTAGTTGCTCAATTCCCAAAAAAGTGAGAATTCTGTTTTCACCAATTATAGGAACAATATCAGCTGCAATAGCAGTTGCAACCAAATCCAAATAACAAAATAACTCCTTTTGGGGGAGTTCCATTCGTTGTTGTACTGCTTGAATTAATTTAAACCCAATGCCACAACCACATAACTCTTTAAACGGATATGCACAGTCCCCACGCTTAGGGTCTAAAACAGCAATTGCTTTAGGTAAATTTTCACTCGGTAAATGGTGATCACAAATCACAAAATCAACCCCTAAATCGTTAGCATAATCAATTTGTGCATTGGCTTTTATTCCACAGTCTAAAGCTATAATTAAACTAATCCCTTCTTCTTTGGCGTGGTCGATTCCTGCAATAGAAATACCATAACCTTCTTTGTATCGATCGGGGACATAAGGTGTAAGGTTTTCAATTTTATCTTTTAAAAAAGAATACACCAAGGCTACGGATGTGGTTCCATCAACATCGTAATCACCATAGACCATCACTCTTTCATGCCGTTCAATAGCCTGTATAATTCGATTGACTGCAACAGTCATATCTTGCATTAAATAGGGGTCATGAAGCTGAGACCAGTCGGGTCTAAAAAAATTCTTGGCCTCCTCATATGATGTAATTCCTCGTTGTGCTAATAGTTGAGCAATCACTGGAGAAACGCCTAGTGCTCCTGACAAGTGTTCAACTGTATTCTCTGGGGCTGAAGGGGGGGTATACCATTCCATAATTATGAGGTTTTCTTCCCTTCAATCACAATGACAAATTCTCCTTTTGGCGGTTGGGTCTGAAAAAAATGAAGGCCCTCTGATGCTGTTCCACGGAAAGTGCTTTCATATAGTTTTGAAATTTCACGAATAACTGCAATCGTACGATCTGATCCAAAATAGGTGACTATCTGCTCTAAGGTTTTGATGAGTTTATGTGGGGACTCATAAAACACTTGAGTCCTTTCTTGTTCAGCCATTTGCTCCAGTCGCGTTTGTCTTCCTTTTTTTGGGGGTAGAAATCCTTCAAAAACAAAACGATCACATGGAATTCCACTTTGAACTAATGCAGGTATTAATGCAGTGGGACCCGGTAAGCACTGAACTTCAATTCCTTCTTTTATGGCTTCACGAACCATCAGAAATCCGGGATCCGAAATTCCAGGCGTCCCAGCATCTGAAATAAGGGCAACTTTTTTTCCCCCTTTTAGTTGGTTCAAAACACTTTGAACTTTTTTATGCTCATTGTGCATATGAAAACTCTGATAGGGTGTGTCAATTTCAAAATGCTTTAACAACTTAGAGCTAACGCGTGTATCTTCAGCCAAAATTAAATCCACCTCCTTAAGCAGACGTATCGCTCTTAGCGTTATATCCTCTAAATTACCAATGGGTGTGGGGATCAAATAGATCACTTGTCTTTATTTTAAGGGTTAGTCGTCAAAAAAATACTTTAAACACTAAAGTTTTTCTGTAAAATAGTTAAAAACCGTGCTTCAATAGGTTCTTTATCTTTCCAATTTTGATATTCAGGTTTTACCATTTCATTTATAAACACTTCTACTTCTTCCCAGCTTTCATAAGTTACAATCTGAGAAAGTACTCTTTCGTATGCATTTACGTCCTCTTCAAATAAATGTTTTACGAAAGCGAGTCGGTCATTTAAATCAATACTTAGAGTTTTAGCAAATAGGTCATTGATGTTTTTTTTCTCCTCTTCTATATGTTCAAGTACTGTTTCAGAAGTATTCTCTTCTTTTTTAGCAATAAAACTAGGGGTTTCCGAAACGTTTTCAAATAGACTTTTGTAAGACTCTGTTTCTGGCATTTCAGTCACCATATTTTTTATGGCATCCATTAAAGGGGGGACTTCTAAGTGCTCATCTTGTGCCGGGCTTTCATCTTTTTCTTTAAACGTATTAAATGTTTCAAGTACTTCCTTAAGTTCATTTTGATGATGGCTCCATTTTTTAGTTTGTTGGGTATCTTCTTTTAATAGCTTGTGGAACGTAGAGATTTCGTAAAGCCTTTGTATTGCAGCATGCGTTTCTTCATCCCCCCAATCACTTTGGTTTTGGAGGACATTTTCTGCCCATTTCGCTAAAGCACTTTTAATTTGTTCTGTCATGATTTTTCGTCCGTCAACCCGAGAGATTTTAATACCTTTGTTTTCATAGGGCTCATAAAAAATCTGTTTTCAAGTTGAAAATTACAAAATGTTTTTAGAAAATACCGTAAAGTCAAACGAACAATTTGGATGGATTGAGGTCATCTGTGGTTCTATGTTTTCTGGAAAAACAGAGGAACTCATTCGGCGGCTCAAAAGGGCTCAATTTGCCAAACAAAAAATTGAAATTTTTAAACCAGCCATTGACTTGCGCTATGATGATGAATTGGTCACTTCACATGATCAAAACCAAATTCCCTCAACCCCTGTACCTGCTGCTGCAAACATTCCAATCTTAGCCGATGGCTGTGATGTTGTGGGAATAGATGAAGCTCAGTTTTTTGATGATGAAATTGTAAAAGTCTGCAATGACCTCGCCAATAATGGGGTACGCGTTATTGTAGCAGGATTAGATATGGATTTTCAAGGAAACCCTTTTGGTCCTATGCCAGCATTAATGGCTACAGCAGAGTATGTAACTAAAGTTCATGCGATATGTACCCGCACCGGAGGGTTAGCAAACCATAGTTTTCGAACCAGTGAAAATAATTCTATTGTATTACTGGGAGAAAAAGAAAGTTACGAACCCCTATCACGAGCTGCCTTTTTTAACGCAAACAAGCAAAAAAAAAGGACACTAAATAATTCTTAACCTTTGAACACACTCACGCTTAGCCTTTCAAATATAGATCACAATTACAACTGTATTCGTGAACAAATAAATGCCACTACCCAGATTATTGGGGTAGTTAAAGCAAATGCATATGGGAGTTCATCAATACATTTTGCTTCTCGTTTAGTTGAACTTGGTGTGGACTATCTAGCTGTAGCCTATACTGAAGAGGGACAGCAATTAAGAAGTCAAGGGGTCAAGATTCCTATCATGGTATTCTACCCACAGTTAGATGCTTTAGATACGCTTTTGGATGCTTGTCTTGAACCTTGTTTATATAATGAAACAATTTTAGAAGGTTTTAAAAAAATACTCCTCGAAAAAAAAATTTCTCATTATCCAGTTCATATAAAATATAATACGGGATTAAATAGGTTGGGATTTACTCCTGACCAAAGTGATTGGGTTCTTGAACAAATGAAAAACAACTGCTTTCAATTGGAAAGTGTGTATTCTCATTTAGCAGCTTCTGAAGCAAAACGTCCTTCTGCCCTTTGTAAGAGTCAAATTGAACTATTTGAAATCTTAAAAATAAAACATTCAAGTGTTTCTAACCAACCTCCTAAATTTCATTTACTCAATAGTTCCGGAGTCTTTAATTATCCTGAACACCAATATGATATGGTTCGTTGCGGTATAGCTTTACATGGTTTTGCCAATCATCCCGATTGGGACGCACACCTCAAACCCATATGTGTATTGGAAAGTAGCATAACCCAAATACACCAGGTAAAAAAAGGAAACTTTGTAGGCTATGACCATGGTTGGCAAGCGCCTCAAAATACTCAAATTGCAACACTCCCTTTAGGCCATGCAGATGGAATTGGGAGACACTTTGGACACCACAAAGGAAGTGTGATGATCAACGGAAAAAAGGCTCCTATAGTGGGAAATGTTTGTATGGACCTGCTTATGGTAGACGTCACATCCATTGATTGTGAAGAAGGAGATAAAGTCAAATTTTTTGGGGAATTAAACACGGCTTCTACTTTTGCCCTTCAGGGAAATTCGATTAGCTATGAACTAATCACGGGTTTAGGTTCAAGAATTAAGCGCATAGTAAAGGAATAAAAAAACCATTTGTTATAAATACAACAAATTGTTGTTTTTTCTTAAATCTATTCCGAAGCATGGTAACTAAGGTTTTTAATTCTATTTTTGGCAAAAATTAAATAATGAAAGTAGCGGTTGTAGGAGCCACTGGAATGGTGGGTCATGTCATGTTAAAAGTATTAGCTGAACGTAAACTCCCCATCACGGAATTACTGTTAGTTGCTTCGGAACGGTCTGTTGGAAAAGAAATCAAATTTGAAGGAAAAATACATACTATCATTGGATTAGAAACAGCTGTTGCAGCAAAACCTGATATTGCTTTATTTTCTGCAGGAGGGGAAACCTCACTTGAATGGGCGCCAAAATTTGCTGCAGCAGGAACAACCGTCATCGATAATTCTTCTGCCTGGAGAATGAATCCCTCTAAAAAATTAATTGTCCCTGAAATTAATGGAAATCAATTAACTGCCGATGATAAAATCATTGCCAATCCCAACTGTTCCACTATTCAAATGGTTCTTGCTTTAGCACCACTTCATAAAGCATTTAAAATCAAACGTTTAATTATTTCAACCTACCAATCAATAACAGGAACAGGAGTAAAAGCAGTAGCGCAATTAAAAAATGAAGCTGAAGGAAAGGATGGAGATATGGCTTATCCGCATCCCATTCACAAAAATGCCCTTCCTCATTGTGATGTGTTTTTAGAAAATGATTATACCAAAGAGGAAATGAAATTGGTTCATGAAACACATAAAATTCTAGGGGATGACACCATTGGAATTACTGCAACCGCTATTCGCATTCCCGTCGTTGGAGGACATAGCGAATGTGTAAATATTGAGTTTGAAAAACCGTTTGAAATTGAGGATATCAGAAGCCTTTTAAATGAAACTCCTGGAGTAATTGTTCAAGACGAACCTAAAACAAATACCTATCCCATGCCTATTTATGCAGAAGGAAAAGACGAAGTTTTTGTGGGTAGAATCAGACGAGATACCTCACATCAAAATGCTATCAATATGTGGATCGTTGCGGATAATCTTCGAAAAGGTGCTGCCACAAATACAATTCAAATTGCCGAATATTTAATTGCAAACGGGATCTGATTTTTAGGTCAAAATAGAGATTTAAATTATTGTTGTAATTTAAGACATAAATTTATTTTTCTCATGTTATTATTCGTGCTTAAAAGACTACGTTTTCTTTTACTAATATTACTATACTTTGGTTGTCAATCAATAACTACACCCATTGCCGTAGCCGCTATTTTTTCCGATCACATGGTATTGCAACAACAAATGGAAGTTCCTGTCTGGGGGAGTGGGTCTCCAGGAGCTACCATTACCATTGAGGCGAGTTGGGGTAATTCTGCCTCCGTTGAAATAGATACCAAAGGAGAATGGAACACCCTGTTACAAACACCCTCATATGGAGGTCCACATACAATAAAAATTGTTTCAGAAAAGCAAGCGCTTTTTCTCGAAGATATTATGATTGGAGACGTTTGGCTAACCTCTGGGCAATCAAATATGGAATGGCAAATTCAAAACCCAATAAATAATCAAGCAGAGGAAATTGCCACAGCCAATTATCCTGCTATTAGAATGTTTTCTGTACCCCGAAATTTAAATGGTACCGCTATTAATAATACCTCATGGAAAATAACAACACCTGAAAACGTAAAGCAATTTAGTGCCGTAGGTTATTTTTTCGCACGAGAACTAAACGAAAATCTAGATATTCCCATCGGTATTGTAAACTCCTCTTGGGGTGGAACACGAGTTGAAGCTTGGACAAGTGCTAAAAAACTCAGTTCTTTAAAACCTACGCAAACTGCCATAAAAGAAATTATGGATGCAGGTGGATTTGAGAGTCTAAAAGAAAATAATAATAAAAAAAATAGTGAAATTTCTATCGCTAATGCCGCCTATTTAAAAGCCAAAAATTATCCATATCCCCAAGGTGATGATTTAGAAAAGGTTTGGTCAGAACTTGATTTAGATGATACCACTTTTTTACAATCTGACTTTGACGATTCCAGTTGGGATACTTTTGAAGTTGAATTACAGACAAGCCAGGACGTAAGTTTCCCAATTACTTTTGAGCAATTTTTCGAGAGTGGAACTACTGCAGAAAACGGAGTGATCTGGTATCGAAAATCATTTGATGTTGACGATACTCAAGAAAACTATACACTAAGATTTAATAAAGGAATTGATGATATTGATTATACCTATATCAATGGGGTTCTTGTTGGAAGTATTCTAGCGTGTTGTACGGATAAAAAATATGAAATACCGCCAGGAATACTCAAGAACGAAGGGAACGTTTTAGCCGTTAGAGTCATTGATTTACAGGGAGAAGGTGGTTTTAGAGGAAGTATTTTACTGGAAAGTAAAACCGAAAATCAACGCCTTGATCAAGGAACATGGAAACAAAAACACCATGCTTTTTATTTAATTCCTGATTTTCAACTTCATAATTTAAGCACTTCTGAATTGATCGCTAGAGAGAGCGAACTAAAAACAAACTTAAAACAAGGACGCTTTTTAAATGATCCAAATGCCTACAGTATTTTATTTCAAAAAATGATCACTCCTATTTTACCCTTTGGAATTAAGGGAGCCTTGTGGTATCAAGGTGAGTCTAATGTTGGAAATTTTCAAGAATACCAAGAATTGTTTACCGGTATGATTGGAGATTGGCGTGAGCGCTGGGGCTATGAGTTTCCATTTTACTTTGCTCAAATTGCGCCTTACACTTATACTGAAGCTGATCGTTCTCATGAGCTTCGCGAGGCACAACGAAAAAGTTTGACTACCCCCAACACCGGAATGGTCATCACCCTGGACATAGGAGAAGAAAAAGATATACATCCCGCCAACAAACAAGATGTTGGATTGCGTTTTGCAAAGTTGGCTTTGCATCATGACTATGGTCAAAAAGACATCGTTCCCTCCGGGCCTTTATATAAAAATCATCGTCTTTTTTCCAACTATATTGACATTGAATTTGATTATATAGGCTCAGGATTAATGGGGAAAAACAAATTAAACGGTTTTGAGATTGCAGGAGCCGAGGGTGTTTTTATTCCTGCAAAAGCAAAAATTATAAACAATCAAATTCGTGTTTCCGCTCAAAAAGTTAAAAACCCAAAACGTATTCGTTATGGATGGAAAAATTATTTTGAAGCTACTCTTTTCAATCAAGAAGGCCTTCCAGCTTCATCTTTTCAAACCAACTAAAATCATTTAATTATGAAAAATATACTCTGCCTATTTACTATTTTTTTACTGGTTTCTTGTGCTAATGAAAAATCAGAACAAATCACTTTTGAACTCCTCCCTTCACCCCAAGACATATCCGTTAATTCAGAAATGTCTACTCTTAATGCAGGTGCTTTACAAGGGGCTTTTAGTCCTCAAGATAATGCCCTTCCAATAAGGTATGGTGTTTTAAAAAACATGGTGAAAAGTGAGACTGCAGAAAAAGCCCAAATCCATTTTAATATCAATGCTAAAGTGGGGCAGCAAGCTGAAAGCTATTCGTTAAAAATTGAAGGAGAAAAGATCAATATCGAGGCACAAGATGAAGCGGGTTTGTTTTATGCCTTTGTAACACTCTCTCAGATTATAGAAGATGCTCAAGGGAAACTATTCCCCCTTTTAGAAATCAATGATGCTCCAAAAATTGCCTTTCGCCCCATTCAAATAGACATCAAACACCACAGAGAAAAAGAATCCTATTATTATGAGTTAATGGACCATTTGGCACAATTAAAAATCAATGGGGTGATTCTTGAAATTGAAGACAAACTTCAATACAAACGTCGTCCTGAAGTGGGGAGTGATGACGCTATGACCATTGATCAATGGAAAGCTATAAGTGAATATGCGCAACAAAGGAATATCAATATTAGTCCTTTGGTACAAGGCTTAGGACATGCTTCTTTTATTTTAAAACACGAAAAGAATTTTGCGTTACGTGATGACCCAAAAAGCGATTGGGCGTTTAATCCCTTAGATCCAAAAACCTATGAGTTGCAATTTGACCTTTACCTCGATGCAATGGAGGCTACTCCCTATGGAAAATACCTACATGTGGGAGGTGACGAAGTAAAAACCACGGGGCGCAATAGCGGAATATCAGCCTTGGAATTAAATATAATTTGGCTTAATAAAGTAAGTGCTTTCGCAGCTGAACACAACCGAATTCCTATATTTTGGGATGATATGCCCCTCAAGGAGGCAGGGCTCATGTCTCCCATTTATGACAGTAAAATGAGTGAACAAGCCGTTGATTCTATTTGGACTAAAAACGAACCCAAACTCAGCCAATTTATTCAGCAGTTTCCAAAGAACTGTGTATACATGCGTTGGAATTATCATATAGCAGAATCCTATGGAAATGGCAAAGCTATGGACTGGTTTTCGAGCAATGGCTTTAGTGTGATGGGAGCAACTTCAGGACAAACACGCTGGACCTTAATGCCACAGAGAGAAAGTAATATTGATCAAATAAAAATATTTGCACAGCAATCTATTGAGAGAGGTTACAACGGTTTACTATTAACCCTTTGGGATGATGATTCCCCACATTTTGAACTCTATAAACGTGGAATTGCTGCTTTTGCAGAATACAGTTGGGCAGGAATGAAACGTGCTAAAGAAGAGTTTAAAGCCAGCTTTAGACACCGTACTTTTGGAGCTGCCTTCCAATCTGAGGAGTATGCCTTTATCGATGCGCTAGATGCGCCCGTTGGCCTCTGGACCAATGTCTTATTAGAAGATGGAATTCATCGGAATTCATTAGTACACAGAGAAAATGCGATAGAAGAACATGTTATCGATTTGCCTGATTTTAATGATAAAGGGGCTTGGGCTGAAAAGTATGCCGAACGACTAGAAAATATTTCTAAGCAAAGTGAAAATTTAAAAAAAGTACAGCAAACCTTAACCCGTATTAAAACTCAAAATGCTGAAAATAAATATACACTAGCGATTTATAGAGAAGTCGGTGCCTTAGTAAATTATAATTTTGAAGCCCTTAAAAAAATAGAAGCTTTTGACCTTGCAACTACTGTTGATGAGGAAACAAAAATTTTATTGGAACTTCAGGAGCTCACCAAAAAATTTAAAACAGTGCGACAAGATTTTCAACAAGTTTATGGACAAACACGAATTCTTAATAAACCTGAAAATTATATTCTCGACCAAGATCATCATAACCATCCCGCAAATCAATCCATTAATTTTGATTGGCAATTTATGTCTGAAATACTTTTTTTAGAAAAAGTTAATGCTCATTTTAAAACCAAAACGGTTTGGCAAGAAGGAACGAGTCCTGTGCTAAACTAAATACTAAAACCAACTCTTATGAAAAAATCAATCCTACTTATGCTTATTTTGACAGGATTCTCTTGTCAACAAAATACTGAAGAAATGACGTATCCCGTTACCCAAAAAATCCCTGTTTCAGAGACTTATTTTGATACCGAAGTGACCGATAATTATCGTTGGCTAGAAGACGATATGAGTAAGGAAACGGAAGCTTGGGTGGGAAAACAAAATGAAACGACCTTTTCATTTCTAGATCAAATTCCCTTTCGAAGTGAACTTAAAAATCGTTTGGAGCAAATCTGGAATTATGAGAAACTTTCCGCTCCATTTAAAGAAGGAGACTACACGTATTTCTATAAAAACGACGGCCTTCAAAACCAATATGTGGTTTACCGCCAAAAAGAAGGAGAAGAAAAGGAGGTCTTTCTGGATCCCAATACTTTTGCAGAGGACGGCACTACCTCTTTGGCCGGATTAACTTTTTCAAAATCAGGAAAATTAGCTGCATATTCCATCAGTGAAGGAGGAAGTGACTGGCGTAAAATTATTGTTTTAGACGCGGTCCACAAAACCATTTTAGAAGACACCCTACTAGAGGTTAAGTTCAGTGGTATTCAGTGGAAGCTAGACGAAGGCTTTTTCTATTCCAGTTATGATAAACCCGATGGAAGTGAACTTTCTGAAATGACCGATCAACACAAATTGTATTATCACAAACTAGGAACTTCTCAATCTGAAGATCAACTCATTTATGGAGGAACACCTGAACAAAAACATCGTTATGTAGGTGCTTCTGTAACCGAAGATGGACGGTATTTGATTATATCAGGATCAAAAACCACTTCAGGAAATATTGCCTTCCTCAAGGATTTAGCTGACCCCAATAGTCCTTTAATCCCAATGGATGAAGATTATAATACAGACAGTTATCTGCTGGATGCAGAAGGAGATCAGTTTTTTATTGTAACAAATAAAAATGCACCCAATCAAAAGGTCGTTTCGGTATCGGCTAATCGACCACAAGAAAAATATTGGAAGGACTTTATCCCAGAAACGGAACATGTCTTATCTCCAAGTAGCGGGAGTGGTTACTTTTTTGCAAAATATATGGTGGATGCCATCACCAAGGTATTTCAATACGACAGTAAAGGAAATAACATGGGCGAAGTGGAACTCCCTGGGGTTGGAACTGCAGGAGGATTCAGCGGTAAAAAAGAAGTCGATCTGTTGTACTTCAGTTTTTCAAATTATCACTCTCCAGGAATCATTTATTCCTATGAGCCAAAAACGAAAACTGCTAAAAAATATTGGACTCCAGACATTGACTTTAATCCAGAGGATTATATCTCAACTCAAGTTTTTTATACTTCTACCGACGGGACAAAAGTCCCCATGATCATCACCCATAAAAAAGGAGTGGAATACAATGGTAAAAATCCAACTATACTTTATGGCTATGGTGGATTTAATATTAGCCTTCGCCCTTCTTTCAGCATCTCAAATGCCGTCTGGATGGAACAGGGAGGTGTCTATGCTGTTCCCAATCTTAGAGGAGGCGGTGAATATGGTAAAGAATGGCATCAAGCTGGGATACAGCAGAAAAAGCAAAATGTTTTTGATGATTTTATCGCTGCTGCTGAATATCTAATTGCAGAAAATATCACGAGTCCAGAATTTTTGGCCATTCGAGGAGGATCAAACGGAGGCCTTTTGGTTGGGGCAACCATGACACAACGCCCAGATTTAATAAAAGTAGCCTTGCCTGCCGTTGGGGTTTTAGACATGTTGCGTTATCATAAATTTACTGCGGGTGCAGGATGGTCATATGATTTTGGAACGTCTGAAGATTCCGCAGAAATGTTTGCGTATTTAAAAGGGTATTCTCCTGTGCATAATGTCAAGGGAGGTACACATTATCCAGCCACTTTAATTACGACTGGGGATCATGATGATCGGGTAGTTCCTGCACATTCGTTTAAGTTTGCTGCCGAACTACAAGACAAGCAACAAGGAGAGAATCCGGTACTCATTCGCATAGAAACCAATGCGGGTCATGGTGCGGGAACACCAGTTGCTAAAACGATTGAACAGTATGCTGATATTTTTGGCTTTACCTTATACAATATGGGCTTTAAGGTATTGCCTGAAGCGATATCAAGTAAACCCAAAGGATAAAAAGGGATTGCCAGAAATAAAACAAGTGTAGGTAATTTCAAAAAATTACACGTGTTACATAGAAAAATCTTCCATAAACTTGGTGGTGTATTCTCCCTTTATATAGGCAGGATCACTCATCAGTTTTAGGTGGAAAGGAATGGTTGTTTTAATCCCTTCTACAATAAACTCCTCTAAGGCACGTTTCATCTTGCTGATTGCTCCTTCTCTCGTCTGTGCAGTAGTGATAAGCTTGGCGATCATAGAGTCGTAATGCGGAGGAATAACGTAACCGCTGTACACATGGGTATCAACGCGCACTCCATGTCCGCCGGGAAGGTGAAGATTTGTAATCAAGCCCGGGCTTGGTCTAAAGTCATTTTCAGGATCTTCAGCATTAATACGACATTCAATTGAATGCAGCTTAGGTAAATAATTTTTACCAGAGATTTTTTCTCCTGCAGCAACTTTAATTTGCTCGCAAATAAGGTCAAAATCAATCACCTGTTCGGTAATTGGGTGCTCAACCTGAATACGAGTATTCATTTCCATAAAATAGAAATTTCGGTGTTTATCCACCAAAAATTCGATGGTCCCTGCGCCTTCGTATTTAATAAATTCAGCAGCTTTTACCGCAGCATCCCCCATTTTTTTTCTCAAGGCATCTGTCATAAATGGAGAGGGAGTTTCCTCGGTAAGCTTTTGGTGGCGTCTTTGAATTGAACAATCACGCTCTGACAAATGACACGCTTTGCCCGTTGAATCTCCTACAATTTGAATCTCAATATGTCTAGGTTCCTCAATCAATTTTTCCATATACATGCCGTCATTTCCAAAAGCAGCTTTAGCTTCTTGACGGGCACTTTCCCATGCTTTTTCAAGTTCATCTTCCTTCCAGACTGCACGCATTCCTTTTCCACCACCACCAGCGGTAGCTTTTAGCATCACAGGGTAACCAAATTCTTTTGCGATAGCTCCAGCTTCTTCCAAGGATTCCAAAAGTCCATCAGAACCAGGGATGGTTGGAACCCCAGCAGCTTTCATAGTCGCTTTGGCTGAGGCTTTATCCCCCATTTGATCGATCATCGTCGCAGAAGCTCCAATAAATTTAATTTTATGCTCTTCACAGATTTTAGAAAATTTGGCGTTTTCTGAAAGAAAACCATAGCCCGGATGAATGGCATCAGCATTGGTGATTTCTGCAGCTGCTATAATGTTAGGAATCTTTAGGTACGATTCGCTACTTGGGGCAGGCCCTATACAAACTGCCTCATCAGCAAAACGAACATGTAAACTATCCGCATCTGCTTTTGAATAGACTGCAACTGTTTTGACTCCCATTTCTTTGCAGGTACGAATAATACGCATGGCAATCTCTCCACGATTGGCAATTAAGATTTTATTAAACATAAGGGAAGTTTAAGAAGGATTTATCACAAATAGAGGTTGGTCAAATTCTACAGGAGAAGCATCATCAACTAAAATTTTAACAATAGTACCGCTTAGTTCTGATTCAATCTCATTAAAGAGTTTCATGGCTTCAATAACGCAAAGAACGTCTCCTTCAGAAATAGTTTTACCGACCTCAACAAAGTTAGGCTTGTCTGGAGCGGCTTTTCGATAAAACGTTCCAATAATGGGAGATTTGATTGTAATGAAATGATCTTCTTCTTTTGACACAGCAGGTGCTTCAGCCTCTGGAGCTGCAGCTACTGGAGCAGCTTGAATTTGGACAGGTGATGGAGCCGTATGTAGCTGTTGAACCATCCCCGAATTTTCAACATAGGATTGATCCGGCCCTGTTTTGATGGTGATTTTAATGTCTTCCATCTCCAGTTTTACTTCTTGTGCTCCTGATTTAGCAACAAATTTGATTAGGTGTTGAATGTCTTTAATATCCATATTTAGTTTTCAATTGGTTTTTTAATACGCCCAAGTGAGGTGCGCGGCACCCCAAGTAAATCCACCGCCAAAGGCAGCAAAAACGAGCTTGTCTCCTTTTTTAAATTTTGATTCGTAATCGTATAATAAAAGCGGCAATGTAGCCGCAGTAGTATTGCCATAACGGTCAATATTCATGAGTACCTTATCCTCGGATAAATCCAAACAATTTGCGGTAGCATCTATTATTCTTTTATTTGCTTGGTGAGGAATGAGGTAGTCTATTTTTCCATCCTCTAAATCATTTCGCTTCATGATCTTTTCTGCAACATTAGCCATTTCAGAGACTGCATACTTGAACACAACTTTGCCTTCTTGATGTATGTTATGCCAACCTTGATCAAAAGTTTCTTGTGTGGTGGGATGCAAAGACCCCCCAGACAATATGCGTAAAGCCATACGCTCACTTCCATTGCTTCTGAAGTACTCGTCTTCCCATCCAAATTCATTGGTGCTAGGCTCAAATAAAACTGCACCCCCTCCATCTCCAAAAATGATGCATGTAGTTCGGTCAGTATAATCTACGATAGAGGACATTTTATCTGCTCCTATCAATAATATTTTTTTGTAACGCCCAGAACTTATATAAGAGGCAGCGGTACTCATACCATATAAAAATCCAGAGCATGCTGCATTTAAATCATACGCAAAAGCATTTGTTGCGCCAATGGTTGAAGCTACATAAGCTGCAGTAGCTGCAACATGGATGTCTGGAGTGATTGTAGCAACCAAAACCAGGTCAATGGTGCTTGGGTCAAGTTTATTTTTTGAAATTAAATCGTTGGCTGCTTGAATGGCAAGATAGGAAGTCGCTTTTTCAGGGTCTTTTAGAATACGACGTTCTCTTATTCCTGTACGTGAAGTTATCCATTCATCATTCGTATCGACCATTTTTTCTAAATCTTGGTTAGATAAAACTGTATCGGGAACGTATCCTCCTACTGCAGTAATTGCTGCTTTTAGCACTTTATTACTCCGTTGATTCATTATAAATTTTCAGTAGAAAAAAACATTAATACGAAGTGAAGATAACAGTTTTTTGATGCAATCAAAACAATTGTAATAAAAAAAGCCCTCCTAAGCGGAGAGCTATTCATTATACTTTATTTCTTATGCCTCAGCGGTAGCTGCAGCATCAACAAGAACTTTACCACGGTAGTACAATTTCCCTTCATGCCAATGAGCACGGTGGTAAAGATGTGCTTCACCAGTAGTTGTACAAGTTGCGATTTGTTGGTCAGCCGCTTTATAATGCGTACGTCTTTTGTCTCTTCTTGTTTTGGAAATTTTCCGTTTAGGATGTGCCATAATAATTGTTTTACATGATCACTTTTACAAGAGATCTTTTAGTTTATTCCAACGGGGGTCTTCACCTCCGTTTAAATTTTCTTCTTTAGGTTCTAGCTCTCTGAGTTTCTTTACAATATCGCTTTGTAAAGTACCGTCTTCAATTCCAGGATGAATCCGTTTTAAGGGAATCGCCAAAATAATTAATTCATAAATATATTGGGCGACGTTAATTTGATAATCCCCCTCTGGCAAGATGATTATCTCATCTGAATTGCTTTCTGTATTCGATCCAAATTTGACTAATAAATCAAATTGGGAATCGATTGGAAGATCAAATAACTCCATTGAAACGTCACAAGGAAGGATTACTTTTCCTTGAACATCAAAACTCAATTCTAAAAAGGTAGGCTTTTTATCCAAAACCAGCTTAGCTTCAAGTTGTGCTTGATTGAAATCGGTGTACTCAAAATGCGCAAAGAACGTATTGTCTATTGGAAAAGAAAAGCTGTGTTTTCCGTCTTTCAACCCCACAAACGGGATAGTAAAATCTTTTAACACTTCCATTGTCCTCCAATTGAGCGGCAAATTTATAAAAAAAATTAACGTAACACGCTAAAATTACATGGATTATAATTTATGCCTTTTTGGAGAAAATAAAAGTAAAACGTTTCGGAACACCTTAATTTTATTATGGTTAAGTTTAAAAAAAGAGATATCTTGATTTGAAATTATTAAATTGAATTCTTACTTACAAAAATTTACGGCTGCATTTCCTTGGATTGTGACACTTTTTTCATTCGGGGCGCTTATTCACCCCCCTTTCTTTATATGGTTTAGCGGAAGCTTGATCACCCTTGGCTTAGGGGGTATTATGTTGGGCATGGGATTAACACTTCAAGCCTCCGATTTTAAGCAAATTGTAAAGCACCCTAAATGGGTACTCGTTGGGATTGGATTACAATTTATAGTAATGCCCAGTTTGGGTTGGGGCTTAGGAAAAGCATTTAACCTTCCTCCTTTTTTTGCGGTTGGCCTGATCTTAGTTGCTTGTTGCCCGGGGGGTACTGCCTCTAATGTAATTGCTTATTTAGCAAAAGCCAATGTTGCTCTTTCGGTTTGTATGACTACTTTATCCACATTAGCGGCTATTATTATGACCCCTTTTTTGACTAGTCAACTTTCAGGAAATTATGTAAATGTAAACGCCATGGGGCTTTTTTATTCTACTTTAAAAGTGGTCTTATTTCCTATTTTATTGGGTGTGATTTTAAATCGGTATTTCCCAAAGCGCACCGCTAAAGTTTTACCTTTTGCTCCCCCAGTTGCAGTTTTACTTATCACACTAATTGTTGCAAGCATCATTGGTCAAGGAAAAGAAATCATTTTAAATTCCGGAATCAGCTTAATTTTAGCATTGATGAGTCTTCATGTAATAGGTTTTGCGCTGGGCTTTTTTATTAGTTTGTGGCTGTTTAAAAATTGGGGTGTTGCCAAAACCATATCTATAGAAGTAGGGATGCAAAACTCAGGATTAGGTGTTGTTCTTGCGCGTGAAAATTTCACAAATCCTATGGTGGCTATTCCTGCAGCCGTTTCCAGCTTAATACACTCTCTATTGGGCAGTCTATTTGTTAGCCTTTTTAAAGATAAAAGCTAGCTCATTTTAGCTAAAATTGACCTCTTTACGTTGAAGAAAAATAGCTCTTGCTGTGTAGACCGCCTCTGAAAAAGAGCTTGCGTCTGCAACTCCTTTCCCTGCAATGTCAAATGCTGTCCCGTGATCGGGAGAGGTTCTCACATGACTCAAACCCGCAGTGAAATTTACCCCTTGTCCAAAGGATAAGGTTTTAAAGGGGATTAATCCCTGATCGTGATATGTCGCCAATACTCCATCAAATTTCGTGTAGCGTTGGTTTCCAAAAAAACCATCTGCAGCGTAGGGGCCAAAAACCAAACTCCCTTTTTCGTTCCATTTTTTTATCACTGGGGTCAAAAGGGTATCGTCTTCATCTCCAATTACTCCATTGTCTCCTGTATGTGGATTGATTCCAAGAACTGCAATTTTTGGGCGTTGGATTCCAAAATCTTGCGATAAACTCTTTTCTAGGGATGCTATTTTGGCATTTATTTTTTCTTCATTTAAATACCCAACAACTTCTTTAAGCGGAATGTGATCACTCATTAAGGCCACCTTCAGGCTATCTGTCACCATAAACATCAGACTATCCCCCTCTAATTGTTCGTTTAGATAATCCGTGTGTCCTGGAAACTTGAAGGTATCGGATTGAATACTTTTTTTATGAATTGGGGCTGTCACTAAAACATCTACTTCCCCTTTTTTTAGGGCGGCGGTCGCTGCTTCTAAAGAAGAGATCGCATGCGCTCCAGCTTCTAAATCCTCTTTACCATAGGCAATAGGAAAAGGAGCACTCCAAACATCAACCACATTTAACTGTCCTTTGTTTGGGTTTTTAATATTTTTAAGTGTAAAAACGCTGGTAGTACATCCTAATTTTTTTCGTTCTTCAATAAAATTCTTGGAATGGGCGAAGACGATAGGAGTAAAAAAATCAAAAATGCGTTTGTCTTCAAACGTTTTTAGAATAATTTCAAACCCAATACCATTGGGGTCCCCAACCGATATTCCTACTCTAATTTTTGAGATTTCACTCATTACTGGTTTTTATACTTATTTTTGAAGCAAATGTAACTAAATTAAAACGCATGTTTACAGGAATCATAGAAGCTTTTGGCAGGGTAACTGAGCTTAAAAAAGAAGACACCAACTTGCATATCACCTTAGAAAGTGCGCTTGCTTCATCATTAAAAATTGATCAAAGTGTCGCGCACAATGGCGTTTGTTTGACCGTAGTGGCTTGTGATACAAAAACCTATACCGTTACCGCAATTGATGAGACCCTTACTAAATCCAATTTAGGAACGCTCCAAAAAGGAGACCTAATCAATCTTGAGCGGGCAATGAAATTAGGTGACCGTCTGGATGGACATATGGTACAGGGTCATGTGGACCAAATTGCAGAATGCGTGGAATCGTCAAATGCTGAAGGGAGTTGGACCTATACTTTTGCCTATGACCCAAACAAAGGAAATATAACCATCGAAAAAGGATCGATAACAGTGAATGGAGTAAGCCTCACTGTTGTTGACTCAAAGGAAGATCGCTTTTCCGTTGCTATCATTCCCTACACCTATGAACACACTAATTTTCATACGTTAGCGCCTGGAAAAATTGTCAATTTAGAGTTTGATTTAATAGGTAAATATCTTACTAAGCTTTATTTAAAAAAATAATTTCATAGTTTTAAAAAAAAACCATAATGAATTTACTTGAACTCTCAACACTTTTACTCTCTCTAGCTTCCATTTTTTCTATCATTAACCTTAGGATTCTAAAGCTTCCTCAAACTATTGGCTTAATGGTCTTAGCGATTGTTTTATCGCTCATCATTATGCTAGCAGGGCTCATTTTTCCAGATTTTTTAGGATATGTAACGCAGCTCACAAAAGAATTTGATTTCAGTGTATTATTAATCGATGTCATGCTTCCTTTCCTATTGTTTGCTGGGGCCATCAGTGTGGATGTCCATGAACTCTTGAAAGACAGAATGACCATCTTAATACTCGCCACCTTTGGGGTTCTTTTTTCCACCTTTGCTGTAGGAACCGGTGTTTACTGGCTCGTTCAAGAGCCCATGTTCGGCTTGACCTCATTAGGCCTTGGATATGTAGACTGTTTGTTGTTTGGTGCTTTAATCGCCCCCACAGACCCTATTGCTGTTCTAGCAATGGTAAAAAAGATGAATCTTTCTAAAATAACGGAAACCAGAATTGCTGGGGAATCGTTATTTAATGACGGAATAGGGGTCGTTGTTTTTTTAACCCTTCTGAGCATCAAGGCAGAAGGAATTGACAACATAACTGCACAAAGTGTGGGTGCCCTATTTGCTCAAGAGGTAGTAGGAGGAATTGTTATGGGAGCTGTAATGGGTTATTTAGGATTGAAATTAGTTAAATACATAGAAAATACACATGTAGAATTAGAGGTTTTAATTACTCTTTCTCTTGTTCTTTTGGTTCCTGTGATCTCCCACTTATTTCATTTTTCTGCCGTATTAGGAGTTGTCGTTATGGGACTCTTTCTGAATCAAAATATTGATACAGACAAAAAAGAAGATGGGGTTCAAAAAGCAATGGGAGATTATGTCTACAAGTTTTGGCATCTATTGGATGAAACCCTAAATGCGATTCTATTTATTTTAATAGGCTTGGAGATTATTCCCATCCTTCAAAATTTTGATGCCGCCTATTTACTCATCATAGTATTGGTTATTTTGCTGGTTGTACTGTCAAGAGGTATTGGTGTGTTTGTACCCATTTCAATTCTTTCCTTTAAAAAGAAATTCGAAAAAAATACCGCCCTTATTATCACCTGGGGAGGTTTGCGGGGTGGACTCAGTATTGCTTTAGCATTAAACCTACCCGATTCCATTGGAAGTGGGAAAGAACTAATCTTAATCCTAACGTATGCCGTTGTTTTATTTACCATTTTAGTTCAGGGATTAACGTTGAAAAAAATTGTAAAATAAGTGTCCTACCAAAGCATCCAATTATTATATTTGAGATGAGAAGTTAGGGCTGTGACAACAGCTAAGTTTAATTTAATGTAGAAAGGAGGTGTCTTATGTTTTATGAAAATCATTTGAGGAATCGTGAACAGCAGGCACCTACGCTAGTAGGGCCACTGTAACTTTCCTTATCTATACAAAGCGGACCGATGGGTCCGCTTTTTTTAATTTATTTTCCATGCAACACATTCCACAAGCAAACCTTAACGACTTTCTTTCTGAAGATCCCGACCGTAAGGCAGCCTTTGTCCAGCACGTAGGTGCTTCTTTCAAAGAAATTGGCTTCCTAGCATTAAAAGGGCATTTTTTAGAGGAAAAACTTCAAGAAGATTTATACCGTGAGATCAAAACCTTTTTTGCTTTGCCTACAAAAACCAAAGAAGCTTATGAAATTCAAGGGGGTGGGGGTCAACGTGGCTACACTGGCTTTGGAAAAGAACATGCTGAAGGGAGAACTACTGGCGATCTCAAGGAGTTTTGGCATTTTGGGCAAGACCTTGACGCCCAGCCGAAGCTGAAAGGAATTTACCCCAATAACATCCACGTAAAAGAGCTTCAGAATTTTAATAAAGTAGGGAATGAAGTCTACAAAAAATTAGAGAAAACAGCTGAGGTTTTACTGCAGGCTATTGCTTTATATCTCGAGCTGGATGCGTTTTATTTTGACTCTTATATCCGTGAGGGGAATTCTATCCTCCGAGCAATTCACTATCCACCTATCACCAAAGCACCCAATGAAGCGGAGCGTGCTGCTGCCCATGGAGATATCAATTTAATTACCCTATTGATGGGATCTCAAGGAGGAGGCTTACAAGTTCTCAACAGAAACCAAGAATGGATTGATGCCATTGCTGGACCCGATGAACTGATGATTAACATTGGTGATATGCTTTCAAGGCTCACGAACAATCATTTGCCCTCTACCATTCACCGCGTGGTAAATCCACCCCCTGAAGAATGGGGAAATGCACGCTACTCTCTGCCCTTTTTCATGCATCCAATTCCTCAAATGCCATTAAATTGTTTACCACAAATGATTGATGCAGCACATCCAAAAAAATATGAAGATATCGATGCTGGAACTTTCTTACACCAACGCCTCGTTGCGCTAGGGCTATTGAAGTGATTCTTTTATTCTAAGGTCGAAAAAGTCAGAATATCATCTGCAGACGTTAAATCTGGCAAGTGCTCTTTTACAGGAAAACAACGAATGGGGTGTGCTTCGTCTAGTGACATTTTCCGAACTGCTTCGGGAAGCTCTTTTTCATCTCGTTCTGGATGTATCGGGCAATTTTTTAAATACGGATAGAGCAAGCTCCCTTCAAAACTAAAAATATTCATACTCACCCTAATTTCACCACTGCCATCACGGTATTTTTCTACTATTTCAGGATCAGGCTTTTCAATGATGTTTTTTAGATAATCTTCCGAATCAATATCCATGACAGCAAACTTTGAAATACGTTCGTCGTCAAAAAGGAGTCCTGACCGAGCATAACTAATCAAGGCATGGGGTGTATCTCTCGCTTGGTGTACTAAGTTTAGGGCGTTGACCGAATAGAAATTGTCGCCATTACAAATACTCAAATAGGCTGTTTTTAATATCGGGTATTGATCCATCGCCTGTAAAACGGCATCGGCTGTGCCTAAGGGTTTTGCTCTTCCTTCAGGGGTATGTTGAATCACAAAGTGAACGCGTGCTCCTGCAAACGAGTTGTGGTTGGGTTTGTTTCCAACCCATTCTTGAAAAGCTTCATTTTCAGGACTTGTAATTAAATAGATGTCTGTAAACCCCGCTTCAACGGCATTTTGAATCAGGTAATACAGCAGTGGCTTTTGGCTTTTTCCCAGGGGGATTAGGCTTTTATGAGAAGAAAATGCAATGCTTTTTGTTGCATCAGACAGTTGGGAATTTTCCAAAGAGCGCTTCATTCTTGAAGAAGCACCCCCAGCCATGATCAGTAAATTTGTAATCGGTTTCATTAAAAATGAATTAGTTGAACTCCGTAGGCAGCAACGGCACCCTCGGAAAGGAAGGCGTTTATCACCTTCTGTTTTGTGTTTTCTGTTACCATCGCAACCATACAGCCCCCACCACCAGAGCCTATAATTTTTGCCCCCAAAGCCCCTGCAGCTCTGGCAGCCTCCATTTGTAAAACCATTTTTGCTGGTGTATTTTGGATGCGTTCTTGTAAAATAATTTGGTGTTCATTCATCCATTCACCCACTTGAACAAGATCTACAGACGAAGCCAACAATGCTTTTTTTGCTTTTAAGGTCAAGTCATAGTTATGAATAGCAGCATACCAATGGTTTTTGTACAGTTCCGGTACAGCCTCTAAATAACGTGCATAATCCGCTACTTTGGACTGCTGTATGTCAAAATCTGGATTTATTTTCTGTACAGATGCAATCGCATTTTGACTGTACTCGCGGGCATTTTGCAACACGTCTAAGGTTTGCTTGGCAATCCCGGACTCAGCAATGACCAGCTGTCCCAGCTGCGGTGTCAAGCGTGTAGAATTTCCAGATTGTGTATCGATATAAATCAAGCCCCCTTGAGCAATAGTATATTGATCCATCAAGCCCCCTGGTTGCTTAAAGAAAAGTACCTCGGCGGTATAAGCCCATTTTCCTATTTGAACATTACTGACTGGTTTTGGATTCTTTTGTGCTTGAATAAGAAAGCGAAGCCAAGCGACTACCAAGGCAGAGGAACTCGAAACCCCTGCATTTACGGGGATATTTCCTGTGATTTCAATCGAATAGCCTTGTTCAAAAACAGCCCCTTCTCTTTGTAAAATAACCATCGAAGAGCGGTAGTAATCTGCCGCTTCAATGGTAGTGAACTTTTCATTTAGATCAATTGTTATAACCCTATCTAAATCAATTAATTGAATATTGTAATTATGGGTTGTATTTGGTCTCCCTTTTACGGTGATTTTACGGTCAATCGAGCCTGCAATAACAGGTAGATTAAGATAATCCTGATGGTCCCCAAAAAAACAAATTCGCGCTGGAGCTTCTGATATTATCAATTCCAAAAGATTAAATCGTTTTTACTTAAGATAAAATAGATAACGGTTTTGTTTGCGCCCAATTGTCTCTGGTGAAGTCAGGGAATTTTTGAGGCATTCCTCCTTGTGCTACCGACGCTTCGCTAAGCGGAGCGACCGAACTCCACAGACAGCCTTCATAGACGTTCTGATCTAGGGGTGTTCCTGTGCGTAAGCACTCCACGGCACGGTATAGCATCATGAAATCCATTCCCCCATGGCCTCCCATTTTGGTGGCTAAAGCCCCCAAACGTTTGTACATTGGGTGTTCGTATTGTTCATAAATGGCATCCAGCTGTTCGCCTTGGGCCCATCTGTGGTGGCTTTCTGTTGCGCCTTCCACACCTCCTTCTAGAGCAATTCGGGTTGGGAATCCTGCAATGGCCCCTAGGGTACCCTGAACCAAATTATGACGGGAATAAGGACGTGGACTTGTTTCGTCCCACTGAATCATTATTGTTCTTCCCAAATGTGTTTTTACTATAGAAGTGTTTAAATCTCCCCCCTTATAGTCTAGCGCATTCCACTTGTGATCGGCGGCGTAATTTTTTTCGGCATAGGCCTTTCGCCCGCGCGCTGGCGTTGAAAAGGAAACCAAAGAATTAAACTGATCCTCTCCTCTACCCAAATTCATGTACTGTGCCACTGGACCCAAACCATGCGTAGGATATAAATTCCCATTTCTATTGGCATAATGTGGTGTTCTCCAAGAGCCCGTACCTCTTTCTTGCTCTTCCATTTGGAATCGTAATTCATGAATATAAGCAGCCTCAGCATGCAAAATTTCCCCAATCTTCCCTTGGCGGCATAAATTCAAATAGAGTAACTCTTCCCTTCCATAGTTGACATTTTCCATCATCATGCAATGCTTTTGCGTTTGCTCTGACGTGTCTACAATATCCCACATCTCTTGAAGGGTTACTGCGATGGGAACCTCAACAAAAGCATGTGCCCCTTGCTTCATGGTTTCAATGGCCATGGGAGCATGGTTGCTCCAGTTGGTCGCGATAAAAACGGCATCTGGTTTTACCTCTGCAAGCATTTTCTTCCAATCTCCATCCCCACCAAAATAGCGGGCTATGTTTTGATGTCTTCCGTTACCGGCCGCTACACAATTGGTCACCGAACGGTCTACCAAATCTTCATAAAGATCTGCGATAGCCACAATCTCCGTTCCTTCAATACTGGCAAGTTGTCTTGCATGGCCACTACCCCTGGCACCTACACCAATCATAGCAATCCGAACAGTGTCCAGCTTGGGTGCTGCGAAATCTCCCATATAGGCACCTCCAGAAGGAGCGTTTTCTTTTTCTGTAGTACAAGCAACTGTGCTTGCCATGTATAAAGAAGCCGCCGAAAGAGAGGTCTTCTTTAAAAAATTTCTTCTGCCTATTTTTGTCATGATTCCGTTTTTTAAAATTTTGAAGTTATGTTAGTCACCTAAAAGTAAAAAATATAAAGGAATTAGAGCGAAAAAAACTTCATTTGGATAGTAATAAAAAAGTAATACCTTTAAAATAAAAATTATGGGTGTAGGTGGAATTGTTTTAGCAAGTGCAGTCGTTTGTATTCTTTTTGGATTACTTATTGAAATTCAAGAACGTATTTAACACGTAGCTATGGGATATTTTATTCGTAATATTTTTGTGTATGGGGCCATTGCGTTAGTTATTTGGATGCTTTATGCAGGAATTAAAGGAATGAAAAATAAAGACCAGAAATGAAAACCCCAACTAAAAAAACATTATACTCCCTATTGGCCTTGGGGATACTAAAGAAGGTAGCCCTGGTCCTTTGGATTTTTTATTTTTAAACACATGTAGCGACCCCCCCAAGTCTTTACTTCAAAAAACCTACAAATGAAAAAAATAACACTTAAAATCCCTTTAATTCATATCCTGTCTATTATCCTTTTTTATATACTCATAAAAGTGAGTATGGAAACAGAGATACAGGGGAAAAACGAATTTGCTGAATTACTTTATGGGATGACTTTTTTCATGAGGCATGATATTATTACACTTGTTTTCGGGGTAGTATTGATTATTCCTTTCCTACTTTTGATCCTTTCGCTTTTTAAAAAAAGAAGGGACTTTATCATAGGAGCCTCATTTGCTTCTTTAACAAGTATACTATTGATTATTATGATTTTTTATTTTTAACCCATGCAATAAACGTAACCCTAAATCTTAACCTCAAGTAGCGACCCCAAGTCTATACTTCAAAAAACCTACTCTGTGATTTTCTCACACCTTAAAAGTCCTGTAAAGACACAAAGCTTCCTCCGTTTTAAAACGGAGATTGACACAGCTATCTCCCTTTATTATTATCCTTTTGAACTAGGTGAAAACCGCAAATTTTGGCTTGTGGTTCTACAAACATTTAGTGGAATAAATAATGGCAACCCGAAAGTTGTTTTATCCCAAAATTTCTATGGGATAAACCAAGCTTTTGTTTGGATATAACCTGTTGTGCGTCATTCGAAAAAATATTAAAAATGTAGTTTTTTTAAAGGCATTGAAAGTGGCTGAATAAAAGGAAAATATAATAAAGCAATAAATATGAATCTAAATTTTAAAAACCATCTTATAAGCCTTTTACTTCATGACGATAGACTTAAAGACGAGCAAGGAGAATTAAAAGGAAATCTCGTAAAAGAGTTTGCTAATACCATATTAAAAGAAGAAAATAAAAATTATCGTTTAGTAGGTCTGCCGCTTTATAATAAGGCTTCTGAAAATGTATTTAAACAATCGGTTATAGAATCATTAAACATTCAAATATAAAAGCCATCGCTATGCCCATAATTGCAAAAGAGTATCTCTTCCTCAACACAAAAAAACGAAATGAATAAAATAAAAACGACATACAATACTACTTCACTCCAAGTAAACCAAACCCCTAAATAAAGATGACCGTTACCGCTGAGAAAAATGAAAAAGTTGCAAAAATGATATTTGCTTCTATTCATCCACATTACTTGACAAGAGTGGTAAAAAACGGAAGAACCAAGGAGGAATTAAACCAGGTAATAAGTTGGTTTACAGGCTTTGATGAGGGAAAACTACAAGCCTTGATTGAGGAAAAAGTAACTTTTCGAACTTTTTTTGAAAAAGCTAAAATACATCCAAATGCACACTTGATTCGCGGGGTGGTTTGTGGGTATCGGATCGAAGAAATAGAGGATAAATTTGAAGTGTACAAACAGTGTAGGCGCATGGAAAAGCTTATTGATGAATTGGCAAAAGGCAGAAAGATGGAAAAGATTTTGAGACAATAAATAAAATAGAAATTTAATTTACTACTTTCAATACTGCTATTTCTTTTTACCCTTTAAATAACACGCCGCTATGGAAGAGAAAAAAAACAACCTGAGTCTTCTTACCAAATTGATTGTTCTGGTGGTCATCATCTGGAGCAGCTCTACCCTTTTGATTTTATTGGGTCTTGACAACTGGTCCGACCGGGGTACGTTTGGGGATTTGTTTGGGGCTGTGAATGCTTTATTTTCTGGGTTGGCTTTTGCTGGATTGATTTATACCATTGTATTACAAAAGCAGGATTTAGAATTACAGCGTAATGAAATTGCCCTAAACCGTGCGGAGCTAAAGAAAACCGCCAAAGCCCAGCAACATTCTGAAAAGGCTTTAATACAGCAGGTAGAGCAAATGAAACTGGCTTCAAAATTGAATGCGCTCAAAATACTCATTGATTACTACAACATTCAAATCGCCAACCCCAACAATAGCCCAGAGGTGGTGGCGAAATCAAAAGAAAAAAGGAAAATGACCATTCAAGAAATAGACCTCCTAATTGACAGAATAGGAGATGATGAGCTAGAATAAACGGCTTATTTCAAAAGATGGGGATATGCTTCCTCTCGGTTTTGAAAATTAAGAATCCCTTCTTTTACAATGACGCCTTTATTAATGTTGATTGCATTTCTTAAGGTTGCATTCTGATGCCAACTGCTTGATCCCTCCAGTACTGCTTCTAGATGTACAATCAATGCTGCAGAAATAGATCGTGAGGCACTTTCCCAAAAATAACTTGGGGTATGATCTACGGCATAATAATCAACATTGGCTACCGTAAACATTGGGTTCTTAAATGTTGTAGGCTTGGCAAAATAAAAGCCCATCCCTTCATCACAACTCACGTCTATGATGAGTGAGCCCCTCTTGAGGTTTTCTTTTTCATCCTCTAGCACAAAGTCAATGGGATCGTTAGTGTCTTGGTAGGTACCGTTTATGATTATGTCTGTTTCGTTGATTAAATCCAAAAGGGGGCGCTCCGACCCGTCGTGGTCAACCACCTTCAGCCTGGGTTCGCCGCTTTGCCCTTTTTCAATTCGGGTGTAGGTTACGTCCAAGACCTCCTCCCTAACTTCATGATCCGGCCGTTGGATACAAATGGTTATGTCTCTAAATCCATGGGCTTTTAGAGCATAGATAGCGCCTCTACTCACAGCTCCAAAACTGAAAATAATCACCTTCCGTTGGTTTCCGTAGTGACCGTCAATTCCTTTTAGTTGGAGGGCATGAATTACAGCGCATACCCTGCCATTTCATTATTTTTATAAAATGTATGCCTCCCCATAGCCCCCGTGGGGGTCCAGACAAACATGTCTTCAAAAGCAATAAGCGTCAATTTCCGATCGATGGCCGTTTGTGTAATCTCTTGCTGCTGCTCGCAATGGGGATAACCCCATATCATTCCGCCTGCCTTCATTTCTTTTAAGTCTGAAAGAACGGGTTTTGCAATAATAACAGAGCCAATGTCAGAGAGAATTGATTTTCTGCTGGCAATCCCACCACTACGAGCAGCAATATCTTCATCTGAAATGTCAAAGGGGACAACGTAACCCGTTTCAAAAATAAGTTTTGTGCGCACGTGCTGCGGAAGTCTGATTAAATGGTCTGGATGGATAGGAACACGCCTTTCATCTTCTTTTTTTGAAGTTCCAATAACGCCAATTTGGGATAAATTCATCTGTTTTTTTTAGTTGATACGCATTACAAAATCCGTTTTTTAAAAAGTAGGAATAGCCCTACGCTTTGATTTTCAAAAATGAAAACGGCACTAAATTATAGGTTACTGTTTCTCTAATAAAGGTGCATTAAGGCAATAAATCCAGTGCCCCCATTTGAAAGTTTGTGCTTTAAAAAAAGCGTAAGAGAATATAATTATTTTTTGAAGGTAAGCTATTATAGAGCAATACTAGGGCCTACAGGCAGAAGATTCCTTATTGCCCCAACAAATAAGCAAAAATTAGGGGGGCTACAATTGTCGCATCGGATTCGATAATAAATTTAGGGGTGTCGATGTCCAATTTCCCCCAAGTGATTTTTTCATTAGGAACGGCACCAGAATAGGATCCAAAACTAGTTGTAGAATCTGAAATTTGACAGAAGTAACTCCAGAAAGGGGTTTCTGTTTGCTCCAAATCTTGATACAACATGGGCACAACACAAATGGGGAAATCTCCTGCAATTCCTCCGCCTATTTGAAAAAATCCAATTCCTTCTTTTCCTGCAGTTTGGCTGTAGTAGTCTGCTAACCACATCATGTATTCAATTCCTGATTTTACTGTGCTTGGCTGTAACTGCCCTTTGATGCAATACGAAGCAAATATATTTCCCAGAGTAGAGTCCTCCCAACCAGGTACTATAATAGGTAGGTTTTTTTCCGCTGCGGCAAGCATCCAAGAGTTTTTTGGATCAATTTCATAGTATTCTTCTAATACCCCGGAAAGTAAAAGTTGATACATATATTCATGAGGAAAATAACGTTTGCCTTCTTGCTCTGCCTTGTTCCAACAGTCAAACACGTGTTTTTGTAGGCGCCGAAAGGCTTCTTCTTCAGGGATACAGGTGTCCGTTACCCGATTTAAACCTTGCTCCAACAGCTCCCATTCTTCTTGAGGTGTTAAATCCCTGTAGTTGGGAACACGCTTATAACTTTTATGAGCCACCAAATTCATGAGGTCTTCTTCTAGATTGGCTCCAGTACATGATATCATGTGTACCTTGTCTTGGCGTATCATTTCAGCTAGAGAAATTCCAAGCTCAGCAGTACTCATGGCTCCCGCAAGAGAAATCAACATTTTTTTTCCCGAAGCCAGATGGGCCTCATACCCTTTTGCAGCATCTACTAATGCAGCGGCATTAAAATGTAAAAAATGTGTTTCGATGAAATTTTTAATTTCTTTAGCCATTAGAGATGGTATTTATAGGATAGTAGTTTATAATAAAGTTTTGCTGCCATAAAATCAGGAGCACTCAACGAGGGTTTGGGTGCTAACTCCACTATATCGAAACCAACTACATCGCAGTCAGAAAATACTTTTTTAAGTAAGTCTAAGGTTTCATTCCAAAGCAATCCCCCTGGTTCTGGTGTACCTGTGGAGGGCATGATGGATGGGTCAAACACATCAAGATCTATGGTGATGTATACTTTTTTTCCCAGGCAATTAATGACATCGTCCTGCCAGTAGTCATTCGAACGAATATCATAGGAAGTAAAAAGGGTGTCTTTATTCAAAAAGGGAAGTTCCACTCGATCCATACTTCTGATTCCTACTTGTACCAGGTTTGTAGTAAAGGAAGCTTCATGAAGTGCACACGCATGATTGTGTGTCGAACCCTGGTAGGTGGGTCTTAAGTCAGAGTGTGCATCCAACTGCAAGACGGTAAGTGCATCGTATTTACTTTTAAAAGCACGTATCGCCCCGATGCTCACCGAATGCTCACCGCCTAAAATGGTTACAAATTTTTCTTGGTTTAAGTGTTTCTCAACAGCTGCTTCTACTTGTTTGGCAACCGCTTCTGGGCTTGATTTTTCTTTAATTTCTGGGGCGAGATAAATTCCGTTTAAATACACTTCAGAATCTGTTTCTATGTCATACAGCTCCATGTTTTCAGCTGCAGAAAGAATGGCGTTAGGTCCCAAGTCTGCGCCTTTTCCATAGGTGCTGGTCCCATCATAGGGGATAGGGAGAAGCACTACTTTACTGCTTTCATACTGTGTGTTTTCTGTGGGAATTCCCCCAAAAGTTTTGTGGTCACTCATAACCCAATAGTTTCATGAAATTATCTGCACTTTGTTGTTCAGCAAAAATGTTCGTTTCCAATTCACCTGTTTCCGTTTTATGAATCAAAATGTGTTTTGGCTGTGGTATTAAGCAGTGTTGTAAACCTCCAAAACCACCCAACGATTCTTGATAGGCGCCTGTATTAAAAAAACCAATGTACAAGGGTTTCTTTTGAGGGAAAACCGGGAGATAAATGGCATTTACATGCTGCTCATTGTTGTAGTAGTCATCACTATCACAGGTGAGCCCACCCAAAAGTACACGCTCATAGGGTTGGTTCCAGTGATTAATAGGCAACATCATAAATCGCTTGTTAATAGCCCACGAATCTGGAAGTGTTGTGATGAATGAGGAATTTATCATGTTCCATTTTTCTCTATCGTTCTGCTGTTTTTGGTACAATACTTCGTAAAATATTGCCCCCGATTCCCCTACTGTATAGGACCCGAATTCGGTAAAGATATTGGGTACTGGAACCCCCCCTTCATTACAAACCGTCTGAATCAAATTAATGATTTCAAAAATCATGTATTCGTAATCAAAGTCAAAGCCCAAAGAATCTTTCGTGGGAAAACCACCGCCAATATTTAAGTCCGTAAGGGAGTGACAGTTCTTCTTTAGCTCCACATAGACATTCAAGCACTTTTGGAGTTCATTCCAATAGTATGAGTTGTCTTTGATGCCAGTGTTGATGAAAAAATGAAGCATTTTAAGCTCCAACTTTGGGTTTGTCTTTATTTCTCTTTTATAAAAAGGGACTATATTTTTGTAGCCTATCCCTAGACGACTGGTATAAAATTCAAACTTCGGCTCTTCCTCCGATGCAATACGGATTCCAATTTGAAACGGCCGATTGATCTGCCCATCCAACAATTGAATTTCATCGTAATTGTCAATAATGGGAATGCAGTTGTAATCGCCTGAGTTGATTAATTCAGCAATGTTTTCAATGTATTGATCGCGTTTAAATCCATTGCAAATGACAAAGGTATTTTGAGTGATTTTACCTTGGGCTTTTAGCTTTTTGACAATCTCAATATCAAAAGCGGAAGACGTTTCTATATGAATATCGTTTTTTAAAGCTTCATCTAAAATGTGACTGAAATGTGCACTTTTAGTACAATAACAATAATTGTAAGCCCCTTCATAATTTAACGCAGAGATTGTTTTTTGAAACAATGCCTTGGCGTGTTTTATTTTTTCGGAGATCTTTGGAAGGTAAGTTACCTTTAGCGGCGTTCCGTGTTCTGTGAGTAACGATTCTATATCCACTCCTTCCCAGACAATGGAATGGTTTTGATTTAATTTAAATTCTGGTTGTGGAAAATCAAAAGATTGTTCTATAAAATCTAAATATTTATTTTTCATTAGCGGTTTATTCGTCAGGGGCTATTTCTGGAATTTCTTCCTCATTGTCCTCTGAACTTTTTAGAAAACGGAGCTCGATCCCTCGTATTGTTTTTATAGGAATAAGCAGAAGGGCTTCCTCGGTTTTATAAATGACACCCTCTACTATACTGCCTTGATATGGAAAAGTAGTTCGCTCCAATTCTCCCTCAGAAAAAGCACTGTAAATTGATTCTTTTGTCGAAGAATCAAATTTTGAAAAACTCCTAATGACACGATTCACAATCAACATTTTAAGCTGCAAATATCAAATATTGTAGTTATAAATATTTGTTTAATGGTATAATTAAGTAATTTTAGCTAAAAATTTATTAAATAATAAAAATAAACACTGAATATGGATGCTACTGATAAGAAAATCCTTGAAATCCTCCAAGTAAACGCCATGATTACAGCAAAGGAAATGGCACAAAAACTGTCCCTAACGACCACCCCTATCTATGAACGGATTAAAAAACTCCAGAAGTCTGGTATAATAAAGCAATATGTGGCTTTATTGGATGCAAATTTGGTTGGAAAAAGCATCCTTGTCTTTATGAATATAACCATCAAAGATCATCATTCTGACAAACGAAATGAGTTTGTAAAAGAAATCAAACGCTTGGATTCTGTCATTGAATTTTATCATACTTCGGGGAGTTTTGATTTTCTTGCCAAGGTTCGCTTCTCAGACATTAAAACCTTTCGTGATTTCTTGGTCAACGATGTTGCATCCATTTACAACATTAGTGATATTGAAAGTCAAATTGTGCTAGAAGAAATAAAATATTCTACTAAAATTATCCTCTAAAACTGAACTAATTCCTAACGTTTTCAAAAAAAAACGCCTTATTTATCATAAGGCGTTTTTTTAAAAATAATTTTTAAGACTACTCTTTTATTCGCGTTCCTTCAATGTCAAACATCCCCATCATAGCACCTGAAATATCATCTCCATCTACTGTTAGTTCGAAATAAATATCAAACCCTGAAGCAGTCGCTTCAATTGTTAAGACTCCGTCATTGAACGATGTACTATTTATCTGCATGTCATTTCCGGTGTCTCCACCGCTGGCCAACTCCATCTGAGAGATGTAATTTTCACCTTCTTTATTTATGGTTAATTTAACTGGAATATCACCATAATTATCAACCTCAAAAACGGTGAAATTAAAAGAGCCTACATAGGGGTCTTTCACCGTTTTCTTTAAAACGCCACAAGAGGCAACCAAGAAAAGTAATGCGAGTGTAACTGTTTTTTTCATAAATATTAAATTATATAACCTGTTTTAATTCTTTATTACAACTATTCCGTTGTTGTTGTTTGTTGTTCACGATCCCAAACGGTAATGGTCCCATTGGTTTGATCAACCCATGTCATTCGATTATTGCTGTTAGAAAAAGAAATCAAATATTCATTCGTTATATTCCCCTGAGTAAAGTAATAATTTCCTGAATCTGTATCCACTAACCATGTATAAGCACTAACAATAGGGCTTTTACATGCTGTAGAATTTTCATCTGCTAAAACATAACGTGTCGTTACAAGTTGTTCTGTAACAGATGCTGTAAATTCCATACAGCTGTAGGTAGGAATTAAGTTTACAAGGTCGGCTACCAATTCATCCCAAACAATTACAGAACCAGAAGTGTCAGTAATAGAATAAACATTCCATTGTCCAATTAAATTGTCGGGTGGAAGCACCTCCTCTTTGCCACAACTAATAATAGTTGCTAGGGTGAACAGAAAAAATGTGATTTTAGGGGCGTTTAAAAATTTCATGTTAATGTTTTGAATTAAGTAAAAGTAAGCAAGAAACTTTGACTAAACAAAGTGTTTACGTTAATGTTTATTAATCCATTTAAAAAAACAGCTGTTTTCTTGCCTCTAACAAAGCGAGTTATACAAATAACGACTACTTTTGTAAAGTAGCATAGTTGTTTTGCGTATCCCACTACCATTGCTAACTACAAATACAATAACCTAAAAAAATCATGAAAAAATTAATTCTATTATTGCTATTAGGAATGTTAAGCATAACCAGCTACGGACAAACTGAAATTGAAGCTAAAGACCTTACCAAAAAAGAGCTGAGAGAACTCAAAAAACAGAAGGCCTTTGAAAAACAAAAAGACCGTTATGCCAAAAGAGGCTTAAATGCTTGGGGAATAAATGAAAATGCCCCCAACTTGGTATTGGCCATTAGAGAACACTTGGGGTCTGCAAGAATTGACACCCAAAGAGGGCTTGTAATTATCAGACAATCTGAATCCTTTTCAAATTCGCAAGCCTATCCTCTTTGGATCGTTGATGGTCAACAGTATTATTCTCCCCCAGAAGTGATTTCATTGCAAAATATACGTGAAGTAAATATTTACGAATCCCTTGCTGAGACAAACAAATGGGGTCAGCTAGGAAGAGCTGGCGTTATAGAAATTATCACTCTGAATGCATTGGAGTAAAAAGAAATTTATTCGGTATTTAACCAAGAACCTGTTTCGTTTTGGAATAGGCGTTTTTCTTATTCCCTCCATGTTATGTTCTCAACTAAATCAAACAGAGCCCTTCCTTACCGTATTAGGAACTGTTCAAGACGGCGGATCTCCCCATCTTGCTTGTGAGAAATCTTGCTGTAACACCCTTTCCCATGAGCAAAAGGAAAAAAGGAATGTTACTGCACTTGCTATACTTATCCCTAAAACGAATTCAAGCCTTCTCTTTGAAGCCACACCTGACATTATCTCTCAATGGAAGGAACTTAACAAAACGTCTGTGTCTATTTTTTTAACACATGCCCATATGGGACACTATTCTGGACTTATGCAACTTGGGCGAGAAGCGCTGGGGGCCAAAAATATACCCGTCTATGTAATGCCAAAAATGAGTGCTTTTTTGAGTAAAAATGGCCCTTGGAGTCAGCTCGTTTCCCTAAAAAACATTGAACTCATCCCCTTAGATAAAAATAAAGTAGCAACACCTAGCCCTGAAATTACTGTTACACCACTTTTAGTACCCCACAGAGATGAGTTTTCTGAAACTGTTGGGTATCGAATTCAAGGGCCAAACAAAAAAGTGCTTTTTATCCCAGATATCGACAAGTGGTCAAAGTGGGAGTTTAGTTTAATCGAGTTGCTTGAAAAAGTAGATTATGCCTTTATCGATGCTACTTTTTTTGACGCTAAAGAAATAAACTATCGCCCGATATCAGAAATTCCTCACCCCCTAGTGAAAGAAACAATTGCTTATTTATCTTCCGCTTCAAAAGAATTAAAAAATAAAGTATACTTCATTCACATGAACCATACCAACCCCATGCTAAATCCTGAAAGCGAAGAAACCAAATGGGTAATTGAGGAAGGGTTCAACATTGCTAGAAAGGGTCAAAAATTCAAACTGTAAGCCTCCTTTTTCGGATTTTAAAAAAACACAAATAGCTCAAAATCATTATCTCTTAAATATTCTTTATATTAGAGATATAATTTAATCTAATCTTGATGTTGCTACTATCTAAAGAAACTTGGTTTTTAAATAAATCCAAACTACTTATTGGTATTATAATACTTCTTGGATTCCTCTTCACAAAATGTACTTTCGTAATCCCAGATGAAATAACTCAAGAAATGGAAAGCCTCCCTGAGGTTGTAGATTTTAATTATCATATAAAACCTATTCTTTCAGATCGCTGTTTTAAATGCCATGGCCCAGATGAGAATACCCGAAAAGCAGGTCTTCGATTGGATATAGAAACCATTGCTTTTGCAAAATTAGAAAGCGGAAAAAAGGCCTTTTCAAAATCAAATCTTTATGGAAGTGAAAGTGCTCATCGAATAATAAGCACAGACCCTGAAACCCAAATGCCACCGCCTGAATCAAACCTCAAATTATCCGCTCGAGAGAAGGCTTTCCTTTTAAAATGGATTGAACAAGGCGCTGAGTGGAAAGAACATTGGTCTTTTAATCCTCCAAAAAAAGCCGAAGCAAGTCCTGTTGCTAAAGAGAAATATCCCCTAGAAATAGATCAGTTTATTTACGATAAACTCCTTGAAAACGAATTAGAATTTGAGCCTCAAGCAGATAAAGAAACCTTGATAAGAAGACTTAGTTTTGATCTTACCGGTTTGCCGCCATCATTAAATCAAATAGATTCCTTTTTGAAAGACACCTTGTCTGGGAGTTATGAACGCCTTGTAGACCAACTAATAGAGAGTAATTCCTTTGCAGAACGACTTACGCTAGACTGGCTAGATGTGTCACGCTATGCCGATTCGCATGGCCTGCATGCAGATGGACTCAGAACCATGTGGCCTTGGAGAGATTGGGTGATCGATGCATTTACCAAAAAAATGCCCTACGACCAATTTGTAACCTGGCAACTTGCTGGTGACTTACTTCCAAATGCCACACGAGAGCAAAAATTGGCAACAGCGTTCAACCGAAACTCTCCAATGACAGCAGAGGGAGGTGTCATCGATGAGGAATGGCGCCTGAATTATGTTTTTGATCGAACCGAAACTTTCAGTACTGCCTTTTTAGGGCTTACTGTTGCTTGCGCGAAATGTCATGACCATAAATTTGATCCCATCTCACAAAAAGATTATTATCAACTTAGTGGATTTTTTAATAACGTAAGAGAGTTGGGAATGACCGGAGACGATGGTGATTTTGGCCCCTTGCTTTATCTCCCCTCGGAAAATCAAGAAGAACAATTAGAGAAACTCCAAGTCCTTATTAAAGAAACTGAAACCAAAATGCAGCTTACACAAAAAGAGCTTGCAGAGGTATACCAATATATAGACAAACTCCCAAAAGAATCTGATTTAAACAAACATCAAATAGGATATTATCCTTTTGACAAACTATCCCAAGTTCGCTCAGACTATTTTATAGCAGATAATAATAGAAACGTAAAATCAAGTAAAGCTCCTAAGGTTGTAAAAGGTGTAAAAGGAGAAGCGCTTGAATTCAAAAGTGATTATGACCGGCTCTCAATCAATAAAGAAATTCCAAACTTTGAATGGACCGATTCCTTTTCGGCTGCAATTTGGACGCAGACAAACCAAAGAAAAGAGAAATCAAGACAATTTATTTTAGGAACCACAGGGGGGAAAAACAATTGGTGGCGTGGTTGGGATTTCTATTTAGACGACCAAAACCACCTCAACCTCAGGTTAATAAATATGTCCCCAGGAAACATGATTCATGTGCGTTCCAAAGACAGCATCCAAGTAAATGAGTGGTCCCATATCGCCTTTTCCTATGACGGAACCGGTAAAGCAGGAGGGATTAATCTTTTTAAAAATGGCGAAAAATTTGAGTTTGAAACACGCCTAAATAATTTATCAAAATCCATAAAACCTGTCTCTGCAAGTGGGATAAATATTGAAGAACGTCCCGTTTTAATTGGTAAAACATACGAAGGTTCCACAGGTGATAATGGCTTATTTATGGGGAAAATGGACGATTTGAAAATCTTTAATAAGTCTATTTCAAATCTAGAAGTAAAAATGCTATTTGATCAATATTCAGGGAAAACAACTCCTGTAGATGAAACCTTAGCAAAAAACCATTGGATCCAAAATCATCCCAAATATAGCGCTGTTCAAAAAAATCTTAAAGAAAATCTAAACGCCTGGAGAGAAGAAATAGAGCCCGTTTTAGAAGTCATGGTGATGGAAGAATTGGACCAAGCAAGAACTACCTATCTGTATAGCCGAGGAAACTACAACGAGCCTAGCTTAAAAGTAGCATCTCTGACTCCTGAAGTTCTTCCCGCTATGGACCCAGACCTTCCTAAAAATAGACTTGGATTAGCGCAATGGCTCTTTCAAAAAAACAATCCATTGACAGCACGGGTTGCTGTAAATAGGTACTGGCAAATGCTTTTTGGAAACGGACTCGTTTCAACGCCTACGGATTTTGGGGTTCAAGGTGCGCTCCCTTCCCATCCCGAATTACTGGACTGGCTTGCCGTTGATTTCATGGAAAATAATTGGGATATAAGAAGACTTGTCAAACAGTTAGTCCTTTCTGAAACCTACAAGCAAAAAGCCCTTTTTGATGATAAAAAAAATAATATTGATCCCAACAACATTTTACTAGCCAGAGGAAATACCCGTCGCTTACCCGCAGAAATGATCCGAAATAATGCCCTAGCTGTGAGCGGGTTATTGTCAGAAAAAATAGGTGGTCCTAGTGTAAAACCGTACCAGCCTAAAGGGTTGTGGAAAGAAAAAAATACCTTTTCAATTCGCCTATTAGAATACGAAGAATCCGAAGGTGAAGACCTCTACCGAAGAGGGATTTATACTTTCATCAAAAGAGGGTCACCTCCGCCTTCACTGGTTACTTTTGATGCTACAGCAAGGGAAATATGTACTATAAAAAGAGAGAATACTTCTTCTCCCTTACAATCATTAATATTACTAAATGATGTTCAGTTTTTTGAAGCCTCTCGTGTTTTTGCAGAACGTATTTTTTCGGAGTCTAAAGGAGATATCAAAGACCAAATTAAACACGGATTTAGGTTGGCAACTTCAAGATTTCCAAAAGAAAGTGAAGTAATCTTATTGAACGAACTGTATCAAAATCAATTAGGATTCTATAGAAAAAATAGAGCTGAAGCCTATAAAGTTTTGAACGTTGGAAAGTCAAAATATAACGGGTTGGCTCGAGCAGATAAAGTTGCTGCTATGACAATAGTCGCAAACACATTATTAAATTTAAACGAATCCTATTATAAGTATTAATCCATGAATTGCAATCACGACCACGACAATTCTGACTATTCCAGAAGAGATTTTTTAACCAAAACTACTTTGGGATTAGGCGGTTTGAGTTTGGCTAGCATGCTAAATTCCGAAAACTTGTATGCCTCAGATAGGATACGTAATTCCAATGCATTAGACCTGAGATTGCCTCACCATGTTCCCAAGGTGAAGCGTGTAATATATCTTTTTCAAAGTGGAGCCCCTTCACAACTCGATTTATTTGATTATAAACCCACGCTAAACAAAATGCAAGGGCAAGAACTTCCACCGAGTGTTTTTGGGGAGCAACGCCTAACGGGTATGACTGCAGGACAAAATTCATTTCCACTAGCAGGAAGCCTTTTTAACTTTAATCAACATGGAAACAGTGGTGCTTGGGTCAGCGATCTAATGCCTCATGTTAGTAAAATTTCAGATGAATTATGCTTCATCAAATCAATGCATACTGACGCTATTAATCATGACCCTGCTGTGAGTTTAATCCAAACAGGCTCTCAACTCCCAGGAAGACCTTCGATGGGTTCCTGGTTGAGTTATGGCCTTGGTAGTGATAACAAAAACCTCCCTGGTTTTGTCGTTTTAATTACGAAGGATAAGTATGGTCAGCCGCTGTATTCCCGTTCGTGGGGAAATGGCTTTCTTCCTTCTCAGCATCAAGGGGTACAGTTTCGTTCAGGAAAAAATCCTGTTCTCTATCTTGACAATCCTCCGGGTGTAACCAAACAATTGAGAGAAGAACAACTCGATTATTTGTCTAAAATGCAAAAAGACAAACATGCCGATATAGGTGATCCTGAAATATTGTCTCGTATAAGCCAATATGAAATGGCCTTTAGAATGCAAACTTCAGTGCCAGAGGTGATGGATTTATCCAAAGAACCCGAATCCATCTATGAAATGTATGGTGAGGACAGTAGAACTCCAGGAACTTTTGCTGCCAATTGCCTATTAGCAAGACGCCTAATAGAGAAAGATGTAAAGTTTGTACAATTATATCATCAAGGATGGGATCACCATGGGGATTTACCCAAACTAATCAAAACCCAATGTAAAGAAACAGACCAGCCTACAGCTGCTTTAATTAAAGATCTCAAGCAAAGAGGCTTGTTAGAAGATACCTTAGTTATCTGGGGGGGTGAATTTGGAAGGACCAACTACTCTCAAGGTCAGTTGACCGAGACCAATTATGCCAGAGACCACCACCCTGGTTGTTTTACCATTTTTATGGCGGGTGCCGGAATCAAAAAAGGAATTACTTATGGAGTTACAGATGAATTTGGATATAATATAATTGAAAACCCTGTTCATGTTCACGACTTTCAAGCCACATTAATGCACCTTATGGGAATTGATCATGAGAAATTTACTTTTAAATTTCAAGGTCGAAGGTTTCGTCTTACCGATGTTCACGGCAAAGTAGTAAAAGACATCTTAGCATAGCTATTTATATAGATACCGAAAAAATAACAAAAGACTATAAAAACTAAACGTATAATCCCATGAAAAAAAGCAGAAGAAATTTTATCAAAAAAGCAGGAGTTGCTGCTGGAATAACCCTAACCCCTTTTGAAAATATTTTTGCAATTACCAATCCTGCAATTGAAGAAAACCCAATAGTAGGACATGGTGATTATACCTATCGAGTTGATAAAAAATGGGGAATACAAGATCCTTCACAATTCCCTGTGAATGATTGTCATGAAATGGTAATGGACAAGAATAAAAGAATTTTGATGACGACTACTCATCCCAAAAACAATATTTTAATCTATGATAGATCAGGGAAAATATTAGATGCTTGGGGAACAGAATATCCTGGTGCACATGGGTTAACCATTGTTGAAGAAGGTTCAGAAGAATTTTTATTTATCACTGATCCCGATTCGCATAAAGTTTGTAAAACAACTCTTAAGGGTGAAAAGCTATTGGAATTTTCAATGCCAAAAGAGGTGGAAGCCTATACCACAGCAGATCAATTTAAACCTACAGAAACAGCTATTGCTCCTAACGGAGATATTTATATTGCAGACGGCTATGGTTTAGATTACATTATTCAATATGATGCAAAAGGAAACTACATCCGCCATTTTGGTGGGAAAGGGACGGAAGATTATCATTTCGATTGTTGCCATGGAATCACTCTAGATACTCGCGGAGGAAAAGAGCCCACACTTTTGATTACCTCACGTTCTGCTAATAGTTTTAAACGATTTACTTTAGACGGAAATCATATTGAAACGATTCATCTTCCAGGATGTTATGTATGTAGGCCTGTCTTAAAAAATGGAATGCTTTATTTTGCGGTAATAGTCACAAAGGACTGGGGATCGTATGATGGAATGCTCGCCGTTCTAAATGAAAAAAATGAAGTGGTATCATTACCTGGTGGAAGTATTCCAAATTATGTTAATGGTGCATTCAAATCGCCAAGCTATGACCAAAAAACATTTTTTAATCCCCATGATGTCTGTATTGATGATGATGAAAATATTTATGTCCCCCAATGGAATTCAGGAAAGACATATCCACTTAAACTAACAAGAGTATAATGATCGCATTGGACATAACTACATTTTTTGGTAGATTACATCCTCTTTTGGTGCACTTGCCCATAGGGTTTATTATACTTGCGCTTATCTTTGAGTTAAAGTGGTTTAGAGATAAAGGGTCCCGTTTTAATTTTCTTTCAATCACCTGGTTACTGGCCTTTATAAGCTCCTTTTTTTCTGCTTTTATAGGATGGTTATTAGCGAGAAACGGGCATTATATAGAATCCGAATTAACACTGCATCAATACACCGGAATTTTACTTGTACTTTTTAGTTGTGTAGGTTGGATTTTGAGAATAAAAAATTTGAATTTACCCTCTTTATTCAGCCGTATAAATAATTTCATTGTTCTCATTTTGCTTATTTTAGTGGGGCACTTTGGTGGGAGCCTTACCCATGGTCCCAATTATTTAATTGAATATGCCCCTGATTTTATTAAATCAAAATTTGATAAGCAAAAGGAGTATAAAACATTTGATGCGCTGCCACTAGATTCTGTTTTTGTTTTTAATGATTTGATACAACCCTTATTGACGGAAAAATGTATGGGGTGTCACAATACTGAAACCTCCTATGGTGGCTTAAACATGACTACAATAGAAGGTTTAAAAAAAGGAGGCGGAAGCGGAGCTGCCATTGTAGGAAAGAACTTGAATAAGAGCTTACTTTATAAAAGGCTAACTTTTTCTCAAGAAAATGAAAAATTTATGCCGCCAACAGGGGTCCCTTTTTCTTATCATGAAATCCAATTATTACAATGGTGGATTATGGAGGGTGCAAACTATTCTAAAACACTAAGCCAACATACCATAACACCAGAAATACAATCTCTTTTATTAAAAAATTACAGCTTAGACACCCGTGACAAACCTTGGGTTGAAAAAGTGACGTTAGCACCATTAGAGGATTCCGTTTTTTCAGCATTAGAAAATGCAAATTTCAGCTGGAGAACACTTTCACAAGATAATCCATTATTAGATATTCGATTTCAAGGAGATAAAGTTACCAATGAGGCACTCAAAGTTTTGGTGAGGTGTGCCCCGTATATCACTTGGCTAAATCTAGGAGATAGTAAACTTGAAGGGGCTCAAATAGAAATTATGGGGAAAATGGAAAATTTAACCCGTCTTAATCTTCAAAAAAACCGAATTAAAGCATCCGATTTAACTTCGCTCAGTACCTTAAAACATTTGGAAGTATTAAATCTTCACAGTACTCAGGTTAATAAAGAGGTTTTTGAGTTAATTAAAAACATACCCTCACTAAAGAAAGTATTTCTTTGGAATACAAAAGTACGTCTGGGTGACATTTCAAAAAATAGGGCTGAATTCCCTACTACAGAACTTGTGTTTGATCTTTAAAAAAGACTATTCTGTATTTCCTTTGGTGCTTGAAACTTTCGTAAAAAAAGTGTTGTTCCCATTTTTGATCTTTCTTTTTTGATGTTGACCACTACCTCAGCAGGATATTGACTTTCATGACATAATAAAGCACGATACGCTTGGTCGAAGTGCGCAGTAGTAAATGGAATTTGAGTTGTTAAAAAATTACGGCTTTGTCCTCTTAATTTTTTTGCTCTTTCATCCTCCAAAAAGTCAGAAGGTATTCCAAAATAATATAAATCCATGGGCTTATCCCAGGTTTGGGAAACAAATACTTGAGTCACTGACGCCCCAACTAAACGATGATCCATATGTGTTGTAGCTCCATCTGGTCCCCAAGTTATAATTGCATCAGGTTGAAATTCAGAAACAATTTTATTGAGGTCTAAAATTAGCTTTTGAACATGAGGAATGTGTCCATCAAAACCTTCTGCCGCTTTTAATTGATCATGGTAGTCAAGATGAATTAAAGTAACTCCCAATGTTTCTGCAGCACAGGCCATTTCTTTTCTTCGTATGGCGGCCAAACCATCCCCAGCCTTATTGTCATTATATTCGTTGACCCCCAATCTTCCATCTGTAGCAATCACTAAAGTAACCTCAACACCTTCTTCAGCATATTTAACTAAAATAGGAGCAACAGACTGTTCGTCATCGGGATGGGCAAAAATTGCAAGTATTTTTTTTGAAGGAGATTGTGCACCTATTAAGGAAGAAATTAAAAGAAAAACAAAAAGAGATTTAAATTTTTGCATGATGTTTTATTAATAATAAAATAGATTACATTTAAAATTCAATTTACTAAAATTATGAAAGCAGTTTTACTTTATCGCGCTAAATACTTTTTTATCCTTATCCTTTTTAGTTCCATATTACAGTCAAAAGTATATTCACAATCCCAAGATAATTCAGATAAAACACTTCGTTTAGGTGTCATTGGATTGGTTCATGATCATGTGAGTTGGGTTTTTAATAGAAATAAAGAAGACGTCACAATTGTTGGTATTGTTGAGACCAATAAAGAGGCCATTGCAAGATATCAAAAGCGCTACCAGCTTCCCGATTCCTTGTTTTTTGACTCTTATCAAGCCCTGTATAATAAAACAAAACCAGAGGCTGTTTCTGCCTTTAATGAAACAAAAAGTCATCTAGAAGTTGTTGCATTTTTTGTTCCAAAAAATATTCCAGTCATGGTTGAAAAACCGATGGCAACTTCTTATGAAGATGCACTTGAAATGTCAAAACTTTCAAAAAAATATAATGTCCCTATTCTAATCAACTATGAAACCTCATGGTATGAGAGTACCTATGAAGCAAAAGATTTACTCGCACAAAATCGAATAGGAAATCTAAATAAGCTTGTTTTTAACACTGGGCATCCTGGGCCCAAAGAAATTGGTTGTAGCCCTGAATTTCTTGAATGGCTTACTGATCCTATTCTGAACGGCGGTGGAGCCCTAACTGACTTTGGGTGCTACGGTGCAAATATAGCCACTTGGCTTTTGGAGGGTCAAACACCCATTTCTGTAAGTTGTGTTGCTAAGCAAACAAAGCCAAATAAATATCCAAAAGTAGACGATGATACAACAATCGTATTGGAATATGAAAAACAACAAGTCGTTATTCAAGCTTCATGGAATTGGTCACATAACAGAAAAGACATGCAGCTATATGGGTCGAGTGGGTACATAAATTGTTTAAATGGATCAAAAATGATGGTCATGGAAAAAGAGTCGGAAGGAGAAAAACCCTATAAGCCAAAAGCCATTGAAGACTATCAAAAAGATCCCTTCCGCTTACTCTATGAAGTGGTGCACGAAAAAAGAAAAATTCCAAAAAATTCACTTTACAGTATAGAAAACAACCTGATTGTTTCAAAAATATTAAGCTTAGCGCATCTTGCCGCTCAGGAGCAAAAAACGCTTCCATGGAATTACTTGGATTAGGGTTGGTTCTTTAAAAACAAGTCTTATTTAACTTTATTTTTTTGAATTCATTCTCTTTCTAAGGAGTTTTAAGTTTGTAAATTTAAATTCAAAGGGCTTTTTCATACCTTTATGGGGTGTCAAAAACAATCATAGTAATGGGTGTAAGTGGTTCTGGAAAAACCACATTAGGGGAAAAATTATCCCGTTTATTAGGAATTTCATTTGTGGAAGGTGATCAGTTTCATTCACCGATGAACATTAAGAAAATGAAAGATGGCATTCCGCTAGATGATGAAGATAGAGCGCCTTGGCTCCACGATTTAAATAAAAAGTTGATCCAAGAAAAAAACACAGGTGTAGTATTGGCTTGTTCTGCTTTAAAACAGAGTTACCGTGATATTTTAAGTCGAAATATTCATTCGGATCAATTGCTTTGGGTCTATTTAGCTTGTGACTTAAAAACACTTAAAAAACGCATGGAAAACAGAATTCATTTTATGCCAATATCCCTTCTTGAAAGTCAACTAGAAACACTTGAAGTCCCTGTTGAAGGAATTCATCTGGATGCCAACACCGAATTAAATGACCTTGTAAATCAAATAAAATCTCATCTAAATCATGCATAATCCAAATTGGGGCGTAATTGGCCTGGGTGTAATGGGAACAAGTCTAAGTAGAAACTTAGCTCAAAAAGGAGTGCCTTTAGCTCTTTATAACAGACGTGTGGAAGGAGTGGAAGAGAATGTCGCAGAAAAACATTGTCTCACCTTTCCTGAACTTAAGTCAGCGCTTCCTTTCGAGGATTTAAATAGGTTTGTAGACAGCCTACAAGCCCCTAGAAAAATAATCCTCATGCTTCCGGCAGGAACAGCAACAAATTCTATTTTAAAACACCTTACGCCACTTCTCACTAAGGGAGATGTTGTGATTGAAGGAGGTAATTCTCATTTTGAGGACACCGAAAAAAGAGCCAAAGAATTAGCTGATGTAGGCATTCATTTTTTAGGAATGGGTGTTTCCGGAGGGGAAGAAGGGGCGCTGACAGGACCCTCTTTAATGGTGGGTGGTTCTGAAAGTGCTTACCCCCTTGTATCAAAGGAATTAGAAACTATTGCTGCTAAAAATTTAAAAGGAGAACCCTGTTGTGCTTTCTTAGGGGCGGGGGGCGCTGGGCATTTTGTAAAAATAGTTCATAACGGAATTGAATATGCAGAAATGCAGTTACTTGCTGAGGTTTTTGAGTTGGCTGGATCCGATGCAAGGCATGATTTTATTGACCTCCAAAAAATGTTTGGTGAATGGCTAAATACTTCCAGTCAGAGTTACCTTTTAGAAATCACCCATGCACTTCTGAATTATACTGAAAAAGGTAATCCGTTTATCAATTTTATTAAAGACGAAGCCTCCAACAAAGGAACTGGAGCGTGGGCAACTGCTGCAGGTGCAAATCTAGGAACCAACAATAGTATGATGGCTTCAGCGTTATATGCACGTTTTAATTCTTCTTCAAAAAACGAACGCGAAAAAATCTCTAAAATTTTTCCAAGAGCAAGAAAAGATGAAAAAATCTCATTAGAAGCATTAAAGAAAGCATATGATTTATCTCGATTAATTAATCATCATCAGGGATTTGAAATGATCCGTGAGGCTGCTCTAGTTTATGGTTGGAAAATCAATCTTTCAACAATTGCCAGTCTATGGTCTGAAGGGTGTATTATAAAGTCGGATTTAATGCATTCACTAATTGATATTTTTAAATCCAATCAAACCTTACTAGAATACGATCCTTTTATTCAAAAAATAAACGCCGGTTTAGAGTCGTGGGAACTCACCTTAGAAAGTAGTTTAAAACAGCACATTCCAACCAGCAGTATGAGTTCCGCCTGGCACTATTTTTTAGCAATATCTCAAAAGCAAAGTAGTGCTAACTTGATTCAAGCGCAAAGAGATTACTTTGGTGCCCATGGGTTTAAGCGAACTGATTCAAGTGATGATACGTTACATCACGGCCCCTGGAATACCGACAAAAACTAATTTTTTATTCCAATATTCTACCAACTGGGCGTACCTCGTTTCCTTTAATTCCAGTTAATCTGTCCCCCAAAACCAAACGGACTGAATCCGCTATTTTAGTAATTTTCTCAACCAAAAGTGGGTGTTGTTCCGCAACATCATTTTGTTCGCTAGGATCAGTGGTAAGATTAAATAGTGCGGCAATTTTAATTTCATTAATCTCATAAGGAATAGGGAAACCATCATTCGTTCCTTCTCTTCCGTTTAGGGTACGATAGGTGTGAGGAACATACAATTTCCACTCCTTGTGCCGAACAGCATGTAGCTCATTTGTTCGATAGTAAAAGAAAAAGTTTTCGTGTGGTGATGATTGATTCAATCCCGTCAAAAGAGGAACTAGAGAAGCTCCATCAATTTTTTTTGTTGGTAAATTTGTATTTGCAAATTCTGCAAGCGTGGGCAACCAATCAATTCCCATGGCAGGGGCCTCTATAACCATATTTGCAGCAATTTTATTTGGAAAGCGAATGATTCCAGGCACTCTATGCCCACCTTCCCAGTTTGTTCCTTTACCCTCTCTGAAAATTCCTGGAGATCCCGAATGACCTCCGTAAGATAACCAAGGGCCATTATCAGAAGTGAATATAACAATGGTGTTTTCAACCAAATCTTCTTGTTCAAGGGTACTCAAAATACGCCCTACAGAAGCATCAATCTCATGAATTACATCTCCATAAAGACCTCTTTTTTGGGTATTTTTAAGACTGTCTATTGCAAACAATGGAACATGAGGTTGTGGATGAGGTAAGTAAACGAAAAAAGGGTTTTCTTTATTTTTTTTAATAAAATCTATGGCTCTATCTGTAAGGGCACCTGTCAGAAAGGTTTGATCCTCTAAAACTCTTAGTGGAGTTTCATTCTCATACAATTTAATGTCTGGAAAATTGAAAACAGCTCCTTGTTGTGGATGTTTAGGCCACATGTCATTGGAATATAGGATACCATAATATTCATCAAAACCATGCTTTCTTGGTTGGAATTCAGGAGCGTCACCCAGATGCCATTTACCAAAAATACCCGTAGCATATCCTTTTTCTTTTAAAAGTTCTGCTAAGGTCGTTTCTTCTGGATTTAGCCCAACTTTTGAGCCAGGGCTGTAGGCATTGTGGATTCCAATTCGATCTGGATAGCATCCTGTCAAAATGGAAGCTCTAGAAGCCGAGCATACAGGCTGCGTAGCATAATAAGAAGTAAAACGAGCGCCTTCTCCTGCTAATCGATCTAGATTGGGAGTCTTTATATCAGTTGCCCCATACACACCAAGATCCCCAAATCCTTGATCATCTGTCAAGATAAAGATAATGTTTGGCGGCGTAACTTTATCTTGGGTATTGCAAAAACAAAATAATACCAAGATTAAAAGATGTAAAAATTGTTTCATGGGTTTTGATTTAAACTGCAATCAAACTTAGGGCTTCTAAATGGTAAATCAAACTAAACGGTGCCTGCTGAATGATAAAATAGTATTAAAAAGAATTTTCTCTCCCTCGTTCCTTAAAAAAATTAATTCTTATAAGAATTAATCCTATTCTATTGAATAATTGACAAAAGAGCTTGTGAATTATTGTATTCTCATCAAAAAGACATTTATTAATGTTTTCGTAACAGTATATTTATCGATATGGTTTTATCTTTGAATAAAATTTAAAAGAAAAGCATAATTTTTACGCTTTTTTCAACTAAAAAAAGATTAGGTTTTAGGCTTTGTTACCCTAAAATAATTTAAATTTTTATAGTTAGTCAATTCAATTTGTTTGTTTAACCGTCTTTTTCCAAAGACGGTTTTTTTATTTTTTCTGTGGTGGTTTTTGATTCACAGTAAGAAAAAACTCCCATAAATAGGAGCCAATAAAAATTACAATAACTGGAACTATATAGATATATAAAAAAGCCTTGTCTTGAAGGAGGAGATTGAAATATCCACTAGTAGTTGAATAGTATTTTATTTTTTCTGTGGTGAGGTCATAAATGAGTCCCGAATAAACGATTAAAAAATAAAGAATAACAACTATCCTTAAAGGCCAATATTGCTTTGGCTTTAAATAAGAAAACCCAAAATAATAAAATAAATTTTTCATTGTATAAATGTAATAAAACTATACATAGGCACGAAAACAGATCATAAATAATGGTCAATCCATTAATAAATTAGCCGTATCATTTCCTATTTTACTCCCTATAGCGATTCCCATTCCACCAAGCCTAACTCCAATAGCACAATGATCTCCCATTTTCTTAACTAAAGGAATCTTGTTGTTTCCAAAAGCCATAATACCAGACCATTCTCCTTCAATTGAGGGAGTAGAATTTGGAAGGATAAACTCCTTTAGGTCGTGAAGTAGCTTTTCCTTAATTTTTTGATTTACCCCAAAAGCTGTTGTCGTTTCCTTCTTAAAATCGACATTTCTTCCTCCTCCAAAAATAATACGATCCCCACTATTTCTAAAATAAAAATAGCCTTCATCATAATGAAAAGTTCCTTTAATTTTTAAATCTTTTATAGGAGCAGTAACCAAAACCAAGCCCCTTCCCGGGTATACTTCTAAATTCTCAAAAAACTGCTTTGCAAAAGCGTTATTGCAAATGGCTAGTTTTTCATACTTAAAAGAAATAGTTTCCGTGTTACTTTTAATAAAAACCTTTTTCTGATCAGGATCAAAATGGGTTACATCGGTATGTGAAAAAAAGAAAACATTGGCTTTATTAAGTTTGGAACGAAGTGCTTGCATCATCATTCCTGTATTGATTTGCCCTTCAAAAGAGTTTTCAATCAAATGATTAACCTTGCTTGTGTCAAATCCAAAATCTTTTATCTTGGAGGGCCTAAGGTGATATACATCTTTATTAAAAATCGGCCTGAGCAAGGAATTAAAATGAGCAATTGAATCAAGTGCTTTTGGTGTTTTTTCAAAAAAAAGTTCATACCCTCCATAGGGTTTATAATCAATTGCGTTGTCTCCCAATTCTTTTCTTAAAAGTGCTAAGCCTTGAACTCTAAGTTCAAGAATATTGAGCATGGAATCCTGATCCATTTTAGTTGCATCATCCATCAATTCTGTAAGGGATCCAAAACAAGCAAAGCCAGCATTTTTTGTGCTTGCACCTGAAGAAAACAAACCTCGTTCTAAAATCGCAATGCGTGCATCAGGATATTTTTTACGATATGATAATGCACAAAACATGCCTGTAATACCTGCCCCTACGACGACTAAATCATAGTCTAGCATTTCTGACTTTTCCCAATAACTTAACATCCCCATTTAGCGTTCAGGTTCATCTTGTTTTTCATTATAAATCTATAAAGAAAATATCTTTTCCATACGCACCCATTTCTCCCCAGGAGCGGCTGTTGGGAGGGCTTTTTGATAACTCCACATTAAGGTCTCCCATTCTTGTACTTTCGAGTTTGACTCTTCCTGCTTTTGTTTGCCCTCTAAAGAAAATTTTTCATCTGTTTCCATAATCATGAAAAGGCGATTGGCTACCAAATAAATTTCCATCTCATGGATTCCAACAGCTTTAATACTTTTTAAAATTTCTGGCCATACATTCTTGTGATGTGTTTTATAGGCTTCAATAGCGTCTTTATCATCAATTAAATCAAGAGCAAAACAATATTTTTTAGTTTTCATAACCCTTCTTTTATCCAATTTTATAAACCTTTAAGGTTCGGTATCCGTAGGCAGCGACAACAATAAAACAGAGTAAGGGTAAGGAAAATGAAAAGTTGACTTCAGGGACTCCTAATATTTCAATATCGTTATAGCCACTTCCACCAAAATCTAAAATTTGCCCCTGTAAAACTGGCATAAAAGCTCCGCCAACAATCGCCATGACTAAAAAGGCAGATGCTGGTTTTGCGTCTTCTCCAAGACCTGTTAAAGCAATCCCGTAAATGGTGGGAAACATCAATGACATGCAAAAAGAAATCGCAACAAGCGCATACAAACCGCCCATCCCTTCAATAAAAATTGTCCCTAGACAACAGACAATTGCCATAAATGATAAGCTCATCAATAATCTACCAGAATTCATATACTTAAGCAAGTAGGCGCATAAAAAACGTCCTAAAAGAAATATAACTAGTGCGCTATACGCATAATTCACTGCTTTTTGATTTTCAATACCCAAGTTCTCAGCATATTGATAAATATAAGTCCAACACATAATCTGTGCACCTACATAAAAAAGTTGAGCTATTACTCCCCCGACAAAGCGCTCGTTTCGCGAAATTCTTTTAATAGAATTCCAAAGGCTTGTACTTGATTCTTGTTGCGTTGTGTTTGGCATTTTTACGAAAGAAATCACAAGCATCATCAGCAAAACAAAAATCCCCAAAGCGACATAGGGATTTCGTATCACCTCGAGGTCCGCAGTTTTGACAACAGCCTTGGCAGAATCAGAAAGGGATTCATAAATACCATTACCCTGTGCATCCAAATCATCCGATTGTAATGCCCCCAAGATAAAACTCTGTGCGACAAAAAGTCCCATCAGCGCTCCCATAGGATTAAATGCTTGAGCCAAATTCAACCGCTGTGTTGCAGTAGCCTCATCCCCCATAGAGAGGATAAAAGGATTGGCAGTGGTTTCTAAAAAAGCCAAGCCAAAGGTCAAAATATAGAGTGCCAATAAAAAGAAAGTATAATTTTCCATAGCAGCAGCTGGATAAAATAAAAGCGCACCAAAGGCATACATAAAAAGTCCTACTAATATTCCTGTTTTGTATGAATACCGCTTTACAACATAGGCTGCAGGTAAAGCCATTGTAAAGTATCCTCCATAAAAAGCTGCTTGTACCCAAGAGGCTTGCGTATTATTCAATTCTAAAATCTTTTTGAATGCAGAAACCATTGGGTTGGTAATGTCATTTGCAAAGCCCCAAAGCGCAAATAATGTTGTAATCAAAAGAAAGGGAAGGAATACTTCTTTTGAAACAATGGCCGGTTTGGAAACGTTTTTCATGAGCAAAATTTATAAAGATCGGTCTAAATGTGAGTAGCCTCCATCCACAAAAATCAATTGTCCTGTAGTATGACTTGAGCGTTCAGAAAGTAAAAAAGCAACTGTATCTCCAATTTCTTGGGCTGTAGTCATGCGATTCCCTAAGGGAATATTTTGAGTAATTTCTTTTAGTTTTTTCTCAGGATTTGAAAATGTTTGAATCCATTTTTTGTAAAGTGGAGTGTAGCATTCTGCAACAATTACAGCATTGACGCGGATGGAATACGGTAATAATTCAACCGCCCATTCACGCGTTAAAGCATTTCTACCTCCGTTGGCTGCAGCATAGCCTGAGGTACCTCCCTGTCCTGTAAAGGAAGTCTTTGACCCTATATTAACAATGGACCCCTTGGCAATTTTTAATGCAGGCAAAGCATGGTGTGCCATCAAATAATAATGAGTTAGATTTTTTTGAATAGAATCCATAAATGCTTTGTGGTTTCCAGATTCTAAACCGATACTATCGTTTACCCCTGCGTTATTTACCAAACCATCTATTTTGCCGTATTGCCTCCTAACTGTATCAACAGCTTCTTGACACTGCTTTGGATCTGTAAGCTCTGCTAATGCAAATCCAACAGATGCTCCTTTTTTACTGAGCTGTTCAACGGCTTCCAGTATTGTTTTTTTATTTCTTCCAACAATAACAGGTATTGCCCCTTCTTGAACTAAGCGTTCACAGATTCCATATCCAATCCCTTTAGAACCACCAGTGACAATTATTATTTTTCCTTTTAACTCTAAATCCATTTTTCCCTTTTAGTCCGTTAAATTATATATACGACATGCATTCCCTCCAAAAATATTGGCTTGCTCTTTTTTTGAAAAAGCTGCTGTAAAATCTTGAACAAGTTTAAGTACTTCTTTATATTCTGCAGCTAAAAGGCATACGGGCCAGTCAGAACCGTAAAGAACTCTGTCTAAACCAAAATAATCAATAATACTTTCTAAATAAGGGGTAAAATCATTTGCATGCCAATGATTCAGATCTGCTTCTGTAACCATCCCCGAAAGTTTACAGCTAATGTTTGGGGCAGCAGAAATAATTTCAATTTGGGATTTCCAAGAATCTAATTCTTGCCCTTTAATATTTGGTTTTGCTAAATGGTCTAAAATAAATTGTTGCTCGGGAAATTGAAAAACCAATTCTGTTGCTGCTTCAAGTTGTGAAGGATAAACCAAGAGATCATAAGTCAGTCCAAGAGGAGCTAGTTTACAGAGCCCATTTTTAAAATCATCTCTTAAAACAAAATCTTTCTCCTCAGATTGAACAATATGACGAACCCCTTTGAAGAGCGGGTTTTTAGAAAAAAACTGTAACCGATCTTCTACATTCTCAGCACATAAATCAACCCAACCTACAACCCCTTTAATGAAGTCATTTTCCTCAGCTAAGTCTAATAACCAGGTTGTTTCTTCCTCAGATTGATCTGCTTGAACCGCGATACATCCATCAATGGAATTTGATTTAAGTAAGGCTTTTAAGTCTGTAGGTAAAAAATCTTTTTGAAGAATGCGCATCGAATCATCAATCCAAGTATCTCGCTCAGGGATGTAATTCCAAAAATGTTGGTGCGCATCAATTTTCATCCTTTTAGATAGGCTTTTACCTCTTGCCTTGAAGTGCCTAACCCTTCAATACCTAATTCAACAATATCTCCTGGCTTTAAATATTTTGGTGGAGTTAAACCAAGTCCCACCCCAAAGGGAGTTCCAGTAGAAATAATATCTCCTGGGAGAAGTGTCATAAACTGACTGATATGACTCACAACTTCTTGAACGTTGAAAATAAAATCAGAAGTAGAACTGTCTTGCATTACTTGGTTGTTTAACTTCAACCATAAGTGTAAATTATTAGGGTCTTTGATTTCATCACGCGTTGCTATAAAGGGACCTAAAGGGGCAAAAGTATCACAGCTTTTCCCTTTTACCCATTGTCCTGATCGCTCTAATTGAAATTCTCTTTCGCTCACATCGTTATGAAGAACATATCCTGCAACATGACTCAAAGCATTTGCTTCAGTAACATAGGATGCTTGTTTTCCAATCACGATAGAAAGCTCAACCTCCCAATCTGTTTTGACGCTTCCTTTAGGAATAATAATCGCATCGTTTGGGCCTACTAATGCTGAGGTAGCTTTAAAAAACAATACGGGTTCCTTGGGAATATCCATTCCGCTTTCTGCGGCATGTTTGGCGTAATTTAATCCTACACACACAATCTTTGAAGGGCGAACTAAAGGGACTCCAAGGCGTGTTTTTGGATCCACAACTGGACATTGACTTGCGCTGGTAATAACCCACTTTTTTAATTGTTCTATTCCATCTCCTCCAAAAAAGGCTTCGTTATAATCTTGTCCAAAAGCAGAAACATCTATCCAATCTCCGTTGTCCAATTGAACCCCTGGCTTTTCATTTCCAATCTCACCAAAACGTATTAATTTCATCTTACTGTATTTAATTATAAAGTTACTTTCCGTTTAATTTTATGAACCCACCGTCTATTGCATAGTCCGATCCCGTTATAAATCCAGCTTCATCTGAAGAGAGAAACAGTGCTAAATCAGCAATTTCTTGGGGTTTCCCCATTCGCCCTATGGGTTGTGTTTGGGAAAGTTTATCAAACATTTCTTGTTCTTCTCCAGGATAATTTTTTTTAATAAAGCCATCCACAAATGGTGTATGAACGCGGGCGGGAGAAATACAGTTACAGCGAATATTATGAGCTAAGTAATCTTTGGCGACCGAAAGCGTCATCGTTAAAACAGCTCCCTTAGTCATGGAATAAGCAAAGCGATCAAAAATCCCCACGGAGGATGCTATCGAGGCAAGATTCAAAATACTACCCCCTCCCTTTGATTTCATATAACGAATACATGCTTTTGTACAATTATAGATCCCTTTAATATTTACTTCATACAAGCGATCTAAATCTGCTTCTTCAACGGCTTCTATGTTTCCAACATGAGCAATACCTGCATTATTTATCAAAATATCTATGGAATTCAATTTTGCTATTTTGTCAATACATTCATTAACTTCATTTTGTTTCGAGATATCACAAGCATACGCTTTTGCAGAAAAACCTTCCAACTCTATCTGCTTTACCGTTTCCTCGGCTGCCTCAATGTTGAAGTCTAAGATATATACCGTTGCTCCTTGCCTTGCAAAAGTTAGTGCAATTGCCTCCCCAATTCCACTTCCTCCACCTGTAAGAACCAAGCCTTTATTATGTAAACTAAATTTTGTCATCCTTTATTAATGGTCAAATTTAAAAATGCCTTTATTTTATGATTTACCATAACCCTTATTTTGATTGTAAAGTTCAAAATAGCGCAATGCGTTACAATCTGTATAAATTTTGTGTCTAAGCAAGCGATAAAACAATCGGGCAGCGTTTCCGTTTAACCCTAAAGTTAAACAATCGTGTTAATTATCTTCGCTCCAGGAATAAATTTATTCTGTTGTGATCAGAACAACACCGCCAGATCCAACAATTCCATAAGAGGCAATGTCAGAAGGATTCTTCAGCACTTCAATCCGCTTTATTTCTTGAGGATTTACAGAAAATGCTGCTCTTGAAAAATTACCAACCTGAGATCCATTGATAATAAACAATACCTCTTTAGGATTATTTATACTGGAAATTCCTCTTAAAAAAATCTGAGCATTTTCACCATCTCCCCTGATGCTAAGGCCTGAATATCTTCTCAAGCGATCAATTAAACTTACATTTAAATTTGCTTGACTTTTTTCTTCAACCGCTTTGGGTTTTTCTGAAGTGGTACTTTTAGAAGCAGAGCAACCTAATGTTACCAAAAACAAGGTCATTAAAACAAGTAGTATATTTCTTTTTTTCATAATTTAATTTTACGATTCAAAACTTGTTAAAGCTACTCATTAATTTTGGTATATTTTAGACCATGTCCAAATTCAAATAAAGGATTTTCTGAGTCATAGGGAAGATCTTCTTTTTGGTCTAAAACGGATTGCATTGAGGAAGGCAATTCAATGGGGAGCGTTCCCGTAGGAGCAAATTTTCCGAAAATTAAATCCAATATAATTCCCTCTGCAACATCAAAATCCGCAATAATTGCTTTTGAAAAAGGTTCTATTTCCGTAAGAATTGCGGGGCGCTGAAGGTTTACCACAACGACCGTAGGTTTTGATTTGAATAGAGGTATCAATTCTGCTAATTCTTCTTTTGAATAATTTAAACGCCCGCCCCCAAAGAGTTTCTCCATAATGGACTCTGTCTCAATATCACCACTTGGTGTTTTTAATTTAACGATAATGACCTCTGCATTTTCCAGTGTAGAAACTTCAATTTTTAAATTTTTACTTTCATCAAAGCCATGAAGGTAAACTTTGGTTTTTTGTGGAAGTGGCAAAAATTCGGTTTCATTTTTCAATAAGACTAAGGATTTTTTCTGTGCTTCAATTCCTTTGGTAATGTTGGCTTTATTATCAAGAGACAAATGGGATTCGCTTTTTAAATAAGGATTGTCAAAGAGTCCAAGCAGAAACTTTTGCTTGAGTATTCTTCTTAAAGATTCGTCAATTCTTTCCTCACTGATTTTTTTAGAATGAATGCTATTGGCAAGTTCTAGACTCAGCGATTCTCCCCCGATCATGTCCACTCCAGCAGCTATAATTTTCTCCAATCTTTCAACTGTAGATAAGTGTTCAACACCATGCGCTGAAGCTGGTTGGAAGCTTTTGGTCGTGAAGATAGTAATGGTAATTATCGTTATCACGCAAAAACAACAGCTCCGTATTATATGCCCTATATGATGGGTAAAGTAACGTTAGACCCAACCTCTACAGCTCCAGAAGATCAAGTAATTCCTCAAGCAATTCAAAATGCGGTTCGTCCTTCAGATACATTCAAAGGAGTTAATGGAGCCGTAGTCATTGGAATTACAGAAACAGGAAAAAATGCCTTTTCTTTTGAATATGAAGTGTCGGGTACAAAATACTATGTTAATTATAGCTGGGATGAAAATTGTAACTTCACCTATGTTTATAATGATGAAGATGGAGGAACTTCAAATTTACCAACTAACGGAAGTATAGACACTGGAACTGGAAATGTAGAAAGTTTCAATAATGTCAACTTTTGTGTTGATGTGAGTTTAGGAGAAGGAGGTAGTAGCAGCACAAATAGTGACGTTGATACTGTAGACTCCTCTGACGACTCATTAATTGATACTGGAGATACGGGATATAGTGTTGTTTCTGAAAATTCAGAATTCACCTTGTCTAGTATTGCAATCGACTCTGATGGTGAAATATTAAGTGACTACCAATGTGAAGAAAAAGTAAACGGCTCAGAAAAATCAATTCCTATTTCTTGGTCTAATGTTCCCGAGGGAACAGGTTCCTTAGCTATATCAATTCATGCCTATACCAACAGTGCCGTGGTTGAAACGAACTCTTACCTTACTCTTTGGGATATAGATCCTAGTGTAACAGAAATTGTGTACGGAGGTGCTGATGATGGAGATTGGTATATGGGACCCAATAAAGATGGAGTAGGAATATCTTATACATCCCCTTGTAATCCAAACGGTAACTCTTCAACCTATTTTATGACGATTTATGCGCTTTCTGAGACTCCGAGTAGTCTACCATCAGAAAACTCATTGCCCGTAGATTATGATACATTGATTGAAGCAATTGGAACAGTAACTTTAATTGATAGTATTGAAATGGAATACGTTTCTAGTCCTTCCAATTAATAAATGTTAAAAAAGTATTTAAAAGGGAGCACTTTACCCCTTTTTTACTTTTCAAACAGTCTCTTTTTTTATAAAACGTGCTTAATCAAAAAGGCGAAAAAAGTTCAAAAAATGCTTAAATTATTCATTTTATGATCAAAAAAGGGTAAAAAAAGATAGAAAATGCTCTTTTTTTATGAATTCTAGTTTTTACAAATCTTGAACACAACGAAAGCCAGTATGGTTAAAACTTGAATCTCTACTTGAACTCATTCTCCTGGAAACTCTGTAGCCACTACAATAGGAATCATTGCACAAAAAAGAGCCTCCTCGCATTACATGCTTAGGGGATAAGGGTTCCCTCGGATCATTATATTGTCTTGGTCCTTGTGGGTTTTGAACCACCCCTTTATTTTGTGCTTTTTCATACGCTTTAAAATCATACTTATCCTGACACCACTCCCAAACATTTCCTGCCATGTCAAACAATCCATACCCATTTGGTGGGAAAGAAGTGATGGGTGCCGTCCCAAAGTAACCATCCAATTCTCTATTGTTGTAAGGAAATACTCCCTGCCAAAAATTGGCCTGATCAAAGGCAGCCTCAACATTCGTGTTTCCCCAAGGATAGATATTCCCAGAATTTCCCCCTTGTGCGGCCCATTCCCATTCTGCCTCTGTAGGTAATCGCTTATTTGCCCAAGTAGCATACGCCAGTGCATCATCCCATGCGATATGAACCACCGGATGCTCCATCCTGTTTTCTAATGAACTTCCTGAACCCTCTGGATGTTGCCAATTGGCTCCTGTAGTCCAACGCCACCATTGGGAATAATCTTCTAAATTGACAGGACCCTTAGTTTGTTTAAAAACTAAAGAACCAGCCTTGAGCAAACTATCATGCGGTTTGGCTACTCCCAAAGGAACAGTTTTCTTCATTTCTTCCCAATCAATGTCGCGTTCGGCAATTGTTTTGTAGCCTGTGGCCTCTACAAATAATTTAAATTCTTGATTGGTTACCTCGTTTTGGTCCATATAAAAAGCGGAAATAGAAACTTCGTGTTTTGGAAATTCATCTACATAAGCTTGTGAGGAACGCCCACCCATAGTATAAATTCCTGCAGGAACTAAAACCATTCCCTCAGGGGGAGGTTGAGAAACCTTGGGAGTATTCTTGATTGAAGTACAGCTAAATAAAAAAGAAAAACTTACACCAATTAAACCTCGTAAAATCAATGAATGTCTCATTGTATGACCTAATAAAGTTGATTAAAAGAAGGAAGATACTCATTTTTGTGAACAGCAAAAAAAGTGTTCTTAATGAGAAGTATCCATTTAAATTGGTTTTATAGTTAATCATTTAATTTATAAATAATCTAATCTATAGCTATAGTTTAATTTATGCCTTCAATAACCTTATTCAATTAATCTCTTTTTATAAATGGATAAACATATTTTACTTAGTTTTACATCCAACTAAAATGGGGATGTAGCTCAGCTGGCTAGAGCGCTTGACTGGCAGTCAAGAGGTCGTGGGTTCGAGTCCCATCTTCTCCAC